>ERZ773267.3-NODE-3-length-253475-cov-8.109332_pt1 | contig 253475 bp, 224 predicted proteins | sample MGYA00511959_ERZ773267 | MGnify/ENA primary metagenome ERZ773267 (study PRJEB29015, sample SAMEA2738165) | human oral metagenome | biome: human oral; feature: human-associated habitat; material: saliva | place: China | collected 2240 ...
AAACCGGCAGAAACTAAACCGGCGGAAACTAAACCGGCAGAAACTAAACCGGCAGAAACTAAACCGGCGGAAACTAAACCGGCAGAAAAGGTGTCTACTGGCAAGAAGACAGATGTAACACCAGCTAACCCAGTTGAAAAACCAGCTGTACCAGAGGACAAACCTCAAACTCCTGGCACAACTACCACAACAGAAGGTAATTCTAACAAGACTACCGGAACTAAAACTGGTAATGATAACACACAAGTTCCCGGAAATGTTGGCGCAACTACTGGTGGAACTTCTACTACAGTAACAGGTGAAACAACAAATACTGTTACAAAACCAGTGGAAAATACACCTGCTACTCCAAATCCAGAAAAACCGGGTGAAGAAACACCTACTACTCCGGCACCTGTTACAAAAGTTGTAACAACTAAAACAATTCAAGAAACAACCGCATTAATTCCTGGAATTGATTATATTCAAGATGACACTTTAGAGCTTGGACAAGAAATTAAGGTTTCTGAGGGTGTTCCAGGATCAACTGTTACGACTTATACAGTTACGTATGAAGATGGTGTTGAAGTAAACCGTGTTGTTTCTGGAACTGAGACAAATCCAGCTGTGAACGCAGTTATTCGTGTTGGGACTAAAGTTGTTAAAAACGTAGTTAAAGAAACTAAGGATATTACTAGTCGTACACCGATTCATCACGGAGTAAAATATCTCGAAGATAATACTCTTGAAATTGGACAAGAAGTTGTTGATGTTGAAGGTAAAGACGGTGAAATTGTCGAAGTCGTTCGTGTAACAACAGAAGATGGAGTTGAAGTTTCTCGTGAAGTAGTATCACATAACGAAACACCAGCAACAGACAAAGTTGTTCGTGTTGGGACTAAACCTAAAGCTACAACACCTAAGATTGAAAAAACGACTGAAAACTTTACTGTTAAACGTGAAGTAAAAATTTCATACGATGATAACCTTGCCAAGGGTGTTGAAAACGTTATTGTCGAAGGGTCTGACGGTTCTTACGATGAAGTTACAACAAAAACATACGATGAGAATGGAAAACTTGTTTCTACTGAAAAAGAAAAAGTTAATGAAGTCGCTCCTGTAACTCGTGAAGTTGTTGTTGGTACTGGTAAAAATGTAGAAACATCACGTACTTCTAAAAAGATTTCAGTGAAAGCGGAAGTCAAAGAGATTAAGGATGACAAACTTGCTCTTGGTGAACGTAAGGTTGATGTTGAAGCTAAAGACGGCTCTTATGATTTGGTAACCATTACTTATGGAGATGGACACACCAAAACTATTCGTGAAAATGAAGTTAAGGCGACGGACGGTGTTGTTCGTGTCGGAACTAAAGTTGAGCGAACTACCAAAGAGCGAATCGAGCGAGGCGACGTAATCACTTTCACAACTGAACGCAAAAAAGATTCTAATATCTTTGAAGGCGATGAAGTTACAAAAGTTGAAGGTGAAGATGGTTACAAAGAGAAGGTTTTCGAAGATATTTACGAAAACGGAACTCTTATCGAATCAAAACTCAAAGAAGTTCGTGTAGGTAAGAAACCTGTAACCCGTGTGATTCACGAGGGTACAAAACCTCTATATCGTGATGATTTCGAATTTTCTAGCGAAACGATTAAGCGTGGTATTACTCGCCTAGCTGATCCAACTATGACAGTTGGTACTGAGAGAACTTCGGAAGAAGGTCAGGATGGTCGTGTTGAATACAAAACTAGCATTCGAATCAACAACAAAACCGGCGAGCGTGTTCGTGGTGAGAAAGTTGAAATCTCTCGCACTCAAGCTGTAGATAAGGTTGTCTACTTCGGAACAAAAGAGGTAGACCCATCAGACATCACGGTTCGAAAACGTGATAAAGATGATTTTATCGATGTTGATAACTTAACTGAAAATGGTATTAACGACTATTTCAATAATCCTAATTATCGAAGCGCAAAATGGTTGCACGACAATTTATCTCAAGAAAACAAGGATAAATTTAACGGCGAAGCACACCCTGACATTCGTGAAACTTACGGTACGTCAGCTAACAATATGACACAGGATGACCTTAATAAGCTCAAGCAAATCGTTGACCTTGACAAAGTGAATCGTGTATTTGCTTCTCTTGTTAACGAAGAGCGTGCTAAGAACGGTCTTGCCCCTGTAACTGTTGCAGATCGTGATAGTGCCGTTTGGAAAGCCGCAGAAACACGTGCAAACGAAATGGCTCTTTACGGATCACTTCGATACGGCGGAACATTAGAAGGTAAACACAAACGCCCAGACGGTTCGTCTTGGAGCACGGTTTATACATCTGAAGAGATGGATAAATTTAACGGTTTATCAGAAAATGCTGCTGAAATTTCAGGTACAAACTGGAATATCGTAAGTATCACAAACGAAGAGTATTTGGCGAAGACATTCTACAATATGTGGAAGAACTCACCTGGTCACTATCGTACAATGATGATCAAGGATCACAATATGCCAGTCCAAGTTGCTCTTAACTTTGGATTCGGGGCACATTCTATCACAAACGCAAATGCGGGAGCTCACAACGTTGTGGGTATGATGGAAATTGTTCGATTGGATGTTTAATTAAAAAGGATGGTATACCATCCTTTTTTCTTTTGTTTGATTTATTTATTGTTTTGTGATAAAATAATAATAGATATTAAAAAGAGGTGAATTTTAAATGCTAATTAAAGATTTTACAGATGAAAAGAAAGTTTTGTTATATTTATCAAATCAAGAATACGTTTATAATGATATCATTCTTTGTGAACACGATAGTAAAAATTATGGTATTTTAATTAATTCTGGAAAGACAAATAAAATTGTTGAATCAGCCAAGGAATTAGTTGAGCAAGGATACGGTGATTGTGAGGTTGTTGATCGCATAGAAGAAAAAATTAAAAATATTTTCAATTAATTTTCAAAAAACTGTTGACACGAAATTAATTCTGTGATATTATATATATAAAGATAAGAGACCACCGCTTCCTTCTTTGGTGGGTATTGCAATTGAATTGCACATCTGAGACAACAGGTGCTCTTAAACCAAGTAAAAATAAAGGCTTGTTAAACCGTATAATAGCTTTTAATAGTGACGCTCGAGATCGTATTTCTCGTAAAGATTGTGGCTGAGGCGTAGGCCATCTAGAGAGACTTTCAAGTCTCTCTATTTTTTTTGCGTTAAAATAGAAAGAGAATTAAAATCAAAATAGGAGGAGTCTTGAATTGGCAAGAACATTCGCAACACCCGAAAACCTTGATATTAGCTATAAGTTTATAGGTGGTAAATATAGTGTTAAAGATATGCTTTACAGAGCTATCGGTATCCCACCAGCGATGGTATTTGGTTTTCTAGTCGCAGCTTTGACTGAAAATACATTGTGGGCTGTTATCGTTGCAGCTCCGTGGTTGGTAGTTGGATTTTTAATTGGTGGATCAAAAGTCTTTGATGGTAGTATGTTATTCATCAATGCTTTACTATTAGAAAGAAAATTAAAAAATAAAAAAATCAAGATGGTGAATAAACGTTCATCAGCTGGTGATTTTGAAGGAGTTACAACTTAATGGGACTTTTTAAAACAAAAGATGATGTTTCTAACAAACCGTCAAAAAAAGAATTGAAAGAATTAAAGAAATTGGAGAAGAGAGGCAAGAAGAGTGGAAATGTTCCATTGCAGGCGTTTGAAAATCCGTCTGTACACCCACAACCTCAAAATTTCAACAATAACAACCAATTTCAACAAGTTGGTGGATACCCAAACAACAACTTTCCTCAAGAGAATGATGTAAATCAATATTATCAACAAGCTCCTGTTTATCAGCAACAGGATCCTGGTTTTGGTATGAACCAACAACCACAACAACCTCAAGGTGGATTTGTTGGGGGATTTGATAATAGTCAAGCACAAGTGCAGCAATATCCTGAATTTAATTCAGTAGATCCTTATCAATCTGGATTTAATGAAGCTGATGGATACCCTTCGGTTAATTCAGTAGAAATGCAACCACAAGTGCAACCGCAACCAAGCAATAATTTTTATCAAAACGATTATCCCAAACAAAATACAAATCCTACACCAGTAAACGCAAATGTTTACAATTCTAACTTTGACGAGAGATTAAACCCAGGGATGGATCCTGCGATTGGGAATTTCGTGTCTCAAGCACAACCAACAAAGGTTGATGTTACAAAGTTGGATGGGATTCAGCAATCAATCAACTTAAAAACAGCAAACTTTGAATTTGAAGAAGATTATAACCCTAGACAAGAAACAATCAAAGAGGGTATGGCCCCATCCGCATACTCACGAGGAGAGATTGACTTTTTGATTGTGGGATCTAAATATGCACGTGTATTCTGTATTGAGGGACTCCCGGACCAAGTTTATATTGGTTATTTACGAAGATTATATTCTTCTGATTATGACTTAGATATTAATCTATCAATTCAACCACGACAACAATCTGAAGCTCGTAAAGAATTGCAAGATAAATTAACTATTGTTCGTGCTCAGTTAGAAGAGGAAATTGAGCGTGGGGCGAACCGAAATCGTGATACATTCCAAGAGCAAATCGACAAGTTGGAATATCAAATTGCTGAACTTGCTACACGTAACGAATTTGCTTTTGAAGCTCAATTTTTATTCACTCTTTACGCAGATTCACGTGAGGAACTTAGTCGAAACACAATCGCCCTTATGCAAGAACTTAAAGAAGAACATATCACACCACAAGTTCTTGCACTGAGACAAGATGAGGGATATAGAACAGTCGTGCCTTACGGAATTGATTACTTGCAAGATAAAAAACGCAACTTCAATACAGGTGCAGTAATTTCAAGTATTCCATTCTATATTCCAGAGCTTTACGATGATTACGGATTATATTTAGGAACAAACACCTTCAGTGGAACTCCAGCTCTTCTGGATATGTATAAGAAAGGGATCCCAAATTCAAATTTAAACGTATTTGGTACTTCAGGTTCTGGTAAATCCACTTTGGTTAAGTTCCTTACAATGCGTAGCTCCCTACACGGTATCCGAACTGTTATCATCGACCCCGAAGGTGAGTATGGTGCAATGACAAACAAACTTCACGGTGCTGTGTTCCGTATGTCTACAGATCCTACACGAGCTGTTATGATGAATCTTTTTGATATCGAAGAAGATGTGGATATCAATCCAACAACTGGAGAGCAGATTCCAACATTAGAGTTGCGTCCAAAATACGAAGATATCTCTGGATTTATCAAAGTTATTTATCCTGATATGGATAAAGGACAAGAGGCAAACCTGCTTGAAGTTATTGAAGAATTGTACTTCCGTTTTGGTTTCAAAAATAATGATGTAGATAGTTTGTATGAAAATGGTGATATCATCGTTGAGAATGGAGTTCTTATTAATAACTTCCGTAAGAAACCAATGCCTATTCTTAGTGATTTAATTGATTTAATGCAAAACTTCGTATACGACGGGACGTATCCAAACTTACGTCAAGTTGTTGACGCATTACAACCTTACCGAAACAATAAGACACGTGGTATGTTTGATACTCAAACACCAAAAGAGTTCCAAAACTTGCGTGATTTACCGGTTATCACCTTTGATATTTCTGGAATTGAGTCAAGTGACTTAAAAACACTATCTATGTATGTGTTATTGAACTGGGTTTGGGAAAAGTTTGGTAAGAAAAATCCTCACATCAAAAAGCGCATTCTTGTAGATGAGGCGTGGATGATGATGAGCCCATCCCAAAATGGATACCAATATACATCAGCCTTCTTAGAAACTATGAGTCGTCGTATTCGTAAACGTAATGGTGGTCTATGTGTAGCCAGTCAACGTGTTGATGACTTCAACCAAACACAACAAGGTCAGGCGGTAATCACTAATGCGCACACGACATTCTTGTTAAATCACCAAGAATCAGAAGTTTCAGCATTACGAAAGGCATTTAATTTGGATGAAGGTGTTATTGCGAATATTATCCAAACTGAAATCGGTCGTGTATTAATAAAACAAGGTACACATCTTTATATTGTAAACACAAACATTTTCGACTCAGAAAAACGTGTTATAGTCACAAGCCCCCAGAATCTTTCTAGGTAATTTTTAAGTGAATAACACAATATTTTTTCTTGAATAAGAACAGAAAAAAAGCACTACTGAATTTATAACAGTAGTGCTTTTAATTAATAAACCAATGTATCTGGATTCAATTGTCGAACTCCACCTGCGGTTACGTCAATGTAGTGCAGATGTTTTTTGCTTGTTGGTGATGGAAATAGATCAATTTCTCCATCCTTCAATTTTCCGAGATTAAACTGCTCTTCTAAATCAAACAGTTCGTCTTTTGTAATCCCACCCTCTTTCAAAGCGAGCTTTGGATTCAAAGTTCCACGTGCAAAACGAACTGAACCATCTTTCTTGATATAAGAAAAATCGATTACACCAGTCTTTGCGTCTTCGTAAAATTTTGCAAATTGAGAGGCTTTCTCTTTAGAAACAACCCCCTCTTTAATGAGGGTATCGATAGTTTGTACCATTTCCATAATAGTACCTTCTTTCTAACTCTATTATGAGTGTTTTTATTTTTAAAATTATAGTTGCTCTTTTTACTTACGTTATAAGAGTAAAATTCCTGCTATAATAGTAAAAGAAGAAGTTTTTTAAGAACTGATTTTATGTAGGAATTTAGTAGGAGGAATAAAGAAAATAAAAAGTGAATTTCAAAAAAATTAAAAATAAACTAACGAGTTTGGCAGGTCTTGGACTGATCCTCTTGTCACTAGCTCCTACTGGAGCAGTTCAAGCTTGGACAGACGCTTCTCACACGGGTGCCGCTTATCTTCAGGTGGAATTGGATCCGGGTAGCCACCGCATTCAATCTAATGTTAGTTATTCACCAATTGGTAACGCTTGGTTCGGACAGGACGTTACAAAGTCTCCCGAGTGGATAGCTGAAAAGATTAGCTGGTCTCCCGAGTCCTGGAAGTTTACAGGGGCCTTACTAGACTCTGGTAGTGTTGATCAAGCCGTTGCGAGCGTTGGAAATATCAAGACTTATACTACCGGTAAATACTGGTCTCCAACAAAAACAGCCGATAGTTTTAAGACTGAAACTTTACCAATGGAAAATACAAAGGTTGGTCGTGCTAACCTAGCTTTAACATTCCCCGGTTGGGCAGCCGCTGACCGTGTATTTGTATTAAATAAGGATGGAACTAGCGGTGAAGGTATTGACCGAAATGATGAAAAAACATCAGATGAATTTAAGCGTATCGATTCAAAAAATGCGGCTACAGCAGCCGGTCGTGTAAATGAAACATTAGTTGCTGAATTAAACCGTGCATTGGAAGATAATTATGGTCAATTAATAACATCTAAGGGAAAACGTAACCCTGACCTTTCAACAGAAGGGTTTATGAATCTGTTGTGGGCTACTGTTGGAGGAAAATTCCCAGACACGGGTAAAACGTGGACTTACAATGAAGTAGATTATTCTATTGACACTAGCGGGTCTGTACCGATCAAATCTATTCTAGCCAAAGATATTTGGAATCAAAAGAGTGCAACTGACAAATTAGTTCAAATTTACCCTAATAGAAAAGGAGCTGTAAAATCCGAGGCTTACACGTATGCTGTACCAAAAGGATATCACGCTGGTGTTGGTTCCGGAGCTACCGTTGATAGTGGCGGTAAACGAGGAAGTGACCTTTATGCAATCACTTGGTTCGATATCGCTATGGGTGCAACTTCTGCAACAGTTCGAGCTGAAAAGCAAGAGACTGATGACAGTAACAGTACCGTAGTTGGAGAGCAAGTTGATAACTGGTTCTATAAAGCATTATCAGCATTAGTATCAACCCTTGGTGTTCGTAACGCAGACGAGTTGGTATTCGGTGATTGGGGTAATCTGTTCAAGAATAACACATTCCCTATGTTTATGGCTGTACAAACTCCATTTATCATCCTAGCATTTATGATCCTCAGTGTTGCGGTTGTTAATGCAATTAGACGTTCCGCAAAAGATTATCTGAGTGTTGGTGATGTGCGTTCACTTCAAGATGTCTTCGGTCAAGCTATTAACGCTGTTTTGATGATTATCTTCTTAAATGTTATTTTGTTTGGTGCGATATATCTTAACGGTGCATTAGTTAAGATGGCAGCTCAAATAAGTCACTTTATGAAAACATTGCAAACAACCGGGGCTGCAACTGGAGATAATGCAGTATCATCATTCTTTGCCAATTTGCTTGGAGCTGCGGGTATCACATCAATTCTTGTGTCTATTGTTCTTGTTTTTATCAATATTAAGTTCACTTGGAGATATGTTGCTCGTGCGATTTCGTTCGGTATTTACTTCGTAATAGCGCCAGTTGTATTCGCACTTGACGCCCTTAAAGGTGACGGTCGATTACTAAATTTTGGTTCTGGTACGGCAAATATTATGAAAAACTTGATCGGTCTTGTATTCCAACAAGCACTTGACGCCCTCGGAATTGCATTTGCAATTAACGTTGGTCGAATTATTTTTGGTAATGGTGTAATTGTAACGATTCTAGGATTCCTATCTATCGAAGCAATCACAAACGCCCTGATGGGTATGTTTGGAGTTCAAGCAGGATCAATTAGAGGAATTGCTGAAGCAGGGGAAACTTGGCACAAGAAAGGTGTTGAAGGACTTAAACGTGCCGGTGCGTTCCTTGGTGGGGCTATGGCAGCTAAAGGTTATGCGGCTGTGAAGAGTGGTCGAAATCGTGATGATGAAGCAATACTTCGAAAACAGCACGAGATTGCTAACGCTGGAAATGCTCCTTCTGGAACAGGTAAAGGTAAAGGGAAACTTAACAACGACTTAGATCAGGAAGCTCAAGTTTCTGCTTACAAGGCCAAGGAGTTTGGTGAGGTGAAACCAACAGCCAAAACAAGTACAAATCTTGATAAAGAAGTAGAAACAAAAGAATCTAACTGGGAAACCATCAAAGATGAAGCGAGAGAACTTAAAGACTCCGCAAAAGAAAAAGCTCAGGGCGCTTATGACAGTGTTACTTCAACAGGTTGGGGTGGTGCTATTGCTAACGGATCTAGTAAGTTGCTCGGCGCCTTTACAGAGGGTGCTACAAACCGAGGTATTCACGGAGATCCAAACACAACAGTTGATAAGGCCGCTCGTGTATCTGGTATGGATAGTAGATTAAATCCAAACAATTACAAGATTGATAGCAACGGAAACGTTGTTGCAAAAGGTATTAAGGGTCGTATGCAACGAGCAGGTCGTGATGTTGGTCGTTTCCTTGGTGGTGCAACACTAGGTATGGTTTCGGATCCTAAATACGGTATGAGAACGCTTATGGGTGCCGCTGCTGGTGGTTTATCAGCAGTTACACCAGGTAGGTTTGATGATATGGTAGCTACAGTTGCCAATATTCAAAACTACGAGTCTGCTTTAACCGGAGGAAATACACAAAGCTTCGGATCAAGGTTTGCAAAATCTTGGGTAGGTCGTATGGCAGGAGCTCAAGGTATGAATTGGGACGTACAAAATGTATCGGCTCAATCTATGTTTGAGGCACCATCATCAGCTGGTTATACCGTTGCTGGAATAACTGGTGAATCATCAGATGGTGTGTCTATGTTTACATCTCCAGTTCACGATGATACAGAAGAGATGATTGTTCGCACATCTTGGGGTGAGGGTGAAGGTAACAAGGAGCAAAGAGATATCCATTCAGCTATGAATGAATTAAGCTCTTTTGAAAATAACCCGAATGGAAGCCACTCCTTCTCTCGTGATCAACTTTCAGAAATGACAGGTGACGCAGTTAAGGGGCAATATGCTCAACAAGTCATCAACTATATGGATAAGAGTGGAATGAACAACATCCACTTTGAACACGGTAAGGTTTCTGTTGACCAGCAAATGGTTCGTGACGCTGGAACTTTTGTAAACGAAAACGATCCGAAAGCCCACTCTGCTCTTGCTGTTGCAAAAGCTAAGTACGGTGAGGGAGGTTTGTATCACGACCACGAAACAGGTGCGGTAATCAAACAATCTCTCGATTCTGGTAAACCGATGGCATTTGTTCCTAAGAGTTTTGCTGATGGCGGAAACAATTACGCAATTAAACAGCGTGAAATGGATATTCAAAATCTTCGTAAATCCAAGATGGATGAATCTAAACGCCTAGAATTAACTAAGAAAGCATTCTCGGTATCCCCATCTGAATATCAAGATTTTAGACAAACACTCTTCACCAAAGATTTAAATATTGACGGTGATAAAAAATAAAAAAAGAGTACGTTGATTCGTACTCTTTTTTCTGTTATAATTAAAGAAAAATAATATGTCTGGATTTGATCCAGTAGAAAGAAGGTTTGAATGTTAAATTCAAAAAAATGGTGCCGTCCTTATCCGGTATGATTAAAGGTTAATTCTTTATTTATATTTCTATTTATTTTTGTATATTTTTAATTCAATTTTTTAATTGAATTTGTTATTTTAAATATTTTATGATATAATAAGTTAATAAATAAAAATTAGAAAAGGAGGTAGTGGTGAGACAGGTAGAAAGACATTTAATTAAACCTAGCAATGATTTATACACAATTTGTGATGATTTAACATTTAAATCCAAGAATCTTTATAACGCTGGATTGTATCAAGTTCGTCAATCTATATTTGAACGAAACAAGTCTGATAAAGAAAATAAAAAACCAGTACTAAGCTGGGCGCAATTAGTTTCTGAATTTAGAAAACAAGATCAGATCGATATGAAAGCATTACCATCTAAGGTTTCAACTAATATCATAAAAATGTTGGGTGGTAATATTAGTTCATATTATCAGCTTTTAAAAGGTTACAATGATAAGTCAAATAAGAAAATAACGAATAAACCAAGGATTCCAGGATATCTACACAAGACAGAAGGTAGGTATGTGGTTGAGTTTACAAACCAAACTTTTGCTAAAAAGCGTGGTGAAAACAATGAACTTATCTTATGTCCAAGAGATCTGAGAATCTCAATTCCAACAAAAGTTGACAACCCAAAATGTGTCAAGATAATTCCAAAAAAAGGTTATTTTTTTATTGATGTTATTTATGAGATTAAAGAAAAATCTTTGAAAAAGACTCATAAATATGCTGCGATTGACCTTGGAGTTGATAATTTGGCTGCGGTTACATTTTCTGATGGAACCAACCCACTTTTAGTTAAGGGTTTGAAAGTTAAACATATCAATCAGGGGTATAATCGACTGATATCTAAATCTCAATCTAAATTACCAAAAAATCAAAAAACAAGTAAGCACATCCACCGTCTTTTTAGAAATCGTGAGATGAAATTGCAATCAGAATTTCACAAAATCACAGGTTTTCTAGCAGAATTTTTCGACGAGATGGCACTTGAAAAGGTTTTTGTTGGTAAGAATATTGGTTTGAAGTCCGGCATTTCTATTGGCAAAAAGGGGAATCAAAATTTTGTCCAAATTCCACACAACAAATTTATCTCTCAACTCAAGTACAAGTGTCAGTTGAGAGGGATAGAGGTTGTAGAACAGGAGGAGTCTTATACATCCAAAGCTAGTTTTATAGACTGTGATGTGATACCGGTTTGGAAAAACGATGGCAAAAAGTATAAATTTTCAGGGGTTCGTGTAAAAAGAGGTTTATATAAAACTAAAAGCGGAAAACTTATTAATGCTGATATCAATGGATCCTACAATATCCTAGTTAAGGGTCTAAATAATTTAGGTGTCAGTTTAAAAAGAGATAAGGTATCATTTCACACTATGAGTTTGATTGGCTATGATATCTTGCCTAATAAAAAGTTAATAGAAAAATACACGTAAACCCGTATTTGGTATTTACCAAAGAGGGCTTATAGAGGTGATGTAGGTTGCCTTTAGCAAAACCAATAAATCAAATATTATTGTGTTATGTTAAGAATTAAATGATACAGATGATAACAAATGACACATTTGTATAAACCATTTAAACCTATGATTTCTCCTAATCTAATTGATAAGATTACCACATTGTTATTTGATGATATCAATAATGCGGATGATGGCACTTTAATTGTTTATTTTGTGGCAGAATTTATGAAATCGTTTTATAAGCCATATTGTGAAAAGTTAGAATTATATGATATTGCAAGGAGAGATTTTTATTTCGATTTTTATAACAATGAATTACTAATTTTTTAACATTGTCGACGATTATCTGAATGTTAGCTACGATAAAAATGAATCAAAAAGCTGGGAGTTGTTGTTTGATTGTATACGATCGGGACATCTTGATTTTAACCCTCATATTGAGAGGGCCGAATCAAATTTAATATCTTTAAATATCGCTCCAACAAAATAAAAGTTTTAAAATATCGCTTAATATAAGGTTATGCGATATTTTTTTCTTGATTAAAAGAAAAAATATGCTATAATAGTAATAAGAAAAATAAAATAAAATTATTCTTTCTTTACTCACCGTGGATATAACCACGTAAAAAAAATTGGTTCAATAATTGTAAAAGGTTATTGGATCTTAGCGCAACAAATAATCGATGACAACTTTAAAACTAGAGGATAACATTCTCGGTGATAGTACAAACCAGACAGCTTTCCTTTTGGACTCTTTGGTTAGCGGAACTTGTTGAGAATGTTTGATTTGATGTTAGGAAGGTTTGAATTGAGAATTTGATTGCTGCTCGGTGTTGAATTGCAACCTCGGCACCACATTGCACCTATTTGTCTTTCGTGCCACGACGGCGTAATATCCTTGCAAGAGGATATTAGAAGTCCTTAAAATTCACTCTTCGGGGTGGATTTTTTGTTTTCTATTATAATTTAAGAGAAATAAAAAAAAACTGAATAAAATTCAGTAGAAAGAAGGAAATCTATGATTACGACAGAAAAGGAATCGTTTTCTAAAATTATTTTAAATTGGTTAAAAAAAGAATCATCTTTAGCTCTTAAGAAACCAGTTAGATTTAGGAAAAATTTCAAGAAAACATCTGGAGATAAATTTGAAAATGCTTGTGTAGTTATTAATCCTAAAGAACATTGTCTTGTCTTAACAACGGAATCTCATTTCTTGGACAATTTATCTGGTAAGGGTTGTGTCTACTTGTATGCAATTAATGCAAATCAAATTGACGAAGATGTTGACACTTACATCAAAAACTCCTTTTCGGATTATCTATTAAGATTTAATGTTGCAACTTTTAATGCAAATTTATTCCGTGATAATGAGAATTTTACTGACTGGGGTGGGACACTATTTAATCAGATAAGAAGAGAATCGAGTTTCAATTCTAACAATAAGATTTGTGATTCCACTCGTAAATTGATTAAAGAGTTATTAGGTTATGCTTGTGATCAAGTTTTAGAAACTGAGATTTGGGATCTCGTCGATGGTGGAATGATGTCTGATGAGATTAGTCTTATGGGATTGGATGTCAAGGCATTTTTGAATTACGATCATCGAATCTTTTTCGGAGAAGAGTTATCTAAGAAAATTGAACTTTGTTTTTTAAGACAATTTAATGAGTTCAAAGAGGCTCCTGGTGTCCCAGAGACTCTTTATAAACTACTAAATCGTTCTGTGAATACTGAAGAGTTATCGAATATCTTCTTCAACTTATTCTTGGGCGACTACTCTGATGATTGGACTGAATTAACAACAGAAAAATCTTCAAAAAAATTCAATCACTTTTGGAATTATTTTAATAATAAATTGTTGCGTGCGGATTCACTAAATAACGGTTTATTTGAAGATCTTATTTCAGAAACACTAAAAGGATCCATTGATTTTCTTGATGTTTCCGAAATTAAAGAAAAGGAATATAAAGTCTCTGCTGATTTTATCAAAGACAGAAAACTTTCAAAAGATTTATTCGTTTTCTTTGAAAAGGTTGCAGAGAAATCCGGCGATAAAATCCGATTAGTTCCTGAAATTTATCTTAACCACGACCCAAAACGTGCATTTGATATTTTATTGCACGCTGATAAGGATATTCTTCGATTAAGTGATATTCTATCAGAAAGCGAACGCTTTGAACATCTAGATTTAGATGTATTTAAAGACTGGTTTTCAATTATGAAGAAATACAAATATATGTTGAAGAAATACAATATTGAAGATATTTACAATGAGGATTGTATAACAGGCCTCCAACACAGTTATTCAGATTTGGTATTGTATCAATCAATTCCGGGAAGATGGTGATTTTATGAATAATTTAAATAGTTACAAAGAAAATTCGGTATTAAATAGGGATGTTGTTTTATTCTATATTGAACCTTCAGTCTTAGGGCATATTTCAATTGAAGAATTGGATAGAATGAATAAACATTCAGAAGAGTCAAACGTTAAATATCGGGTGATCCCGAAATTTCATCACTCAAAGGATGATGTTAACAATGATAACCTTTTGGCTCCGGTTACTTTGGATGAAGATACCGAGATTGAATTGCTGGAATTTTACAAAAACTTGGATGAACAATATTCGAATGTTAATTTTGATGATGTTTTAGAATACTTAAATTATTTAATTGAATTTAAGAATTTTTTGATTAAAATCAAAGCAAAATCAAATCCTTATTCACCTTATTTCATTGAGGATTGGCTAGAAGACAACTATAAAAATTCTATTCAAATAAAAGAATTTGAATTTTTAAAATTTAGAAAATAGTGAATAAAGGGGCTTATAGTCCCTTTATTTATTTCAGCTTATTAATTCAATCTATTATAATTAAAGAAATAAAAAATCTGGATATATTCCAGTTAGAAAGAAGGTTTTGTGATGGAATTTATGATTAAATTTTGGATCACTTGCTTGATTTATTTGGTCTTCATATTTTACCCAGCAAAAAAACGAGTCCTTGACGGATTTATTGAAAACAAGAAAGATTTGAAACGATATATTGTTGTAGAGTTCTTTGTTTATGTGATTGTTTTTACAATCCTAACAATTTTAATCCGTGGAGCTATCGGTGGTAGCGAAAGTATTATCGAATCATCCTCAAGAAACTTCCTTGCATTGCTTGTAGGGTATGGATTAACATACTTCAGCTTAAAATCTTACTATAAAGAGTAGCTTTTAAAGACTGTCCAAACAGTCTTTTTTAGTTATCTCAGATCTTATATAATTTAAGAGAATAAAAAACAACTGAATTTATTTCAGGAGAAAGAAGGAAATTTTAATGGAAACAATGACACCTATTCTAATTACTTTTATTGCTCAGTTTGTGGGATTCTGGATTTGTGCTTATTTTGGTAATAAAGAAGAAGTTATTCGCAGAGAAATAGAGAATGAAGATATGCTTGCAATTAAGCTAAAAATTAGCGTTTTTGTTCTTTTATTTTCAAATCTGATAATTTCATTATTTTTATTATTTTTATTGAAAGCTCACTCACCAATCTTTTTTATTTCCGGATTCTTCACGGTGATTACCAGCCACATAGTTGCATATTTACAACTTAAAAAACTTTACAAAAAAAGTAGAAAGGAAATTCGATAAATGTTAAAATTTATTTTTGCCATTTTATATCTTGTACTAGTTATCGGCAAGGTTAGTGGGCTATTAGAAATTAAATTAATCTTGACAAAGAAGGGATTATTGAGATCTGTTATTATGTACTCAATTATTATTGAGTTGATAATATTTTTAACTCTTATTTATTCCCCAAATCCTGATTGGATTTACTTTGCATTTCAAACACTTGCTGTAATTTTATCAGGAGTGGCAGTCTACTATTTCTTTTCCGATACTTGTAAAGATAGTTAAAAGGATTAATCAATATTAATCCTTTTTTATTTTTATATTTTTTTATATTTCTATTGACTTAATAAAAATATTACGCTATAATAGTAATATAAAATAATTATCAAAAGTGATAATTAAAGAAAGATAAATATTAAGAAATGAGGATATAAATTTGAAAAAAAGAGTAGGTATTGTATTTGGAACCTTTGCACCTTTGCACCGTGGCCACGTGGATTTAATTCAACGAGCAAAGAAACAGTTTGATAAGGTTGTGGTCGTTGTGTCGGGTTACAATGATGATCGTGGCGATAATATTGGTCTTAATTTAAAGAAACGTTTTAGATATGTTCGTGAGGCATTCTCAGGAGATGAGGTAATCTCTGTAACATCTTTAGATGAAACTTTAATTCCACGATATCCAGATGGATGGGAACCTTGGCTGAATAAATTACAGGAAAGTGTTGGTTGGGACGATCAAAAGTTTGATTACACTTTTGTAGTTTCAGAATATGAATACAAAGATGAATTGGAAAAACGTGGGTACAAAGTTCTTTATGGTGAGAGAACTTTGGGTATTTCTGCCACTATGATTCGTGAAAATCCAGACAAATACTGGCGTTATATTTCGGCTCCGTTCCGTAGACACTTTACAAAGAAAGTTCTTATTATCGGAAGTGCAAGTAACGGGAAAACAACACTCGCAACCGATCTCGGTCGATTTTATGACGCTCCGGTTAGCTTAGAATATGCACGTGAATACCAGATCAAATACAACGTGAAAGATGATGAGCTTTCGCAGACCGACTTCCATTATCTTTTGTTAAATCAGTATCAACAAACCGGCAATATGATTGATTCAAGAGAAAATCGTGGGTTGGTTATAGCTGATACAAATTCAACCGTTACAAAGGCATACTACGATTATTACCTAAAAGGTGAAAATCCTGTTGGTGATAAATTGTTTGATGGTATGTTTAACCACATCAATAGCAAAGAGCGTTGGGATCTTATTATTTTTGTAAAACCAACAGGCAAGTACGTGGATGATGGTTTCCGAGATCAATCTATGGCGAGCGACAATGAACGTGATAAATTCTCAGAATACTTGGATTCTTTGAGAGCTATTTTTCACCAGGATACAAACGTTGTTTATTTGAATGGTGATTATCTTGAAAATTACCAGAAAGCAAAGGCTGCAATTGATGAAGTTTATAACTTCGACCTGTAACTGTGATAGAAAGGGGAAATATTTTCTCTTTCTATTTCTTTTTGCTTTAAAATGTGATATACTGATATCAGATGAAATAAAGAAGGTGGGTGTTTTTGTTTGAATATTGCACTTTTCCACAAAGGACTGATTTGGTGGGGATTTATAAAGAGAGAGAATAAGTTGAAGAATTTTATTCTTTTATTATCTTGGTTCATTCTGCTTGTTAATCCAATATTGCAATCGAAATATTTATTAGGTAAACTAAATGTGTTGCAATCCATTTTATTTCTTTTAATTACACTTATTTTCTTTTTTGTTTGGAATTTAAAAGATATTCATTTCAATATTTACTCAGTCTTATCTGAATATTCAAGAGAGATGAAGAGCAGCAAAGTATATTTCAAAACCAATTTAAATAGAAAATATGTTGATGTGTTGGTTTCTAATATAAACAAAAAAAATAAAAAAAGTGACGATGACGATGAAGATGGTGATGAAGCTATAAATATAAACGATTTATCTGAAAAAATCAAAAAAAATTACAACAAATTTGAAAACATTAAAAAGGGTGAGTTTGGTAGCGGTATATTATCCTTGTGGGTAGATAAACAATCGTTTTTTTCGGAACGTTTTGCAAATAAATTTTCACCTTATCGGAATTTGTCTTTAGTACTTCTTGTTTATATTTTTTATCTTTTTGTAGTCCTTATCTTTTCTGGAGCTTATTATTTAATTCCGATTTTGGCGTTTCAAGTTGTTGCTAATAATATAGTAAATAAAAGAGAGGCTATTTTATTTTTAGAAGATACTGTATCAGAATTTGAATTTTTTGACTCTGTTGATCAAATCTATAAAATGATGATTCAATTAGAAAATCTATTTGATGATGGAACTTTTGAAAATAATATTTTTATTAGATGTGTAAAAACTTTGAGAGATAAATACTACGATAAGGATTAGGGGGGTTAAATCTTACAGCTATCAATGAGCTGAATTAAATTAAGAAAGAATATAAAATTAAGAAAGTAAATAAACTTTTAGAATAGGTTAGGTGAGTGATGGATATTGTAATTGTTAAGGAGGGTTTGATTTACTTTTCAAATCTAGAAAAGGAATCAAAATTCCGCAAAATTTTATTTTACTTTGCTTGGACATTTCTAGCAATTGTCCCGATTTTAGAAAAGTTATTGTTTGGTGCTAATATTAGTCTTATCGAGATTACAACCAATATTGCGCTAACAATTATTTGTATGTTTACAGTTCTATTTATAATGTTTTATCAAGGATCTGCCTTGTTTTTACTAAACGTTAAAAAGAACATTGTATTTGCTTATAAAGATATTGAAGAAAAAATTAAGAATACAGATGAAGGTAATATCTCTGAAGAACTATTGAGAAACTTCACCGAATCTACAAAAATCTTCTTCAATTCACAGATAAATGAAGATTCGTGGGAAAAGAGACAGTTAGATTTTGTTCAGAGGATGTCAAGCTGGAAAAACTTGTTTATTGTATCTGTTATCTTTATCATTTTTGCTTTTAATCTGAACTCGCTGATAAACTCGGTATTATCAGTTCCAACTATGATTATTATCGGATTGATAATGATAATTTCAAAACCAAACAATAAGGATTTAACATACTTTTATACTTCCAGACCAGAGTTTGTTCAAACTATGGCTGCAATTGAGTCTACATCGAAATTGTTGCTTGATTTAGATTTTAATGAACACGAAGATTATGATGGTATTAACGAGTTCTTTAAATTCGGAATTTCCTGCGGGTTCTTTAGAAAGAAAAAATAAAAGAGAGTTAAAAACTCTCTTTTTATTGTTCTCCAACTAAAACATTTACAGCTTTAAATTTTCTCAATCCAAATCCAGTTAAGACTTTGTATATATATCTTAGATAGGTAAACAAATCTAATTCATTATATCTTTCGAAAACAGATAACCATCTTTTGCCCGGAAGTAAATGTGACTCCTCGTTATTAAGAAACTTCTCGTAAACCCAGAAAGTGGCAAATAACTCTTCTCGAAGAGAGTGGTGAAGTGCAACAAGGCTTAGAAGTTTGAACTGCTCGCCTTTGAAAGTTGATTTCAGTCGTTCCTTCACATCATCTCCCAACTCATTCATTTTGATACCAGATATTAAGAAGAGATCGTATAGCTTCTCTCTGTACGTACTTTTAAAAACTGAATATAAATCGGTTTGTCTAAAACTTAACTCTTTTTTCCAATCAAGCAATTCTTCGATTTTAGCACAAATATAAGTATCCAAAACAACTCCATTAAGGTTTAAAGAATATTTAATCTTTACCGGAGTTAAACTGTAAGGATCGAAAAAGTATTGAGATGTTCCTCTACCAACTGAGTTGCAAAAGTGCTTCTTCAAATCGTCTCGATTTAACTTTTTTCCGTAACCACCAGTGGCAACACGATGATAACTAACCAAATTAAAACGAAGAACAAATTCATTGTTTACTTCTACCAATTCGTTGCTAATTTCGGGAGACCAGTAGATTTCTGAAAGTTTGTGAGTTAGAAACTCCCTAAAATTTTCTGCATTGATAAAGGTTTTATTGGTAGCTTGAAATCCGTTTTCAAAAATAGGAATAAAGGTGTTATAAACAGTAATTGAATATTGATCAAATTTTGTAGAATCAATAAAGAAATTTTCAGTTTTTGTATTATAATGAACACAACTCAAAACAAACTTTGGATTGGTTTTTGTTTGCTCCACAACAATTTTTGCAATTTCATCAAAATTCTTGTAGTTTTTTACAGCTTCTTTGTATTCAAATAAATAGTCAACCACCAGCTCGTTAGGTTTAAAATCTTTTGAATTTAACATTACTTTCCTTCTTTCTAATTTCATTTTCTTAAATTATACCAGTCAGAGATTTATTCTTTTATAATTAAAGAAAAAATAAAACTCTAAAGAGTTAAAAGAAGGAGCAAAAAAATGAAAAATTTTAAAACAGCAGAAGAGATGGCGTCTTATCTATTTGATGAAAGTTTCAATATTGATTTAGAAGCTAATGTTTATCCAACACCGGCTGACGAATTAAAAGGTGAAGTATTAAATCTATTCACCAAAAAATATTTAGACAAATTGTTTTCAGTACAATACAATGGCTTGTCTAATAAAGACTATAAAAAATTAAGAAAATGGAATACTATTCTTTTTGTTGGTTTTTTATCTCAGGTTCAAGATAACTTGAGTAATGATGTATTGAGAGAAGTTGACAGTTTTATTGATAAAAACTGGAAATACCTCATCAACTACAAGGATGTAGTTGGGGCTTTAGATTACTCAAACATTTCTATTGGTGGAGTGACTGTTTACCTTTGCGAAGGTGGACCTTCTCGTGCGTTTGATAGTGACATTTGTTATCAGGGTGGTAACAAGTCTGGAGCAATTTTGGGATGGTATAGTTCTCTTTTGTTTGGAAAAGGTGCCGGAAGATTGTCCGGATTCCAAAATCTAAAGAAAGAGCTTTTCTGCTCATATTGTGGACAAGTTAGAGATGTTTTCAAATATCTTAACTATAAATAATTAAAAAAGGCAGTACAATATACTGCCTTTTTTGTTTATCAATATTTTTTCTTTTGTTGATTTTTATGACGTTTACGTTTTTTGTGGTTTTTTCCTTTTGATGAATATTTTTTGTCAGGCTTTCTTTTTTTAATTTCAGAAAAAGGAACTTTTGTTTTAATTTCCGGATAAAAATTATCAAATCTTTCTTCTGAATTTTCTTCAGTCTTTTGATTGTTGTCTTTATTTGTTTCAGATTGTTTTTCGTCTTTTTTATTAAGTGGATCAATACCGATTAAAACTGTCTTCTTATAAGGCAATGTATTTAAAGACTCTTTTCCGTTTGAAATTTCACCCAAAGCTGAAATCTGGATTCTTTTTAGGAGCATACCGCTAACCTTATCTTCTAAAACAAATTCAATTCTATGAAGTCTTAAATTAGAAGACTCGGTTTGTTCTGTTGTAATTTTGAGATCCGCAACCTTAAATTTGTCTACATACTCAGGTTTTAAATATAAAACTTTTAAATCGAAAGGAATGTTGGTTTTCTTATTTCCTTTTCTAAAAATTTTGTTTAATATTGAACGTTGGTAGAGAGTATATTCTTTTTTAAGTAAAGATCTATCTTGGAATACCCTTTCCTCTAAAACAATATTCATAGCGTATGAGAAAGCCATCAATCCAATGAAAAGTAAAATTGTTGAACCAAACATATAATAGGAATAATTTGAATACGTTTCGTACAAATAAACCTTTTCTGGAAGTAATTCAGGCGAAACCGTTGAAATATCTGGTTTAACTAGGAACGTCATCTCAGGTTTGATTAAGATTGGTGAAAGCACAAATCCAAGCATAATCTGTACCTTCCAATTAATCCATCCGTATGTATATCGAAGGCGATTCAAAAATGACTCTTCTGACTTCATAAGTGGTGGAAAATCTAATCGTTGTGAGCTAATCAAAAATTTTAACAAAAAGGAAATAAAAAAGAGTAGTGTAAAAATACCCATAATTTGATTCCAATAAAATCTGTCATAGCTTGCAGCAGATGTCAATATCCAACCTACAATAACACCAAGTGTAATTGTACCAGCAACCTTGTATATATTTTTAACAAAAAGCAATAATCTAATAATTGGCTGTTTGATAGGTGATTTTTCTGTTTTCACTGTAATTCTCCTTTATCTGTTTTCTACTATCCTATTTTATCATTAATTTTTATAAAAATCAATGTGATTTGGGTAAACATTCCGTAACACTTCTGTAACATTATTTAATGTGGTGATATTGTAAAATAGGGTTATGTAATAGAGATAAAAGGAAGGTGTTACGTTTGAATTTTAAGAAGACGTTGTTGGTTGCACCCGCAATTATTGGTGCAGTTGCATTAGGATCTCAAACTGGTTTTGCAGATGAGATTTCAACACAATCATTAAATAATATTGAAACGAAAACTGTTTACTATTCAGGAAATTCATCCGCACAAATGGACGAAAATAGCCAGGATAGTTTGGTATCTAACGAACATTATAAAAGTACTCAAGAGTCAAATGCTGGTGTCTCTGCAACTATTTTAGCAGATGAAAACGACTCGAACGTAAAGGGGTTGCTTAGTGAGAAAGCTTTGACGGAAGTAAATTCTTCTGAAAAACTTTCAGAGGCGGATAAAGCTAAAATTGCTCAAGAAAAAGCAGAGAAAGAAGCTGAAGAAAAGCGAAAAGCTGAAGAAGAAGCTGCGAAAAAAGCGGAAGAAGAACGTAAAGCTAAAGAGAATGCTAGATCGTCTCAATCTTACAGCACGCAAGCCTCTAATGAATACAGCACCGTTGCCGGTGTAGATGGATCCGCAGATATTCAACCTGATTATTCCGGAAATACTTACCCGGCAGGTGAGTGCACTTGGGGAGCTAAAGCGTTAGCACCTTGGGTTCATAATTATTGGGGAAATGCTAATCAGTGGCCAGCTTCAGCAAGGGCTGCCGGATACACAGTTGGAACACAACCACGAGTTGGCGCAGTTATTTGCTGGCCTTATGAAGGTTGGGGATACGGACACGTTGCAGTAGTTACTGCTGTCAACGGAAATCAAATTCAAGTAAAAGAATCTAATTGGGGCGGAAATCGATATATTGCAAACTTCCGTGGATGGTTCACCCCAGATTCTAGTGTTGTTTATATTTATCCAAACTAAAAAAATAAAAAAGGAGCTTAAGCTCCTTTTTTGTATTACTTGTGATAAGATACTTTAATTTTATTGGAAGGTTGGGAGTACGATGTTGGTGTTACCACCAAAAATTCAGGATAAAACATTTTTAAACGAACTTCGATTCCACCATCCGGAAGATCCAGGATCATTGCCGTTGATGGCCCCACGATATCCACATCTTTACTTCCAATCAATTTTTTGATGTCATTCAAGATATTCTTTTTTGAATTTTCATCTGTTATAAATTCAGGAGGATGAATTTCAACATTAAATGTTACAGCTTTAGGGGTTCCGTTTTCTTTTGTATAAAACGAACTGGGAATATGGAACGCTCCAAATAATTTCATAATTTCGGAATAATCCCCGATAATAATATTTCCTTTTACAAATCCGGACTCATCAATTCTAACTGTTTGAGAGTTAATTTTTCCTTGTGTAAAAATGTTACTTTGTCTTACTGAGATGATCGGCATTGTTCTTTTCCCCTTTGTTTTTTACTTTTTCTAATTTCTTCAAATCTCTTAGTCCAATAGACCAAGTTTTGTATTGTAATCCGTCTTGATGTTCTCTTAATGGTTGTAAATACTCATACAATTCTGCTGTAAATTCAAACTCAACTTCGCCAACCGGTAAATCTTTGAAGTTTTTATTAAAAACACTTTCTTTCACTTGGATGTGAACGTGATCTCGAAACTCGTCCCCGGAGGATACCTCTAGAACTCGTTTGAAAATAACTCCGTGTTTGTAGTATTTTTTATGTGGACTAATTTTGTGGTTGATCTTAACACCATCGTAAATCGCACGAAATCGAAGTCGCTGTCCTAGAAATTTTTCGAAGTGTTGATTCGATAGGTTTTGATTCACAGAAATTCACCCCCTTTACATTGATAAAAATTTTTCTCTTTGATTTAATGACCAGCCGTAAAATGCCGCTAAACCACCAAACCACTTCAGAGCAATAATGATATTCTGACCAACACCTTTAACATTAATGTCAGTAGGTACAAAATACAAAACAGCCAAGAAGATTAATGCTTCAATAACAATTAAGATATTAAATAATCGAACTTTATTTTTAATATCGTAGTACTTATTTTTCATTTTTCAAAATCCTTTAGGTTAAAAATTTCCTTCTTAGATTCCTTCTTGTACTACTACTATCTTACTGTATCACAAAACAGTTTTAAAGTCAAGTAGCATTTTTGTTAATTATAAGGTTTTATTTTCTTATTTTTTCTTATATTTTTTTAGTAATTTTTCTTAATTAATAAAAGTTTAGGGTTGTAACTGTAACTGTTTCAGCTTTCCATTTCTTATATAATGATAGAAAAGAATTATTTTTTATTTCTATTGAAATAAATAGGCATTTTGACTATATAATAGAAAGAGTAAAAATAACATAAAAAGGAGGTAGTCTGCTACTTGGACGAAAGAGAATTTCGAGATTTAGATCAAGAGGCTACATTAGGAAGTCAGGATCAACAATCTCGTGCTATTGAAGATAGCGCACAACAAATGGGAGACAAAGCTAGGGAGTTTGGTGGCAAGGCTACCGACAAAATCAAGAGCAAGTCTAGTGAGCATATTAGAAAACAACTTGGTGTTGATAAAAAATTAGATCAAATCAAGGGGAAAGGTACCGAAGTTTTAAAGAAAGGTACAAATAAAGCCGGAAAGGCTGCAACTAAAGGTGCTAAGAGTGCAACTAAAGCTGTTAGCAAAAGTATGAAGAAAATTGTTGGTAATTTTGGTAAGCAATTTGCAAAAGCCGCTTTAAAGGCAGCTCTTCCTTACATTGGATGGATTGCGGGCGGAATTGTTATTGTTGGCGGTGTGTCATTTGCAGCTGGAGTTATTTTAGACAATGAAGCCAGTCGTACAAATGAGGCAAACTATCAACACGCAAGTGTTAAAGACGTAAACCACGTAAGTAAGAATGGTATTGAGCTAACAGATTCTAATAACGTATTCTTCAACAAAGCTACTAAACGTTACGAATTAGGTAAAGGTCGTGCTCCTACGCAAGCTAATAAATTGTACTACGTTTACTATGCTGTAATGAGTCAACAATCACGATGGTTTGTTGAGTTTGAAAGAACTTCAACAAAACCAGGAGATCCAGACGCAGGTACAGAAAAGAATCCTTACTGGAAACCTATTAAGCGTGAAGGTGATTATGCAAAATACACCTTAGACGGATACTTGTTTAACAACAACGTTATCGATAAGGTTAATTTGAGACCGGTAAATCCGGATAAACCTTTGACGTTAGAAAATCTTATAGATGAAAAGGCGGCTTCTGCTGTTAATAAATTAAGTTTAAATACAAACCTTCTTTATTTGCTAAATTCAACGCTTAATGGTAATTTGCACGGAACTGGTAAGAACGAAATGTTCTTTGCAGAGCAATTTATCAAGCCTGTATATCACGATTCAAAAGATTACTCATTCAAGAGTTTAACTGAGGTTCGGGATATGACCGACAAGGAAAAGGAAGAGTTTAAAGCAAAGGCGCACGGAGATTCTGATGACGGAAAACAAGAATTGGAATTTCAAAAAAAATACGAACGTTGGGGGCAAACACTTGACGTTCAAAACGAAGCTCGTGGTGGTACATCTTCTGCCGGTGACAGAGATTACGGAAGTACTGATTCCGCCGATGGAATCGAAAACGAAATTCTTAGAAAGGCATACGAGTGGGCTAGTAGCCAATTAAATAAAGGGATTACCTACTCAATGACAAATCGTAACGGGCCAAACTCTTACGACTGTTCTAGCTTTGTTACACGTGCTTTAACAGAGGCAGGTATGACTGGTGTTGATGGTTTATCAACCGTAACTATGTTAACAAACTCTAATGCCTTTGGTCAGAGTGGTACAAAATTTAGACAAGTTGATTACAGAACAGCTAAAAAGGGCACAATCATTGTAGTTGGTGGTTTATCAGGTGCCGGCGCAAACGGACACACATTCTTCTTGGCTGAAGATTTTCACGGAGATGATACAAAAGTTTTAGAATGTAACTCGGGTACAAACGGGGTTGCAAATCACCAAACATTTAAAACTCAATCTATGGATTACAACCAAGTTGTAGCCTTAGAGCCAATTGCTGATGGAAATACAGGGGGAACAAGTTCCTCTAAAGCTTCAAAATCAAGCAGTGGTAAAAAACACAATACTAGTGGTGATTACACGAAAGAAACAAAAAATAAATATCAAGGTAAACTGTCCACCGGTAAACTTGAAGCTCAATCCCGTGTATTTGACACCGCATACAGCCCAACAGTTCAAAAGAATCTCTTCAGAACTGAGAATATTAACGAAAATATTTGGACTCGTGGTGATTTCTATATTTCCGGTGAAACAGGTTCAATTTCATCAATACCAAGTGAAATTAATGTTCCTCAATACTTAGTTGCTACAAATAACTCCAAGTTCCAAATTGGTGGAGGGCCAACACCCGGTAAGGATGGTAAGGCAGAAAGACCCGAAAGTAATGACGCACAATTGCCACCAGAATATAGAGATTATCGTGATGAAATAACAGCTTGGTCATTCAAGAATGGATACAACCCTGCATTTATTGTAGCAATGATCAAAGTTTTAACTGAGGATGGTAATCTTCAGATGGTCGGATCTAAATTCAACTTCTTGAACGACAAGGACGCCGTTGTTACAGAATCTTCTTCTGATGGTGATTCAGAAAAGAAAGGCGATAAAGATAAAGAAAAGAAAGAAACTGAAACAACCGAAAACAAAGATTCCAAAACTACCGGCTCCGAAGAGAAGAGTGAAACTGATGATCCATCTTGGAAAAATTACGGTAAAGAATATTACAAGTATGAATCTAAGGTTTCTGATATAAACTCCGGTTTGGACTATTTTGCAAGCAAATTTGTCGAAAAGAACGAAGGTAAAGATTGGAACTACGATGTTGCTAAAAGGTTAGGTATTAAAAAAGACGAATATAACAAGATTAACGATGTATTTGCTAAGTCTGGTGGTGTTGGTTCTGCAAGAGCTAAATTAAATTCAGACCTAAGTGATGTAACGGTTTATACTTACGATGGTAACGGAAACGAAGATCCTAAAGCTCTAGGTGTTATCTCTATTGATGGTAAACCTGATGAAACTGAAATTGACGGGTATAAGAAATACGTATCAGTCAAGCGAAACATCAAACAGGCTGACGCAGTTGTTCCAAACACTGCTTCAAAAGAACATCCTTACGCAATTAAGCGTGGTAAAGATGGAGAGCCAGAAAAGAAAAAAGGTGTTTGGGATTATGGATTTGGTTCTATCTTCAAAATCGCAAAACAAACATACGAAGCATACGAAATCGGTATTGATGAGCACGGAAATTATTACATTGCTAAAAATGATTCAGAGGGATTCTTGTCATTCTGGATTAATAAAGATGTAGCTTCTGACACTCAATATCAAATTCTCGGTGCAACAACAGCGTTTGGTTCTATCGATATGTCAAACGAGATTGTAGAATCTCAGTGGGCAATTGAAAAGGTTATCGAAAAACTTAAGCGTGGTGAAACATTAAGTGGTGCGGATATCGCCCTCTTAGACAAACACAAGGAAGGAACTAGCCTTCGAGTAAACGGGAAAGAGGTCGTTGCTGGTGAAAACAATTTCTTTGTTTCAACAAAACCTCGAATTGACAAGGATCCAGAAGTTCAAAATATTAACGGTGCACAGTACCTATACGATTATGTTATGAACTACGAAACTTACATTCCGTCAACAACTCAAAACAAATTGAACGTTGTTGATCGTTGGAAAGCAATGAATGACGCCAATGCTTCTACGCAAGAAGCAACCGATAAGATTCTTGATATCTTTAATAATTTGATTGGTGACGGTAAATCTAAATCATCATCATCATCGTCATCCGGAGGTTCAACTGAAGGTGGCGTAGGTGACGGAGGGTTAGACCAATCTGAACAAGCCAAGAAAGTTCGTAAAGAAGTTTATAAATTGCTTATCGATGGTGGTATGGGTAGTATTGGTGCTATCGGTATTATGACAAACTGGGTTGCTGAGTCAAATATTGACCCTACAACAACGTTTGGAGAATACGTTTCTAAGTATGTTGTTTCAGAACAAGATAAATACACTGCGTTTAACACAGACAAACCTATCGGCTTAGGACAATGGTTGGGTGGTCGTAAGGCAAACTTACTTGAATATGCCAAACAGAAAGGTAAGAATTGGTCTGACGCAGATCTTCAAATTGACTTTATGTTACGTGGAGAATCAGAACAAATCCGTGCGACATTACCTTTGGTAGCACAGGCGAAAGATGTTACGCAAGCAGCTTCTCGATTCTTTATGGGTTGGGAAATTCACGGTGGTGGAGCTTCGTTAGCTGATAACGACCCATACAAAGATCCTGACGCTATAAAGAATAATATCGAAGGTCACTTGAGCAAAGCAACTTCTGACGCACTTTGGAAAGAACTTGTATTACCTGAAGGTGAGGTTAAACCAGATTTATCCAAACTTTCAAACGGATCAAGTACTTTATCAAATTCAGGTGGATCAAGCACAACTGGTAGTTCAGGTGCAATTTCAAACTGGGGTGACGGAAGTGGATTCGCAGGATTGATAGCAGACTTCTTAAGTAAGATTCAAGGTACAGTATTAACACTCTTTGGTGGAAATGAAAACTGGGATCCTACGATGTTTGCAACCGACCCAACAACTAATGAACGAAGTCTATTTAGTAGTTCAAAGGCTGATGGTGGTGAACCTGAAAAATGGTTTGAATCCGGTAAACTTTATATCAACGGTGCCGACGCTTACACTTGGACACATAAGGGAAATAAACAATCAGAAAAGAATGCTACAATGCTAGTTCGCCAATTTGTAGCTTCACTAGAATCTCGTGAAAATCGTCCTGTTTATTATGATGAAGTTTATGATAATTGGAACGAATACGAAATTTCACGTATTCTAGAAGAAAACTACAAGTTAGTCTTCAAGGGATTATTTAAATCCCAAAAAGATAATGCTAATGAGCGAAAAGCCGACATCACAAGTAGTCCATTTAATGGAATTTCTTTGGGCGACACTGAAGTAATTTCAGGATATGGTTGGAGAAAAACTGGTGATAAAGTTGAGTTATTCCCTGGATATACATTCAAGCACGAAGCTGGATCTGAAATCAAAGCTATGAAAGCTGGTAAAGTGGTTTACGTCGGAAATGATTTGACTACCGGTCAAAAAACAATCATTATCCGTTCTAAGAATAACACCGAACAAATTGCATATTCAGGATTTGGTTCACTAAGCGGATTTAAGGTTAATGACAATGTTCAGGCGGGAGATGTTCTAGGTAAAGCCTCATCTTCGGGAGAGATTAGTATCTTTGGTATTCACTCTCGTGAAGATGTATCAAAAGGTCTACCTACATTCCCTACTGAAGTCGATAACAACTCTGCATACTTTGACTTAGGGCACAACTTTGGTATTTCTGCTGACGGACGTAAGAAGATACTCAAGGAAGTTAATGGTTACGATTCTGATAAAAATACCCTTAAGAAGCCTAAAGCTAGTGATATGAAGGGTAAACCAGCTAAATTATCGAACTTCATCAGTAGTGGTAGTAACGGTGATGGAGGTGGTATTGGTGATGGATCCTTTAAGGATATACAGCCAAATTACTCCGGTATCACATCCTACCCTCACGGAGAATGTACGTGGGGAGCTAAGGCTCTCGCACCTTGGGCTGGAGACTATTGGGGTAACGGTGGTCAGTGGGCTGCTTCTGCGAGATCCGCTGGATTTACAGTAAACGATACTCCAAAAGTTGGTTCGATTGCTTGTTGGACTGACGGAGGATACGGTCACGTTGCTGTAGTAGTTGCAGTAGAAAATGAAGGTCGTATTCAAGTAAAAGAGTCCAACTACAATGGAAGAAGAACTATCTCTAACTATCGTGGATGGTTCGATCCAAGATATGCACAAGGAAAAGTTTCCTACATTCATCCAAAATAAGAAAAAAGAGAGAGTTTGATCTCTCTTTTTTGTTGTTGTTTTTTGATGTTGATGAATAGGAAAAACGGGATGAATTAAGCTCAAAAATAATTTTATTATAGAACGGATATGAAGTTCTCAGATATCTATATTTATCTGAATTTTATTTTAGAGAAAAGATAATAATTTCGGCTTAGTTGTCGACTCTTTATTTTTGTATAATTAAAAAAAACAAAAAAAAGAAAGAAGGTAACAATTTGCAAAAAACAAACAAAGAAGATGTCCAATATCTGAACGAATTTCAGAAGGATTACAAGAATGTTCTTGAATTATTTCAGAAGATGAAATGTGATCTGAATTATCAAAAGAAATTTGGAAATATTTTATCTGAATTAATTAAAGAGAAAACTGATTTCTCTAAGGAATTATCGGAATATTTTAAATATATCAAGTACCGTACGGATGGTATGGGGCAGGCAGACAAATACAAGATGTACTATCTTTTTGGAATGTTATTATTTGTTACTCGTACTTTTGATTCTTATGATAACATTGATTTGGATGATACCTACAAAGAAATGTGTAGGGCTATCGAAGACTGCTGCATTGATAAGAATGTTGGAATGCCAGTTTATCAGTTGATGGGCCCAGAGGAAGATTATGAAGACGAAGATGGTTATGATTATTACGATGAATATTACGAAGAAATCGTTTTGAGAGAACTCAAGGAATTTATTTTGGAAACAGCTTTGCTTTTAAAGCGCATTGAAAAAGAAAGTGATAAATTTTATATTTATTTTATAGATTTACTAGATTACAAAATCTTGTTCAACTTCGAAACAGAAGAGTTTGAATTATTAAAAGATAAGAAAAAGATAGTTGTCGATCCAGAAAATAAAGGAATTAAAAATTCAAGATTTTGTGTTTTTAATGTTTCTGATTTCTTTTATAATATTGGTCGAAAACATAACGGGACTTCTGGCTTTACAAGGTTTTATCACGTCAATAAAAACAACAACGTAAATATCACAGATGGTCAGGCTATTTGTATTGGGAAATTTTTCCATCTCTTATTACTATCTGCAACAAGTACAGAAAGCGATGAATTTTCTGTTGTTGTTTCAGAATTTTTGAACGATAGTTATCTTGAATCGCAATTCAAGGTAGAAATGGACTTCCTGCTAGAAGCAATATTTTCAGAAGATAGAAATGTTATCACCTCTCTAGTTCGTGAAGCTCAAATCCCTAACTACAAAACTTTAGATATTAAGTAATAAAAAAAGGACTCTTATCAGAGTCTTTTTTTATCTATATTGCCCTTGTGTAGGAGCTTGTTGTGGATACCCACCCTGCATTTGTTGTGGGTAAGGGGCTTGTTGATTCATACCTTGAGGAAATTGACCTTGTTGGTTCATACCTTGTGGGTATTGTCCCTGTTGCATTCCTGGAACTTGTTGCATTTGTTGTGGATAACCTTGCATTTGTTGGTGAGGATGTTGCAACATTGCCCTTTGTTGCTCTTCTAATTGACGATTGTAAGCCTCATTCTTGCGTCGTTGTTCCTCTGCACTCAATTGCTGAATTTTTTCCAGTCCGTATAGTTCTGTGTTCTTCATCCACAACTCAGTACTATTTAGGAAGGAAATAAGAACAAACGTTTCAAATCCGAAAGGAGTTTTCCAATAAGCTGACAAGATAGTATTGATCAATAGCAGAAGAAACATAACCCATTTTAAGAATCCAAGCTGAGAAGCTGATTCTTTAATTTTTCCAGAAGCGATACTTCGAACCACGAACATCATCAAGAATGGCACTGAAATAATTGCGAATCCGGAGTTGTAGAATAAGATCGCTGGAATGGTTCCCGCAATTAATAAAATAATTGTATGTTTGTAGGATGACTTGTTATCCTTGTGAAGGTTGGTTCCTGATAAAACCAACAATTGTGTTAGAATGCGTCGAAGATCAAGATAAACCTTATCCAACTTTGGTCGAATATATTTATTCGTGTCACTCGCATAATCTAACGGGTTGAAGTAGCTTCCGAATAAAATTACTACAACAAGAAACCCTATGTTTGGAACTAAATACCACCAAGTACCATTAAATCCACGAAGAACTGTGTTGATTATTAGTAATATCGTTGATAGTGTAACAACAAGATAATTACCTTTTAACAAAAAGAATTTTCGAGATTTTTTAAATTTTGGTGGCGCCTCAATACGCTCTTTCTCTTTATTGAATTGCTCTTGTTGCCTTTGAAATTCATCTAAACTTTTTCCGTTTATTTGTGGTTGAGAGGCGTTGATGGCTTGTCTACGATTATCCAAGTAAGATCTGTTTCCTTGATTAGTGATGTTATTTTGAACCATTATTTACCTCCGGGAAATTGCGTATTTTCCAATCGTCAGCTAATCGCTTTCCGTATGGTGTCAAAAGATTAACTGATTCTAAAAAACTTAAATCTGTATTTTTGTTTAACTTTAATCCAAACTCTTCAGCTAAACGATTACGCCAAACTTCACCACCCTCAATTAATGTTTGTGTTACATCAGCGTCTTTTAAAATTGCTCTCATCAAATACAAATCATCATCTTTAACAAAATTTAAATTTCTATTGTCAGTAGCATAAATCAGTTCTGAAATTACTTCAGACTCAGTTACTGTTAACTCTCCGGAGGATACACGAAATTCCTCTAATAAAGATACAGCAATAGCTAAATTCTCCTCTTCTGTATCAAAACAAGAATGTCCAGCGTCGTGAAATAAAGCTGATAAATCAAGTAAAATCCTTTCGTCCTCTTTTAGAGTGTTGTAAAGAGGATTTTTCTGTACTCTATCCAAAACCGATAGAATATGGTTGAAATTATGATACGGGTTTCCTGTATCTTTGGATTTAACAAAGCGTTTGGCTTTGTTAGGGGTATTTTTATCCATTATTACCTCCACTTGTTTTAGATTTCATTTTTTCGTAATATTTATAGTTGTCAATTTTCGGAAAACGCAGAAATGTCATCTGTAACCAATCCAATAAACTATTAATTTCCTCTGATTCGATAATTGGGATATCGTGATTTCTGATGTTTTCAAGTTGACTTCTTGTATCATCCACTTCACCAATTAAATCATCTAGTAAACCATCAACCTCTTGGTTGAATTTCTTTTTGAGGAAAGTTTTCTTTAAATATAGATTAAAGTGTCCCTCGTTTAGTAAACCATCCCTGGTTCTAAGAGTCTCTTCCGTGTGTTTCAATAACTTTTCTTTTTCTTCCATCTCTTCAATCAAAGATTCTCGCATTTCCTTGTTTTCGATAATATTATCCCAATCTGGAACAATTACAGTATTTGAAAACACCTTCCAATATACCAGAACATTTCCACCTTGCAGGCCGAATCCGAGCGTTAACTCTTTATTTTTAGAGATTGTTGCGGATATAGTTAAAAATCTTTCGTGACTTGATGTATAGAGACGAAAAGAGATATTTCTAACTAGATGATTGATCATTTCAGTTGTATCTGAGAATGGGTTTGTTAACAGCCACTTTCCCTTATCGCTTGTCAATACTTGTATCGGATCTGTTGCATTATCTAGCGTTGTGAGAAAGAAACCGATTTCTTTGTGTAAATTCTCCCTCAAACCAGACAAACCATTTTTCAATAATTTTAATTCTTGAAACTCGTCCTTTTCATAACTAGACAATCGGTTTCACCTCCCATTTTTATTCACTTTTTGTTTTGTCAGACTTCGAAATTCCTGGATTAACAATCAATTTAACCTTATTATCAGTCGTCGTGTGAACTTCGTAAACATCGTGACTATCCTTTAATCTAGCAGTAATAACAACTTCATCATCACTGATTTTATCAACTCTACCAATTAACAAATCTTCATAATTTGAAACACCCGCATTGTTTAATAATCTCTTTTCTGCTGGTTGTGTAAGATGTACATTGTAAAGTTTGTTTAATTCTTTTCCATTAACACTTGTCAATCTAGAATATTGGTTTTCAAGTTTGTACTCAGTCCTGTTAATTTTAAATCCCTCACCATCAATTTTTTCAATCTGATCCAATTTAAAATCCTTCTCATTCTCTAACAAATATAGAATTAACTGGGCTCCTAAAATTGTTGAAGAATTGGAAACGTCCTGCCCTTTTGTATCGATAGCCTCTTTTAAAATAACCTCTTTTTTAGTTACGTTATATATTAAAATGTTGAAACCATCTTTATTCTGATAAGAAAATATACCGGCTGTATCTCCATTTTTTAATTTAAAGTTTTTAATAACCGACCAATTAGAAAGTGATTCTTTTTTATTAACAGCAGAGATGTAATTGTCTCGAATTTCTTGCTGCAAGGATTCTTCCGCCCTGAATCCACCGATGATTGCTGCTCCGACAGATACGACCACTATTCCTGAAACAAGAAGTCTACGTAGCCACGGGCGTTTGATATCTCTAATTTTTTTTACACCACTCAACTTATCCGGGTTGAATCGCTCTTGAGTCTTTTTAAGACTTTCTTTTAATCTATCTAAATTCATTCAATTTTTAGTGTAAATACACAACCGTAAGTCAAAAGTTCGAAAAATCAGAAAATGAATAACACGATTGACCTTCCCATATTGAGCCAAAATTTGCCGAAGCTACTATTTGTTTGATATACTCATAATTTTCAGGGCGTTTATATTTAAGTGGTTTGGCTTCACGGCTGACCTACCACCGAAACTAATTTCCTCTAGCTTCCAAAGGCAATAAAACAATTCAATTAAGCTAATTTGTATTTGTCAGTTGTTGCAATATTTAACGAGGCGTTGAAATCTCTATCTATTTTCACTTGGCAGCTGTTACAATGATATAATCGTTGACTGAGCTTCAAATTCTTTTTGTAACCACCACAATTCGAACAGGTTTTACTGGAAGGATAAAATCTATCCACTAACCGAACTATTATATTTCGTTCTTTCGCCTTTCTAACAAGATATTCTTTGATAGTGTAAAAGGAGCAATTTGCCACATCTTTTGCAAGATGTTTATTTCTCATCATTCCTTTTACGTTCAAGTCCTCGATTGCGATATATTGCGGTTGTTTTTTAACTAATTCAGATACAAATCTACGTATGTGATTGATACGTATGTTCTTTAGTGAACGGTGTATCAATTTGATTCGTCTTTCTAGCTTGATAATATTCTTTGTTTTATTCTGTTTGTTGCATTTGTTGATAAGGTACTTTCGAGATACCTTACGTTGTAGTCGTTTAAGGCGTTTATTCAGGATACGAACTCGTCTAAAAGCCTTAATATTTGGTACAATGGTTCCATCGGATACTGTTGCTAGCGTCTTGATTCCCAGATCAATTCCAATTCCATCAGTATAATCTGGTAAATTTTGCACTTTAGTTTCGACATCTTCAGTGTATGACAAATACCAATATTTTCCATCAAAAGAGATGTTTGCAACTTGTTTCTTGCAAGAAAGGTCGAAATCTGATCTGGCAGAACCGAACCTTACATCCCCGATAGTTGGAATCTGAAGTTTTCCGTTATCTTTTAGATAAATACGACTAGGGCGTTTACCGTTTGCAGACACATCACATCGTACATTGAAATTAGGTTGAATATCGTCAACACTCCGAAAGTTCAATTTTCCTTTGTTTTGTTTCCGAATTTTCACCAATTCCCTAGAAAGAAAAGCGTAGATAAATGATTGATTGGGTTGATAATACCAAGACCATTTTTCTTCATTTTCTTCGCAGTTCTTAGTGACAACAACCTTTGCAAGATTGAGATAGTCTGATTGATTGAGACTATAAATCTCTCTGTTGTGGAAGTTTGAATGATAGGTTTGATTGCCGTTGTTACTCAAAATATCATCAAACTCACCCTTGTTGTTCCGCTTGTCGATATCAACTAAAAGATTCCAAAAATTACGTGAAACTTTACTATACCACCACGCAAGGATTTCTTGCTCTTTAGTTAGCTTTAACCTAATCTTCTGACTTCTCATCACGAGCTACCTTTTTGTTTCCTTTCAATAGTTTTATCTCCTTAGTTGTTTGATCAAACTATTATATCATAATACGGAATATAATGCAATTTAGTTTATCGTGTTATTCAATTTTCAATGTGCTTTTCGTACTTTTGACAGTTTCTGTTAAGGCGCAACCCCTAACAGCCGGGTCTATTCCCGGACACCTCCATTACAGAACGTGCGCAGACTATATGTCAATCTGAACCACTCTAACACAACTTTCACGAGTGTTCAGACCAAATATTTTTCTTCCGTCATTAGCTTACGGCTTTACTCACCGATAAAATATCGGCTTAGTGTTAATTCACTCCCCCATCAGGGGATAGTCGTTCGAGGTTATCCATATCTCTTTTTGGAGACTTAGGATATTCCTACCGAAACTTACCCTTGTTAATATTGACTTAGCACTAATGTTTTCTAGCAGTCACTATTTAAATTACTAGACACTAATTAGCTTTTATTTCAGCTTTACAGCCGTTCACTTTGTGTTAGCTACTAGGTTGTATCAATATCCTGCTTCTTCTTTCTGCTTTCGCTACCTTCACGCTTGAGCTTTCACTCTACGTTGTGGCAAACAGGCCTTAAGGTATTTCCTCGGTTTAACTTTTGTAATGATACACACCTCTTACGAGATGTGCAGGGCTTTCTAATTGTCATAGTTACTCAACTATAGAAAATTACGAATATTTTCATAAATTTTCTACATTTGCATAAACTGCTAGTTTACCCCCTATTTATTATTATTTTTTATGTTGATTATTCTGAATATCTTTTGTGACGCTGGCTTCTAAGTCCGTTGAGCCTTGCCAGTAAACAGAAGTCCCAAATTCTTTTTGTGATAATTTAGCCCGATCTTTAAGAATTTCAGCCTTGATCTTTCCATCCTTAACTTCTTTCAGTATCTCACCTGCTTCTAAAGATAAATCAGTCTGAGCCTTATCTTTCTGAATTTCTTTCAGTGCAGAAATTTGAGTTTCACTCAATTTGTAAGTTCCATCCTTTTCTAAAGTTAGATTTGGTGTCTGTACCAATCCAAGTGCAATGTCGTGATATAGACGTGCCAAAGAGGTCATATCTGCAATGTACTTAGATGATGGATTTTTAGAGCTCAGATCAGCAACGCCCAAAATAGCTAACTTATAAGCCTCGAATGCTTTAGTAGGAGATACCTTTCCATCTTGAAATACTTTCAGAGATTGAATATTCTTTCCTGTTTCAATTAAAGTTTTGAGTTCATCACTGTAACTGTCAGAGTAGGTAGATAATTTTTCAAAATCTGGTAAGGTTAAAATGAAATCCGGTGATAATGATTGAGGAACTAAGTACTGATCTTTAATATCTTTGATATAACCATCAACCCAAGCTGAATTTTTAGCAGCGTCGAGTGCATTTTCTGAATCTTTACGGTTATAATCAACCTCACCACTCATAATTTGAGCAGTTGAATTGTAATAAAATGCTGCGTTTTGAACAGATGTGTACATCAAATCGGTAGCGAGGTGTTTGTTGTTGTCATTAAGTTTAGATAATCGTGGACTCAGATCGGAAATAACTTCTTTAGGTTTTGTGTTATTTTTCACCAATCCGGTTTCAAGTTCGATTAAAGACTTCTGTGCGTCTTCTGATAGAACCTCAATATTGCTATCGGAAGGCTTTGTTTGTTGGTAAAGATAAGTACCGACCGACCCACCAACAACTAAACTAACGGCACCGACAATCAGAAACTTCTTTGTGTTTTTACGAGTAATTTTTCCTGGCAAAATATAACCTCCTTATATTTTCTTCTTACTCCCTATTATAGCATAAAATGCCGTTTTGATAATTCTGAAAACTCCAGTTTATAACGAAAAAAGAACTTAAAAATAAGTTCTTTTTTTCTATTCTTCCAGACATAAATATTTCAACAATTCTTCTTTAGTTACCAACTTGGGAGCTTCAAGAGTTTCATATCTTAATATAACGTCATTTCTATCATAATATGTTTTAAAATCATCGTTATCTTTAAAGGAGTCAAAATTGATAACGTCAATCATTGTATTTAAAAACGAATATGTTTCTGGATATTTGTTTTTAGAAACTGAAATAAGTGGTGATTTTGCGTCAGGGAATACTTCTTTTAATTTGTTGATCAACTCAAATACATTTTGAATTGTGTTGGTTGTGAAGTAATTTTCATTAATCCCAGTTTCAATTGCAAATTCCAAGAAATTCAGAATGAGATTAACTTTTTCCTTTTTAATATTACCACCATCATCTTTAATTGAGTTTACTAATTCATTGTAATATTTACAGTAAAAAGAGACTACAAACCCTCCAGAATCTTTATGTTCTTTGTGCTTATTGCTGTCTAAATCATAACCTAGTATTTTTCTTTGACTTTTATTCATCAGTAAATGATTAAAATTAACATAGTTCCTTTCTTGTGTAAAATTACTGTTTGCAGAATCCCCAAACTTTGGCGGAAAAAGAAAATTCATCAAGCTATTAAGATAATCAAAGCGCACACTTTCTTTGTAACCCTCGGATGATGTAAAAAGCTCGAAGTTAGAAATTGTTAGTAATACAATTTCCTTGTACTGTTTTTCTAACAAAGGAGATATGTCTTTCAATAAACCGAAATCAAAATAACTTGGATTTTTAATTGTAATTTTTTCATTCCTCATCTTTTCTGAAAGATCAGAACTCCAAAGTTTTTTGAGTGTTTCAATTTTATAATTTCCTACTTCGCTGTTTGGAAGTATACGTGAAAAAGAAAATGGCGATATAACCTCTGACAACAAATTTCCATCTTCATCCTCAAAATTCAAAATCAATTTCAAGTTTGAACATCCGCTGTTTTCTATGGCAGGTTTTAATTTTAGCCAAATGTATTTAGCACGAGCAAACAACATAGGGTTTTCAGAAAAAGAATTTATTTTAAAATCATTACTTGTTGAGGAAATCATTTCGGCCGCATTATCCACCCAAGACATTAATTCATTATTTTTATTTTCTATCATTATTTAAACCTTCTTTCTTATAAACTTATAAAGTTTTATTTTTAAAATTATACTATTAACAACTCTTCTTTTATAATTAAAGAAATTAATAAAGACTGGATTAATTCCAGCAGAAAGAAGGTTAAAATGAAACAAACAAACAAAAAAGAATTTTCAAAATTTTTGAACAATTTTGAAAAGTTATTGGACTATAACTTTGATGTGTTGGCTTATGAAACAACACTTAATCTGTTCGATGGAAATACAGATAATTTTCTGAAAACATCTCATTGTAAATTTTCCATATCTACAGAATCCGGTCAAATTATTTCCAAGCTTTTATTCTTCGATAAGAATAAAAATGAAATTTTTTCAAAAACCATTGGTTATTCTCAAAAATTTGAACTTTTGTCGTCGAAGGGTAGTTGCTCTGATATTGCAGTTAGTTCACCAATTGATCTGTCTGATGTTGGTATGCAGGATTACAACTTTTTCGAAAATAAAACTCGTGGAAAAGGGAACTATGAATTGTATAAAAAATTCGTTCGTGTCGCTATCACTCAATTCGATTTTTTGTATAATAATTTAAGCTCTTCTTCAAAGCCGACTGAAAATGCTAGCAATTCATATTTGAATGCTTTGAATGATCTATTTAACATCCTAATTCAAAGAACTGCAAATACAAACCAAACGATACATTATCTACTTATTTTGCAGAATATAGAGGAAAGAAATCGCATTTTCGGAAAATCTCCGTATTTCTTTTCCAATAGTGGCTTGCTAGACACCTTTAGAAATGTTGTTTAAAAAATAGAGACCTCTATTACCGTATCTGACAAAACCGAAAAGGACGATATAGATTCGCTATTAAATCTCGTTAATTTGTTTAACAAAAATGACAACTATGATAATTTTACAGAGAAATTAAACTTAGCTTGTATTTTTATTAATAAATTACAACAAACAACAAAATTTAAATTAGAAGAGTCTAAGCATAGGAATATTTATAACTTTGTTCGTGACATCACCGAAAATAAATCGAACAGCTTAATTGTTAATAGTCTTCGTGATAAAACGTTCCGCCTTGGTGGTAAAGGTTACACTTCAGAACTCAAAGTTTCGGATCTAAAATCAATTTTCCGTTTAGTTGCGAAAAAATAAAAATCAAAAATAGATAGGTTTTAATACTTATCTATTTTTTTCTGTTATAATTTAAGAAAATAAAATGCTGAAATAAATTCAGCGGAAAGAAGGAAAACTATGAAAAGCACAAAAAATGTTGTTCCGTTGAGTCGGGATATTTATAATAAAATTATTTGTTTATTTCAAAAAGACGAATTTGTTGATATCCAAGATTATTGCAAACAAAATAAATCTTTAATTGATTATGTTGATTCGGAAGTAAAAGACTTTATCATTAATAATGAACAAAGCAAACATCTTGTCAATGCTGATAAGAAAATAACCTTAAAGTTCGACCTTTTTGCACTTTTACAGAGGGTTTTTTGGTCATACAATCGTGGATTATATTTATATATGGATAAAGATAATGGTGAGTTGTATCTAGCCGACAAATTTAATATAATAAATGGAGTTTTTTTAGAAAATAGCATTGCAATAGCCAATCTTTCTAGTAGAATTGTTTATGATATTTACAATAATATATTGAGTAGTGAAATAGAATTGAATGTCTATTTAGAAGGAGATATTTTTGACGAAAACATAAATAAAGATTCTCTAAGATTGGATATCGGACCACTAAATAAATTTATCAACAATTACATCAGAGATTTATTTTCTAATAAAATGGTTGATTTTGCAACTGAGCCTACGTCGTTTTTTGAGAAAATGTTTTTGGATAACTATATACCAGTAGGTTTGGATATGATGAAGGATCATTATCCGTCTCTAAGCCTGAACGTTTTGAAAGATGAAGAACTTCGATCTCTTTTTGGATTTAAAATTACTCTTAAAAATATTAAGAGTAGTATTGAAAATTACAAAGGGAATAGAAAGGATTCGATTGTTGAATATATCAAAGAATTGTATGTCTCTATGTTGGGTGATATTAGACAAAAGGGCATCTTAACAAAAGATCAACTTGAAATCTTTAATTTGAGTTCTGATTTAGAACGTATCATAAAGGAATCAATTCGTACAGATGAAAAACTATTATCGCTTGTTGATGAATTTCATTGTTTGTTTTGGAATAATGTTCTTCTTAAATATGAACTTGAATCAGATAAAATTTTCGGTTATTCTCACGAAAGATTTCTCAGAGAATCGCTCGGAGTTGTTGTTGGTTATTCAGAAGCACCTCTTGTTATTAGTGACAAACTCGTCTTAAAATGTCTAAAAGATGGGGAGAACCTTACTGATTTTATTGAATTTTTGCATAGGATCAGATATATGATAGTGAAATCAGAAGGATATTCACTAAAAGATAAAAAATATTTTTTAAATTCTGGTGAACGTGATGTAGGTTTTTATGAAAATATGTTATGCGAACTCTTATCAAATGATAAACAGGGGTGTCTTATTGACATAATATCTAAAAACATTGCCATTAAATATGCTTATAAAAAATACATACAAACGGATAAAGAAAAAAATAAACTAATTGAAGTAGAATATGTTCCTAAAATTACTCAACGAGAAACAGCAACATTTAAGAAAATTGTTGAAAATTTTAGAATCGAAACAAATATTCCAGATGAATTTCTAAAAAATTAAAATAATTTTTAAGAAAAAAACATTTCTAAAAGTGATCTTTTGATCACTTTTTCTTTTATAATTTTAAAAATTAATTTAATCTGGAATTAATCCAGTAGAAAGAAGGAAAACTATGAAAATTACAGAAGGTAAATATTTTGAATTTTATGAAAGATTGGAACAATTGTTGGATCATAGCATTAAGTTTTTAAATCACACTATTTTAGTGGATGTATTCGAGGATAATATGTATGCTTTTTTAAATACAGATTATTTAAAGTTTTCATTAACCACTTGTGCATATCAGACTCTTTCTCTAAATATTTGTGGTTTCGATGGAAATGATTCAATTCTTTTTAAGAAAAAAATATTAGAATCAGGAACTATGAGGATATTAAAACTCGGAGACTCTTTCGATGTCTTTAGTGACAAGATTGAAATTTTAAATATTCCAATAGGAATGGTAGATCTATTTAATGAACTTGATAATAAGGAATCTATCATAAAAATATACAAAGATTTTTTTAAAACGTCTATCTTCTCTTTTGATGAAGAATATAGCGATACAGAAAATTCTAGCTCGTTATATTTAAATAATTTAAATTTATTATTAAATATGATGTTATTGGCACCGAAAAATCTTCACGCACAAGATTATGTGAATAACAAAAATAAGTCTGTGATTACATTAATATTAGACGAAGATGAAATTAAAAGTATTTTTCCGAAAAAAGAAAACACAGATGTTCCTAAAAATTTGAGTAGAAATTTCGATTTCATTTACGAGATTATGTCTAATAAACAAGGAATTGGTGAGAATCCGTTCGATGATAAAATTTTGATCAATGGTTTATTAAGGATGTTTAACATCAACTTTGTACACTTTTCTTTTATTTTTGGTAAAATGACGACTCTTGTTGAAATTTTTTATAGCAAAGATTATGAACCTATTTCGGTGGAAAAAAGTAAATATCCTGACTTTTATGATTTCATCTACAAATTAAAAACTAAAAAAGATCCTGGCTTGAAATTATTTACTTATTCTGGTGATATCGATTTCAAGGTGGCTGATTTGGATAAAATCTTCTCTCTAAAACCTCTGAAATAATAAAAGGCTGAGTTTGAAAACTCAACCTTTTTTATTTTTTTTGTTTGCTGTAAATAGATTCACGAATATTGGCCGTTAGCTCACCAACACGATCGCCAACGTTGTAGACCATATTCCAATCCTCGAGATCTTCTTCGGCAGGGTGTGCGTATTGAAGTGACAAACTTGTAAGAATATCAGACCCAAATTCGAGTTCTTCTAGCCAGTTAATAATTGCAGCCGAAACGCCCAGCTCTTTTTGGTAAAACTTATCAAAAGCTAAGATTATATTCGTATACCGATCCTTGGAATTAAAAACCTCATCACGATAGAGTGGTGCAAAAATTTTCAAACTAGAACCTTCAAAATTACCTTCTTCTTTGCTTGTTGCAGATAGAAAGGAATAACTTTTCCAATTTTGGTTGTAGATTTTTCGAAACTCATCTACAAAATCAATAGGTAAGTAAGAGTCTGCAATTAATCTAGCAACTTTACGAACTGTATTAAGTTCAGAGTAATCAATTTCTGTTGTAATTAGAGTTAGTAGATCCTCAAGTTCTTCTGCTGTTGCAGTTTCTAGCTCTTTTAAGTTTGATTTTGAAAACCAAACTCGTCCTTCATCGAGTAATTCTTTTTTAAAATTTTCCATTAGTATCCTTCTTTCTGAATTTAAATAATTTTTATAAATTATAGCAACAAAAAAGCCAGGATAAACCCGGCTTCAACTTAATATTTCTTTCAAATATTCTTTTGCAAAATTCAACTCTTCAATTAATTCAGGATCTTCTTCCTGCTCAAATAATTCAAGAATGAACTTATATAAAAGTTCTATCTCTTCCAATCCTTCTTCTAAGAATAAATCATTAGAAAAGTTTCGGATATAATATGGATCGTATGAATATAAGCCTTCAATTCGCTTAGAAATTAAACTGTTAAAATATTGTAGAAAAATATCCTTATTATCTAAAAATTGATTTGCTATTCTTCTAAAATTTTCCTCACCAATCTTTCCATCCTTATAAAAAACAATTGTCGATAAAAACGAAAAGTTGTTTTCCTTTGTTGGTAAATATTTTATAGGTAAAGTTGTTAATTCCATTGGAATTTTGAAATTTATACGACACTTTTCATAGTCTGTTTTGAAAATAAAATTGTGTTCTGGTTGTTCAGTTTCTAATAATTCGTACAAATTTTCAACAATTGATTTGAAAATTGATTCAAGGTATGATTTCACCTCAATTTTTGTTGAATCCACGATCAGTTCGTGTACTTTAACGAAAAAATCTCCCAACTCGACCTTCATCATTTCGATATAGTTGTCCTGTTTGTTTAGAAAATCGTTATCTTTAGAAACTGTCGTCACAAATTTGTCAAAGAAACTTGTAAAAGCGTAATAGAATGAATTTTCAAAACCACCTTCTGACAAAATAGTAGAATTACCATCAACGTCTTCGTATTTTTTGATATAATCACCAATGACTTTTGGTGACTGAATGATTGTTTTTAATATTACAGAATAGATACGGTTAAACTCCGAAATCCGTTTGGATCCTGATACTTTATTCTCCAGTTCAAAAATATTCAAACAATCACCAACGAGTGGTGTGAATGAAAACTCACCTGAGCCAACATTATTAAAATAAAATCCATCATTTTTTGAAAAAGTTGTATTTTCGAAACGAACATTTTTAAAATAATCACAAAATGATTTGTTTAAAAGTGAAGGTTCCAATTTTTCTGAAATAAATTTAGTTGTAGATTCCATAGTTCTAATTTTGATACCAGCGTACAGATGATCATCTTCGTTCTGAAGATCTTCTTTTGTTTTTGAGCAGCACTCGCAGCTCATACTGGGATGGTGTTCCTGATGGTTTTTGCAGAACCAGTACAGGCAATAATTCACCCAGTAGCTATCAATTAGGCCTAGCTCCTCAAATTTATTGATAAAAACATCTGCTGCCTTATCAACGGCTTCTTCAGTCAAAAGATAATCGATTGGAAAATCAAACGATTCTTTTTCTGTTTTAATCATAAGATTCCTTCTTTCTACTGGAATAAATCCAGAAAATTTAATATTCACCTAAATTATAAAAGACCGGGGTTCCGGTCTTTAATTATTTTAGATATTCACTCAATTCTGAAATAAGTTTAGGGGGTAGGTTTGTTTCGATACCATACTTTTCCGTCAATTCTTTTAGAACGAGAATTGAGTCTTCATTAAGTTGAGGAAGAAATATCTTATTATTATAATCTCTGTAAACAATTCGGATGTTATTTTTGATAATATCTGGTATTTTTGAATTTGGCGTTTTTAATAACTCTAAAAAAATCAACTCCTTCTCCGATTTATCTGAATTGTGAGCGTTGATATAAATATCAGCTTTAGTGTCAAGTTTTATATCATTTAAAGTTGTTTCTGTTTCGCTGATGTAATCAAACAAATATCTCAAATCATAAATCGATCTTGCTGATGACAATAAGATTTTAATCAAATCATCATTCAATTGAAATTTTAAGCTATCAGACTTTATAAGTTCAGTCATCATACCTTGGAATAATAAAAGTTCACTACCAGCCTCAATTTTTGTCAAAAGTTTCGGATCGTTGGTAAATAAATTAATATAATAAATATTAAAACCCTCAATAATGTTACGAATATTCGAATCCTTTTCATAGCAATGTTCGAGAAGTTTTTTTGTTTCACTATTATAAAATTTAAGTGACTCAAAAAGATCCTTTGCTAAGAATGTATTATCTTCATCATTAACCGATCTTAACAACGAATAATGTTCTTCAATCAATTTATGAACAGTTTCCATTCTTACCGACCTGTAACAAACGAATATATTTCCTTTTGATAAACTTATTAAATCTTCCTTTTTCCAAAAGGAGCGAAACTCATCATTAGTTATTGTTTCAACCCCCAAGAATGGGAACGCATATTTTCCTATACACTCATCAAAATATTTTGATGGGTCGTATGCAAATGTTGGTAGTTTCTCAATCAACTTATTTTTGATATATTGATTTAAAAACAAACAAAATTCATCAAATTTTGGTTTTACATCGATTCTAGAATTTTCTCTATCAAACAATTTTCTCTTAATAATAAAATCAATTTTGAAAGTTTCGGGGATGTTTTCTGAATATATATCATCTTCTAATTCTCTAGATAAATTTAGAAGAGGAAACCCATCCATCTGAAACTTGTTAAATCTATAATTAAATTCATTTGAGAGATAGGTCTCCCCAGAATATTGATTGAAATATAAAAATACATCATTTTTAAGTTCTATCTGATAACTAGAATAACAGAGTGATTCTAAAAACTCAACAATATCAAATTTGTATTGAATTTTCACAGGAACTAATTTTGATAATAGGAGCTTTCTTGTATTGTCGTAATCTCTATCAATTTTTCTTTTGATAACATCAATTACACGATTAGACGATTCATTGAGATCAAAAAACGTATCTCTATCAGCCAACTTTAAAATTTCTTTGTAAATAGTTGTGCTTCTAAAAATTTTATCACTTTTTGTACTTTTCATAAAGCCCTTCTTTCTACTGGAACAGATCCAGAATAATTTTATTTCTTAAATTATAAAAGAGAGAGTTGTCTCTCCCTTTATTTTATATAGTCAAAAAGAAATTCCGGCACGTTGGTTGTTATTCCAAAATCCTTTTTGAGTTTTTTTAGTAGATGAACAGTGTCTCGGGTAATTGCTGGTAAGGCCGGTTCACCGCAAAAAGTGAAATTAATGTGAATTTTATTAAAGAATAAATTTTTAAAAAATTCGTTTTTCTTAAGATGATAAATAATATCCTCAATAGAGTCCAGTTCAAGCTCTGTGATTCTAACATTCAAAGTCTGTCTTTCTAGTTTTTTCTGAATCTCAACGATATCAACTTTTTTATTAGACTTATCAAAGACTTCAGTGAATGTGGTTAATGCCAGATCATTCGATAACTTATTCAGAATATTAAATATAAGTTCTTCCTTGAGTTCAAAATTTTTATTGAATAAATTCTCAAACATTTCTTCCTTTAGAATAAGTATATTATTAAAATCATTGGCTAAATCATCAGACTTTGAAATTTTAAAATATTCCTGTGTTTCAGTTTCTAGAAAGCTTTCAAATTTATTGATTGCTTTTTTATATAAATCAAATTTTTCTTCTTCACAAACAATTGGGTGAGCACCCAATAACCTAAGTTGATAAAAATTATCTGCAAAAAAATTTAATATAAGTTTTACATCTTTTGCTTTAGAATTTTTTGTTAAATAATCTATCAACAAGTAAGTTGAGTGTTCATCAAAGGTGCTTCTACGTCTTCCAAAAAAATCATCCAAAAAAGTATTGGTACGTCCCACAACATCAATAATTTCCAAAATGTCATCAATACCAAATACATCTTTATTTTTTACATCAAATACAACACCTAAAGGTGGATAAGTATACAAATTATCACGCTTGTAATGATAGGTTTTATTTGTCAACAGCTCTGGAATGTTTTTTTGCAAGAAAATTTTTAGTTTTTCTGCAAAAATATTATTAAGATTTTCACCGTTTATTTTTAACCATTGGTTACTTTTAAAAAAACCAGATTTTATAACATCAAAAACAATATCAGCTGTTGACAATTCGTTTGTCATAAAATCTTTTAACTCAAACAAACAAACGAAGTTTTTAGTTAGAAGACCGGTGTGGTCTCTTTCGTCATTTATAATAATTTCTGTAATATCCTTATCTGAATATTTAACATAAAGATAATAATCCCTTTTACTAAGACACTTTGATATATCTATGTTTTTCACAACTATTTGACTTAATTTATTAGAGCTAAGATCAACTTTTTCTTCTGCACACTTTAAAATATCACTTGATATACGAAACGGAAGATTTAGAATATCTGCCATATTATCAACTTTTAGTAGTTTTTCTAAAAACAGGTAGATACCATCTTTCTCTCTACTATATCCTTCTGAATTTATCATAAGAACCTTCTTTCTACTGGAATTATTCCAGATTTTTTATTTCTCTAATTATAACAGAAAATAGTTTGTTTTAAAACAAACTATTTTTTTTATCATCCCAAACGTCGTTCTTTCAGTCTATCCAACTCTTCGCAACGCTTTTTGCATTTAATCGAATTACACAAATCACCTTCTGATAATTCCCAATAAAAATCTTTTAATAAACTTCCGTTCATAATATCAACAAAAGTATCATCATCAATTTCACTTTCATATTTTTTTAGTACGGAAATCAATTGATCAACATTGTGGGTGAGACGCTGTTTAGAATCGATTTCTATAAATTTAGAGTATTCAACTGCAACCTGTTTAATTCCGAATAAATCCTCAAAATCTTTGCTTTGGACAATCTTACTAGAGAAGATAAAATCTTTTAGATTTTTCTGCAAATATTCCTTTTTATTCTTTTGCAGATAATCTTTATTTTTGTGAATCCAATTTCGAATAAGGTTGTTTAGAAATTTTTCTAACTCTTTAAAAGAGTAGCTTGGTGTTTTATCCCTATCAAAGAAATTCGGAAATTTTGCTTCAGCTGTTACTGACATCAGCGGATCCAAATCTTCAAACAACTCATCCAAGTAAAGAATTGGGAAATCCCAGTCTGATTTTTGATAGGAAATTGTACCGTCAAGAATCTTTGTTAAACCTGTTTTTAAATTGACAACTAATACTGTGCGGGTGTGACCTAAATAATTAAGACATAAGGCTCTAGATAATTCTTCCTTGTAAAAATCCGCCTTTACCACTTTTCTCTCAAAGAATCCGTCACGAACATATTTTGTTTTTTGATTAAAAAGAATTTGAAACTTTCTCAAAAAAGTTTCATTTTGATAGATATTGATAAAATGCTCTTTTACAAGAACATCCTCGAATCGTTTTATAAAAATATTCAATTTATTATCCCTCTTTTCTACTGGAGTAAATCCAGGATGTTTTAATTTCTTAAATTATAACAGATAACAAAAGAAAAAGCCACCAAAAAGGTAGGCTTTTATTCTGAATGTTTATGATATATATCAATAACTTCTTCTGGAATATTGGATTCAATACCCAACTCCTTGTATTGATTAAGGATGTCGATTAACTTTTGAGAAACCGGAGGGATAGCAAATTTATCATCATCAATTTTGTCAGCAAAACCGATTCGGTTTATTGATTCAACAAATTTAATTTTGATATTTTTTGCAACAATATCCTTAAATTTCTGTGATGACTTTATTGTATTCAGGATCTCAGTCAATTCTGATAATAGACGGAGATTAAAAACATCAACCTTAATATTTTTAATATTGTTTAGTTTGTCATCTTCTGTCACAGATGAATCCTCAAATGCTTTTATAAAATAAGACAAATCTTCTAAGTCAACAGAATTTTTGAATAGCGATTCAAGCAAATCTTTTTCTATAACAAATTCAGATGAGAATAAGTTTTTAAATTCACCAGAATTAAAAGTTCTTATATGTCTGAGATTTCCGAGAAGTTTTCTGTAATTATTTCTAAAATCACTTTTTAGATAATCAGATATAGAACCCTCTAAAAATGAATTAAATTCCTTAAGAAAATCAGTACGACGAATATTCTCATCTTTAGATGAAATACCTTTTAAGATATTTCTCTCAATAACAGATTGAGCGTTGGAAATATTGCTGATCACAACGGATATTCCGCTTGGTTTTGTATATTTTATAACCATCGAGAAAACCTTTTTCAGATCATCGTATTCTTTAATAAAATCAGAATTTAACAAGTTATCAGTTATAAAAACAGGCGACTCTTTAAAAATAAGATCACAAAATTCTTCTGAAAAGATAACGTCCTTGTTTGGATAATATTCAATAATTTGTGTTTTTATAGAATATGTTTGTTCCATAAGAATTTCCGGAATTTTCTTTTTCAAATATTCTCGAAGCAATTTATTAAAGTGCTCATTCATATAATCCAAGTCTATCTCAAAAACTTTTTTTCTAAAAATAAAGGAACGCTCGCCTCGTTTCACATCGAATTTAATCTTAAAATCTTTAGGTAACGAGTCTAGAAATTCTCTCATAATGATAACGGGAAAGTACCATCCTCTTTTAGAATAAAGTTCTTTGGATAACACCAACTCACCCTTTTTATCTTTAAGATTCACAGACAGGAAAAGTTCGTCAAATCCCCTGTAATTATGCCAATCAGAAATCTCAATTAAACGGCTACTGCCAACCTTCTCTTTTTGATATCCCCAAAAGTGTTCCGATTCGATATAACCTTTGTAATATTCAAACCATTTATCTCTAAAGTTAATTAAAAGGCCATCACGATCGAGGACGCTCGAGATCGCTTTAAAGAATATATCATCACGCTTACCGTGACTTGTTTTTATCACCATTGTTTACCTTCTTTCCACTGGATCAAACCCAGATTAATTATTTTCTTAAATTATAACAGTTGTTAGCTGTTTTATCAAATAGAAAAAGGCCTTGTAAAAAGACCTTTTTAATTTATTATTGATTCGCAGGTATCAAGAATACTTTGTGGAATGTTTGTTTCAAAAAGCGAATTGATTTTTTGAAATATTGGTAGAGATTTTTTATTAATTAACGGAATTGCCGGGTCACCATCGTAGCAATAATCTATCTTAATTAAAGGAAAGATATAATCTTTGAGAGGCGATTCGATCAAAGAAATATCAATAATCTTTTCTAGGGTAGATAAATCATCGTCAAAAACATCATTCGTAACAGTTATTTTGTGTATCTCCTTATTTTCAGGAACATCTTGCACAATATCTAGATTTTTGAATGTATCGATAAAACAACAAACATCTTCAGTCGACTCCAGTTGTAAGATTACACTTTCAATAAATGATTTCTTAAATTTATAGTTTGATGAAAATAGATTGGGGCAATCGTATTTTTTTACATAAAACAATGATCTAACTGTTCGTGAACCGAGTTCTGAAAAGGTCGAGTTTTTATAGAAAAACTCTTCAACTAAGTTTTCTAATAAGTCCTCAAATTTTGTGACCATTTTCACAAGTTCATCGGATTCCAACCTGTCTTCGACTTTTCTTTCAAAGCAAGGCTCCAATTTCTCAAAAAAGTTATTCATTAAAAAATCTAGCACAGCAGGAATATCATTGTATTCCATTCTATCAATCATTGTAGATAGTACCGCTTTGTTGTTTTCTAAACTTACAATATTGAACTGTCCGTCTAAAAAATTAGTATAATACAGAACTTCTTTCAAAGGGAAAATATTTTGATTTTCAGGATCCAAAATTAAATCTAATGGTGGGTATGTATCAATATCTCTCATCATAATACCGTACTGGTTTTCAAAAAAAACATTCTGAAGATTTTCTTTTAGATATTCTTTTAATTTTTTATTAAAAGATCTGTTTAAATCATCCACGCACAGTTTTAATCTGTCCCTATATTCAAAAAAATTTGATAAGGTAAGTTTTTCTTTTTCTACAACAAATTTAACTTCTAAATCGTCAATTTCTTTATAGATGAAATCTTTCAAAGAAATTACTTTAAAATATCCAAAACTCAAAAAACCTCTGTGATCCCCGCCATAACTTAGAATATTATGTTTGTTTTTATCCTTATAGTGAATATATAAATTAAAATTACGGCCGTTAAAAGGAGATATAGCTGTTCCTTTCAAATTAGATAAATTTGAAACAACCTCCTTTTTGTGTCTTATACTGTCAGATATATTAAATTTAGCGATTTTAGAAATACCTTCTAAAATATCTTCGTGGTCTTCTTCGTTAAAATCAATAATAATTTCTTGATCCAATAATTCCATAATACGATTGTAAATACCATCCTTCTTTTGGGAGGGTTCTTTTTTTATAACCATTTATATTATCCATCTTTCTATCTGAATTTAATTCAGAGTTTTTTATTTTCTTAAATTATAACAGAAAAAAACCTAAACTGCAATTAGTACAGATTAGGTTTCTGATTTAGATTTATTAGAACCAACTAATTATTTAAATAATCGTAGTTGATTATAAGTTTAAATTTTACAAGTCGAACAGTTTTTATTTTTTACTAAATTCAACTGTTTTTTCAACGATAGCGGTTAATGAATCATAGATAATTTCAATATCATTCCTAACAATTGCACAGAAATAATCTTGTGAGAAATTTTTATTAAATGGATTGATGTAGTTTAGCCGGACAATAACATCACGAGGCACAACGAAAGGATGATTAGAAAATATACCTTCTACTTCAATTGGTAGACCAGCAAAGGCGACATTTGCCACTGTAACACCGTCAGACTCATCCAGCTTATATTCAGTTGCAAGACCATCCTTATCAACCCCTAATTCAAAAACAAAATCATTTATTAAAAAATCAATTAAATCAACTGCCTCTGCAATTAAATTAGGATCTTTGAGTTTGTCGAATGATAAATCATCTTGTTCGATGTAATTTTCAACAACCTTAGAATAACAAGCTTTAGATTCGTATTTCGATTGATATCCCAATTGATAAAGCATAGATAATAAATTTACATCCCTATCTTTTAATTTATAAATCATCGGGAAATCTTCTTCAATCTTCTCACTAACTTTATCCAGACGCTTTTGTAAAACATCTGATAATAACTCGCCATTATATTTCAAACTTTTAAATTTGTGTTTCATTTTTCTTCCTTCTTTCCGATAGAAAAATTAGAATAAGAAACTAGCTATAAAAATCACTATCGCAATTACAGCAATAGATTTGAATAAAAATCCACCTATTTTCCAGGCGATCTTAATCAAAATCCCCAAAAGTAGTGTTTTTAAAAATGTTTTCAAAATAAACATCAAAAATAGTCCAGTTACATCCAAAAATTTTTCCACCTTTCTTAATTTTTTTTATTAATTATATAGAAATTAATTAAAAAACATATTTATCTTTTTTCAAAAAATCATTTCTTTCTTTTAAAGGTTCTTAAAGTTGTGCGAACAGATCCGTCTGGAAGGTTATGAAAGTCAAGCAGTCTAGCTGATGATGTATCTAGGGGATTTACTTTTTCGTTCACTTCTCCATTTTTAATAAGAACAATATTATCAATCCCTAAATCACGAATACGAACCTCTCTAAAATTCAATGATAAGTTTGCATAAATTGTTGTCAAAAATGGAATTAACAAATCAGTATTGATCCACATATTTGTGATAACAACATAATCATCTACAATTTCGTATTCCAGTAACCCGGCAAACTCCTGATCTTTGGCAATTAAATAGTGAAAAGTAAAGGGCGTCCAGTTCGGTTTTGACTGGAACAACTTCCCTGTTTCTAAAATAGCAGCAAGTTCCGGCCCAGAGTTATTAACCTTTAAAACTTCGCACTCAGCTTCTGGTATTACAATAATTGAATTTAACATTTGGTCTCCTTATTTTTCTTTTACAAAAAAATCATTAGTAAAATCGTCACTTGTGTAATACTTTTGTTCCTTGTCTTCCCAAGGAAAACTTGAATTTACACCTAGAACAGTTTCCATCTTGACAAATCCGAAATATCTGGAATCTAGAGATACACTTCGATGATCTCCCATCACAAACAATGTTCCTTCTGGTACAGTTGCTTGATTTTGACTCCAAGAATTAAAGCTAGGGTTTCCCTCAGACAAACTCAGCAAATCCCAACTTGGAGATGTGCTAGGTTTTTGTGTTCCCTCAGTTGATTCCATTTTTTCATCATTACCTCTCAAAGAAAGGAATTTTTGATTTACTTCCTTACCGTTCACGTAAAGTTTGCCATCTTTGTAAGATACGGTATCTCCTGGAAGTCCGATGATTCTTTTGATATAAAGTTTTTCTGAACCATCAGATGATGGGTTGTTCGGTGATGAATGGAATGATATAACCTGTCCACGTTTATAGTTTTTATTTGTTTTATTTACCAAGACCATTTGATGATCTTGCAGTGTAGGATACATCGAAGAACCTGATACGTTTAGATAATCAAACCAGTTGATCCTAATGGTAAGGATTGCTCCAACAATCAGAATCGGTGGTAGTATAACCCTAAAAAACGATATTAATAGAGAAGAAAAACCTCGATTTTCTTCTTGATAATTTAAATTATTATCTCGCAAAATAAAACTCCTTTCATTTTTATCTCAATCCTTATTTTACATCATCAACTATTGCTCTAATATTTGGAAAATCATCCGCAGAAAAACCATTCAGAGTTTCTTTTAATCCATCAATAGATTCGAAAATATTTCCAATAGACTTCATCAACATTCTACTTTGATCCACATACTCTCTATAAAGAGTTTTATTCATCGAATCATTTGACAGAAATTCTTCGAGTTTTTCTAAAAAATCAATTTTTACAGATTCAGAAACATTAAAATATTTTACGGAAACATCACCGTCCAAAACTAACTTTTTGAAGAAAAAGACTCCTTTTGTAAACTCTTGAAATTCATCTGTCGAAATTAACTTCTTACTTAAAAAATCTGATCTGTATTTTTTCACAGAACTATCAAAAAAATCAGAAAAAGGTAGGTATCCGAAGTCATCTGTTAAAGATGAAATTGGGTGTTCCAATATCCTCTTTGCATTCTTACAAAATTGTTTAAATAGATGTTTGACTAATTTTTCCTTATATTCTTCCATATCGGGAAATTTATTTCCAGACGAATCTTTTAAAATTTTAGCTTTGATTCCACTAAAACCGTTATGAAGTTGAAAATAGTCAACCACAGGAAAATACATATCTGGCTTCTCATCTTCAAAAATAGAAAATGCAGATTCTATATAACTTTCCTCAAAATCATCAGTTGAAATTTTCGTGTATTCAGTTTGAAAATTATTAAGTTTAACAAGCAAAGTTGAAAATTGATATTCTGGAGCTGGTGCTAGTGCAATCCGCTTGTTTTGAAAATCTAAATAAAGAGAATATTCGTTGGTATAAGTTAAATTATCCTTTGTTAAATAAAATGTTTTATAAGGGTAGCTGAAGTTTTTACAGAATAGATATTTTAATCTGCAATTTTTAAAGTAGCGATCGGCTTCGGCTATTAGATCATTCAATCCTCTATCATCCCAAATTCTATTTTTAAAGGTATCAAACGACAAGCAATTTTCCAACTCTTCTCTTATAACATTTTTAGTCATCATTCTCCTCCTGAACGAATCTCATTGTATTATCTCACAAAACAAAAAAAAAATCAACCCTTTCCCGGGCTAACCTTTTGGTTAGTTAAAAAGAGTTGATTTATATAGCATTCAGTTTGTAAAATTGTGTGTGCGTTGGTGTGTGTGTAACATCGTGCCGCTATCTCGGAGACCCAAAAGGGTACATCCGAGAGCGACAGGTGGTGTGTGAACTGAAATACTATAAATTTTAAATAAATTTTGTTTTTCGAGTTCACCACACTCGAACACACCGCACACTTTTTGTAGGGTTATAGCTCCCTACTAGCTTTAATTTTGTTGAGTTATAGCTCTCAACTAGCTTTATTTTTTTTGTAAGATTATAGCTTCTTACTAGCTCTTTTTTTGGCTTGCACGTACAAGCCATTCTTCTTTTTGCAAGATTGTACATTCTTGCGAATTTAGTAACGACGTTGTACACCGTCGCTGAATGAAATTAAGACAAACTCACGTTCAGTCTGAAATAATTTCAGAAGGGTATTCAGCGATTCGTCACGTTCACGAATCACCAAAGGAACCCTTAGAGGTTTTTTAACGTTTTTAAAACCTCGTCCTCTAGTAACTCGTTGACCGTCGCCATCTTGTTACTTGAAATAAAATTATGTATAACACTTATAGCTTTTAAGTGTTTTAAAATTCAAATTTAATAAACAGCTTTTTTATTAAATTTTACTGCATTTTTTAACTTTTTTATAAAAGTTGAGTTTTATGCAAACTCTTTTTTGATGTAACCTGCCATTACAAGCAATACCGCTGCTAGGACAAGTGCCATCGTTGATTCCTGAGTTCCTGTATAAGGAAGCTCCACCATTTTTTGTTCTGAACGAACTGGTGTTGGAGCTGGCTCAGGAGTTGGTTCACCAGTAATAGGAAGTTCTGGAACTTCTACCACCGGTGTAGGTGTTGGTTCAGCTGGAACCTCTGGTTTCTCAACAACCGGTGTAGGTGTTGGTTTTACAGGAAGTTCTGGCTTCTCAACCACTGGTGCCGGATCTACCGGCTTTTCATCTACAGGAGTAGATGGTTTAGCTGGCTCTTCTGGAGCCGGTGGAACCACAAGTTCTGCAACTGGTAGATCAACTACCGGAGCAGGAACTACGGGTTTTTCGATAACCGGAGCTGGATCAACCGGTTTTTCTTCTACCGGAGTAGAAGGAACGGTTGGCTCTTCAGCCGGTGGAGTTACCAATTCAGCGATTGGTAATTCCGGCGCTTCTACTGGAGTAGAAGGCGTTGGTTCTTCAACTACTGGAGTTGAAGGAGTAGATGGTTCTTCAGGCTGATCAGCCTCTGGAACCACGGGTTTGATAGGCTCCTCAGATGGAGGAGTTACTAATTCAGCGATAGTATAATCGCCGACTTCTGTAGCAACAAAACCGTTGCTACCTTTTTCGATGATCTCATTAGTATCATCGACAATGCGTGTTTCTGTAATTAAGTCAGAAACTGTAAATTCATCAGCTGAAACAACTCCAGCTGAAACTGCCATAAACAATGCTGCAAGTGCAGCGAAAATAAATGAAAATGCTTTTTTCATTTCCGTCCTTCTTTCCTTGGCGCTATGCGCCTATTTTTTCTTAAATTATAGTAACTTAGTCTTTATAATTTCAAAAAAAAATAAAAACGAAAGGAGGATTTAATCTTGATTGGATTACTATATTCTCTAAAAGAATTGAAGAAGGAATATGACGACAAGAAGAATGTTAAAGTGGATTATGATAAATCTGTTGAAAATGAAAAAACATTCACCTGCCCGCATTGTAAAAAATAAAAAGAGACCAAAGCTGGTCTCCTTTTTTATTTTAAAACACTCTATTATTAAAAGTTTGTTTAACCTCTTCAAGTGGTGTAACAGTATCTGAGTTGTAAGAGGATCCAAACGGGAACCCCAAAACTCTGTTGTATCTTTTACTATCCGTAGTTTTTAATCTACCTTTATCAACGTCAAATCCGAATATATTCCTGTTAGTTTTATCAGGAATATTTAATATTCCACGCCTAGCCAATTCAAAACACCTCTTTTTCTCCAATAACATCAACATTGTGCTTAGAGCACACCGATTTCAACTTTGGAAACGAATCCTTAATTTGAGAAAAGGATATCGGTAATCCAGAAAATATCCACTGATATCCCGAACCACGTAACATACCCGTTCTGGATTTATCATAGAAAATTTCTTCTTCAACAAATTCAGTAGCCAAAGAATCTACTTCTGAAAGAATTTCAGATGAGATTGTCTCGTCTCTAGAAACCATATAGCCAATTCTAACCCCCAGCTGTAACAATTCAAGATTGGACACAACTCCTCGTCCCTGTTTAAGAGCTTGGATTAAAAGGCTGGAAGTCCACCCAGGCAAAATAAAATCTTTTTGAATTATAAGATCGGGGATTTCTCTAAAAAAATTTCCAGTAGAAACAAACTCTTTCAATTTATCGGAACATACAGCGTGTAATTTTTCAGAAATATTCGGCAGATATTTGTATCCACCGGCACGACCACGATAAACAAAGTCTAGTTTATCCAAAAATACAATCGTACCAAATACATCGTTAACATCAACCAATTCCGGAAACAAAGAAAGTCTATCTCTATCAGAATAATTTTCGAATAAAGAATCTAGGACTAGATTGCTACACAATGAATTAATATCTGATTTTTCTAAATCCAATTCTCCAACATAAACAAAGAAACCATAATCCAAAAAAAGATCCCAACTTGATTTTCTAAATTCTAATCTGTTTGAAATCAAATTAAAGAACAACTTTCGTTCATCAAAATTCTTGGGTTTCTCCGCCTCTCTTGCTGCGGCTAACAATGCAGAGTGGTAATCATCAATAATACGCTCACGTTCATCCTTAAATACCTTACTGCGCTTATTTTCCTTTATCTGTACTGGTTGCTCTAAAACTTCTTGTTCTTGATTTTTTTTACCCCCAAGATTATCAAGAACCCCAAACTCTTCTACAAAATTAGATTCAAACATAGAAGTCCTCCGTTTTTATTTTATTTTTTTAATTCTTTCTATAATTTTAGAAAAAATAATATATCTACTCTTATTATAGGGTAGGGAAAAGAGGGAATTGAAATGAAAAATATTGAAGTAGAAGTTCTTTTCGAAGAATTGTTGGAAATGACTGACCGTGAATTGACTGCGGCAGGTCTAAAGAAAACATTTGAGGGACAAAAAGGCTCTCAAGAAGAGCTAGTCTTTAAAAATGTTGAAGGAGATACCTTCCGTATCCTTTCTACAAAAATCAATTCTGGGGGGAAATATCCAGAATTTATTGATAAATATTTCTTTAACGGGTTGCGTAGCAATGCGACAACCCCAATTGCGTATTTGTAAAATGCGCAAAAGAATGGTATTCAGTTTTGAAAACCTGGTGGGTCACCGGGTTTTTTTGTTTGTCTGATATTTCTTTTTATTTCTACAAATAGGTTAACTATTATATAAATAGTTATTTATATTATTATTCTGTAATAAATATAGATATATATTATATATACTTAAATAATAATAGTAATATAATATCCCTTAAATAATAAAAGAAATAAATATATATACTGTAATAATAATAGTATTATATATACTGTAATTATTAGAGAGACGTCAGATATATTTTCTCAAATCAAAGATTTTCGAAAATGTCACTTCGTTCCAAACTCCCGCTGGTCGTTCAGAGATATAGGCTTCGCCTTGCCTCAAAGTCGCCTTCGGCTCCTTGGATTTTCTGATAAAAGGCATTGTTCGTGTTTTTAGATGTTGTTATTTCCGACAAACCCATTAGTTTTTGGATACGTCTGAATATATATTTTCGGAAACGTATGTTTCCAAAATTGCGAATTATCGAAGATGATTCGCACAGGTTTGTGTAAGCAAACCTGTCAACCTCGTACCTGTAATTAATATAGACTTTGGCGTTTTAAATACCAAACTAGAGCGTTGTGCTTATTTAATTTTCAATGTTCTTTTGGTGTTTTTATATTTACGAAGAGTTCTACGGGTATCTTTTGTTTTTATTCGATTTTTATTCTTTGCTATTTTACAACAAAAAAAAATCTCTGTCAAGAGGTGAAAACCATTTTTTTAAAAATTATTCAAACACGTACATTTCAAATCTTTAATCAATTAAATGTTCGCCTTGACCAAAACAATAAAAAAGTTCGTTTTAGGTTTGACTTATCAGCAAAAATACGCTATACTAAGAACAAGATGTTGTTAAAAAAATAATGTGGAGGGGCCTATGTTACTGTTGTTATCAAGAAACGCATTTTCTGACGGTCGTGCAGAATTTTGTTTAGAATTAGTTTTTAAGAAAACAGATAAAAACTTATACGACTATCAAACCGGTGTTTTACAGTCCCTGTACGAAGATGGGAAACTGAACGGATTACCATCTTGGACAAAAACGGATTATATTTCCCTCTTTGCGAGAATATTCCAGAGCGATTTGAGCTTCGAGGATGGTTCCGATGATTGGTTCTCGGCTGCACATTGTACAGACAACGGATTCAAAGAATACACCGGATCAAATCAGTTCGATGAATTAGGCTCAAATATTGCTAGACTGGCTAAAACCTACAATCAAAGAAATTACGAGCTGAAGATGAGATTCTCCGAGTCAGATTATTTGATCAGAGGACATATCAATCTATTCTTTCGACCTAATACCCCAAATAACCTGAAAGATATTGTTCGTGATATCTTCTCACAAAAACAATATCCTAACAAACCCACAATCACAGAGCGAAAATTCTGGCTCCTAGACCTGGAACAGTTCAAGAATTTAAGAACAATGACTGCATTAAATTCAGAAAGTTTCGATAGATTAATGTATCCGAAAAGAAATCTTTCAAAGGGTTCCGAGGAAACGATTGTAATCTCAAATATTTCAACAGAAGATTCAACTGAAAGTCCTGAATTAGAGTACAAAAAACGTGCTCGTGAGTTTTACCAAAGAAAACACTATAAACAACCAATCAAAAAATCTGATATCGTAAATCTCTCTAAATTCAACTACGATATTGCGAACCTTACTTGTAAGAGAATTGGTGATTGTTCGTATTTGGATTTAAGCTGGGGTGGGGATTTTGAGCCTGACGCATACGAACTAGATTCTCATTATTACGGGTACGGTTTTTACGAATTTAATACACGTCGCTGTACCGATGGAAAATCACACGATTTTCTACGCATTAAAGATATGAATTGGATTTCTGATAAAAACACCTTATACTACGATGGTGATAAAAATACTTTTGAGACTTTAGAGGGAAATCTGGACTTTGGTAACCAAAAGATAAAATTGAACCGTGCTAGAAAATTAGTTAATAAAAGATTAGGCAAGGAATCTTCGGATATTTCTCTAAATCGTCGCAGTGGGGGTTGGAAGGAAACTTCTAAAAAAAGAAAGCAGTGGATGAAATAAAAAAATAATAGAAAGGAGGTTCGGATGTTATTACCGCCAGTTTTATCCAAAGATCAGTTGGGTAAATTGCCTGAAATTATTGATAAAAATGGGATTTTGGTTTTATCAGTGTGGTCATACGCAAACACGAATAGTAAAGGAAACTCACACTCTGAAGTTGATGAAGCTGTGAATATTTTCCTGAAACGAGTCTCAGACCTGTCGCAATCGATTCACCTGTTGAAAAAAATGCCTGGAACGGCAATCCCGTTGTGGAGAAGTTTGTACGAAACGGAAGTTGTTTTTCGTGTTTTGACACAATCTATTATCTTAAATAACAACGAACAACTTTTTTTAGAATCTATCAAACGTTTTAAGGATTTCGATAGACTGAAGTTATTGCAGGATGGAGTGCGAACAGAAGAATTGCTTGTTTTGGACAAGAAGTATCGTGATTTAAAACCGGCGTATCGTATGGAATTGGAGTATGATTGGCTAAACCTAAATTTCGACGAATTATCTCTGAAAAAGCTATCAAAACGATATCACCCTAGTTTTAGAGATTTGGTCTTCCGAACACAAGAAACAAATTACAATTTGCGTGGACTTTTAGATTATTATCAGAAAGCAAGTGAAATTCTGCACTTTAATTATTCAAGTGTAAAGACCGCTTCTGAAATTACAACAGAAGATGTCGAAAGGATCACCAACATTGTTTTGAAAGAATTTTATACAGATTACCTGTCATTAATCATCAAATTGTATGATGGGCGGGTGTCGGAGCAAGCTCAAGAAGTAGTCAATATCACAAATGAAACACTTGAGTTTGTAAAGAAAAATATTTGAGGTAAGTTTTGAATAAAATGAAACCAATGACAGAAGATGAGAAGAAAGATATCCTGTCAAAACTATCAAAAACTGATGTTGATAAATTAAGTATTTTGGAATTTTTATTAGAAAATCAGAATAAAAATAGAATTTTGAGACATTATTATAAGATCATCACCAGAGCTAGTATTTTTAGCACAATTTTATCATTGTTGCTTTATCTTCCGGTATTATTCGTGTACCCACTATTTAGTTGGTTGAATCCGCTGGGAATGCCATTAAACCCCGAGATGAACGGCTTGTATTCTATTGTTGTGATGATCATTGCGTACTTAATAGTTGATATTGCTTTTAGAATTTACTTTTCTGGTTTGTTATCTAGGTACGGAAGAGATGAGATAATTGGAGAGTTGTACGATGTTATATTCGATGATGATAAGGGAGTTAAATTCTTCCATTACTCATCATTACGAGTGTATCCAAAATTTTTAAAATTAGAAGTGAATAATCTGGCTGATTGGATGATTGCAAATAACGAAATGGAAGAAGGTTAACAATGAAGAGATATAAACAAAAAATTGTTCGTGATTTGGAGAGAAGACTTTATAAAATTGATACGAAAAAGAAAGTTTTGTTTTTAAAAAAGATGGATGTTGCTAAAGGTTACGTAATTGAGATCTTTTGCAATCAATTTTTAAAAAATGAAATTGCAATTGACTTATTTAAAAGATCGATTTCTAAAAAGACAAGGGTTCCGATTCTGGCAGCAACTCTCTTCTCCTTACACAAAGCCTACTATTTAGATAATGGCTGGCTATGTTTGGATACTAAGAAATCAGCGGAAGCTCTATCTTCTCTTGAATGGATATTTGAAAATTTAACCGGATCAACAATGGAGGAATTGGTTGAACTAGACAAATTTGAAGTTGAAGATTTTATAACTGACTATCTTTCTGAAATTGATACAGAAGAAAAGTTAAAAGAATTTGAACGCTCTTTAGAAGATGGATTCAGAGCTATTCTACCAGTTGAAATTTTTTACGACTATAAAACTGATGATTTTTCTCTATTGGGAACACACGGCACGACAATCAACGTTTCTTCAGTTGGGTTCATTCAGAAGTTCGATGAGCTTTCGATTTCAATACCAACTTTGAGTTTGGTTAGAGATTTTACTCTTGACAACATTGGTGTTTTTAATGATGAGGTCAGAGATCTCAGCCATCTAGATGAATCCGCAACAATTTTAAACAAAAAAACAAAACACGATGATATTGACTTCATCTTAAAGAAATTCAGCGTTGTATACTCTGGAGTATTCCCGGCTTCTATATTAACCAGTAATGAATTAGAAGAGTTGATTATTTGGAAAGAAGTTTGTGGGAAAGACGAGTTTAATGATACAGTTATTTCTATCGCAAGAAAATTATTCTAACAAAAAAAGAGATTTATCATCTCTCTTTTTTTTATTTATTTATTAAAGAAACACATCAATCATCTCGTTAGTCTTCGAGACAATTTGTGATAAAATATGCGGGTTGACCATTTTAACAATTTTCATCAGTCGATTACTTTCTTCCTGATCTTCTTTTAACAAAGAGTAAGGGAAAATACCACGTGAACTCATCAGACCCTTATTGATAAAGCAATTTATTTCAAGACGATCAGCAATATCACTTAAATGAACCGGAATATTTCTGATATATTCTTCTTTAGTTTCATTGTTAATTTCAATCAATTCTTCTACACGGCTGCAAGTTGATAGCGCACTGCCTACAATGTAACTTTCAACGTCTTTACTTTTAATAAATAAAAACTCTCGTGGCATTGTTGTGGTAATAGCAAAACTATCAGTCTTAAAAACCATTTTTTCATCTGTAATTTTTACAGTCTTCCCAGAAATTGGATAGATAGAAAAATTTTCATCTTCAATGTTGTAAAAGAGTGAAAAACCGTTTTCTTTAAAAACCTCGGGATCATCAAAGGAAAATTCGAATTTAAAAAATTCCTCTTTAGTCGGAAGCTTCTTCAAAGATTTTTCAAAGAATTTGAAGAGCTCATCCGAAGAGACACCTTTTGGATATTTTTCGGTATCTGGAAAGAAATCATCAAATAATCGATAAAATTCGTTGAAGTGGATACCTGCTTTGTTGTTCTGATAATCCCAGAACAAAACACCGTTCTTGAGTGTCGCACGATAGAATGGGATCAAATTAGACAATTTAATATCTTTTAGAATAAAGCTAAACAGGTGCTCCTCGATTTCTCGTGCAACCGGGCTCGGAATTTTATTAAAGTATTCTTTTTTCATATTTTCCAAGACCAATCCAATATTTTCAATTTCTTGTTTGTGTGTTTCTGGTAATTTCTTAATTTTTTCAATAATTTCTTCTGAAATATTTTTAGTCATCAATACCTTCTTTCTATCTGAAATAAATTCAGTTATTTTTTATTCTCTTTAATTATAACAGAAAAGTTTGAAAATTGAAAGGGAAAATACGGGATTCTGTTTATAACTAAATTTCCCTAAAATATAAACTTTTAATTTTGGTTGATTTTTTCTTATTTTTTTGATATACTTACATCAACAAAAATGATTGGAGTTTTTTATGGTATTTGTAAAAGGTTTAACCTTAAGATCAGGCAATTTTGTTTTTTGGGATGATGAGTTAGGTTATTTCAATCATTCTAAAAATTTATTTCAAGATTCTATATCCTTATTTTCAGAGTTTGTTTATAACAATGATAAGGATTGTGTAGAATCAGTTTTTAAAAACGGTTCGGATTTTTCAACGATCCTTTTGCTCCCTGAATTTGTTGATGTTGAATTGGATGAGATTGTTGATTTTATCGAGCGTCTAAATGAAATTAAGGGTTTCTCTATTCCATTGGATTACTTATTAGAAAATGGAATAGAAACAAAGGATTATAAACAATATAAGAATATAAATATCTCGGTTTATCAAGAATATTCAAGTCTGTTTCGTTTGAGATGTGTGACGAATATGGAAGAGCCGACATACGGCTGGTTTAATATCAGAAAAGAAATTGCTGATGTAAATTATGAGTCAAATACAAAAACAAACAATAAAAATATCCGAGGGACATTGGATATCCAAGGTGATTCGGAAGAAGTGGGGTTATCTGAAATATATTCCATTATCACTTCTAGGTGCAAGTGTGAAATTGATGAATTTAACGAAAAGAAAAATAAACAAATTTTAACTAAATTGAGGAACTTCTTACCCGACAAAAATACAGGCAATAATTTAAACGAGATATCTGAAAAGAAACTTTTTTACATTAAATTTAAAGGTGACTATAATGGTTTTAATATCAAGATTGATCATAATAAAAATATAAATAATGAGAACTTTTTATTTGATATATTGGGATCTAATTATTACAATATAACTCAAAGAACAATTGAAACCGATGGACGATTAGTTAGTAATTTTTCTTTCGATAATACTTTTAAGAAAGTTTATAAATATATAAGATTCAGGGAAAAATATGCCGATCTACTGTTTTTATATTCTGAGGAAATAAAAGAAAAAATATTGGACGAGATCGAAAGATATAAGGAAGAAAATAAAATATTAGAAGATATTAATGTATCATTATTTAGAACTTCTCTCGACTTAACAAATTTAAAACAGTACGAAATTTTAAATATATACAACAAATTAAATTCTGTTCTAACTTCTTTCGAGATTGATAATACGGATATAAAATTTGGAGTTAAACCAATTGTGAATGATGATGGTATCTTTGTTGAGTTCGGGTACTTTTTCAAATATGATTTACAAACAAATCTTAAGGTTATTACAAACTTCAAAAAATCAATTTCTGATTTCTTTAAGAAAAATAAAAACATAAGAGAAGAGCTTGTTTTGAAGAAGACACCAAATCTAAATCGTGAAGTTTTTCGTGTTGTTGTACCACCTTTAGAAACTAATATAGTTTATATCTGTTATTTTCCAAAATCTAAAATTATTAAAGTTGGCAAGACTAAAGATTGGGAAAGTAGAGAGAGGACTTATAAAAAGGGTGAGGGTGAAAAACCGGAAACAAAAGAGTATATGAAGTTGATTTACTGGTATAAAACCATCACTTTTGGTGATGATGTTATCGATCGTTATCTTATGGGCCTCACTGAGCATTGGTTAATTGACCAAGCAAAAAAAATGTACGATAAGTTTGATGGGGATGAATTTTTCCAAGCAGATGAGAAACTTGAAATATTAAAAGAAGTACAATCTTCTATTGGAAAGCTATCCATTCAAGATCTACTGAAATTACGAACAGACAAACAAATAAAACGATTTTGTTATGGAAATTCGGAATATAAATCTCAAGAGTTATACGATAAACTAATGGAATTAAAATATAACAAATAAAAAAGAGACCAAAAAGTCTCTTTTTTTATTCAATTAAATAAATCGACCCCTCTTTTAATTTGGACTTAATTTTACCAAATTTTCCGGATTTGTCAAAATCTTTTTCAGCAAATTTTTCTTCAACAACCTTCACGTATTCTTCGTCGATATGTTTCAATTTCATAATTGACATCAAATAGGTTTTTGTGTGTAGTGGAATAAAAATTCGTTGATTAAAGTTTCTACCTGAGATAATTTTGAGAAAATCCTTGTTCATCAACTTATCGATGTCGTAACGAAATTCCTCAAACACATCAGTTCTGGTAGGTTTAATACCAAAGGATTCGTATGTCACACCATTGACTTCCATCGACTCAATCAACTCCAGGCAATATTTATCTCTTTTTAAGAACACACCGATTTTGGTTTTTGTAAATTCAGCAATTGGTTTGATTATATTTTTGGTAAAATAATCAATACCCCCACAACCTTCTAAGATTTCGATAATATTCTCGACACTGTTGTTTCTGAAAACAGTTATCTTGATTTTCTTAATGTTATCCGATGTGTTTTTTGATATTAAGCCGGAATTATCAGATTCTGTTAACAAATCCATAGCATAGATGAATATTTCCCTCTGAGATTTTCCAAATGTTTGACTGTTTGAAAAATAAATACCAGTAACACCCAGAGCCTCATCCAATAATTTTTCATCAAATTCTTGACCTAGAACAGATCCTGTAACTAAAATAGATTTGAACAAATCTGTTAGTTCAATATTATATTTTGATTTTTTGAATTTAAGCAGACGCTCCTTCGCAAAATTATTCAAATGGTTTTTAATTGCATTTGAGTAGATACCATCTTTGTTTGCCATAAGAGCAACTGTCTCTGAAATTCTCGGAGAAAGCGATTCTTGAATTGCAAATTTTGAAATTTGTTTTATGCTCGAATTGATATAATCACTGCAATCGTCATCATATAAATCTTCGATAAATCCAAAACCACGAAAAACCCTAATAAAAGAGGCTTCAGTATCTTTTGGAATCTTCTTTGAAGATAATAAACTTACCAATTTCGAATGAACATTTCGTTTTAGCCTCTCAACGAATCCAGATGAGTCCTCAATTGTTTTAAAGGTACTACAATCCTTGATGTAAAAGTCCTTTCCGAACCTTGGAGTTAAATCGTAATTATCACTGTTGTCGTGCCAAAGATACATTGGTCGATACAAAAATTGTATTCCCTTATCAACAGAATAATAAATGCCAAAGTGATCCGGTCGATATTCATCAGGATACCCGTTGACCCAAGTAGGCTTGCAAAATTTAATAAAATCATCATTGCTGATATCATTTAAGATGTCTGGCTTCTGCAATTCTTCGAGAACGGCTTTTAATTCTTTGTATCTTGGAATATAAACCTTCTCTGAATTATTTTCAGTAGTTAAAACCATTATTTTTCCTTCTTTCTTTCTTTAATTTTTATAAAATTATAAGAAAATAAAAAGAGCTGGTGATTAACCTGCTCTTTTTTCTTCATTTAGTCGAGTACAATATGATTTTTTTTAAAATTTTTAAGAACTTCTGGTTCAACTTCTTCTAAGTTGTTTTCAACAATATCTTTCAACTCATCATAAGAACCCTTCAACTCTAAAACACCTTGTATATAACTCTTTGATCCTCTTGGAACTAGGATTTTATTGTTTCCTAGTTTTACAGTAGAAATACGATCAAAATCATTAATCAGGCGGTCTAAGCTTTCTAAAACAAGACGATAACCTTCCTTGGGTTTAGAAAACGTTCCTACATATTCTTCCTTATATTTAGGAAACACTCCAACCAAAGTATATTTGTAATTTTTGTCAGAAATAAAATCAAACAATTTATCGTTAATATATGCTACCAAACGATGAAATTTTATGGCAAATTCACCATCTGAAAGTTCTAAAGCTCCTTCTAACAAATCTGAAGAAAACTTTTCACAATCTTCGTAAGTTTTAAAATTGTTGTAAAGATGTTCCATCATATACAATGGATATTCCATCAGAAGTTTAAACTTAAATCCGTTAATTCCCTCTGTTTTCAACCAATTCTCCTGATAAGCTAATGAAAACTCATCAAGGATATTTAAAACATCGAAGAAAATTTCTTTATTTATTACGATGTAGCGTTCCAACAGTCTAATGCTAGATAAATAGTCATCCTTTAAAACATTTGTATCATTGAGGAATTGGTGAAGGTCGTCCTTTTCCAAAACTTTATTTAAAAAATAAACTTTTTTAAACAAAATATAAAGACCGTCTTCTTTTTGTTTTAACGTTTCTAATGATAACTTTTTAAGTTTATCTTTAACATCACGACCCACACCGTCATTCCAACTCTTCAAAAAGATAATTGTTTCGTTGGAGTATAATTCAAAGCCACTTTTGATTACCTTTTTGAATAGTTTGATAATCTTTTTATCGGCTTCCTTTTTGTAGGCCTTATTATTAAAACAATCAAGGTATGAATGTGAATCGACTACATTTTTAGCACTTTTGTTGTCGTTATTTTTAGCTCTAGATAAAGACTCTTCAGCTCTTTTTTTAAGAGATTCTAGAAGTTTGTCTTCAGATTCTATATCCAAGATATCCAAAGATTCAACAAAAAAATCAAGGCCAATTCGTGGTAAAAGGTTACTTGTTTGTCCCATCGCAGGGGAGATTCTATTTAAATATTTTGGATCAAACATCACTCTAAAACCTTTATCTTCAGAATAGTAAATTCCAAGCGTGGTTACTTTTCTTTTTCTAGCAGAATCTTCATTAGTATCTCTAGAAAAATCCGGAGTGCTGATCGACCAATAACGAACAAACTCCTTAGCTTCTTCAATAAATTCAGAATTGATATTATCTTTAATTGTTTCAGATTCTAGAGCCTTTAAAACCAAAGATAGTTCCTGATATCGAGGAATATCTAGAATTTCACCCTCTTTTAGAGTTGACGGATCAAAATCCTTAACATTAACTTTTTGTAATTCCATTAGAATTTCCTTCTTTCTAGCCCGGTTTTTCCGGGTCAATAAATTTATTTTTAAAATTATAGATTTTTTTGAGTTTACCTCTTGCATTATTTGAAAAAGTGCGCTATAATATATATAAATAATAAATAATAATAATTTATAATTAATAAAAAGAAAACGAGAGGAAATCTTGATGGAAACAAATATTAACAAACCAACTTTTCTGGAAAAACTTCAGAAATACACTTCACCAGCTGAAATTTCGAAAGAATTTAGCAATAAGCTGAATAATTTTAAGAGGAACTTCTCTGCAATTGTAACAGAGACACGTAAGTACACCTTGTGGGAATTAATCGTCATCTGCTGGAATGACTTGTTTGCGAAACGTTCGCTGTTTGGATGGTTGTATCTAATCATCCTAAGTGCGATCCCCGCAGTATTTGAATTTACCAAGTCAGGCCCTATTGACACTCTAGGTTTGTGGACTTCTATCACAGGTATCGTTTGTGTTATTTTGGTTACCGAAGGTCGTGCAAGTAACTACTTCTTTGGATTGATCAACTCAATTGTCTATCTTATTATGGCTCTTCAGAGTGGATTTTACGGTGAGGTAATCACCACACTTTACTTCTTAGTTTCACAACCTATTGGGTTGTACTTGTGGTTGTCTAGCTTTGCAAATCACGAAGAAAAACAAGAAGAAACGTTCCAGGCAAAACGACTTGATTTCAAAGGATGGATTAAGTACTTGTCAATCACTGCAATTATGTGGTTAGGTATGGGATTCGCTTACCAAAGTATCGGAAGTAACCGACCATTCCGTGATTCAGTAACAGATGGTACTAATGGTGTCGGTCAGTTGTTGATGAACAACCTCTACGCAGAACAATGGATTTTCTGGATTGCAACCAACATCTTCTCTATTTACTTGTGGTGGGGTAGCGGCGGAAACCTACAAATCGTTGTGATGTACTTGGTTTACACAATCAACTCACTTTACGGCTGGTACAAGTGGAACCAAAGTGCAAAGGCTGCTACTGCAAAAGCCTAAAATAAGACTGAATTAAATTTAGAGAGGACATTTCTATCTACTAAAATAATAACAGTTACAATTCTTAATTTAGAACAGGCGTTGAATCCCGACTTCAATTATTAGAGTCGGGATCCTCTGCTCTTATAATTACAGAAAGTTATTCTTTTTCGTAAGATAGAAAGAAGGTTTAAGATGAAAGATAAGAATTATTACGAAAAGGTTGCCAGTCAAGAGGAATTTCTTTCTTGGTACAAGGAACAAGATCTTCCTAATTATGAGAAACCTAGTTTGACATCGGACGCTGTTATTTTTGCATTAAACGAAGAAAATAAGGTCTGTATCGTACTGATCAAACGTGGTGCTAACCCGTTCCGTGGAGCTTACGCACTTCCGGGTGGATTTGTAGAACCAAACGAGTCAACGACTGAGGCAATCATTCGTGAACTTAGCGAAGAAACTGGACTCGAAGTTTTTGAAGAACAAGTTGAACAGTTGGCAACTTACTCAACGCCGGGGCGTGACCCACGTTCGTGGATTGTTACCGTTGCTCACCTCGCATTCCTACGAGCACCTCAGCTGAAACAATTGCAAGCAGGTGACGACGCTTCGTCTGTAATTTTAGCAGAAGTTGACTTCAAGACTGAATCTGTTAAAGTCGATGGAGAGCTTGCCTTTGACCACGAACAAATCGTTTTAGACGCAATTCGTCGTGTTAAAGGGCACACAGAGTGGAAGCCGATTTTCTTGGAAATGTTGGGGGAAGAAACTTGTGAGTTTACCTTGGCTCAAGCCACTGATGTTATCAACCAAGTTTGTGAACCCGGTCGTGAAATCCTACAACAAAACTTCACGAAACGATTCAAACGATTCGTAGAAGATACGGGGAAACAAGTTCGTGTTGAGGGGGCTAAACGCCCATCGACCTTGTACACACTGGCTGAATCATTGCGTAAATAAGGGGATTCAACATCCTCTTATTTTTTTTCGTATAATTTTAAAAATTAAAAAATCCTGTAATTCAGGTAAAGAAGGAGTAAAAATGAAAAAACTTTTTAACAAAATAGCAAAACAATTTTCTAAGGGGAACGAACTAAGATTCGTTTGGTGGAATCTTATTTTCCAAACGTTCTTTGCATACTCAGGAGTTAAGTATGGGGGGTTAAGATTCGACGATATTTTTGTTGTTATTTTTTTCTTACCTATAACCTGCGGCTTATGCTGGTTTATGGGGAAAGTTATAGAAGATTATTAAAATAAAGAAGGAGTAAAAATGAAAAAGATTTTATTGCCAATTATTTTGGCACTTTTGACACCAGTGGTGTCTCACGCACTTTTGAGTGTTAGTCCAGTCATTTCAATGATTGTGTTCTTGATCGGGTCAATGCTGATAATTCCTTCCTATTTTTTGGAAGATATTATTAAATATCGTTGATTAACGAATTTAAGTTTTCGAGAGGATAAGTATTATCCTCTTTCTTTAATAATTTCAGAAAATCGCCTGAAATTATTGTAGAATATCATCTGTTGTAATTACAGATTGTATAATTTTAAAAATTAAAAAATCCCGTGCTATTCGGGTAAAGAAGGAGTAAAAAATGAAGAAAATTATTTTGATTATAGCGTCAGGTATCCTATTTGGGACTATTGGAGCACTTGTTGGTGACGACATTGCAAACAAATTGTCAGCAATTCTATTATTGATTCTGGGATTCTTGATCACAGCAGCAACAATCTTAATGAAATTTGATAGAGAGTAGGTGTTACTTTCTTGAAAATTTCTGAAATTCTACAGGAAATCCTAGATAGTGGGTTTCCTGGAAAAGAAACTTTCGAGGATAGAACCGGTTTCGATTTGTATGTGGATTGTAATCTACGAAAACTTGTTGAAAATCCTGTTCCGGGTTCTACCTTAAAACTAGGGTTTTATATAACCCTTTCTGAACTGAATTTAGAGGAAGATTTTGCCCGTGAGATTAAATGGATGAAAAAATCTCAAGGGAAATTCGATTTCAACTCTGAAGATGTTCAAGCGGGTGATTTGCCGCTTGAATATTTTAAGAATGTTCCAGAAGAATACAAGAAAGAGATACTGGTTTAGTATCTCTTTTATTTGTTTTGTTCGAGAATGCTATCAATAAAACCGGTCAGGTCTTCGTTCCACATAATTGATTTGATCATTCCACGGCTATAAATTCCCTCAAAATCTTTCCAAACTTGAAGCTCGTCTTTCGGAACAATAAGCTTTCTACTTTTATTATTACAGAAAATGGCGTCACAATAAAACCCTAGTCGATTTTCAAGTTGTGTTATATCTACATTTTCAAATCCGGTAATAACAATTGGCAAATCTTTTGGGTAAATAAACTTAGATTTAATGTAAACTTTTTCAAAATTCGCTTCAAAAGCCGCTTCTGGCAAGATACTAATATCAACTACTTTTTCAGTATCATTTGTTTGATAAATAAATTTAAGTTCATCTAAATTTTTGTGATTGCGAATAAATTGAATAAAACCAATTAAACTTGGATGGATTTGCTTGTTATCTTCATTTGACTCTTTTTCTAATAAAAAATTATTGAAGTTTGCAACGTCATCCATAAATAACGACTCGATACGTTTCCAGGCTTTATAAATAATTTCGTTTTCATCCTTTGCCTCTTGAATCTTATCATTAAGTTTAGACAACAAATTGATGATATTTCTGCACCAATCAACTCCGTAAGTTTTACACGACAATAGGTGTTTAAATTTGCCGTAAGCCCCAAAATAATGATATTTGTAGTAATGTTCAATATAGAGGATATGACCCAATGATTTTTCACCTACATTGTCACAAATTTCTTCCAAAAATTTTGGAAATTGTTTTGCGATTGAAACTGATTGCTCAATAAAGTCAATTTCTTTGAAAAACCATTTGTCCTTATACTGGTTCACATCATATAAGATTTGATCAATAAATTGACCAACAATTATCTTATCTCTTGCATTATCAACAATTTCTTTGATAGTTAGAAAGTTAGCATAAAACAAAAAATCATAGTCTCTATGTGTTAGTTCACTAATATAAAGAGAATTTAAATATTCATTCAATTTATTTGAAATGAAATGATCTCCTAGCAAAGTTAAATTAAACAATTTAGCCAAACGTTCTTCTGATAAAATTTCAGGCTTAATATCTCCTGAAAAATATTCAGGAATATTAAAAAAAGAATTGTAAGTTATTTCAAAATTTTCTGGATAAGGATCATCATCTTCAAAAATATATTCTATAAACTTTTCTAGAGGGAGGCGAATTGAATTTGTTAAAAAATCTTCCGCTTTCTCCTTACATTTTTGAATATATTTGGTAGATAAATCTGAACCCGATAAGCCACAAGTGATTTTATTGAAATATTTTTCCATTTCTTCCGGAGTTGCAATTAGTGATGATTTTTTTAATACCGTTTTATCAGAAATATCTCTCAACAGAAACTGATTTTCTTCAAATAAGTAATAAACATTATATTCTTTCGAATAAATAACATCACCAACATAACTTCCCACATCACCAAATTTATTGAGAACCGTATCATTGTCATACCTTAGCGCTAAACTTGCTAAATGTTTTGAGAAAATATCAATACTCGATTGACTATTTACTCCCGAAACTCTAACCATCTCGGTGTTTGTGTTTTTTACCATTAAATTTTCCTTCTTTCCCTCTGTAATAAATACAGATTTTTATTTTATTCTCTTAAATTATAAAAGAAGAAGAGTTGTAAGGACAACTCTTCTATTTCTTATTATTTTTGATGATTCGTTTGATAAATTCTGAAAGTTCACTATTCTGTCTATTTTTGAGACCAATAAGGTTATATTCAAAAGTTTTTTGAAAAACATTCAGAATATCAAAATTTAACTGATCAACTAAAATATTATCGTTGTTCAATAGCAGATTGTATAGTGAATCAAAAGCATTTACGGCATATTCCATCTTCATTTTATCCAGTCCTTTGATTGTAACTGAATCAATTTTAGTTAAAGCGAAGCTGTCAATTGGTAGTTGTTTTTTATTACAAAGAGCTTGAACATCAAATTCAAAGTTCTGATCGGATGTTTTTAAAAGTAACATATTTTGACCTTCGTTATCAACGAATGCGAATTTATTGTAATCTTTTTTCGGCAAAACATCAGAATTAAATGCAAATTGTGAGGCTAAGGATGATAACATATTTAGGGACTCACAATGATAGTCGCTCTCGCCACTCAAAATGGTTTTTAAGAACAATCCGAGCATATCAGAAAATTTTTCTGACCAATCCAACCCGTTAAGTTTGCAGTCAATTAAATTATATGCGGCTTCATTACCAGATCCCGACATATACAAATAAAAAGTATTCAAAGTTGAAAGTTTATTTGGCAAACCTTCGAGTTTGTTTTTCAATAAATATTCTGACATCTTATCCGGTAATTCTAAAATAACTTTTTTTGATAATTTTATAATTTCATCTTGAGTATTTTTAGGTAAATTGTAAAATCCGTAACTATTCGTTGATAGTGTCAATTTCAACTTTTCACTACTTCGGTCAAAGACTTCGGATAATGGGTAGTATGAAGATAAAAATTCCAAACTTTCAGAAGTCAATTTAGCAATTTTTTCAGCAACTGTCGAATATCCTGGTCGATAACCTGACGTGCTTAATGTTGATAAATTTTCCTTTTCTAAAGTCGAATCCAATAATTCAACAACTTTTGATAATCCGAGGATTTCAATGTTGAAAAATGCCTCCGCACCTCTACGAATATTATGTTTTTCCACCTCATAACGTTCATTATTACAAGATAGGTGTTGATAACTATCAAAAAATTTAGTTTTTGGATAATATTTTTCAATGATTTCCGAAACAGAATTTATTGATTTTACATCCAAATCATCGTGAACCCAAGATACGAATTTTTCCAAATCTGTACGAACAAAATCTGTCAAAAAATATTCTGCTGCAAAATCACAGTATTTTTTAATGGTTTTGTCTGTAAGTTTTTTATAAACTTCGTTTACAAACTTAACCTGCCGGTTATTTTTTTCTTTAATTAGAAGATTTAGTTCTTGTTCCCTTGAACAGTAATAATCATTAAAATCTTCATAATAGTCGTATTCGATTTCTAAATCCATCAATTCGTATGAAATCTTTTGATAACCCGGTGATTCATTTATTTTGTTAAAAACAAAAGCTCCTGTCTTCAAAAATTCAGTGAATAAACCGTGCATATTTGCGATATAAATTGATTTATGAATCGGTGTCACCTGTTCAAGATCATCGTGAACTGAAAAATCTCCGGTTTCGAAAGAGAAGTATACTAAGTTACTTTCCTTAAAACTTGTATTTTTAAGCATTCTGTTTAAAAAAGAATTTTCATTCAGAATTTTGTAAACATCCTCGCTTTTTTCTCTAGATTTACCTAATACCTGAACATAATATTTTGATAAAAGAAGTTGATCTTCTTTGCTCATTTTCTTTAAGGATTTAAAGAATTGTTTGAGGTATCCGGAAAATGTCTCGATACTTTTTGGGGAATTTACAGATCCAAGTTTAATCATTCCATAATCATCTTTTTTGATTACCATTAATTTCCTTCTTTCTACTGGAATAAATCCAGAATTTAATTTTACTTACTGTAATTATAACAGAAAAAGAGAGGTGAGCCTCTCTTTCAGTAACAGTTACGAATCCTCTTCTTTAAATTCAGCGAGTAATCGCGTGATTCCGGTCGGAGTATGTTCCCTATCTACAACCTTCAACTCAATAGATTCTGGTAAGTATTCAACAATATCACCCGTCTCTTTCTTAACTAAAAGAACATTTTGATTTTTTTCAATCAAACTAAATAAATCTTTAATGAAGCCTGCTGAAAATTCGGCTGTTGATTCTCTAATGTAATAAAAGTTATTTAAAAGAAAATTCAATTTTATTTTTTTGGATTTTAGGCGAATATTCAGATCTTTGATTTTATCGAAACCAATTTTATCCTCAACTTCCTCATCAACAACAAAATAATAGCTTTTCGTACCTAAAATATTTTTTCTTAAGCTTAAGTAATTTACATAAAGATCCGAGCTACTTTTTACAAGGTGATGTTCTAAATACAAATTTGTTTCAAATAAAATATCAACTAAATTAATAAAGATACCAGCTTTATTCTTATCGTGTTTGCAAAGGTGTTTTGCAAAATCATTAAACTCTTTAACCGTTTTATCTAAAAGACCACGGTGAAGACCTTTGTAAGAATTTTTTCCAGAGTTTCTATATCCAAACTCGGTGAGTTCTAATGATAAGTTTTTGGGCTGTATTTCAGATAATTCTTCTGATAATATTTCAGAGAGATAATCAAACTTTTCAGTATCATTCTCGATAATTTTACTCAAAAGATGATCGATTTTTATAAAAGTAACCATAGCTTCTTCAATTCCGAATTTTTCTCCACGATTAAGCAAATACTCTTTTAACATCGGCTTCAAACTTTCTCTTATCTGATCTGATTTTAAAACTGTACCAAGATTATCGTCTTTGAATAACTCGACACAATCGTTTGGACTGAAAGACCAGAAATAATCATCATAGATATAATCAAATCCGTGCTGGTATTCAAAATAATATCGTTTCAATTGTTTCATAACAGCCTTTGATACCATATCAACGTGAAACGAACTTTTATTTAGATCTTCCAAACTTATCCTTTTATTTTTGAATAAATTTTGAATACGCTGAAACTCTCCACTTTTAGAAAGGTTTGTTTTCTTCATTTCGAGACACAAGGAACTTTCGAACGTTGTCTTCATTTTTTTCAAGATAAAATCTAACAATTCATCTTCCGAAACAGAGTTGCTTGTAACTTTATTGTACAACTCATCTCTAACCTTATCTTTTAAACAAATAATATCCTCTCCCGGAAAGGCTACTAAATTGTTTGATAAAAGCTCTTTATGAATTGAAACCTTAATGTCAGCAACTTCTTTATATTTATCAAAAATTTTTAGATATATCTGATCAACCGTGAAGTCACGCATATAGCTTAATGTGTTCGAAAGTTTTACTCTAAAAAGTTTACTTTTTGTATCGTAAAAAACGTTTAAATGTTTCTTTATAATATCATCCGTCTGCTCACTACTCAAAACAAAACCTTCGTTAGTTGCCAATCTTTTGTGAATTTCAAGAATCTTTGAAATATCATCTTTCAATTGAGAAATAAGATTACCATCTGCTGAATCAATTTTAGATAAGATTTCTCGTTCTTCTGTTACTCTTGGAATGTAAAGGGATTCCCCATTTTTTGATCCAAGTACCATTATTTACCTTCTTTCTACTGGAATAAATCCAGAGGTGTTATTTTCTCTTTAATTATAACAGAAAAGAGCAGTTAATACAAACTACTCTTCTTTTTTAATTTAACGGGTCAAATTTATTAACCGGTTCGTAAAATTTATTTGTCAAAATAGACATATTGTTGATCAAACCTTGTGAGGAGAACATTTTGGTATCTTCTTCTTTGGTATCATCAATATTAACATTGGCAAATGAATCCAAAGTGCTGATGACAGACTTGGTTGTCTTTTTATCACCTGTAAACAGTCTAACAGAATCGTTATCTAAAAACACAAGAGAATTTGCTAGACCACCAAGATAAATGCACAGTTCTGATTCTTTATTCTTAGTAAGAACTTTAGATAAGGTTCTAATAGATTCGTAAAAAATACTTAATCTATCAAAATTTGAGTGTATTTTGAACAAATCAACCAATATCTTAGAATTTGTTTCTTTTGCCAAATTTGTAACAAATCTATTGAATTTTAAATGCTGATCAATATTCCAAACAAATTTTATAGGTTCATCTAGGACGAGAAACAGGTTCAATCCTAATTTTTCAAACTCACCCTTTAATATTGATAGTTTTTCAGAAAATAACGAGTCGTCATCATCTTTATCAATACGATAATAAAAGTCTGGATTTACGCTGCGGTGTTTTTCATTACCAAATAGTTCGTATCTCAGCTTAAATAACTTAGCAAACATTTCTGGATAATTTACAGCAAATTGTTCCTCCATAACCTCGTTATTATTGAGGATTGTAAATAGAAAACGAATCACAACTCGAGCCTTATTTTTATTTTTTGTTTTTAAGTAATCAGCAAAATTAATCACTTCATCAAATAATCCTTTAACCTTCTCAACCTCAAAATCACCACAAATAAAGCCAATATTTGAAACATCGCTTCTTAAATAATAATCACTGCCAATACGAATTGAGCAACTTTCTGGAATTTTTTTAGATAAAATGGAAAACTTTTCTTCATCTGTTAAAGATGTGATTGTGTTGGAAATAAGCATACCCCCAATAAAATCGAGTAAATTTTTTGTGTATAAATACCCAACATCAACCGTCTTATCTTTTCGCTTCACTAAATCCATAGATTCAAGTGCAATTTTTGCAGCCTCTTTGTTTTGTAAAATAAAATGTAGTTCTCCTAATTTGTAAGGATTATACAAGTCACGTTTTACAATTAAATTATTATCCGGTTTTTTGATGTCCTGTTTGATAATTTTGTCAATTGTATCTTTGAATACTTTGTTGAAAAAATCATCTTTTAGAACATAATCCAAGTTTATATTACTGCTAAACAATAATCTTTTAAACCTTTTCTTATCATCAAGAGCTGTTTGCGTAATTTTATTCGATTCAAAAACTAAACTTTTATTTACAGATTTGTTAATCAAATCCAAAATTTTAACAGCCTTCTCCTTTTTATTTAAAGAGGCACTTGCAGAGATCTTAAAAATTTTATCAACAGTGGGTTTTCCTGCGACGATGATATCAACACCAACGTGATTAAAATGATCTTGTAATTCGATAAATTCTTCCAGTATATAAGGATCCTTGTATTTATCGTGCCTAATTTTAGCACGAAAAGAGTTTTCCTTGTAATTGTAAAAAATAGAAACAAATTCAAAGATATAATCCTGTGGGCCAATAGAACCATTATTATTTTTTGATTTTTTTCGTTTGTTTTTATAACGGACATCAATATCCATCAAGTCATCCATCAGCTGATAAACTAAGTTGATGTCCCCGTTCTTTAAAATATTCGAAATTTCACGATATTCGGTTAATTTCAATACGTAGGCTTCTTCTTTTTTGATAACCATCCATTTCCTTCTTTCTAAACTGAATTTATTTCAGTTGTTATTGTTTTCTTAAATTATAAAAGAGGAGATGAAATATCCCCTCATTTTTTATATTAATCCATCTTTTATTAAATCAGATATATACAGATCTGGATTTATAAAAGCAACCGATAACTCTTCTATTTCTGATTCAGAGTAGTCGTCTTCTAATTTTCTGAACAGGAACTTTTCTGTGTTTGTTATCCATTCACTATTATTTCCACGATTCTTTGCTCTCTCTCGAAAGTTCAACAAAGATTCTTCGTTCGGCACTGGTTTTAAGAGTAATACTTCCTTTTTCAGTTTCAAAAGCTCTTTTATCACATCTGGTGATTGACTGATGAAAATATAATCGTATTTTCCGGAGTTCTCGGTTGCAATAATTGCAGAAATGTAATCTTCAAGACCGGTTTCTCGTTTTATTCTATTTTGCAAACCCTTAAATTTCTCGTTGGACAGATCCTCAAAACCATCCTTTTCAAAAAAGTAATCTGAAGATTCAAGATCCAAGACTCTATCGTTGTTTTTTGAGCAGCAAGTTTTACCCATACAAGGGAATGCTGATATTATTTTTGCCATTCTTATATCTCCTTTTAAAAATAAAAAAATAGGTATAATCTTATACCTATTTTAACTTTCGATTCGAGAGAAACATCCCGTTTCATTGCAATCTTCCTTTTTTCGTTTATTTATCTCGAAAATTACTCTCATTTGCAACTCTCCTAAATCAAAACCACAAAATCCGTTTAAAGAATAAAGTATTGATAACAACTGGGCTTCATTATCTAAAATAATTTTTATTTCATTCTTTAACTTAATTGGTTTACAACGATTGAAATCTTTAAAAACAAACGATAATTGATGATTTGATTCTAAATTTAAAACAGGAACCAAAATATTTATGTTTTTTGATAACATATCAACATTTCTGTGTGAAACTTGATTGTCAGATTCTTTGCAAAATCTAATCCCTATTGGTTGACCAATTTTTTCTGAAATTTTAGATAAGTAAACCAAATCATTATAATCAGAAAATGTATCTGCGAATGTTTTATTAAATACAAACCCAACCTTAATACCTTTTGCATTAAAAGTATCCTTTAGTTTTGAAATAACATTCGGAGTAAGGAAACTACATCTGATTATTGTATATTCGTAAATTAGATCACGAGAGCGATTTTTTCGTTTAATTTTATCCTTCAACAAGAAGAAATCTGCCAACAATTCCGGTGAACCAATCACCAAAAAGTCTTCTAAAAGATAATTTGTTTCCAAAATTTTTTCCACTAAATTTACAAAAGTTTTAGCCTTGTCAGGATTTGTGTTGATTAAATATTTCAAAAGTTTATTCACTTCAGAAATAAATGTTGCAGCCCCGTTAAACATAGACCTTTTGTCGTTCTCGCTGAAAAAATCGCCAATCATATATTTCAGAGAAGCTCCTCCATCATCTGTGTTAAATACAACATCCTTATCTGGAATTAATTCAGACATAAGTTCCAATTTCTCTTTATTAGAGATAGAGGTGATTGTAGTGGAAAGTAACAATAATCCAGTTAAATCTAGAAGAGGATCATATCCCGATAGATAACAATCCTGTTTTTTTGAGAATTTTGAAAATAGAACTCTATCTTTAAAAATAAGATTTGTAAATTCTCTTTCGTTAATTAAAGAAGAATACATACCAATCTTGTAATAATTTAAGGGCTCGGGTTTATCAAAAAACGGGTATGAGCAGCCGCTATGAATATCCAGATCAACTTCTTTTTTGAACATCTTGATAAGAAAATCATTCCAGTGATTGTCTGAGCGAGCGTGATCTATACTAATATTTCCTGATTTAAAAAGTTTTTTAAATTCTCTTTCTATTTTTTTGATTTCAACATCAGTTTTAGAGGTTTCTTTTAAGACACAATGGGCTACCTTGTCTGTTAAAAAGTTAAGAACTTCTTGTTTTTTATCTTCTTTACTTATTTTTTTGTCAAAGAAGATTTTGTGAAGTTTCGACGTATCTCTTTTCCCTAACAGTAGGATATCTTCGCCAACATTAGCATAATGAGTTTTATTTTTAAGTATAAAATTCGTTTTGTAATTAATCTCAGATTCGTAATGTAAATCAAAGATGTAATTTTCATCAGCTATAAAAATTTTAGCAACAAAGTTTTTTGTTTTATAGGAATAGAAGAATTTAACTTCATCAACAAAGGCTTTCATTGTCTTATCCGGATTGTACATAGTCAGATCTGCGTTGTAAATTTTAAACAATGTTCTCAGACTATCAAACAAATGAGTCATCAACTCTTTATCCCCGGATTTTAAGATATTCAAAATCTCTCTTTGTTCTGTTAGTTTTGGGATATAAACCTTTGAGTTTATTACCATTCACAACCTTCTTTCTAGCTGTTACAACAACAGCAAATATTTTTTCTTAAATTATAACAGAAAAAGGCCGGGTTGTGGCCTTTTTTAATTTAAGTATTGGGATGAGTTTGGAAGGTTCCGTTTTCAATTAATTCTTGCATTGAATTTGATAATCTTAAATCTAACAAGCGTCTTTTAAGTTTCTTTTTCAGACTTTCTTTCAAAGATTCTAAAAGATCCTGTTTATTTTTATTTGAAAGAAAATTTAAAATAAAATCATCATCAAAAACCAACAAACTTTCACTTAAATTAACAATAAAATCAGAGTCTGATAGTTCTTGATCTTCAAACAAAACAACCTCATTAGAATCAAGTTTAACCAGTGCGGTGCTCAAAATAAAATAGTCTTTGAAACTATCCGGATCAATACCGAACACATTTTCTATAACATCGGAAAGATTGTTCTTCTCAAATCCGTATTTTTGAAAAATATTTTCTTTTATAGCTGCTTGAACTTTGATACTAAAATCATTCTGATTTTCAAAACTATCCAGGTATTTATCAACTTCCTCCTCGTTGTCAGAGTCAAATACGAACATCAACTCTTTTAAGATTTTACTTTTATCAATTTGGTTGTAAATTTCAGTAATTAGATCACCTTGAATATCTTGGGAATAATACAAGGAAGGTTCCGACTGAACTTCTACAATATCGAAATCCTCGAATATTAAAAAGTAATAATATTTCCCTTTATGATTATTTCTAACCTTTTTAAATTTACACTCGGCTTTCAACTCTAAATTTTCTAAAATCTTTTTAAATTCCAAAAGAGTCCCCAGAGGATCATCAACCTCTTCGAGCACTTTCTTCAATGCAATAAAATCAGTTTTTTGTGTTCCTTTCGAAAGAACTTCTTTTCTCCAAGCATTCAAACTGTCGGCTGTTATATTTTTATCGATAAAATTATGCCCGTTTGCAATTAATTCATCCTTCAAGTCAGCTTCTGAGATTTCTAAAGCCCGATCTTCGTGAAAAAACATACGAGTTTTTATTAGTGTTTTTCTGTCCAATGAATAACTTTTTTTCTTAACCATTAAAATACCCCCTGAATTAGTTTTAGTTATATTACTTTCTTCTTAAATTATAACAGAAAAAAGAGGCTATTTCAATAACCTCAATTGTTAAAAATTTTTGTAGATTTGGTTACATATCAAATCCGATAATTGCTTGCTTGATAAAAACTCAGCAATTAAATCGTTGTGTTCATCCTCGTTCAACAATGATTTTGTCTGACTGAACGTTTTGAAATACAAACCAAAGAAATCTCTGTATTCTTTGATATTCCATAAATCTGAGATTGTAACCGGACTCTCCAAATCAAGATAAAACTGATAAAAGTCAAACACTTTTGATTTTTTATCCTTTTCGAATCTATCATAATCGTAAACTTCCCAATCAAACTCGTTTTTGTTGTAGTCGTATACGATAATAAACTCATTAACATCCTCAAATAAGAAAGCTGTATCAGTTATAGAACCCTTGAGAAATTCGGTGAAATTTCTAATTAAAATCTCCAAGTCGGTATTGAGATATTGGAGTAGTGGTTCAAGTTCATCTGGTTTAAAAATCGAGCTTACCGCTTGATAAATGTTTGAGATTCGATGTTCCTTTCTGATAGTATCAGATTCGTAAGAATTGCTGCAAAAGATGAAGAAATATAATGACCAGAAAGTCTTTTCTAGTTCTACAGGCAAATCGCCCCCCAATTCCTTCAAGAATAGTTGGTAAGGTTTACAGTTCACATCACCACCGTTAAAACCGCTTTCTTCGATGATTACATCATCAAATTCTTTGAATGCGTCACGATCGAAGATGGTTTTCTTAAGTTTATCTTGTAATTCCACATCATTGGGTAAATTTGCAAATTTTTTCAAAAGAAACTCAATTTGTTTCTTTTCCTCTTCTTGTTTATTTTTTCTTTTTCCAAAAAAGAACATATCAGCACCCTCTTTCCTTAATTTATTTAAGTATTATTTTATTTCTAATATTATAACAGAAAATCCTGAGCTGAGATTGTTTCAGGCTTTAGAGTATAAAGTTAACATCTTTTTTACCGAGCTGTTCTCTAAATTCATCATAAAGAGGGAAAAAGCCTATTTTGCAATCTTCGATTAACTCATCATAAGGGCAAGAAAGGTTATTACTCATAACAAATAAAATACCTTCCTTAAACACCGGATATAAATATTTGTTTGAAAAAACCTCATTAATCTTATTTTTTATATCATCTTCTGAAACATCAACGTAGCGTGAGATATACGTGGACAATTGCAATAATCCGGAAACAAGTTCAACAGCCTCTTTATCCCAATTATCTTTCTCCCAATCAAACAAATGAATAACTTCATCGAAAATCTCAAATAAATCCAAGGTTAAAACCCTGTGAGTGTTTGGTTTGATAAACATACTGTCAACATAAAAACCGTAGAGGTTTAAATCGTTAATTAAACGAATTTTCTTATTGTTATTATCAAAGAATAACGTGTAATAACCAAGCCAATTTATTGTCTTACTATTGACTCCAACAGAGTAAACGTTGTTGTATATATCTAACCCGTATTCCTCTAAATCAACACAATTTTCTTTCACATCACCAACGATATCTTTACCATAAAACCTAGCCAAGAAAGCTTCAGCGGTTTCAATTTTATCTTTTATTTTTTCTTCTATTTCTGGAGAATTGGTGATAAATTTTTCGTTTGATACAATATTCAAATTCCACAAAAAAATCGCAGTAAAAGACCAGAGAATTGAATGGTATTTATTCGGAAAGCTATTTATTTTGTTCTGCAAATATTCGTGCCAAAAATTGCTTTCACTTGCGATTTTCCCGTCTCTTCCTGAAATAATTTCAGAGGTTGTTTCCTCAATAACTAAATCCTTAAAGGAATCTTTTTTGTGTACATCAACTAATTCTTCGAGAATGTCATTAGTTTCTCTCTTGTATTGATCCCAGACTGTGGGTTCTGTTTTTATCATCTTTCACCTCTAAAATGCAAATTTGACGGTTTTATCTTTTAAGTATTTCTCCGCAATGTCATCATAAACAGGAATTTTCCCATATCTATAACCAATAGAACTCTCATCAGTTTCTGTCAAAACTTTTTCTGTTGATTTTTCGAAGAAGTTGAGTGCTGAACTTTTAAACTCGTCGTTGTGGTAAATGGAAAGTGCGATATCTCTCAATTCATCTTTGTCTAATCCGAAAGCAGTATCTACTAGAATTAATATTCTAAAAATATTCATCGCAAGATCAAATAGGTTTTGTGACAACCGACCTTCTTCCAAAACTACTCTTAGATATTCTGAAAAGTAAAGATGAGAAACAACGTGAGTTCCTGGACGAATATAGGTTGGAACTCCTTCAAAAGCTAAACTTTGTTCTACTATATGGAAGGATTTATCTTTTTTGTCTATATAAATAAAACTTTCGGATAATGAGTATGTCTCGTTATAAAACGTATCTAATGCAAAGCTATTATAAACAAACTTTTTAAAACTTTCTTTATCTAAATTAAGATATTTTTTTAATACATTGCAAACAAAACTGAGCCCTTCTCCTGTAAAAATTTCAGAAAAGTTTTCATCTATTTTTTCAGAAAAAACTTCCCAACGCTTCAGTTGGTATTTTGACAATGATTCAAAGTTGGATTCGAGTGGAAGGTTTGATAAGTGATCTAAACAAAGGAAGGTGTATCTCCAAAACATCAATCTTCCTTCTTCGGGTATCTTTTTCTCCCACTCTCTTATTTGCGTTGAGAATATTTTTTTGTGTTTGATATTATTATCGGTTAGCCATTCCTCAAACTCTTTTCTTTTTGTGTTAACAAAATTTTTAACTCCGATTACAAAATTATCTCTTAAAAGCTCTGTATCATAATCATCAGTTAATATTTTGTGAATATCTGAGATATCCTCCTTGTATTCATCCCAAAAGGATTTGTTTAACTTGGTGTCTTTCATTTACGCACCACCTTAATTTATTTCAGTTGTGATTTCCCTTCTTCTATTATAACAGAAAAGGGTGTTAAAGTCTATTCAAATAAAAATAAGATCGATTTTTTCGATCTTGTTATAAGTTTCATAAAGATATTTATTCATCTTCAATAAAATAGTCAAGTGGTATAGTATCGTCTATTACCAGATTATAGATATGCTTAAAGTATCTATCAAGCGCCTCAATCGTAGGCCGACTTAGATCGACTTCATCAAGAAAGTTTTCCTTTATATATAAAACCACATCATCCTCGAAATCAGATAAAAATAGACAACGAATAAGTTTCAAGATATCTTCATCCAATATATCAATATTAACAATCGTAGACTTGGACATTCGTTTGTATTTATCTACATCTAAAAAGACGTGCCTTAAATAAACTATTCCGAAATATCCTGAATCAACCTTCTTGCTTTTATATATTTTAACTGAGTTACCATCCTTCGATAAAAGAATTTTGTTGTTTCGTATATTTAAAATATAATGGCCAAGTATATAAGAGTCTTCAGTTCTAATTTTATGAATAAGTTCATTTATCGATCCTGAGTAATGCTGTAAGGATAAAATTAATTTATCCAAGTCTCTAGTATTTACAGAGTCTCTCACTTTCGAAATAATAATATCATTATCCTTGTTCCAAAAAACAAAAATATTAAATACAATAAACCAAAATATTTTTTTTAACTTCATATCTTCTAATTTCGTGTCCAGTTTTTTTAAAGTTAGTGATAGCTTATCCCAACATTCTTTCTCTTCTTCATAAAACCAAGAAGATGTCTCTTTGAAATAAAGATCAACTATTGATTTTGATATATTCATCTTCAGCTCATCGTTTGTATTTAAACTACTCAATCTTTCAATGATAATACCTTTTTCAAACTCATATCTTTTAAAATATAATTTTTCTCTGATATCCATTAAACAACAACCTCATTATTTTACAATTCTGTTTTGTTTCTACTTTTTTATTATAACAGAAAATGCTACCGACATCAATGCCGGTAGCAAAATTTTTAATCTCTTGGCCAATTGTTCATTTCAGGATAATAGGGGAGAATACCGATTCTCGCACGTTCTATCAATTTTCGAAGATCACTTGGAAACAGTGATAGATTGTTTGTAGTAAGAGCAGTGAATATGTTAATCATAAGTGAAGAAATCTCCACAACATCAAAGTAATGTTCTTTGATATAAAGCGTTGGACTCTTTTCTGTTTGAGATAGGAATAGAGTTCTAATTAAAGATATAAAATACTTATCTAAGTAAATATCCTCACCATCATCGTCAAATATCATTAACTCTTCCTTATCTATATAAAATAAATTATCCAACAATATAACACAAGAATATTCTGGTGACAACCCAGTCATCTTATTAGATTTGATTGCTCGAACATTAAAATCTTTATTTGAAATAATAACCCGGTAATCCAAAAATGAAAGTAGGTCTGCTTTTGATCGAAAAATTTTATTTCCACAGATTTCGTAGAATAACGATAAAAGTTTCCCGTTATCGCACCCCAATGCAGAAACTAGATTGTCAAAATCAAAATTTTTATACTTACTTCTCACCAAATCTCTCACAACTGGTTTCGGCTCAGTCTTAAATAAAATACAGTGACAAACCACAATCCAAAACGCACATTTCAACTCAGATGTTTCCAACTTATCATCAACGTCTCTGAGATACTTTACAAAAGAATCCCAAGAATTTTCCTGATCCAAATTGAACCACTCACGCTCTTTTTCTAAAATTTGAGCAAAACAGTCTGATAAGTTCAGTTTCAACTTCTCATTTTCCGGAATAGATTCTAAGACAGCAATCCCCTTTTTGAAATCCTCCTTGTATTTGGATATAAAATTTTCTTCTTTAGTATTTTTTACCAAAATAATAACCTTCTTTCTAAAACTAATTAAGTTCAAAATTTCTTTCTTTAATTATAACAGAAAAGTCTTTGAAATGAAATTCAAAGACCGATTTTTTAAATATTTTTGTATAGATGTTTAGGATAGGCGTCACTCGGGTAATTTGGAACTAACTCACGTAATTCCGGATATAGTGGGATTTCCCCGCATTTGAGACAACCGATTAAATCAGAATCGTTAGAAACTAGGAGGTTTTGTGCTGATAGTTTTCCTACTGCTTCCAACAAGATACCTTGAACATTGTCATCAAAAATCTTAATTTTTGAAAAATCTTTCGTGATTGGATAAAGGAAGATCAGTTTAAACAACGAGGTTTCAAATGCAAAATCTTTAATATCCTTTTTGAAAAAGTCAGCGAAATCAATAATAACGTGAGATCCCGGAGGTAAAAAGTTTGGATAATTTTTGTCGTAGTCACAATCCAAAAAGAAGAATTTAGAATCCTCCTTACGAAAAGCTAAATAATAATTAGAGAAAAGAGGATACAACCCGTCATAAAGAACATCCAATTGAACAGAATCATCAATATCTGGATCGCACTCTTCTGGTGTTAGACTGTAATTGTAGTAAGTCTCCTGAATATCAACAAATAGATCGTGAAAACTAATGCCGAGTTTTTTTATCAACAATTTAAAGTCATTATTGTTGATATTCTTGTGAATTAAACTTTTAGCTTCTTTTTCTGAGCTCAAATTTTTGTAAATTGAGTATAAACAACCCCAAAAAGTATCTTCAAGTTCGATTGGAATATTTTTTGATAATTCCTTAAATTTATTTGGGATAATCTTTTCAAAATTTGTAATTTCCCCATAATCGTAAAAAATTGAAATGTCATAAGTTCGCTCCACCATCTCCACAACTGATGATAAAAAATTCTTTTTCATCTCAGCATTGTCAGGATAACTTTTAAGTAAACTGATGATATCATCAACATCCTTTTTATAATCAGCAATATAACCAAGTTTTGTACTTTCTTTTTTAATCATAAGTACCTTCTTTCTAAAGCTATTACAGCTTGTTTATTTTCTTAAATTATAACAGAAAATCAAGCAAAAATAAATAAAATAAAAAGTAGAGTACGAAACCCCACCTTTTATCAATCACCTTCAACAAAACGTTCAAACAACCTCATCATTCGATCAAATTGTTTTTTGTCGCCAGTTAATTTCGAAATTGTTTTCAAATCAGAAACTTTAATTGATTTAAATCCAAAAGAATTAATAATTTGTTCATCTGTAAGCATATTCAAAGGAACATCGCAGTTAAGAACATCTTTAAGTGTCAAATTGTTTTTCAAAAGACTTTGAGTTCGTTCTTTTAAAGAACTAAGTATCTGACTTTCTAAATATTCAAAAAAATGTTTGCTATTTTTAGAGTATACAGCTTTCAAAAATTCAAGTCTATATTTTTTAGACCTAGATAGTTGAGTCAGGATGATTGAACCTTCCCCTGTATATCGTCTCTCTTTTAGACAAGTTTCTCCGATTGAATAAAAAACAAACTTGTTCATACCATCACTTGATAACATCAGGACTAGATTTAAAATTTCAAAGATAACATTTTTGTAATGGTTGAAATTAATCTTGTATCTGATTTTACCCTGGTTATCAAGGCCTTCTGGAATAGTTAAATTCTTTTTTGTTTTTAACAAATATTGTTCCTGTATTTTTGCCAAATCATTAAAAGCCTCTTCACCAATGATTTTATACAGTTTTTTATTTTGAGAATTTGAATTTATATCATAACCACCCATAAGAAATCCGTATGGTCTATTCTTAATGATATCAAATGCTTTGAGTGACATATCCAAATCACCTTGAAATTTATCGAAAATGTGAGTTGTATCGATACCGGTTAACGTTTTAAAATCTTTGATCCAGGCTTTAATTTTAAGATCATTTTTAACAAAATATTCTTCAATAGCATTGTCAAACATATCATTCATTATAAAATCCCTAATTTCAGACGAATCTTCCATCATTTTTTGAGTGTGATTTTGTAATGATAAAATTCCAATAGGTAGTTTTTCGTCCACTCCCTCTTTTGTAACCATTTTAACCTTCTTTCTAAAGCTATTACAGCTTTTTTAAATTTTCTTAAATTATAAAAGAAAACAACTACCGCTTAAATAAATTCAGTAGTCAGTAGTTGTTTTATTATCAATATTCGTAATCTAGGTGGCACCTAATTTCTTCAACATACTCGCTCTCACCGGATTCATCTAAATAATCTAACAACTCATCATAAACCGGAATACGACCAAGCATACAAGCCTCGATTAACTGAGATGGATTGTAAAGTGAAATTTCTGCTAGATTTCTATTCAAAGTATTGATCAAACACTTCTTCAAAGTTTTATCGTTGACAAGGGATGATTTTGCTTCTTCCAAACCCTTGTTGTCACAAAGGTATTTTAAATGATTATGTATATATAACCTCAAAAACTTCGAATATAAAACCTTAATATCAGCAATTGAAACATCATCAGTTTTCTCTAAATTGAAGAAATTCTTATCCAAGACAATCAACTCTCCAATTCCTGAAGGGGATATATTAACATTGAGATCTGGTCGTTCTTCAAATTCAAACAGTTCATATTTGTAAGGATTGAGTTCGTGATTATCGGCGCAGTGAAATCCTTGAATATATTCGAATCTGACAAGTTGAGGGACCTGTTCCCCAAAACTAAAGGACTTCAACTTTTTATAAAGTTCTTCCAAAGACAAGTTCAGTGATGAAAACAACCCACTTAAATCTCTATTTTTGAAAAATGTTTTAATTCTATATATATCGCATACTTCTTTCATTTTTTCGCCTTTTTGGATGGAATTTGTGTCGTAAAGAATGAAATTGGATAATTCCCAGAATAACTCTCTTTCATCTTCGGAATTTAATTTAGTACTATTAAAAAATAAAAGGTCAATAAATTCAGAAAAATCTTCGTAAAAAACTCCAAAGTTATCCATAAATCTCAAATAATCTTCTGTAGTGTCAAATAATTCGATAATATTTTTAATAAAACTATCCTTCATTCTTTGGTTATCGTCGAAGTTTTCCAAGATAGTTACAGATCTTTCTACATCCTTTTTAAAAACATCCAAATACTTTAATTCTTTTGTTTTCTTCAAAAATAAATCCTTCTTTCTATATTTTTAATATTTTCTCTTAAATTATAACAGAAAAACAACCACTTCTAAATTAAATTCAGTGGTTGTTTTTTTATAAACATCAGCAACGTGACTCAATTTGATACTGAGCTTCTTCTACAAAATCACTTTCACCAGATTCCTTCAAATATCTTAGTAAATCAGGATAAGCAGGTATGCTTCCTAAAGCACAAGCGTCTCTAAGCTCATCGGATGTGTATGTTGCTAATTTAGACAAATTTTTATTCATAGTTTCAGTAAAGCACTTATACAAAATTTTATCCTTTTTCACTGAACGCTTTGCCTCAGAAAACTCTTTTGATAGCTTTTCTCCGAAATACAAATAATTATTTGCGAAAAGTCTGAGGAATTTTGAGTGTAACATATCGAGATCATCTTCTGAAATATTATTGTATTTGCTCAAATTAAATAAATCTCCATCCAGGATCACAATTTGACCAACCTCACTAACAAAAGATTCGTAGCTCAAGTCCGGAGTTTCAGACCAATAAAATTCATCCGAACCTCTATTTTCTCGCAAACAATAAAAAATTTGATAATTTGATAAACTTACAAAGTCTGGAATTTCATAATCGCCGGAAAACGAGTGAATATTAGATAAAAATTCACTAATTCCCATCCCTAACAGATCAAATAGATTATTTAATTTATTAATGTCAAATTTATTTATTAATGTGATAGCGTCATAATCATTTAAGTTGACAACTTTGTAAATAACAAAAGAAACTACCAACCAATAAAATTCCTTATCTTTCTTTAACTTCAATTTTTTGCTTTTATCTAAAAGAAATTCAAAAAGACCTCTTATATTCACATCTACTTCATACTGAAGTTCGTAAAGATAGTGTTCGTAATTACCAAAAAATTCAATCAGAGTATAAACAAATTCGTCTTGCAAATTTTCATCTTTGTTAAAATTTTCTAACCGAGAATTTACAATTTTGATCTCGCTTTGAAAATCTTTTAAAAATTTCAATTCTTTTGTTTTCTTCAAAAATAAAACCTTCTTTCTAATATTTTTTCTTAAATTATAACAGGAAAAAACAACGCTGAAATTAATTCAGACGTTGTTTGAAATGTTATAATCGTTAAGTTCTTCCTGAGTGTAGTGCTTTGTGCTAATTAAGAAATCTCCTATTTCGTAAAAAAGTGGAAAATCTCCATACAGCGTGTAGCTTGATAAATGATTCATATTAGCTTTGATTGATAAGTTTACTTTAGAGATGTACTCAATATTTAACAAAAACATTTTGACCAAATATCTGTCATCTAAAATTTCATCCTTGAAATCTTCAATATCTTTTTTGAATGTTTCGTCACCTCTGAATTTTGCAAGGTAAACCAACATCATAAATTTAAATAATTTTAAATTTATATTTTCAAAACCAAGTCGATCTTCTTCTGACAAGTCTTCAACAATGATATAATCCTCAAATGTTTTATAACAAAGTATTTTGTGATTTCCAGGATCAATGAAGTATTCACGATTATAGTTCGAATATTCTAAATTATTCGAATAAAACCGGTTGTTGTTATTATCAAAAAATAGCTCGCAGAATTTTAATTCAAATAGGTCAGGTGTGCTTTTTTTGCTTTTGCTGAACCCGGCAAATGAGTCAAGATCTGACAAAAAATCAGAGAAGGATTTACCAAACTCTTTGCTAAATAACAACTCCACGTCGTCTTCTTCTACCATCTTAAAGACAACATCTTTGACGTAGAATATTTCTTTATTTTTAGGCTCTTTTATCAGACCGTAAGCTACGTAACACATAATCTTCCAATAAAAAGTTCGATTTTTTAAAGAAACATTTTTTTCTTCGTTTAATACAAAGGTGTAAAATTTTTCAATTCTTGAACACAGACTTTCCAGACACTCATCAGAAGCGTAGGTGTCATAATAAAACAAAAGGTTTTCAAAATGATTATTGAACATTTCTGAAAGAGCTTTAATGAGGCTATCACCCAAATTATCAAACGTGTTAATTTTCTTCAGTTTGTTCTTGATTTTTTTTAAACTGTAACGATACTCTTTAAATAAATCTTGAATAATATACTCTTCAGACATTCTATTGACCTTCTTTCTATTTTCATTTTCTTAAATTATAACAGAATAAAATCACTGCTAAATTAATAACAGTGATTTCATTATGATAGTTTTTTAAAATTCGTTTGGGTGTTGAATCTCAATGGAATAGTGAGATAAAAATGATCTCAGTTCTTCGTAAAGAGGGATTCGTGCTTGTTTACAAGCGACCGATAATTCTTCCGGACTGTAAGCTGCAATCTCGCACAAATTTCTCTTCATCGTTTTGATAAAAAGTTTTTTTAGAGATTTGTCGTTTAGAAGCGAATCTTTAGCTTGTTCTAACAACTCTTCAACTCTACCTTCCGAAAAATTCAAGGCAAAAACTCTGAAAAACTTTGATTTTAATAGGCTAAGTTTACTCTTTGATAATCCGTTCAAAAAGTTTTCATCAAAAGTTTTTCCGTCAATAATTACAAGATCACCATCTAGAACAACGTTGGAATATTCAAAACCATCGCCAATATCTCTGTACCAACAAAAATCTCCCATTGGTACAAAATAACTCTGATAAGATATTTTTAGATGTTCGAAGTTTGGAAGTGCGGGAATTTTTGACGCCAATTTTAACAAAGTGCTTGGGGATAGTATTAATAAGAAATTCTCAAATGTAATTTCAGCCTTCAAAAATAAATTATCAACTTCATCTTGACCAAAGGTTTGATACACTTTACTACTAACATCAAAGGTTTTGCGATTAACTTGTTCAAATATGAAACTAACGATAAACCAATAAAGTTCCTTCAATTCATTTGAATCTAGTTTTTCATCTATTTCAACCAAAAAATCAAGATTTTGTTCCAACTGTTTTATATTCACATCAGCATAATTTGACTTCGAATAGCAGGTGGATGTATCAAGTGAGTCTATTAAAATATCCCAAAAATATTCTTTCAATTTTTCATTTTTATCAAAAGTTTCCAAATCTGCAATACTAGCCTCGACATCATCCCTGAATCTATCCAAATAACTTACTGTTTTTTGCTTAACCATCAAATAACCTTCTTTCTATTTTTTATTTTCTTAAATTATAAAAGAAAAGAGCTAAAGCCTGAAATAACTCAAGCTAAAGTTCTTCAATTCTTAAATAAATTCAGATAGTCCGGAAAACAACCGACTCGTATTCTTTCCTTCAATTCTATTTCTGAGCAGGTCAGATTTTCTGTGATTATTTTATTGACATTTTTTAGTATAAAGTCATCGATAAATCCAAAATCAAGCAGTTCAAACCCTGCTTCTAACAACTCATCTTCTAGTTCGCTTCTGCCCTCTAGTTCAAATAAATAAGAAAAAACTAGAAATTTAAAAAATAATAAAGTCGTAAACTCACCAGTTTCAATCTCCGTTTCAACTGGGAATATTTTGTGTGTATCGGGTTCTAAAGGTCGATCTTCTGTCTGTGAATCATCATTTGAATGATCAGCACCAATCACGGGATCCCAATAATCATCATACTCAACAAATTGCCAATAAAATTCCTCATTTTTAAAATTAAAGTTCATCTCAAAAGGCGTTATATCGGTTATGTTGGGTGCCGGTTCAAACTTTCGCAACCTTTCATAATAAAAACAATCAACAAAAATAGAAACTAAGTTTTCTAATGAGTCGCCAGTTCTAGTTAAAATAAAATCTTCGATGTTATCATCACAATCTATTTTATGTTTTGAAAGAGTCCCGAGAATTTCATCTTCGGTCACAAGAAGATTGTTCATAATTTTTATATTATAAAACTCTAAAGATACATCAAAGAAGAGGTTTTTATCTTTTTTGTTCATCGTTCTTGATTTCTCGATAAGAATATTAAAAAATTTTGTTAGGTTTTCAAAAGCTCTATCACCACAGCCATTGTGCAAGAAATAAAAGTCTTCGGATATAGAATCTTTTATAGCGTTAGCCGTTAACTGAGAAAAGGATCTCACAAACTTTCTTCTCAAATCATCATCAGTTCTAAGTTTTTCTAATTTAGACTTTAATAAATTCAGATCCTGTTTGTATTCCTTTAAATATTCAAGTTCTACAGATTTTTTCATTTCATAACCACCTCAATCATCATAGTATCCCATATCTAACTCAATATAAAAGTTACGAAAGTCGCTGTAAACAGGAAGTAAACCAAGATCACAATATTCGCCATCAATAATCTCATCCTGGGACAAGGTTAAAATTTTTTGAACGTTATCTTCGAATGATTTTATTACAAAGGGTGCAAAATAATCATCCTCAACAACGTCCCAAGCACAACCTTTTGCATATTTATAATATTCATCAAATTTAGGATCGTTTGGTTTTACAGAACTTTCCAACAAATTAGAGGCAAACATTTGCACAATCTTACCATAAAAATTTGCATTTTGAGATAGAGGACTATTATTTTTAAATTTGTTGTATTGAAAAATTTCAATATTATTGATTAAATCGCCCACAAATAAACAGAACTGATCACCTTTATTAATATATCCAGGGTTCTCCCTACTTAAATCATAATCAGTACAGAAAAAACATTCTCTACTGTTATTGATACAGATATTTCGTTCAATTGACCAACCTAAACATTCAGAAAATCTCCAACCATTATCCAATTGTTTTTCTATCAAAACTATCAACTCGCTCAAAAAAATATCAGGTCTTACTTTAGATTTTTTAAACATATCTTCATAATTTCTTTTGCCAATCAAATCTGATAAATCTGATGACAGTACATCTGGTGTGTTTGTGATAGTTTTGAAATTCGTTTGATTTTGTTCAATCAATTTAAACGATAAAAAACCACACAACCAAACAAGAGGTCTTTTACTTTTTTCAAATTCACTCTCAATTTTTAATAAATAGTGAGTCAACTTGTCCGACTCACATTCATCTCCATAATCATCACCAGCAGTTTCGGAGCAATAAAGTAAGGCGTCAACCATCGATTCTTTTAATTCTTTATTACCCGAAAACCTCTTTAACAACTTAGAAGCGCCTTCGATATCCTTCTTGTATTCGGTGAGAAATGTCCCCTTATACTCAACCTTTTTAACCATTATTATTCCTTCTTTCTGTATAAAATTAATGTTTTTACCTGTATTTATTATACCAAAAAACCCCTAATTTTTCAATAATTAGGGGAGCTTTTATTATTTTTTTCGAAAGTAAAATATTGTATTTCTTTTTTAAGAAAAAAACGTGCTAAAATAGTAAGAGATAAACTAGAATTTATATAAAGGTTTTATATTAAAAAAGTGAGGTAATTTATAGTTTTGACTTTTAATAAAAAATATACACTAGCTAGTGCAGTAGCACTTTCTGTAATTATTGCAGGATTTTCATCACCTGTATTAAATACAATCACAAACGCACCTTCTGTAGTTTATGCAGAGAATATTCTTGAAAAAGAACAGCCAAAGAATGATTCACCTGAAGCTGTAAAAGATGATAATTCACCTGTAAGTAAAAAAGGGCAGCGTGTTGCTGGAAAAGTTACAGAAAAGATTGTTTCTTCTGATGTACTTCCAGATAAGGAATCCTGGGCATATCCGCAAGCTGTTATTAATGGTGGTGCTGACCTAAAATTCGTGGATGTCAATAAGCCAATTAACAATGCAGCTGTACTTATGCAATCTAAAAAGCTTGGTTTGGTTTTTAGTGGATCAGGAATGTTCGTATCACCAAACGTTTACGTGACGGTTGCACACAACTTCTTGACCGATAAGGGGGAACTTCCAGCTTTCAAATCTTTGGATTATTGGGTCGGATCCAACTCCGAGCGAAAAATTGCCCCAACATCAGGTATCAGTAAACCAATTTCTTTGAATAAGGTTCACTTCTTCAATCAAAAGGCATACGGCAACCCACCAGCTGGAGTAGAAAAACCATACTATGACTTAGCTGTAGTTGTTGTAGATGAACCGCTTATGTTCACACATCCAGGATATGATTTTAATGATTTGGTAAAATCACCTCAAGTTATGAGTAACGGAACCCCAATCAAAATTGTAGGATACCCTGGAAATCTTGATGGTATTACTGCTCCAGTTAAAAGAGGTCAGCTTTACGAACAAACGTCAAACAACGTCATAAATGATAAGTTAATGCCGCACTCGAACTTCTATCTCATTCCAAACACTACAGTTGGCGGTATGAGTGGATCCGGAGTTTTAAACTCAAATAACCAAGTTATGGGTGTTCACCAATTCGGCTTCCCGGATCGTGTCGGTCTTAATGGTGGTTTAATCTTTGACCAAGCTCAACTTGATTTCATCAACAAGATCATTCAAGACAATAAAATCCAAGGTTGGAAAGAACACAGTGGTAAGAAGTACTTCTTCCAAGAAGATGGTCACCTTGCAAAAAACACCGAGAAAAACATTGATGGTCGTCGCTGGAAATTTGACCAGAATGGTGTCGCTACTGATATTGGTGTAGCAAAAGAAGAAAAACCAGTGGAAACTAAACCGGCGGAGAAACCAGCTGAAAATAAACCATCTAAACCGGTAGAAACTAAACCTACCGAGAACAAACCTGCTGATAAACCAGTTGAAACTAAACCTTCTAAACCGGCAGAAAACAAACCGGCAGAGAATAAACCTGCTGAAAAGCCAGTAGAAAACAAACCGTCTAAACCGGCGGAAAACAAGCCAGCTGATAAACCGGTAGAAACTAAACCAGTGGAAACTAAACCAGCGGAGAAACCAGTTGAAACTAAGCCTTCTAAACCGGTAGAAACTAAACCTACCGAGAACAAACCTGCCGATAAACCAGTGGAAACCAAACCATCTGAGAATAAACCGGTCGATACAAACCCTGTTAAGCCATCAGAAGTTAAACCTTCTGAAACTAAACCAGCAGAAACTAAACCTTCTGATACACCTTCAGAGAAGAAAGATACACCTTCTTCAACTGATAAAGGTAATGTTGTGACTGGAACAACAACAGAAAAACCATCTGAAAAAGATAAAGGTGATGTGACTACTGTTATTGGAACAGATAAGGATGATAAGGCTTCAACAACTAAAGCGGAAAATCCTTCTACTGTAACAGCAGATACTAAAACTCCAACTGTTAAAGATCCTATCAAGACTGGAGCTTTTGCAGATGTTAGTCTATTGCCTTTAATTGGCGTAGCTGGAGGTTTAGGAGTTACAGGATTGGCTTATCTTTCTAAAAAACGCAAAAACGATTAAAATAAGAAAAAGAACCTAACTGGGTTCTTTTTTGTTATAATTTAAAAAATAATTTTAAAAAAGAAAGAAGGAAATATTGATGGTAATAACATCTAAAAATATTAAAAATAAAGAGTTGGACATCATTAAGGAAATTTCCGGTGGTGTTTCAGACCTGCTATCTGGTGCAAAAACTTTCAGGGTTGTTGCCAATAATCTTATCAGGGAATATTATAATCCGATAAGAAGAAATATTCAAAATTTAGATGGTGATTTTAGATTTAGAAAATTTCTGAAAGAGTGTATCGACGGTGGCCCTGTGAAGCATTTTATTGGGAAAAGAGACATTGATGACTTTCTATTAACAAATAATCTATTTTCAACAGAGCTTAACAAACTTCTAAATTCTGAAATAGTTTGGGATTGTAATATTTCTAAGCTAAAATTAGTTGAGATTGACTCGTTCGCAGGCTTTGATAATTTCAGAGTAACGACCTTTATTACAAATAGAGAAGGTGATTATTTAGAAAAAGAAAGTCCATCTCATAAAATTATTGAATATCTAGTTTGTGAAGATGATGAGATTGATGAAAAAATCGAAGTATTGGTTAATTCGATAAAATTTTCCAACCTTAAAAATAGGGCGAAAACATCAATGAAATATTTGTACGATGGTGGATATAAAAATGTTTATTTAGAATCTTACAGTTACAACAATAGTTTTTATGGTTTCCCTTTATCTCTATATAGCTCTAAAATTAACAAAAATTTTATGGAAGATCTTGAGGAAAATCTTTTAAACTTTATTTTTGATAGTTTAGATAGATGGTTTGATAAAAATAATAAATATGATTATATCGGTATGGCAAAAGCTCTTTTTATAGGTGGAAAATATCAAGAAAATATTTTTTCCAAAAATATTGCAGTTAAAAGATTCTTATCGGAATTTGACGGGTTTGAATATCTAAAACCCGAAAGAGATGAGGTTATAAAGTTCTGCAAAACCGTTATTTATTCACCAAAAATGATAAAGACTATTAGTAAAGATGAATCCAGATACAAAATAATTTCAAGATCCTTTAAATACTTATTTAAAACTTACGATTTGGAACTTTCAGAATTGATAGTTGGTGATAATTTGAAGGATTTTATTAAAAGAGTTGTATCTTTCGACGCTATTAACTTCCCAGCTTCTCCAAGAGCCTTGGTTGAATATGTTTTGGGGTCTATATCCAGAGGATATTTAGGGAAATGTTCCATTTTAGATTATGATGATCTAACAGCGTCAAAATCCTTAAGATTTCTTCTAGAAAACAAATCTTATCTACTAGAAGAGATTGACAACTTCAAACATTCAATGTTCAAGAATCCCGTGCTATGTATTTCTACTAACAATGACGAAACCTTTCAAGGATTAAATGAAAACTATCAACTTAATTTATATAAAATTAATGATATTGTGAATATTTTGAAGGATTCTGAAATTTTAGTTCAAAAACCAACTATCAAATTTTACTTTGGTAATAAAAAAAGTGAACGTTGGGATAATATTTACTATTATAATCTTGATCTAATGCTTTCTACGTTAAAGTTATTGATTAATGAAAAAGGGTTGGATTACGATATCCAGTTAGTTGTTTCAGAAAAATCTTACAACGATTATGTCTATACATTTTTCTCCGAAAATGAATTATCAAATATGTCGATTTTAAAACTTAAAGATTTTAACAAATATATTCGTGAAACAGAAAACGTGAGAGAAACATCAGACTTTGATATCGATAGTATTATAAACTCATCGATTTATGAATTAACGTGGATGAAACAATTACTAAAATAAGAAAAAGAACCTAATCGGGTTCTTTTTTGTTATAATTTAAGAAATAATTAAAAAAAAGAAAGAAGGAAAAATTAATGGTAATAAATACAAGTGAACATCTCTCAGAAACAGGGGAAATGTTAAAGTCTTTTTCTGAAGCAGTTTCAGATCTTTTATCTGATAAAAATAAATTTAACACTATGATTGAAGGGTTCTTTGATGAACACGTATCTAAAATTCGTTCTGAATTTAAAGTGTTGGATTATGACGGTTTAATTTCAAACTTCATTCAAAAAGAAATTTTGAAATTGGATGGTAAAGGATCGAGCGGTAATTATCTTCGTTTTTATAGTGATATTTACGGAGACTTAGGACAGTTCTTTGATACCACAAACAAGAAACTAAAACCTCTTGTAGACAAGTTGTTTGAAGTAAACAAACTTAAAATTGTTTGGGATTACAAACAATCTATTTTTAAGGTGGTAGAAGATGGTGTTTTTCACGGATTCTACGATTTTGACGTGGTAACTTTGGTTACTATATTAAAAAAAGTTTCTAATAGTAAACGTTATGAATTGACAAAGAAAATTCTCGATTTTATGGTATGTGAAGATGATGAATTTGAGGAGAAGAAAAAACTGGTTCTGAATTTATTAAAGTTTAATGATTTCAAATCAAGAATTAAAAAACGGGTTATGACAGTTTACGACAAAAAATATGTAGATGTTAGTGATTTATTTTTTAATGTTGATTTCAGTGGTTTCCCATTTGTTTTTTGCTCAAAAGTGGTTGATTGGATCTTTTCGGAAGTTAAATATACACTAGAGAAACATATTTATGAGTCTACTTTTGAGTTAGGGATCAATAAGTCCTTTTATTCAGCAGCTGATTATTCACAGATTATGAAAAGACAATCAGTTAATTTGAATTTGATTTTGAAAGAGCTATTTTCTGACTCTAACCAATTAGGAAATCCATTTTCTGAAAATATTGCAGTGAAGAGATTTGCTTCTGATATTCCAGGATTGGAATACCTTCGACCAGATCGAGATGATGTGCTGTTATATTGCCGACGATTTTTAATTGGTGATATTTCAGACAGTGAGCGTAGTGGCGAATCTAAATTCTCAGTGATCAAATATTTAATGGAAGCATATTCTATTGATATCGAAGAGTTGTTGAGTAAGTGGGAAATTGAATTGGTTCTTCAGAAGTTTATTGAGATTGACAAGTCAAGCAGTAATTTGGAAGCCGAGGAGTTGTTATTAAACTCTGTAAGATTGGCTTTCGAAAAAAGCGGGATTCAGTCACAAACAAGAAATCCATTCTCTAAAAAAAAGTCCGAGATGTTTTTCATCAAAAACAAAGAATATATCAAATCTGAACTTGAAAAGATCGACAATTCTACCATCAAGTATCCGATTATCAAGTTTGATTGTGGTGGATATAACAATTTTTTAGGTTACGACTTATTAAGTCTAAAAAGTGAATTTATTTATTGCAAAAATGTTTTGAACAGTATTGGTATTCAATACAACCCAACAATAAATATTAATACTTTAGTTTTTGAGGAGAAGGATCTCAGCACTACAGACAGAGATGAATTAAATAAATTTGTCGCTTTAACCAAGTTGCTTTTAGATGACAAGATTATCGATAAAATCATTATAAGTTGTAGATTATCGTTTTATGATAATGTTTTTCGTAAATTATTCTCCGAAGAGGAGCTTAAATCAATTGAATTTCTTGAATATTCGGCTGATGATATTTCAAAACACAAAGAATTATCTGAAAAGTTAAGTTTTAAAACTTTAAGTTACCAAAGTTTTTTATGTTTATCAAGAGATAATTATCATTGGATCCGGGAAGTGCTTAAGTAAATCAAAAAAAGAACCTTTAGGGGTTCTTTTTATTTTAAGATTTCTGAAATCCAAGAAAGTTCGTGTGTATTTAAATACAACAGTTCCCTTACAGAAAAGTTAGAAACTTTCCTATCTTTTGGATATTTAAATTCATCGTTACCGAATATCGATACTGACATTCTTTTAAGCTCATTTTCTGTAAAAATGTCAGAGATGTAGGTGCTGTAAAGTTTTTCAGTAGAAAAAATTTCAATTTTGCAATCAAAATCGTAATTCAAAATCTTTTTGATTACAGATAGAGATTTGTTGATGTCATAATTAACATTTGTTGAAGATCTTTCCTTGTGATCTTTTAGGTAAATGTTAATTTGTGGTGTTTCTACAATACCTTGATGTTTCAAGAATAATAACAAATCCTTAAATTTATTTGAGATTTCAAATATGTCTAGTGATAAATTAGCAAATCCTTTTTCTTCACCGGGACTGATGAAAAATATTGGAGATTGAAACATTGAGTTTTTGTGTTTATTTAAATTTAAAATATTTTTGATATCTTCTTTGTGCTTAAATAAAAACAGCAACGAACTGCTAGAATCAACAATCCTTTCTCTAGTCTCGTTCAAGACATTCTTTGAAGATAACTTTTTAAGACCATAATCAATCATTTCTCTAGGATCACCAAAATATTGGTATGATTTTTGAAAAATCATAATCTCAATGAATTTTTGAATATCTTGTTCATCTACAACATCATCGATCATCAAGCATTCTGATTTGAATAAATAAACAAAATATTTTGCTAGTGGTTCCTTGTCGAAATTAGAAAACATTTTCACTTCGTCGTTATTGTAAAAGATTTGTTTACAATAATCAATAACCTCTTCTTTCGACGGCTTGAGATATCCAAACCCTTCGAATTTAGATAGGAAATGTTTTGCTGCAACATTTTCAGAAAGAAAATTATCGTAGGGCTCATCTCCAGAAAATAAAGATTTAAGAATACCAACAAAATCACATTCTTCTTTGTGGTTTGTAGATGTTGATAAAACTTTAATCAAGTGGTTTGAAAAGAGATATTCAATTTTATTGAAAGCCTTATTCCTATATTCATCAGAGTAAAACAATAGCGGTACGCCACCAAAATATTGATCCAAGTAATAATCAAAACGCTTATTCTGGTATTCTTTGAAGTAAATCTTTTCAAAGGACTTGCTAATTTTATTTTTGAAGTTTGAAAAACTCAAAGAATTTGTTAACAAATCAATTTTTTCTTCTAACTCATAATCTTCACAAGCTAGATACTCGATTACGTAGGAACCGGAATTTTTAGATCCCAAACTTAAGTTGTTTCCAGAAGCAATAAAAGATGAAATGTGAAAATCATTGAATCCATCAAATTCACCTGTTTGTCGTAATTTAATTTTTGAAAGATTGCAATCAAAAACAATATTGAAGTTATACAACTTGTTGATTTCCTCTGAATAAAAATTTCCGTAAGAAATCAATCCAGAAACAGAAGATGAATTGAAAAAACTTTTCGGTTCTTCGCCAGAACATCCGTTCTGCTCATATTCCAAGCAATCCTTTAGAAACTTTCTAGCACGATGATCCGTGTCGATATCCTGAAATCGTTTCCGAACAGGATTGTAATATTCTACTATTAATTCACGAACAATTTTGTAAAAATTAGCTTTGCTTGATAATAAATTTGAAATAGCAGAGTTTATTTCTTTAATAGCAGTGACTTCTGAAGAGAAATCATCAGAACTTTTTAGTACCATTTAAATCCTTCTTTCTAGACCTATAACAGAGGCCTTTTTTTTCTTAAATTATATAAGATCAAATTTGTTCTATATTGTTGCAGAATGAGCATATAATCTGTTATAATTAAAGTAAATAAAATATCTGGATTAATTCCAGTAGAAAGAAGGTGACTGATGATTAAATCAGAAAAGGGATCTTCCGAATCTCTTGAGTGTATTAAAAAATATCAAAAAGAACTTGATGAATATGTCCATTCAGAAAAAATAAAAGATGACCTTGGTAGATTATTGGGCGGTTTTGTTCCTTTAGAAAACATTATTGCTTCTGCAAAATTTGCAGATATAAATGCAAGAATTAATTTTAATAATAAAAATAAATATTTGGAAGATAATATAATCGAAATTGCTGACACCGTAAATCACATCATTCCAATTTACGAGCAAGTTGGTGATGAAAATTTTGTATTAGAATTGAAAAAGAAAGGATTATATAGAAATTTAGAGCGTTTATTTGAATCAGAACTTTTTAAATATAATCGTAAATTTTCAGATTTATATATAGATCCACGATTAAATATGTTTAATGGTTATATAGCCTATAACATTAAAAGCAAAGAACTTTGTTTATTCTGGAATTTCTTTATGAATGATCCGTCATTTTTTAAGAATGAGGATTGTATATTTATTTGTGAATTTGAAGAAATTAACTTTGAAAAAAATAGGTTTTTTAGAGATGATGATTTGGGCGAGTTAACAAGACTATTGCTCTTTAGTGTTTTTTCAGAAGAATATTTCAAAAAAACTATAGATTTACTATTGTCTGATTTTATTTTAAAGGGTTATAACAAGTTTGTATCCAACTTTTTATTGATGGATATCTCTAGTAGAGGTGATATTTTAGAAGAAAATAAAACACTATTAGCCGTTCCTAATTGTTTTATAGATGACAACTTGAAAAATGAAAAAATGCTTTATTTTCTAGAAAAATTCGGATATTTTTGGAGTGATGAGTATAAGGAATTTGTTGCAAGTGACTTTGTAAGGAATCTCCCTCTGGAAAAAGTTCAGAATTTGAAGAGTTGGGTTTTTACTACTTGTTATTCTTATAATGGATTCGATGGTTGTGATTGGTTGAAAGATGAACTTATCCGAAGGTTATCGATTCCAACGGACGACGCAAGATTTAATGATCAAAAAATCACGTTGAGCGACCTTAATTGTTTATCGGAACTATACGATAAACAATTAATTGAGACTAATATTTCCTTATCTGTTAGAAATTTCTTCAGAGATACTAAGAATATAAGTTTTGATTTTGGTGAGGATGTAGAATCAGAAAAAATTCCTGATCGTGATGAAGATTTATTAAAATTATCAATAAATAATTATGTATACTCTTTAAAGAGTAAGAAGACGGCTTATGTTATCGATTGTATCGATAGGTTATATAAGGTAAGAAGTCCATTTGTCATCGATAAAAACAATGTGTTTTCTGTGCTGGACCCTATCTTATCAAAATCTGAAAAATTTTACATACGTCAAGTCTATTACAATATGTACAAGCTGGATATTTTAAAGAATTTTGGTTATACACCAAATAATATTTTCCTATTTGTTTCCGAATATAAACGTGGTGATAACCGGGAGGATATTGACGCTACGTTTTATAATATCAAGAATTTAATGAATAACCACAAGGAATTAAACGTTAAAATTTTTGTGTTGGAAGATATTGTGCGAAGCTTTGATCCAAAGGATAACAGCCTGGATCTGGAATTGTTTCAGAATGAAACCGGATTGGAAGAATTTCAGGTGGTGAAATCCGAACAGGATATGTTTGACAAGTTGGAAAAAGATGGTTTTGAAGAGATTATTTTCGAATAATTGAACAAAATAAAAGACCCGTTTGGGTCTTTTTCTATTTGTAATTTTCTGCGCAATAATTTTTAATTGTTAATCTTGCAAAATCATTTGTGAAACTGGTCATTCTCTTTGAAATATCCTTCAATTTGTTTCGGAACGTCGTCGTTCTTGTGTATTCACCAACAGAAGAATATCCAGTCAACTTCGCCAATTGAATTTCCTGTTCGAATGTTCTGGCAACGGAAACCTTGTCATCTGGGTAAATCACGCCACCAATCTTGTAGTTCGGCAATAAAGTTTGTTCTTTCTTTACCAAACAAACAGTTGCAAAATCAACAAAAGAAGAATCTACACGATAATCAAGGTCTGGAAAATATGAGTTTACAAACTTTTCTTCTAGATTTTCTGACGCTCTAATTAATTTTAGATAATGGCCGAAGACAATTCGAGAATCGATATCGATGTATTCATTACTTAGTTGTTTGATGTGTTCATAATCTTCTAAAAAGACTTTGTTTTCAATATCTTCATAATCTTCCAAAAAGACTTTGTTTTCCTCTTTTGATAGATTTAAACCTTCTCTAAAACGGAGCCAAGTCTTGAAACTCTTTTCAACTGCATTATGCGGAACTTCCGAAAGATACTCGAGTTCCAATTTCTTGTGATTGTCTAGAATCTTAGTAAATTTCTTTTGAAAGTGAGAAACCAGATCTTCTTCCGATTTAACATAATAACCCAAGTCACCACCTGGAACAATTTCATCATCAACCAATTTATTTGAAATCTTGATATCCCCTACATACAAAATTCGATCCAAAGTGTGATAAAAATACCTTGAGCTACCAGAAAGATTTTGATCTTTATCGACCTCTTTAAATTGACCAATGTAGAACTTATCTGTGATAACAGAATAATAAACCGATTTGTTAAATTGACTGAATTTAGAAAGTGCTTTTTTCTTAACCTCTGTATCAAATTCAGAATTTGAAAAATCTTCCTGCATTTTATCAAGACGCTCTTTGATCATCTTGAAATATTCCAGTAAAATTTCGTATGATTCTGGGTTATCAACAGCAAGGTGCTTGTTCTTGATTGCGGTCATAACGTAGCCTGTGATTTTATTATCTTTGTCTGTTTTTACTACCATTTTAAAATTTTAAACCTTCTTTCTTATTGAGATTTATTTATATAAATTATAACAAAAAAGCGATAAGATTTCAAGAATCGATTTGTGTTCTAGCCATTTTTGTGCTATAATTAATTCAGTTGATATTAAAAATAAAATGTGAAGAAGGAGATTATTGATGGGTAAAAAGAAAAAGGGTTTCAAGGTTGTAACGAAACCGTCAGGAAAACCTAAGTTGAAAGACGAGCAGGAATATACTTACTTTTTCCACACAAGACTAAAGGGTGGGCACGTTGCTGAAAATAAAAAAGGAAAACCTTTTAAAAAAGAAAAACATAAAAAAAGAATAGGCTGGGATTAAATCCTAGCCTATTTTAATTTTATCAAAGAATTTAGGACAACGGATTCCCGATCCATAATCTGCCAATAGTATGAAATGATCGTACTCGGATTTATCCAACATTTTTACAATCTTACTATTGTATTTGTATCCAATTCTGGTGGTATTTATATTACAATCTGATTCTGTAACAAGAATGTTTAAGTTTTCAAAATTAATAATATCATCGATTGCTAGAAAATCCAACAGTTCATCTTTGTTATATTCTGATAGGTTTCCGTCAAAAAACAAATCAAATTTGTTTGGAAGGATACCCAACATATTTTGTAAATAAGGAACGAATGACTGTGTTGTAATTCCAGGATCATCCATCAGCAATTTTACCAACAAGCCGACTTTATCTTTTGTCTCACCTTTGATTACCGAAAGGTTGTTAGATGGAGCTTTATACAAAACTTCATCCTTAATTTTTTCGAGCAACGGAACAACTTCTGATTTAAATTCAGAAAACTCACTATCTGTGAGAAATACAGAAGAGGTCAACTCGCTAGGGTTGTGACGTTTGATATAATCAACAAACACAAATTTATCGTTGATAACGATAAATTCATCAGAAAAATTTCCTCTATACTTGGAGTCTTTCAAAAATTCTTTCGGATCGTTGCCACAGATAATGTTGTTCAACAAATATGTATTTGTCTCAGTAAAAGCCTTAACCCAGTATTCTCGAGTCATAAACTGATCCAAAATAAAATCAGGTATTTTCTCAAAATCTGACAAACTAGAATAAATAATTTGTGATTTTTCTTCTTCATTCAATTCAGAAAAGTTCTTGATTTTGATATTCGGATCAAACCTCAAGGTAAACAATAGGTTCACGCCTGACATCAATTCCTTATCAAACATAGATTCCAAAATACTCTTGAAATAAGAGTTTGAATGATTGCTATTTAATAATGCTGTTAGCATACCATCCGAACCCAAAACCTTTTCATTGTAGAAAATATCATCAGTTATAAATTTCTTGAGTTCATTTTGTGAATAACATTCTGACGGATAATTACACAAATCAACAGACTGGGATTCTAAAAATGATTTTAAAGATTTTTTGATGTTCTTTGGAATTTCTTTCAATAAATCACCAACAAAACCATCGATAGGTTCCAGACCAGTAATAAATTTAAACCAGTTCATCTCTTTTTGCTTATATTTGCTTTTTAAAGAAGAATATTCCTTTAAATTTAATAAATTCCAACAATTAACGTTCAGTGAATCATCTCCGTTAATATCCTGAACTTTTAGAATATCATTTGAATATGGCTTTTCCACAGCGATAAATTTACTAAGGTTAACATCGTAAGCAATTGCCTTTCTATTAAAACTTTTTAAAGCCTTATTGTTGATTGAACTTTGGGAATAATAGTATTTATTTTTATAAAAATCAATAAAATCTTTGGAATAATCAGACCACTTTTGGATACTAGGATCGTAAAAATTTTTCAGATCCTTGTAATCATAATACGAATAAGAGTTTCGATTTTCCTTGTATTCGAATCTAATCTCTTGCAATAAGATCTTTATTGTTAGTTGAGGGTTTCCAATACTAAGAATTGCGTCCTTCAAATCAGTGGCTGCTTGTTCAGTCTCACAATAAGCGAGAACCTCCTTTGCCACATCCGACAATTTTCGTTTTGGTTTAACAATCTCATTATTAATTGCCATTTGGCACCTTCTTTCTACTGGAATAAATCCAGAGTTAATTTATTTCTTTAATTATATAAGAAAAGAGAGGTTTTATTTAAACCTCTCTTAAAAATCAAATTCTAATTCTTGGAGAATTGAGACCGGTTATATTAAAATCTCTCTTGTTGTATACGTTTTGATTTAAATTTGAAGAAGCATATTCTAAGAAATCAATATCTTTACCCAGAGACAATTTAAGAATTTTTCTAAACACCTCATCAGAATCAAAGATATACTCATAAGGACTAGCAGGACGATTTTCTACCATACAACAACGCACATAATCTGCACCAGCAAATTCCAGAATATCCTTAAACCGCAATAGAGAAGCAACCTCTCTACGAAAACGGTACAACTCGTTATCTTTAATAATTTCAGGATTATTCTTATCTTCAAGATCGAAATTGCTTACTTTATTAATCAAATAGAATCGGCTTGGGAACCAGTCCAATAGTTTAAAAATCCACTTTAAAAAATCACCGTATTCAAGATTTTCAAGTAAACTTTTATTTTTTTTGTCTTTCGTTAAAGTTGGATTAATAATAGATTCTAAGATATATTTATTATTTCCACCCTTATAATCGACCAAAATCACATCCTGAATTTTTTCTAGAATTGGAATAAATTCTGATTTTAATTCAGAAAGTTGAGACTCTGAAAAATCCGACGATGTTGGCTCTGATGAATCCTCGACACAAATGTAATTGCCATTTTCCAATTTAATAAGATTATGATCATAAAAATGTGGATGGGTGGATTCTGATGATATTGCCTCCAAAATTTCCTTGGTTCTACTCTTAAAAGCAATAAAAATTTCTTCGTCTGTAAAATAATTTTTGATAAAATTAATATCCAAATCTCTAGAAGTAAAAATTTCATCATTAGACCAATCAAGCAAAATATTTCTGATCATTGATTTTTTATGAGTATCATCAAGATTAGAATAACCATCAATATAAAAATCAGGTTGGTAGAGCGTCAAGTAAACTAACTGTTTACCACTCAGTTTTGACGCACGTAGATTTTCCTTTAAAATTTTATTAAAGTAATCGTCCGTGTTATTTTTGAGAATGAAATTTAAAATATTTCGATCTGTGACTTTAACGTAGGAACGGTGTCCATCAGTGATGAAGGTTTCTTTGATATATTTTTCCACCAACGACTTGTTAAACAATCTACTAGGGTAACTTTGATTATATTCTAACGTTGTTGCAAAGTTTTTTAATTTAGATTTTGCTTCACGCTTAATTTGTTGTAGAACCTCTTTCAAAAAATCTTCTAAACTTGCCAAATCCAACAGATATTTTAACCAAACAAATTCCAATTTTGTATTATAGGACGCTTGCATTGTTGAAATTCTACTCAAGTCAAATAGCACCAAAAGATTTGTGTTAACCCTATCTGCACAGCCGTTTTTTGAATAGATGTAGTTGATGGATTCATAGTTATAATCATTTTGTTTCTCATAAGATATAACAAATTTCTTTTGAAAAACATCGTATGATATGTCTTTTCGAGAAAGTTCTCTGGTAATAACATCGAAGTTATCACGAGCCTCGTTAAGTAGAAGATTATAATTGGTTTTATCTTTTTTACTTAAATCAGTCCATTTTGACACAACATCAGAAGATAACATTTTTCTCATCTTATCTAAGAATGAAAGCTCTTCATCTAGGCCAAACGTGCCTGCACTCTTAATGTTGTAATAAGTTGGCGAATAGTACTGTGCAATTTTTAATAGATTTTTAAAATCCTTAAACTTAGACCATTCATCTCGCAGGTTTTCGATGGCTGCCTCCGTATCACAATACTCAAGAATTTCTTTTGTGATTTTTGATAAACTTAACGTTTTCTCAGTTTCTTTTTTTACACTAATAACCATAGTTAAATTTTTCCTTCTTTCTACTGGAATAATTCCAGAAATAATTAATTTCTCTAATTATATAAGAAAAGGTGCACGGATAACCACGCACCTTTTTATTACAAGAAAACATCTGCACGAAACGAACTCATATTTGAAAAATTTGAGTTATTAATTTTGATAAAATCATCTTTATTTATATTTTTTCCAATATATCCAAAGAACTTATCAAAGTCTCCGAGTGATTCTTTAATAATTAAATCAAATTCATTCTCATTTTTGATATTGTAAGCCAATCTGGCACTTGAATATTGTTTCTCGTACAAATAATATTCAACTGAAATAGATTTCAGCTTATCAAATATCTCTTTATAAGATAAAAAATCAACAAACGATTTTCTTATTTTGATAAGGTCTTCTCTTTTTAAACTTTCTAACACAGATAAAGATTCTCTTCCAGGTTTATCCATCAACGTATATAACTTTATTTTATTTGGATACCAGTCCAACAAGTCAAATACTTGTATTAGGAAATCACCGTACTCTAAATTAGAGATTATTTTTTTCAATAATTCCTCTTCGTTCAAATTCACAAAGTTTGAAATTGAAATATGTTTCCATACGTTCGAAGAGCAGGAAACAAAAATCTCCTCCTGGATTTTTTCAAGAATAGGAATTAACTCTGTTTTTAATTCAGAGAGTTCATCTTCTGTCAGGTATTTTTTGAAGTCTGGTTGGTAACCGGAAATTGGAATATATTCTTTTTTATCAACTTTAATATAATAGACATTATACTTTTCTACTTTAGATTGACGAATTGCTTCTAACAATTCCTTCAAAGTTTCTTTAAAAAAGCCAAATATTTCTTTTCTTGAAAAGTAATCATTCAATTCTTTTTTAGTAAGCATATTTGATAGGGGGCTGATTTGATGTCCCCATCTTTTAATAACATCCCTAACAAATTCAACTTTTAAATCTTCAGGCAGATCACTGTAGCCAATTATGAAAGAATCACTTTCATTCTTTACAAGAGCGTAAAACGCCTGATCAGATAATTTAGAAACATCCAAACACTCTTTTAAAATACTATTAAAATATTCATCTTCATTTGTATTTAAGATGTGTTCGACTGTAACTGTTTTAGAACTTCGAGCTGCAACAACTACACTCTTATAAATATAATCTTCAACAAATTTCTTATTGAATAATTTTGCTGGGTAATCCCCGTCAAAGTCGACATTTTCAACAAATGATTTCAATTTAACTTTAGAGTATCGTTTTGCCTGAATTAACAGCTCCTTTAGAAAATCTTCTAATTCAACAATACCAAAGATGTATTTGAACCAAATAAATTCGATTTTTGTTGTGTAAGAGGTGGACATTGATGAAAATCTAGTTAGATCCACTAATACCAACAGGGATGTGCTAACAATGTTTTTCGAGTTGTTTCCTTCCAATAAACAATTAAAGTTTCTGTAATCATCAGATTCGTTTCTTTTTCTTGAAAAAACAAACTTCTTGTTGTGTGTATCGTAAGATAAACTAACACCTTTAAATTGAAAAATCAATTTGTTTAAGTGTTTTTGTAAATTATCTAAGATTACATTATAATCGTTCTTAAAATCATCACTTAAATCATCCCACTTCACCGGTTCTTCTTTATCAAAATAATTAGAAATAACTTTTGTTGCCGAAGTTTCCTTTGTTAAATCAAAGTCTTCATCAGCTTCGTTTTGAGTTGTGTAATTATCAATTAATTTGATAGCTGGTCTGAAATTTTTAAAATTAGACCACTCTTCTCTGAGATTTTCTAAAGCCTCTTCTGTATCACAATAAGCAAGAATTTCTCTTGTGATTGTTGGTAGATTTAGTAATTTCTCGTTTTCTTTTTTGACACTAATAACCATTATAAAAACTTCCTTCTTTCTATCTGAAATAAATTCAGAGATATTTTATTTCTTTAATTATAAAAGAAAAGAGGTTTGATAACCTCTTTTTAATAAGATAAAGTTGTAGATGTAAATCGTACAACTGTCCCGTAAGACTTTCTTAGCTTGAAATCTTTAAGTTTACCTGCGCTCAAATTTTTCTCGAATAATACCGTAACATCATCAAAACTTTCATCCAAAATACCGAACAAATCTTTCTCTGATTTTATTGAAGAATCTTCTTTAATGAAGAATGTATATTCAATATCTAAACCAAATTTCTTTTTCAATTCGTTAATATACGAAAGTAGCCCAAAACAGTTCAATTCACTTCCTTGCTCAGAAAGAATACGAATTTTTTGGGGATACCAATCTACCAGCTTACACAAATTGTAATAAAATTCAATTTTACTCTGATAAGAGTAAATAGTATCAAAAACTCGTTCTTTGTTAGATTTTGAACCTTCGGGTGCAACCGCACCGTTAATTTCAACTTTCAAGAACACCTTTTCCTGAACTTGTTCAAGTAGAGGGATAACTTCTCTTTTTAATTCAGCGACTTGCTCTTTGTTGAGAACAATATCTGGAATGATATAATCAAAATATACAATTTTACCACCGATCAAAAGATAACTCGTTTTTTCATCTGCTATTTTTTTATTATTTACCATCTTTTTTAGTTGATAAATAACTGTATTTTTGAACATTTGATACAAATCTTCTTTATCAAAATAGTCGAGTAAAATCAATGGAACCTCACCACGAGATTTCTTCATCAATTTTAAGATTAATCCTTTTTTATCTTTGGATTTTAAGCCGGGAAGTTTTTCAAATTCAAAGTGTGGGTCTGAAGCAATTAAAGACAAAATCTTTGATCCATCAGTTATAGATGGATCTAAAATCTTTTCTAGTAGGGAGCAAACATATTCATTTTCTCCCCTATTGTCAAATACACCAGATATATAATTGTATCTTTCGCTATCAAATAGTTGATTTCCAATATACTTGACTATTTCATCTTCTGTGAAAATTTCAGCAGGATAGCTTGCTAGGATATTATCCTGGCCGATTTCTTTAGATAAATTCAGATAATTATCAACTGATTTCTCAATATAAAGATTGATATCTTTTAGATATTCAGCAGAAAATTCTTTTATATCTATGATTCCTGAGATATATTTCAAGAATAATAAATCAGATTCGCAATCTATATTTCTTGGTAAATCGTCCAAGCCGGATAAACCTCTTAGGAGTAGCAAGTTCGAATTTTGTTTTTTTGTAGAAAAAGATACTGGAAATATGGTTTCAACGCAATTAACATAAGTTCCAGAAAAATCTTTTCTTGAATAAAACGTTGAACTGCCAGATGTATCGCAAACTTTTCCTTCATAAATAACAAACCTTTTCTTTTTGATATCATAGTATAAATTGAAATCAAATAACATCCTTACTGTATTAACAAAAGGATTTCCTCCTGTTATATTTTTATCAAAATAATCTTGGTAAGTATCAACAAAATCCGTTCTTAAATTCTTAAAGCTACTCGTCCTTTTGTTGATACCAGAGAGTATGATAGACTTTAGGTTTGTCTTTTTACGTAAATAATTGTTTGTTTTATCATCAGAAAAATAGCTCTTTGATAGATCAAACTCTTCTTGTAAATTTACAATTTCAAGCAACTCCGAAGCAAAATCATCAACAGCTTGTTCGCTATTTGCATAAGAATGTAATTCTTTTACAATATCAGAAAATTCGACTAGCGGCCTATTATCATTAGTGCTTTTCATTATTTGTTTCCTTCTTTCTATTTTTTTATTTTCCTAAATTATAGAACATAAAAAGAGGTTAAAAAAACCTCTTTATTTTTCTTTTGAAAAGTTAAATAGTAACGTTTTACGATTAAGTTTAGAACCTTTGATTATTTTTTCGTATTCAGACTCAAAATTATTACTAAGATTTTTACAAATTAGTTGGAAATTATCACCCAAATCCTTTTGGAGAAGTTTTAGATTTTTATTTTTATTAATTTTATCTAAAAAACCACCATTAGAGCTTTCTTGAATCTCGTATTCGCTATATAAGCAAACCTTCAATTTGAACCCAAATTTTTCGGATAATCTATTCACAAAATGTGATCTTAATTTTATCTTTGAATATTCATTAATACCATTAAATTTGGCTGATAAGATGTATTCGTTTGGATACCAATCAATTGCCTCAAACAAATTAATCAATAGATAGTTTTTGTTTTTAGTTATATATTTAAAAAGCTTTTCCTTTGTGTCCGGAAAACCGTTGAAGTCTTCTGCAAAAAAATCATTTTCATAGCAGAGTACATCCTGTAATTGCTCAAGGATTGGAACCAATTCTGTTCTTAATTCAGAAATTTGACTTTCATTAAGTTTGAAATCAAAGTCGTACAACGGATATGTGCTTTTCAAGATAATATTATATTGTTTTTTATTATTTTCCACATTAACAAGCCCTCTCAATTCATCCTCTTTCCCGTGAAGAATATTTAAAAGGTCAGTTTTTGTTTTATTCTTAATAAGTTCTAACATTTCATCGTTATTCAAATGATCTTTCAAAACATTAACAGGAACAATTTTAACCCCGTCAGAATCATCAAAAGTAGAGAACAAGATATTCTTCTGTTCTTCTACGCTCAACCCGGAATAACCTTTGATTTGAATTAAAGATTTTTTTTCTCTACACGCAAAAGAATTTAACAGCTTGTAAAAAATATCTCGATCAAGTTTGGTTACATCGAAACAATTAACCATTGCAGATTTAAACTTTTTATTATTCTGATCATTATTGTAGATATCTACAACTTTCTTGTAAAAATCCCCTAATTTCAAAATAAATTCAACTAAATCCTTATCTTCATAAAATACAGCTGGAAATTCCTTGAGATTTACATACGATAAACCTCTTGAAGAAATAGATAAATCAGCAATTTTTTTTGCAACATTTTCCCTAATTTCTTTTGCAAGTTCAGCTGCAAACTCTTCTCCTTCAATAATTCCAGCAATGTATCTTAAAAGATTAAAGTGAGATTTATCTTCAATAGAGCTATAATTTAGATTGTTTATACTGCTAATGTTGATTAAATTCAAAAGCTGGATTGTTTGAGTGGTATCATCCAATTTAGAGTGGGTGTCAGAGTCTGGATCACACAGAGTTGGAATTTCGGTTGAGTTTTTGACCAATTTCAATTCCAGTGTTTCAACATCTAAACCGATTTGTGTTTTTTCAAATTTCTCTAAAAATCTGCAAATCCTTGAATAATTATCATTTCTTTCCAAATCAGCAGTTTCCACCAGTTTCTCAAATTTTCTCGAAAAATCCTTAGTCTCAGAATCTTCTCTCATATCTGAATATTTATATTCTTTAGGAAAATTTTCCCTGTAATAATCTAAGATATTGATAACTTTGGAACGCTTTAGATAATCGGAGATACTTTTGCTGGAATAGTAATCGTTGATATAAAAGTCTTGAAAGGTTTCAAATACATCTTTGATACGAATTGATTCAAAAAACTCGAGCAACTGCTCCGCAAATCTGTCACTATTTAAGTGATTTAGAATTTTCTTTGAATAAATAGAAAAATTATTTTTTTCCGTTTTCTTAACCATTGTTTTCCTTCTTTCTACCGAAAATTCGGCTTTCTTTGTTTTTGAAATTATAATCAACAAAAAAAGAGTAGGGTTTGAAACCCTACTCTTCAACTTCAATTCTATAAATTGGCATTTTTGTATTATAGGATAATACTACATCTAAGAATTTCTGCTGTTCTTCAAAATTTTCAGTACAGCTTTTAGAAAACAAATATCCATTCGAAATCTTACGCTTGATCATTCCTGACAACTGCTGGTGTCTTTTGTAAACCCACTCAGTCCCATTATTATCAGACATTGGTTTCCCGTGGTTATAATCCCACTCCAATTCGGATATAAGAATGGCCGAAATATCAAACTCCTCAGACTCACTCAGCTTTCTGATAAAAGCAAAACGTTCCACCGCACTCACAAAGTCATCCGGGTGAGAAAAATCAGAAACAAGAACTATTTTTTTAGGATACCAATCAATTGTTTTAAATAAGCTTCCAAAGATGTGGATATTTTTAATATCTAAAACATCAAAAATTTCTTTCATACTCATAGACAAGTTAAAAGGTATCCCTTTATCTGTATAGCATTTTAGATAAATCTTATCCTGTACTTCCTCAAGAAGAGGAATTAATTCTGATTTTAATTCAGACAATTGAGATTCGCTCAGTTGATAATCTGAAAATCTAAAGATATCTTCAGTAAACAGAACGTATTTAACCTTTCCGTTAAGATCCACAAGCATACAATCTCTTTCTTTGTTATCAATAGAAATATTAGACTTCAACTTATTTATCAAAAATTTATAAGTATTTTTGATAAATTTGAAAAATTCATCATTATCAAAATATTCCTCTATTAACTCGATCCTCTGATAAGGATTGTATTTTAAAGGATCAAACTCTTCAAATTTTGAAAAAATAACCTCTTTTTTATCGTCCGAATTTAATTCTGAGAATCCGGGGATTGCATACTCAAGATTAGATTCCAAGAATGAAAAGAATGTTTTGCTTGTAATACTTTGGGCGTTAAAGGATTCGTCAAAAATTTCTCTGAGAAAGGTGTTATTTTCCGGATCGCTTTTATAAAAGTATTTTATGACATCTTTAGATATCATTTTTTTCAGCGTCCCATCATCATCGATAAGCCTTGATTTGATATAATCCCTTGAATAAAATTTCGCTGGAAACGAATAAAAATCGGGATTTTTTTCGTTATCAAACGTGGCCCATTTACTAGCAATTTCAGATAGATTATTTTCTATTTCTGATAGAATTTTAGAAGCTAGATCTTCTGCTGTAATGATTTCAGCGATATATTTTAAAATATCGATTGTGATATTCTTATCAGTTACGCTAAAAATATTTTTAATGGACGGATAATCTTCAAAACTAAATAATTTAATGCAATTAGTGTAAATTTGTTGGTTATCATCAATCTGGAATAATAGATCGAAATTTAATAGATCAATACCGCTACTTCGAGTCCCATAATTTTCAGAAATAAGAAAACCACTATTGAAAAATAAAGTTTTCTTATTGATATCGTAAGATATTAATTTTCCTGAAAAATCGATTAAAAAATTATCGATGTGTCTGTGATTAACACACGTATATTGTAGATTATTTTTGATAAATTTAGAAAAAAACTCAGAGTTTGAGGTATCAAAACCATCCTTTTCTGCCGATAAAACAAATTCCTTGATAAATTCAATAATATTAAACCAATTACTTTTCTTTAATATTTCCTGATATCCACTTCCTAGACTTTGAGTGTAAACGAAATCCTGATGAATCTCAAAGACATCCTTCAAAAAAGATTCCTCGATGAACCCGGCAATGCTTTTTATTGCCTCACCCCTTTTATTTTTTAGAAAATCATCAAGTTCTCGAAAACTCTCAAGTGCAACAGAGTCTGAAATCTTTCCAATTTTTACCATTATTTTTACCTTCTTTCTTTTAAAGTTTGTTTTCTTAAATTATAACAGAATTAAATATAAATATAAAGTAAAATGGTGGAGTTCACCCCACCATTATCTTTTTTCAATGCTATATAAATGTTTAGATTTGGTATAAGGAAGTAACCTTTCAGCTACGATCATTTCTTCGCAAGTATCGTCACCAAATAAAACGATAACATTATTACCAACAATTTTATTTGTTAATTTTAAAATTTTATCCTTATTATAACCATCAAAATCGACACCTTTTTCCAATTTCAAAATTAAATTACAATCAAAATCTGGGTTGTCTTTCACAACTCTCATAAAAGAGTAGGTTTCTAATAAATTCAATAAAGCTTTATCATCTTCCACATTTTGCACAAAGGTCAATTTTTTAGGCTGCCATTCTAACAAATCAAATAATTGATAAAAAAACGTGTAAAGATTTAATCTTAGATAATAAGCCAAATCCATAAATCCCTCATCAGGGTCAAAAAAATGAGCTCCGTAATAACCACCGACTGATAAATAAAATTTATCCTGAATTTTTTCAAGAAGTGGAATTAATTCTGATTTTAACTCAGAGATTTGTTCTTCTGATAAATACAGGTAAGGTTTCGAAAAATAATCGTCTCTAAATAAAACAAATTTATTATTTTGGTTATTTGAAATCATAACGCCGAGAAACTCTTCTTCTTTGATACTGTCTCTAGAAATAAATTTGTTTAAATAGTACTTATAGGTGTTTTTTATGAAATCGAAAACTTGACAGTCGTAAACATTCTTTAAGATGTGATGATCATAATATTGAGGATTTTCAGGACTATACTCCTTTAGTAATTTAAACACATATTCTCTCTTATCTTCTGTGTTCAAATCAGAATATCCTTCTATATATAAAGAACAATTTTCAATCGAAATCACTTCCAACAGAAGTTCCTCACTAAGATTTTCAATTGTTAGTTTAGACTTCAAAAAATCATAAAAATAATTTTGATCTTTATCACCAGATAAAACCTTTTCAAAGAACCTGGACTCAATAAAACTTCTAAAGTTTTCTTTATTTTTTATGAAGAAGTTTTCTAGTTCCTCCTCAGAATAAATAGAAACAGGGTGCAAATCGAATCTAGGGATTGTCAATCCTAACATTTTATCGAAAATCCCCTCCTTAATTTCATCCAGGCGAGACTCAATTTCTTTTATAACTTCAGAGGCAAATTCTTCTGCTGAAATAATTTCAGAGACGTATTTCAAGTATGCCCTAACAATTCTTTTATCTATATTTTTAGCAATACTCTCGATTGATTTTAGGTCACTAAAACTCAGCAAAAACAAAGAGTTTATTTCTACATTATTATCAGAGTCTCTTTTATAATAAAAATCCTGTTCATCGATATAATAACTTAAGTGTTCTAGCCTAGTGATAGAAAAATCATTATAATCTAGATCAAAAGATAATAATAAACCTCTAAAACATTCTAAGTGATTGTTTATATAACCAACATTCCCGTCTTTATCGTCGAAACCTTTAGATAATTCATTAAACTTTTCATCGAACAGGTTATAATCTGATTTTGATTCTAGCAGTCCATCCTTGATAAACTGAATAAAGTCCAACCAACTTTCCTCGGCTAACAAATCATCTGATGATACATCATCATCATCTCTTAAGTAGATATATCTATTAATATCAAAAATTTCTATTGAATTTATCGATTCGAAAATATCCGCCAGAGATTGGATCGATGTTTTCTTCTTTAAAAAATCATTCAATTTATCGAAAAGATCAGAAAAGTTATTTTCTATATTTTTTTTAGTCTTTTTTACCATCAATAAACTCTCTTTTGTTTTATATAGATTTTTTGTTACTTTTATTATAACAGAAAATAGCAAAAAAATAAAGACCCGAATAACCTCGGATCTTATTTTTTGAAGATAAATTTTGGTTCGATACTTTTGTTATAAAGGTTGTAGTCACTAGAAACTTTCTGTTCATCGCTAATATTATTATCATCTGGATCAAAAATAGTTCCATTACCTAATATTTTTTTTGCTATATTGTTCAACTGGACTTTTTTTCGAATTGGCCAATTACAATCCGAATTATTTCTTAATTCGATAAAAATCTTATAATCAAAACCTTCAACCTCAGAAGCGTATTTGATATAAGAATATAATTCGAGATCCTTAACCAAAAGACCATTGGAAAAAACTAGCTCATAAACTCCAAATTTATTAGGGTACCAATCAAGCAAGTCAAATAATTTCATCAAAATGCCACTCTGATTGCAACAATATTTTATAAAGTTTTTCCCACCAGCACCTTTTTCTGGAGTGTAATGGTGGAAATAGTAATAAGGATTTACAAATATTTTGCCTTCATCCTCTGCCTTTTCTAAAAGTGGAATTAATTCCCTTTTAAGCTCTGAAATTTCATCTTCAGAACAATGATAAAATTCTCTATCTTGTAATGTGCTATAAGGATATTTATTAAAATCTACCTTTCCTTCAATCAACTGAACAAGAAAATCTTTATAGTATTTTTTGAATTTTCCAAAATAAAACATTTTACGGATTTTCTTTTTAGGATTAGATCTCGTGATTTCTTTATCTTGTTTTGAATCAAGTAACTTAGAAAATTCAAAGTAATTTTCAGTAGATAATTTTTGATTTAAAAAATCAGGATCATAAAAATCAATCGGAAATCTATCTAGATGTAATTCACCATCGTTGAAATTTATCGTCCAATCCTCGACCACCTTGACTAAGTTTAATTTAATTTCTGAAATTAATTCAGTTGCTAAACTTTCATTAGATATTAACCCACAAGCATTTTTCATAAATAATAAAACCAGTCTATCATCCAATCTTGCGGCCATTGATTGTAAGCTACACAAAAAAGAAAAGTTGAATAACGGTAACAAGTGTGTGTTTAACTCTCCGCTTTCTAAATCAATTTGATAATAGATCCCGTGAACTTCTTTTGTTTCAGCAAAGACAAACTGATATCTTTTTACATCAAAGCTAATTGTTGTATGATCTGTGAGAAAATCCAATCGTCTATCAATGCGATCTAAACCGGCAGAACTATAAACCCAAAATTCTTCTGGATTACATCCGTTTAATTTTTTAGAGATTTCCCTACTCACCCACTCCTTATCAGAATGCGATTCGTATAAATAGACTTTTTCTCTTAGAAAATCTACTAAGGAGTACCAATGTTTCTTGGCTAGTTTCTCTTTAATTTCTAACTTTTCAGCCGAGTGGTAGTCTGCCAAATCATTCACATCTTGATTTATCTCAAAAGTCCCTCTTAGATTTATTTTTTCTAAAACTGATACTAATTGATTCTGAATATCAGTATCTTCAAGTTGATTTTTAACTTCGTTAAGTTTGTTTGAAGCTAAAAAAGATTTAGTTGTTGTTTTCATTTTATTTCCTTCTTTCTCTGGTTAACCCAGTTTTTTTTATTCTTTTTAATTATAAGCAAAAAAGTATGAGCCTAACTCATACTTTTTATTTCACAACCTCAAAATTGAATAACAAATCCCTACTAGAATTATTCGTTCTGCTGCAAACAGATTTGATTTTTTCTGTATGTTTCTCAAAACCGGAGAGGAGAACTTCAGCATTATCGCCAAACATTTGGTTCAGCAAAATGCCAATTTTGTCTTTGTTTTCTTTATAAAAACCACCAAATTTCTCTGGTAATAGCAGGGTGATTTTTGTATCCACTTTGTAGACGTTGATCAAATCGCTCAAAAGAGAACAGCTTTCAATTTTGTAAGAAAAATCTTTCATCATATCTGCGCAAACAAGTACATTGATATTTTTAGGATACCAATCTAATAATTTAAAAAGATCGCCGAAAGTTGTGGATGAGTTGTTTTTGATAATAGCCTTGTGAAACCCTTCAGATGTATTAATTAAAGGATCAAAAGAACTCAGCATATTATTAAATTTATAACAAATCTTATCCTGGATTTTTTCAAGCATAGGAATAAACTCTGCTTTTAATTCAGAAAGTTGTTTCTCTGAAATTCTTAAAGTTCGATTCTCGTCTGCTGGATCATACACAAATCGAACTCTCTTTTTCCGGTCTCCATCTCTCAAACAAAGAACCAAGTTGTCCATTTTATAATCTTCATCAGATTCATCAATCATTTTTATAACTTGTCGGATATTCTCCTTTGCAAGTTCAAAAATCTCATCTTCTGTATAAAACTCTCGCAAAATAGATAATGGAGCAGGATCTGGGTTTATATTTTCCAATTTGAATTTGTCATAATCATCGAAGTAGTCAAAAGCTACCGACAATTTTTCTTTATTATTTAATTTGGAATATCCACCAATTTCAAACTTACCGTTGAAGGCAACAACCAAATCAAAAAATTGTTCTTTTGATAGATGATTAATACTTATCCCATCTTCTAAAACGCTTTTTAAGTATGTATTGTTTTTATTTTGTGGATCCAATAAATTTTCTAAAATATTTGAGTCAATCATCTCATCAAAATTGTCAGAGTTTTTGATAAAATAATCAATTATTTCATCTTTACTGTAAAAATCGGGAGGAAAGACAAACATTTTATTTTCATCAGTGTTTAATTTTGGATTAACCCAAGATTCAATAAAATGACTTAAATTTTTCTTCATCGCTGCAATAATTCCAGAAGCAAATTCTTCCACTGTAATTAATTCAGAAATATAACGAATCAAATGTTCAACGCCGATCCAGCAATAAAATTCGTGAATATTTTCAACACTAGAAATGCTTTTAAAATCAAATAAACGTAAAACATCCAATTTAACGAATGAATCAACCTTATGATATGTTTTAGATGTAAAATAAATCCGATCATATTCACAAACGATTAGTTTATTTGTATTTAAATCGAAGCATAAGTCTAAATTTTCAAACTTTCTCAAATAATTATCGACAGACCTAACGTTCGGATTTTTACCAACATTAACAAATAAATTTGCTTTATCTGAAAATTCACTAATACTTTGTGGTGGAAAATTCTCACCGGTGTATTTAGGAATGTTTTCTTTATAGAACTCCAAAATGCTCTTGTAATTTTCTTCAAAAAAAATACCACAAGGGTCACTCCAGCTTGATTCAATGATATATTGATACCTTTCAAAAACTTCCTTTAATTTCATCTCTGAAATGATTTCAAGGACTTGTTGGTGTGCTTCATCAGTCTCGAGAAAATTACCGATTTTCTTGAATATATTCAGAGCTTTTGAATCTGAAATTTGTCGTGTATGTTTCATATTTTTTTATTACCTTCTTTCTAAGCTACCGCCTGGTAGCATTTTTATTTTTCTTAAATTATATCAAAAAAACTATATATTTTCAAATTAATAAAAATAAGAGCCTAATAAGACTCTTATTTTAAATTGAATGAAAATTTAGGAATTTTAGTTGTGATCTCTAATCTTGATTTAAGACTTTCAAACTCTTCTTTGTAATATTCTGAATCATCTTCGGTTAACAAGAAGAAATCTTTTTCACAAACGTCCTTGATTACTCCTTCTATTATATCTTCCTTATCAGAAAACCAATCTCGACCGTTACTATATTTTTTCAAAACAAAGGAGTGTTCAATCTCATAATCTGTACCTTCTTGCAATCGCTTGAGAACTGAAATTTTCTGAAAATTATTCACGATAGAATCAGCGTCAGAACACTCTGTCAAGAAATTATAAATTTGCGGATACCAATCAAAAAGTTCAAATAAATTACTGAATGCGCAATCGCTATATTCTCTGATAAGTAGAGGGAAGAACTTCTTTGAATTTTTAAAAGTATTTTTAGGATTCAGTAGATCAAATCCCAAGTTGATATCTTTATAAACAAACAAATTCTGAGCTTGTTTTAGTAGAGGTAATAATTCTGATTTTAATTCAGAAAGTTGCTCTTCTGTAATTCTCAGATGAAATTTGTGTCCATTAATCTTAACTTTTTTAGTTAATTCGTTCAAAGATAGTTCTATACAAGAATAATCTTGTGCGGCCTTTGTATGTTTACCTGTTAATAAATTATTTAGTAAATTTTTGTAATATTTTTTAGCAACAGAAAACAACTCGTCTTCAGTCAGGATTTTAGTGATGACATCAATTGGAATTGTATTAGCATTGGAATTTTCTTCAATGTCATCGAAAGTGTTGAATAAAAGTTTCAAACGACTTTCTCTATTCAGATCCAGATACCAAGGTATCAAATCATAATAATCAGTTTTAATAAAATAATGCAACATATCGACTGATATATTATTTAGTTGGTGTTCAGATAACAAAACTCTTCTGATTTTATCATTACTTTTTAAGGAATCCAAAAACGAAGGAATTGATCCTCTAATAATCGACTTGAAGTTTACATCCGATCCAAAAAAGATACTATGTATTTCTTCTTCTGTGTAGAAATTAGCAGGATATTTTGATAAATCAACTTGATCCTCACCAATAGTAAAGTTTGTTACTATTTCCGAAAGATTAAATTTAATTTCTGAAATAATATAAGTGGAAAGTTTTTCGCTATCAATAATTCCAGCGATGTATTGCAGGAAAGCCAAACTGACTGTTTGTTGATCAGAAATAACATCAATAAATGGTCTCACAAGAACTTCTAAATCAAACAGGGGTAAAAGGTTGCAATTAAATTTACCCGTATTTTTTTCAAAATTAATTTCCAACCTGTTATTAAGATTGTTATTATACTTTTTCGATAACAAAAGTTTGGATTTATTGATATCAAATGAAACTGAAACCCCTTTCAACTCATCCGCAATTTTAGACACAGTAACATTAATTGAACGATCTGCTCGAATATTATCACAAGTTTTCATAACTCCAACGTGTTGATCTCCGGAATATTGAGATCCTGGAATAAACTCGTTTATTTCTGGAAGATTTTCCTTTAAATATTTGAATATATTTGTGTATTTATATTTAGGGATATCTCCGTATTTGTAATCACCATCATAATCCACTTCAAAAACATCCTGGAAAATCGAAAGTTTTCTTGGAATGTTGAACTCTTCAATAATCTTTGATAATTCAGTAATTGCAGATTCACTATTCAAAAAATTTTCAACAATTTTGAAATATCTTAGGGATTCACGATTCTTAATTTCTCTTGTGCTTTTCATTAATTTCCTTCTTTCTAATCCTTTTAGGATATAAATAATATTTTCTTAAATTATAAAAAGCAGCACAAGGCTGCTCTTTTTTATTTTCCAAATAATCGACCGAAGAAACCTTTATTGTTTGTTTCTTGTTTGGTTTGAGATTCCACTGAATTAATTGCAGTTTCTGCTTTTTCTGAATTAACTTCAGGAATGCCAATCCAATCGTGAAATTGATTTACATAAAATTCAATAAATAAATCAGCTTTAGTTCGAGTTGAGGCTAGAACACGGTTGTCTAGTGCCTCAGAATAAACCGAACTTGGTTTCTTTTCTTTTGAATACATATTATCTTTTTGGAAGTTGTGATCCAAATCTGATAATTTCAAGATATAGATATCTTGATTTGTTTCATCATCAGAAATTTTCTTGAATAATTCCGGCATTGCAGTATACAAACGTTTCCACATCGTAATGTTTGTTTTGTTTGTATCATCTACACGTTCTTCCGGGAAGTAATCTGGAAGATTTTCAAATCCTGCAATTTTAAAGTATTCTTCGAAAATTGTACGTGTGTTTTTTAAAAAGTCAACTTTACCGTGATTGTAATATTTCCACTCTGTATTATCATCTGAAAGAATTTCAGAAAAACGGAGAACGAAATCTTGGAACAATTCATCAGTTGTTTCGTTGAACAATTCATTATATTTTTCTGTTGAAATATCACGGTACTGATCATCAAATTTGCGGTCGTTCAAGAGATAGTACATACGTCGAGTAATTGCTTCTTCTTTTGCGACCATATCGCTTGCGTTTGTTGTACAGATGAATGCCGGTGTTAGATGAGGTTGTTTCCCGGAGATATTCGCAACATCCTTGATAAATTGAACACCTTTTGCGTCAAAGAATTTGTCTGGCAATTCATCAATAAGTAGTGGTGCTACATTATCTTCTTCCAACATCCAATACTTGAGTTGTGTGATAGTTTTTGAATTTTTCTGAACGCTATCGTCAACAACCAACTCGCTGTATGTGGTTGGTTCCGTCATATCATTCAAACCGAGCATACGATTAATAATATTGAGAAGTTTTGATTTACCAGAACCTCCGGTTCCACCAATAACTGCAAAGAGCGGAATGTCAAGAGCTTCTGAATTTAGACTTGTATTTTGTCGAATTTCACTCAAAAATGGACTAGTGAAAGCAAAGGCAATTGCTTCGATAACTCGTTTGCCGTAATCCGAAGTGTAATTTGGAACAAATTCCTTGTAATTCTTCATAATACTATCAATCAATAAAATTGATTTTTTGATACCTTCATCATCTAATTTTCTACCAATTTTATGATATTTAAAGTTCTCAACGACTGAACCATCTTCAGCTTTTGTTTCACTCTCTTTAATACCTAAAGAGAGACCTGAATTTGAATCTGTACGAATTGCAGGACGTGAAATAAGTAAATCACGAGGTAGAACCTCAGCCTTAACTTTCTTAGCAAGTAAGTTATCTCGCAACAGATTAGAAACCCGTTTTTTCACTTCAGAATTTTCGTGAAGTTTAACATCAGCCTTTCCATTCCCGGTACGAACATTTACTGCTGCCGTCGTGATTCGAACAGCCAAGTCGACATCATCAAATTCCTGCTTCAATTCCTTGCTTCGAACATCAACAATCTTAGCTTCTTCTTTCAATTCATCAATAACAGTTTGTTCGATTTTTCCAGAAGAAACTGATTCCTTAATTTGATCAAATTGCTCTGAAATACGATTAATTTTTAACTCACCAAATTCTTTTGGAGTAAAAGTGATTGTTACATCAGTCTCTTCTTTTTGAGCTTTTGATTTTGCTTTTTTACGCACTGAACTTCCGAAGAAATCAACAGTTTCTGAAATAATTTCAGTATCAAAGTAGTTTTCATACTCTGAGAATAATTCAGAATTGTCACGAATCTCCAATAATTCCAGTTGAGGAGTTTTGTTCGAAAATGCTTGATTTGATAGGTTTGCAGATCCAATAATCAAACGTGTATTTCCGCTTTCAGAATTTTTCAACAAATACATCTTTGTGTGAATTGTTTTTGATAAAGGGATACGAAGTTGATAACTGTCCTCCAAAATGCGGTCTTGAATTGATCGAGAAAAATTCTCAAAAATCTTGATTGGTAACCCGGAAGATAATACTTTTGTATTATCAACTAATTGTTTGATCTGTTTTTGTTCCAGTGAAAGTCCACGTTCTTGAACGTCAGAATCCTGGATACCTACAACAACAGTTGTTTCTTTGAAGTTAGACAAATACTTTTCCGCAAATTTTTGATCAATCGAAAAAGTTACCCCTTTAAAGATATCATACTTTTCTGAATCAAAAATGCTAACGATTTCCAAACCTTCTACAACTTGATTATTTAGAATAATAAAATTACTCATAAAATTACCTTCTTTCTAATCCTTTTAGGATATAAATAATATTTTCTTAAATTATAAAAGGGAACAGGGGAAATAAAGTATAAATTTATAAGAAATTACCAAAATAAAAAGTGGCTAAAATTGCCACTTTTACTTTTAGAAATTAAATCCTTTACTCTTCAATTCAAGGATTCTATTGAATTGCTCTGGGGATACAATTTCTTGTAAAAGGAATACCTTTGCCCCATAGAGCTCAGACAATTCGTTTCTTGAACGATAAAGATATTTTACAATCTCCTCATCCTTTAGCAAATCAACTGGCAAGTATTGTTCGAATACATCAGTAATTGATGGAGTTCCAATATAATTCAAGCCGGATTTTGTGTTGGTAATCCAATCCAAATATTTTTCAAATTGAATTAGAAAACTTTCTTTCAAAATGTCACGAAACAAGTCCTGCTCTTTATTTAATGCAGCAAGAATCGCTGCTCCATTAATTTCCAGACGAATTTTATGCTTAAACTCTGTCAGAAGAGGAACTTTGATATATTCCTTCTTAGAGTCAACATCATTTGCACTCAAAACCTTATATTCGTTTGGATTGATAAAAATTGTAGGATTGTAATCGTTTAGGGAATCTTCAAAATCTTGAATATTTGAGATAAGTTCTTCAACTTTTTCCAAAATCATTTTAGTTAAATAACCTTCGATTTCTCCCATTTCGTTGCAATTATGATCATCGTTTTTATCCCAAAAACTTTTCAAAATATGATTTGCATAAACCAACATAAAATCTTCTAGTCGAATCATACTATCCCGGTAACGAACCTCGTACCATTCTTCCTTATATTCCAAAGAGCTTAGGTCATCCGAAAAGATGAATGGGAAATTTCCATTTCTAATTGCACAAAGTTCGATAAAACAATCTTCATCAAGCAAATCCTGCCTTGTATATGTGATCAAACTCAAAAGTAAATTTTCAAAGCTTTCAATCAAAGCTTCATCTTGCTCGAAACTTAGAATTAATCTACCAAAAGATGTTTTGCTTAAGTCTTCGAAATCAACAAACGTCTTTGTTTGCTCATCGATATTTTTATCCAAAATCGTATCATTACTTTTTAAATTTTCAAAAAGTTGTTTGAAATTTTGAATATGCCAATCACGGCGTGTGCTTTCGATGGCAATGTTATTGTTTTCCATTTTTGTCATAAATGTCCTTCTTTCTTTTTCCAATATTACTGATTGGATTTTTTTATTTGTTGTAATTATAACTGAAAAAATATCACAAAAAACAAAAACAACCCCTAAACCAGAGGTTATTTTTTATTAGATTCTTTGAATGCGATATTTTGGGAACAAATCCGTAACATCTATCGATTTTCTACAATCATCATATTCAGGGGAATTGAAGGTTACTAATTCGGCATTATCACCCAGCTTATCCTTAACCAACCTCTCTAATTCTAAGATTTTATCTGAAAAATACTCTGTAACATCTTCAGTCAGAATGACAGATATATCAAAATCAAAACCTTCTAATTCCTTTAGATATTTAACCGATGATAGTTCCTCTATTGTCTGTAAAAGTTTTCTTTCACTGAAGATAATTTTTCCAACATTAAGTTTCGAAGGTGAGTATCCGATGTGATGTAACAAGTCAGATAAAATATTTAAAGAGAATTTATAATATAAACCATCACGAGTAGAATGTATGACATAATAGTTAGAAGCTGCGTATATATCTGATAAAATTAAATTTTCAAATACCTTATCTAGCAAAGGAGATAGTTCCTCTTTCAACTTATTAATGTCAGATTCGGTTAATTTTGAACTATCTACTTGTTCTGCCCATTGAGGTACCGGGTATTCCATATTAGCCCAATAAATAGGCTCATCATAATCCTCATCTTTCGGCAAAATAGAATCGTAATCTTTATTTATTATTGTCGTGAGTAAGTTTTTGTAATAACTGATCAATTCATCAACAGTTACAAAATCATCCTTAAAGCTCTGTTTCGAAAAATAATCGGTAATTTCATACTCGTCTTCGAAATTAGGTTCAAGTACAAGATCTCCATCCTTATAAAAATTGTAAGGGAAAAATTCAAGGTGAAAAACCTTTGAGTTGAACTTCAGAGATTCCTCTATCCAAGAAGAAATAATATTTTGAAAATTATTTCTAATTTCTGAAACAATAAAAGAACTTAGCCAGGACTCATCTTCCAAACCGACAGCATACTTTAAAAAGTTTAAATAAAGATCATTATCCAAGTTTTTGTATAGAACCTGAAAATTCCAAAAGTAATCTAGGGAAAAGATTCTAAGAAGGTTTGTGTTAATTTGAATTTCGTTATCAACATAATATCCAAACTGATAAAAATATTTATTGTTCTTTGTAGTATACTGTCGAGTTTCAGAGTTAAACATCAACATCGTTTTATTGTCTATATCGTATGAAATTGTTGCCTTTTTTAAATCCAGCAGAAAAGAATCTAAACCAGATATATTCCTACTCGTTGAGGAAATATTTTTTTCATTATTGAATATTGTGTAACAATGCTCGTCTATTATCTTCGTTATATAATCCTGAACCGAGCTTTTATTTTCTGAATTTTCGTATAAATTCAGTTGTGTTTTTAAGAAATCAACCAAATTAATCCAAGTATTTTCTGAAAAAACTTTTTCTTTATTTGCTAATTCGATACTGTCTACACCAATAACCTCTGATTTCATCAGGAATACTTCTCGGATCTTCATTGATTTTACAAAGCCTTTAATTTGTTTTTCAAAATCGGAGGATTCAATAATTCTTGATAATTCGTTGAAAGTATCGGTTGCAACATTTCTTTTTGAGAAAATATCTATTTTTTTCATATACTGCCCCATATTAAAATCTTTTTTATTAATTATAACGAAAAACCAGTAAAAAAACAACCCCTAACCCAGGGATTGTTTTAATTTAGATTCGTTGGATCCGATATTTTGGAGCTAAATCTACTAATTCAGCGGATTTAATCTGATCCTCAAATTCCGGAGTTCCGTACACAACTAATTGTGCATTATCACCCAGCTTATCCTTTACCAACTTTTCTAATTTAGGAAGTTTGTCAGAATAATATTCTGTAACACCTTGGGAAAGAATAACTGAAGTATTGCACTCTACATTTTCAAATTCCTTGAGGTGTTTTGCGAACGATAATTTTTCTACTGCTTCAAGAAGATGTTCTTCATTATACACAATCTTAGCAAGATTAAACTTCGAAGGGAACCATTTAATGTGGTACAACAAGTCAGATAACACATTTAAATTGAAGTAGTCATACAAGCCTTCAGCTCCGTTTGGTTTATTACAATTATTATAATAATTTGATACTGTAAAGATTTCAGAAAAAATCATATTATCGAAAGCTTGTTCTAACAGAGGTGTTAGTTCTTCTCGCATTTTTTTTAAATCTAGATTTGTAAATTTAACTGATTTTGCGATTGCTTCCCACTCATCCATTGGATAATCCATTTCTTTCCAAGATTTTTGAGGTTCACATTCGCATTCATCGCAGTATTCACAATCTCCATCTTGGCAGTCGCTACATTTACACTCGCATTCGTCAACTTGAAAAATAGAATCATAATCTTTATTTATGATTGTTGTCAATAAATTTTTGTAGTAATCTATTAACTCATCAACAGATCCATATTTTCCATCCAAACTCATTTTAGACATTGCGGCTGTTATTGTACTTTCATAATAAAAATCTTTATTGACTTTAAAGTTTCCACCCTTATAAAAATTGTAAGGGAAAAGATCTAAGCGGAAAATTTTCGAATGAAATTTCAAACTCTCTACTGCCCAAGACTCTACAACATTTTTAAAGTTATTTTTGATTTCTGAAACAATAAAAGATGTTAACCAAGTCTCGTCTTCTAAACCTATAGCATACTTTAAAAGTTTAAGACAATATTCTTTATCTAAATTCTGACATAAATTATAAAAATTACCAAAATAATCCATTTTCAGAAGACGCAATAAATCTGTATTTACGATACCATTGACATATCCGTAATGATCACATTGAAAACGGTATTCATTGTTATTATCGTCATAACAATTACAATCTTTCATCAATGTTGTCATTACTAATTTCTTTTCTTTGATGTCATAAGAGATTGCATTTTCGTCAATGTATGAAATTAAATAACTTATGCTATCGATATTATTATTTTTTCCATAACCGCTATCAGAATAACATTGACTCTTAATTGTTTTAACAATATAATCCTGAACAGATTCTTTATCACTAGATTCTTCATATAGTTTTAGTTGAGTTTTCAAAAAATCAACTAAATTCAACCAAGATTTTTCTGAAAATAAATTTTCTTCAGTTGTTGACTCTGAGTATTTAACTACAAGGATCTCGGATTTCATTAAAAACCCTTCTGGTATTTTTAATGACTTTACAAGACTTCTAACTTGTTCTTCAAAATTAGAAGTTTCCATAAATTCAGATACTTCTTTAAAAGTATCACGTGCAACATTATTTTTTGAAAAAATGTTTAACATTTTCATATAAATTTCCTTCTTTCTTTGCTGTTTTTACAGCGTTTTTTATTTGTAATAATTATAGTAAATAAAAAACAACCCCTAACCAAGGAGCTATTTTTTAATCTTGCAAGATTTAGAAGACAGAAACCCCTCTGTCTCGCCAGTGATCACACCACTTTTGTTGTGCGTCACCGTTGTAACCACAGGCGTAAAATGCAAGCCCGTAGTTATCGTCACTTGACATTTTGTCAAGTAACAAATCTAAATTTGAGCGAGTAAATTCTCTTACCCCCTCAAAACTACCGAATGGGTAGAATGGTGAAAATTCTTCACCATTTTTATCTGTTATAACAACGCCCCATCCTTCACCAAGGACAGTATTCTTTGTTACGTACTTCACTTCCAAACCTTCTTGGATAGCTTTCTTAATTTGTTTCATTTTAGTTCTCCTTCTTTACTAGGCTTGGCCTAATTTTTTTTTAATTATTCGTAATAATTATAGAAACAAAAAAATAAGAGAAAATAAAAACAAAAAACCGGTTTCCCGGTCTTTAATACAAAAATTTATATTTAATTGTTAAGCAATAATTTTGAACACCCTTCTGTCACAATTATCAGCCAAGGGCTCTCCTTCAAAAATTTCAGATTCAAAGTTCTCTCTGAAATAATTTAAGAGTGAGATGTTCTCTTCTTTTGTATCTTCAGTTGTTGTTTTTCTCTCTAACTGTTTTAGCGTTGAAATTCTGAAATCTGTATCAGTTAAGAATCTTTCTACACTCTCAACTGTCACAGTAGATTTAAGTGAGGTCTTCTGTAATATCAGAATTGAGTTTTCTATAAGTTTTTGATTTTTGAGTCGTTTGAACTTATGATTTTTTCCGTCAGTTTCGTGAGATACGATGATTACCTTTTCCGGTAATTCCAATAGTTTTTCCTTTGTTTTTTTAGATTTTATTTTAGTATTATTCTTCTTTTTCAACTAAATTACCACCTTTTATTGTTATAACTATTTTAATTTAAATTTGAATAAAAAAAGGATAGATTTGTAATCTATCCTTTTACTGTCTTGTAAGAAGAAGGAGTATCTCCTTTCTTTTTTATTATAGGCCGAATAAGCCTTTAAACGCCTCAAACCCTTGAGGATGTTCATTTTTACCATCTAGTTCTCGAGCAATTGACATAGAACGCAATTGTTCTGGTGAGAGCTGCGGTGGTAGACCAGGAAGTTCATTGTGCATTGGTACGAATCGAATTTCACGTCCGTCGTCACCCATTGCAGATAAAAGTTCTTCGATCGTGATACCACGACCTTCAAACTGTTTGTCATCCGATTGGTTTTCTTTCATAAAATCGACCTTTGCTTGTGAATCATCCTGATGTGGATGGAAAGCAGCTTTTGGTCGCAAATGATCCTGTGAGTTATTAGCAAAATACGCTCCAGGGAAGTTTGGACGACTTGGATGAGCAAATGGCGATTGATGATTGAATGGTGGTTTATTTCCTACCAAATCATTCTTGCTTGGATCTTCGTCCATAGCAATTGTTTGAGCTGGAACCGGAGCTTTCACAACAACTTGAGAAACTACCGTTTCTTCACCTGTTGCGATATTCTTGATTACAACTTCTTCCATCAAACCAGGCTGACCTTCAAATGTTGTTGGACCCACGTATAGGGTTCCAAAAGGCAATTTTGTTGTTACAACACCAAAAGGAATTTCAGTAGCTACAGTTTCTACTGAAACATTACCAACAAGAATATCTTTAGATACGTTGATAACATCGTCATCAAGTTCCTTTTTCTTCAACAATTCAAGTGCTTGTTCTACTGCAACTTTAGCACCAGAAATAACCTTTGCTTCCTCAACAGTGAAGCGTCCGTTTGCTGCGATTTCTTCAGGAGTTGTTCCTGAAAGGTCTTTTAGAAATTCAAATTTCATAAAATCCTTCTTTCTAGCCATTATTGGCAATAAATTTAATTTAAAAAATTATAGTAATTTTTCAATTTCTTTGGCGATATTTTTAAATTCATTGCTTTCCTTGCCGAATTGAAACATAAATTTCGTCTTAATTAATTTCAGTTGTTCTTCGCTGAAATTATTTAAGTTTGATTCTACAAATTCACGAACTTCAGATGTCATATCACCTTCAAAACTGATAAACTTAAAATCAGTGTCCCACAAGCAAGCGCCGCCTTCTGGGATTTTTTGAACGGAGCTTAACTGTCTATACTGGAAATATTCGTCGGAAAGAAGTTTGTTTAATAATTCACTATGTCCCATACGTTCACAAGCGTGAAAAGATCCGTCTGGCATAAGGATTCCCGTATATCCCATAAAGTTACCTCGCTTTCTATATATATAGAATATCAAAAATGACCTCAAAAGTCAATTAAAAGAGAGGTTTTACCTCTCTTTTTTTTATTTGTTTTCTTTTAGTTTTTTATAAAACTCTACTTGATCCCGGTACAGAGCAACTTCTTTCTGTAATAATTCCAGTTCAGTTTTATCATTGTCTTTCATTATTTCAGAGAAGAAATCAAATGTTTTACAGAGAATCTTGGCTATTCTGTAATAAAAGTATTCATCGTCTGAAAATTCACGATTAAAATTGGAATAATTCTTAAAGTTTAAAACTTTTGAAAATTCTCTTTTTGAATCGTAAGTGAAATCAATTTTCTCTAATAAATCAGGATTGTCTCTCTGAAGTTTTTTTATAAACCAAATAAAATCTTCATAAAAACTTTTAATTGTGTGAAAGGTTTTACAACCATTCTTTTTTTCAACATTTATGTCCTTGTGAGAATAGTTGCTAAGATTAAATTGAACCCTGCCATCTTCTGATCTCTCAATTAAATATTCAAGGGCAATCTTCATAAAGTCGTGTAAATCTCTTCTGATTTTTTTGTGGAAGATATAAACATTGAATGGAGATTCAGGAATACCAGGCGTTTTCAATTCGTTCTCTCTAAAATATCCAGACAGAATATTACTAAAGGTTACGTCTTTTCTTTCTTTATCAAAGTAGCAAAAGAATATATAGATGAAGAAATTCTTTATTCTATAAATATAATCATCAGTAAGTTGATCAGTATCTGATAGTAGATAATCGTGCAATTCTCTAACCTTCAAATATAAGAACGGAGCACGTTCGTAGTTGAAGGTATAAGGGAGATAACTTCTTAAATAAGCAAACGATTTCTGAATTACTCTTTTTTCAAAAAACATCTCGAGATCTTTTATTGAATAGGTATTCCAATCATCTATCTCTACCATATTCAAATAAATCTCGGCTACTAGAGTGTTTCTTTTTTCAATTCCCTGAGAAAATATTTTTTTGCATATTTCTAGCAAACGAGAATCAAAACTTTCTATTTGTTTCAAACAATCTACGAAAACTTCTCGATATTCTCTGTTATAAGAAGGAGGAGTTTTTTGTAAAGTTAATAACTTTTCGTATTGTTTTGAATTTTCAAATTTATCGGCATTAAAAATATTGAATAATATTTTAGATAAATTTTTAAAAACTTCACTTTTTAATTCGATGTCATTATTTATAACATTTAATAGATTAGAATAGTCCATATTACAAGAATAAACAAGTTCTCTTGGTAAAAAACCAATAAGTCTTAATCTGTTTACTTGTAAACCTTTAAAGGTTAGTTTTTTAATTTCCGCATAAGTTTCTTTACTAACAAAAATCTTTTTGTCTTCTAAATTGAAATACAAAATTGAATCATCGTTTACTATATTCCCATCATAGTTTTCCGAATGAATAGTCCACAGTTCACTTTCACTAACCAATGACTTGATAATGTCATTAAAATACTTACTAAATTCCAACTTCAAATTGAAATCTATATCTTTTGTATTCTTTACCATTGTTAACCTTCTTTCTTTTAAATTTTATTATTTACTTAAATTATAACAGAATGTAGGTCTAATATCAAATCCTATATAATTTTTTAAATTAAAAAAATAGAAAGAAGGTACAATCGATGAAAGAATCTATTGTTATTCCAGAACACCTAGTTCCACAATTTGAAAAAGCTAAGGAAGAGCTTGGCGAAGATGTGTTTAACGAGAAATTGGATGTCAAATTCGGGAAGCCAGTTTTGAACTTTGCACGTTCTATGGTTATCAACTTACCCGGAGATTGTTATGCAAATTGTTGGTACTGTATCGACGGAAGTTTGCGTCGTCAAGTTACCGACTCGGATACGTTTATCACTAGATGTGAGGAAGTTTTTAAAGAATTTCCGGATATGTGTGAGATTGCGATTACCGGTGGTAGTTTGTCAGCTGACAAATTCAATTATTTATTGGAAATGATCCGGTCATATTACCCTGATGTCAAAATTACTTGGAATACAAACGGGCCCAATCTCAACGAAGATTATCTGCCAGGTATCGAAAAAATTAACTTTATCAATCTTCACCGAAACGCAGTTTCAGAAGAGGAAAATTTTGAAATTTTTAAATCAACCGCCCCGATTATCACAATTGAGGAAGCGAAAAAACTGATTGGTGATAAACTTTTCCTTCGAGTTACCGTGGATAAGGATTTTAATTTGTCCGACTGGACTGACTTGGGCATTCCTCTGTATTTGAATAAGTTGCTACCCGGAAACTCTGAAACTAATAAAGTCTACGAAGATGTGCTTAATCAGTTACATAAAGATAAGGAAACTAGCAAACGACGACGAAATCGGTATCTAAATTATCAGTATAACGGAACTCCGGTTCGTGTGTGCGTTGGTGATACCGAGGCCAAACGTGTAAAAAATCGTTACCCGGTTTATCTAAACGTAGTTATTATTCACCGAAATGCACTCGTGTGTGGTTCTTGGTACTTAGATGATAAATTGCTAATTGAATAAACAAAAAAAGAGTCTAAAGACTCTTTTTTAAATTTGTGATAAAATTTTTATGAAACGATCAAACTGGTCTTCTGATTCCGAGTTTTTTATGAAAGGAACCAAACTAACCGAAACCCTGTCAATTTCCTTCTCTAAAATAGACTTTAATTGTTTATCTGTAAATAAACAAAGTGGAACTTTTCTTTCATAAATATTTCCCATACTATAACCGGGCCATTCAAAGTCAATAATATTTGCTGCCAACTTTTTCAACATAAAAGTCACTTTTTTGGTAAAAAGTTGGTAAAGTTCAAACTTAGTATCTTTACCGCAAACGATGTATCGTTTTACTTCTTTATTTAAATCAATATCATCTCCGTCACCTTGGTTTAAGAATAGATTTCCAATATAAAGAGTGCTCTGCTTTTTAGAGCTTTCTTCATCAAAGTGAACCAATTTTCCAGTCTTAAAAGAAAAACCCACTTCAAATTCATACTTTTTATTCCCTAAGAGGTGATACTTTAATTCCTTTAAAAGTGATCTAAAATCATCATCGATAGACTTTTTTAAACCCTTTTTTATATTCTTCATAATTTCGTAAAAGTAACAGTTTCTGAATAGAGAAATTAATTCCCTTTCGCAATCATCTGATAAAATTCCAGAAATAGAATCCTCGAATTTTATCTCAAATCCGAAAGTATTTCTATAGGTGTAAACATCTAAAACGTAATCGGTTGAAGAATTTACGGATTCTATTAGATTCAGAAAGTTATCAAAATCATCACCTTTGATTTTGCTGCAAAGTTTGGGTAGGTTGTATACGTTATCCTCCCCGTAATGTTTACCAAACAATTTGTAAAGTGAATTATCAGAATCTCTATGTGAAAAAATTTTACTTTCACAGTCGATTTCAGCCATAAAATTATGAAACTCGCCAATCGACGCCACTGATTCAATATTTATACCTGGAATATATTCTTTCAAAATATCAATACATTTCAAAAAATGATAATCACACTGGCAACCCAGTTCGTTTCCGACGTTTATATTCTTCTCAATTACCATCATCATCCTTCTTTCTATTATTTTTTCTTAAATTATATCAAAACAAAAAGGAGTTTACCACTCCTTTTTATTATTCGAATTTTCTGTAAAATAAATCAAACTTCTTCTGATACAATTCAAGTTCTAGCTGTAAAATATCCAGCTCCCTCTGTTCATCTTCTGGAATAATTTCAGACAGAGAATGAAACGTTTTCCCTAACTCGCAAAAGAACATATTTATCTCTTTTTGATAACTACGTTCTTCCAAATTGCAATTTGTTTCAAAATTGGAAACCCCAGAAAGCAAGTTTAATATTTGATTGTATCCTGAACTAAAGATAAATTTAATATTTTTAGTTTTTGAATTATCAATCAAATTCAAAACAGATTCAACCACAATATCATTGTAGTTTTTTGCAAGTTGATAATGAAATCCCAATTTGTTCTTTAAAAGAATAAACTCAAAAGCTCCAAAGCAGTTGAATGCTCTATCATTATAAAGATTGAAAACAACATCATCTTCGATTTCTGATAAAAACTGCAATGATTTTTCGAAATAGAACTGAAGATTTTCTTTGTGAGAATTTTCAAATTCCTCGATATTACCAGAAAATAGAGATGTGAATCGATCGCCAAAAGTGAAGTATTTAATTGAATCGTTCTCCACGCATTCAAAGAAAGATTTTGTAAAAAGCGGTTTCAATTCATTCTTAGTTTCTTCTGGCAAATTCTCATCTTCAAAAATATATTTGTATAATTCTTCCATTCTACCCGAGTAGTCAACTAAAGAAAAGTAGTCAAAGTCTTTTTTACACAAATTTACCAATGATTTTAAAATGCTTTCTTTAGAGAATAAATTTTCCAAATTGGGAAGTGAGTTTCCAAAATTTTTAGAAAAAATAACATCGGCAATAAACGTTGGATGATCCTTCAGAACATTATCGATATTTTCTTCTGAAATAAATTTAGAATAGATATCCAACAAACGTTTATCCTTAAAAAGTCTAAAATTGTAAAAATTTGAGAATTGCTTAAAAGGATCAAGTTCTTTGAATATTTTTTCTTGATCTGCAATTAAAGTTTTCCCCTGTTCATACTCGCCAACAGTAGCTAAACCTTCAAGTATATTTTGAGAGATTGTTTGGAGAATAGTTTCTGGTATTCCATTTTCAAAAAATTGTCCACTAAACTTCAAAATTAAACCATCAAATGCTAGTTCTTCATAAATTCTATCATAAGAATAAGAAGATTCGTAATCTGAATTAGATCTTTGACGGATTCTCAACTTCTTATCTGTTAAATTTGCCAATCCATAAAATTCTTCGCCAGAAAAATCTTTAATGTTATTGAAAGAAATAGGTAAACTGATAAACCATTTATCCGGCTCTTCCCTCAAACTTACAGCTACATCCCGCAAATATTTCAAGAACATTGAATGCGGGGATACAGTTTTTGTATCAATCATTTTTTTCCTTCTTTCTACTGAAATAAATTCAGACTTTAATTAATTTCTTTAATTATAACAGGGAAGTGAAAAGAAATTCATAAGAAAAAGAACCGATTTAAATCGGCTCCTTACCCTTTATCTTTTACGAAACGATAAACCTCTTTCTTCTGAACTTTCTTGAAGTAAGCGACCTTTTTCTTCCACAATTCCAGATCCATCTGGAACAATTCTAGTTCCTCACGATTTTCTTCTGAGATAATTTCAGAAAAATCACCGAAAAGCTGCTCTAATTCCAGGATGATTTTTTCAGTAAGATCTGTGAAATATTTATTTTCTTTCAAATCTCCTTCAAAACATTTTGTGTTGTAAAAGATACCGAGGTGATCATCATCCTCATTAAAAACAAATTCAATATTTGTACGAGATTTAACATCTCGATAAACCGGAATAAAGAATTGACTCAACATCTTAATTTCATCAAGCAAAGGGCTCAATTCATAATCATAAGTGTCAAAACTATATTTTGATGTGGTACCATTGTCAATTGAATAAATATTTAGGACAGGGTTTTCTACGAGCTCATTCAGAAACTCAAGTGCTTTAGTAAATGCGAATTGGAGATTTTCAAATTGTTTGTTGTGAGTCTCAAAATCCACTTCTGAAGATTCACTAATATACAATTCTTCTTCATCAAATTTCCCAATATGTTTGCAACCCAGTCTGCGACAGTCATCTTGCAAACTCAATAATTCTTGTGAAAAATTAAAGTTTAAAGAATAAAATTCTCTTCCATCGTGCTCTTCGTTTCTCAAGAAAATACGGTTTGATTTCTGTGGTCCTTTATTTTTACTAAAAAATGCACTGACAAACATTTCCTTAAACTTTTGAATATCCTCTTTTGTTGAAAAGCTATTGTTAACAAACAAAAGGTCATACAATGATTTTGTATATTTGTATGTTTGGATTCCAAAACTAATATTGCTTTTATTGTTAGCTGCAAAAGATTTCAGAATGATTTCTTTTGAAAAATAGTTAAGATAATATTCAAATCCAACTAAAAATCTTTTTGGATCAGTTGGCACAGTTGATAATATATAGCGAGATAAATTTTCTGGCTCTTGACTCATTACAGTATTTTCAACATTCTCTTCCGAAAAAAGAGTTCGAATGATTTCCAAAATCTCATCGTCAAACAAATCTTTATCCTTGAAATTTGGATTGATATAAGAAAACATATTCATTGGGATTAAATTTTGAAAACTTCTTTCTTGAGTGGCAAAAGAAGGTTCGTCTCCTTCCCAAAATAATTTGCTTAAATCATCAGAAATCATATTCTTTAAAGATAAAACAAAATCGTAGTTATTCGAAGATGTTTTTAATTTTTCGAGTCTGATTGTCAATCCATAAAGCAATTGCTTATCAAACAAATACAATTTTTTTGCACCACCAAGTGATTTAATTTCGATTGTTTTTTTTGACAGATTAATAATTGCGTAAGAATTGTTTAGCGTGTATTTACTAATTTCATACGGTTCAACATTTCCAAAAGATACAGTTTTGAAAGTCCAACTTGTAAAATCACTCAAACCTAAGAATACTTTATTAATATAATCAAGGTACAAAGAGTGTGGTGTGACAGTTTTAGTTTCGTAATTATTTTTAGTTTGTTTCATAATTTCCTTCTTTCTTCTGAAATAAATTCAGATTTATTAAATTTCTAAAATTATAGTAGATCCTGGATTATTTTAATAAAAGGAATATAAAAAGAGTGGTTTGATACCACCCTTTTTTATTTGCTAAACAAAGCGAATTAATTCTTTCTTATTAACTTTGTTAAAGTACGAAAACTTTTTCTTCCACAATAAAAGTTCTACCTTTAGAATTTCAATTTCTTGGGAATTATCTTCTTCAACAATTTCAGACAGTGAGCTGAGAACTTCATCTATTACAGAAAATAATTCTGAAACAGTTTGCTCATCGTATGTTCCTTGAGTCAATTGCCGTTCTAAGCGTTCACCACTTTGGAGGAGACCCGACGAGTCCGATCTTTCTGAAAATACAAATTTCAAATCGATTTTTTCTTTTATATTCTTATAAACCGGTATCGCAAAACTCTTCAAGAATTTATATTCAAACACGAGCCCCTCTAACGAAACGTAGTTTAAATCGAATGTAAATTTTAAATTCATTAAAGTAGAAATTGATTGAATATTGAAGATAGGAGAATCTTCTAACTCACCGAGAAAACGCAACGCTTCCTTGAAGCAAAATTGCAAATTATCGAAGAACGTGTTATGTTCAGAATTATAATCTGAGTCCTCCCCCTCAATGTGTTTGCAATTTGAATCATAACATTCGAATGATAAGTGTTCAACAGAATGCAAAAAATCATTCTTAAACGTATAAAATTCAGACGAACTCCCAGGTTCTACCTCTTTAGAAAAGAAAAATGAGTAAAATAATCTTTTGAAAAAATTGATTTCTTCCGGACTAGAATAGTTGTTATCGACAAATAACAAGTTGTAAATATCAGAAATAAAATCAAATTTTCTGAAATCAAAGTTTATTTTGTGATCTTTTAATTTTCCAAACGATTCGAGTATCATCTCTTTTGGAAAAATACCTGCATAATCACTAATTAAATATTTAGGATTTCTACTAAATTCATTAATCAAAATAGATATAGCAATATCTTCCAGACTGTCAGCGAATGTATTTTTTACGTTATCCCTTTCGAATAATTTTTCACAAATTTTCAGAAAATTGTGATCATATTTGTTTTTTTCGGAATTGTCTAACCACAAATATTTTAACATACTGATTGTTTTTAAATCCTTGATTTTTCCTTTTTGAGTGGATAGTGTTTTTTTATTTGTATCTAAAAAACAAGATACTAACTCCTCTGATACCTTATTTTTCAAATAATCTAAAAATTCACTTTTATTTGAGATGTCCATCGAAACCGAATCTTCGATGATAAGACCATAAAAAAGTTCATCTTTAGACAAATAACAATTCTGGAACTTATGATAATATGTAACAGTTACCAATCTTTTTGAGGTATTTAAAATAAAAATACTCTTACTGTCAACAAGTTTGCTGCCTGGATTTTTTTCTTCAATTCTCCAACAATCTTTATCATCCAAATATTCGATTACCTTTTTTAGGTAGTCTTCGTACAATAAGTCGAATGTAACAACATCGCTTCTTTTAATTTCCTTAACCATTAACTTTCCTTCTTTCTTTTTTTATTAATTTTTAAAATTATACAAAAAAAGTGAGAAACTCTCACTTTAAATTTAAACCATTAAATCTGTTTAAGTAAATATTCTTTAGAATATTCTTCCACTCTAGACTTAAGAAATTCGATTAGATATTTATCTGAAAAAAATCTTTTCTTATATTTATTCAGCAATTTCCAACCTTCACTCCCATTTTCGCAACTTTCAAGATAGATATCTTGAATTACTAATTGAAAGAATTTACCGATAAAAATCTTTCTTTCTGTAACTTTATAAGGATCGGAGCCATTATCTTGAATATCACAAAATGACGGTGCTACAATTTCAGCAAAATCAAACTTGATTGATTGGTTATAATCGGAATTGATATTCGAAAATTTTATATCATCCAAATTAACAAAAATAGAAACGAAATCCAACAAGTCGCTTAGAACATTTACTAAACAAGGGTCTTGAAATGGTAGTTCGGTTTCTGTTTTCTTGACAATATTTTCAACCAAGTAATTGATAGTATCATCGTAGCCTGAATCAAAAACAGAAAGAACTTTACGAAGCTCTACTTCTGAGTATAAATTTTTTATTGCATTTGTTATCCAATTTACCGAAAATTTATAAAAACCATCAGTGGCACCAGTAAAATGCTCCCAACTTCTATACAACTGCAATGCTTCAAAGTCATCCTTATTCTGCATAGTATTGGATAATTTGATGATGGTATAAATCATAGACCAGAAAATATCACGTGAGTCATCATCCATCTCGTAGGCTTTAATAGCGACCTTCTTAAAGAAGGGTAGCTTCAATTCTCTAATAGAGATATTAGTGTTGGCGTTTAAAAAAGATGGATTCGGATTCATCTCTTCATTGGTTAATTTAACACACTTATGATAATCATAACCGTTTTTTGCGCTTTTTAAAACGGCGCACGTTAGAAGCTCTCCGAACTCAACTTCATTTTCTAGATTTTCAATTTTGGAATATAGATTTTGGATATTTTTTTTCTTCTGGACGACATCCAGGACAGATTCGTTGTTTTCTGTATTAATCACAGCATTTCCCTCTTTCTACTGAAATAATTTCAGTTGTGTTTTTCTTAAATTATAAAAGAAAAACCGGGGAAAGTTCCCCGGTTAATAAATCAACCTAACCAACGATAAAGTTTATTCCGATTTGTATCTAAAAGAGTTTTAGAGTATGTTTCTAATTCATCAGTCAAAAACTCTTTCAGGCTGGGATCAGATAAAAATCGTTCCTTTAGTTTTGCTCGAGTTTTTTCATCTTCACCACAGTCTGGGTATCGAATGTGACTGATAACAAATCTGAAATATTTTCCAAACAACAATTTGAATTTTTGTGATTCTATAGGATAATTTTCTACCTTATCTTCTGATAGGCTTTGAAGATCAACAAAATCTGAAAGTCCTATTGGGGCTAAGTTTTTGAAGTTTAACTTCACCAAACCTTTTTTAGACGAGAAAGATAGTTCACCAGATTCGCTTTTTTTTGAATAAATATGTACATTTGTGAATAATTCATTCAAGAAACCCCAAAATGATATTTCGTCTAGAATTGGATCCTCAATAACAACTGTATTTTCAATCTCTGAAATTAAATTTCGGATTCCTTCTCCGGAATCATAAGTAAAATATGAGGCTATAAAATCCAACTCATCCTTTGAAAATATCTTGTTTATATTTTCATAAATCCAGCTACGGATGAACCTACCATAATCATTGAACCTTGCATTGCTTGAATTTTCCACCGATAAATATAAATCAAATCCTTCTTTGTAATCTTCGTTGTACATTGTATACACGAGTCTAATTATTGAAGCAATTAAAGACCAAAACAAATCTTTTTCGTCATCGGTCATAGATCTTGATTTTTCTAAAAACTCACGACACAATCCATTATATTTTGTTACCTCTGATTTGTAATAATCATAAAATAAAACAATATTCTCATCTGTTGCAGTCTTAGAAATTAAAGCCTCTGCTAGTGAGTTCTTAAATTCAGGATCGTTATCGAAATTTTTAATTTTTTTGTTCAACTCTTGAATTTCCAGTTTCTCTTTCTGAACCTCTTCAAGAGCTTTGTTATTTTCTGTACTAATCACAGACTCTACCTTCTTTCTACTGAAAAAAATTCAGATTCTTATATTTGCTTTAATTATAACAGAAAAAGGAGAGTGTTTCAAATACTCTCCTTTTTGTTTAATTATCAAAGTGAATTTCTCCGCCTAAAATTTCAATAATATTTTTATCGAAATCTTTCTTGTCTGATTCAAAATAATCTTCCAAGGTAAAAATAGATTTTACTGGAATTGAATCAGAAAAGAGGATATCTTGCTGCACGCCGAACCAGTGTTTTACATTTTCTTCGTAAAATTGATCTGAAAAAATAGCGTCAAACAAGAACATTTTTAATTTTGTAATTAATTCAGATTTCAGTTTTTCCTCGTTTTCCCATTCCATAGAGAATAAACCGGCAAAAACATCATCTTTATCGTAATGGCAGATCAACTCGCTCAATAATGAGATGTCTGATACCATCAATCCATTAAATACAAACTCAACTTCTTTTTTGCGAATTTTAAAGGGTCCAATCGTGTCAATCAAAAGTTTCGGCTCCTCACCAACCCGTGTTGCTCTTCGAAAAATATTGACAACCTTTTCCTCTAAATTTATGACGAGATTGAAGAAATCGTCAGCATAAAACTTTTTATTATCACAATTTCCACAGATAATCATACGCCAAGTTTCCGGATCCTCTTCCAGAGATTTAATGATATCCTTTACATACTTTAAATATAAAGACCGTTTGTTTTCTGAGTTTTTATAAATTACCATTTTGTTTCCTTCTTTAAAATTATTTTTAAAAAATTATAGCATAAAAAGTAATATTTTATATTACTTTTCCGTTTTTGTATTAATCATCAAAACAAAGATCTTTACCTAAAATTTCAATAATATTTTTATCAAAAGTTTTCTTATTTGCTTCAAAAATTTGTTTCTCAGTAAAAATAGACTTAACTGAAATTGAATCAGAAAAGAGAATATCTTGCTGCACACCAAACCAATTTTTAATTTTTTCTTCGTGAAAGTGATCTGAAAAAATAGCGTCAAATAAGAATAGTTTGAGTCCTGAAAGAATTTTAGGTTCAAAAATTTCTTTGTTGTCCCACTTCATAGAAAATATTCCAGAAGAGTTAATCTTGTCTTCATAAGCCTTATAGTCATAAGCGCAAATTAATTGATCCAATAATAAAATATTTGATATTATTAGTCCATTGAATACAAACCGAAGCTCTGAGCATAGAGTTGTAGTTGAATCATCCGTATCAAGTAAAAGTTTTGGTTCTTCACTGAAACGAGATTTTCTTCTAAAAATACTAATTTTCTTCTTTTCTAAGTTTGCTATGATACTGAAATATCCGTCTGCATAAATCATTTTATTATTAGAATCCCAACGAATAAACAGTTGGAAAATAATGCTCAAAATGTATATTTTCCTTTTGCAAAGTTTGTTAGTTAAAAGTAACAGTGACTTTACGTGGCGTACTGCACGCCTCTACCAAGTCAGAGAATAGATTCTCGTTCCAGGCTGCATTTGAAATTAAATATTTCTTTAAAATATTGAGTGATCCGTTAACGTCTGCGTTAATGGTTTTATTTTTGCTTTTATACAATCCTCTACAGACTCTTTCTCCAGAGAAAGAATTATTGGCTTTGTTTGGATACGTTGGTATCGGATCACTATCTAAGAAACTTGATTTGCTAGTATAGGATTCTTCTTGCTCTACAACTTCAATTCCTGCTTCTTCACATAAATAAGTAAGTTTATTTTTAAGTTTATAAAATGGGATATTTGCAAAATTTTGATTATTTCGTTTTCCAATATTAATGTTTTGTTTCCAGCCAGCGTTTGTTCCGATAACCAGAACATCGATGGACTGTGAAGCTAAGTAATTCACTAAATATTTGGCTGATTTTGACAAATAATCGTTAACTTTCATCTCCCGTTTGTATCTTAGAAAATTGATCTTGTTTGAGGAGTATCGCTTCTCCGGCAATAAACTTTGATACTTTGCAATCATTTTATTTGAGTATTGGTTGATACTCTTTAAAGGTTTCCCATTTATAATGAACGGTTCGAATGAGTTTGATGTTACAGTTGCGAGGTTATTCAACCCCAAATCAATAGAGGCAAACTTTTTATTTCTTTTGTTCTTAACTTTCTGTATTTTTTTATCGTATAAAACTTCAATCAAATAATATCCGGTTTTAGGTATCAGTCTGACCACCTTGACCTCACCCTTTTTGAATTTTGTGGGAAAAATAATATTCGTTTTAGATAACTTTATAAAACCATCTTTTTTGAAAGATAAAGCACCACTCTCATACTCAGTTACGAATCTACCATCTTTATCTAAATACTTGGGAAGTTTTGGTTTAAAGTTGATATTTGATTTTTTTAGTTTTATGAAGCTCTTGATCGCCTCATTTACTTTCATCTGTGTATGCTTTGCAACTTTTGCTGGTAGGGCGATATAATCAACGTGTTTGCTATGCGTAAACTCCTTGTTGATTTTGTTATAAAACTTAAAGACTCCATCCGTGAACAAGGATTGTCTTTCTGCATATAAAGTTGAGTTGAATAAATTTTTGCTCAAAAAACAAGTCCTATCAATTTCTTGATATAAGGGATTATTTTTCTTCACGACAATAGAATATCGTCTATATTCAACCATCCTTTAATACCTCATAATTCATCAATTCTGACTTTTTGATCATTTTATTGTACCTCCTTTATGTATTATAACATAAAACAAAATAAATTAAAAGCATAAATCTGTATCTTTAACGTGTTTTGAAAAAACAGTTTCCAACACTTGCCAAATTTCCGGTTCGCTTTCTAAAGAGTTTATAATATCCTTTACGTATTTTAAGTACAAAGATTTTTTGTTTTCTGAATTTTTATTAATTACCATTCCGTTTCCTTCTTTAAGATTATTTTTTTTCTTAAATTATAACAGAAAAAAGTGAGAATTGTCTCACTTTATTTTTTCATTTGTAATAATGCGAATGTTTGATGTACTGGAGTCATATTTACGTAGCTGTTTTCCTTATTAGAAATTACAGCCAAAGATTCATTCATCATCTGCTTGATAAACTCACGCTCCCTTTGACATTTTGAATTTTTAGGATCCTTATCTCCTAAATTTCGAATAATAAATTCTAAGAAAACACCATTCATATTGTAAAATGTTTTATTTTCTTCAAAGTTATTATCAAAGTCAAAAATCATTGACAAACAAAAATCATTTAATTTCCCAAAGGTTTCCTCGGAGACTTTTTCTTTATTACTTGAAAAATAATTACGTAAATCTCTAATGTGATAATCCCCATTATCTTTCTTTGAATAAATTAAGCAGGAATTTTTATTTATATCCAAATCGCAAAAAGAAAATTTTGCGATTGTTTCTAAAAGAAAATCCACGCCAAAAATACGCTCAAAAGTTTGAATAGGAAACTGAAGACTGTAACTGTCTGATTTATTAATATGGAAGTAAATTTCCATTAACTTTTTAGGATCATTATAAATCATCGTTTTAAAACTATTCATAGCAATCTCTTTGATAACCTTATCTTCTGACTCTGTTTGTTCGAATAGTAACTTTTTGAAGTCCAATTTTTTTATAACCTCAAAGTCACTTGAGCAGATAAGATGGTCTTGAAAAAAGAAATGATATTGGTATTCCGGTGATTCTCTTACAAAGAAATTTCCAAGAATAAAGTCCTTAACAAAATTGATACAATCAGTATTAGAATAATTCTCACAATTATCTTCTACTGTGTTCGGAAACTCGAAACCTTTAAGATACAAGCCTTTGTAAATTATGCCTGGATTTTCAAAATGTTTTTCCGGGTACGTATAAGCCTCTTGGAAGTAACTATTAACAAAACCAATCTTCTTTTCTTGCAAATTGATAAGAACGTCGTACTCGTCACCGAAATAAAACTCAAACCAAACGTCCCAATCATCATCTTGATCCAAGGATTTGACGATTCGGTCGGCGTACTCTAGATACATCAAATCGGATGATTTGAAACTCTCACTATTTAAAACCATTTTTTTCCTTCTTTCTTTATAAATATTTTCTTAAATTATAAAAGAAAAGACTCAATGAGAATTGAGTCTTTAACGTAACCTGTCCGTCCAGCAATCCTGCCGTACATCTATTATATTATCAAAAAAAATAATATCTGTCAACTACTTTTTGAAAAATTTAATTGTAAATATACAAAAATTATGATATACTTAAAGTAAGAAAAGAAATAAAATGAGAGGATTTAAACTCGATGAATAAAACAAAACAAATTATCACTGCTGTAATTCTGTCAGCTGCATTATTACCCGCTGTATCAATTAAAGCTGATACGGTTCGTACTAATACTGCTTCAGAAGTTAACGTGCAGAATGTTATCAAACAAAAGAAAAACCTCCTTCATACACAATTAGACGAGTATGGACGTCCTTACAAATCAACCTTTATCGGAAATGATGGATTTCAAGAAGGAAAACGTGTAGGGAAGCCTGAAGAACCTACAAACCTAAAGGGTAAATGGAAAAACCAAAAGCTAGATCCAAAGACTTACCTTTGGGATCGTGGACACCTCGTTGGTAACCAGTTTGCAGGAAACCCATCGAACGTTTCTGATAATATTGTAGGACAGACATCTTATACAAACCAAAAATTGATGACATATTTTGAAGGTGGTCTGAAAAGCTCCAACGAAAACGCACTCGACAACTGGTTGTACCTTCACCCGAACTATTACATTGAGTATATTGTAACAGCAAACTATGAAAGTTCACTCGATCAATACCCTCGTAGTATCACACTACGATTCCGTGGCTTGGACAAACAAGGAAATCCTATCCGTATTAAATTACCAGATTCAAAATTGGAGGGTATCGGATCACAAAAAGAAGAGGCAGACGAGTTTACTTCTGTTACAATCGACAACTTCTACCCAGGATATCAAATTGATTATAAAACAGGCAAGGCCACACCTTATTCAGGGGCGATCACAAATAATCGTGATACGGCAACTGCCGATCGTGACGAGTCTGATACAACTGGAGTTATCGAAGGCGAAAAACTGAAAGAATTAAAGGACAATGCAAAGTCTATTGGTGATTCAGTGAAAAATAAAGGAGAAGAAGTTAAAGGTCACGTTGAGAAAAGTATGAATTGGTTCCAACGTGTGATGGACTTCTTCGGTAGAATGTTTCGTGGATAAAAAAAGAGAGTAAGAATACTCTCTCTTTTTTTTTATTTCAGTCGCTCATCTTTTCGGTCTGTGATTTCAGCTCGACCTTCGAGATCGATTTCAACCAAGTTAGCTTTCTTCAGAACTTCTTCTACAACACTGATAACATAATCCTTACGTTTGTTAGGATGTGTTAGTTTTACATTGCGAATCAACTTCTTATAAAAACCGGTTCGCTTACCATTGAATCGTACATCTGTGACAAAGATATCGATGAAAGGAATAAATTTACTTCCAAGAAAATCATCAGGAAACGCTAAATTTCCGGTCTGTTCAGTACGAAGAAACATACTAGAATAAAGTTCCTCTCGGATAATTTCGTCAGTTTTTAGCATACTATTAGAATATTTAGGATACGAATTAACAACTGATTTTGCAATAGCTTTGTGCCGATACTTATTCTTAGACATAAAGTCCCTCTTTTCTACCTATTGATAGGATTTTTTTTATTTTTAAAAATTATAGATAAAAAGACCGAGCTTCCCCGGTCTTTTGTTTATTTTTCGATAAAGTATTTTGAATGAATTGAGTTGTTATAAAAATTGTATCGATCTGCGTCTTTTAAAGATCCTGGCATTTCTTTATCAAAACCTCTTTCAGTAATACCAATCGTTGCGCTACCTAAAACTTTATTAGCTATATTTTGAAGTTGATCAAAACGTCTTTCCGGCCACTTTTCGTTATCATCATATTTGCATAATTCAATATAAATGTCGTAATCGAACCCCTCAACTTTTGAAACATACTTTATATGAGAATATTTAACAATTTCTTCATTGAAATTATTATATGTAAATATGAGTTGATAAAAATTGATTTTTTTTGGATACCAATCTAAAAGCTCAATTAACTGTGAGATGATTCCCTCATCTCTACAGCACTGTTTTATAAAATTTTTACTACCAAAATCAACCCGGTGGTAAGGAAAAATTTCATAAATTTTAAAGAAAATTTTATCCTGTTTCTCAATTTTTTCCAGAAGAGGAATGAGTTCTGATTTTAATTCAGCAATTTGTTCGTCATTAAAAGATAAAGTTTTTTGATTGTGATCACGATTATAAGGATAAGTTTTGAGATCAACACGGTCATCAATTACCTGAGTTAAGAAATTTTTATAATATTCTTTAATCTTATAAAAATTAAAATTCGAACTTTTTTGTTTTTTCTCATTTTTTTTGAAAAAATCAGAATATTTCTTTTTTGACCTAATTTGTGAAGTAAATTCTGGACTATAAAAATCAACTGGGAAAATATCCAATTTTAAATCATTCCCTTTATTATTTAATGTCCATTCTTCAATGATTTTATTTAAATTGTTTTTTACATAAACAATTAAACTATCTGCAAAATCATCATCACTTAATAATCCACAAATATTTTTAAAGAATAGCATAATTAAATCATCATCTAAGGAGTTGATTAAATCTGAAAACTTTTTATTTAAAAAAGAAAAATCAAACAGAGTAAGTGTGTTTATATTTATTTTTCCAGTATTATGTTCTAATTGACACTTTACATTATTATGTTTAAATTTACGAGTGAATAGAATATTCTTCTCCTTAACATCAAAAGAAATGCAGACATTATCCATATCACTTCTTAAAAAGAAATCAATTTTTTCTGACTGATTTGAAATGTTGAGTTTTTTTGTAATATGCTTTTTAACCCAGTCCTTGTCAGAGTGTAATTCATATAAAGTGATTTTTTCCTTCAAATAATTAACCAATGAAAACCAATGTTTTTTTGATAACTCTTCTTTTTTATCACAATAGTACTCAATATTGCAAATGTCCTGATTCATTTCGAAAAATCCTTGAATGTTAATAGTTTTAATAACATCCCTCATCAGCTTTTTAAAATGCTCAGATTCGATCATTTTGTCGAGTTCTTTAAAAGTTTGTAGCGCAAAAGAGTCTTTGCTTGTTGTTGTATATTTCATAATTTCCTTCTTTCCCCAAACTATACGTTTGGTGTTTTTAAATTTTTTAAATTATAGATAAAGAGACTGAGTTATCTCAGCTTTGCTTTTAACTAATAAACTTTGCAAAAACAAAATATACATTTTGAACATTATTTTCCAACTGTATCAGTAGGTACTTTTCTTTTTTTATTTGATAACAATAATTATTTTTGATATAATATAAGAAACTAAAAAATAGAAAGAAGGAAGAAAATGGTTAAACAAAGCACGAAATATGTAACAGAGACTATTTACGGTACTCACTCTTTCACAAGTGAATCCGTGGCTCTTGCATTTGAAAATTTAGCAGATAAGATTATGTTTGAGTCTAATTTTAAAATAGAACAGGCAGGTGATGATTCTTTTCGTTTTAAGGCAAATAATCGTTACGATTTAGTATTTTCTGAGGGAAAAGGACTTCGCTTAGTTGAAGTTTACGACCCAGAACCTTATGTTTCAACTACTAAGGTATTAAATCTTTATAATAAAGGCTTAATTTATGAACTTTACCGAGGTGTAGTAAGTCTTAGTTTGGCAGAAAATCATATTCTCGATTTAGAAACGGCTTTCGAACGGTATCTTCAGCTTGTAAAAGAAATTTAAAAAGAACTTAAAAAGAGGTTTACCTAAAGGTATTTCCTCTTTTTCTTTGACAAATTTCATCTCTGTTTTTACTTGAAATATCATAGAACTCACCATTGTTGTTTCGTTTGCAATATCAACTAAAAAATTCAAGCAATTACGAATATTCGTATACTATGCGTATAAAAAAATCCCAAAATTGAATTAGGATTTTAATATATTTTTGTTGATGTGGCACGACTAAAAGTTATTTAGCAAGCCAAATAGTCAAGCTCATCTTGGCAATTAAAGCGCTCACCTCTAGATTCTTCTCCGAACATCCCGTAAGGTAAATCATCAGAAATTAATTTATTTTCCTTCCAATCATCACCTAGAGTTGCAACAGAATAAGAAGACACTGAATTTTTTACAAGCGGAACCAACAATTCCAAGAACTCGTTTGCAGTGATTCGTTCAAAAATCAAATTGAAACAGGCAATAAAATACTGTTTTCGATAATTAACGTAATCACTATCGTTAAATAAAATCCTCCAAATTGAAAGATTATTTTGTGTTACAACGGGAAGTTGACCAGATTTGAAAGTTCTTTTATTTTGAATTAGGTTTGTAAAGAACTTATCAATGTAATCGAGCATTTCTTTTTTACCAATCACAACAAATTCATCATTGTCTAGTAAAACACTCTCCTCTGTCGAATCAACTGTATCAAAAGAATCCTCTTCGTGTTTTGGTTTGATTGAATCACTCAAAACTAAACTTGATGGCAAGTTTTGACCGAAAATTGTTCCACCTGGATGTTGAAGCAAAAACTTGTTTTGATTTTTATCAAAAATAATATAAGAATAAAAATCAAAGGGATTTACATCTGAGGTTACCTTTGCACCTCTAATCAAATAATCCAGCGGGTTGAAAATATCATCAAAGCCTCCCAGTGCGACACCATTTTCAACTTCACTAACGATAGCGTCGAACTGCTTTAAGGTTTTCTTACTAATTAGTCCACGATATTTTTGTTTTATATCATAAATATTGCTGTGAAAATCATTGTTATACGTATCGAGCACGCAATCCACAATTTCCCACAAGTATTCAACAATTAAGTTAAATTCCTTATCTTCAACGTCGCTTTTCAATAAATCCACAACAACAGATCTTTGATTTTGATAATATTTATTCACTCGTCCTTTATTTAATTCAGAGCGAACGCTTTCCACTTGTCTTGTTACAGGTAGAAGTAAATCGTCCTGTAATTTTTTAAGGAGGGTTTTATCGTCTGAGATAAATTCAGAGATGGATTTTGCCCACTCGATGAAGCCTTTATTTTTCGTATATTGTTCAATATTCTCAAAATCTGAGGATCTAACTTTTTTACTACTTATAACCATTTTCTTCCTTCTTTCTTTATAAATATTTTATTAAATTATAAAAGATATAACATTCAACAATTACTTTCTAGTTAAAGGAGATGTGCACGTGATCGTAGTGGTTTGCAGTGTCACCGCCACGGTCTCCCATAATGTTCCAAGAGTAAGCCGGGCCGTAGATACTGTAAAACGGTGCCCAGAATCGTTGTTTCCAGATGATGTACTTAATTCCTGCTCTACTTGCATTATTGATTGCGTACTGGGCGACACGATCACCCAATTCAGAACCAACAGGAACCATAACATCCAATGCGTGACCGGTTCCGTGATCTTCCGGATCTCCCGGACGATAACCGCCGATATTCGTTATTCCGAACACATCGATAATTTCTTCTTTAAATTTTGCAGCTTGAGGTTGTAGTCCCTCATTACCCGCACGTGAGGCCGCCAAAGAAGTGTAATCTTTACCCGGTGAAGACGGAGTGTCGCTTTCAACTGATGTTTGTTTAGTTTTCTCCTTTTTCGCCTTTTCTTCTTGCTCTTTTTTTCTTTTATCTTCTTCTTCCTTTTGCTTAATCTCATCATCTGACTTGTTGTTTGAGTCAGATAAGGATTTCGCCTCATCCAAAATTTTACTAATTTCCGCCTTCGTGTATCCTGATTCAATTCGCTCATTAAACTCCGAAGCTCTATCCTTCAAGTTCATCTCCTGAATTTTCTTCAGAGCAGATTCCTTTTCTGAATTTATATCAGATTCGTTAAAATCTTTGTCTGAAATTGGTTTCTGAGCAAAAGTCTGAATTACAAACAGATGATTGTCCTTGGCTGAAACTCTTTCAGTCGCCAACATTACACCTGAAAGTATTACAGTGGAAATAAAAATTCCTCTTAATTTGTTCAAGTAAAACCTCCTAGCTTTATATATAATAGCTTTTGTTTTTTCTTATTTTATTGTAACAGAATCAGGCTATTAAGTCAATCTATTATAATCCCAAGAAAAAAGACCTCTAAGGGTCTTTTTTAGTACCAGCCACGAGAATACCAGTTTACACCAGCAAAGGATCCGTAACGTTCGTGAACGTATTTGTACATCCACATTAATTGTGTGTACGGATTGGTTAGATAATCGCCACCGACACTAGCCATCTTATTTCCCGGTAAGCTTTGAGGCAATCCATAAGCTCCGCTTGAAGGGTTAGTTGCATAAACATTCCAGCCTGATTCTTTTGTGATAATATCGGCCCAGATTTGTTTTTCCGAACCTGTTACCCCAAGGTCTGCCGTAATTTGTTCAAACGCTTCTCTAGCTTGATTAGGGCCAAACGACTTTGTTCCAGATCCTGACGGTGATCCGCTAGGAACGGATGAACTATTGTATTCTTGAGATACATTGTTTGATTGAGCAGCTCGTTTAGCTTTCTCTCTCTTTTCTTCTTCTTCCTGCGCTCGCTTCTTGTTAGCTTCTTCTGCGGCTTTCTTTTCTTGCTCAATTCTCTGTTTCTCCTCTTCATCTTTCTTAGTATTCTCATCAGACAAGCTCTTCGCTTTATTTAATAAAGAGCTTACTTCTGATTTTGTCCAAGACTGCTCTAATTTGACTTTTGTAGTTTCAGCCTCGTCCTTTAAGTTAAGTTTGGAAATTTCATCAACCGCTTTCAACTTAGATTCACCAAGATCATCTTCCGCTACATCGGATTCGACGATCGGTGATTGAGAATAAGTTTGAAGAATGTAATGATTTCCCCCATTCTCTGCTTTAACAGTGCCAGAAATGAAACTGCTGGCGACTGCAAGTGTTGCAGATGTTAATAATATCTTTCTTAATTTCAGAATGAATCACCTTCCTGTATTAGTTTCAGAAATTATAAGTAATCTTCCGGATTAACATAGTCAGACCACAAGCTTGTTGATAAACCGAAGTGTAGGTGGCTTCCTGTAACATATCCAGTTGAGCCTTGCAAGCCTATAACATCTCCAGCTTTTACGGTGTCACCGACTTGAACTCGTCGAGAACCTTCCTGAAGGTGCCAAGAGTAAGAGTACAACCCATTGTCGTGCTTGATGATGATTCCCTCACCTATCCCCTGATCACCGGAAGAGTAAACAACCTCACCATCACGATAGGCTAGGATAGGAGTGCCATCTTCACCAACATAGTCCACACCGTTGTGAACATCCGAGTAGTATTGTCCATTGGTCAACAGAAGATTTCTAACCTCTCCGAATACTGAAGAAATATGGAATTTTGCGTCTCCCATCGGGTGAACCTGCTCTTTCCGTGCCGGCTCTGGCTCACGAAGTTCATCTAACTGAATCAAACCGGTATCTCCAATATTTTTAGTAGAAGCCATTAGAGAAACAACTCTTTCGTTGTTTACAGAATTTTCATTGTAGTTTACACTATAAGATCCCGTTGCTGGTGTCGAAGTAAGGGTGTCTGTTGTTTCTGTGTCAACAGTATAACTATGATTGACCGAATAGCTTACGACCTCATCTGCTGCTACTGTCTCAGAATATAATCCGATTCCAGCTAAAACAGTTCCAGCTAGAATACCTTTTGCAAAATTACTTTTCAAACTTCACCAATCCTTTCTTTTTAGACTTGATTATTACTATTTTAACAAAAAAAACAATTCTGCGCAAGTTACAGAATTGTTACGAAAATCATTTTATAAAACCAAATCATTGATAACAATATCTATTGGAAGTTCTGGAGTTGTTCCAAATACAATTGATATGTTATTATTCCGATTGTAGCTACTAGATAGAAATTCTTCTCTAAACTTATCATAGTAAGGATTTGGAGCCAAATCTATAGACTCAATAATGATTTTCTCTACATCGCTAAAGAAAATCGGATATTTCAACAAATCGTTTTTAGTTCGACTGTTAATATTTAAAAGACTGGAAGAACCTGTAACAACCACAGATTTTGGATTTAGTTTTTTACCAAAATACTCTACTAAAAAGTTTAAGTAGGTATAATAATATGACTCAGAGATTTCAAACCTAATTCTTTTTCTTGAAAAATCAGTTGAAATTAAAGTTTCGGTTAACTTCATATTCAAGCAGTATCGATAAATAAGTGCTAAAATCTTTCCGGGTATCAAATCTTCCTCTTGGTATCCGTCTTCTACGAGCAAACGTTGATAAACATCAATGGCACGTTTGATCCGTTCATCACAGTCTTCGAAGAAATAAACTGGTAATGAGTTTTTAGATTTATTAGAAAAGTCGGCTAAGTAATCAAAAGATAATAGACTATTTCTTTGACACTCTGGCAAAAGATTCAAAAATCTTTCATCACATATATTTTCAATTGTATAAAAAAGTTTGTAATTGATTTGATGAGTGTTAGCCACACTGGAATAAGGATCTTCCTCTTCATAAGAGGAAATTCCCACAAAGCTAAGAATTGCTAAATCAAAAAGTAAATCCTTTTCTTCCTTTGTAAAATCACTCGCAATTTTCACAAATTCTTTTGTGAGCCAGCGGGAGGCACGTGAGCCTTTTTTTGTAATTGAACTTAGTGAATTGTAAAAACAATGCACTTTTCCTCGACTGTCAGACCAATTAACGATTGATTTTTTATAGAGCTCAACATATTTGTATAGTCCGCTTTTAGTTTCTGCTAGAAAAATATCATCTAGGATAGCACCAAATTCTTCTGGTATTTCTCCATAATGGCAGAACAAGGCAGAAATATAAAAATAGTTAGTAGTAAAACTATCAAAAAAACGTCCACTAACGCTGGATTTACAATAATAGGAATAAACTCCACGTAAAGCAATTTCTGGTAATATCTTATTTTTGATAAAATAAAGCACATACTCTCTCAATGACAAAATGTTATCATCTGAATGAATATCCAAATTGATTGCTAAGAATCCACCACTCAAAACAATGTAATCTGGAACAGACCCGTTTTTGTTGTGAAATTTTTGGTCAACCCAGTCTAAACCCTCACTTGGAGTATATAGACGATCAGGTCTAACACTTCTTGTTTCATAAATCTCAATTTGGTTTTTCTTTAAATTCAAAAGAATTTCGAGCGATTCGTCGTCCTTTCTTTCATCACAAAAAAGAAGGACATTATCCAAACTTGATTTTATTTTATCTATTAAAAAAGTTGTTATATTATTTTCTTTTGTTGACTTCAATACCAAAACTTACACCTAGTCTTTCAAATTTTTTCTTATCGCTTATTCTCTACTAAAATAATAACAAAAAAATCTGTTTCTGTCAATAATTCAGCTAGTTATTTAATCTACTATAATTTAAGAAAAAATACTAGCTACTGTTGTAGTTTTAGAAAGAAGGAAAATTGATGGATATTAAAATATTAAATTTTAATTTTAATAAAGAAAATCTTGAGTCGGAGATTAAGGTTCAAACTGAAGATGTGGTTCTTGTTCTTGACATCAACTACAACGACTTGGAATTGTTGGATGAAGACAAATCTCCGTTCTGTAATATCGAAAGCAAGTTTGAAAAGCACAATTATCTACTTTCACTTAAAAGTGATACCTGCCAAGTTCAAGAAACTGAAAAATTCAAGAAGTTTATTGCTTTTTTGGAAAAATCCAAAAAGTTCAATCAAAAGTATCTTGACGATATCAACCCAATGGATCCTGATACTATGTTTCACGGTGCTCCGTATGAATCATTCGTGTCAGAAAATCAAAACTTTGGATTTTGGGAGGATTAAAGATGATTAGTACAAAGAATTTTTCAGATTTCTTTCCCGGATTAATTGAAAAGTTAATCAAGGATCTTGATGATGATAAGGTGTTACGGGATAATCCTTTTAGAGTTGCAAAGGTTTACGTCCTAGTTTATTCTATCAGTAAAGATGAGTTCTTCTTATCTAGTGAATCAACATTTGATAGGAAATTTCGTGATTTTTATTCAGGTATGTTCGACGCCGACCTGATCCCTCTTTTTCGACTTCAAGACGGAGAGTTTTTAGATAAAACTCCGAAACCAAAGTTTAAAGAAAAAATTAAAAGTGTGGTTGAAAAAGATATTATTAATAATAATCTTTTAATCGACTCTTATTGGGGGATTTCATTCTTCGAGTCTATTAGCGGAGAAAAGTTTAAATCAAAAGAAAACACTCTTTTGAAGATTCTTCTAAAAAAGGTTCAACAATCCGGAAACAAAAACATCTTTGATGAATTAAATTTAGAACATCCGTTCTACAAACATCTAACAAATTTATTAAAAGTTGAATTGGATCAGTTAACTCTCGAAGGTTTTTCCGGGGTTTACGATGTTCACCAGTATCAATGTTTCTTCTCGAAGAAAGATAATGGCGGTTTTATCAAAGAGCTATTTGGTTCTGACTATTCAAAAGAGTTTTTGAATAATTGTTATAAAATTTTTAAAGATGATAATCGGGAGCTTTCTTATCTCTACAACCTAAACCCGGATCTTCACATTTGGGATGATAAGTTTGATGAGATTAGCTCGAAGTTCTTCTTTAATAATCAGTATCAATTTGTTGGGAAATCTGATCTCGAATTGTTTGTTGCAAAAAAACTTCTAGAAAAAGGAGAAAAGGTTTTATTTGAACATTCTGATTTTATTGAAGCTTTATCTTTCCTTGATTTGATTAAGGAAAATAAAAACTTAACTGTAAAAATTACAGATGGTAATGCAGGTGAACTAGCCGAGCTTTCAGATTATTATGATGAAAGTCGATTGAGTTACTTCGAACAGCACTTATCAGAAAACAACCTTTACGTTCCAATTTGTTTACCAGAAGATGAGCAAGCAACTATACTAGAATATTACAAGGAATATTCTGAAAACACTCAAGTTGAAATTGCTGAGTTTTGGCGTGATGTTGTGGATCTTTTATCTTCTTACAAAGAACTTCTTGACGCAGGATTTTTCGGAACCTTAGATCTAGAAAGTGTTATTTTAGAAGAATATCAGGAACAACGTTATATGAATATAGAGTTAGAATCATATCGTTACAGATAACTAAAAAAAGGAGTTTTAACTCCTTTTTATTTTTTTACTGATGGTTTACAAACATATTGTAGTTCTTACCACTCTTGTCACGCTTGATTAAAATATCAATGTCTTTCAAAGGTAACTTGTCCTTTTCGTAAAGTTTACGTGAGATTATAATCTTATCACTCGTCAAAACGGATCCGATTTTAGGATAATCAATATACACAATTCGTTGTCGTACTGGGGCCGCAAGGATATCCTCTGGAATTTTCACATTACCAATAGGAATTTCAATTTCTTTGTCCTTTAAATTCTTCTCCTCTGAGAAATATTTCACAAAAATTGACGAGTTCTCACCGGTTTTAATTCTAGTGACCTCTCCGTCAATGAAAATTTTGCGAATTGTGAAGTCCGTGTTGTTATTCCGCAAATACAGTTGAAGACCACGTTCCTGTTCTGGACTAAGTTCAGATGGGAGTTTAGGCTTTGATAATTGCAGTATGACAACCGATAATACTGTTAAAGTAATAAGAATGATACTTAGGTTCGCATTACCAGCAAATGAGTTCGTGTATTTTTCTTCCAAGAAGCTAAGTACAGGATCTTTTTGAATGTAAGCAAAATACGAAAGAATCATCCCTCCGATTGCGATAATAAAACTCCAAACGCCAATATTCTTACGCTTGTTAAAAAGTTTCTTGAAATATCGAGCCTGTTTGCGATCCTCGTTGGTTTCAGGTAGCGAAAAATTCTCAGACTTGTTGATAATTCGAACAACTTCTTTTTCGTTTGTTAATTTTTCAGATTTCAAAACGACATCTCCTTTGTTTGTTTAATAAAAATATTATAACAGCTTATCATCGCCCTGTCAAGTCTTCTATAATTCAAGAAAATATTTCTTAAAAGAAAGAAGGAAATTAAAATGACAACAGAAAAAGCTAAAAAAATCAGCAATCTAATTGAAAAAGTTTTCGAAGAGTCTCTAAAAGACTCAAATCAAGAACTTGTATCTAAGCTCGCAAAGGATTTAAATATCTGCAAACACACAGCAAAAACGACTCTAAAACTCTCTACAATTATCATCGAGTCCGTGGAGAAGAAAGGTAAACAAAAGGGTGTTTATACACTCGTAACTCTTGAACAGTTACAGAATTTTGTACCCTCTGGAGTAGTTTTAGAACAAGTGTTCTTCTCAGACTTTGAAAATCAAGCAGAGGGAACCGTAAACGCCTTGACGGATGGCGTGGTAGAATGTTCAGGTAAATTGTTGCAATCTATTATGGCGGCCAGGGTTGTTTCAAAAGCAAAAATCGGAATGGATCACGCAAAGTGGAAATCCTTGTCAAACCGGATTCGTCTTCAAAAAGAGAAATCCTTGAAAGATTTGCAGACTGAATTGGTTAAGGTTTTATAAAAAAAGAAAAGGAGTTTATTGACTCCTTTTTTATTATCTTAATATCCCCCGTATGAGTATGTTCCCCAAGAACGAAGCAATGCCCAGATATCTCCACCAAATCGGTTATTCACCTGATTGTTGAGGAAGTTTCTGTGAGAAGCTGGTGTATCGTAACCGGCATAACCATCTCCAGTCTGACCAAATCCAGCACCCTCAATTCTATGAATTACATAAACAGCTTCCTCTACTGATAGTGAGTTGATTTTTGCGTCAAGCCCGTATTGAGCGTGATACCAAGATCCGTTTGCGTGTCCTGGAATAGCTAAAAGATGGTTGATAACATCTTGCGCACGTCCCGTAGCAGACTCCACCAATAGACCGTCAGCACCAAAGTAAGGACTTCCTGAATTAGTAGAAGCCGGAGCTACGTAGCTTTCATCAGATGTTTGATTGCTAGGTGATTCTGATCGGGATTGTGATTGAGATTGACGCTTACTTGCTTGAGTTTCACGTTCCTCTTTTTCCTTAACCTTTTCCTCTAGCTCCTTGATTTGTTTCTGAAGCTCTTCTTCTGATTTTTTTGCAGCAGTCAGATCATCTTCTGCTTTTTTGGTTTCCTCTTTTAACTTTGTAACCGTTTTTTGAGTTGATTCTAGTTTTTGTGAAGCAACCGCTTGTTTTAGGGCAACCACATTAAGATTTTCTTTTTCCGCCTTTAATTCTGGGTGGTCGATATCAACCTTTAGTGTTTCGATTTTTTCTCGAATATTATCAGGAATTGGTGTGCTAGAGTCAGCCTCTACCATACTTCCTCCTAGCATAATTCCAGAAATAGCCAATGCTGTACTTAATCCAGCTACAAGTTTTTTTCTTTTATTACTAGTAATCACTGTTCACCCCCAAGTTTTTCTTCGAGTTCTTTTTTCTTTTGCTCAAGACCCTCAACGTTAGATTTCTTTTCGGATAGCTGACCTTCAACATCCGCCTTTTTAGTCTCGGCTTCTTTTAGTTCCGTTTTTGCCTTATTATTATTTTCCTCAATAGAGTCAGTTTCGTCTTTAACACGATCAGTCTCTTGACTTAAAACACTTTGAGCTTCTTTAATCTTAGCTTGTTTGTATTGGTGTCTTGCAAACAAACCGCCTAAAGTGACAAAAACTAATAAAATACTGATTCCGGTAACTAATTTTCGTTTGTTAAAATTTCTCAACATAATCCTCCAATTTTATAAAATCACACCCTAGATTGTGGCAGGTTTCTTCTAAGATGACGATATCATCTTTGTTAATTCTGCTAGATCCGTAAAAGATAACGGTGTGATATTCATCAGTCAAAATCTTACGTACCGACTCGTGTATGTTCGGATTTGTTAGAATTTCAACTGTACTCTTTCTAATTTTATTATTGTTGTTGTGCTTAAATTTGTTACAAATCAGTAACATTTTTTCTTTAATTGTTTCAGTTTTGTTAAGTTCTGAAACTATTTCAGCAAGATGACTGTCATCTAGCGGTGGGATCCGGTTTCCATTTTCGTCAACCAAAAATTGCAAGAAGGACAAGCCACGAATTAGATCTTCCCTATCGATAGAATAAGGGGAAACCTCTAAATTTGAATTACCAGACCAATTCTTAAACCACGCAAAGTTTCGTATTCTATCTGAGATGTAACTGGTAGAATAATCGAGTAAATTTGCCACGTCTTTTATAGAGTAGGTCTCTTTTACCAGAGTATCTAAAACAACGATTTTTTGACCCAGTTTTTCTGTTTCTATTTCAGAAAAATTCCGGTCTAGAGGTAACATAGAAGAAGATGGTAGTGCTGGAATTAATTTAGAGTCAACAAAGCTGTAAATTGATTCAGGAGAGGGGAAATCTTGTTCACGAATGCGAATCAGAGGAATTTCATTTTCTTTGCACCATTCTTCCTTTTCCTTATCTCGCTCTTTTAGATTTTTATCATCAAAAATAACCTTATCTGTATAATGCTGCTCCCCATCGTATTCAATGAGGCAGACTATATTTTCACGATTCGGCCCTTCACCTGAAAATATTGCAATATCAAAGCGCAATCTACCATCGTGGGAATATTCTTCTTGAAATTTAACTCTACGTCTATGGAGAGCTTCTTTTAAAATCATTGAATTTTTAGATACAATAACCATCCTGTCACCTTCTGAAATTTTATCAACTTATATAGTATATCAAAAAATATTAAAAAAGTCAAAAAGCAGGATATTAACCTGCGTTTTAGAAAACTATCTAAAAAATACTCCACGGGGCGCACGACCACTAGTCGCACGTGAGTTAAACCTAATATTATTCAATTCATTTACATAAGAATATAAAAATCTACTATTTGATTTTAACAGCCAAGTTAGTGGTGGAACTATCTTAACTAACTTGTAAGTAACCCCAGAAATAAACGAAACAGTTTTACCGGTTTTGACTATTATTGAAATATTAATACTAGGTATCGTTCCAATCTCGTATTCTTTTATCATCCACTGTAAAAATTTAAGATGATATCTATTTAAAACTGAACCAAATTCAGCCTTGTAAAACTTCAGATGATTTAGAAAGATTTGCTTTTGCTCGATTAAAGAAAGGAGTTCTTCTTCATCTTTGCTTTTTGGTATATCTTCTATTGTAAAAATCCCAAAATGACTAGAACCAACAGGGCCATTTATATGATTTGAAAACATTTTTGTACCTACTTTTTTACCATAGGAGTTAATTTCAATAATGTTACAATAATTCTTTAATAGAAACGACAGAAAATAACCAGAATCATCATTTAAGTTTTTATCTTTTGAAAGCGGATCACTCAATAAACGATCTGCTTCTATATTAAAATTCTTTAACAATTCTTGTTTATCAGAATTATCGTCTGATAATAAGTGATTTTTCAACTCACAAGACAACCAACATAATTTTTCGAAATTTGTAATATTTTCATACTTAACAAAGGAGTCTTTTACCTTTTTTAAATAAACGTTGGATGGATTTAAATTTATTTCGAGGTCAGAAGCCAACATCATAAAAAGTTCATCAAACAATTCATCAGGAAAAATGGTTTTTGAGATTAGATAAGTATCTTTGTTGTATGGAATGTTGCGAAGTGAATCATCACTTTGAATCTTTGGGTTTTGAATTTCATCAATAGTACTAATTTGGAAATGTTTTTTCATCATTCTTTCTTTTCCGTCTTTTGAAAGATAACGGGATTCCTTAATTGCAGAAATATAATATTCGTTAATGCTGTAAGAAACAAATCCTTTTGAAAAAATAGTATCGGAATTAACACTTGGAAGACACTCACGATCTACTATCTTTGTTAGCATACCACGATTTGAAATATAATTCAAATCGCCCATATTCTCCTTCAAGACTAGATTTACAGATGATTCGAGATTGTTTACAACAAAAGATAAGTCTAATAAATGATTATAGCTATACCAAGTTGAACTATAAAATGCCGCCAAATCCCTATCAAACTCCATTCTGGAATAAATCCAGTCAAACCATTCTGAATCTGATCTAGATTGTATTTCCTTCTGAAGCTCTTCCAGGCTTTTATAAAGTTTTGTCTCCTCGATATTGAAGTTTGTTTTCTTTGAAGTTAAAACCATTCCAACCCCCTTTTTATATTTTTTATCTTTAGAATATCATAATTCTTATATTTATTCAAATTTAAAAATAAAAGAAATCTTCTTTAAAAGGTCTTCTTTACTATTTATCCCGAACCTTGGCGTAATTAAATAAGAACTTACCGCTAACATTAATAAATTTCGTAAAATATGGGTTTTTATTTAAAAAGGATGAGTTTTTATAAATAAAAACTGTCTTTTTATAAAAAACTTCATTTTCAAACCATAAAATTAGATTCACAGAGGGTACTGTTCCAGATTTGTATAAAAAGATCATATTTTTTAAAAATTTTAGATGATGTTTGTTTAGTGCTTTACCAAATTCAGAGTGATAATATTCTAATTGCTCTAGAAGAATTTGTTTTTGTTCAATTAAAGAAAATGGCATTGATGTGCTATTTTTCTCTGTATAAACAACATCTGTGGAAAAAAATGACATCCAAGCCATCGTTCTGTCAATAAAAAACATTGAAGTGTTTATTGTATCTCTAAAACCATCTTTAATAATAGAAAAACAATAATTTTCTACAAGAAACCAGAAAAAACAATTCGATAAATAATTGTCTGATTTTGATTGTTCAATATTGATATACAAAAAGTTATTTTTGGCAGATATAAACTCTTGTAATTTTTGAAGATCAGAAAGACTACTTTTAGAAGTTGACTGCCTGTAATAATGATTGATCCACAAGAGACGTTCAAATTGGGCAACATTCTTAAACGAGAATAGAGTTTTATCATCACTAAACAAAATTGACTTTTGAGGTTCTAAATTTTGATTTAAGTTCGATACAAAATCGGCAAAAAGTTCATCGAAAATTTCATCGGGGAAAATTGTCTCTGAAATTAAAAAAGAATTGTTTGAAAAATTCATACCGTACAAATCACAGCTTTTTGAATCGGAGTTTTCATTTTTATTAAAAAGGCAAATTACCCAATCTATTTTTTTATTTCGATTATTAAGTTTAATTGAATATTTTTTATTGATATTCGCAACCTTGTACCCGTCAACTATATAAGTTTCAAATTGATTTGAAAATATGCTGTCAGAATTTTTATTAGATATCACATCTCTATTTACAAATTTACTCAAGGAACCATTATTAACTTTTGATAAAATTGAATTTCCATTCTCATTTTCTTTTAATACAAGGCTAACTGTCAAGTCTAACTTGTTTATTAAAATGGAAAAATCAAAAATTCCGTCACTATAACCGCTTAAATTTCCGGATAGTCCATCTTTGGTTTCTTTTTGTAGTTTTCTATCCCAACATTTTCTGGAATAAATCCAGTCGAACCATTCTGAATCTGATCTAGACTGAATGTCTTTCTGTAATTCCTTAAGATTCTTGTAGAATGTTGTATCTTTTAGAGAAAACTTCAAATCTTCCGTCTTTAAAACCATACAGCCACCTTTTTCTTTTTTTATCATTTTATCACAAAATGAAATTTAAATCAATAAAACAACAAAAAAAGAGGTGCAAACCTCTTTTTAATATTAATGTTGAAATTCAACATTATTTGGTGAGCAAACCATCTGAATTGATACTTGACCCAAGAAGTTGTTCACTTCTGGTGTACCAGCAGCTGAGAAGCTAGTTCCCGGTTCCACTTCACGAGGAAGATCATCCGGTGCGTTCCACACAACGATATCGATACCTTCCTTAGTGAGATACTTAAGGTGAGGTTTTAATTCACCCTTGTTGGCTTTACCCATTTCTTTTACTTGGTCAACCAATAAATTCTCTACCTCAACAACTGGGTATGGGAATCCAGCACCAAAAGGTGCATATTGGTTCAAGTCACGTAAGAAATCGATATTTACATCACCTGGCTTCAATACGAGATCCGGAACGATCTTATTAGAAAAGTCTTTTGGAATAACCTTATCAAATTGCTTTGTTAGTCGTTCAGTAAACTCATCCAAATTTCCCGTTGGAATTGACAGACCGGCAGCGCCCGAGTGTCCCCCCATCTTGATAGTTAAATCACGAATAACCTCAAGATTTTCAATAAGATTGAAACCTTCTGGACAACGAGCAGAACCTTTCAGAACACCATCGTGACCTTCTGTAAATACAACAGATGGACGATTGTACTTTTCTGTAATTTTTCCAGCTACAAGACCGATAAATCCGTCACCTAACAAGTCATCACGAATCACAATCACTGATTTACCAGTATGATCTGTCTCGTTCGCACGAGCAAAGGATTCGTTGGAAATTTGCTTACGCTTTTCGTTTACACTGATAAGAAATTCAGCCTTTTCACGAACTTCAGCAGTACTAGTTGACAAAAACGTTTCAACACCGGCACTAGCGTCACCAAACACACGACTCTGTGCGTTTAGCATTGGCGAGAATAAGAAACCGAAATCCTTTTCTGTGAATACGTGATCAGCTTCCAATTTCTTAGAACGACGCAGTGATTCAATCATCGCAACCCAGGCGAATCGCAGTGGATACTTACTTTGTCCGTTAAAGATATCCAAAGTTTCCTTCAAATACACACGGTTTTCATAAGTCACGTTCATCACGTCTGAGATTACAGAAATTCCCGCAAAATCAACAAATGATAGAAACTGATCCAAGTGTTCAGGACAGTATTGTTTCGCAAATTCACAGAAGAGTTTGTAAACTACAACTGTTCCAGAAATGCCCTTGAACGGGTAATCATCATCTAAGCGGTTAGGATTAACAATTGCTTTTGCTTCCGGCAACTTACCATTGTCTAAAGGTAGGTGGTGATCGGTAATAAGCAATTCCAACCCCTTTTGTTTTGCATACTCTGCGGCTTCAAAAGCAACGATACCGTTGTCACAGGTGATAAGAACATCAGTTTTTGGATTTCGCAATAGAACCTTATCAATGACTTTTGGTGTGATCCCGTAACCATCCTCGAATCGATGAGGAATGTAATACATAACCTTCGCAGGGTTAGGATTTTCCAATTTCTCGTTAAGAATTTTAATTGCAAGCAACAAGAATCGGTACAATGATGATGTTGAATTTACACCATCCGTATCGTAGTCTCCAATGATACAAATACGTTTACCTGAAGTAGCAATCACTGCAATCTCATCGATGAATTTCTGGGAGTCCTTCATCAGCAACGCACTCGGAATTTGTTCTCGAGTCATATTCAACGCTAAGGGATCTTTTTCAATCCCGGTTTGCTGGATATATTTTTTTACATTTTTATCCATTAAAATTACCTTCTTTCCTCCGTATTTTTTATACGAAATTTTATTTTCTAAAATTATAAAAGAAAAATCTCTACTGAAATAAAATCAGAGAGATATCTCTTTATTTTCGGTTATATATATGAAAAAATTAAAAGTGAAAATAACGTTTGGCGATCCTCAGTGTGGGATTCGAACCCACAACTCCACGCTTAGAAGGCGTGTGCTCTATCCAGTTGCGCTAACCGAGGTGAATGTCCCAAATAGGGACTAGAAAGTTTTATTTGGTCAAGTTCTTATTATCGATGGAGAATATGTCCACGATAACGTCGTCCTTTTTGTACGATCGGATTAGAATCGATTTTTTCTTTGATCTTCTTCTGAGATTCTTTAATATCTTCTTCTGGAATAATTTGAGCGACAATTGCACCTGCACCAATTAAAGCTAGTGCTACAGTTCCTACTACAATTCCAGTTACGAGTTTCTTACTCAAGAGCGATCACCTCCTAACTTCTTGAAGTTATACCTATTATAACGCACTTTTAATCCCAAGTCAATAAAAAATATTATAATTTTTAAAATAATTTTAAAAAACCAGTGAGTCTGGTAGAAAGAAGGTTAAAAATGAAAAAAAATAAAATCGACCCGAAAGAGATAATCCACTATTACGTGGATGGTGGCGTAAAAAGCCAAGTCGGTGTTGCTGCTATTATTCGAAAGGGGTTTGGTCTTAAACCTCATCAGGAAGTTCGGGTGTACAAATCATCTAGAAATAAAAGCACGACTGATTGTGAAATTCGTGCAGTTGAGCTCGCAGTTGAAGACGCTCAAAAAAATGGGTTTGATTTGCGGAAAGTTGTGATCCACTCGGATCAGATGGCACTCGCTAAATCAAAAATTAAAGACAAGGAAGCTCGTCTTTATGTATTTCGTGAGAAGCTAAAAGGGCTCGGTGTAACGGTGGTTTACACACAATCCACTCACGACTTGGAGGCATTTGATGGGATTCCTGAAGAAAATATCCCAAAAAGGGTTTTGAATAGCCTAGCTGTTCACAAACTCGTAACTAGTTCGTTCCGTAAACGCAATCGTTATCAAAATCACGTTTGCAAACGGAATCGAAAAAACAAAAATAAAAAAGCAGCTTAATTTTCCAAGTTGCTTTTTATTTTTTGTATTTATTTAGATTCCACGACAATTATTCGTGGGTTGCCACCACCTTTTTTGTAAAAGTAGTATTTGAATCTGATGTTAGTTCGGCTTTCATTAGACTTAAGGTTGTGAGGGATATCCACAACAACTTTGGAATCTTTGATGTGGTTGCTTCCAAAATATGCTTTGTTGAAGTGGATTGAATTTCCGCCGGTAACGTTTCTGTAATCAAACCAATTTACAGAATAACCTCTTTTACTGAAAAATTTAAAGCCGCCCGTTGCAAATTCAAAATCTCCATCATCCATTACTTTTGAATCACTGATACCATCTTCAACAAGAACAACATCATCGATTTCTGTTGTCAAGTTAGAGTTAATGTAAAAGTTTGAAATTCCAATATAAAAGAGTACAACAAAAACAAAAGATGTTATCATCAAAAACAAATATTTGAAAAATTTAAATTTTTGAGACTTAGAATCCCAGTCTCCCTCTTTGCTTAGATCCCATAAATGAACAGCAATTGGAACGGTTATTATAAATATAATAAAGAATAAACAAACCAAAACCAATTCCCTCTCGATTAATAGGTAATCAAAAAGAGATGTTATCGAATTTATAGTGTCCAAAAGACATCCAAATATAATTTCAAGTATACCATTAACTTGGTATTTTATTGTATCCATTAATTATCCTTTCAATTTAAAAGACTACAAACAACAGCTAACAGTCGAGTTAACAGTCGCCAACATCAGATCGTTAATTCCACTACCATTACCACTGTCATCATCACTATTATCATTATCTTTTTCTGATTTTGTAACTTTTACATCTTTTACATTATTCTCAACTCTAGCTATAAAGTTATCGTCGTCAAGCCAGAATCGTTGTTCTATCGATTTCTTTCCTGAATTTATTTCAGATGAGAATTTTAATATATCCTCAACCCCTAGAATTTCAACATCCTCAACCCGGTCTCCGTTAAAGTATAAAGCTGATTCCTTTGTCTTTCTTAAGATAAAGATTTTAAATCCATTTTTGTTTTTGATAGTTATATTATCTTCTTCTAAAGAAAACTCGTCCACCTTATTCTCCCTAAAATTAAGGCGGTGAGATTCTAAATTTTTAACAGGAGTATCTTCTCTTTCTAACCTATTCCTTTTATATATCTCAAAACAAAGATAAATCACGTAGGCTATTATAAGAAAATAAACTATAGCCCCAATTATAGCTATTTTATCCATTATGTTATTCATTACAAAACCTCTAAATTAAAAATTTAATCGTCACATACGATAAATGCCCAAAATAACAAAATAAAAAATATAGACGTAACGAGAAGACTTTGTGTTGCAGTATATATAAAAACTGATATAAATCCAGCATAGGCAAATCTCTCAAACAGATAGAAGAATATTTTTCTGAATCGTTCTGGTATATTATCCACGTAAAACCTCCTACTTAATAAGTGATATTGAAATCTTTAACATCTTTTTCTTTTTTTAGAATTTCAACATAAACGTTATCAACAGTTCCGTCTTCGTAAAGAAGGTAGGTGGTCTTCACGTATTCATCTTTATTTTTGATAGCTTCCAACTGATCTTTTGATATAAAATATCGTTTCACTCGAACCTTATCTTCTTTTTTGTTATTATGATAAACTTCAAATTCATTTTTTTCTAAATTAATTTTGATTTTATAACTATCAGAATTTTTAATAGTTAAATCTTTATTTTCTAAAACAACCTGTTCCACTTCAATATCTTTTAAGTGTGCTTCCCCCTTAGTTACGTGGATTCTATCAGTTATTCCTAAATAAACAACAAGAATGATGGGGAAAGAAGCTAAAGAAATAATCACCATTAAAGTTTCAGAAATTTTCTTGCCCCATTTATTATTATTTTTGATGGCATTTTTATTGTATATCCAAACAAGAAAAGATATTATAACAAATATTGCAGTAAACACCATAATATGATATATGTTTAAAACCATTAAAAACCCTCCTTAATAACTAACCTCAAAATCTTTTTTGTGTTTATTCTTTTCAAGAACAATTTCAACCTTTTTTATCGCACCATCCTTAGATTTGAAGATTTTTGTTTTTACAAATTTATTTTTATCTTTAATATTATTTAGATTACTTGTATACCAATATAATCCATTAACTTTAACGCCGTCCTCTCTTTTGCCGTTATAATAAACTTCCGTATTCCATCCGTAAAGATTAACAACAATCTTGTAACCACCGTCATCCTCTATGATTGCGTTATCACCATCACGATATACCTTTTTCGCTGCAAATGTTTCAGTTGTTTTTTTATCTGAAATAAATTCAGTCTTGATATTATTAATATTAAGAAAATCCGGTAACCAACCAACTTTGATAAAAACAAAAGAAAAAAGGAATGTCAATATAAATGTTGCAACTAACGCCCCAAAAGCCTTATTATACTCATCGTCAGAATGATATTCAGAAGAACTAGCTAATCCAATAACCATAATGGCTATCAATATAAAAGAAGATAAATAGATCATTTTGCATTCCTTTCATAATAAACTAATATTTTATTTCAAAATCATCTTTGTTTTTGTTTTTAGATATAGAAATTTGAATATTTTTCAACACACCATCTTTAGTGATTTTGTAATTTGTAGTCAATAATAATTCATTGTTCTTAATGCCATCAAAATTTTCCTTCAAAATCTGCAAACCATCAATGCGAACATTGTTTTGCTTTTCGTTTTTGTGGTAAACCTCTTCGGATCCTTTTTCTAAATCAAAAACAATTTTGTAATCATCATCGTTATAAATAGACACAGTATCTCCAGTCTTCCCTACACTGATTATTCTCTTTTCTTGTGGTTCTATTTGATAATTTTGATTAATAATAACTTTAACTGTTGCATACAAGAAAAATAATGTTAGAGCAAAACCGAGTGACATCCCTGAAGCAGCAACTGCCAAAAGAGAACGTTCCTCCTCAGATAAGTTTTGATTGTTTTCTTCCGCTTTTTTTGCTTTATTCCAAGAATAAATAGCAAAATAAATTGTTATTAGAGCAAACACAATAGTCCCAAAAATTAAATCCTTCATCTTTTACACCTTTCAAAACTCAAAATTTTAACCATCAATTAATCGTTTAATGTTAAAAACATACTAATAATCAATATTAAAATCGTTAGGTGTCAATTTAAAATAAACCCCTACAAGTTTCCCTTCACGTTCTTGAAAATCAAAGGTTGTTTGGGTTTTATAGCTTTTGTTTCTTATTTTATCAAAAGAATGAAATAACTCAGAAAAACCATAAAACCTCACACCCTCCAATTTCTCATTATCTTTATAAACTTCGTAGGTGTATTTATTTTTACTTGTATTTTTGTGAATTAGTATTTTGTAACCTGATTCGTAGGTAATTGTAAAATTATCATCTTTGACTGATAAATTTTCAGCACTGATTACCTTGGATACTACCTTGGTAGTTGGGGCAACCGTATCTAATCCCTCACTAAGGGTCTTCCAACCTTTACAATTGTTGATTGATAAAGCTACTCCAGAAATAAGTGCAATTGTTAAACAGGTAGCAACGCCTCTCGGGTTGAGTTTTTCAACGTTCAGTAAAACGACAACCGATAATATCAATAAAATTAGAAAAATATAATAAATCATAAAATAAAACCTCTCTTAATTAAACTCATCGAATTAATATTCAACCTTAAAATCATCCTTATTTTTATTTTCAACAACTTCAATAAATACAGATTTAACATTACCTTTTTTGGATATTGTATAGTCTGTATTTACAAGCAAATCTTTATTTTTGATATACTGATAATTATCTCTTAAATCCCAATATCCGTTAATAGTAACATTTTCCAATTTTTCACTATTATGATAAAGACTCTCTGTGTTTTCTTTTAAATCAATCACAATCTTGTAGCTGTCACTGTTATAGATGGTGATTTTATCTCCAGATTTCTCAACAGAGGTGACCTGTTGCGTTTTTGTTTGCAGTCTATTTTCAGGGTCGAAATCTCCATTGATAAATAAAATGACTACAAGAATGGAAAAGAATATCGAACCCAATAAACCAATGACACTACAAATATATCGGTAACACGAAAAATAGAACGAAAATCTATTATTCCAAGACGATAAGAAATGAAAAACCAAATCAATAAAAACACACTGGTAATTAATAACCAAATTGCAAACGGCCGTGTTTCGGGCTCTTTAAATAGATTTTTAAAATCATCTTCTAAAAATGATAGCCAAAGTGAGTCTCTCAATTCTTTATTACTAAGTAAATAAAGAATCCTCAATCCTCCAAAAATAGATAAGCACGCAAAAATAGTAGCTAAAGCAAACATAATAATATTCCCCCATAAAAAATAATCACAAATCGGATTTTTAATAAAATCAAAAGAACAATGATCTTATGTAATATTTTGAAAGTGAATCCTCATCATACTTCTCATCATCTTTGGAATAGTATTGCCGATATTGAAAATCCTTAAGCATACTCACATAAGTTAAATTTAAGAAAAAAGTTAAAACCATCGAAAGCATACTCAAACCTATATAAACTTGAAACACAGAGAAAGAATCTTTATTTTTAGAATTTAGAAAAATTCCCACATCAACTCCGGCAATATTGATCAATAACAATATAAAACCAAGCAAAACAAAAAATAATTCAATTAAAACATTAAGTTTAAATTTTTTCTTAAAAAAAGATTTTACAATAATATAATTCTCATTATCATTGTCATCTTCTCGTTTACATAACCAAAATAGAAATGTTGACATTGAAATTTGTACAAAAAGAAAAAATGTATTAAGATAAAAAGCTTCAATCATATTGTATTACCTCGAATTTAATCTTACCTCAGTATATCATTTTATCTTTCACTTGTAAAGCCTGAAACAAAAAAATAGTGCCCTTTTGCGGCGCTCTTTTAAACTAAAACCTTAAAATAAGAAAAATATTTTACGATGTACGGAACTAAAGGTATCTTTATTTTCTTCTGTTTTATTTATAGAATTAGGCATTGCTGAAATTATAGCAGTGTAATGTAGGCTAAATATTCCAATCACAAAACTAACAATAACAATATAAATTACAAACGGTGGGACATCTTTACTACCGTAAGACGATAGATCTCTGAAAAAACCGAAGTCAAAAATAAAGGCATTAACAATAGCAGTAATTAAACCGGCAATCATTACAAACAGGTAGTATTTCAATCCTATTTCGAAAATTGAATAATCAAATTCTTGTTTTTTACAATAAGATATCATATAAGCAGAAATACAGATTTCAAATAAAAGGATGATATTCACAATAAAAAAACCCAAAATCATTTTTATTACCTCTAAAATTAATCATAATAATTGATACTTCTGTATTTATAATTCGTAAAGAAAATCAGACTTATACTTTCAACTTTATCAGATTTATCCTTAAAGTGATACCTTATAAAAATATCCATTAATCCACTGTTTACCATTCGTGAGTTTTTCAACAGTTCGTCCGTATTTAAAACTTTAAGATTCACCTCTTTATTGTCAATCAATACTTTGTAGCTGTTGTAATCCTTTTTATCAACAACAATCTCGATCTTGCGTTCATCATTTATAATATGTATCTTTTTATCTACAATTTCAAAATCATCTACCACAACTGTAACCTGACCTGCTGGATTATAAATGAACAAATAAAAACAAACAAAAAACCCAATCCCTAAAGAAATAAAAAATAAAATATCTATATCCTGAAAAAAAATTCTTACAGCTTTTAAAAAAGAAACATTGTTTTTCTTATCTTTTAAATTATTTCTCTTTAAATTGTTACTTTTTAACTTACTTCTTTTCAAGTTCATCATTAAAACCACCCATTATTTTCAAAATATAACCACAAAAATGAAAAAATAAACATCGTGGATATCAATGTCCAAATTAGAATCGGCTTGAAGTACTTGCTATCCATCCACTTCTTAGGATCTCCAGTCTCCAACAAATCCATCATTAGCAAAAAGTTATCCCTTTGAAGAGCTATAAATACCAATTTAATGCTTGTGATTACAGCTACAAATAAAAATGCGTATTCTAATTCCATCCTCAAACTCCTTTTTTTACTATCAACTAATCATAGCATAAATTAACGCCCCTGTCAAATCCTGAAACAAAAAAAGAGAGATAATTCTCTCTCCTTAATTTATTACATCCTCAACCAACTCCTGAAACTCTTCAAGAGTAATATCTCCATTCTGTCTCAATTCCAGAATTGTTCTAATCTGATCAATAGTTTCAGAATGATCATCTTCTGATTTTGGTTCAGTCTTCGGAGTCTCTTTTTCTTTTCTAACTCCAGAAAGGAAGTCTCGTCTTGCTTGACTAAAGGTCTGATCGAAGGTTTTTGCGTCATTTAGCCAAAGACCATCTATTTCAAAGTCATTTCCAGTGCCTGGTACTGATATAGAATAACTAGAAATTAAACTTCCGTGCGGGTTACCACCAGCAACGTTATTATAATAAACATCCTCACGTTGTGTGTTTCCAAAATCGCCAAGAAGACCTCTGTTAAGAACAAGAACTCTGAGATCCGTAACAACCGCAAGTGCCTTTCTACCTTTATATTTACAAGGGACTAGTGAGTAAATTCTTTCCCCTTTGCTTAAGTATTTAGGAAGAGCCTTTAACTCTAACTTGACACCAAATAGGGTTGAGTTCCAGAATGGTCTCGAAATTCCCTGTTTCTTTGCAATCTGTACGAGGATCTTGTAATAATCATTATTAGAAATTGCCATCTCTAAATTCACCCTCCTGTTATTTATGGAAATTATAAAAGAACGTATCAGTTTACGCTCTTTTTATTTTATCAAATTTTTGTTAAACTTGCAAATACAATTGTGTAACCATCAGCACGTGTCTCCACACAGGTCTGTAGGTTTAGATTGTTTGAGTTGAATTGCGCTGTGATGTAATCACCATCAGCTTGAGATTCCACAAACCCGGTTCCACGACCACTATGGATCATTCGGATGATTCGACTCTCTTGGAATCGGTAGCGGTACTCGTTACCTTCTGAATCAGTAACAGTAACAATGTCACCGTCTGTCAATTGTTTGATAACACCCATTGGCCCGTCATCGTGTCCTGCGATAAGGGTGTGCCCATTGGGATTAAAATCACCACCCCAGGTTGTTGCAATGTTGTGATTTGCGTCGATCCCTGCTTGGCCGATTTCAGCCTCGTATGAGATTTCCATCCCTTTAATTGTTAAAGTTCGTGGCTTAACTGTTGTTGCTTCAGGCTGAGTCTTTTCTTCTGTGATAGGTTCAGTTGCACGAGACTCTTCTGTCGTAGGTGCAGAAGTGGTGAAGGTTGTAGCTTCTGTTGTAGACGTGGTGGCGGCTGTTGACATTTCAGTCGTTACTGGAAGTTTCGCAATTTCTGCACCAGTATCAGTCGGTGTTTTAGCTAAAATAATGACAGCTGAGAGGGTTGCGACACCAGCAGCCAGGATTCCGGTATAAATTTTCTTTTTAATCATCTTACTAGTCATTTTCTTATTCAAATTCAAATCTCTTTCTGTGTAAATTTTAAAACAATTTCAGTATAGCAGAAGTGTTTCGATTTGTCAACAAAAAAAAATATTTTTTTTAATATTTTCTAAAACAAAAAAAGAACAAGAATTTAGTTCTTGTTCTTCTCTGCTACGACGAACCTCACATCATAACCTTTTTCAGTGACATACGTGCAGGTTTGTAGGATCACGCTATCTTTGGAATTTAGCACATCTACCAATCTTTTTGAATCTTTCTTATTTTGGGGAACTCCACCACGCCCCAAACTTATCAACTTAAAGTCTTCTACACGAGTAACAGTATAACCTGTTATTAATCCCAATTCATCAGAAACGTCTATTTTATCTCCGTTTTTTAACTTTGTTATTTTATTAAAGGAACCTTCTTGATGTCCTGCGAAATGTTTTGTTCCGTTCTTACTTTTTATCAGCACTCCCACATCAGGATATTTATCTAACAAATCTTGTAAGTCCTGATCTCCATCTTTTGGTGATACGTATGATATCACCTCCTGTTTGTTTAACAGTATTTCTTGCTTCTTTAATTGATTTAGCAATTTACCTTCTAAAACTGCACCAGTGTAATGTTCAACTGGAATAATTTGAGAATAGTTTTGTGCCTGAGATAAATTCAGAAATAAAGTTAGAAAAAGATACCACAAAATCATTCTAAAGGATTATCTCCAAGGTAATTTTGCAATTTTTTAATTGCGTTATTATAAATCTTATCAACTTCATCAGTGCTGGAAGCCACACCTTCCTTAATCAATTTAGTCTTCACTTTATTTCTGAACCCTTGTGCGTCGTATAAGGATTCAAAGACGTAAAGTTCATTGTCAGATAAAGTTTCCTTTGCTCTATTAATTTCATCCATAATCTGTCCAGAAGCAACAACATCTACTGGGTCTACCTGATCCTTATCTTCTAACAGATCGACAAATGATGTCTGGATATCCGAATCCTTACCATCCCCATCAACTTCTGCGTCTAGAGATACAGCAGACTGACCCGCATTAATTACGATTCGCAGACGCTCTTCTGAAACCTCTAGAATACCTGCAATTTCAGCAACAGTTGGCTCTACACCAAACTCCTTGATATAATCAGTTGATAAACGAACCCAATTGTTATAAAGTTCTCGTGCTTTGTCTGGCAATCGAACCACACCCTGTCGTTTCAAAAGTTTTTGACAATAATTTCGAATCCAATAGGTGGAATAGGTGCTAAATCGAAATCCTTTTTTAAGATCAAATTTATCAATTGCATTAAATAGTCCAAGAGTACCCTCTTGATAGAAATCTTCCCAAGGAATAGAGTTGAACTTTGAATAGTTTGTGGCTATTGTAGCAACCAATCTGAGATTACTTGTTATAAGTATTTCTCTCGCCTCCTCATCACCTTTCTGAGCAAGCTCGACTAATCTATATTCCTCTTCCTTTGTTTCAATTAGGCTTGTGTGTTCCCGAAGGTTCGAGATGATAAAGCCTTTGTTATCATTAACTACCAAACAGCCCTCCTGTTTATCTTCTTAAGTTTTCTGCCATATTTACGCAACGCTTTCGTTGACCGCAAATACTTGTTTCTCTCCCTTCTTTTTTTAACAAATTTTGGAAATAAAGTTTTTAAAAGTTTATTGAAAACGTTTCTCCAGTAACGCTGACCAAGAGTCATTGCGCCACCATCTTTACTTCCATTATATCCATTGTAATAAGAATTGAATAATTCTACGTAGTAACCTTCACGTTCACGACGTTTATCATAGTTTTTTACAACCTCTAATTCTGCAACCCAAAAACGAAAAGCACCCAACTTTTGTATTTCTCTATCGACATACTGTGTTGGACGTTCAACTGTTGCGTGTTCAATCAGTCTCCTAGATAAATTTACGCTTTCGCCTACATACGGGTGACCATTATCTTCCCTGAAAATAATATAGACACCGGGCTCATCACTTATTAGTCTCGGATTACTTATTAGGTGATCAAGACGAACCGAGTTTAATTGCAAGAGTACATCTCTTCTTAAATCTCGGTATCGATCCCGTTCTCTTTTCGAAACATTCATTCAAATCACCTTAACCGAATGAAAGTCCCCATAAATAACCAGCCAAAGACAATGCTGCAATAACACCAATTGCAAATAAAACTACAAAGAGTGCCTTTTTACCCATACCTTCCTCAGCAGAAACTTCATCCTCTAAAACTTTTTCAGAGTTGTCTTTTTCTTCTTCAACAACTAAAGTTCCATCGGTATCATCTTCTTTTAATTCAGCATTTTGCAACTCATCTTCTGCCACAACTTCAGGCACAGATACGCTATTGTCATCGACAACAGTAAAAGTTTCTTCTTTAATTGCTTCAGTTGAAGGTGTCACTGGAACAGTAAAAGAGTCTGTAACGTCTTTCATTGTTTTAGTTTGTTGAATTTCTTTTTCAACACTATCAAGATACTCCCCAGCCATCCCACTTTGAATTGCTAACATTTGTAACAACTCATTAATATGTTGAGATCGGCGAATATCTTCTGGTGATAGGAGAGAATTTTTATATTCTTTCTCACCCATTTCTTCAAAAATTTCTCGAACTTTCTCCATTTTCTTGACCAAACTTACCTTTCTTTCATTTTTCTTATAGCTAACTCCGTAAAAATCAAGCCAGCTTCTAATTTCATTAATATTTGAATATTTTGTAACAATCATTCAAATCCCCTCCAAAAAAATCTTTTCGAACCAATTATAAGTTCTTTTTTTGTAAGGAAAAATATCGCCACAAAATACCTATAAAGTTAGTATAACAAAAGAGTTCACTCTTGTCAAGAATAGTTTTGAGAAAATATTTTTTATTATAATTTTTAAAATTTTAAAAAATAAGGCTTGTTTAAGCCGGGAAGAAGGAATTTGTAATGAAAACGTTAAAACTATCTATGTGCGAGCGACCACGTGTCGCTGGAGTAACTCAATCTCTCGTGCCAGAATGGTCTGGTTATGACCTGGATCGGGAGGTGCGAAACGCACTTGATGTGTATCTTTTAGAAGATACTTTTAGTGAAGTTGAGCTTTATATAAACTTCACAAATAATCGGATTATTAATCTTGTTGAAAAAGACTGTATCAAGAAGGGTATCAGTCTAAAGAAATTTTATCGTGGGGGTGACGGTCAGTATCACCTGCCACGAAACTAAAAAATAAAAGAGTGAACGTTCGTCTTTCGCTCTTTTTTTTGTTTTTTCTTTTAAATATAATATATAATTTTTAAAAAATACCTTATTTTATAAGAGAAAAAAATTAAAAAATATATATACGATCAAAAAACAAACACATAAAAGTAAACTATAAAACACCACAGATTTTATCTGCAATAGGCTGTTATAACAATATAAGATTCCTAAATCTTGCTTTAGTTATTGGTAAACTTTAGATTATGTTCTCTCCTTAGAAGAACCTGTTTGAATTTTAACGCTATGTTATATAAACTATGAAACCTCCTTAGAGTTTCGAATTTTAATTTTGGATTGACTTCCACCCTTATATTACTTAGAGTAACGTTTAAATTTAAATTTCGTTATAACGTTTGAAACAATTTACGAAAGTAAAAAGTTTTAGCTTATTACAAAGTTAAATTTATTTAAACTTTTAGATAAAAATCTATAGAACAATCAGTATATCTACTGAGTTGTTAACTGTATAGTTACGATTCGTAGGAACTGGAATTACATTATGTGATTTTGTGTTCTATCGTATTTTCTCTTCGAGTTACGATAAACTTTTAACACTACAGCTAGCCGTTCGGTTAGTTGACTCATCTGACGTGGAGGTTACTGATTCAACATTTCCTCAACTAGTTGGCAGATGTTGCTCTCTTCTATAACAGTTAGAGGAAAGGTTGCTTACTACAATACGGGGGTTAAACCTCGACCCCCTCCGATGATCCGGGCTCTCACAGGCCTAGTAGGAGGTGGTTGTAGTAACCGTAATCGAAAAGGTTATGGGCCCTAATTGGGTGTGATTTTTCTTTCTTTCTGTTATACGAAGGGAGTACGTCTGCTGACTGCTTGAAGATTTGTTGTATCAGCAACTGTCTGCGTTCAGATGAGACCTGAACCAGAAGTGTGTTGATACCTGGAGGCTTTGCAAAGTTGGAAGATACTTCCTCTGGTAAGATACGTGGTTCAAACGTGTTAAAACCTGAATTTATTTCAGGAAACAAAAGTGGACTGGATTTGTTCCAGTCCTTTTTTGTTGTTTCAGTTGTTAGATATTATCTTTATATTTGCGTCTCAATTCAGCAACCGGAAGTTCTTTCATCATCGGAATATATCCGTTGTCTATTTGATCTAAAAAATCATAATCATCTGTTGTCGTTAGATTGTTTTTTATATTCTTTTGTGAAAAAGTTTTTAGATAGTCTATGAAAGATTTGTTGCTAACCAGCTCATCCCAGACTTTACCAGCCTGCTCAGGGAACACAAATTCGTAAATTATAGCTTTAAAGATGATTATCTTTAAATTTGTCGGAAATTCTGGTGTTAAAATTCTATCTTGGCTTCTGTTGCTACTCTCATACAATAAGGCAACTAAGTGCTGCTTGTCACCTACTGAAGATGATTTGCAGTCTACAACAAAAGAGCTTGTTTTCAAATCGAAGAAAATTCTTAAAATTTCCAATAAGTTATTAAAAACGTGCAATGACATATCGATATCATAATATATATTGTAATAATAAGATATATAAAGAGAGGGGTTAGAATCGGGGTTAGAAATCCCGATTCTAATTAATCGTTTAATAAAATCATCGAACGTCTTATCTTTAACCTTACAATTTTGAGATTTAAACAAACCCAGATAATTTTCGTTATCAAACGAATCAGAACTTCTCTTTTCTACTAAATATAAATAAACTAACTTCCAAAAGGTATCTTTGTATTCATCTTTAATATTTTCAGATAGTGAGATGATTTCTCCACCAGCCTTGGATCGCTCATCTTTCAAACCATAAGATGAGATTAACTTCCTACATCTATTTTGTATGAGTCTGGATAGTTTCATTAACTGTTTTTCTGTGAGATTATTTAAAGAGGCGTTCAGTTGAGTACACTCTTTTTTGTATACTTTCAGCCATTCAGAGTGCCTAGTTTGTTTAGAATCTAACAATTCAATCTCCTTTGTCTATCACTAATTTTCTTTAATTCGGCCAATGTTAAACCTTTTATATTTGGAATGCGACCGTGATCGATTTGAGATATAAGGGTATCAATATCATTTGTATCAAGGATTCCCGAGATATTGTTTTCAGAATATTTTTTAAGATATTCCGAAAATCTATCGGCAAGCACAAAGTCATCCCAATAGTTTCTAGAATCAGGTGTGTCCGCCCACTCGTGACAGAATGCCTTGAAGAGAAGTATTTTTAGATCTAACGGAAAATAAACTGGCTTGATTGGTGCCAAAGTACTAACATCGTGCTTGTTTTCTTGAAAGGCTGCAACTAAGTGATATCCATTTGTCAATCTATCAACATTACCTATTTGGTAAAGAGCTGTTAATGATTTTGATTTTAAATTAAATAATATTTTAGTTTTTTTACAAAACGATTTAAAGGTATTGCTCAAAGGTTCTGACTTATAATCGTCGTCAAATTTATAAAATAAGTCCATTGAATCCCAACTAGAAACAAAGTCGTTGAAACTATCATATTTCATTTGGTCTTTGGACAGGTGCCAATGTTTCCACTCATCATCCTGTACTTCAATCCTATGATATATTCTTTCTATTTCCCCAGCTAGTAACTTTGAATAAACAAATCCCCAAAATTCATCTTTGTATTCGTCTTTAATATTCTTATCTTCCGACAAAATTGACTTCGCAACGCCAAAATAGTCATCCGGAATTTTATAATCCGAATCTTCAATAACCTTTTTAAAGTTGTTTTTTAATTTTAAAGACAACGCTCTCAGCTGTTTTTGATCAAGATTATCCAGCTCGTACATCAATGTTTTTACTTCTTTTTTATAATCATCCAACCAAGTTACCTGTTTTTCAATTACCATTCACGCCATCCTCTTTATTTATTTCAGATTTTATTATTATCTTCAATAATAACAGAAAAGAGGCGTTTTGTCAAAAATAAAAAAAGGATCGAAAATATCCTTTTTTTTATATTATGGAATAAAACTTTTTTGAACCATTCCGTGATCTTTGAGTTCCTGGTAAAGCTCGGGATAAGCGGGTACATAACCATCATAGCATATCTTAGAGATAGTTTTAGAGCCTTTAGAGCCGTCAGTAAATAACATCCATTCAAAGTTTCTTTCGATAATTCTATCAAATTCGATACGAACAAATGTTTTAAAGCTTTCAGGATCGTTTTTAACAGCGGATTCGAACATTTTATCATCAAGTTGAAATCCTTGGTAATCTCTTAAGATATACTTAGACAAAGATACCATTAAATTAGAAAAGAATGGAAGTGTATCTTTATTTAATAAAAACAGAGCGAACAATTCTAAATCTTTTAAAATCATCACCTCGCTTCGTTTTGCGATAAACGGGTATATCTCATAATCACCCTCATACGGGTTCCCGTGGACCTCATAAATAGTTGATGTGTCAAAAATTTTAAATTTTTCTTCATTCAAATCAAAAAACAAAGAATAGGTCGCCCGGTTATTTTGGGGTTTCAAATTAATACCAAACATAAGATTCAATATTTCATTGTCAATACTATCATCAATATTTTTTTTTCTAAGATAATTACCAACCAAACAGGATAATCTTTTATCGTTAATTTCCACCTGAATATCATCAGTTTTAAAAATAAAAGATAAGATTGTTTTCTTTTCATCTTCGTTGAAACAGGTTGAAAATAAATCGAAAAACACATCTTCAAATGCCTGACTTAGATCTTTTAAGTCATAATGATCCTTAGTTGAGTTAAATTCGAATAAAATAGAATGAATGATAGCCCAAAAAGAATATAATACCTCAACGTTCCCGTGTGCCAACATTTTAAATGTTAGTTTTTCCACCTTCTCAGCACGACCATCGTGTTCGTTTTTATACAAAGATTGGTCGGAAAAAGGTTTTTGACATCCCCATCCAAAATCAATTTTTTCGACAATTTCCTCAGACGATTTATTTTCCAAAAAATCAAGCACTTTTTTCACATCTTTTTTGTAGTCGTATTCCCAAGTACAACTCTTCTCTGATTTAATCATCAGACACCTTCTTTCCATCTGAATTAAATTCAGATTATTTTTTTCTTTAATTATAACAGAAAAGAGAGTAGATTGCACTCTCTTTTTTAAATATGATGATATTTTGTGTGATCATCTTCTTTCAAGTTTACATAAACCGGAAGATTACCACCGTGCCGCAACAAACTTATCTTACAAGTTTCTAAATTAATAAATTTATTGAGGTTGTTTTTAAAGATATCAGCTGAATCCTTTAAGATAATTTCCATAAAAATATCAGGATATTTTAAGAACATATCTCTCAAAAAATATTCGGATCCAATATGATTCTCACAAACAAATCTATTCAAGTATTCAGAAAATATTTCTCCTAAAAAGTCAAAGGATTTTCTAGAATTGAATCTCTCAAGAGTTAACACGTTAACGTCCTTAAATACCTTAATTTGACCTGGTTTAGCAATAAAATATGAGATAATCAATTCATCTGAAGTGTCACAAGAATTAATATCTTCATTTAATAAATAATTTTTGTTATTTGCCGCACGCAAACAATTTTTATTTAAATCAAAAAATATAGATAAATTATTCGACTTAACGGATGAAAATTTACCATCTTTATAATATTTAATTATTAAAGAAGTATCCAAGAACCAATTGTTGAAAATAGCCTTTTTAAATGTTAATCTCAATAGATTTTTAAATTTTAAAATTAAAACATCAACATCCGACTCGTTAGATCCAAGAATAAAATTAAGGATGTATTCTTTCTCATCAATTGAAAGTAGATCAAAAAACAAAGAGACTCTATTTAAAAGATGATTTATATCATAATTTTTAGCCAACAAATTTTCTTTTGTTATTTTTCTGTAAAAAAAGGGGCCTTTGTACAGATCTGGTAGCGAATTTCTCTGACAATCACTCAGAAATAAGTTCAATAAAAGTGACAGGGAAAACAGAATGTTGGGATACTTCGAATTTTTAACTTTGTAGAAAAACAACGAAGTTTTTCTGCGATCCTTATCTGTGAATTTCGAGCGATTCCCGAAAGAAACGCCTCTTAGTAGAGGATAGCTTGATCCTTGAGATTTTGAAATAATTTCATTATCAAACCATTCCATATTAGAAACTAGCTCTTCTGCGTCTGTATTTCTAAGGATATTCGAAACGGCTAGATAATCATCACGATACTTCTTGAACCAAGTCGGTTCTGTACTTTTCATAGTATTATCCTTCTTCCTGAAATAAATTCAGACCTTTCTATTTTTCTAAAATTATAAAAGAAAAAAGAAAACCTAAGTTTTCTTTTTAATAATCTAATTACTCATCACCCTCTAAAAGATACATCAATTCTGGGTATTTTGGAATCGTGTTGATCTCCACTTGATTTTTGATAAAATCGTTCAAAGATTTGCTGTTTCCTTTTAAGCATTCAGAAACAATAGTTTCAACAATCATTTTAGAGTGTCTGCGGATTTCTGAGCACCAAATATTTTGATTCTTTAATAATAAATCCTCTAAAAGCGGCTTTAAATCAAAATTATCATCAAAGCGATGAGATAGCAGTTTCATCTCCATAATATGAGCATAAACCTTAACTAGGTCAACGTCACCCGGATTGATTTCATCTATAAAATCTAAAATTTCAAGTTTATCATCGAGTTTAAAAATTAAGAATTGTTCAAACGCTGTTATTTCATTACCAGGAAAAACATCTCCCTTGTGTTTGACCACTTTAAAGAATTTATTTTTAAGATCAAAATTTATTTTTAAAGAGATGGCTCTATATGTCATCTTTTTAGGAGTGTGGATCCAAGATGTTAACGGATGTGTTGAAAGTGTCTTGTTATTCACGATATCTGTTAAAACCTTAGAAAATTGATAAATGCGATTATGCAATGATCCTTCAGCACGAGTGAACAAACCAATTAATTTCAGAGCAACTTTTTCATCGTAAAAACTTAGAATCTCTTTAAGTGCTTTTAAAATTTCCGGCGTTGATATACTTTTATCATCTCTAAAAGCATTAGAAAATTCAACCTCGTCAATCACACGATTGAACAAATAAACAAAGCCTAAAAAGTCATACCGATCTTCGAATTGTTCGGCTATTTCTAATAGGTGATCAAACTTTTTAAAAACTTTTGATTTCTCAACATCATCCCCAAGATTATAATAGGAAATCAATGAATCAACAAATTCTCTCTTCACCTCACCAACCGATTCATCAGTGATAATTAATTTATCAAAAATTTTCCCCGGTTCGTTTGAGTCAATATATTCAAACATTTGTTTGTAATCAGATCTAAATCTTTCTAACCAATCGTTAAAAATTCCTGGTTTTTGTACCATTCTGTTCCTTCTTCCTATCTGAATTTTTTTCAGAAACAATTATTTTCTTAAATTATAAAAAGCGAGAATTTTCTCGCTTTAATTGTTACAGATTGTCTGTCTTATCGTATTCTTTGACGATTTGATCGTAAGCTGGCAATTGTGCGAAGAATACTGCACTTCGAACCTCATCAGTCACACCCACTGGTAATAAAAAGTTTGAAGCAACAACCTCTTTTGATTTTTTCGCAAACAGATCTACCCAAAAATCTGAATTTTCACTCAGCATATCCTTCAAATTCTTACAGTCCCCGTCTAATAAAACAATAGCAAGGTTTAAGAGTTGACCAATTGTTTGTAATTTCTCGTAACTCATCTCTTCACAAGAATAAAAATCACAAAATTTAGAAGAACCTAAGTCCAAAATTAAGTGACGGTTTTTATCAAAATCGTAGTGAGAACCTGCTAGTTTTGCCTTTTCACACCAAAGCACTTGATTCCAACTTTTGTTGTAAAACAGAATTTGTCTACTAAATAGACGATCAATCTTGATACGTAAATTAGAAGCAATCGACACCATAGAGTAAATATCTTCTACATACTTGTTTTTGATGAGTTGATCTTCAATTAATACAACTACTTCTAAAATTTTTCGCTGAAGAAGTTGATATTCATTGTCATCTAAAAATTTATCGATAAAATCCATCGCCACGTCTTTTGGAAATAATTTCAAAATGTCAGTGATTTTTTTAATTAATATTGACTTCATAAATAAATTTGTTTTAGATTCTTTATAGAATCTATATTCTTTGCTAATTTCAGACGTTAAGAAAAATACAAATCCTAAAAATCCAATAGGATCCTTGGTTGTTTTTGAAATTTCCAATAATTTCTCAGTAGCTTTTGTAGGATTAAAATTATCCTTCGTTAAACCAGAAATTGATGAGCTCCCTAAATATTCCGGTGAAATGCTATAAGTTATATCCTTCATCAATAAATCAGGAACTGAATCCCAAACAAGCATACTTCTAATAATTTCACTCGATGGCTTTTGCCCAAAGAACTCCATCATTTTTTCAACATCCTTCTTGTATTCAGAACTCCAATCTGTAACAGTTCCAGTTTTTTGTACCATTATTTTTCCTTCTTTCCGAGTTTTAATACTCTTTTTATTTTATTAATTATAAAAACTAAAAAACGAGGATTTCAATATCCTCGTTAACTAATATGCTTAATTAGAGTTTGGTAATATTCCTCTAAATCTTCAAAGGTGAACATTCCCCTTTTTCTTGCGAAGTGCTCGCCACTCATTTGCTTATTAAAGTAGATGAACTTCTTCGGATCACCCTCGCCAAACTTCAAATATTCAGTAAACTCGTCGTTGTCGACCTCAAAGTCGAATTTCGGGTTATTTTTTTTAGAAAAACGAACCCAAAAACAAATTAGCTTGCTGGTCAACTCTGGCCAAATTGAAGGTTCACAAGCGTCATCCCCTAACCTAAACTTGACACTTTTGAATTTAGATAGTAAATCAAAGGCCATTTCAACTGGCACGTCAAAGAATGTATCCGATTCTGGAACATCGCCATTGAAATAATAAACTGATGGTGAAAATTTAAATTTTTCACTATAGCTGACTAGCATAGTTGGAGTTGAGGAATCCAGTACCACTGTAACATCAAAAGAAGACAATTTTTCTTCTGGAACGTACTCCAGCATTTCACCCACAAAACCACCAACAAACAGACTATTGATATCGAACCATTCAAGTACCAATTTAGTGTTTGCCATCATAATATCATCCAACTCTTTCGGGTAATCCACTCCGAATGTTTTATAAACTTTTCGTGATGGTAAAATTAAATGTGCATAAAAACTGTTAAACCAATGTTTTCTGTCCTTGCTATCCACAGATGAGAATAAGGAGTTGTAAGAATCTTTCTTTTCTGGATTGATATCTTTATTCTGATGGATAATTTTTTCCTTGAATTTATCTAACATAGCAATCGCCGCTTCTTCAGAAATTTCATTGTATTGCTTGTAAAGAAACATACGGCTAGTAAGTTCTCGATGATCATCGCAATAAAATGCTTCAAAAAACAAATCACGTACTTCTTTTGGCAGGATGTTTTTAAAAGAAAATTCCTTACAATCAAAAATTTTATCAAACCCAAAATAATCGAAATCACGATTGAATAATTCTACCATAATGCGATCCCAAGCCTTCTTCTGATAGACTTCATCAAATAGGCAGAATGGATACTCTCCACTAGCGATTGAGTTGTGTGGCTTTGGTTTCAATGTTGGGGTTAGCTCTGAAATTAAATCAGAGATTAACTTATTAAATCGCTCCAATGTAGCTTCGACTCCGTTCTGTATTGAGTAATTGTTTTGACCGAGCTTCTGAACATTCCAAAAAGACAATTTTACAGTCTTTAACGTTGCACCAAAAATAGGTTTCATAGAAACTGTTCCATCTTCCAAGTTTAAATAGATGATGGACTTCTTATTTGTTTTGTACTTTCCGGATTCTAAATCAGTTAAAAAATCATCTGAATTTACATAAGATACAGCTTTCTTTAAATTTTCCAACCAATAAGGTCGGCTGTCATTGGTATCTCTAACCATTAACTTTCCTTCTTTCTTTATTTTTTTTATTTCTTAAATTATATAAAAAAGGAGATATTTTCATCTCCTTGATTTATTAAAGACCTTCAATCATCTTGGCTAGATTTGTTGCAGCTTGTAATTCACGATCTGTGATTATCACATCAAAATCGTTTATTAAAATTTGCTTCCAGCTCTTCAAGAAATAATGCGGATCTTTCAAGTTGTGATGTAAGTATTCTAAAAACTTAGGGCAATTGAAACCAATTTTAAAATTGTCTAAAATATAACCCTGATCATCAGTGATATATTCGAGAATTTTGATGACTCCAATAGCGGTGCTTCCCCAGCTTTTAGGTTTTAAATTTTCATCATCAACAACAAGTTTAAAAGATTTAAAATCTGAAATCATAACTGCAACTTCAAATTGATCAGCCTGAGCAATAAGTTCGTAAGGTTTTTCCTTTTTGGAAATAAATTTGTCAATATAACCAAATCCGTTAAGTCCTTGTTGAGTATCGTTATTTAAAAATGTTGTTCCCGGTTTCGACTTAACTGTTAGTGAAATATCCAATTCTGAAACAACAGAAGGAGATACGTTGCTTTTAAGCTCGTGATAAAAGAATTTTAAAACTTTCGGGTTTAAATCATAATATTCAAAAATTGCAGTCGTTGCATTTTTAATATAAAGATCCAAATATTTAGAATAATTCATATTATTTTTAGAATAAATTTTATAAGCAGGGAATAAAATCTCTTCGTAAAATACATTAAATGAATAATCGTTGTAATATATTTCTTTTAATTGATTATAATCAGGAACTTTATCTAATCCAAAGTATAATGATCCTTTCACAATCTCTTTTGTTATCTCATCTTCTAAACTTACAAGTTTAGCTTTATAATTAGAAAATCTATCACACATCTTATCCAAATCCTCTAGAGAATATGTTGATAGTTCTGCTCTGAAAATTTCAGTTAAACTTTTATCTGAATTTGTAATAGAAAAATTATTTAAATCAACAATCCTATCAACCTTAACTTTTTCAAGGTAAAATCGATCGTACACCAATTTAATTGAGATGTGTTTAACAATATCCTTTTTCTCTTCTTTGTTAAAAAGAAACCAGGGGAGGGATCCAGTAGTTAATCTTTTAATTCTATCCGGCGCATTATTAACCCAGTTTGGACAACTTCGATTGAACAAAAACTCTTTTGAAAATTTATTAAAACGCTCTCTTGTCCCTGAAATAGAGCTGATAGATGTCGGATTCGTCATACCGAGTTGTGAAATGTTTCCACAAGTTATTTTTACAGTTTTCAATGTGGTTCCGGGAACAGCTCTATCAACTACAAGCCCACGTTCTAAATCAACATAAATATAGTTGTTTTCTTTGTCAAAATTGTAATGATTGTACAATAGGTCTTCCACAAATTTATCAGAATTGATATAGTTGTGAACTTTTTTAAAGTTGACCATCCAATTGATTGAATCAAAATTTTGGTTTTTAATAACCATTTTACTTGCCTTCTTTCTAATTTTTTATTTTCTTAAATTATAACAGATTTTAAATTATTTCTCAAATTCATCAAGAGGCAATTTTATCTATTATAATTTTAGAAATAAATTTATTCTGGATATATTCCAGTAGAAAGAAGGTTTACTGTGGTTATTACAGCAAATAAAATTTCAAACGAAACTAAAACAATTTCGAAAGAAGTTGGCAGCCGTGATATTTCAACTGGACTTAAAAAACTTCAAGATTTCTACGTTCTTGCAATTAATGACGAAAGTGTCGTGAAAGATTTTGTTCGAGATAATTTTTTCAAGGCCAAAACTGTTTCAAATTTACAGAAGATACAGAGTCAAGAAAAACAAAGAAAATTAAAACGTTTTAAATCTGAGTTTGACGCTGATGTTAAAGATTTTTTTGAAAAATTAGAATCAGATTTGGCAACAACGCAAAAAATGGTTGTATTTTTAAAGGATCCAAATCTTAAACTAATAAAGGACGCTGAAATTATCAAATTTGAAAGTAATTATGGATATATTCGTTATCGCTTAAACAATCCGATTTTGAATATTGACTGGGATGATGAAAGCAATGTTTTTACAAAATTAGCTAAAAACTTTGGCAAGGGCCTGGCTGATGATATTGTTGATATTTCTTCAAAGATTTCTGAAAAAATTGTTTTAAACAATATTGCACGATGGAAATATTCCAAAAAATCAGAAGAAATTACGTCCTTTGATAATAGAATTTGTTCATATATTTCTGAATTATTAGAGGCCGTTATCTCAAAAGATTCTTCTGTCGCACGGAAGATTTATCTCAATCTCTCTAAAAACCAACTAGTTATTGTTCAGGAACATCATAATGTTTTAAGTAAAGACGAACAAAAGGATGATGTTATTCTACTTGTTGACATTAAAAACGAAGGTTTAGCTCAACGAATTTACAGCAATGCTATTCGTACCGGTGAGATGGATGAATTATTCTCCGTGATTACTAAACGAATTATTAGTGGAATGAAGTCTAAAATTAAAAGTCTGGATTCAAAGAAATTAACTTTGAAGCAGGTTCAAAACGATATCGTTCCTCTAGAAATGTTAAGTGACGAACAAATCATTTCTAGCAATCTAATGAACTATCGCACAATGGATCTTTTGCACCTATGTCAACACGTGAAGGACAAGAAACAGATTTCACGACTAGTCGAAATTATTGCAAAAGAAATTAGAGATAAGTAAAAAAAAGAAAGAAGGTAAAAATGGTTACTAAAGAAATTGAAAACGTTAAATTTTCGACTGGGTTTTTCTCTATCAAAAATTACACACAAAAAATGATTGAAAACCCCATAGAAATAAGTGATTTTGTTAAGAACAGTTTGTTTGAAAAAAGAATTGAACAATATTTCGATGACAACGAAGTTGAAATCAAACTTTGGATTGAGAGCTTCAAAAAACTAACCGGCATTGACACAACAAGTATTTTTGAGTATTTTAAACTCAACTTTGGTAAATCTATTGAAGCAATTAATCTTTTTGAGGATTTCTCTCATTTTGGATTTTTCAATGTATACGATGAGCATAGTTTTGTTGTAGATCAATATCTTTATGAAGATGGTAATGAACACCCGGTAGGCGTTTATTTAAAAGATTTTAATTTTGAATTATCGACCAAAAACTTTTCAAATAAAAAATTAATTGAAATTGTTGGTAAATCTATGTTCCTTGAGCTTGCAGAGTTACAGAAACAATATATACTCAAAACAAAAATTTTTGTAAATCCAGACGAAGATGGTGTTATCAAAAATTACTCAATCAGGAATGCGATCCGTTACGGTTCTGATTATCGAGAGATCACTCTGGAAATCCTAAATCTTGTATTATTATGGTCGAGTGATGGTATGAATAAATCAATTTATTACTCAATCAATAATAATAAATTAGAGACAGAGCTTAGCGGCACTGAAGATCTGATTCTTTTAACAAATTTAAGTAAATCTGAAAAATACAAACTTGAATTTTTGGAAGCCGTTTACAGTAAGAACGAAAAAGACTTCTTCAATTATTTGGAATCTCGCATTCTAACTTCGCTAAAGGTACGAACTAAGAATATTCTAAATAATAAGCTAACGCTGAAGAAGGTTAAAAGTGGTGATATTCCACTAAGTTTATTGACAGACAATCAAATCTTAGAATCCTTTAGGAATGATTATCTGAAAGTTTCTGACTTAGGAGAAATATCATCCTTAACTTGTGATGAAAAACAATTCAATCGAATGATGGAATTGCTAGAGCTTTTTATTGAAGATCTTTGATAGGGTTGGGGTTTATACCCCACTTTTTATTTTGTTTATTTCGATTTTCTTTTCTTTTATAATTTAAGAAAATAAATAAGCTGTAATAGCTTTAGAAAGAAGGTTTTAAATGGTTATTTCATCAAAAGTATTTAACGATACTAAAAATACCATTACTATTACTCAGGAGGTCGGAACTCGTGACATTTCATCCGGTTTGGAAAAGTTAAAATCCTTACAGAAAAAAATCACGGATAATCCTGAGCTCCTATCTGAATTTATTTCAGAAAAATTGGATCCAATCTATAACTTTGAAGATCTAAAATCCAGACGAGAAAAACTGAACAGTTCATTAATCGCAGAAAACAAATCATATCACAATATTGACACGCTACCCATTGTTGATTTTTTTGTAAAAAATATCGATATTGCCGTGAAAGTTTCCGATTTGTTGAAAAAAGGCAAAATGCCAATTGTTGTTGATAGAGAAAAAACTACTTTTAATATCTCTTTAACTGGGGCGAAGAGACACGAAGAAGTATACTCTGCTACAATAAGAGAATTACACTTAGTTGAGTCAGATTCATACAGTGAGTTCCTTAACCTAATTGGTAAAGAAAATATGGATATTTACAAAGAACTTATCTTTTCAATAATTAAAGAAAAGAGTTTTCACGGTTATTATTTGAATAATGGTTGCATTTCAGAATTTACGATTTCAACTTTAGACAGATATGGCAAAGATGAACTTTTAAAGTTTACTAAGTGTGGAATTAAATTTAACAAGGAACCTTTTTTGAAAGTTTATTTTTCGTTTAAGAGCGACTGGCTTTTACTTGAAGAACCTAAATTTTCAGAGGCTGTGTCACTTGTTGACATCAAGGAAAGTCCTATGGTGAAGCGTATCTTTTCAGAAGCTGTATTTAAGGTTGATAAGGATATTTTCTACAACTTTGTAAAAAAACGTATTCTTAGTGGTTTACAAACAAAGATTAAAAACTTATCTAAAAACAAATTAACCCTAAGACAGGTTCTTAAAAAAGAAGTTAGCTTGACAATGTTGAGTGATGATCAGATTAAAGAATCATTACCTGAAGGTCTAAACATCCACTTTTTCAAAGACTTGAAGGCGGCAGTTAATGATGAGCTGCAAATTGCCAGAGTGTTCAGTGCGATAGAAAGCAAAATGTTAGATTTTCAAAAGAAAATTTTGGAAGATGATAAAGAGAAAGAAGGTTCACAATGACAGAAATTTTAACAAAAGAAATTGGAACTAATCAAATCGCTGAATCCTTTAATAAGGTGAAAAATTATTGCGCATTCTCCTTGAAAAACAAGGAGTCTATATTAAAAGCGGTGGAAGCCGAGTTTTTTGATGGATATTCTTTTCAAGATGTTAAAGAATATTATAAGAATAAAACAGACGAAAAAATCAAAGAAATTAAAGAAGAATATGGGTATGATTGCACGAAGATTCGTGATTATATTATTGATAACCCTGGTGTTATTGAAAAAATTGGACCATTTCTTTCTTATGGTTTGTCTGTTGATCCGAACACGTTAATTCCGGGTTCCTTAAAGTCTTACGGGAATAGTTACCAAAGCGATTATAGAATGCTTGAAATCGTCAACTTCGAATACGACATTGACGCCTTAATTGATAGCGAAATAGAAAGACTTATTCCTCTTGAAGTATTGAAGGATATTCTTGGATTTTTCAAGGCGTACTTCTTGTCTGCTGGTATTCAAATTCACAAAGATGATATTGACAATATCGAAAAAATAGCTGAGAGAATTAATTCTTCTTTTTCTGCAAAAACTAGGCTTTATAATCTAAATAATCTTATTTCTGGTGCATTCAGTGAGAAAGTCTATAAGCAAAAAGTTTATTTTTCTTTGCTAAAAAATAAACTTGTGTTTTCTAAAACAAATTGTGAAGACTTGTTGTTGATTACAGAGTTTAAAACCTCTGCTTCGGGATTTAGTTTATTTAAAGATTGTGTCAAAAAGGATGATATGAAAGATTTTTACGATTATGTTGTAAAGCGAATCATTTCAGGTCTTAAACGACAAACATCAAAAACTATTTCTTATAATCGATACCCACTTTCTTCAGCAGTAAAAGGGTATGTTCCGATTTGTCTATATACAGATGAGGAAATTGTATCTAAAATTTCTCATTACAGCATTTACGACATCAAGTCGATAATTCGAAACACAAGCGATCCTGATCAGGTTAAACGACTAATTAAACTTTGGCAGGATTCGATGGTTTGATTTTAGAAAATGGGGCAAATGCCCTATTTTCTTTTGTCTTAAAGATCATTTCACACTCTGCTATAATTTAAGAAAATAATCTGACTGTAATAGTCACAGAAAGAAGGTGAAAATGAAAAATACAAAAAATTGCTCCGCTGGGGCAAGAAAGTTACAAGATTTTTGTAGACAAATCGAATTGGATGATAAAATTATTGATGAGTTTTTAGACAAAAACTTCTATAAAAGCACTTGCGGTTTTGATTTTGATGAGCTGCACGAACGTTTTATTAAAGAGAGAGAAATTCTCGTTAATAAATACCGTGACCAATTCGACTTCGATATCAATAAAACCATTGATCTTTTCAAAAATCATATCTTTTATAAGTCAATTTTGGAAATGGATGTTGCAAAGAGAAATTACAAGCCAGTAAGCCTTCGTGAAATACATAAATCTATAATACTTGGTGATTTTAAGATTTTGAACTGCAATTCAGGTAAAAAACCATCGGGATTAAAAATTTATTCTGCCGATTTTTCAAAAACTGAAATTGCGCCTAACGACCACAGCAAAAAATTGAATGAGTTCAGTGACCTTTGTGATGAAATTAAGGTTTTTCTTAATAGAGAATTTAAAGATTTTGTGCTAAAATCTCCACTCAGATCTGTGATTAACGGAAAACAGGCATACGCATACGGACTCGAAATCCCACTTAGCTTACATCATTATATCGTAAAAGATTACCTTACTGGATTGGTTTTTGAATTAATCAACGATGTTTTGAGTTTGGTAAACCGGATTCAAGGAAAGGAAAAAAGATTGTTTTATTCTATTTCTGAAAATTGTCTAACATTCGATTCTTCAAAAAAATCTATATTTTTTATCGGAAAACTGGAATCCGATTACTTTACTAAGCTAGCAATTTTTGAAAACAGAAAAGAAATATCTTTTCATTCAAAGAGAGATACAATTAAAAGACTTTTTTCTCGTTCGGTTTTCAAGTCTATCGAAGAAGGTTTTACACTCAGTCAAGTTAAGAGTAATTTGGTTCCCTTATCACTGTTAACCGACGAGGAAATCCGGGATTCAGTAAAAGACTTTTTAACAGTTAAGGATCTATCAAAAATCAAAGAAAACACAGAGGATAAATCTGAGTTTTCAAGATTGATGAAAATCCTGGAAGAAGTTTGTTAAAATAATAAAAGGGTGGATTTTTCCGCCCTTTTTTGTTATAATATTGTTAGATGGAAAATAAAAAGAAAGAAGGTACACGATGGTTATTACATCAAACGCAAAAAACAAGGAAAAGACTAAAACTTTAAATAAGGTTATCGAACAAGAGGCTTTTTCTGAAGGTTTCACCCTTCTGAAAAACTTTTGTAAAAAATCAACAGATAATCCTGAAATTATTTCAGATTTTGTTACTGAATTTGTTTCAGAAAATATTACTAAAAATATTCACAGAACTCTTAGTGAAAATAATATCAAAACAATTAAAAAGTTTCGTGAATTAGGATTTGATCCGATTGAACTTATGCAGCTGTTGACGTGTTCCAAGGGTATTTATCATTTTTGGCGTAAAGAAAAATCTTTATTAAGTGATATGATAAGCGCCTTAAGAACCGAATTTACTGCGATGGAATTATCATCTGAATCTGAATTATCAAGAGTTGAAGTTGATGGTGTTAAATTTGTAAAAATCGAGTCCGCCAAGTTTTACCCATCAACCTCTAGTGGAGGCAAAAAAAGGAAATTTAGAGATATTTCTTCAAAATTGGAGGACGATGTTGTGGATCGATTTGAGGAATTATTGAGTGAGTTGATTGTTTGTTATCTAAAAGAAAATCCTTACGCAAAATTTGAAATGCCTAATAGAACAAAGGTTAAAGTTCCTTATTCCAGTTCAAGTAAAAGCGTTTACAAGTCTTCTGATCTAGAAGTTGCCAGATGGCATATTTGTAGTTTTTTAAATAAATTCTTTGTTGATTTGAAAAAGGTGGAAGTAAATCTTAGCAAGAAAGATCCGCAAACTGTATTTTTAGCTCTGAAACAAGGGAAGTTGACTTCTGAGATTGACGACAAAGATGATTATCTGAAGTTATTCACCTTCGATTTTAAAGACCTTCATAATGTAAAATTATTGGAGGATTACTCTTGGAAAGGCGAGGAAAATGTGGTTGTTGAATCACTAACTTCAACCTTAACCGACAATCTGAAAAATTTAACAAGTGATTTATTAACAAACGAGTATTCCTTGGAAAACGTATTGAACAAAGAAATCCCACTATCGATTTTGAGCGACTATCAAATCAATAAATCTTTAGAAAATAAGGAGGATATTAACATTTACAAGTTAACGCTCTTGAGGGAATCATCATCATCTCCTGAGCAATTCTCCCGCTTTATGAATATTCTAGAAAAATTTATTCAAGATAAATTCCTGGAATAGTTTAAGAGTGCAGCTTGCACTCTTTTTGTTTCAGGTCTTATTTTTGTCTGTTATAATTTAAGAAAAAATAAATATAGAAAGAAGGGAAACGATGGTAATTAAAAAAGAAGAAGGAGACCGTAAAATTCGATTAACTATTGGTTGTGACAGACTAAAAGAATCCGCTCAAAAAATTGCAAAATCTTTAAAAGAGATTTCTGATGATAATGAGAAGTTTGATAAACTCATTTTTGATCTTATTCGTAAATCAGGGATGGATAGTTTTTACAAATCAAGAGTAGAGAAATTTTCAAACTTGTATAAGTTTAAAGATTCACTCTTTAAAGATGAAAATCTGGATGATTTTTTTGATTTTCTGTTTAAAAACTACAAATTAATATATACAAAATTGCGGGAACCAGTTTCAAAAATAATCAAAAATATCTCTTACAAAGAAGTTGAGGTTAAAAAAATAACCAAAGATTCTCACGATATGAGTTATATGAATAGTTCTGGAGATTTATTTTCAGAGAAATTTTCTTTGATAGAAATTAAAGTTTCTAATGCCGTTATTGAGTTCGAGGGTTCTTTTTCCGGCTTGATACCCCCAAGTATTTTAACTAAATTAAAGCAATACCTAAAAGAGCAGATCGAGTTATATTCAAAGATAGTTCAAGTTAGAAGCTCGGTTATTTACAATAATGATGGAAAATTAATAGATGAGAATATTTTTCTTGAAGAAATAAAAGAAGATATAATCGAAGCTCTATTTCAAGATGTTCACGACGAGATACAAGGTATTTTGAGTCTTATTGAATTAAATTTCAACCCCATCGCAATAAATTACTATTTTGGTATTGGAGAATTTATATTAGAATTTAAGGATCAGTTAAATGACAAGGTTGATCCTGCGATTAACAAGGAACATTATAATAAAATATCTCTTGGAACAATTAATCTTGATGGTGACAAAAAATACAGTTTTATAGATCTGCTATCAGACGACAAGAATAAAATTGCGATGAATTTATTGTTTGAGGTTTTTGAAAGAATAGTCCGTGAAACACTCGAGGGTTTAGCTTTGGATGGGCAAATTTTGAATTTGGCAAATTTGCTAACCGGTGGTATCCCAATTTTTATGTTTCCGGATGAAAACATTCGAAAAATTAAAGAAGATATTTCTTATAATGTCTTAAAGGATATCAAGAATATAGCAATCAACGTGGATCCTAACCAATGGAACCGGGTTTGGAATGTTATCGGCGAATCTCTATAAAGTTAAAGGGGAGAATTATCTCCCTTTTTCTTATATAATTTTAAAAATAAAATATTACCTGGAATAATTCCAGTAGAAAGAAGGAAAAATAAATGAAATATACAAAAGTTCAAGAGGATCGTAGCAAGTTCAACTCTATGTTTGGACAACTGAAAGAGTGTCGTATGTCTTTAGAAAAAGATGATACTCCTATCGTTGATATTTTTAATACTATTATTGATATTGATTTGATAAAAAAATCTATGATCGAAAGACGCACGAAATTTCTCAACAAAAAACGTTCAGAAAATCGTTGTGACTTCAGCAAACTATTTGATTTGATCCGGAAAGATTATAAGTCATTCTTTAATTTTTCTGAAGCAATGTCTAAATATTTTTATTCAGAAGATAAAGTGCTTGATGTTACTATCGAACCAAAAGAGTTTGTATCGTTAAAAAATATCAAGTTAATATATGAATTTAGAAAAGACTTTATCCCTTCATTCGGATTGGATAAGGAGTTAAAAGATGAGCTGCTCAGTTTATCAGCAAAACTTTACTTGGAAACCCACAAAAAGAAATCAGATTATTACGCTTCAAATTGTCATTCAGATAAATATCGGGCGCAAGAGTTCTTTAGTGATTTAGTAAGTGATATTAGCAAATTATTCTTTATCAAATCTCTACATAAAAAAGAGCTCTATTTTGTATTTGATAAAAATGAATTGAAAATTCCTACAACTGAAGATGATTTGTCTACCCGTGGAGATAAGCTGTATATTTGTGACTTTTTTGAAGAGCGTGACAAGGAAGAAGATTTATTTTATTTTAATAAATTTTTATTGGGCGATAACCTATCCAAAGATAAACTTACTGAAGTTTTTGTAGATAAAATCAAAGTTGCAATCGACTCACGAATTGAATCTATCGTGGATATTAACTCACCCATCTTCAGTCTTATAAATATCGAACTTGGTAACGTACCAATTGATTTGTTCACTGACGTTCAAATCCTGCTTCAAATTCAAAAGCACAAAAAATCTTATGATTTCTCAACGATTGAAAATATTAAGAAAATAACATCGGATGAGCAGTTTGCACGATTTATGAAAATCTTGGCCAAAATTTAAGGAATGGTTAACCATTCCTTTTCTTTATATAAACAGTCTAAGAAAACCCTGGGTTTTAACCCTTAGATGAATCAGCGCAGAATTGGTTCTTTTGTATGTCAGTTTTTCACGTATTCAAGAACTGTTTTTTTCAAAAGAATACCAACTGTACACAAAAATACATTTCCTATATTTAGTAACAAAGACTGAGTGAAAGTGAAATTACAAATACAGGCTCTTATCTCTATCATAACTGAACCCCTTTAACTATATATCATTTGAATATCCCTTGACTTTGTTCTATTATCTATGGTATAATGTTATCAAGAATAAGAAAAGGAGTCCTCTATGCGAGCACAAACATCCAGTTATGTAGTTTCAGTCAAATTAAAGTTAACTGAATCTGTTGAGAACCGTCTTGAAAAGACTTTTCGTATAGTTTCTAGTGCTTACAATGAGGCGCTAAGTTTTGGGCTACGCAGATTTGAAGATCTTAAACAAAACAGTAGGTATCAAGAACTATTAGAACTTCGTAGAAACAACAACCATCAAGCAAAGGAGTACGACAAAGAGCTTTTAAAAATACGAAAGATGTACAGCTTGACAGAATTTGGGTTATCAGCACGTTTAGGTCAACAACGAAAGAAACCAAACTCTCCTTATCAACAATTAAATTCTGGAGAACTACAAGTTATTGCTGGGCAAGCATATAAAGCATTAGAGAGAGTTCTTTTTTATCAAATCAAATCGTCAAGCACAAGATTTCGCAGTAAATACGATTTAAACGTAAGCTATCGTAATAGAGTCAATACAACGGGGACTCGCATTATACCATCAAATAGAAAAGGTTATGCGTATCGACTTTATATCCATAAATCAACAAACTTTGTTGATATACCCATCAAAGCATTTAACAATCACCAACAAATGAGTCTTTTAAAAAGTGAGAAAATCAAGTATGTTCAAATTATTAGAAAAACAATTCGAGGAAAATACGTTTATATTTTACAAATTGTTTGTCAAGGATTTCCAATAACAAAGATTAAGCGTGGCAATGGTACAATGGGAATAGATCCTGGGATTTCAACAGTTGCGTATGTATCTAAAAGAAGTCTTGCCTTAGTCGATTTAGTACCAAAGGATATCAATCGAAAAGAAAAATTAATGAGATATCTAGACCGAGCTATTGATCGTGGCCGAAGAGTAAATAATCCTAAGTGTTATAATAGCAACGGTACTATTAAGAAAGGTGCGAAATTCAAACATCCGTCAAACAGACAAGTGAGATTACAAGTTAGACGTATCAAATCATACCGATCCCTATCAGAAGAACGTAAAAAGATACAAGGACAGCTTGTCAATCACTTGGTATCTCAAGCCTCGCTAATAAAGATAGAAGACTTGAATGTCAAAGGATTACAAAGACGTAGTAAAGAAATTCGTATTAACCCTAAAACAAATCGACCCTTTAGTAAAAAGCGTTTTGGTAAATCTGTTTTTAGGGCAGCCCCAAGTTCATTTAGACAATTACTTCAAACCAGAGCTCGTCAATTGGGAGTTGATATTGAAATCATAAAACCCCAAAATCTTAAACCTAGCCAATATAATCATCTAACTCAAACTTTTGAAAAAAAGACACTTTCAACTCGATTGTGTGATTTATCAGATAAATGGACATCTGTACAAAGAGACCTCTATTCAGCCTTCCTTATCGGACATATTGAGGGCGGCTCCTACCAACAAGAACAAATTACAAAGGATTTTCCTGATTTCTATAAAAAAATGAAGAAGTTTCTTCAAAAAACAAGAAAAACCGGTCGTATCGATTGGTATCTAAATTAATAAACTGTCAAGGAAAAGACTATAAAACCCGAGGGACTGACGCTCCTTCGTTATTGCACAAGAAAAAAAGGATAGTATCTCATTAGAGATAACATCTTCTTGTGAAACTTCCAATGCTCAGACACATACCGAGATTGGGTCTTTACCCAAAGCAGGTCATTGTCAATACGACAGTCGTTTTTTGATTAACAAAAACAAAGACGAGAACTGGGCGCATTTATCAACGTATAAATGGGAATCCTGTAACTTTAGTCACAGGAGGACGTCAAAATAAAAGGTGAAATAACAAAGTAACTTTAATAAATTAAGAAGGTAGGTTTTATAATGGTAAGAAGTTCAAAAGAAAAAAAATCTGAGATTTCATCCTTGTTCTCTATTGAGGTTGGATCAACACAAATTACCGACGGGTTCAAGCAACTACGTGATTATTATTCAAGATTATTGGATGATGATACTGAATTACGAAAAGAAATTGAAAACAACTTCTTTTATGATGAAAATCGCAGTGTTATCACCTTTAAAGATAAATGTGAAAGTTTGTTCGAGAAAAAACGAAAAATTATCAAGGATGGTCTAGAAAAATTCGGAGTTGATTTTTCTGAATTTGTAGAGGATATTATCAACAATTACGAATTTGCAAAATTTATTAGAGATTTGTCTGTTTTAGACCAAAGTTCTCTATCAAAAAACTATGTAAAAATTTTAAAAGTTAAATATAGAACCAGCCCATCAAGTAAAAATACGTTTCATCGCCTGGATTTGACGATAGATGATATTGATTTTCACATTAATAACCAAAGAATTTTAAATTATCTCAATAACAAAGGTTTGGAAAAGTATATTTCCCTCATTGAAAATGTTGGCAATCAATTACTAATTGGTAGCACCTTGCAAGATCGTGTCTATTGTACTAATTACAACACAAAGAACTTAAGAGATAAGGACGTCTCTTCAGGAATTGAATTTGGAGTAAATGGCGTTGTTTCTGATTTTTTCAAAAATATTTCCAAGCAACTATCCTATCATATAACTAATTCTTCTGGCGTATATTATTCATTTACAAAGAATAAAATCTCCTTAAAAAAAGAAGATAAGCAAGACCAATTGATTATCAGCAATATGAATTTCAAACCATTGGATGAAATGGTTCACGAGGCTCTTTGGTCTAGGAATGAAGATAAGTTAGTAAAATACTTATATAAACAAATTTTATCTGCACTGAAAAATAAAATCGTAAAACTCTTTGATTACAAGTTTAATTTGTTACAAGTTCGTGATGGAAAAGTTCCATTGATTCTATTAACTGATGATCAAATAAACAATTCATTGAAAACAGGGACAATTCTAAAGGATCTTGCGATAGTAATTGGAAATACACAGGATGAAAAGCAAATTAACAGACTTATTAAAGCATTGGAAAACAAACTAAAGGCTGGATTTAATTAAGGGGAGGTAAAACTCCCTTTTCTTTTATAATTTAAGAAATAAAATATTTCTGGAGTTAATCCAGTAGAAAGAAGGTCAAAATGAAGAATAGTAAAGAACGCCAAAGTTCTAAAGTTGTTACAGTAGAATCCGGTGTCTGTGAAAAAATTCAGTCTATTGAAGGTTTGAAAAACATTTATAAGAATCTTACCAAAGATGAAGCCGCTGATTTTTTTTATAAAAGCATTCTGCGGAATATGAAAATCGAACCAACTTCAAGTGATTATTTATCTGAAATTAGAAATAAGTTAAATGAAAATTTAAAACTTTATTTAAAAACTTATTGTGAAGATTGTGATATTAATAAATTTACTGAGATGATTAGTTTTTTTATTAAGCACGAATCATTTTCAGGTTTTTTCTTTAACAATTGGGATCTCATCATCGTCATAAACCAAAATTCCCTACAATACAAAACACATAAGGAACAAAATTCAGATTTTGATACTTTAAAGGTTGATACATTACACATAAAAATCAATCGTGATAGTAAAGAATTTAAGGCGTTACAATTGATATCAGAAGAGTCTGGTGTGTCTAGTAACGAGATTGAGGTTTATCTAAAACACTTCGCTGATTTCATTTTGTCTTTGGTTAAAAGAAATAACTTTCAGGCCTCTACATACAACTCATTTAGTTCTAGAAAAAAAGTTTTTGATGAAGTTAAATATTTTATTGAAGATAACCTAGAATCATTTTTTGATTCTTGTCTTCTCAACCAGACTTTAATGCCAGGAAGTATCTATTTTGATTCAAAAGATTATGTTTTAATTGAACAAAATTTTGATTGCAATGATTACATAAGTATTTCTATCTTAAAAGAAAATATCATCATCGGGTTTGATTTTTGGAATGATAATGAAGTAAATTTAAAAAACAAAATGTTTGAATCTATAAAAAAATCTCTTGAGTATTCAATTGAATATTTATTAAACAGAAATTTCGACTTAAGTGATGTTACAATGAATAGAATCCCTATTTCTTTTCTAACAGATTTGGAAATAATCGAAGGACTAAAGAAATATGATGAACTGCCACGTCTCCTATTTTCTAAAACTCAAACCAAGATTAAAAGAAAAGATCAGTTGGTTCGATTAACATTACTACTAAAAGATGTGATGATAGAAAACTTAGAAAATATCACATAATCTATTCTGAAACAAGATTAGAATAGTGGCCCTGAATTTATTTCAGTAGAAAGGATTTTTATGAAAACAACAAAAGATATCGTTACAAAAGGTGAAGTGGTATTAAAACCAGGATCCTGTGAGCGATTAATTGCAACAAATAAGTTAACCAATTACTTGAAGGAATTTCCAAAAGAAGAGGTTGTTTCCCTGTTGAAGGATTTCACAATTAAAAGCCTACCCTTAAACAAAAATTTGTTTATCAAAAAAGACGAAATTAACTCAATTTCAGAGCTGCAAGAGTTTCTGAAAAGGCGATTAGAAGAACAAATCACTGTCTTAGAAAATCAAAGTTACCAAGAGTATGATGAAATTAAAAGTTGGTTAACTCACCTAACGAGATACCCAAAAGTTGCTTTTTTCATCTATAATAAATTTTCAAATATATTTAAGTTAGATGATGATGAAGTTAGGTTCTATACATCTGGTTCTAATATTGATGACAGTAATAAACTTGTTGTTGAAGATATAAAGATCTCGACAAAAAAGCGTGGTCTTAAACGTTGCCAAAAAATTGCTGAAAAGTGCGGAATGAGCACTTCGGAATTTGAAAATTTCATTGAAAGTCTAATCGAATTTTTAGAAGGATTTATTTTAAAGAATCCAATCAGCGGACATTATCGGATACGTGAAGGTAACTCCCGTGAAGTATTATGTAAGCTTATTTTTGAAGAATTTTTTGATAAATTTAAGATGATAAACAACAAACTTTTATTGAACGTAACGAACTGGAAGTACTTATTGTATTTTGATTATGACTCTGGAGAGTTCTCCCCTGTAAACAAAAATCAAGACAAAACAATCAGAATTTCTCTGTCTAATAAAAAATACAACAGTTCATCTTACAATATCTTCGATAAACTTTGCATTGAATTTTCGAATGCAATCTGGAACAATAACAGTAAAAAGTTCGATAATTTGCTTGTTGATCTATTAAAAAAATCAATCGAGGATAAAGTTCGAGAGTTGTTGGTGTCCGATTACACCCTTGATGACGTAACTTACAAAATAGTACCATTATCTCTATTGACGGATAATGAAATTAAATCCACTCTCTTTGATTTATCGTACAAATATAAGTTTAACTTTTCTTCAATTGATGAAGTGATTTCAAATACAAAGGATCTTTCTCAAATAGACAGATTACTCTTGTTGATGAGAGAGGTTATTCTAGAAAAATAAAAAATGACGAGTTTCTATCGTCATTTTTTGTTATTTAGTTATTTAATTGTAAGGATCTTTAAGTTTCTTCCAAAACTTATCTGATAATTTTGAACGGACAGATTCTGTTATTGTATCAGATAATAAAAGTCCTGACGAAGATCGATCAACAAACCAAGGGAGAAACTTTCCTTTGTATTTTTCATCAGAAAACGAAAAACTCATAAGGAAATCCTCCAAGTATGCGGCGACAGAATCGTCGTCATATTCTTCAAAAACAGAGCGACCACCGATTATATCATCGATATCATCCTTACCCAATTTAGATTTTATAGGTTTGATAAGTAACTCAGAAATCCTTTTGTCAATGTTTGAAACAAGTACGTTTATTGCGTCTGGGAAAAACACCCCAATAGAAATAGTTTCATTTGCAACTAAATCTCCGCTTATTTTACCTGTTTTTAAGTTGTAATATAACAAGTCTCTAGCTAGGACATCACAGGATAGATTTTCGTATATTTCTTCGAACTCGTCTGAATGAACAACTTTTAAGCAATCCAGACAACCTTTATACAATCTATCATTTGATTTTCTTGATTCTAATTCTACCGAAATAACCAAGCTGAACTCCTTTCTATAAAAATAAGGAGGAAAACCTCCTTATCCGAATCGATCCCAGATATTTTCACGGCGCTGTTCCAAACCGCCGATTTCCTTTAGGTACAAATCCCAATCTTCTTGATTAATCTTCCGAGGAAAACCGGAAAATGTTAGTCGACCAGTTTTGTGAAGATCTTTTAAGAATTTGATTGGTAAATCATACTCTTTAGCAATTCGACGAAGTGAAATTTTACTCATCTTCATCAACCTCCAACTCCCAAGAAATAAGATTTCCTGATGTGAAAGAACGAATTGAGCGTTGTTCAATATCGTAATACAAGATTTTCAGATCTTGTACTAAATTTGTATCAAAAGGAACTGTACCCTCTGGAATATCTTCAGTTTCAAAGATATCCTCTAAGTATTCAAGCTCAAATTCATCAATAAGCACGTTAGGGTGTTTTTTGATTACTGAAACGTTGATTGTTCCAATTGCTTGACGTAACGATCCGTCTTTTTTCTTATACGAGAAATTCAACACGCCTTTCTTGGCGTCCGAAATAAAATTGGCTAATTTCTCAGCCTCATCTTTCGTTAGCCCACGTTCAGCGAGTTCTTCTTTGGTTAGATAAAATAATGATTTCATCACATACCTTCTTTCTAACCCATTTACTGGGTGATAAATTAATTTTTAAAATTATACTAAATATTCAATTAAAAAGTTAATAAAATTATTTTAAATCACCTTTTAATTATTGAATATTTAGTTTAAGCGACATTCTTCTCTGTATGCTCTCGCTTCTTCAAATATACCTCTGTATATATCAAGTATAAAAACTTCTCTTCCTTTAAATAAATTTAGAATTTCTTTTTTTATAAAAACATTTTCAGAATCATACTTAAATAAATACAGAACATCTTTTCCTCTTGTTTCATCAGTTTCAAATACTATATTTTTAGACAAAAATTCCGCTTCTCCGAAAAACGAAGCTAAGGAAAGTTCAGATTTTATGATTTCTATCGCAATGTTTTCAGAGAATTGTTCAAGAACAAAATCACCACTAGATAAAAGGATTCTACTATTATCAGAATTTATATTTGTTGAGGCAATCAATTCGTTAACTCTTTTTTCTAATTTAACCTTAAACTTTTCAAAACCCATTTTGAAAAAACTAAAAAGAAAGAGCGTATCGTTTATTATTGGCCTATTAGAAAATTCTAACGTGGAAACATTGAAATAAGTTTGTATGGTTTTTTCATCCCCTACGGTCATATTTACTAAAAAATCGTAAGAATTTCTTGCTAGATTATCATCTAAAGAAATTTTAGTAAGCTCTTTTAATGCCCTATAAAATCTGTTATCAGATAGTTTTTTTGTTGTTTGTAACATTTAATATATTAACCTTTCAAAACTTAAGTCGGCACCCGGATTCGAACCGGGGATCACGGGGTTGCAGCCCGTAGCCTTAACACGCTTGGCTATGCCGACAAAAAACTAGATGTTTTTAAGTATTTTGTGATCTCGAGTCATAGCTTTATCCCTATCACCGTTTCCTAAAATTTTATTGTGTAAAACGATAACTTTCTTGATTGAAACTCCATCAGTTGATTTTGTATGAATAATCGAATACGAAACATCCCTAGATACATCGCCATCACGAAAATCCACAACTTTATCAGCCTCAATTGTTTTATTGTTATCAAAATCCATAAATTTTATGGTAACTGCACCAGAATTTTTAACAACGTGGCTTTGAATGATCCCCGATTCTAATTGCTCTTCAAAACTTGCATTTTCTACAACATTGACATTTTTATACATTGAATCTGTAGAATTTATCAGAGTATTTCCTGCATTATTTAAAGGAAAATCGGAAATAAAAATCAAAGCCACAACAAAGATCATAAAATAGAATAATTTGTTTTTCAAATAAAAACCTCCGACTCTTTTATATATTTTATTTTATCACAAAAAAACAGTGCAGTCAATAAACTGCGCCGTTTTACTATTTCATTTTTTTAAATTTTGTTGTAAATTTTTCAACCTTCAACGATTTACTTGGAACTTTTTTCCCAAACAGTTCCAATTCTTCGGTGTTATCAATCAATTTAACGGATACGATCTTATCATCATCTAGTTTACCAACTTTAACACCGATTTTTTTCTTATCTAAAATTGGAATGTCTGCAATATCTACAGTCTTAACCAACCCACCTTCTGTCACAAGAACAGCTTTAGTTTTTTCTTCTTGAATTGATCCAGCAAAAACTAATTCTGCATTATTTCTCAGACTTGTACCTTTGGATAGATGTTTAATCGCTGGAATCTCTTCTGTCGGAACACGCTTGATGAGTCCGTCACTCGAAACAAACAGATAAAACCCTTCTAACTCTTCGGTTCTTGAAGCTACTAGTATTGAGTCCTCTGATACCAACGGATACTCAGATGGTTGCAATTTCAGATAAGTTGATAATGTCTGCCCCTTATTTTTGAGGGTTTGAGTTCCTAAATCGGAAATCTTAATTCTTCCAAGTTTACCCTTGTTTGTAAATACAAAAATATCCTGGTTTGATTTTGCTTCTTTTCTGAAAATTTCCTGATTTGCTTCACCTGAATTTACAGATAAGTTTCTGAGATACCCGAATTTATCTACCGAAACAACAGATAAAGATACAATTTCCTTATCTTTGTAAGTGATAGCTTCACCGTCACTCAGTGTGGTTTTTCGTTCAAAACCACCCATAGAAACTAAAAACTTTTCAATTTTTGCAACATCCTGCAAAAGCACTTTCTTTTGCTCTTCTTTATCAGAGACAATTTTTTCTAACTTTTTAGCTTCAGCCTGTAATTTATTCAGCTCATCTTCCATCTGAATTTTTGACAGAGAAGATAATCTCCCTAGAGGGATACGAACAATCTCTTCCGCCTGCTCTTCGGTGAAGTTTAATTTTTTAGCTTGCAAGAAATTCTTTTTAGTTTTAAATTGATTTTCGGATACTTTTCCTTTTGTCAAACCGTCAATGATTTCTGATTTTTTTGAAGAGTTTCTAATCAATTCAACAATAATATCTATCTGTTCAAGTGCAGACAGTAAACCGGTTTTCAGTCGTATACTTCTTGAGATTTTTTCAAACTGGTGAGATGAGTCGTTCTTGATAGTTTCAAGAGCAAAATCTTTAACCTCAGAGAAGTATTCGAGAAGGTCAGTTCTTGTTGGAATACCGTTCCTTAGCACATTAAAGCGCAGAGGTTTAGTTCCTTGAAGTTGTGTTTTTGCATACAACTCTGCCTCGAGATCTTTTGGATCACACCCGTCCTTTACATTTACTACAATTTCAACACCTTTGTGTGTTGATCTGTTTTTACAGCTCTCAGCATTTGTAATAACACCATCAAGGACTGAATCAACCAAACTTTCGAAATATTTATCAATATTCGGTACAATCATATAAGGCAGCTCTGTAATAATAACAGAATTGCCATCGATTTTTGTTTTTCCACGAACCATCATTTTGGTATCTTCGCCGGTTTTATAGAAATTGTATAAATCCTTAATTGCAAAAACCTCACCACCAGTTGTAAAGTCTGGCCCAGGCATTACCTTTAATAAATCGTCAACGGTAACACGTTTTCTTTTAATAAATAACTTGAAAGCCTCAATAACCTCCAAAGGATTGTGAGATGGAATGCGACTGATAAATCCAACAGCAATACTGGCGTTCCCATTAATCAACAAATTCGGAATTTCGAACGGTAAAACAACAGGTTCTAAGAACTCATCCGAATAATTTGGAACGAAAGGAACACTTGATTGATTTAGTCTGGTTAATAATTGCTCGCACAATAACGACATTCTTGCCTCTGTGTATCTTTGCGCCGCAGGCCCATCTCCTCGCCTATTACCACGATTTCCTTTAAAATCAACAAATAATAGTGGGTTCATCCACGGTTTAGCCATATTAACCATAGCTTCATAAATAGAAACGTCACCGTGTGGGTGAAGTTCCCCCATAACAATACCAACAATACGTGCTGATTTTTTGTGAGGTTTATCACTTGTATAGCCATTTCTCTTCATCAAATATAGAGTTCGCCTAGTTACCGGCTTAAGACCGTCCTTTATATCTGGAAGAGCTCTTTGTTCAGCTACATAAGTTCCAAACTCGATATAATCATCTTTGAATTGTTCGTGAAATTTAACTTTTTCAGAAGGGGCGATAACTATATCACCCCCGCCCTTTTTCTTTTTTCTAACCAAAAATCTTCCTACCTTCAAATAAATCTCCGGTTGGTGCGAACGTTTCAAATTTAAATGCAGTTCGCCCATTGTCCTCCAAAACAGATATTGTTGCGTGATCCCTCAACCATCCATATTTTTTAACTTTAATAGATGATTGTCTCACGATAACAGGTAAACCGTCTAAGTTTTCAAACTCTGATTTAGACAACAAAGTATGATCGTGAACAAACCGATCTCTTGTGTCACCGGAAACTCGTATTTTTAAAATTTTTCCATTTTCCATTCTAATTTTAATGTTGTAATATCCGAAACTTCTGGATACCTTAACAACTTTTCCGCTCAACTTGGAAACTTCCACTTCTGATTCTACGTTTTTTATTTGATTGGCAAGGATCACTCCTTGTTTCTCAATTTCATTTTCTGGAGAAATATTGTCTCTCATAACGTATAAGAGTATTCCGAATACAAACAATAGGAAAGCAACAACTATCGAAATTGCTAATAAAACCCGATTCTCCATTCCGTATAAAAAGTAAATTCCAACTGAAACAATTAAAGCTAAGAATGATAGTCCGAAGAACAATTTATTTAAAATTTCAAGTAGAATATATATTCTGCTAACAAACTTCAAATAGATGTTCGGATCTCTTATAATCAACACTTTTTTTGTATTCAATGCGTACCACCTTTTTAATTTTTGTTATTTTTAAAGTTATATAGTGTTAAACAACGATAGACCGGAAATAAATCCGGTCTTAACGTTTTTAAATTTTCAATTCGAAGCTATCATCTTCCAATAATTCTTCTAAAGTTACATCCTTTAATTCTTTTTCGTAGTCAGATTTCCAAATAATTTTGATACCAGAAGTACCAAGAATATTTTTGACATAGTTAACCATAGTCAAATCAAAAGGAATTTCTAGAGAACTTTTTGCTTTGGTTCTGAAGAGTTCTTTTCCACCAAAAATATAAGACATTTTTATAAAAGGACTGTACTCGTGAATTGGATTGTTAGCTTCGTTAAGAATTTTAACAAGTTCTTTTTGGGCAACATCGTTGTCCTTTGAAAGTTTAATTTGAATGTGATCTGTTGTAGTGAAAATCTTGATATCGCCGGCTCTCTTAATAGAGTTTACGATATAAGAAGTACCACGTGCATTAACCTGTTTAGTGGCAAATACGTTCAATACTTCACCAACCTCAAGATATCTACCGAACATTTTATAAGAATCAGCGAATACAACTAAATCACAATGCCCACTTGTATCCTCAATTGATACAAAAGCCATCAACTGACCAGTTTTGGTAGTGATTTGTCTAACACTGTTAACGATACCAAGTAGGTAAACAGAAGTTCCAGATGAAAGACCGTCTAGGTTTCCAATTGGTTGATAATCAGATTCTTTTTGAGCTACACTCAAATGTTTTTCTGTTGGGTGTCCACTAATATAAAAACTTGTAACACGTTTTTCTTCAGCTAGAAGTGTTTGGATATCCATCTCCTCGTTTTTGTAATCCATCCACGTATCAAAATAGCTTTCTCCGTATTTATCAAAGATAATACTTTCGTTGGCTTTTAGGATTTTACCGAGGTTTGATAAATCCTCAAGTTTTTCTAATTTATCTTTACGTGTTCCAGCGAAATTATCAAAACCTCCCGAAACAATTAAAGATTTTAGAACTGATTTATTAACACCCTTTTCGTAGTTTCTTTGCATACGACTCAAAAAATCATAAAGATTTTTAAATTCTCCACGAGTCTTGCGTTCATTACTGATTCTTTCAGCAGCGCTTGCAACGTTGGATACTTTGTTCAAACCAAAATATACCGCACCATTATCAGCAACAAATTCGTCTTCAGAAATATTGATATCTACTGGTCTAATATCCAAACCACGAGATTTGTAAAATTCAATCATTTCGTGTAGTGCTTCACGTTCACTAGTTTTTTGATTTCCACCAACTTTATTTAAATCAGCAGAGGCGAAATACTCAGGGTAATTCGTGAATAACCAAGCCTCGATAATTGTAACCATAGAGTATGCGGCTGCGTGAGATTTATTGAATCCATAAGAAGCGAAAGCCTCAACGTCAGACCAAAGATCTTCCAATTCTTCAGCACTACGTCCTGTTTTCTTGATACCACCAAGAACTCCAGTTTTTTCATCACCGTAAATAAACGTTTGTTTTAAAGATTGCAAAACTTCAAACTTTTTCTTACCAATCGCACGACGGGCTAAGTCAGCTCCACCAAGTGTGAACCCACCAACTACCTGAAGTAGACTCATAATTGACTCTTGATAAATCATCAATCCGTATGATGTTGATAGAATATCAGCCATTTCAGGAACAACATATTCAATCTTTTCAGGGTGTAGGGCGTTTTCGATAAATTGAGGGATAAAAGCTAAAGGCCCTGGTCGGTACATAGAGATAGCCGCAACTACACGACCAAAATAGTCTCCCGACTTCGCACGTTCTTCACTGCCAGGTTCATCGATATCGGCAAGACATTTTACAACAACGTCTGTCATTCCGGGACTGCTAAGTTGGAATAGGTTTTTAGTTCCTCCAGAAGCAATTGTTTTGAAAACATCAAGATCTGTGGTTGCAGTTTCCAGAATTTCTGTAACTGTTAAAGTTTTTCCAGTTTTTTCCTGAATTTTATCAAGTGTTGATTGGATAATTGTGACAGCTTTAAGGCCTAAGAAGTCCATCTTTAGCAAACCACAAGACTCAACATCCGTGTAAGCAGTTAGTTGCTCACCTTCCACAAATACAGTTGGTAAATATTCTGTAACTGCTTCAGGAGCGATAACATAACCAGCGGCGTGTTGTGTCAGGTTAGATACCATACCACTCAACAACGGTGCCACTTCAAGGACACGTGCAACACGTTTGTCCTCTTCAGAAAGAGCGATGACTTCTGGTAAATCACAAAACTCTTTGATACCGAATCCCTTTTCATCACGAACTAGTCCTGCAAGTTTTTCACCTAGTGAAATTGCAGTTTTTGATTGGTAATATGCACGAGGAATTGCTTTCAGAAGTGCTTTTAACTGATAGGTTCCAAACGCTGAAATACCAGCCACACGAGACTCCGTAATATCTGTCGAAACGTTATAAAAATCTCGTGTATATTCGATAATCTCTTTTCGGTGCATATCTGGGATATCCGTGTCGATATCCGGCATTGAAACACGCTCTGGATTCAAAAACCGCTCGAACAGCAATCCGTATTTTAATGGATCAACGTCTGTAATAGCTGTAGCGTAGGCTACTAAACTACCAGCCGCAGAACCACGTCCTGGGCCAAAGTTGATAGGGTTTTCAGAATAACCACTTCGTTTAATGAAATCTTTCCAGCGTGCAACAGTTTCATCATCGTATGAAGCATAATTTCGTTTACCGTAATTGATGAAATCGGCAACGATAAGAAAATACCCGTTGAACCCCATACTGTCAATAATTCCAAGTTCGTAATCAAGTCGTTCCCAATATTCCTTTGGTACTTCTTTTTCACCGAAGCGACGTTGTAAGCCAACCTTAGCTAAATGCCAGAAATATTCTTTCTCGCTATCGAATCCTTTAGGAATATTGAAGATCGGATTGAAATTATCTTTCACGCTCAAATCGTAAATTTCAATTTTATTTAAAATTTCGATTGTATTATCCAACCACTCAACTGGAACTCCCCAGTTTTCAACTTCATCGCTTGTGTGGATATAATGATTATCTCCTGAAACTAATTTAGCTGATGTCACAACCTTTTTCTGTTTCAGTGATTGGATTACTCGAAATCCTTCTGAGTCTTCGCTTTTAATTTGACGATAATCGTTTGTCAAAACGACCTTGATATCATTCTTTTTAGCTAAAAGCTCTACACGTCTATTTCGTTCATCACTTAAATCATCCTGCAATTCGGTTGTTAGATACAAGTCATTCTTGTCGATGTTTAATTTTAAGAGATTTTTGAAGAGTGTGTTATTAGAATCTGCGTCTGAAATAAAAACGAAACCTGATAAATCAAAGTCTTCTAAAACCTTTAGACTTACACTTTTTCCTTTTTGTCTCAAACTAGAGATTGTTGTTAGAATACGACATAAAACTTTATAAGCGTTGTGGTTTTTAGCCAGCAATACAAGATTCATAGTTGAAGTTTTTGTCGAGAATGATAGCTCAGTACCGTTTATTGGCTTTTTACCAGCAGAAATCATCCCTTGGTTAAAAGAGTAGATTCCAAAGCCAACTTCGGGATCTGTCAATGCAAGTGAATACTCTGCATTTTTAACGATATCTGAGATCTTAGCGATTGAGTGTCCCATAGAATACTCGCTCTTACCACGCAACTCCACAAAACGGATAAGTTTTGAGCCATCTAAAACAGGTTTTGTTGGATAAACAAGACCTTCTCTCATACTTTCAATTACACTTTCTTCACAAGTAAGCTCTTTTCCAGAAGTTGAAAAAACTTTTCCGTTACGAAAAACAACACCTTCTTCATTTTCAACTTCAAATCTTCCGTTTAATTTTGAATACATAGTCAAAAGACCCCCTTATTTCTGTTAATTGCTTACTTGATAAGTATAACATATAATACACACAAAGTCAATAAATTCATAACAACATAAAAACAATATCACAACAATATTTTGTTACAAATAGGTAAACTAAATATATAAATAGTTAAACTATTTTATATTTATATATTATATAATAAATAATATATATACAGTATATACTATAACTATTAAAGATATATATTATATATACTATAACTATTAAAGAATATTATATACTGTAATTATTAAAGAGTTGTAGCATTTATTTTCTCGAATCAAAGATTCTCGAAAATGTCGCTTCGCTCTAGAAATACAAAAATGTTAGGCTTGTAAGTTTCAGAGATGGGCTTCGCCTTGTTGGAAGTCGCCTTCGGCTCCACATTCTACAAAAAGCTTCGCAGTTTTTGCTAACTATGTTATCTTTTCTAACACGTTAGTTGATAGGTCGTTTTATTTTATTTTTAAGAACGTCTGATATGTACATTCTAGCGTAAAATTTTACACTTGCGGATTATCGAAGATAATTCGCACAGGTTTGTGTAAGCAAACCTGTCAACCAAATACAACCATTATGTATTTAAATTAATAATTGAGTATTTAATTTTCAATGTTCGTTCGTGTATTTGTTGGTTTTCGGTCATTTTTTCGTTATTATTTTTTCGTCTGTTCGTTTTTATTATACATCACTCTATCACGATTTTCTCTCTTTGTCAAGTGGTATTTTTTAAAAAAAATAATAAAAAACGATTGACATTGGTACGAGAGTGTGATAAACTTATATACAACGTATCTTAGACCTTTGTAAAATTTCCGCACAAGGTCTTGTTTATTTTTTTTAAAAAAAGGAGTCTTACTTTACTGAATGGCAAACAAAGAAGAACAAATTAACAACAAAAACCTTTCACGTGGTGAAGCTGATAAATTGCTAAATGATGTTCAAACAATTCGTGATTTGCGTGCAATCACTGATCACACTTATAATAGCAATGTTTGGGGTGAAACCGATATTCCTGAAACAAAATGGTTCACAACGGCTAAAAATGCTGTTTTGAAAAACGGAGACAACAAGAAGTTTAAATTGCGAGTCGAGGAGTCTCTTGCAGATCTATTGCGTGGTTGGACTGATTCATTAACTGAATTGAAAGCCTCTCTTGAAACTATTGTTTATGTGACGCAAAAACTGAAAGAAAATCCAGACTGGGAACTAACAGTCGATGATTATGTTGATTTTTTGACACATCGAGTTATTATCATCGCATTGACTAATCGATTGAGCCTTGCGGATCCTGAAAAAATCCCTAATTACGATCCGGAAGATGATGAATAAAAAAATAGAATGTTGGTGACACTTTGACTGATTTAACAAATAAAAATATTATTTCAGAACTCAAACAAATTTTTGACGGGGTTGGAAAAGTTGCGACTCGTTCCGGATTTTGCGAACTAAAACTGTCCAAACCACAACGATTGGATATTGGTTTTTATGACAACAAACTAACATTCTCTTCTGTGAATATTTCAGTGGGTGAATCTTTATCTGAAGTAAATGCAGTTCGTTTTTCATTACCTGAATTAGTATCAGTACTGGGACTTCTTCAGAAGCGTGAAGCTTTAGACTTGTCATACGTCAAGGAACACAATGTATTTTGGTTTAACGGATTACCTCTGTTTGATACAAAAGTATTAGAGGACGATCAGATTTTCATTCCAGAAACAGCTGTAACTTATAATAGAGAAGATTGGTCTAATACAATTGACGTTATCTCAGGTTCAAAAAAAGAATTAAAAAAAGGTTTTTCTCCAGAAACTGAATTTTTATTCGTAGATGTTCAGAATGGTGAAGTTCGTCGATTGGATAACTTTGATGTTAAAGTAACAAAAGTTTCCGACGGAGATCCCTCTGGTGATAAGTTCCTTGTTGATAAAGTTAATGCAAAAATCATCGAATCAATCTTTTCTGATTGTGATGATTTGGATGTCTCATTTAATAAAAATTCAGTTTTGTTTAAATCTAATGATATTCAACTAAAGCTTGATCGACCGGAAAATTTGAATATTGAACTTTACAAACCAGTCTAATGTTATAATTTTTGAAAAAGACAAATAATGATAGGAGGTTTTCTTAGTGGAAACAAGTTTCAACAACACGCCAGAAGAAAATTCAGGTGTTGGCGGGTATGATATTACCGCAGAATTAGAAAAAATGAAAAACGAAGGCGGAGGTTATAATCCGAATCAAAACAAACCTGTTAAGCAGGGTGGTGGAGGTTTGAGTGGTAAACTTAATAGTTTTATCCCTGATGATAAAAAAAAGATCTTGACGTATCTCGGTATCGGTGGCGTTATTCTTGTATTGATTTTGCTATCATTCTTCTTACTGTCACACAATAAAAAAGTTGCTAATAATAACAGCACACAATCACAAGTTCAAACACAGAACAATGATTCAAGAGCTCTTTTCAAGGCTAGTATTCAAACGGCAGTAAATGCCCAAGAAGCTAAGGGTAATATTTCTAAGAAATGGCGAGCTGCAACTGTCGAATATAGCAAGACTCAAGATTTAAACGTCTTTAAGGAAACTCTTAATCAAGTTAACGAAGAGCGTACTTCTTACATCGAGAAAATCAAGAGTGATGATAATGAGTTGAACAATTTGGTTATCAATGCTTTGAATAATCAGCGTGAATATTTAAACAAGGCATACAATGTCGATAACTCAGCTGACGCAATTTCAATTTATAACGAATGGAACTCGGGCGACAAAGCATACGACGAAGAATACAACACAATTCTCAAACAATTGCTAGACAAGGTTGGTATCAAATACACAGAAAAACAAAATTCTGATGGTGGCCCAACAATCGAATATTAATAATATTTGAATGAGTTAAGCACCGGGATCGCTCGGTGCTTTTGTTTTTTTGTATTATGTTGTTGACTTATTCTATATTTTTTGATAAAATAATAGTAACTAGGTACTGAAATAAAATCAGAAAGGAGAATTTTTTGCTTAAATTATCAAAGAAATTTCCTGAAAATTACCTGACATCAGGGGTTAACTTCCTTTACTTTGGTGATAAACACTACCAATTTAAAAAACCTGCCAATCGTACAGATGATTTTTCGGAAACAGAAAAAAACAAGGTTAAACAAGTTAGAAAAATTGCGAAAGAACACAACGTTCGTGTTATTTTGCAACCCGGAGATTTGTTAGATAAACCGACTTTACCTAATAACTTTGTAGAAGCCATTCTTGAAGAGTGGGGTTTTTCTGCGTACAAAAAAGCTCGTGAAGATTACGAAGCCGGTATCCTTTCCAAAGATGAGATGACAGAAGCGATTTTGGATTATATCCCGATTGTTGGTACGGTAGGAAACCACGAAATTTTTGGTGGTTCTCTTAAAACCTTGCCCAAAACCACGTTAGGATTCTTATCATCTATTGGTTTCGTTAATCTTGTTGATAAAGACAACGTATTTACTGTAAAAACTTCAGGTGGTAGAACTATCGCAATTTCAGGATTACCTTATGATCTGAATCTGTTGAAGGATGAGAAGAATTTTATTCTACAAGAGAAAAAGGGCGATACCGATATCTTCTTGGTACACGAAGCGCTTTACAACACAACTTTGGGTCCAGAAATTAACTGGTTGCCAATTGATAAGGTTTACAAAGATACAAAGGCTGATGTCACGATTGCTGGTCATATTCACCACGGATTTGGTTGGATCGAGAAAGACGGTAAAATATTCGGAAATCCCGGAGCATTAGCTCAACAAAGTTCTTCAGTTGCTGAGTTGGATCGTGATATTTATGTAAGTCTTATTCACGTATCAGAAGATGGTGAAATTTTCATAAAAGATATTAAACTTGATTCACCACGAAGTCGAGATATTTTCGACTTGACTCAAAAGGACGAAAAGATTAATTTAGAAAATCAATCGAAAGCTGTCGCTAAGATAATCGACCAAATCAAGCCGATTGGTGATGGACTTGCGACTAGCATTATTGCCGATGTTGCCTCTATTGATTCTGTTCCTAAAGCTGTAACAGAACTTGCGGTTGAAACAACACGAGAGGTTGAGAATCGCATTCGTCAAACAGAGCCGTTAAGTGAAGATGTCGATTATAGGATTCGAAGAATTGAACTTGTCAATTTTGAAGCACACCAACACACTGTTATTAATATCGACAAGGACAACGTTCCTTACGTGTTTATTGGTGAATCCTCTAACGGTAAATCATCTATTGCTCGTGCTTTGTATTTCTTCTTTGAAAACGAAGGTAATTCACTCTCGTTTGTGCGAAAAGGTATCAAAAATACCGAATGTAAGGTTATATTACATCGTGCTGATGGTCTTGTAGCTTCACGTTTCGTCAATGTGAAGAAAACTAGAACAGGAAAGCAAAAGATTGTGGATCAAGGGTGGCATATTACCTATCCTGACGGAACTGAAACCACGACGAACACGCAAGGATTGGAAACAATTCAACACCTGTTTGGGTTTAATTATCTATTTCTTGATGAAAAAGATAAAATCGGAATTAATTTCCGAAAACAAAAGGAAGGAGACTTCTTCTTAAACTTAAAAGGTCAACAACGTGCAAAGGTTATTGGTGCTTTATTTGGAACGCAATACATCCTCGGTGCAATCAAGGATTTGGAGAAAGTTCGACGCAACTTAGCTTCTGAACGAAAACTAGTATCTGGCGATCTAAAAAATATTGATGATAAATTAGAGCCATTAAGTTTATTAGATCAAGAACAGTTTGTTGTGGACACCTTGGAAACACGATTTGATAAAATGAAAGTTAAAAACACGATCTTGAGAAGTGCTTCTGTTTTGATGTCGAAACAAAAGTCTATCGCTGAACAAGAATCGCTTCTATCAGAGTTTTTAAAAAAGAAACCTGTTGTAAGTTCTATGGTTGATGATTACAATGAATTAGAAGTTTTGGTTAGAAAACAAATTTTTGTTGAATCAATTCAGGAAAAGTTGATCAAGACTCGAAGAGTTTTGTCGAAACTTAAAACTTATTTAGAAGAAAAGGACAAGGTAAACGAATCTCTTGATAGATTCTCACTATTAGAAGAAAAGGTTAAAAATTCCAATAATATCAAAAATACAAGTGATAGCTTGATTAAAGTTACAAGAGATTTAGAGAATATTAAATCAATTGTTTCTAAGAAAGATAATCTAATTAAAGCAACCGATGACTATGAACTTTTAAAAGAAATTTTTGATAAATTGGGTAAATTAAAAGTTATTCAAGAAGAAAAGAAATATAACGAAAATTCTTTGAAAAGGATGACGAAGTTTATTTCTATTATCGAAAATTCCAGCAAGGAAAATGAAGGACTTTTTGCTGAATTAGAAAGTAAAAATTCAAACCTTGAGAAAGTTATCGTACTTTCAAGAAAATTAACTGAAATTATTTCAGAATTGAAAGTTTTGTCTGACAAAATCGAAGGAATGAAGGTTAAACTATCGGAAGATGAATCTAAACTGAAACAATTAGAGAAACAATATTCTTCTGTTGAAATTGCAGGAGTTACACTATACGGTCTGAAACGCATTGGAGGGGAAATGACTGAAACAGAATTGAAAGAATTAGGCAAGGCTGTTGCCGAACAAAAGGAACTTATGATTCGTTCAGAATCAACGCAAGAATCTTTGATTAAAAACAAAGAAGAACTAGAATCTCAACTTCGTGAGTTAGGTGTTGATCCTGATAACGTAGAGGATGAAGTTAAGAAATTAGAAGAAGAAGTTGAAACGTTGAAAAACAACATCACAACAAATCTTGCAGATGTTAAGGCTGTTGCTGAAAAACTAAAAGACTAAATTCGAAATTAATAAAAATTGTAAGAGGGAAGAAATTCTCTCTTATAATTATTAAAAATAAATTTATTGCCCGGTAGCCGGGATAGAAAGAAGGTGTCTTATGAAACGAGAGTTTTATGAGTTTGCTGGAGAAGTCTCAGACGATAACGTTATTGAGACTGAATTGCGTGAGGAGCTTATTGCTAAAGATTTCGTTAAGAAAATTAGTCGCTCCCTTGTTCGAAATATTATCTGGATGTGCTTAAATAGTGTGGCACTTTCAATTTTGTCACTTATTTTTCAAACACTTGGAATTAAAATCCTCGTGAGCGGAAGTATGTACACACTTCTTGTGTTTGGACTAGGAATTTCGTACCTGTTTATTTTTATTGGTACTATCTTGATGAACTTACAGCCGATTAAGGCAAATGAGTTGTTTAAGGATCTAATCCTAATTTTCCAATTATTATCTCCATTTATTGCCCTAACTTACCTATCACAACTTGGCGTTGTTTTATCAGGTATGGGCTCCGTTGCATTCTTTGTAACATTCTTGCTTGTTCGCTGGCCGATTATCAAGAAATGTTTTGCAGCATTTAATTAGGGGGTATTCCAATGGTTGAAGAAAAAATTGACAAAGACGGATTCATTGTTACAACTCAAGAAGAATCTGTACCAAAAGAAGACCGTGAGTTTGCAATCAACGTTTATTCAAACAACGGTGAGGAAATTTGTACTGTTTACACGAACAACCCAACAGTTGCTCGCAAATATGAAAAATTCATTAAGAGCAGCCCGTCTATTCGATCCGAAAAGGTTTACGCCGAAAACGGAAAACTTGTTGGTATCCAAGGTGTTCTTGATTTGGATGTAGCTTCTGTACGTATTTACAAAAATACTAAGGGCAAGACATCGGACGAATCCAGCGAGGCTCGCAAAGCACGAATGAGTGCAGTTCGTGCTCATAAAAAATAAAAAAAAGGAGTGATAAAAATCACTCTTTTTTATTGGCTAAATTCTTCAACTTTAACTTTTAGTTTTTGAAGAAATTCTTCACGGGAGATCATCTTATCCGTCTTGAATGTTTTGTCTCGCCACAATTTAAGTTCTTTAGGAGAAACAAAGCCTTCAGGGCGAATACCTTCATCAAGCAATTCCTCAATTAACAGAGTTTGCCAATTAGCACCAAGGCTCAACCCAGTTCGATATCCAGGATAGCTGCGATAATTTGGTGTCTGTTCTGACAACAGTGCTTTTGGGGCCATCACATCATAAATTCCTGCATAAGTAGCTGCAATAGCATAAGATTGCTGATAAGACAGAACCTTGAACGACATTGAGTGGCTACGGGCTACACGCTTAAGGAAAATATCCGACGATTTGTTTGTCACTGAAATAACTTCAGATAGGATTTTTGCTACTGATCCAGCGATAGATTTTGTCGTAATTACCGCACGTCGAGTTCCAGTATCAACATAGTAGATACCCGGAATGTCTTCGTATGATGTATTTTCCAAAATCCAATTCTTAATAACATCCCGTGTTGGTTTGATATTGTCAAGCTCAAATAATAGATCGAAAATGGTGAAGTTCTTTTCATCGATAGACACAACAGGCCCATCATTAAATTTAGATTTACCTTTTCCGGCTAGAGCTTTTTGTTTACAAGCAAAGTCGATAATGAAGTATTCTTTCTCTCCTTTGCATTTTCGTTTTTCAAAGATTTCCCCACGGAAATCATACTGAGTTTTATTATCACTCAATTTATTCACCTTCTTTCTATCAGTTTTTATATTCTCATTCTTACTGATTTATTATATTTTCTGAAATTATAACAGAAAATATAAGGTTAAAACAAAAAGTTGTTTAAAAACAACAAAAATAGAGAGTTTGACTCTCTATTTTGTAAAAGTGATATTGTTTACTATAATAGAATTTACATTTTTATTTTTAGGATAAATAACAATCTGATTCTTATCCTTAAGAACCTGAACATTATCTACAAAAATAAGATGATTTAATCTTTTAATTTTAAGATCGTCAGATCTCTGACTTTCAGTTTGATTCGAATCTAAATATACTGAGAAGTTTAAGAGAACCTTGTCTGTATTAATTTTTTCGTTAATGTCGTAAACTCGTAATATACAGTTTGTTGCGTAAAGAATATTTTTTAATGAAGCTACAATGACTTTCCATTTTTCTTCATAATCGTAGTATTCGGGTAGCATAATATTGATTTTAATTTTATTTAGACGCAACAAATCATAATTTTTGATTAATTTTAAAAACTCTACAAAATAATCAATAGTAACATTGGTAAACCCAAAGTCTGCAATCTTATCTACAACAGTTTCAGGAAACGTGACAATACCCTCGCTAAAGTATGATTGAAAATTGGTAAACTTGATAAGTTTCACATAATCTGATAGATATTTGTAGTTGTAATTTTCGGGACAATTGTAGATATTGTGACCTTCACTCATTCCGATAACTCTTTTAACAATTCTATCCGTAATATCTACAACAAAACGTTCAGGAGTTGTTGATTGATTTATAGAATCAATCGTCTCACTATTGGCTCTTGGGGCTTTAGTTGATAGATACATTATTTCGGTTATAATGATATCGAATGTTTCATCAGATAGATACTTTAAGTTTTTAAAGAAATAATCGTTGATTGATTTATAAAACAATTCTAAACGGTAAACATATCTACCATCTTTGAAAAATGATGTGGTTGATTTTCTGTCGAAGATTATGTTGTGTGTGTATATGTTTATATTTTCTTTTTGAATTTCTGGACTTAATTTTTCCCAGTATTCTGAAAATATAAACCGAGACCCCATTCTTGTAACTGTATCTTGCCCAGTCCAAAAGTCATCACCTTTTAAAAGTAGATTCGCTGAAAATTCCTCTAATTTTTCAAAAATCGATTCTTTGACCAAAGATTGAAAGGTTTCGATGTTTATAGATAAATAATCAAAGGGCTCATCTCCGGTTTTGGAGATATATTTTTCGCATACTCTGCACATAACATCACGAAATTCATCACTTGTCAATAACTCAAACGAGTCTTCCTGGTAAGAGTATGATTGTCCAATCGACAAATATAATCCTTTCCTCAAAGGATTCAAGTACACAGTCAATTCCATTTTATTTGATTGTGGAGTTGATTTTCCGTTAAAACAATCATCAATCACAACTCTCCAAAAACTAGCCTTTTTTGGGATTGTTATTTTCTTCAACTTCATCATCTCAAAAATAAGACTTTCAAATTGCGATAGGTTATATTTTTCGCTATTTTTCATAATATTTCCTTCTTTCTATATTTAATTAAGTTTTTTATTTCTCTGTAATTATATCAGAAAAGAGAGATTGTATAATAATCTCTCTAGTAATTAAAGTTTAGCTTAAAAGAGAAGCGGAGATTTTAAAGTTGTTTCCGTGCAAGTTTTTCGTAATCGAAAAATAATCTTCTCCATTAAACTTACACTCCTCGTATTCCATACCAAGAGTGTTGGCGCAATCTTTAACGCTCTTAATTAAATTTTCATCAACCTCTTTGCTCTTTTGTAAACTTAACATTTTAGAGCCATAAGTGATATTGATATTTATATTTTCAGGCAAAATTCTGTATTTTTGTAGTTTTAAAATACAATCACTAACTTTCGAAATCAAATCAGAAATTGAGTATTCTAAATCTGAAGTTAATTCTATTGTTTTCATTCCTTGAATACAATATACTTTTAATTCATTTTTGTACAATGAACTCATCTGATGTTGGATATTAAAATTAACATCTTTAATTCCCGATTTGTTTTTAGATTCAACTAAAGATGACATTTCATCCAATAATTCACAAATATCAGAATCAAAGGTGAAGGAGAGGTTTTCCAATAAATCTTCTGTATTTATATAAGAATAATCGGTGAAGAATCTTCTTTTAAGATCATTGTTTAGTTTTGCGTATCTTGACAGAAAAGGAACTTTCTCTTTTTGGTTCAGATTGTTAAACTTGTATAAAAACGACTCGTCTAGGTTTTTATAAAAATCAGGATTTTGTTTTTGGATGAATTTCAACGCTTCCATCTTATCGCTTTCAAAACCATTACTACCAAATCTATCATAATCTGAAAATTCTTTTAATAAAAGTACAAATTTTTCTAGGTAGTTAAAACAATTATCAATGCAAATTTTGTTTGAATGATTAATAAAATAACTTATATATTTTCCTAAAAACAATGTTCTGTAATACATCCAGGTATCATCATCTTTTGAATGGTAATAAAATTTAAATTTTTTATAGTAAAGGTAATTAGATGAGTATTGTGAGATACTATCAAACAGGAAGTTTTGAAAATCACAAAATTCAAAAATTGAAATATCGAATGCCGATAAGAAATCACAAAATTCATCTTGGAAAATGAGCGACGGCCCTAACCTTAGAGAAAAATCAATAAGAGTGCTTTCATTATCTAAAGTTACCTCTATCATACCTTTATTAGTAAAGCTTCTCTTTTTAAAAATTACCTCTTCCGAAGCACCAACAAAAATGAGCAACAACTTTTGAATCTTATTTTTTATACCTTCTAGTATATTAATTAGCGTTTCCTTTTTGTTAAGAAACCTTTTTTTTGATATTAAAAAATTAATTTCTTTAAAAACCAACGAATCTACTATCAAACCTTCAACTTCATTATTTGTAAAAAGTTCAAAACGATAACTACGTTCTAAATTATCACCGATTCTCTTTGGCGGATTTAAAATTTTATTTATATTAAAAAATCCAATATCCGGCTGCACATCAACTGAGAACACAAACTCGGAGTTGTCCCCGTCAGAAACAATAATCTCTCCTGAAATTAAATCGAGAAAGATCCTTTTATCTGTAACTGATCCAGATAAGGTAAGTTCATTATAATAATATTCACCCAACTCATCTTTTTTAAAATGATATACGTTAGGTGAATCAATCTCACTATTAAAAGAGCTCCTAATGAAATCACAATTTATAGATTCGAACAATTTCTTTAGATTATTCTCGATAGTTAGTGATTTATTCTTTAAATTTTTACTTGTAGTAATAACCATTATTTTACCAGCCTTATATATTCTGATATATAGTATAACAAAAAACATTCACAAAATCAATTGTGAATGCTGTAAAAGAGCATTTGTTATGAGTTTTTGCGATTCTTTTAATCACTCCCTTTATTTTCTAGAATTTTAGATTTCACGTAATCAATTTGATTATTAATCAAAGGTGGTAAATAAATACTTTCAGCTAACAGTAATCCTTTTGATTCTAATATTTCATCGAATTTTTTATTAATTGAGCATTTAATATTATCTAAAATATCAACAGGGTCTTGCCCCTTTTCTTTTGCGAAATTCAAAACATTCTTTTCTGAAATTATTTTAGAGCTATAAAGATCTACCAAATCATCTACGGAAAATTCGCCAATCTTATTGATTAAAATTCTAAACTTAATTTCATCAATCTCGTTTTCTTTATTTTTTACTAAGTTCAAATAAGAAGATCCTATATTTGTCGTTTCACGATTATCAAGCAAATCATAAAAATAGAACGACTCACCTTTACCATAAAAATTAATGTATAGCATTCTATCATCTTCTTGAAGAATAGAGAAATAAGATAAAAGTTTTAGGATATCTTCCTTGTCAAAGGAATCGAGAAACTCCTCGTCTTTTAGAATTAGAGGGGTTATTCTGTCTCTAAAAGTTCCAGATGTTAAGGGCTCTCCTCCTAAAATAATTTCAGAGAGTAGGTTGCTCACCGAATTTTTAATATTTTTATTAACATTTTCAATAAAGCAAGGTTTATCTAATATTTTCTTTTTAGATAAAAAACGTTTAGGTTTTAATTTGATAGAATCACAGATTAAAATCGCAAATTCCTTTGGGTTTAGGATCTGCAAGAAATTCATTCTATCTACGCTATCCTTTCCTTTTTCAACAAAAACAATTTTGTTTTTATCTAAGTCTATCAATACGTACAGCTTTAAATCTTTTTCAAGAAAACGAAAAAACTCATCATCTTTGTACATAGATAAATAATAGGAGACCACATCAACCAAGTCCGGCAATTCATTCTCCACGGATAAGAAATTTTCAATAATGCTCTTTATTTTTTCCGGAAACTTTAAATAATTGGATCCTTGATGTTTGCTATTTTTCGTATTTATAACCAAAGTGAGTAACTCCTTTTCCTGGGTTTCTTTACTTATATTGTATCAAAAAAGAGTCGATTGTTCAACCAACTCTTTTTTATTTATAACAAAATTTAGATTACAATGGTGTTTTTCAAAACCAAACTGATATCTGATGTGAGAGGTATTTTGATTTGTTTATTCTCTTGATCTACAATCTCGAAACCACTAACGATATCAGTAAGTCCGGTTTTAATATTTGATAATATTCATAATTAGTAAGATTTTTAGGAAAGTTGTAGTCTCCCATTCTATAAAATGAAATGTCCTTATGTGTAAAATCTAACAATAGGTTTAAATGTTTTATACAAATGTATCGTTTGTTATGATCTATATCATTTAATTTTTAACATATCACAATAATATTTTATTTATTGTAGTATGTTAAAGGCGTCCTACAACACCTCTATAAGCCCTCTTTGATGAATACCAAAATACGGGTTTACTTGTATTTTTTAACTATCTTTTTATTAGACAGGGTATCATAACCAGTCAAACTTCTTGTATGAAATGATACCTTATTTCTGTTTAGACTAATACCCAATTTACCCAATCCCTTACTCAGGATGTTGTATGATCCATTGATATCAGCATTAATAAGTTTTCCATTCTTAGATTTATACAAACCTCTTTTCACACGTTTTCCGGAAAATGTATATTTTTTACCATCGGCTTTCCAAATCGGAATTACATCATAGTCTATGAAGCTAGCTTTTGATGTATAAGATTCCTCCTGTTCTACAACTTCTATTCCTCGCAACTGACATTTATACTTTAGCTGAGAAATGAATTTATTATAAGGAATTTGAACGAAATTTTGATTCCCCCTTTTACCAATAGAAATACCGGACTTCAAACCAACATTCTTACCAACAAAAACCTTTTCAAGTGCCATCTCGTCGAAAAATTCTGCTAGAAAACCTGTGATTTTGTGAAATTCTGATTGCAATTTCATCTCACGATTTCTAAAAAGACGGTGGATGTGCTTACTTGTTTTTTGATTTTTTGGTAATTTGGATTGAGATTTTGCTATTAGACGGTTGTATCCTTGATTGATATGTTTAACCTTCAAACCCTTAACTAAAAGTGGGTTTGTTCCATCAGAAAATGTAACCGCAGCTAAATTATCAACACCAAGGTCAATACCTGCATATTTATGAGTCTTTCTAAAAGATCTCTCTTTAACCTCGTAAATAACATCAATAAAAAAATAACCATCTTTTGGAATTATCTTGACACATTTCGGGTTATCAACTTTTGTTGGAATTGAGATCCTCAGTTCTCTGGGACATAAAATAAGTTCATTGTTCTCGCCACGCTTTTTAGCAAAAGTCTGATTTGTAAACTCAACTACGTATCTACCTTCAGTCTTATGAAGATATCCAGGAAGTTTAGGTTTGTTTGTTATACTCTTATTAGACTTATCATTATAACCTTTCAAAAGATGATAATAAGAACTAATATTACCACCCAACATTTTTATAATATTAGTCGAAACTTTTGATGGTAATGCCTTCATATCGTTCTGGTCTTGTTTTCTAAATTCAGAAACTAATTGTATCCAGCTTGGTACTGGCTTTTTATCTTCCTTATCGGACTTATTTCGTTCGAATATAGATTGACGAATTTGATATAAGCCAGCATTGTAAAGATTCTTGGATTTAAATGTTAAATCGTCACAAATTGTGTATAAATCATTGCTAGGTTTAATTAAATGTCTTTCTACCTGTCTCATTGTTACCTCCTTTTCTAAAATTTATGTATCAACTTATTATATCATAAAATATTTAAAATAACAAATCTAGCTAAAAAATGAATCAAAAATATACCAAAAATATTTAAAATATAAACATTGTATTAACCTTAAATGATACGTAATATTTGCATTCATCAAAAACCCTACTTTTGGTTTTTTCCAAAAAAAATCTTCTTGTGACAATATTTTATCAACTTTTCTCGAAAAATTACCAAACTTTTCAAGAAAACACGTTTTGAAGTCCTCTCCTGTTCCTTTATATTTTTTTCACTAACAGACTATAAAAAAATGACGTAAAATAGTAAAAGAAATTTTTGTCGAAAAAAATAATAAAAAAATTTGATTTAACTGTTGACATCTTCAAAAAAATAACCTATAATAAGAATATCGAAACTTAATTCTTTTTGGAGGGATGGCAGAGTCAGGACGATTGCGCTCGTTTGCTAGTCGAGTGGTGGCCGTAAGGTCACCCGTGGGTTCGAATCCCACTCCCTCCTTACCACACACCATTCTTTCCTTCTTTTGGTGTGTGGCTTTAATGCCTCTTAGCTCAGTTGGCAGAGCAAGCGACTTTTAATCGTTGGGTCACTGGTTCGAATCCAGTAGGGGCAATAGGTTCGGATGGCGAAGTGTATTTGTTGTCAAGACTTGTTGAGTTAACGCACAAGTCTTACTTCAGATATTACGGGTTTAATAAATTCCATCGTGAAATCAGCCTAAAGTTTTCACAAGTGCAACTGGTTCTATAAAAATATCAGTAGGGTTGGCCCAACGCTGAATATTTTGCAGATTAAATAGAAGTCCGGATTCTTAGCAGGAGCACTTCGAGCACCAGGGGGTAGCATAGAATTAAACCAACTACCCGTCCTAAAGTTGTATGTGAGGAGAGGATTGAAAATCATCCTTGCAGTCCGACAAGATTCTGGTTTTTGGTTTTGGAGTCCAGATCTCCAAGATCGAGTGGTAACAGCACTGACCAGAATTGTCGTGAGTAAAACACACACTGGACATCTCAATTAGTCTTTCTGTAATTATTACAGGGGAGTGGACGTAAAGTTACACGATAAAGCGGAGAGGCACTTTCTGGGGTGTTATGCAATCTGCCTTTTAAGACTGAGGGCAGACGAAAAGGGGACAATAGTGTCCCCTTTTTTGTTTTGTATTTTTTTAAATTACATATAGTTCACTTCTGGAAGTTGAACTGTTTTTTTCTTGAACGAAACTTTGATTAATTCAGGAGAAACCCTGAACTCTCCTTTAGTTCCCTTTCTTAAGATATTGTAAGCGGCGTTTACATCTGCGTCTACAACACCACCAATTCCTGATTTGTAGTTGTGGACGTTAGTTTTGCTTCGTTCACCGGAGAAATTATCTTTGTCAAATTCATCGTTTGCTATACTATCCGCCAAAGATGTTCGATGTTCATCAACAACAATAACTTCTAGTGAAAAAATACTACAAGCTGTAATTAATTGTGCATATAATGACAGCATAAAATTATTACCATTATTAAGAGACATAGAACCAGATCTACCTAGATACAACTTTTCTACACCCATCTCTTTAAGTTCTTTAACAACACTGATCGCATAATTCAAGGTTTTTCGATAGAATGCGGCACCAACATTTTGACTGTTAAACTTCTTGTTTGTTGGGTCAACACCGACACTACCTTTTAGACTCGCTAGGTAATTTTTGTATTGTTCAGAAACAAACGAAACTGGACGACGCTGATCGGAGAATACAACAGTGATAAGATTATCATCTTTATAGGATGAGTTGATGTCGATACCAACAGACAGATACTCTGTTTGTTTAGAATTGTAACGCTCGTAACGTTCACCAACAAAACTAACCACGTTAGGTTCTTCAGATAATATCGGAACTTTAATAATTTCAGTAACTGTTGATTCTTCAATAACTTTAGCACGAGAAATTTCTTCTTTATAAAGTTCAGTAATTACAATGTTGTACTTACCAGCTTTACCTTCTTGGACTACAGTTTTTTCAGTCACATCCAAATCTGGGATTGTTAATGTAGGATATTGAATGTTGTGTGATACAGTTGTTACTTTAGGAGTTTCAACGAAAAGTTCGATAAACTCACGAATATCCTTGTAGATCAAACCTTGTGATTTCATATCGATTACGAAATCTTCAATCTGCTCAAACAAACTTTGATGTTCGAATACCACATCGTTTTCGCTGTTTTTACTTAACAAGATTTGTTCCTTGATGTCGGAAACAATTTCTTTACGTGTCTTTTTTTCTTTTGTCATTAAACAAATTCCTTCTTTCTATTACCACTTTGTGGTTTTTTGTTTTTTTTAATTATATAGAAAAAGACGTTTTAAAAAACGTCTTTTAAATCAATGTAAATTCTTCTAATCTTTCGAAAAAATCATCGATAGGAATTTCGAGCAAACCAAATTCAACTAAACTCCTAATTACATCAATTTCAGATTTTCTAAAGATTATAGATTTTCTTTTATCCTTATTTAAAGCTAAAAGTGAGTTGAATAAAACTTCAGAATTATATTTATTTGACAATAAAGTGTAAATTCCGTTTTCCGTTTTATTTCTAAAATCAAAGGTGATATTATGAAATTTTTCCGGCTCTACAGTTCTTTTATGGAACATTGTGAGTTCAATGTTCGTTCCGTTCTCGATAATCTTAGTTAATGAATTGATTTGGGATTCAATATAAACCAAATCAATATCTTTGTTAACCAAATAGAAGAGATCAAATTTATAGGTTTTACCTTTTGCGTAATCACAAGAGAGATAATTTGTGAAAGTTGATAACGCAGAGAAACTATCACCTCTATCTTTGTAAGGTTCACCAATATTAAAATAGCCATTGTTTTTAGCTTGGTTATCCAAAATCAATCTAGAAACAGCCTCACCATAAACACTTAGCACCTTTTCCCAATTGATAACATAATCACTGTTTGGTCGTCCGACACCACGATAATTTGCTGCAATGGCACTCATATAATCGTGGATTGTACTTGATTTTTCAAGTACGAATTTACCTTTATCAATCCTATATTGTTCTTTAGCTAATTTGCCTGATACAATTTTAGAAATTTCTTTATCTATATCTGTTTCAGATTTTCGCAAGTTATATAAAAGATCGTCAAAAATAAATTTGTCAGAATAACATTCACTTAAATTCCATTCTTTAAAAGCGTTATAAATATCTTTTAAGAAACAATATTCATCTTTCAATTTATAATCTTTACAAAAGTGATCATAATTTCTTGAAAAGAAACTAATCTTGTAATCTAATGAAGCTTTTAAAAAGAATGGAAAAACCTCATCTTTCAATTCAGAAGAAAATTTTAACGAATCTGGATTTTCAATCAAAAATTTTCTAAGATTATTTTTATATTGTGATTCAAATTTCTTCTGTAACAAATTAAGAATTTCATCAAGATTTACAACCTCGAATCTTCTAGGATATTTCTTTCTGTTTTGCCAATTTCTATATTTATTATCCTCTGAATAAATAACAACTGGATTTTCAGGATTGTAATTTTTCTTCATAAAACTCTTAAAATTGTCAACACCAACCAAAACCGACGTGTAATATTCTAGCAACGGTCTGGCTTGAACGTCACCCCAATTTGTATATAACTTGAATTTCCCAGAAATTAAATCGCAATAAAGATAGAGATCTTCTCTTGATTTGTACAATAAAGGAGATTCTTCAGTATATCCGTGTTTTTTGATCAAGTTTTCGTATGTATCTTTTTTAGTGAAATTATTATTTAATTCAAAAAAAGATTTTATTTCTTCAGAAAACTGAAACAACAACCCTGGTTTTGAAATTTCTTTGGCGATATCAGATAACGAAAGCATTTTTTTATTGTTATCACTTTTTATAACCATTTTTATTCCTTCTTTCTAACTACTGAGTAGTTTTTTTAATTTTTAAAATTATACAAAAAAAGAGTTACTGTTAAGCAACTCCTTTAAAATTAAATAACTGTAAACTGATCAACCTCTTTGAAGAAGTCAAATTCAATTGGAGAAGTAGCCAGATTATTTTCACACAGAATTTTCAAAACCAAAAGTTCAGATTTTTTTAGAATAATCCGCTTCTTTTGTTCCTCAGTTAGTGAAAATAAATATTCGAATAATTTTCGTGATTGATATTCTCCTGAAAAGAGAGAATATAACGCAGTTCCAATAAAGTGAAATACGTTTAACTGGATAGAGGTTTTATTATTTAACAAATTTGAAATTGCCTCAAAATAATAATCAACATTTTTACCAGAGTATTCATCAACATCGATCAAAATAGCGGCAAGATCAATGTTGTATTTTTTATTGGCAGAATATTCGTTAACTAAGAATTTCTTGACAAATAGTTCATTGATAAATTCATCATAGTTTTTGATGTGTGGTTCTCCAAAGACATCCAAATACCATTCAGGTACATCTTGATATTTTGTTAAAAACATAGAAATTCGTGTCCCGACCTCTTTGAAAACTTTACTCCAAAAGAAACCTTCAGTGTGCAATAAACATCTACGCTCCATCTCAGAATAATATCTTGTTTCGGTTAGAGCGAATTTGATCAACCTACTTTCATTGATTTGAACGCGTCCTTTCTCGAAATCTTCACAATCCTCTTGGTATAACCTCTCTGCAAGAGTACCGATTTCGTTTTCGATACTAGTACCAGCTTTCTTAAGTTCATTTTTAGCAAAATGTAACCCAAATTCACCATTATGAAATTCATTGATAATTTTTTGTTGGAATAATTTATATACATTATTCAAAAACGAAAATTCTTCTTTTAATTTAAAATCTTCGCAAAAAACATTGTAATTTTCCTCGAATTTCGATAACTTGTAATCTAGATTGTTTCCAACGAAGAACGGGAACACTCTACGATTATTGTTTGCCGAGAACTTCATATCATACTCACTCTCGTATAGTAAAAAATTCTTTAGATTCTTGCTATATTGTTTTTCGAATAGACTGTTCAGCAATTCAAGGATGGTATCCATATCCACAACTTCGAAAATTCTTGGGTACTGTTTTCGAGTATTGTAATTTCTGTTATCATTGTCGCTAGAATACACAATGAATTTATTTTCGTAACTGTAATATTTCTTGATAAAACCCTCGAATGTTTCAGACCCGACCAAAACAGTTGTAAGTGAATTTTCTACTGGGTTTTTGTAACTTCCAGCAATTGAAAGGTAAAATTTACCATCCAACAAATCGTAGTAAAGATCCATACTATTGCGAGATTTATACAGAACTGGAGATTTTTCAGAATTTCCATTCTTTGATTGCAAAGAATAATAATTTTTCTTGCGTTCAAGAATATCAATATCCTCAAAGAAAAGTTTAACCTCAACTTCGAACTGCTTCATAACATTTCCTTCAGAAAATGCTTTTGAGATATCAGTTATTTTGAACAACTGATTTTTATCTTTTTTGTTATTTATAACCATTTAATTTCCTTCTTTCTTCTCCTGAAATAAATTCAGTTTTTATTTTTTCTTAAATTATAATAGTATATTTAATCATCTATCATAATTACAGAAAATAAAAAGAGGTGGTTCCTGTTAATACCATCTCTTTTGTAATTATTAGCAACAAAACCCTACTATTTGTTACTGAAGGAAACACGAGGAACAACTTCTTCAGCGAAAAAGCTTTCTACGTGTATTTCTTTTTTCATCTTTAAGCCTTTACCAGGCTCAAGAACAAACTTTTCTTCCACAACTCGTGTAACTACAAGTTGTGAATTTTTTAACTTCTTGGTGTATTCAGTTTCACCAGAAGAGTATGAGTCCTCGTTGAGACTCAAATTAGTTGGGCCGTTTACTTTAGTAAAGTAAACTTGGCGATCTGATAAAAGATCACGTTTCCCGTTATAGATAACATCATCACCAGATGTCACCACAAATTTATCATTGATAAATTCCACATTGAAATGACGATATGTAACAACCTCTTTATTTTCAGAGATTGTTACACCATCATACCAGCCACTTCCAATAGGGACAATGACTGTAAAAAGATAGGTAAAGAAGAGACAAGAGGCGATCCGCCCAAATCTCTCTAACAAATTATCAGTTTTGGGAAGAATTTTTTTCCCTAAAAACACCAATGCAGCAAATACTGTGACAAAAATAACGATAAATGAAATCAAGTTCATTTGTTCTCCTTCTTTCCGACCAAATGGTCTATTTTTTTACGTATAAATTATAAAAGACTCTCGTGATTGAGAGTCTTTTTTCAATTAAATGATTTTAAAAATTCAACAACATCTAGAATATTTGTTTTCAGGATCCCATTATTAATTAGAACCTCAATCGCTTCCACCTCATTTTTGTGGAAGGATACTAGTTCTTTTTTATTATCAGATAGATTCTTCAACCATTCAAAGATGTATCCAGATTGATCCGTAACAGAAACTAAACTTTTAAACTCGCCACAGTATGAGACAGATCTTTGAGTTAACAAACGAATTTTAATCATTGAACCGGATTCCAACAAATTACCAATGCTATCATCAAGATGTTCGAAAACCTGCTGCTTATCTAGATTTGGATAGTTTGCCTCAAATAATGATACATTCAAGCAGAAATAATCATCAATATATTCTACAAAAAATTCAGACAATTGCTGTCTTCTTAGATAATTACTAATATCGAAATCCTTATCACCAATCAAATCAATATCTGTATTATTCGATTGACACTCTTTTATATATTCAAACGTTTTTTTGATTAAGATTTTTTGAGGTTCCTTATCGTCCGTTGTTAACGTTGTGTATTTAAAGGCGGAAGATACAGCGTGAAATAAACGAGCATTATTGAAATTAGACTTTCCATTTTTAAAATTAGAGATATCTTCTCTGAGAATAGATTCAGAATAAGTTTCGACTGACGAATTTAAATCCAAGGAAAATCTTTTGCAATATCTATATAAATCTTCAAAGGATGATGAACCGTCCATCAACTCGTTTAATCCCTTTTCTTTATACTTTTCGTAAATGAATCGTAGATGTTCACCATCTTCCCTCAAATTACCATTCTCGTCTAACAGGTGAGAACAGTTAAACTCAAAGTATCGTAATTGTTGTTCCAAATCACCAAGAAATTGGAATGGAAATACATCTGTACCCTTGAATTTTGAAGAGTATTTTAGAGAATCAGGTTTATCAACCAACAAGTTTTTTAAATTTCTCTTATAATCTTTGGAAATACGCTGGTAAATTTTTGTTATTACCTTATCTACATCAACGCAAAAATATTCTTCAGTGTTTTTTGACGTACGAAAATCTTTGTTAAAGTAGATCAGATCCTCATCCTTGTTAAAGGCTAATATGAAATCTTCAAATTTCAAAATACCAACCAAAATAGTATCAAAAAACTTTGATTTACTTAAAGCTTTATTCTCATAGAGTGTATCGTACAAGTCGATTTTTCCTGTAACAAGATTGTAAGAAATAACCAAATAATAGTCGCTTTTAAATATTTTTGTTGAAGTATAAGATTCGTTAGGATAACTTGAATGCCATCCTTTTTTGTGTTTCATATTCCCACGATTTGAAAAGAACTTTCTGATGGTTTCTCTATAGGAATAGAGAAAAGATTCATCTTTTAAGATCTCATTAACCCCTTTTAGTTGTTGAATTGGACTTTCTAATTTTGAAATAACCATTTTTTCCTTCTTTCTATCGGTACCAATCCCGATTTCATTTTCTTTCTGAATTAATTATAATAAATAGATAAGTTAACTACGCTATAATAAATGTAGGCAAATAAATTTAGCCTATTAAAACGTTTTGGTAGGAGGTAACGTTGTGAACTTAAAAAAAATCACAGCAATCGCTAGCGTATTCGCTACTACACTTCCAGCACTAATTGCCGCTCCTGTTTTCGCAGAAGAGTCTAGCAGTACTACAACTGATCCAGCGGTAGAGCTAACTGCTGGAAAAGATTCAGACAAGGAAGCTAAAGTAAGTAAGGGTGATCAAGCTCTTACCGATAATTCTAAGAGCAAGGATAAGGAGTCTGATAAGAACACAACCGTTCTTAAGAAAGAAGAAAAAAAGGCTCCTGAAACTACAGAGGCTCCAAAGAAAGAAGAACCTAAACCAGCTGAGAAAGTTCCTGAAAAACTCCCAGAAGCCGGTTTCGAAACTATCGGTGCGGGTCTTCTTGGTGCTTCATTTATCGGTGCTGGTGCTGTAGCAGTAGCTAAACGCAAAGCGAAACGTCAATAAAAAATTATTCTCTTTTTTAGTCTAAAATAAGATAAAGACTAAAAAGGAGTTTTTTATTTGTTTAAAAGAATAATACTTTCATTATTGGAGCATATTTTTTATATAGGTATTTTGACAGGCTCCATTTTGATCATTTTTGGAAATCAGATAACCGCTCACATTGCACGCAGCACAACGCAACACACAGTTGTAAAGAAGATTTCTCAAGATGATTTAAAAAAAGAAAACGAAAATGCTGATTATGATTGGTCGAACGTATCTAACTCGAACGTATTAGATTCATTGTCCGCTAAAATGAAAAGTCAATCAAACCCGATTGCCATTATGACACAACCAGAAGCTAAAGTTGCCACAACAGTAGTCGCTGGTCTTGATAAATATCAGTTGAATCTTTCTGCTGGAACTATTTCAGCAGATCAAAAGTTAGGAGAAGGCAATTATGTGTTAGTAGGACACCACGTACCGAAATCGGAGTGGGCTCTGTTTTCCGGAATTTATTATTTTGCAAAGCCTGGACAAAAAATTTACTTAACCGATTTGGATAAGGTTTATGAATATACGGTCACTAACGTGAAATTTGTGGAAGAGACCGACACTGATATCGTAAGACAATCAAAAGTTGATTCTGAAGAAAACGGGCACACACCAGGAGTTCCAATGTTAACACTTATTTCTTGCGATATTACAGGAGATAAACGTATAACTGAATATGCTGATTTAACGGCAACTTACGATTTTAATAAAAATAAATTACCAAAAGAAGCCGTTGATGGTTTTGAAAAGGCAGGTGACTTTGATTGGAGATCTTAAAGAATTTTTTTAAAGTGATTAAAATTTCCTATTTATTAATAATTTTCTCACTTGCCGGACTTGCCTTATATACAAAAATATCAGGTAATAACATTGTTGATAATTTTATAGCGGGAAATAAATTTGAACGAATTGAAAGGTTATCCTTGCCACAAAAAGTTTTAAACAAAGTAGATCAGACCATAGAAACTGAACTGGGACGATTAAAGATAACTGATATTAAAATATTAAACGGGGTGTCTTATCATCCGGACGGTTCGAGACAAGAAGCGTTTGTTATAACTTATGAATTTACGCCTAAAAAATCAGGTATAAAAACGAATACACTTTTTGATGAAACGGTGATCGTTACACAAAACGATAAAAATCCACAACCTGCTGTATTTTTTGGAGGTGGTGTTGATCAGGCTGTAATTGATTCAGTTAATAAAAGTGTTGAAATTATTTCAGAAGAGGAGGTTGGTAAACCAAAGACCGCCTCTAGTGCATACGCTGTCGATCCCGGTAGAGTAGATGTCCTTTTTGGAAACAAAAAAACACTTTACTGGGTTAATAAAAAGGAATAAAAAAAGAACCAGAAAAACTGGCTCTTTTTATTTTTTTATCTAGGTAAAATCTTATATTAAGTCAGACTTGCAAGATTTCCAACTAGCGTCCACGTGTGAATCCACACCATCAAATCCTTGACTACGCAAGCGATCTCTGGAAATTCGCTCTTCAAACTCTCTTTTTTCTCTCTTTCCATAATATCTCGCACAGGTACAAGCAGAACACTCACAAGAGAATGTGTATTTGCTATATTTGTGTGTCGGTTTTACTTCTTTTCCTGTCAACTCTTCCATAATCTTCGCTTTTTTAACGATAGCATTTCTAGTTGCAGCAAGCCGTCTTGATTTTCTTGTTCTTCCAGCCATAAGCCGTTACCTCTCAAAATCTTTTTTACCTTATATATCTATTGTAACGCATTTTCTGAAAACAATCAAGTATAAATTGATAACGTTTACATCTTATTGGTATTTAAAAGCTTGAAATGGATTTAATTTTGTGGTAAAATTGAGATAGAATATTATATTAGAAAGTTGGATTCTAAATTGGAATATAAAATCTTTTCAAAAGTTCACCCAGATTATTTTTTCTTAGTTGTTAAATCTGGCGAAAATTTATTAATTGATACAAACCTATTGCAAAAAACATTAACTAACAAAGATAAAAAAAATGTCCAGAACCACGAAAATGTCGACGAGTTATTATTCAAGTTGAAAGATCGAAACTTGAATTACCATCCATATCAACAGTGGTTGAGTATTTTTTTATCTTATGCTAAAAGAGTAGAAAAAGATTTTGAGATCATTGACGATATTTATTGGAATGAACAAAATCGTAGCTTTAAATTTCTCGGTCAGAAGAAAGTTGAAAACAACCTACCTTATGAAGAAATCAAAGTTGACGCTGAGATGAGTGGAACATTTATCTCTCTAGACGTTGAAACTACAGGTTTAAATCCAGAGATTCACTCTATCATTCAATTATCAGCAGTTAAATACGAGAATTTCGAAAAAGTTGCTGAATTTGATACTTTTGTTGCTCCGTCAAATGATAAAATTATTTCAGAGGAAATTACTGAGTTGACCGGAATCAAACCGTCAGATTTAGAGGACGCTCCCCATTTCTCAGAGGCTTGGGATAAGTTTAAGGAATTTTTTAACGGTGAACAACTCGTTGGACAAAACTTAATTTTCGACTTGCGTATGCTCAGTTCCGAGTGTAATCGTGCAGAAAAAGAATTTGGCGAATACACCTATGCAGATACCTTAACAATGACTAAGCGAAAATTCCCTCACCTTGGACGTGGAAATTACAAGCTGGAAGTATTAAAGAAAAAATTTCTACCTGAAGATATTGCAGCACTTGATTCACACAACTCTCTTAATGACTGTATCATTGCTGGTGAACTTTACAAATTCTTGCTCAAGGAGGCCAAGTAAAAAATTTGTTATATTTATCCCAAAAGAATAAAATGATACTTGCAGGTGTTATGATCGGATTTGTTCTTGTCGGCGGTCTAATTTATGGTACCGTCGGAAGAACATACTTTGAAAACCAAAAGATTGCAAGTATAGAAAATAGAGTTGATAGTTTTATCGAAAATAAATACACTAACGCCATCAAAGATGGTGTGACTGTTGATCAAGTTTCTGATATTCAAAAGGATATCGATAACATCAGTGATAATTCAAAGAAAATAAGACTTCAAAATAAAGTGCAAGCTATTGTCACTCAAGCTAAATTGCAATCAGATTTGAAAGCGCAAATCAAAAAATTCTCTGAAGCTGAAAAATTAGAAGATATTAGTTTAGAAGATTTGAAGAATGCAATTTCTCAAGCGCAAGGCGTCCTTAACGTTAAGGTTAGAAATAACCTTATTAAAGATGGTAATGATATTTTAGATAAGGTTGAGTATGCTACTTACACTCTAGCTGAAGCACAGAAAATGACTGGTGATAACCCGGGACTTTACTATACCGTTGAAGGCCTCAATGAATCGGTTGCTTATCCTGAAACGAAAAAAGAAGTTGATAAATTATTAGAAAAAGCTAAGAAAGAAATTGAGAAAGAAAAGTCTAGTACGGATGAGCAGAAAACAGCGAAGAAAAACGCCGCAATCCAAGAGGCTCAAAAGGGTAGTACGTATTCTTTTACAAAAGGATCTTCCACTTCAACAAAAATGAAGGCAAACGAGTACCAAATTTTCAACAAAGTACTAACAAATAATTCATTGGCTGGTCATAAATTTCTTGGTTTAGAAAATGGGAAAGTTGTTGTTTACACAACTGAACTAAATTCTGGAATTGTTTCTGTTAAAGAAATTGTAACCGTTGAGTACACAACGGCTAGAATTTCTACTCCACAGGTTTTTTCTAATTTCAGTATTTTTAGCTCAAGTATTAATGCAGATAATTATGTTATCGGTACACAACAAAGCAATGATGTTGTTATTAGTAATAATGGTTTTGAAACTTTAAAAAATTCACTTCGTTAAAAGGGGGACATATCTTGACTGAAGAAATTAAAGAAACTAAAGATAATGAGAAACTTCCCAAAAGAAGTGACTCAAAAAATAAAAAAAATAAAAGTAAAAAAATTAGAGTTTTTAAACAAAAACGATTTTACCAAAAGGTTTGGTTTTGGATTCTAATTATTTTTACTTTGGGAATTGCTGGTGGCGGATACGTAGGTTGGAATAAATACGGAAAAATGGTTACAGAGGCAACCAATACCGGTTTCCAAATTGCGGAATCATTAGATAAAAACGTTCTTCGTAGCGATCAACCAACGACAATCTACGATTATCAAGGTAACGAGATAAAACGTTTGAATACCCAGGCAGATTATCAGGTAAAAACTGAGGATTTTAACAAATACCTCAGACAAGGCTTTGTCGCAACAGAAGACGAGCGCTTTTACCAACACCACGGGGTTGATTTGTGGGCGACACTTCGAGCTATCGCAACTTATGCTAAAGGTGGGAGTCTTCAAGGTGGTTCTACCATCACACAACAATTAGTTAAGAATAAAATCTTGAAAAACTCAGCTCAAACATCTAGTCGTAAGATTACAGAGCAAGTTATTGCTCAAGAACTTGAAAAGAAATTCTCGAAAGATGATATTTTGACAGCATACTTAAATTACATCTACTTCGGCCACGGAGCTAACGGTGTCGGTATGGCTGCTAAATATTATTTTAATAAGGATCAGAAGGATTTGACGGTTCGTGAGTCTGCTGTAATTATCGGTTTGACAAATAACCCAACACTGTACGACCCCACGATCAACCCAGAAGAATCTGACAAAAAAGTAAAAGAAATTCTTGGTAAGATGTTGAGAAATCAGGTTATCAAACAAGAAGAATACGATGAGGCTGTTAAACAAAAGACTGAGCTTGCGATAACACCTCTTGTGAACGAGAAAGATTACACAGATAATTATGCTATTAGTTTTGCTATGAATAGAGCAGCAGAAGACCTTGCGGTTGCTGATGGTTTTGAATTGAAGTATAAATTCAGTTCTGATGAAGAATATAAGGAATATCATCAAATTTATAACCAAACTATTCAGGATAAAATGGAGCAGATCATTGCTGGTGGATACAAGATTTATACATCAATCAATCCCGCTTTACAAGCGGATTTAGAAAATAAAGTTTATGCAGAATTGTCTAAGTATGGAGCTGTTAATGAAAGCACCGGGAAATATGATTTGCAAACGTCTGTAACAGTTTTAGACAATCAGACACACAATGTAGTTGCAATAATCGGTGGGCGTGGAACCGAGAACGATTACGTGAATCGTGCATATCAATTTCCTAGACAGCCCGGATCGACAGCTAAACCAATCATCGCTTATACACCTGCATTTGAAAATGGTAGTCTATTGCCTCAGAGTTTGGTACGTGACTCTCAATTACCAGAGTATCCAACAGTTGGAAACGCCGCAGGAATTTATTACAATATAGATTACACTGTTCGTGAAGCTGTAAACTGGTCTTTTAATACAATCGCTCTAAAAGCAAGTTTGATGACTAATATAGATGAAGTGACAAATAAATTGGCTGATATGGAGTTTCACACTCTACACCCATACGATAATAATAATATTATTGCTATTGGTGGATTTACATACGGTGTAACGACAACTGAAATGGCGGGAGCATATTCTGCTCTAACAAATAAAGGAGTGTTTTACCAACCATCCAATGTGGAGAAGATTACTTCAGCATACGACGATTCAGTTTTATACCAAAACAACCATCAAGGTAAAAAGGTTTACACTCAAGAATCCTCATACGCAATGCTAGATGTTCTTAAAACTGCTGGTTCTGGTCATACCGTAACTGACGCCGGCGCTCTAGCAGATAATTACCCTAAAGAATATCAGGGTGGTAAAACCGGTACAACCGATTATTATCGTGATGTTTATTTTGCTAGTGTAAATCACTATTACACAACAACTGTATGGGTTGGAGCAGACCAACCACGAACCCTTGGGGATTACGAGCGCAAAGAAGCTAAAATTATCAGTCGTATTGTCAATAATACAATATTAGCCGGAAAAACACCTATCGACTTTGAAAAACCTTCTACTGTAAATAAATCAGGAAACACAATCACTTTTACAAGTCAAGAAGATATCTCTAAGAGCAAAGTTGTAAATCAGACAAACTTCTCAGAGGAAGCGTCGAAAAAACAGGAGGCTTCAAAAGCTAAAAATAAAGCTCGTCTCGAAGCTTCAGATTATCGAATTGTGTATGGATTAACTAAGGAAGATGAGGAATCTCGTGAATCCAAGTTGGAAGATTTAATTAATCAAATTAACGTTTCGAACTTCACAAAAATCTCAGATTACGGAAAATTCCAGAAACAATTGGCAGAAGCTCAAGCCGGATTAACCAATATCAAAAATTCTGCTAAAAAAGCCGAGTTACAATCTAAAATACAAAGTTTGCGATCTGAAGTTACTAATCAATATACTTATTTAATTAAGCTAAACAAAGAAGCTGAAAATCAAGAACTTAGCAAAGAGGTTGAGGCTGCAAGAAATGCAGCGGATCAGAATAATTCTGGAAAAATTTCAGAATTGAAGAATCAAATAATCTCACTTAAAGAACAGATTGAGACCGCTAACAAGAGCGGATCCGATACGAGTGAACTTTTGAAATCCTTAGATTCCACAATCGATCAGTTGAATAAAATGGGAGAATCAACTCCTTATTATCGAATCTATACCGATGGAAAATCAACATTATTCATCGAAACGGACAAGCCAACTCTTACAAAAAATGAATAAAACAGGGAATTTTTATTCCTTGTTTTATTATTTACTATATAATTGTTAAAAATAAAAAAACTTTGTTAACCGGGTTTGTCACCGGTTAATTAGAAAGAAGGTTAAAATGACAGAACAGAAACAAACAGTCTTCAATAACATCGTTGGTATCGAACGCCAACAACGTGAAGATGGAAAACCTGCTGCAATCCTCGCACTTCGATCTATGCGAGCAAACAGCAACCCGAACGTTCGTGCTGTAAAAGGCGGACGTGTCGCTATTAGCTTTCCAGCTAATATTTCGGCTGATGAGTACAAAAAGAAAGCTCTCCGTTATGCGATGAACGGGATGGTTCTTCCAGAGTACAACGGCCGAATCTCAGTCAATGTTGTGATGTTTATCGACGAGAACTCTAAATTTAAAGATTGGGTTCTTAGTCGCTTGGAAAAAGGATCTCTTATCCCTATGATGTTGGGTCGTTTGGAAACAAACACCTACACAAAGGACAACGAGACTCATACAACGTTGAATCTCACAGTCGATCCTTCGAACATTACAACCATCAAAGCACCGGAAACCGACGGTGCAGGTGCGGAATCAACTAATTCAGCACCAAATTTCAATATGAACGAAGATGATCTTCCGTTCTAAAAAAAACAATTTAAAATTTAATACATAAAAGCGTGGGCGGTGATGATTCACCGCCTTCTGCATTTTTATTTTCACCCAGTTGACGCAAACCGTTTTTTTTGTTAAAATAAATAGAAGAATAAAATTAAGTGAGATTTATATTGATGGAAATTAAAGAAATTATCAAAAACAAAAAGGTTGCGGGTTGTTTGATCGCAACAGTATTATTAGGTTGTGGGGTTGGATACTACATTAGTCCTCTCAATCAAAGCAAAGAAGAGAGTGTTGTAGAACTCAAGAAAGCACAAGATACTCTGAGTAAGGTTGCGGATCAGGAAGTCATCGCAATCAACAAGCGACTCACAAATGATCAACTTAGCGATTTGAGTGCTTCGGAAATACTTGCAAAATATACACCACAAGCACAATCAGAAATTAACAAATTGTTTGAGGGTGCTGATAAAAGTCGTGATTACGCTTTAACTTTAATTGGGAAGGTTATCCCCACGACAACCATCAAGACTTTTGATGAACAAAACGTAACATTAAATAGAAAAACTATCCTTGTCATTTTAAACACAGGTGACAAGTCTAAAAGTTTTGTTGAACAACTAAATAAAGTGGAAACTTTAGAAGGTGTAAATTACCTTGTTATTTTTCCAAGCGAAACTAACGATAAAATTGCAAAATTCGTAGAAGAAACAAAGTTGAATACTGATAAGTTCAAAGTGGCAACCCTGACCGACAATCAAAAAACTGCGACACAACCGGATCTTCTTGGTATTGCAGAATATTACTTTAATGCGAAGGGTGTTCCGAGTTATGTTTCTATTGTATCAAACTCAATCACGTTCGCTGGTAGTGGAAACACAGAAAAAATGTTTGATACTTTTTTGAAAAAGGCGTTCGCCGAACCTTATCTTTACAATGAGATTCAATAAGGAGGTATCCATTGTCTTTAACAAATTTAGAAATTGATGAATTGTATTCTTTACTTAATAAAGAAAAGACTTCTATTCTTAAACAAAAAACAGAAAGAGATTTGCTTCTTAAACAAAAACAGGAGAAATTGGATCATCTGAAAGAGGTTCAGTTGAATGAGGAAAATACCATTCTTGCGAGAGACCTTTTGGAAAAATCATCCCAGGAAGCTCGCATTAAAGGACAATCCATTCTTGAGGAAGCTGTAACGAAGATTTTACAAATTGTTTTTGGTGATATTTACAAAATCCGAATTGAAACCACAGTTCGTGCAGGAACGCCTTCAGCGGATGTTTACGTGGAAAAACGTATCGGATTAAATCAAGAACTAATTGACTTAAATAATGAAGGTGGGGGGTTGACCGATATTATATCTCTAGCATTTTTCGTTGCTGTAAGTAGATTGGTCGGACAAGAAAATGCCGGTATTGTTGTTATGGATGAACCGACATCTGCCGTTTCAAAAGCTCACGCCGAATCAGTTGCGGAAGCGATTTCTATTTTGACGGAATATTTAGGTAAGGCTAGTTTGATCATTACACACGAGCGTGAATACCTACCTAACTTAATTGAACACGTGTATTATGTCGAGCAAGGTGCTGATGGTATCTCACGTGTGACAGAACTTTAATTTTGGATGTGGAGAGAATGAGAAAAGACGATTATAATAAATTGATTAAAAAACTTAAATACTTAATTGAAAAATACCCCGACAAACCGGGTGTTGAAAAGTTGGTGGATCTTTGGAACAAAATGAAAGATTCTGATGTGATTTTCATTTTAGATAAGGATGTAAAACAGGAAATTGAACGACTTTTTAATAAATATTTAGAAGAGGATGTGGTTGTATTATTTGATGAAGAAATAAGCCAAGAAACACTGGAATGGTTAAAGGATAATTTCGATGATACTGCACAGTTGATTTCTGATAGCTTGTCGATTGATCTTGAAAAAGCAAAAGACATCCTTCGAAAAACAATCGATGAGTCTGAAATTGATTCAGAAAAAAATAAAGAATCTGAAACAGTTAAAGTACCGATTGTTTCCGGCGAGAAATTTTTGAATAATTCTCCCGAATCTAACATTAGAGACAATCACGAAAAATCAGACGAAAAAAGCCTGTTGAACCGTGTATTTTCTCTGATTGAAAATTACAACAGAGTGTTGTCTCAGCTTTCCATCTATTCCGGGAATCAATCAGAAAAAGATGATAAATTATTGTCCGTTCTACAGGAAAATAAACCGGAAATTGGTGAGGTTATTTTAAAAATTCCCTTTAAGACCAAAGGGGCCGGGGCTCACTTGTCAGAGTTACTGATTGAGGCTTTTGGTAAAGAAAATGGATTTGAGTTATGTTCCGGTTGTGATTTCCTAACTGTAATTGTTAGAGAAGATGGAGCACCAACTATTTCTTATTCAGATGATGAAGATTCTCCTGTTATAAAAAAAGATATTGAAAAATTTATTTCTTTATTAGCTTCAGACACGAAAGAATTATTTATTTCAGATGATCACGACTCAATCTTGCTGAAAAACTTCTCGGATTTATTGGTAATAAACAAGACAGATTCTAATAGCACAGAATTTGGTAAGGATTTATTAACAGAAATTTTCAAAGGATATAGTAAGTTGATGGATTCTAATAATATTTCATTGTCTGTTGTTATTAAATTTTCAGATAAGAATATGTTCTTCGTTTTATTCGAGGATGAACTTTATTTTATTGGAGAAGAAATTAAATAAAATGAGGAGCGGAAAGCTCCTCTTATAATTTAAGAAAATAATTAATCTGGAGTTAATCCAGTAGAAAGAGGGTTGTGCTGTGGTAATTACAGTAAGTAGAGGTAGTGATTCCAAACTATCCGATTATAAGAAATTAATGGGGATGTTGATGTCCAAGAATGATATCCCTCAAATACAAAAGGAATTTGTTAACTATATCAACGTTTCCTGTCGTTCTTTGGCGATGAATAACACACTTGAATGTGTGATGGAAAAGGGACACACGATCCCAGAGTACAGAACCGGCGAGTCTTTTGTAGTTAATTTTAGATATAACTTAATATCTAACCAATTAACGCTGGTTGATATCGACTCGGGATTTTTAGCTAGTCGTTCCGGTGTTAAAAAAATACCAAAAGCATTGTATGATGTGGATATTATCCTTGAGATGAACGGCGTTGAACTTAGCGATATTTTCAGAAATAAAGGTGTGGAGGAAATTCTGCAAAACGCAATCTCTGATTCAATCATTAATAGTAAAGGGAAGATTCCATTTCCTTTAAAAGATACAGAAGATGAGGTGGATGATTTCATTGAAAGTCTCTACGATTTGAGTCCGAATATTAGACAGAGTATTCTGGAACAAGTAAAAGAGAACGTCCAAGGCTGGAACATCTTCAGAAAAGTTTCTGAAAAGCTAAATCTATAACAGAGGACTCCCCCCTCTGTTTTTGTTTAAGTAAGATTTTTAGTCTATAATTAATACAGAAATTTAAAAATCTGACTGAAATAATGTCAGTAGAAAGAAGGAAAAATATGAACGAAATGGCTATGTTGGCGTTGCTGTCTCGCCCGGTTGTTGCGGAGATGGCAACACCTCTAGAACAAGTGGCTTTGTTGTTAGCTGAAGAGCAAAAAGCTCAAGCTGCAAAAAAAGCTACTAAATAAAAGAGGATTAATAATCCTCTTTTTTATTTTTGTTTTCGATTAAGATTATATAATTTTAAAAATAAAAATAAAAAGAGCTTTTAGCTCGAGAAGAAGGACAAAAATGGAAATTAAAAAAGAAAAGAAATTGAGTAAAACTGACATTGTGATAGTTCCAGATCTATCACTACTATATTCCGAACAATATTCCAATATTGATCGGGAGAAAATAAACAACGCTTTAGCCGAAATCAAAAGATTGAAGCGTGATGGATTGTTGTAATTAAAAAAGGGGATAACTAATCCTCTTTTTTTATTTCTCAATTTTAGAAAGATTATATAATTTTGAAAATATAAAAAACCGCTGCAAAAGCAGCACAGAAAGAAGGTAAATTTAATGCAATACATTACTATCAACGAATTGATCACAGAGATCCCAAAACTATTCTTCGCCAAGGAACCAATGATGATCCTTGGTCGCCCAGCTATCGGTAAGACTGTCGTTATCGAGAAGAAGCTCAAAGAGCTTGCCGAATGGCAACTCAATAAAGAACTCGGTAGCAAACACGGTCGTGACTGGAAGGAGTGCTACTCAATCGTAGACGGTTCTGGTACTCCGGAAGAAACGTTGTCAATGCCTTACATTGACACTATGGCTGATGAAAAAGATGGGGATCACTTGAAGATCGATAACTTGCCGGAGATCAAGAAAATGCAACGTTTTCTTGATGACCCAGCAAATAAAGGATTGGACTATTTCTTCTTGATTGATGAAATCAGCTCCTTCAACCAAGGGGATCAGCGCACTTGGATGAACTTCATTCAAGCCGGACGTACACCAAACGGTGTTATGTTTGACAAGAGCCGTGTGTTCTTCATCCTTGCGGGTAACCCGGGGCCAGATATTCCAGGGTTCGAGGATTCGGATAGTCCAACACATCCGATTGAGGAAGCGGTTATCACACGATGTGCCGTTTATATCCTTGCAGAAGATTACGCTGGATTTATGGATTGGGCTAAGGGAGTTAACGAAAAGGGATTGTCAAATATCCATCCATACCTCTTCAGTGCTTTCAAGCAAAACCCAGGACTCTACTTCAAGAAGGTAGACGATGATATCCGTTTGGCAACAAACCGTACCATCGAGAAATGTTCTAACTACCTTTATGCAGTAGAAGAAATGCAAGAAATGGGTATGAAAGCAGAGTGGGCTCAAATGACCATCAAGTCATTCTTTGGTGATGAATGTGGAGCTACCATTATCGCAACAATGAACCAACTTGATAAGTTGATGACACTTGAAGAGTTGTTCGGTGATGAAAAAGACGCCAAACTCAAGAAGACGGCAATCAATAAATACAACAGCTTGGATCCATTCCAACAGTACTATTTGTTGTTGAAGGCTACGGAGGACACATCTCCGATTAAATTCAAAGTTGAAAACAACGTTCGCAAACTTGTTGAACTTTTGAGTTCTGACGAAATCAGCACACCTACTGAAACATCTTCAGCGTTGGCTTATCGTCTTCAAAAGGCTCCAGCAGGTTCTAACGCCTCAGCTTTGAAAGATTTCAAGCATATTCTTGGTGATGACGACAAGAACATCTTGTTCACAATTCGTGAAAACCAAGCTCTTATGCAAACATTTTAAAAAAAATAAAAGCTGCATTTATTGCAGCTTTTTTATTTACCCTGTAACTTTTGAAGTTTTCTGCTTTTTGTGGTATAATTTAAACAGATAAAATATTTTAATTAAGAAAGAAGGAGGACTGACAACAATGTCAGAAACTATTACAATACTAAGAAAGAGTTGGGAGTCTAGTAATAAGGACTTGTATATTTATCAAGTTCATCCACAAGATATCCACAACACTATTCTAGAAAAACATCCAGTTTACAATTCGTATTCTGTATTTTCCCAAACAAACCTTTTAGTTGGGGATACAATCACTGTCGACCTTGAACCAAAGAAAACTGGTAAGGGCACTAACTTTTACGTAAAAAAAGTTTACTTTAAATTTCCGGAAACGATTGATGATCAGTGGAATTACTTGGATCGTATTGCTGCTAACGAGCATTTTAAGGGACTTGTAAAGCACCTAAAGAATGAGGGTTTTCTTGACAATAAAACTCTACCCCTAAATAAAATCACAAATTCAATCTATATTATCTCAGAAGATGGAGATGTTGTTTTTAGTGAAAACGGAAAAGTTTTATCTGAAATTCTTTCAGAAGAAAATCCTAATATTTCTTTAGAAAAATATAAGCGCTTATTCAAATGCCTTAACGATAAACAAAAATCTTCTCAACTAATTTCTCTCTTAGGAGAGGCTGGGGAATGTTTTACTGATTTACAAATTGAAAAGATTGTTGGTCAGTATCCAACTCCACAAAAAGCGTTTGATGTTATGATGAGTAACCCGTTCGATATGATTAACATTGAAGGTTTTGGATTTAAGATTGTTGATACTTTTCGTGAGAAATTATCACAACTTTATCCGGGGAACCCTGTTTATTTCAAAGATTCGAACAAACGTGTATTTTACGGGGTTCAGTTTATCATTCAACAAGAAATCACCAAGAGCGGCAATACTCTGATTGCTATTTCTGAATTTATGAAAATTGCTATCTCAGATCTTGATTTACCAGCTGATATTATTGAAGCAGAAGTTGAAAAACATCGTATCGATCCAAATTTAAGCTATTTAAAAGAAACGTCACTTGGAATTGTCACTGTTGATAATTTTGTTACAACAGTAGATTATTGGAATTGCGAAAATTTAATTTACAAGATACTTTCAATTTCAAGTGGTGTTGTGGATCGTGATATTCTCCGAAATTTTGACGAAAAACTCGAAAAATTTCTCGAAACGACAGATTTTGAACCAAGCGACGAGCAGTTAGAAGCATTTCATTCTGTGAAAAACTCAAAATTCTCACTTTTGGTAGGGCCCGGTGGTACAGGTAAAACTAAAACTGTTTCAGAGTTGATTAACTTTCTGAAACAAGAAAAGTTAAAAGTTCAATTGATTGCTCCAACTGGTAAAGCAGCGCAAACGCTATCTAGTTACGCAGGTTTTGAAGCTTCAACGATTCACCACGAGTATATGTTGAATCCAAATAAGAATGGATCTTACAACGTTTCTGTAACCGCTCTGGAAGAAAAGTTTAAGAAATCAACCCCAGATATTGTATTCATTGATGAATTTTCAATGGTTGATTCTGCTTTGTTTGGGGCAATTATGCAACTGATACAGAAAGATGTGGCGAAATTTTCAAAAACTCGTTGGATGTTCATCGGAGATGAGTTTCAATTACCGTCAGTTGGGCCAGGTAATTTGTTACACCTTTTTATTAAGAAAGGTCTATTGAAAACTACACGCCTAACAAAAAGTTTTCGTGTTAAATCCGGTAACGGTGGTATCGCACAACTTTCAGAAGAGTTCCGTTCAGGATATTTCTCTCCTAAAGATAACGGAAATAAACCGTTTGTTTTGGCGAAGGATCTTATCGCTCAGAACATTGATAATCAAGATACAATTTTATCTCAAGTTATTAATGCTTATAAAAAGATGTTGAGTAACGATGTTAATCCAGAAGATATTATGGTTTTAACACCAGTTAATAAAAACTTACTGGGTCAATTGAATCTGAATAATCATATTCAAACCTTGATTCGTGAATATCAAGAGAAGAATCCACTAGATCTCTATCTAGAATCAAAAGTTTTTGGTGTTGAGGTTAAATTTTATAAGGATGATCTTGTTCTATTTCAAAATAACCGTCGTTTTCCAAAAGGTATCGATGTTAATAATACCGTGGAAAGTTTTACGGCAGAAGATTTAGAAGCAGTTCCTGTTAATAACGGAGATGTTGGTAAAATTATTGATATTTCAGGTTACGGCGTTATCGTTGAAAATCTTGTTACTAAAGAACGAGTTCAAGTATTCGCCGAAGATCTCAGTGAAGAGTTACGATTAGGTTACTCTTATACAATTCACAAATCTCAAGGTAGTGAATCTAAGTATGGAATTATGATTGCAGCTAGTCAACACAATTATTCGTTGAACGCAAATCTATTGTATACTGGTATCACCCGTTTTAAAGAACGTTGTTATCTATTCGGCTCATTCCGGACAATTCGACAAAAAGTTCGAGTATTTGAAAATAAATCTCGAAACACTGTTTTAGAATATCTGGTTGAGCGTGAACGAGAAAGTGAAGTTGTTTTTTAAAGCCGGTTATTTACCGGCTTTTTATATAATTTAAGAAAATAGATTTCTGCACTTTGATAAATGCAGTAGAAAAGAGGGTATTATGTTATTTTGGGGATCATTAATTTCTTGTGGAATTGCTGTTGTTATCGGAGTTTCTGGATTCTTAAACGCAGTCAAATACGAGAAGAATGAACTAGAAAATTTATAAGTAGATTCTTTCAAGAGTCTACTTTTTACTTTTATAAAAAAACAAACTTCTGATGTAAAATATAAAATATAGATTATTGATTTTTATTCTTCATTCTGATATAATGGAAGAAGAATAACTTTGCATTTAAATTTAAAAAAGAGTTAAAAAAGGAGAATTATAGTTGATTACAATTTATACAAAAAACAATTGCACTCAGTGTAGAATGGCTAAGAAGATTATGGATCGTTCCGGTGTCGAATACGAAGAAATTAATATCGATAAGAACCCGGATTATATTCCGTTTTTAAAAGAGAAAGGAATCGCTTCAGCACCGGTTATTTTTTACGGGAACGATGAAGATTTTATTGTTGGATTTCAACCAGAAAAGATTAAGAAATTAGCGAAAGTGATGGTGGAAAAACAGTGAGTTTCAATCACATTATTATTGCAGGGATTGCGTTCATCTGGATGAGCATAATTACCTTTGGTTTATTGATATTATCAGCTCTTGAGGAACGCTCTATGTGGTGCGAGCGTCCTTATACAATTACAGCATTTGATTTGGATTATACTAGAGTAGATTTTTGTGGAAGATTTTATATCAACCAAGTTGATACCGAGGCTAGACAAATAACATTCACTCAGATACTTGAAAACGGGAAGGCTCAGACCAGGGTGGATCTACCATTCATTGCTGTCGACTCAGATTTAAAATCTCTTTTGGAAGAATACCCAAATTTCTACTGTTCTGATTTGAATGAAACACTATCAGTCTTAAAAGAATCAGAAGTTGAATTTGCAGCTTTAATTGTTAAAGAAGATGTGGTATTTGATATTTATCTTTTACCAAGTGGCAGAGCTATTGAAATGGGGAGAGGTCGAGCACGACTATTTGGGTATGACGATACACAGATTGATGTTAAAGGATTTAATATTGTAACCCTTAAAAAAGGTAAGGTTAAAAGGACAAGAAATTAATTGTTTTTTATAAAATAAAAAAGCAGGACAAACCTGCTTTTTCTTATGCGCCGATTTTTTCGATCTTGTATCGATAATCATCTTCCAAGTATGCAACGAGATGACCACGAATGTCTTGTTCACGAACGCTGAGAGTGTTTGTTTTTGATTCAACCATAACCCAAATAACGTTGCGGAACCCGTAATTTTCGATTCGTGACTCGCCGTAACCATCTGAGATGATGATGACAACATCGTTTTGGTTTGTTACACCAACCTGTTTCATATAATCGAATACTGGTTGGAAGCTTGTACCACCACGTCCGGTTGGTACAAATTTGAACTTACCACTCTTAGGAATAACTTGTTCATTTTCGCTGTATACAACAGTATCAAAAGGAATGATACTCAAGTTTGCCTTGATTGCCTTAGCAATTGCAGCTACTTCCATTGTTGCCCAGCTGATTTCAAATGTACCCATTGATCCTGAATTATCAAGGAAGACTCGGATGTTTTTGTTCCAAAGTTTCTTCTTACCTTTTTTAATTACAGGTCGATTGCCTTGATGTTTATAAATACGAGAATAAGTGCTTCGCACACCGGCACGAAGACGACCGACACCTTGTTGAAGAACTGTTTTTAAAGGAAGTTTTCCTTTTTCAGATTTACCTTCAATAGCCTGATCATACAATCCGCCAGCCATCAAGCCACGCATTTTCTGACTATCAACCTTATCACGAACAACAGGGTCTTGAGATACACGCTTAACGATATCAGCAACTGCGGTACGAGTATCCTTTTGTGAAGCGATACTACCAATTGACTCACCATCTTCTGTAGTTACATCAGAAGGAGTTTTGTACCAAGTATTGTGATCGTCTAACCCAGTGCCTTGTCCTTGACCCTGACCGTTACCTTGCCCGTGTCCGTGTTGACGACCACAAGTACAATGACCTTGACCATTTTGACCTTGCCCTTGACCTAGACCGTTTTGATCTTGCCCTTGACCTTGACCATTTTGACCTTGCCCTTGACCTTGACCGTTTTGATCTTGTCCTTGACCTTGACCATTTTGATCTTGTC
>ERZ773267.4-NODE-4-length-234676-cov-15.200251_pt1 | contig 234676 bp, 224 predicted proteins | sample MGYA00511959_ERZ773267 | MGnify/ENA primary metagenome ERZ773267 (study PRJEB29015, sample SAMEA2738165) | human oral metagenome | biome: human oral; feature: human-associated habitat; material: saliva | place: China | collected 2240 ...
TAACTATGAATGCTTAACTATAGCTTTAGATAAATCATATGCAGTATTTGATAAGGTACTTGGTATGGTTATTAGCCAAATACGTCATACTGCATCTTCCAAAGAAGGTAAAGCTTTAGGTATATTTATGACAATTTGTATCCTTAATAAAGATATTGACAAGTTAGCTTCTTTATGTACTGGATATTTAGCAACTTGTAGATCTGAATATATGGTAAAAGACTTAATGAATAAATCTGCTATGGATGCATTCCAATATATGTCTGAAGAAGATATCCATACAGTAGTTGATGATATTAATTCTCGTACTGTATTATCTAGATACTTAAATAAAATGTAAAAGAATACCCCATAGGAGTTGAACTCCTATGGGGATACCTTTTGATTTTAATAATAGATTTGATAAACAATATCTAAGCCTTTGGAAAGCTCAATCAATTGTTCATTTGGCATATTATATTTAGTCAATGGACGAATATCTTGATAGTATTGTTTACCATTGATTTCTTTCTTCCATGCAGTACATAGAGAGATTGTATTGATACGTGCTTCATTGATACCAACTGTATTGATGAACCATTCACGACATTCTTCTTCAGTAATCTTTAAGTTGATTTCAATGAAAGTTTCAACTTCAGATTCTTTAGTGGAATTGTAAATAGTAGCATCTACTGTAGTACCATCTTCAAAACGAATCTTTTTAACTGGTTTAGATTCAAATGTTTTGAAGTAATATGCTACACGGTTACCAATGATTTTACTACCATGGTAGATTTCTTTTTTAGCATCAGTCAAGTCTTCAGTAATCAATGGGAAACGGAATGGAACCAAATACTCTGGTGCACACCATTTAGCATAGTTTACTTCATATACTTGAGAGTTTTCACGACCACAACCATCGGTACCAACACAGAATAAGTAAACTTTTTCTGGTGTAGATGGTGTTTCAAATACAGAGTTTTCTAAGTTCATTTCTGTATTATAAGATGGTGTAGTATATTGTCTAGGAATATCAAAATGTTGAGTAGCAGTATATTCTGCTCCAGGTAAGATGATTTTATTTTCACCTTCATATAATAAGATATCAGTACCACCAACAAAGACTTTAATGTTGGTACGGTTATGTGTTGCAGTAATATTACTGTCATCATTAGTATGACTAAATTCTGCAATATGCAACTGTTTATCAGGCATCTTACATTTACCTCCAATTAGTTTTTATCTTCAAAATTTATTATTATGTTTTGGTTATCTATTTGTATCGTACTGGGATACATATACATGATCATGTAATTCAAAGTCATCAGTATTCTTACGTTTAGCTCTATAACCAATTTGATCATACATTTCAGATATACCATAATGATGTATTCTTAATGTATTAGTGTAAACTATAAGCTCTTTCTTGATAAGATTACGTAAATCATCAGTACGTTTAAGTACAGCAAAGATATGAATCTTATCATGTACATCAGTAGTTGGATCTAATGTAGAAATACCATGATCTTTAATACCAAATTTCTTGAAGTAGTATCTTAAAATATATACTAATTCCTTTTGAGTAATCTTATCTATTTCATATTTCTTAGCAATATAGCTACTGAATCCATCATAGAATAACTCAAAGTCTTCATTGCTTAACTTAGCTAGATACTTAACTGCATCTATTGGTTTAATATATTGACTATATCTTCTATCGAAGTTATAAACTGTAGTTAGACCAGCTAATTCAATCTTATAAGATTTAAAGAAATCTATAACTTTAGATACATACATCTTTAAGTAGTCAATACCAATACCAGGAAGATAGTTAAATAACTGTTTATAGTCTTCAGATCCCATAAATACTTCAATATACTTAACTGTATCCATGATAGTATTAGTGATAGCTTTCTTACGTTGTAGATCTTCACCAATAGACTTCATACGAAGAATGGAGTTATATAGATCTATATCTTGGTAACGTAAGTATTCTGTATAGGTCTTAGCTACTTGGGAACCATTGATTCTAAAGAATTTGTTACTAAACTTCTTAATCATTAAAGCATTATATACCGACTTATATGCATCATAGATACGTTTATTATCAGCATAATACATGCCTTTGACTACTACATCGTATATCTTAGTATTGTTTTCTAAGATAGATAGTAATCCTTTAATGGATATCCCAGGTTTATATGTCTTAAAGTCAGCTACTTTTAGTTCTTCTAATGTATAACCATATTTACGTTCAATATCTCTACGGAGTAAATCTAAATCCGCATCAAAGTTGAATCCTTGAATATACATAATTGGAACAGTCTCTGTTTGAATAGTATCTTTCTTATTATAGTATAAGTAAGATAAAGAGAATAGATAGCATAAGATAGAAGATAACTTGAATGTCTTATCAGGTCTAATATTAGGAACTGATAATCTAATACGTTCTTCATATCTTTCATCATCAAAGAAGATATTAAAGAAGTAAGGAATCTTAAATGATAGATCACTCATAGACATAACTGTATCTATAGAGATATACTTAGTTCTAGCATAATTAAATTCCTTTTCAAGGATTTGATTCTTGATATCTAATGGATCAAATTCGTTAGTCCATAACCAATCATCTTCAGTAAATGCATCGTAATCTATATACTTAGACTCATCACGAATATAATTATCTGCAGAATCATTTAAAGGAATCTTAACAAACTTAAGATCATAGTCTTTAGTTGGATCTTCAATAAAGATATTCTTACGTCTAGCATTTACATAAGAGAATGTAAATAGTATAGTATCACCATGGGATAGAATCTTATCTACATCAGAGAATAATGCTTGATCGTCTACTACTTCATAATCTATATTCTCTTCCAATATAGTACCATCTTCACATAATATTTGCATTTGATTATTATTATCAGATTCTAAGAAATTATCATATGGATATGGTATATCTATAACTCTCTTACCATTTCTAAAATCATATATATTATACTCAGTTCTAATATAGTTATTAAAATGATCATATATAGAGTTATATATAAAGATACATCTAACTTCACGACCTTTTTCTAAATTAATAGAATCGTCTAATGTAAGCATTGTACCAGATACTGAATATCTGGACTTATCAATAACTGTACCGCCTATTGTAACAATCATACCATTACCAGATTTCTCATAATTATAGAATGGATAGTTGATTGTAAATATCTTTTGATTAGCTACTCTAGCTTTAAGAGAATCTTCAGTAATATGAACCGTATAGTTATTACGTGGATCTTGGAAGAAGTATACTTTAACGGCATCTTTTCCATCTACATAATCTTTTGAGTTTCTAAATGATAAGATATTACCATTTATAATAAAGTTAGATCTATCTAATACTTCACCGTTGATCGTAATGATCCACTTATTACGTTTAGTATCATATCCTTCATATGGGAAGTCTATTTTAAATGAACTCATAATACGTTCAATTGGTATTTCAGCAGTAGTTAAAGTAATTCTATCTCTATTCTTAGGATAAATAAAGTGAATCTTAATCTCAGTACCAGAACGCATTACTTTAGTTTGATCTAGAATCTTAATCTTATTCTTTAAGAAGGTATATTCAGAAGAATAGATTGGTTTATCATTCAAGAATACTTCTATAGGATATTGACTTTCTTGATATCCTTGGAATGGTACTTGAATATTATATTCTTGGATACCTGGAGTTTCTACTGTAGTTGTATAATAGGATTCTTCCATTTCTACATCGAAACCTTCAGTATAGATATTATTAAATGTGACTGTACGATTTTTAGTTACCTTATCTTGAGGATATACAAATGAGAAGTTCTTCCCATTGATCATATATCTATCAGATGGTAATAATACAGAGCCGTATAATGCAAAGAATTCACCACCATACTGAATATAGTTATAATATGGTTCAGGTATATCAAAACTACTAACAGATTTATCTGTAGCTGTCTTGAAGTTGAATTCAGTTATCTTACTTTTAATTGGATAAATTGGAGAATAAATAAAGATTACGGACAATAAGCGTTCTGTAGTAATTTTAGACCAATCAGTATCTTTAATAAAAGTAATCTTATTACCATTTATATTATATCTACTTGGATCAATGAAAGTACCACCAGTAGATAAATACATTAATCCATTTCTTTCATTAAAATCCCCTATAGGATATTCGATAGTAAAGTTCTTTTGATTATTATTTTGAATTGGATATTGTCTAACTTCAGTGATAATCTTATAACCATCTAGATTAGAAATATCATCATTGAATTCACTATTGGAGAAGAAGATAAACTCAAGTTTAGACTTGCCTCTAAGGAATTCATTGTCCTTAAAGACTAGTTTACCATCTTTGATGTCATACTTATCTTCTAATACACGTTTACCATCTACGTTAACAAATACAGCTCCACCTTTATCAAGGAAGTTTTCATGAGGAAATGGAATCTTAATACCATTACTAGCAAAGTTAGTTAAAGTCTCATTGGCTACATCTACTTTTTGATCGGTATCTAATACTTGTTTAACTTTGTAGTTGAATACATACTCACCAGTATCTTTATCTACTTTACGATCACGTAATAGATAGTATTTGAATATACGTAAATCATCAAAACCAAAGATAGAGCAGATATCTACCATACATTTAGCAGTTGATTTGTATTTAAGTAACTCATGAAGTCGTCTCATCATTCTAACTTGATAGATTAATGGGATTTCATCATAATATGGTACACCATGAGACATGAATATATATCTTACACAACGTTCATCAAACACATCAAGATTAATGATATGCTCTTGAACTTCAGATATTAAATCAATCATGGTTTGAATGATAATAAAGATAGTTAACCAAGCATCATAATATTTACTATCAAATCTATGAGCTTCAGAGTAGATTGTATTAATAGCAAATGCTCTATTTACATTGAATCTACGTTCAAACTTCTCTTTAACTACAGAGTTATCAATAGATGGTAACCATAAGAGTTGGAATTCAGTTGCTTTTCTAGCTTTATAGATATCAATATTGGATTTAATATATTTAAGATATGCATAATCATCTTCAGTATATCTAGCTAATATATTATCCCAAATACCACGTTCTTCTAATTCACTAATCGTAGCATCATCCATCTCGTGTAGAGGAATCTTATAATCAATACCGATATTATCTATTCTTAAATCTTCTGGTACTAATAATCCTTCAGCACCTAAGTTAGGTAAACCAGTAATCTTACGATAATAATTATTCTCTTCTACATAGTTGGTGATAAAAACTTTTGCAGCTTCATCTCTTGCTTTATCCCTATAGTCTTCAGGGATATATACAGGATCTTCCACTGCTCTTTTAAAATAATTAGATGGTACACCAGCTCTAGCTAGTACATCTACACTATAATCATATAATCTCCAATCTGCTGTACCTTCAACTGATTGAATATATAGGTCTCCCATGAATTCTGTACGTTGAGTCTCATTATTAGTAGCTTCAGTCTCAGACTTAACGATACAGTTCATGCCTAATTGTTTTACATAATAAACTAATACGTCTACAAATGGGTAATCTGTAAACACTTTATCCATATTAGGATTTTGCATATTATAAATTTCCTCCTTTCAGAGAGAATTTAGATTTTACTTTAATAGTATGTAACCCTAATAAGTGCTTATCCTTAACATATAGATATAGACAAATTTTACAAAGGAGCCTAGTAAAATGAATGAATTCCCTGACTTACAATTAAAAAAAGATCCAGTGAATCCAGTACTAAAATCTCCATATGTACCTTTTGAGTTATCATTCTATCAGACTAAATATACATTAATGGATATAGATGTTTATACAAACTTTATTAAGAATGCCGTTAGTAGATTTAGAAAGTCTAGAACTTATACTCACTATAAAGGGTATCTAATGAATCTTGGTATGGATCACTGTCAATTACATAGCAATATCTATGCAGATATGGCTACGATTGAAATGCATCATAATATGCTAACTATCTTCGATATTGCAGTTATATTAACAGAGCATACAATTAATACTATTGGATATATTACAACTTTCGACTTAGTTAACCTACTAAAGAAAGTTCATACTGAAAATAAAGTACAACTTGTAATGCTATCTTTGACTGCACATCAACTATACCATAACGCAAATGGTATGTATATCCATCCAGATATGTGTTTCGGTAACTGGATGGCTTTCTTAGAAGAATACAAATATGGTATAACTATTGAGCTGGCAAACAAAATAATAAACTACGTAAATTATGCTATCTCTTTAGGTAATACCGAAACTGGTGAACTCCTAAAACTCAGAGATAAAGTCCAAGATTGGAGTGTATTAAATGAATATGGAGTTAATCGTACTGGGTATTAATTACTTTATTATCCTACTTATAATCTTCTTAGTTTATAAAGTTGCTAATAAGATAGCTAACTCATATAAAGAAAAAAATAAAAGAGAATTAGATTTGCTTCAAATGTCTATGTCTACTTCCTTAGAAGAAATGACACAAACTATTGATACATTTATAAATGAATCTATTCAAGAATTTGCAGTTATGAATAATATTCAAGATTCTAAATATATTAATACCGAACTTGAACAAGAGATGCGTCTAGCTGTAATGGAAAGTGTAAGTGGACGTATATCTATCAATCTATTAAATAAGCTTAGACTCTTCTATAAAGAAGATATTATTCCTGACTTGATTGCTAAGAAGATATTCCTAGCTATCACTGCATATACAGCAATCAATAATGCTGGTGCTACAAATAAAAAAAATAAATAATTTTGGAGGATGGGAATATTCCCATCCTCCTTATTATTTTATTTCTTAATGATACCATAATATCTTAAGTCATGTATAATACACAACCCTAAGATAAACCCATATAAGAAGCAACCTAAGAATGTGATTACTGGATGGTCAACTGCAAATTTTTTAACATTTTTTAATTCAAACATTTTTATTTCTCCTTTATTAAATATAAAACCTAAGCTGGGAAGATGATCATATTATGATAATCAATCTTGCCAATCTTAGCAATATCATAATCTGCATCAACACAGATTATTTTGTTGCAGCGTCCTTCAAAAGTATTAGCATTAAATTCTTCATTGAATTTTTTGCTATACTCAATATCTTCTCTAGCTGCATCAGCATTTCTGTAGTGACCTAAATCAATTTCGTAATTGTTGTTTCCATCTACGATTGCTGCATAATATAGTTGTGTCATGATATACCTCATCTTTCTGGGATCATAGTAAATCCCTAAACATTAATAACTAAATACTATATCATATATTCACCTTAATAATATGCAATTATAAATACCCAATATTACAAAATGACAAAAAAAGAAAACCACTAGGAGTTTAACTCCTAGTGGATATATTTATACTTTACCATATAATCCCCAAATAAGGGAACCAAGATATCTTAGTACTTTTTCATTATAGCTAATATCTATTGATTTGATATCTTCTGGATCTAGATCGATATAATAAATGTAGTTAATACTGCATACTCTATATTTAGATTGTAAATTGAATTCTCTATAGTATCCTACATTAAGTTCACCGCTTACATAATCTATATAAGTGGACTTAATAGTATCTACAGCAAGTTGAATATTATTGTTAGCAACCATATTCATTACTTTAAATATCAATGCAATAAGATAGTCTTTATGAAGCTCTATAATATGTGGATCTAATCCGACTATAGTTTCTTTCATACCAAACATATCTTGTTTTGACATTAATACGAATTCACCAACTCTAATAAAGTTATCGTATTCATCTACTTTAAAATTATCATCTTCCAGATCGATATCATTTAATATTAGCTTATGATCATCAAAGTATAAGACATCTTCTTCAGTAATCTTTCTGGGCTCTAGATAGTAAGCCCAGTCGATTTTATCTTTTGAAGTATACTCATATATAGGATTGCCTATGAGTATATCAATCTTAGAATGTCTCATTATTTACTCCAGTGCATTTGTATATGTATTCATATCAAATGGATACCAAATCTGTAATGGTTCTAGACTTCTCTTAGCCTCAAGTTTAATATAAGCACTACGTTGTAAATAAGCAAGTTGTGCTCCTTGAGGAGAGAAGTCTATATCATCTCGAATGTTTAATACATCATCCATATCATAAATGACTTGTGGATGAATACCATACATTCTTCTGATTACATTACACATCATTTGAGTAACCATATCAGAATATTCATCATTGCTTACAATAATGAATATCTCAGAACCATTATAGAATCTATCAATAGCTTTATAGAATTCATAGAATTCTTCTTCAGATTGATTAAATAGAATCTCACTAAAGATATTCTCGAATTCTGGATTATCAATAAGATAACTATAAGTCAGCTTACTGATAAGCTGACTTACATAATTCCATGGATTTCTAGGATAATCTCTAGAAGTTAGTTCTGCTACAAAGATATTCTCAGGTAAAGCATCTTGTTGATTCTTTAGATCCCAATAGTCTTTATAGTCTCCATATTCTACCATAAGATCTTTATCTAATTTATCTTTATCAGATGGATATAGATAAGCTCTATAGTATTGATATATAGGTTCTGTAGTAAATACAAACTTCATTCTAATCACCCATTAATGCTGGAGTTAAATCTGGATCTTCTGACTTAACAGCCATAATATTTTGGAATGCTTTATCTTGTAACTCTACAGGAACTTCTTCATCAATCTTGATATTTTTACTCAAGAGATAAGAGTTAACTGTATTTCTATCAAATGAAGTATTAGCCATATATCTAACATAGCTTTGTTCATTGATATATCCATATTGGAATAGATTGGTTACTGCATTTCCAATACTAAATATAGATGGCACAAATGAAACCAAGCTAGGTCCATTATAAGTCATCTGTAATTGTAATGCTGTAGCAAATACACTCATAAGAATATCCATAAATGGAATACTATCTTTACTCCATTCTTCATCAGTTGTATATACAACTACATTCTTAGCATGTAATGCTGCACCTACCAAGAAGATATTCATGATAATATCTATTTGGTTAAGATATGATGCATAAGCTTCTTTAAATGCGTCTTCACCATAATCTACATAGACTGATACTACATTGAATGGCGGAAGTAACACAGGAAGCTTAACTACATTCGGATTCTGTAATAGAACTGCTGGAGCATGTTCAGTTACAAGAATCACTCTAGTACCTGGATCAACACTAGCTTGAGCGGCTAGTGTTGGATCATTGGTAAATGTAATTCCATTCATTAGAATCACCTCTTAATAACGATCGTTAGACATGCGACGACGACGAACTTTAGGTTGTTCTTCTTTATCTTCGTCTTCAAATTCTGCTTCGATATCTAATTTGATATTTAAGATAATAGTAGCAGCGGAAGCTAACTCATCAGCTAATGCTTTACGGAAGTCACCTACACGTACTTCATTATCTTTCTTGATATCGGAATCAATATAAGCATAGAATACTTCTGGTAAAAGATCTTCAATACGAACTACTTTATCATCAGAAAGATCTTTTAAGATTCGAGTAAATTGTTTATCTAATTCTAAGATCTCATTATAGCTATAAGCATCTTCAGTACCTACAACAGATTCAATATCTGCTGCAGCTTCACCAATAAATTCACCTAAAGTTTTAATTTGATCAATACTTAACAACATATCTTCTTTCTCCTCTACAGGTTTTTCTTCTACTTTAATGTCAACGACTTTATCATTTTTTACATTCCCAGTTTCCTTAGTTTCAACCACTATAGGATTACTGATAATTGTATTTTGAGGTTTTTTCATGTCCTCAGACAACTTGTCCAGAGCCTTGCTATGCATAGTGTTTTCTAGATCACGAGCTGGTCTTTCAGGCTTTGGAGCAAAATATTTATTGATACGTTTAGGAGCTGGATTGATTGCTGGAATCTCGATAACCAAATCAGGTTTTTCTTCTTCGAAGTATTCTTCAGCCTTTTCTTTCTTATGATCATCAGCAACTTTACGCATATCTTCATAATGCTTACGAAGTTTTTCTTCACTGGCTACAGATTTAGCTTGTAGTTTAGCTAAATCATCTTTCATCTTATCAATCTCTTCTAAGTCTAATTTAGAAGTGATGTCTAATTTGTTTTCTTTTGGTTCATTGACATTGATGTCTTTCTCATATACACCATGATCATTATCCCAATACAGTTCGCCATTTTTGAAGATTTGAATTTTCATAGTCATATCAATTTCCCTCTTTCTTGAGAACAATGCGATCTTCTTACGACCATCTTTAAATTCAGATGCCATATGAATACCGCCACACTTTAAACATATAATATTGTTAAACCCTGCATCATAATCTAATTCACCTCGACATTGCTCAGTGGTATCTAGATTTAATGTATGGGTGCAATATAAAATCTTTGGATCCAATATATACATATCTGCATAGTCCAATAACACTGGACCGAATCCTTTACGTAAACCCCAGTTCTTAAATGCTTTAGTACCAAAGTCATCTATAATAAATCTACCTACAATGGTTTCCATTATCTTATAGATGTCTTCACGTACTGACCACATTTGATAGAGGTTTTCAATCGGTACAACTCTTTCGAATATACCAACATTACCATCTTGACTAATATCAAAACACTTAGCCACAAATGGTTTTAGATACTTTTGATTAACGATCTCGTCTGGATTGTTTTTAGAACCAGCTCTATCTAATGCTATCTTAATACAGAATGTAGCATTATCATCAAGTGGTTCATAAACAACACGGTTTGTACCACAACCAGATCGCTTAAACCCTTTTGGTTTAACAATAGCATCTAACTTTTGGAACTTTTTCTTGAAGGCTTTATCCTTGCGATCAAATATAATCTTCTTAATCAATGCTAATTCATCATCGGTAAAGAAGTCATACACGCAAGGACCTTCAATAGATTCGAATAACTCCTCCAAAGTAGTGAATGTATTCATACTTTGGTATATATCCGCATCATGATACAACCTACTATTAATCTTGGAGTTTTCTAAGTTGCCGGTCAAATCATCCATTATCGTTGACTGCAGTTGCATCCCATGTACCTCCAAGTTCAGGAGCAAAGTATTGTTTAAGTCTAGCTGCTCGATCCATAGCTATACCATATCTTTCCTTCTGAATTTCCTTCAACGGTCTATCATCGTAAGTTTCAAATTCTGGATCTTTAATTCTAGCACCTTCAGGGAATGGTTTATTAGTAGCTTCCATTTGCTCTAAGATAGAGTTATCGAAATTTACTCTACGTTTGTTGTAGTTATATCCCATTTCATCAGGTAATGATAATCCAAGAATTCCATTATTCATTGCTTCAGCAAATGCTTGGTTATCATCTAATTCATTCAATAAGTCACTAGTTCTACTAATTCGAGTCTTATGAGCATAATTTTCGATAGCTTCATCGAATTGATTATGATCATAGAATCCACTCAAATCTTTAGGACGACTATGACTAATAGAATATTGATAAGCTGGCATTGCTTCAGAATATGTATCAAATAGATTCATTAAGTTCTTATGCTCACCAGGTTTACGACTATCATTGATCTCTTGTAACTTAGCAGTTAATGGAGATCTCATATTATATACACGAATACGACCATTTGGTCCTACAGCACCTCTACGTGCTTGAGCGTTAAGAATTTGTTCAGTAGTTAATGGAGTTACAGCTGCAGCTCTAGCATTTCTAGCTAACGTTTCAGCACGTTTAGCATATGCTTCGAACTCTTCAGGAGTCAAATCATTAACATCTTTATCGCTCACAGGATCATAGTTATTACCACCCATTTGAGGATTTGTACGTTGAACGAAACTATTCCATGTACCATCTGTTTGATAATATGGATTATAGTTTAAGTCATGCATCATACCAAATGGATCTCTATCAACAACTTCATTAGCCTCTTCAGCTGTATAACCTAAATGGTTAAAACAATCTCTAATCATACTATTAACCATAAACATTTGTTCAGTATATTCATCACGACGATGTTGAGCCTCAGCATTAATCTCCATTTGAGACTTAATTCTATTCATCTCATCATAAATACGAGCATGCTCTGGGTTTAATGGACGACCAGTTTTATCTAACCATTCTTTCTTTTCAATATCAAATTGACAACCATTTGCTATAAGTTCTTCTACTGTAGTAAAAGTAACCATGTTAGGATTATTTCTTACAGACTGCTCATACTTATAATGCTCATACTTAAGCTTATTAGTATTATACTTTTGAACTTGATAGTTGTATTCAAGAATTTGTTGTTCATATCTATAGAATGCATCCATAGGATGATTAGGAATATTCATTTGTAATTCCTGAACACGATTGTTGATATTGTTGATTTCTCTTTCCCAACTAGCTCTTACTTGCGGTTGCATGTAAGTCCATTGAGAGCAGAGAATTGTATTGCGTTGGTCAATAAGAGCACGAATTTGATTATACAATGCTTGTTTGTTTTCTTCATACCAAGCACCTTTAACATATTCGTTATACTCATTAGTATATTTAACCATCGCATTATATGTAGCCAATCTATCTTCATATGGAATAGATTGGTCTTGCATTTCCGCAGAGATATCTCTTGGATATTGCAAGTTAGTTAAGTCATAGATTCTTTTTGGAACTTCCATCAAAGGAATCGTACAACCGAAAGGTACATTTAATGCATCTAAATTATACTGACCATTAGGTAGCATTGGAGGTAATCCAATAGCTGCTTGCATTTGATATTGATCAGCAAGATATGTATTTTGTACCATTTGATTTAGTTCTTCATCAGTTGTTGTATCTACTGTTGGATCAGCTTCTTTAGTTACACCAACCATGAAATTTTCTAGGTCAGGAATATTAAGACCTTCTTGCTCTTTAAGCTGTTCCATATAAGCAAGATGTCTTCCTGTACCAGAAGATAGAACTGCAGTCCCAGGAGGGAATTGTCTAAACATTCCTTCAGTAGGATCTAGTCCCATACTAAGCATTTTTTCTTCATACAACTCTAAGTTGTAATCTAGCTGATACTCAGGGTGTTGTTTTAAGAACTCATGGATTTCATTTTCATCTGTAGCTTCATTCCATGGAACTGGTCTAATGTGTACACCACACACGATATTGTTTAAACGATTAATATATTCATTCCGTAAAGATAAAGTCTGAGCCATGAATTCATTACGAATTCTACTTTCAGATGCTTTAATCTTGCCACGGATGATATCCATCGCTTCTGGATTATTAAGATCGGATAAGCTAAATCCGACTACTTGTCCAGAATTGTCTGTCTTTATCATCTAGCGAATCCTCCCATACCATTCATCATATCTTGAATAGGATTACCAGTATATACTGGTTTACCTACTCTGCTTCTAAGCATATTATCATACTCTACTTTAAACTGAGGACAGTGACGATATAATACATCGATTTCACCTTCATCTGCTACATCAGTTGTACCAGTCTTAGTATGATGAACGTATACTACACCATTTGGATCGATATAGTATCTTAAACTACTAGTGAAGTCTTGATGATGTTCAGGAGCTACTAATTCCTTTATAGGATTAGGTGCATCTCCATTTACATAACGACCAAAGATTCCACTATAAGGTTTTGGTTTTGGCTTACGAATCTTATTATCAGCTACTGGGTCATATGGTTTCTCTTCAGGTTTACCAGTTCCAGTATGCTTAGCAATAAGATTACCAAAATAACCATTAGATTTATTATGGTCATGGCTACAACCACAATTACATTGATGGTGATGCTTTTCAGCCATCATTTGCTCATGAGCTGGTTCAATATCTTCTTTAAAGATCTTAAGAGCTCGTTCTTGAAGAATAGCTGCTTTTTCCTCGATGTATGCTGCTACTCGTTCATAATGCCATTTATGAAATTCTACTTCTGTTTCAGCACTAATTGGTAATGCTAAACCAGTACTAGTTAGAATGAATGGTTTTTCATTTGAGTTAACGTCATAGATAACTCCTGGGTTAAGTTTAAATTCAAACATGATATTTTCTCCTTGTTGTGAATCAGTTTCTTCGTTAGTTAGTGACAATGTGATTTCGGTTCCTCCAAATCTGTCGTACTCCTCTTTTGTTATCGATTCTACTTCGACGCATCGAGGAACGCCGAACTCATCTACAAAATTAATGATATCCATATGGCTACCTCCTTTTAAAAATCGAAATATGTAGATCACTGTAATAATATATGGCTATATAAAAAATTAATGAGAGTATATTCCTCCCTAGGATAACTATGATCCTAGGGAGGTAATATTAATTACAATGCATGAACGTAATCATATAAGCTATCTTTAAAATATGGGTCTTCAAAAGATATATCAATATCTGGATCTGTTTCTCTTAGAATATCATAATATACTTCTTCAATATTCAATAGATACGATTCATAATTAGGATTATTAGCTTTGATTAAATGATCATTAGCCAATTCTTGTTGGAAACGATATTTAGAGAAAGCTTTAAGTCTAGTTAATTCTGTTTTAAATTCACTAGTAACTTCATCATATAAATCTTTATGACTTTCAGATAAAGACTTAGCAATAATATCTTCTTCCGATTCTTTTTTAGCTGGTCGTTCAGGAACTTCAAGCTGCTCTTCAATAGCTTTAGCTAATTCTTCATCAGTCATTTCTTCATCTTCATCTGGTTCAGTATTTTGAACTTTACCAGCTTCAGGAGTATCCTCTTCTTCAGGGATTTCTTCAGAATGATTAATATATACATCTAATCCCTTAGCAATTGCTTCAGGAAGAATATCTAAATCATAAAATCCTGCTTTGTATAATTGAACTACTTCTGGTTCAGTAATCCCTGCAGGTTTAAGATTTTTAAAGATATCTAATACACGATAGTCATTATCTTTACCAGCTGCTGCTTTAAGCAATGTTGGATCAAATAATAGACTTGCTTTATATCGTGTAGGATCTTCACTATTATCATTAATGATAATATCCTTAACTGTTTGGATAGGAATAAAGATACGATTAACACATTCTTCACCAAATGTATCAAATGCAATATATTTATTACCTTTAGCTAGAGTAAAGCAATCCATAATATCCATAACTTTATCTCTATTAGTATCAATAATATAACTACTATTGATTAGACCTACTGAGTTTTTCTTATCAGTCAATCTTTCCATCTTAGCATATTCTACCAATGAATAAGTTACTGCAAAGTATTCTACGTTTTCAACTGGTGTAATATGAACTTTCTCAGTATCATCAAAATATGTAAAGAAACCTTTAGATTCTACTGTAGGGTTCTCTACATTAATATATCCATCTAAACGATGATTTTCATTAGAGTTTCTTGTTTTTACAAATAAAATGATTCTACGCTTTGACATTATATTCTCTCCTATAAAATACTTCTAACTATAGCAAGATAAGTTGGATAAATTTGTGATGGATCAAATAATGCTGGTATGCATTTACCTTCATCTAGTTTATAATCTACTCCATATTGCATTCTAATTAATGATGCTCTAGTAGACTCATCTATATAATTATTCCATTTCTGGATATATGGAATCTTATCCATTAAATCATCTGGTACTAGACTATAGTTTCTTGATAAACAATTATATGCACTTTGTAAACTACTCATAGAGCTTAGTCTTACATGGGATTTACAATGGATAAAGTTGATCTGATGTCGATTTGGATCAAAAGTACTTAGTATAAAATCAACTATATTCTTGATAATATTCTGATTAGCTACTTCAACTCCAGATGATGTATACATGATACCATTTCTATCCATTCTATTAATCCAGTTATATATCCATGATTTTAATCCACTCACAGATATATTACTATCAGAATAGATATTGAATTCATCAACTACATCTTTATATTCTGCTGCTAACTGTACCGCTAAATACAATCCAGTTAGTTCACCATAGTTATTGGTAGCATGATCAATAACACAATGATATTCTGTATCTCTCATATCATTAATTACTGATACTGCACCACCACAGACTCTATTGCCTTTAACTACATCTACTTTACCTAAGACAGATGCGTCTGAAAAGATATCTAGTGTTTTCATATTGTTTCACCTCCTTTATATTAATATCTTGTAATGAGCAAAATAAAAAGTAAATACCCATAGGAGATTAACTCCTATGGGTAATTTTATCTTTTATTTAGATACCAATTCAATGCCTTTATTGATAATATTTTTGAGCATGTTTGTTGCATGACCAACGTTTACAAGCCCAGATTTAGGATTTGTTTCAGCTGCTTCTTTCATGCTAGTTAAGCGTTTCTTGTCGATTAAGACAGCAAACTTAGCATCATCTGGAATCAAGTTATCAGACTTGATATTTCCAATAGCAGTCAAAGGATCCGTTTCCAAAGCCGATTCCATATATCGAGCTAGGTCGTAGGCATCTACCACTAGAACTTTAGAACCATCTTCCTTCGCAGCTTCAAAAACTGGAACCGCCGCAACTGGGAATTCAGGAGCCGCTTGAAGTTCTTCTACTTGTTCTAGAATATCATGTAGATCATGACTCATTTCTTGCAATGCATTGGAATCAGTATTTTCTAATTTGTAATTTTCTGATAATTCTTTTAAAACGTCAAATTTCATTTTCTTACCTCATTAGATAATAATTCCAATAGATCAGATTTGTACTCTGGAGTAGACTAATCATCTACTGCTGTATACAAATCTTCGTGATCTTTTAATTATCTATATGTTGGAATTATTATACTTAAATAAAAACTATAAAGAATTATATAACTCTTGTTTACGTTCATTGAGCATTTGAATAATCTTTTGCTTATCTGGTAAATCATAAGCTCCACTGTCGTCAATATACGTAAACCGTTGTTCAAATAAATGCTTAGCTCTATCACTAGTATACAATGCAGATGCATCTTCAATATCTTTGAGGAGATCTAATTGATCTAGTGTAAAGAACTGTTTATACATATTTACAAATTCTTTATAATCACCAAATACATGTGTACATGGTACGAATAAGTAATTTGCATGAACTAATTCATGAGCTGTTTCGGATAATGGTATTAAACCAACGAATCCATTATAATGATTCCACATTACTTCTTTAGCTATAGATTCTTCATCAATTGGTTCTCCAAGAGTTTGTCTCTTACGGAATACAATTGTACAGATATCATATAGAGTAATTGGATCATGATGTACATGAATCTTAATCTTAGGATTTGGAACGTTTGATACGTTTCTATAAAATGCACAAGCATTCATATTAAATGAGTTACGTAGATATTGAATATACTGTTGATATTCAAATGATCCACGTACTGATTTCTCTAACTCTGATAAGAATTTCTTGAAATCTTTTTGGTCAGCCAAGTTCCAATCATTTAAATCATATGGAGGAATATTAGTAAGTTTAATAACCTCTGGTCCATTAGAACTTGACTGTACCATACTTAAAGAGTAAGGATTTCTCATGATAACCTCCTTTCAGTAGGGTTATCATAATGTTAATTTTTAGGTTGCGGAATGAACTGATCCATCTCAGCAAATGTACAACCATCTTCTGAATCAAATTCATAGATTTCTGCAGATTCTATACCACTAATCTTCTTATCTGATTCATTGTATTCATTAACTTTAGCTTGAACTTCAGACAAATCTTTTGGTTCTTCATCAAAGTCAATAAATAAGCTAAGATAATCGACTAATTCTTCTATACTATCACAATAATAGTCCTTAATATCTCCATCTTCAACATTTAACCATAGTCGATATCTAGTTTGATAATATTTACCCTCAGTATCTGTATTGATATAGATTTCAAATCCTGGTTCTTCACACATACCTAGAACGCTAACGTTTGGATATATGGATTGAACCCATTCTGTAATTCTATCAATAACTGGAGACCATGCACTTTCTATAGATATATCGAAAGTATATTCATTATAATCTTCATTATAAGAAATACCATCATCATCTATCCAACAAAAGTTATCACGTCTATCAAAGTTATATATTGGTTTCTCATAAGCTTCGGATATAGCTTGAGTTATATCATTAACTTGAGTATCTTTATTGAAGAGGTAATTGATATTAGTTGCTAAGAACTCTAAATCAATTATATCTTTCTCTTCAGCTGGTACTACAAAAGTTATACTGTTATATGCATAGTTTGCCATAGTTATCTATCCCACATAGTTCTAATATAATGATTATCGGATGCTGCAAAATACAATTTCTCTTCTATAATATTATTATCTTTATAATATTTATCAAGAATCTTATTCTTTTCTGGGAATGTATCAGCATTATCAAATTTATTAATAATATCTTGAGGGATATTCTTATCGATGAGATGCTGTTTGACTCCATAGTAATCAGTTATATCAGTATCGATTAAATCATTATCTTTATCAAATATTGAAGCGATATAATGCTTCTTAGATAAGAATTTAGTATATGGATTACTTTCAAAGATAATGAAATCACTATGAGTCATAATACGATAATCAAATTGTACATCAATTATACCAGCTTCTTGCATTTGATTTTCAACTTCAAAGAAAGTTTCTTTATATCTATCGAATTTTAATATAAGACCTGTATAATAAATTTTATCGTTTGTTTTAAAGTTTATATGACTATATTCAAATATATCATTATCATAATACTCAGCAAAAGATTCAACTACTTTATTCAAATGCTCTTTATTCTTAGAATAGAATGCAAATGAATAATAAAAAGTATCATTACTATAATCAATATTCAATCCAGGAACTTGTATCATTCTCTATTCTCCTCTTTAATATTAGCTAACAATATTTTTGTCTCAATGATATTTAATAATTTAGAAACCTCCACAGTATCAGTGAATGTATTACCAGCTACATCACTTTCTAGTGTATTCAAATCAATTCTAATATAACCATTACTAAATACAACACTAATTTCATCAGACGAAATATATAAATCAATCATCTGAATATCTAAGTGTCGTTTAGTATCAAAAGACAATGGTTCTGCTTTCAATCTAAATCTTGTACAAGATTCGTCCTTAAGACTATTAATAATAGTCGCAATGAACTTGCAATCTTTATCAGTCTTCATCTTCATCACCTCCTTCATCATCGATTAAAATAATTTCATCTATTTCTTTATCAAAGTCATCTTGAACTTCTTCATCAGTCTTCTTTCTAGTATATGAAAGATTATCTATATCTTCTTCTGTGAAAAGATGTAATAATATTTCATTTTTAAAGAATGATTTAAAAACATCGTTCTCAGACTTATCTAAACAGGTAAAGATACGATCTAGTGTAATCGTAAATTCGACGTTTAACGCACACCCCTGTGGAAGTATACTGCTACGTATCGATTCGGGGCATGTATTCGCATAATTAATTACATTATATATCGCAATGGTTTCATTAACACTTGCGGAACGTCCCTCAAAGGAAGCTATGAAATTATCATTGCTTACGAAATTATGTGGTCGTTCTTCACATATATTAACTAATAAGTTTTCAGCATATGGAGCAATGTATGCTAAGAAGTAAAACGGAATCTCTGTTAAATTCATCTTAATCAAAGTATATGGTCTAAAGTCAACTTCTTTACCAATAAGTCTATTTATCTCACATGCATAATGATCAAAGTCATTCGGAGAATCAATTACTCCACATTTAAGTTTAATCTTTCTATCATTATATCCAGCATAAATTTTAATGATATTAAACAATGCATCCGATACTTCACGTTCTTCTGCTCTAATATTCGTTATGGTATCTAAGTTTAATGCATCGCTTATACGTGCAAAGAATTCATCTACAATCAATGAGCTTCTATTCTCTAAACGCATATTTAATAAATCTCTATATGAAGTTATAAAGATATGTGTACTATTATCATATCTTCCATACTTCATTAAGTCTAATATATTTACTTTATCTTCATCAAAGTCAAGATAAAATACAATATTAATCTTATCTAAGTAAGTATCAAAGTAATTACAATATAAAAGGATTACATCTAATCCATTCTTAATTACTTCTACTTTCTTATCTTCAATTTCCTCTCGAGTAAAGTAAGTTCTAATTCTATCAATTATTCTCATTACTCAATCTCCATTTATCTAAATGATATCTAAAGTTAGTTTCAAATTCTAATCTAACTTCATTAAAGATTTCATCTTCTGTGCGGAATTCCTTATTAGTCTTATCTAATCGAATTTCCTTTACACAATAACTCTTATTAATGAATAAGTGTTTAAATAGTTCATTCACTAATTCTAAATACTTAAAGTTTCCTTCATTAATATCATTATCGGAATTTCTACTAAGAATCAATTCTTTTGTAGTTTGTTTATCATGAATCATCTTTAGCATCAAATCAGTATCTGGTAATTCCATTTCATCATAAATAATATTATCATACTTACTCATGAAATCTTTTAACTTATCTGATTCTAAATAATACTTAAGATTCTCTACTGATAAATCACTTCTTAGTGTTTGTAATTCTCGTATACCTTGATAGTAGATATTAGAATATACCCATCTATCCATTACGATAATATATCCATTGTCATAATACTTCTTAATATCATTATACCAAGTATCATAAAAGTCAGATGCATATAGCATACTAATATTAATTGCTGATAATGGTTTAACTTTACTTGTATTCTTAAAGTAATTAGTTAATAGATAACTTGACTTACTATCATAATTAGGAAAACTAAATAGTTTAACTTTATATCCTAACTTATTCTGAATATAATCTACTAATCGTTTACTATTAGTTTCCTTAAAACTACAATCAGTTCCTTCAAAAGTAATCATATACTTGAATGGTATTGATTGTAAGTTCTCTTCAGTTAATTCATTAATTCTTTCTAAAGGTGATTTAATCATTCTTATACTCCTTTACTAAATATATCTTATTAGAATATTGATAGCTTTCTAATATATCATAATAGCTATCAAGATAATAATATATAAACTAACTTAATTTTTGTATTTACTACAGTTGCGTCATTAAAAAGGAGAGGGGAGTTAAGAGGGTGAGAACGTAGTTCTCCCCTCTTATCCCCGAAGGGGTTTAAATACAACAGAGTTCAGTTGAGTACAGTTGCGTCCTATGCAATCCGTTCCCACGCCCGTAGGGCTAGTGGGAACTTACTGAAAATACTGTTTATACAACAGAATGCTATTGAAGTTAATTATATATTAATTACTATACAGATAAACTATTAGTTAATATTCTATATACTAATTAATATACAATAGATAATCTTATACTCTTAATTCTTATAGATAAACTTATACAGTTATTCAATAGAATAATTTATATTGATATACTTTATACTGATACAATATTTATTAATTACTTATACAGATATACTATTAGTTATTATTCTTATAGATAAATAAATATATCAGTATACTACTGAATAGTATACTGATAATTGTTTTATTTGTTTTCTGAATATCCCCTGAATTGTTAAATTGAAAATTTAACACATCTTTCTCACGAACCATAGAATATAAACTTTTATTAGTTTATATGCCACATACCTCATTCGTTCTCGTCCGCACTCCACTCTTCGTATGTGGCATATAAACGTTCCGTTTATATTTGCCCCCCCTCCCCCCCCACAAGGAAGCAAAAGCAAGCGAAAAAAGAGCGACCTTCCGGTCTTCTCGCAAGCTTCAGACAACTGTGAGGAACCGCAGGGGCTTACGTTAAGCACGCCTATTAGGGCGTACCACTGCATGGAGTCGTTTTCCATGCATCCGTACCTGCTGGGTTATGGTGGGAGTTTTACCAATTAGCCACAAATTTCGATCGTGTAGGGTTTATCATACCTACTCCATCTCATACATATTTTTATTACTTCGTTGTTTACTCTGTAATTTTTTACAAAACACAAGAAATCCCCTTAGGATTACTATGATCCTAAGGGGAATTTATTTATTTAGAAGCTAAATATTGTAATTGATTGATTGTATTACCGGAAACATTCTTGGTTACTTTATTAACTTGACCTTGGATATTTTGAGATACCATGTTAATCTTTTCATTAAGTTTGTTACCTAATGTAGCCATAGCTCCTTGTAACCCTGTTTGAACAGTTGTTACTTGTTGTTGAGTTTGTGCTTGATTAGCTTGTAAAGTACCAATACCAGCAGTGTTGCCAGTAATCTTAGTCAATTCATTATAAATAGCACGTAATAAGATAACTTCTTGAGAGTCAGAACTAGATGCTTCAGATACACCTTCTGTACCCATACCAAGTTTAGCAGCCTGTCTAGCTTGGTCTTTAGCCATTTTAAATCCAGCTTCGATATTTTGACGTCCTTCAACTGCCATTTGAACTTCTTTAGATACGCCTTTAGCTCTACCGAATCTTAATCCGTTTTTACCTAAGCCGTAATCATCAGAAGATGCTTTCATCATATCAGTTTGAGACATAGTAGCATCGCCAGATAATTGAGCACCATTACCACTACCACCAGAAGCGATATAACCGATGATATTACTACCACCATCACCCCAGTCAGTCATTTTACCGTGAACTGTATTTCTTTGAGATGCAGAATATCCCCAATAACCACCACGACCATCTGCAATAACTGCATGGTCAGGTTTTGGAACCCCATCAGGGAATGAACCATCCTCAGCAGTATTAATTAATGCAACGTCACCTTCAACGCCATTATCCTTACCAGGCTTCCAAGCATAAGGTTGACCATTATTTTTGGAATTAAGATATGCATTATCACAATTCAAATCAATGGTAGATTGACCAGCTTGTTGTAAGTATTCATTAACGAATGCAGTACAACCATTATTACCATAGTTTTTCTTACCAACTATAGAATCAGCCCAATTAGATGCAGCTTTAGTATTACCACCACCGACAGCTCCACCTACACCGCCAACTGCTCCACCACTAGATCCACCAATATTACCACCTAAGTCAATACCAAGTACCGCACCTAAGTTAGATTTAATGGAATTATACATATCAAAGAGTGGAGATAATAATCCAGGTTTCTTTGTAGGACCAGAACCACCTTTAATATTACCTTCAGTCTTAATACCTTTACCTTGTTTTTGGAATGCTTCTTGAGCTGCAGCTATACGTTCATCCATATGAGCGTATGCAGGATTACCAACTTCGAAGTTAGTGAACCAATATTGAGTAGCTTGAGCAACATCATTCATCTTACACATAGCTTGAAGATGTTCATGATAATATCCACCAGGACCAATTTCATTCCATAAATGAGTTAACTGTGCATTAACATCAGTCCAAGTTGTACCCATACCAGCAGCAACTGAGTTAAGTGTATCTTTACGAGTTTCTGTCCATTGACATAAACCTACACCTGCTTTATATGGATTCATATTAGGTTCATTATCTAATTGGTTAGCAGAAGGATTATATCTAGATTCTGCCCACATATTACCCATAATACCAGCAATAGCGACAGAAGCAACACCTTTACTTGCTAAGAAGTTCCATACAGTTTCAGGTACATCTGCACCTTTACCGAATCTTACTCCCATACCAAATCTACCACGACTACCACGTCCATACAATCTACCTCTACCAAAAGCATTAGCAGTTGTAGTATTACGTAATACATCTTTGATATTATATGTAGCATTATCACGATTAGACTCAGGGTCTTGAATTGTAACTTTACCAGTACTTGCATCATAACCAGTAGCAGTTACATAGTGAGGATAAGAACCAAATGGATGACTATTAGAAGTACCAGATTTAGATTCACCTTGAAGTACAACTGGATTACCAGATTTCAAAGCATTGATTGTACCTTGAGCATCAGTGGAATAAGAAGTAGCACCATGTCTTGTAGCATAGCCTTCAAAGAAGGATGGAGCAACACCAGTATCAGTACCCTTATACCCTCCAGATAATGCGAAACTAGAAGCTTCAGCTGGATTAATCGTACCTGTACCAAGTGCCATAAGAGCGTTAGCACCGGCAACTGGACCACATCCAGAATCTCCAATAGTTTGATTTATACTATCACCAGAGGTATTAAATCCGATATTAGCATATCTAGGATCTTTTTGTTTAAAGAATTTACCTGTACCTAAAACTTGTGCTTGTAAATCACCAGCTTGAGATACAAGATTACCCATTAAACCACTAGTTCCTTGAGAAAGCTTATTCATGTCACTTTGCATGCCACTTAATAAGCCATTACCATTTGCTGTACCACTACCAGCACCTAGAGGTCCTTTCTTACCAGTACCTTGAGCACCAGGAGTAGCAGGAGTTTGTGATGCTAACTGCTGAGCATTTGGTTTATATGCAGGAGTCTTCTTATTAGAATCACTACCACCAAAAGCAGTCTTGATATCATCTATGAAGCCTTTATCCTTATCATAGATTTCATCATTATATTCTTCAACAGAATCTAATTTCTTTTCAGCTGTTTGGTTATATTGATTCAATGCAGCTAATGCACGTTGTTGCATTGGAGCTAATACATCATTCAAATCCCAAATATAAGCTAAAATTTTGAAGAATAATTGAGGTCCGATTACACCAAATAATACAGAGTCAACTGCGGAAGCTAAACCGGCTACCCATTTAACATCATCATTTGGAGGTTGTTCATCGGCAAGACATTCAGCAACGTTATACCAACGACTGATACCTGTAGTTACAGATGCAGCTAAGTCTAATGCTGTAATGATACCAATTACAATACCACCAATACCAGCAGTAAATACAGTAGCACCTAGATATCCACCAGCTTTAGCTAAAAGTTTAGCAAACTTAGCAGAACCTTTAATACCATCTAAGATCATAGTAGCTAATTTAGGAGCAAATTGTGCACCTTTCTCAGCTAACTTAGGTATATATGTAGAGATCTTTTCAATACCTTTAGTTAAGATTTCTTTTAAGAAGTCCATAACTTTATCAGCAGCTTTAGAAGCAACTTCTCCAACTTTACTTACACCAGATTTAACAAAATCTGCTGCTTTAGAGAATAAGCTACTACTCTTAACAGCATTCTTAGCAGTACCATCTAATAATGAAGAGCCGACTACACCAGCTCTATCTCGAATAGCCCAACCAATCTTAGATAAACCTTCTTTAGATGCACCGAAAGCTCTACTCATAATAGATGAAGATAACTTACCTAAACGACTTGCTTTAATAGCATCTTCAGAGGACTTAGCAATCTTACCTATATCTTTACCAAGTTTAGTATTTTTATAGACAAATTTACCAGCTCTCCAAGATTTACCAAAGCTCTTAGAACGTTTAAGTTCTTTAGCAAAACTAAATCCAGCTTTACCGAATTTTAAAGCACCACCAATACCTTTACCGATACCTTTGACACCTTTATAGATAGATCTACCAGCTTTAACTGTTTTATATCCTATTAATCCTAAAAGACCACCATTAACTAACATCCCACCTGCGGTAGGGTTATATGTTGTTTTCATTTTAGGACTGCCATCTGGATTAAATACAGGATTACCATTTTCATCGACTTCTTGTTGTTCTTCTTTACCCATAAAGCCATCAAGTAAGCTACCAAGAGCTCCACCAACACCTTGAACGAATAAAGGAATTACAGTATTCTTTAAGAAACCACCAATTGCAGGTAATAAAGTATGAGTTAAGATCTTACCAATCTCTGGAAGCATTGGACCTAAGAATGATAATAGTAAACCACCACCGAGGATAGTTCCTAGACCACCAAACATTCCACCGCCTTTACCAAAGATTCCATCTACTATATCATGTAAGAAGCCTTGAGATTTTTCTTTAACATCTTTGGCACCTTCTTTAGCAGAAGCACCAAATCCTTTAATTTTACCAAGAGCTTTAGAGAATATAGAACCTTGACGTTCTGCATTCTTTTCATCTTTAGCATCTTCTTCTTTCTTCTTATCACTAGCAGATTCAGTATCAGCTTTATTTAAAGAACCATCAGTAGACTCATAGGTTTCATTACCATTAGAATCAACAGAACGTTCTTTATGTGTACCAGCTTGAGCAATTTCATTAGCTTGATTAGCAGCAGCAGTATTAGGAGCAAGTTTAGAAGCATTACTCATTACAGTAGAGGCAGCAGCTTCTGCAGTACCAGTAGCATTGGATGTGGCAGCTTTATTAAAGCTTTTAGCAAACTCTACTTTAGCATTAGGACTACCATTATCGAATATAGATTTATTATCCCAAGCCCAATCTGCATCTTTAGCAGAAATAGATGGATCCATACCATATCCAACAAGCATAGCAAGGAATTCAAGTTTTTCTTCAGGCATTCTAATATATTTAGAAATAGGATCAGTAAACTCAAATTTCTTATCACCACGACTTAAGTATGTAGCAATTTTAACAATACTTCTAAATGCACCTTCGGCAAGTTTCTCAGGAGCTAATGCAGATGGATCACCAATAGATTTGATTGCTATAGGACCCATCACCATTGCTAATTGAGAATAACGTTTAATAGTTTTAGTGCTAAGTTTAGACAATACATCTAAATCTATTTCCATACCCTTAGGCATAGCTTTAAGAGCTTTTAGATTTTGCCTATTTTTCTTACCATTACCAGTAATAAAGTCAGTTTTAGAACCAGTAATTTTAAGATGGCTAAGATTCTTTTCGATGAGTTTTTGAGATTTAGCATCAATATTATTAATAGCCATAACTGATTGTGTAGCTACACCCATTTTTTCTTGATCGGTATAGTGTAGTCCATCATAATAGCCATTAGCATTTTTAACTAAGAAATCTCTGATTTCTGTTAATAAATTATTAGTGGTTTGCATACCTTCAGCTACATTAGCAGCTTCTTCAGATGTAAACTTCTCACCATTAGCACCAACTAAACGTTCTGCTGTATCTGCACGGTCACGTTCATTTCTAACTTGATTTAATGCAACACCTAAGGATTTTCTATCAGCAGGATTTATATTGAATTTCTTTAAATATTCAGATGCTTCTTCGACAGCTGCTTCAGAATATTTTTTCTTACCTTTAGCAACAGCTATGCGTTCAATACCTTTAGTTACTATCGCTATAACTGCTTTAGAGGATTTACTATCTAGATTTAGATCAGAAATGAATGCACTAGCACCACGCATATCTCCGTCAAAAGTTAGTCTTACTAATTTCTTAACAGAGGATGCATCCATATATTTGCTAAGTTGTTTTTCAACACTCTTAACTTCCTTACGTGTATCACCACCGCCAATTTTAAATTGGCTATTTAATATACTTAAGTTTTCTTCTAATTCACCTAGATCTTTAGCTGAAGCATTAGCTAAGTGAGTATCAAACTCTTTATTAGCATAATTTTCAGTACCCATGATATTAAGACGTTCTCTTGCACTGAGATGATCAGCAGTACCTCTACGGATTATCTTAGCATTGCCCCAGTTATTGAATTTACGTAATCCCCAACCGACGCCTCTAATAGGAGTACCGATTGCAAATTTAGCTAAATCTCCAATACCACTGAAAGTAGTACCAAGTATTCTACCTAAAGGTTTAAGAAGCATATCATTTACTTGCTTACCAATAAGCATACTAAATGGACCACCAAATGCTTTCTCTAAGATATTAAACATACCATATTTCATGCTACGTCCCATATTCTTAAAGACTTGTGCAAGCATCTTACCGGTACCTTTTAGAGGACTGAATAAGTTATAATCCATAAACTTATAGAAGTCTTGATATAAAGTTGTACCGAAGCGACGTAATGGATTTACTACGTAGTCTTTTAAAGCACCTACTAGACCACCTTCACGTTCACCATCTTCATTCTTCTTACCAAGAATCATATCATGGAATTTACTAGATGTACCAATAAGACCTAAACCAGCACCAAGACCAAAGTTCATTAATAACCCCATTCCTGTAGGATCTAGTAAAGCAGCAGCTCCACCAAAACCTGCAATCTTAGGCATATTCTTCTTAACATAGTCTTGTACTTTCTTAGGAATGATGCCATCTTTACGACCTATCTCTTTACCATCTTTATCATAATAAGTTTTACCGAAAATCTTTTCGTTAACTTTTTGATTATTCTTAGCAAGAGAATAAGCACCGCCAATAGCAATAGCACCAACTGGACCAAATCCAAGCATTAAGCTAGGAATAATACCAGCAGCTGCACCTTTACCAAGATCTGGCATATACTTCTTAAATAAAGCTTGTTGTTTACGACTGATTAGACCACCTTCACGAGATCCATCAGACATTTCTTTACCAAATAAGAAGTTCTTAGCAGTATCACTTTCACGGATAATATTAGCAGCTGCACCGATAGCAGCACCAGCTAATAATCCTCCAGGACCAAATATTGCAGTTGCACCTAATGCACCAGCACCAGCTGCTACACCAGTACGACCAGCAAATTTAGCACTATTACCTCTAAGTTTAGCTATATCGCCAGTAAGAGCTTTAGATACTTCTGGATCTAAAGTCTTAGCATAATCTTCAAATTTATCTAAACCAGTTTCCCATGCAGAAGATACGGTAGCCTTAGCCATTTGACCTAAAGCACTACCATCTGTAGCATCAACTTTACCAGATACTTTATTAACAGCAAATTCTAAAGCACTTCCGACAACTTCTCTTACAGTATTACCTTGGATCATTCCTTCAGGAGCTTTATCTTTTAGAGTTTGTACGAAGTTCTTACCAGTATCTAATAAGTTACCACCTTCAGCATGAGATAAGATTTTATTTCTTAATCGTAATTCATCTTGTTTATCTTTCTTACGATCAGCTTTATCTATATCTGGATTGAATGGATTTAAATCAGATGGGATAATTAACTCACCTTTAGATACAGTAGTTAATGCTGTATGTGGTACAGATAGAGAACCAAATGCATAACCATCTCTATGATTAAATGCCCGTTTAGCTAGTATTTCTAATTGAGTACCAGTAGAACTTGGAGCACCCTTATTATTATTGCTAACCGGTTTAAATTTAGGTTGTCTAGAAGCAGATGACTGATTGAAAGCTGCTTGATATCCAGCCGCAATATCCTTTAATTGATCTTCTGGATCTAGAAAACTTTTAGGTGCAGGACCAAACATTATCGATCTAGCTAATGCTTCAGCTTGAAGAGGATTCATGCCTGGTTTACCACGAACTAATTCAGCTAATTTACTACCAGCACCAGTTAGAGCATTCTTAGCAGAATCTTTAGCATCATTAAACCAATCTAGACCAAAGTCTTTAGCAAAGTCTTTAATCTTACCCCAGCCTTTTTTGACTATAGGTTCCCAGAATTTCTTATCTAACCAATCTCTAACTTTATTGAAAGTAGTTTTCAATTCAAAAGCCATCTTATCATAGAAGCCACGAATTTGTTCACCATCTTCATCTTTTTCACCAGTTTCATGGTCAAAGAAGAATTCATATAAACTATCATCTACTTTAGTAATAACTTCAGCAGCAAATAATCTAGGATTTTTAAGAATTTCATACCAGTTACTTAAAGCAGCTTTACCTTTACCTTTAAGTCCTTTAGCGTTAGTTACATTACCAAACTTAGATTTATCTCCTTTATCAAAGACACTACCAAGTTTATTAATATCGACTTCATCTAAAGTCTTACCAACATCATCTGGGTCAACTGGAGCATCTTTAGATCTAGATGGATTACTAGCTTTAACTTTTTCATAAGTTTCTTCTATCGTTTCAGCACGATTTTCTTTTAAGACACTATATTTGATAAAGTCAGTATCAATGTAATCTGGAGCAGCAGTAGAATTAAGTCTATTTCTAACACCAAGCTTTTTACCTTTACGGAAATCATTTGTACGGATTAAGTAAAGTTCAGAAAGCATAGCTTTAAAGATAGATTCTTGATTAGCCATTGCTTTGCTCATCATTTCATTATTAGCAATGATAGCACTTTTACCTTCGCCTCTACTTTTACTACGATTATTCATCATAGCTTCAGGAGACCAACCAGCCTTTTCTTGGTTTTGATAATATTCTGCTTGGCTACGGAAAGCATCAGCATATTCAGCAGCTAAGGTTTTAGACTCTTTATAAGTTCTAGAGTTCTTATTCATCCGTAGGAATCTAAGTAATTTACCGAATGAATCATCACCATAGGCTTCCATTACTTCATCAAAAGAACCCTTACTATTCCAAAGTCTTTCTTCAACGTCTGGAATTAAATCTGTTAATCGTTTTAATTCATTAGCAGATAATTTCTTAGACTTAGCTATTTTCTTAATATCTTCTTCTAATGCATTTCTAATACCAGAACCAGCTCTATCTTTATAAGATTTATCTCTTCTTTTCTTTTCTCTTTCAAGAATCTTCAATGAAGAGAATTTACCCTTATCAAAGTCATAGATACGTTCTTCACCACCCAAGAGTGATTCGATACGAGCTAAGTAAGCTGGGATAACCTCTACGATAGATTTACGAGTCATACCATCAAAAGGCACTTGACCTTTAAAGTATTTACTAGTATCAATCTTATCTTTATTAGCTATCTTAACACTGAAGATACTAGCTAGAATACCACCTAAACCTTCCTTGTCTTTAGAGCGTAATAGATCAGCATTGATTTGATTAAATAAACCAGTTAAGGTTTTATTAAATCCACCAATAGCTTTTTCTAATGGTTTACCCATTGCTCTTTGAACTAGATAAGCTGGAATGTATTGTAATGGATTAGCAGCCATACCCATAAGCATTTCTTTACTAATCATACCAATACCAAAATTCTCAGCTTGGTCAATGAATCCCTTTTTAAGATGCTTACCATAAGCACCCCAATCCATTACACCATTGGATAGGATATCAGTGATATCTTGTTTGAGACCTTTATCTTGACGTTTCTTCTCTGCATCTCTACCAATACTCCATTCTTTGAAACGTTCACGTTCCATGTCAAGGAGTTCTTTCAAGATAGCATTGTTTTCACGTTGATATTTAGTCGACTCTTCAAAGTACTTGGTTGAGTTTTCAATATGCGTCTGCATGTTTGTAGTCATGAAGTTTTGCATATTACCCATTGTAGTACCAAGACCCATAATAGAGTTATTTAAATTGCCAAATAATCGTTCTTGTTGTGCAAACATGAATGATGCAGTCTGTTTAGTCACATCTGCATTATACTTAGCTGCACTCAAGATAGTACCAGAAATTTGATCAGCATTAGCTTTAGATGCTTCATGTACAGTTTTAGCTACAGCTCTATCACCATCAGTGATATCTAAGCCACTATCACTATCATCTCCGCCTATAGAGTCTTCATCAAAGTTCCAGTCAAAATCATCATCATCTCCACCAAACATGACTTTATCGGCACGATCTTGGTTCCAGAGCTTACCAGATTTTAAGTCTTCTTTGGCACTTTTGAGAGCTAGATTAGACGCTTCATAAGCAGATGTTTTCATTAAATACTCTTGAGCTTTTCTGAAAGTCTGTCTGTAGTTAACGATAGCATTTACTGTTTCTTTAGTAGCGGTACTAGCTTGATCAAACGATTTATATGTAGTATCGTAATTTGTCTTAAATCCCTCGATAGCAGCATATTTTACTGACTTACCAAGATTCTTAAGATAATTTGTGATCTTGAGTCCCAATATAAGGTCCTCCTTTCTTATAAGATTATCCTAATGTTCAAAATGACAATATATACCGCCCAAGGACCATTAAGACCCTTGGGCAAATATATATTATCGAGGAAAATTGTAATGAAACATACGTGTACTGGTAGCAACAACGTACACTACCTATATGTTTTACAATACAATACCCCTAAGGACTATGAAAGCCCTTAGGGAATACTGTATCAGTTTGGATTGAATATAATATGGTAGGATGAACTATGATTTTATTATGCTCTTTATATGGTTGAGGTAAAATAGAAAAAGTACGAACCACTGCACATCCTACAATTATATGTATCCATTGTGTTAAAAAGCTAATATGTCTAAAGCATCTCATTATAATGTGTATAAAGAAAATCCCTAAGATAGATGAACTATCTTAGGGAAATGTCTTTAGCAGATTTTATGGTTTTTGAACTTTGTAATATCTTATTTGTTTTAAAATACTAAAAATAATTATTTGATGATGAATTATTTTTTAATCCAAGCTGGGCATGGGCTAGAAACCTTAATAGAATCGTAAGGACTAACTTTAACTTCAGCTTTTTCATAGATTGGTTTGCCAGCATTATCTACACCAACTTGTTTAGGGTAAGAACGTGTAGATTCTTTGATTTCTTTCTTGATCAAAGATACATTAGATTTTTCTCGTCCACCAAGACCAATTTTGCGGTTGGTCTGTAAGTATGTATTCAAGAATTCTTTGGATACTGTTAACATACTTTCCGCATCAGATTTTTTAGCTTCATAACCAGCTACCAAGGAATCAGCTTCTTCTTTGCTAATCTTAGTTGTAGCTACGATAGCATTGGAGATAACGCTACGGAATTCTTTAGCTGGTGCTACTGTACCAACTTTACCAGTTTTGTCATAAACTCCTACTTCATAAGAAGTATCATTTAAGAAAGCTTGCATAACACGTACTTCATCTTTATGAGAAGCAGATGCATTTGTTAAGTTGTCTCGCACATCTTTAATCAGTGCTAGAACTGTTTTTTCTTTTTCCATGATTCAATCCTCCTAATAAAATAATGGGAATCATTTCGATTACATTTGTGTTACATGTGTTATATTTTAATACACTAGGGTATTAATAATGAATTAATCGAATGACTTAGCATTCTCTATAATAGCTTCTACTAGCTTGATTTTACCTTTAGACTTAATAAAGTCATTAAGTTCTTTATGAGTCATCTTAGATAACTCAATTAGAAAGTCTTTCTTTTCCATTTATATTAATCCTCCGTATCTAAATGTACAGGATAAGGTATAATTTGACAGAGAAAACCCCCGTAGACCGGGTAGCCTACGGGGATTTAGCATGATTGCATTTTCTGTTTGGGATTGCAGTGACTTTTTAGAAAGTCAGATTCATAGTAGTACGGTTAATACATTTAGAAATATATCTATATGTGTTTAATCAAAGTTATCATTATTTCGAATATATAAAAACAATAACTTTAAGAAATGTAAGATTGAATCTTCGTTATAACTTTTCCACCCATCTCCTGGATCAAGTTTCTTATAATAAATTCATAAGCATTATGTCTGAAAAGATTTAAAGTTATAATGTATTTAAGCACTATATAATCCAATAATTGATTCGGAGTAATTTGGATTTTAATAGATTAATAAGATAAGACATACACTTTAAAAGTATTATAAAGCCACTTGAATTGCTTGTTTAATTATTTTGGTGTATTTATAATTGAGGTTAACCTTACTAATAGATTGTTACATGAGCGTTAAATGAAAAATGAAGTTAAGTGATACGATTTTAACAATAGAATAAGTGAAGGAGGTACTACAATGCCTATTAATATAGATAAGGTTAAACCTTTCAGACTACTTAAAACTCCATTCTTTACTCCTTTCAATAAGAAAGACAAAAGACATGGTAGTGCTATTTTCCTAATGACTAAAAGTCTAGAACAATCTAAGCAATTGATTGAGCATCAGCTTATTAGTAATCTAAATATGTTTAATTCATACTTCCTTGAATGGAATGCTATGTATTTACTTAAACCTAGTAGAATTATAAATAAAGACTTAGACGTTGATGATGTATATAACTCTAAAGTCTATGGTAATAATCCTATAATGACAGAATCTCATTTTGAAGATTCTGAAAACTTATTTTTCTTCTCTGAAGCTACTCCTGAGAATGTATTAGATACTCGATTAAGAAAGATCTTATACAAAGAAAGATTACGTAACTCTAAGGATGTTAAACTTAGATTAAATAGAATCAAGAATGAATGTAAGTATATTAAGTATACTTATCCAACTATAGATAAGTATAAGAATAAAAATGTCTATATTGATAATCATATTTATAATAAGATCTTTACGCTTAGTGAAACTTATAATAGAGATAAAGCTATAGACTTACTATATGCATTATTTGATAGATTCATTAACAACCCTAACTATAAAGGATATACTAAAAAGACTGTATTGATTCCAGTAAATGAATGGGCTGGAGATATTCCAACTACTTCTTTATTTGAATTCAGCAAGTCTATTAATCCATTCTCTATGATAGTTAGACTATTTAAGAAACCTAAAGAGAACTTAGATAAACTAGCTGGAATGGATTTTATCTTTATTGGTAATAATAGTTGGTTTAAAATGAAGATGGAAGATTTAGATATGAAGAATCTAAATCTCTTCAAGACTAATATCTTAAAGATTAGAAATAATGATATCGTAGAAGATAACGTTCCTGAAGATAAAGAAGATATTAAGACTAGACTTATTAGTAAAATTGAAGACCTAACTGGTATCGAAGTTAATAATGTAAGTCGTGTTCAAGATGTAGATCCTACTGTACCTTACAAAGCTGAAATAAAAGATCAACCTAAATTGATTGTAGCTAAAGGTATTACTGGTGCAGATCAGGTTATAGATCCAACTAAGATTGAAAAGCCTACAGAAGATAAAATCAATCAATCAGTTGAGAATATTGTAGACTATACTAAGAATGCTGAAGAAGCAGAAAAGGAAATGGATAACTCTGTAGATTTAAAAGAATTAATCTTACAAGCTAAGAATGATCAAGATGATACATTTAAGATTTCTGCTACTCGTAAAGCTCGTATGGATGATCTTAATGATAAATTCTTAAAAGAAAAGATCGCTAATTCTACTATTGCTGAATTGGTTGCTACAGAAGATACTCCATTACAATCTACAGACTTATCTAAAAATGTAGAAACTATTGATGATGAATGGGCTAATCTAAAGAAACCTAACTTCGAAGCAGATTATAATATTGATGCAGATATTATGAAATGCTTACATTCTTTATCTCAAAATAAAGATATACCAATGAGTGTAATTGATATATCAATGGAAGATAGATCTACATCTGAAGACTCTATCATTACATATACAGTTCATTTAGAAGACTCTTTAGGTAAACGTCATACATTACGTTTTGATATGCCTAAGATTATTAATAAACGTTTCTTACGTTTACGTGGTAATGATAAGATTATCCCAGGTCAGTTGATTAACTTACCTATCATTAAGACTGATGAAGATACAGTCCAAGTAGTATCTAACTACAATAAGATCTTTATTACTAGATATGGTCAAGTTGGTAAGATTAACCAATCTACTAATGCTTTAATTAGAGCTTTAACTAAGCTTAAAGAAAATAATTATAAGCTTGAAGTAAAAGATGATAATGACATACCTACACCATCTAAGATTGATCTAGGTAATAATGCTAAGATCTCCGCTAAATATGAATTACCTGCAGAATATGTAGAGCTATCTAAAATCTTTAATAAAATTACTACTAGTGATGGTAGAGTATACTACTTTAATAGAGATGAACTTATCCATAAACTTGAAGAAAAGAAAGTTAAAGTTGAATCTGATCAAGGATTTATGGTTGTTGGTATCACTAAAGATAATCAATCTATTACAATACCAGAGGAAGGTGTATCTTCATCTTTAATCAATCATCTAGGTATACATAAATATGCTTATACATTTATGAAGCCTGGTGCTAGAATGACTTACTCTCAGGCTAGTATCTTGAATAGTAAGATTCCTCTTATTGTAGTCATGGCATATACTGCTGGATTAACTGGAGCATTAAATGCTGCTGGCATTGAATATAACTTAAGTGAGAAACGTCCTACTAATACTAAGAATTACTTTAGATTCAATGATGGATTCTTATCCTTTAATGATAGCTATGCTCCTGATGCGGCATTATTAGTTAATGGTTTAGCTGTAATCAATACTCAAGAATACTCTCTAACTGATATAGATACAAAAGCTATGTGGTTAGATGTATTAGATGACTTTGGTGGTCGTAATAGAGCTGATGGTTTAGATTCATTTGCTAACTTAATGATGGACCCTATTACTGTAGAAGTATGTAAGACTTATAAACTTCCTACAGACTATATTGAAGTATTAGCATATGCTAGTAGTTTATTAACTACCAATAAATTCAATCGTCATACTGATATTACTGGTAACCGTTTCCGTACTAATGAACGTTTGGTTCATTTCTTATATAAAGCATTAGCAACTAGCTATGGTATGTATTTACGAGAAATTAAAAACAATCGTAAAGATGCCAAGATGACTATGAAGCAATCTGCAGTTATTGATATGGCTTTATCTGATGTAACTACAAGTGACTTATCTAAGTTATCTCCATTATTAGAATTAGAATCTGCTAATACTGTAACCTTCAAAGGCTTATCTGGTATGAACTCTGATAGAAGTTATTCATTGGATAAACGTACTTATGATAATACAATGATTAATAAACTATCTATGTCTACAGGCTTCTCTGCCACTGTAGGTATTAATAGACAGGCTACTATTAATATGGGTATTGAATCCACTAAAGGTTATATTAAATCTGGTGGTGAACTAGATAGAATGTCTGATGCTAATACATTATCTATCACTGAAGCGTTAACACCATTTGGTACAACTCGTGATGATCCATTCCGTACAGCAATGACATTCATTCAAACATCTAAGCATGGTATGAGAACTAATTCTCAAGATCCATTACTAGTAACTAATGGTGCAGACCAAGCATTACCTTACTTGACTTCAGATACATTTGCTCATAAGACTAAATGGGATGCTATAGTTGAAGAGGTTAATGATGATTATATGATTATAGCTAATAAGAGTAATCGTAGTGAAAAGGAATTCATCGATCTAAGAGAGAAAGTAGAAAAGAACTCTGATGGTGGTTTCTTTATTACTATTAAATTAGACTTAGCTAAAAACTATAAGAAAGGTCAAACTATTAAACCTGGTGAGATTATAGCTTATGATAAAGATAGTTACTCTGATAAAGTCGGTGTAGGTAACTTAGCTTATAATATTGGTACTTTAACTAAAGTAGCTATTATGCATACAGATAAAGGCTTTGAAGATAGTGCTATTATCTCTCAAGATTTATCTGAAAAGATGGCATCTGAAATAGTATTACAAGTTGATGTATTAATGGATGCTAAAGATATTGATATTCAATGTGTAGAGATTGGTAAACCACTCCATGAGGGTGAAGTTATCATGTCTTATCGTGCAGCATTAGAAGATCAAGATGCTACTGATATCATTAATAAGATGGTATCTAAGAATGCTGGTAATGAATCTAAAGAACTAATGGATGAAATTGGTAAGATTAAAGTTAAATCTAAAGTAACTGGTAAACTTCAAGATATTAAGATATACTCTACTATTCCAACTTCTGAAATGTCTAAGTCATTAGCTGTATTTGTTAATAAATATAATGCACCAGTAGATAAGATGAAATCTAAATTAAGTAAACTTGGTATTGATGGATCTCAATACGGTACTTCAGGTGTATTACCAGCTGTTGGTAAACTAAAACATGCTGAAGGTAAAGTATTAGTAGAATTCTATATCAAGTATTATGATAAGATGTCTGTTGGTGATAAGCTAGTATACTTCTCTGCTCTTAAAGGTGTAGTAAAAGAAATCTTCCCTGAAGGTAAAGAACCTTACTCTGAATATAGACCAGAAGAAAAAGTACATAGCTTCTTACCTGTTGGTTCAGTAAATGCTCGTATGGTAACTTCAGTATTAACTCTAGGTGCTATCAATAAAGTATTAATTGAATTAGATCGACATGTGAAAGACATTATGGGTGTTAAATGGGATCCTAATCTGTAGGATCCCTTAACACATTATTAAATATAAATTTTGTTATTAATGGAGGATAAAATCATATGGCAAAAGATAATAACCCTCAGTCTACTATGATTGTAAATAAAAATTTCCAACACGTTAGCAACGTACCTACATATATTAGACGTTATCCAGATGACTACTCTCAAGTAGTCGGTATCTGTCGTAAAGGTCAAGTAGTACATGCTGAATACGTAGTACCTGGATTTATTTATCATACTGATGGTAGTAAACCAACTTTAACAGATAATATCTGGATTAAATTTGAACGTGGATATGTACGTCGTATCTCTATGCTTGGATCAACTCAATACTTTGATGAATATAAAGGATTTGAGGATTACCCAGATGCAGATGAAAAAACAAAATATGGTGATGTAGTTATGCTTAAGAAAGGTGCAGTAGACGCTTATGGTCGTCCACTACCTGAAAAAGAATATGAACCTACAACACATATCGTAGCATTACTTGATTCTTCTAAACAATTAGCTTTACTTGGTTACCCAAAAGGTATTCAAACTTGGGTATGGCGTAAAGATTTGAAGATGGTTCAAAAATCTGACGGTTTCTTCTTCTCTGATGGAACTCTTAATCCAGAATTGGGAAAATAGAAGGGGAAGCTGCACTGCCCCTTACAAAATATTTTAAAGTGGCAAATCCTTTTGATAATCCTGCAATATTTACAGACTCGTATGTATACGATCAAACCGATCCTCAGCCACAACCCCAACCTCAGCCTACACCAGATCCACAACCTCAACCTGGTAAAGGTGATGGGGATAAACCTAAAACAGAAACTGATAAGAATACTAAAGATGCTAAAGATAAAGCTAAGGATCCTAAAGCAAATCAGCCTCAGGATCCTGATAGTGCATTAGCTGGTATTAAAGATTCTTATTTGAAAATGACTGGTGTAGATCCTGCAAAGTATAAGAAAGCTCAAGCAGAATCTAGAAATAGAGCTGATAACTTATATGCAGAGATTGTAGCTGGTACTAATGCATCATATGTATATGGTACTAGAGCTGGTAATGGTCTTAAATTTACAGAACGAGAACTATCCACTGTTATGGGTATGCCATATCAATGGATGGAGAATGTAGATAATAGGATTCCAGAACTAGGCGGCTTTGGTAGAAAGTTCCATGAAAAGATTCTTTCTAAGATGCCACTATTAGTTCTTACTCCAGGTATACCAGACTTTATGGCTGGTTATGCTGATGAGAAACGTAAGAGTGTATTAAATTCATTACTTGGTGCAGTTAGTGGTCAATCTATTGATAAACTAGCTAACTCTACTGATAATGAAATGAGATATTATACTCTTCAATTTGAAGCAGAGGATTATTATAGATACGTAAACTCTATGTGTACAGCACTATCTGTATTCTTAAATATAAATGGTGAAATGTATAATGGTGAGCAAATCGGTAATATCAACTGGTTTGATAGATCTAAGAATGAAATCGCACATAACTATTCATACTATGGTGGTGTAGGCTTATATCTAAACTCTGAAACACAAATCTCAGAAAACTTCGGTAATGATACTGCACGAAGTATCTTAGCAGATAAAATCAACAGCATGTCTGATATTGGTCGTGAAGTACAATTCTTGACTGGTATTAGTGGATTTGATGTTGACTTATTCTCTGCTAAGGAATTAAATAAAGATGCTGGCAATACAGATAAGATGACTAAAACTGGTAGTCTTGGTACAATGAAAGGTTTCATGGGTATGATCATGAATGGTGCTAAGACAGTATTTGCTGGTGGTAAATTAGAGTTCCCTGAATTATGGGCAGATTCCTCATACTCAAGTAGTTACTCTATTAACCTTAAATTAGTATCTCCAGATTATGATAGACGATCTTGGTATATAAATATTGGTGTACCACTAATGCATTTGATTGCTATGTGTGCACCACGTCAAGTATCTCCAAATGGATATGTATCTCCATTCTTAGTTAGAGCATTCTATCGTGGATTCTTTAATATTGATATGGGTCTAATGTCCATGTCAGTTCAAAAAGGATCTGAAGGTGGTTGGACAGTTGATGGTTTACCTACAACTGTAGATGTAAGTATAGAAATCAAAGACTTATATAGTAAACTTTCTATCTCATCTGAACGTATCCTTGGTAAAGGTGCAAGTCAAACATTTGGTAATGTCGGATTAATTACTTACTTAGCTAATATGGCTGGTGTAAATACTAATGAACCTGATATTATTCGTACTGCTCGTTTATTCTTAGCATTAAAAGAGCAAACACTTGTTAACTTCCCTAACTCAATTCAAACTAAGATTAGTAATAGTATTGCTAATATTATCACTAACCGTGTATTCCGTAAGGGCTAAATTTATATACTAATCAAAACATTGACTTAAGGTACTTTAAGTACCTTAAGTCTTTATTTTTGAGGTGATTTTATGAAGAATCGTAAACAGAAGTTCTATGAATATGAAGAGAAGTATGGTAATATACCAGAAGACTTCCAAGAACGATTAGAATGGATGTATGATAAATATAAATTAACTCCTGCTAAACAGCAAGAGATATTAGATAAAAGAAATCTAATGATGAATACATTAGATTTCGTTGATATTAAAGTAGTACTATTTGAAGAACCTGAAGGATCTCCACGCCCTCGGTTTAGAATAGTTAATAGATATAACTTAGCCAATATGGCTATGGCTAACTCTCAGTTTGTTCATGTATACTCTATTACTGGTAAAGAAGATAATGTATTCATGAAGAGACTATTAGATAGCGGTGAACTTAATCAAGTACAACAAATGCTTTATACTCCATGTGATGTAGAATTCAATGCATTTGTTAAGACACCAACTTCTTTTAATACAGTAGATACCTTTCTAGCAGAGATTGGTTTAATTAGACCAACTAATAAACCTGACTGGGATAATATTGGTAAGAAGTATTCGGATATGTTTAACTCTAATATATGGTTAGATGATACTCTAGTCATAGATGGTACAGTTAGAAAGTATTATTCTATTAAACCTAGAGTGGAAGTTCATCTTAAGTATATGAATATGCTTTACAATAGAACTCAGTATACTTCTACAGTTAATAAATTGAATAAGCAAGACTTAGACTCATCTAACGTAACTTACTTTGACTTTAATAAGTTGAAGTGATATATTATAACCTTGATGTGTAATATAGTTATTAATTAGGAGGATTGAATTATGGCATCACAATTAACACCTGGTAATCAGGAAGAGATTAAGAGTAAGACACAGCCACCGTATGAACAGTTTGAAGAATGTCAGAGAACAACTTGTGTATATCGTAATGCTAATGGTAGATGTATTTATGAAACCTGTGTATTTACAAATGAGAAACCTAAGTTTGTAGAGCATTGGGATTTTGAATGTCAGTCTTGCCATAAGATTGAGCAACGTGATGTACGTGATATGAAGATCATGTTTTGCGATAGCTGTTTAGAACGTATTAAGAAAGCTGAGAAATTACCATTCCATTGTGTATTCTGTGGTAAATCTCAAGGACATCCATCTAAAATCATGTTTAGTGGTATTTGTGATGAATGTTTTGCTAAGTTAAATAGAAGTATTCATTGTAAGAATTGTGGGAATTCATAATGGAAAATAACTTTAGAGGAAGATATAGACCAGCTAGTGCTGAAAGTATAGTTGTAGCAAACTATATTAGATATGAAACACTAGCTGAAATAACTAATACTGCATTTGCTGGTAGTAATGCAAATGTATTAAATGTATATATCGATCTATATCAACTATTTAGAAAGATGTATAGATCTGATGTAGTTATAGGTAATAGATCATCCGTAGCTGCGGCGGTAGTAAATATGTGTATTCATTATAGAGCATTCTATAAGAAATATTATGGAGTTCATACACGTATTTATCTAATGCAAACATCTGGTCCGATGTTAATGAATGAGAAATTCTATCAAGACTATAATCATACTAATATTGAAAAGATGATGTTAGCTGATATGATTACTACATTCATGATTCAAAATACTGCTATCTTAAAAGAGCTATGTAAGTATTTACCAGACATCTATTATATTGAAGGACCTTATGAGACATCTGTAATGATCAACTCTACTATCATGGATAGAACTGATAATAGTCCTAACATGATTATTTCTAGTAGTTCATTACAATATGCAGTCCCAGTATTTGCTAAAGATCAAACAGTAGTTATTGATCATAAATGGGTAGAAAATAATATTAGATATAGAATCGTTGATAAGTATAATGCATTGATTGAGTTATTGGCTAAGTATAAGCTATCAGATAATACAATCAAGAAATGTGTTAATATTAATCCACAACTATTTGGATTATTCATGGCTATGACTCGTAATGAGCATAGAGATTTATATTCATTCAATAATGTATCTAATACATTGAATATATTTAACCATGCTATCAATAGACATGAGATTCCTAATGCATATATCTCTCCAGAATATACTGAGATGATATCTTTATTAGCACTAGATAGAACTGAAGAATTAGTTAATAGATATAAAGCTGTAGATTTATCCTATCAAACAGAACTATATCGAATGTCTAATAATTATCTAGATAGATCTTGGGATGTAAACTTACAAGATCCTGATATGGTTAAACTTCTAAATGAGAAATACTTTAGAGATAATCCTATAGATATAGATAGGATATAAAACTTATTCCCATAGGAGTCTAATCTCCTATGGGATTTATTTTTTTTGTTAAAATGGGCTATTTTGAACATCTTGATAACCGGAGGTGTATATTATGCCACAACTTAAATACGAATACTATATTGATCTATACTATAACTGTATGGATTATAAAGAACCTAAACTGATTGATCAGAAAAATATAAAAAGTTTAACCATATATAAAGAGTATGATAAATATAATATGCCAATTGCTACTATGAATTTACACATAGATAAGAAGTTTGCAGATAATATTATCAAGAACTCTAAGACTGCTACAATGATTATGGCTGTTTATAAATACCAATTAGATAATAATGTAGCTATAAAACAATTATACTTTAAACATGAGTTCTCTTATCTTACTGATGATGATACTAACAAGACAGAAGATATAGATTATGCTAAAACAGATTCTAAAGATGAAGATCGTGAAGATGTATATAGAATTCTTAAACTTGGATTGATATCTAAGAAGTTAGTAGATAGAAATCTAAGTCCTAATAATGCAACTATATATAAATCTTCTATGCAGAATATCATAGTTGACTTACTCAATATAGGTGAGCCATTATTGATTGAACCATTTACTGAGACTGAATTAGTAGAGCAATTGATTATTCCACCTAAAGAATCTTTATCTAAGACATTAGACTATCTAAATACTATTCGTGTATTCTATAATACAGGATATAGATTCTTTATGGATTTAGATAATATCTATTTAGTATCTAAGTCAGGTAAAGCTACATTAAGAAATATTGATAAGTATGCAACTATTAAGTTTAACTTATCAGATATTGGTGGTAAAAAAGAAGCTATATTAGAAGGCTTTAGAGATGATGATAAGACTAAGAGTTATATAGTCGATGTACCGACTACTGATATTAAATATGGTAAAGACAATATAACTGATAAAGAGCTTAATGGATTTACTGCAGTGATTGATGCATCTAAGACTGTACAACAAAGCTATCTTAAAAACTCTAGAGCATTTGGTGGTATCTTTGGTGTATACCAAAATATTATGAATACTATGAATGCTATTAAGAAAGTATCTAGTAGTGTACGTCAAGTAGTAAAGAATATTCATCAGACTACTGATACTATTAAAGGTAACTTTAATCAAATAGTAGAGCAAGCTAAAGAATCTAAGTCTGTAATAGATACTGTAGCTACACAAGCTGAATCATTATTAAGAGAGTTACCAAAGACTGCTTTAGATGGTACTGCAGAAGTAGTTGGTTTAGATGGTGTTGTTAGAAAATCCGATACTAATATAAAAGATGTGCTGACTAATATCATCAAACATACTGTAGTTATGCAAACTACATCTACTAATACGGTAGAGAAATCTGAAGATAAGTTTGGTAAATTTAAAGAAGCATATACTGGTCAGATATATCATATAGAAAACTTTGGTTCTCTGGTTGGTGCTATATCTCCAATTAACTTTACTGATAATACAGCTCAATTAACTAAAGAAGTTAGTAAGCTTCCTGAAAAGAGAGAGCAATCTAAGATTCACTTTAATCGTAGTATGACTGACTTTAATACTGAGTATAGTAAATATATAACTAGTAATGAAATTATTGTAAACTCTTTGAATGATACACCAGATAAGTTATTCTATGTAACCAAAAAAGATAATACTGGTAAGGCTATAGAAACTCATGAGTTAGATCTTAGAGCTCTTAAATCTAATCTTCCTGAATTAGTAAAAAATTTAGACTTTAGTAAGATGAAGCTTAGTGATATGAAAGGTTTCGCTGAGCAAATGAAGAATAGTCTTAAGTTAAATGCTAATGTAGGTGATGGATTAAAGAAACAAATAGCTGCTACAAGAGAGATTCCTAAAGACTTCTCTAAACAAATTCTTGAGGGTGCAAATACATATGTTAAATCTTTACAAGATACAAAAAACATTGCAATTGCTAACACTAAGAATAGCATAATCAATACAACTAAGTCACTAGGAGCATTAAAAAGTAACTTAAGTTCACTATACCAGAGTGGTAGTACTGCTATAAGTGGAATAAGCGATATGTCTAAGGTTGGTACTAATGGTGAATCTATGATAGATGTAGCATTAGACCTAACTGATATAGTAGAAGACTTAGGTAAACGTAAACTAATCCGTATTCCTAACGATAATATGGGATTAATCAAGAACTTTAAACATGCTTTAGAGTTGAAGTCAGTTTACTTATCTTTAAGCAAACAGCAATTAGATAATTCTATATTCAATATGAATCTAAAATATCTAATCAATAATAATACTAAAGAGCATAAAGAAGATACAACTGATTATATTATGCTATCTAAGATAGAAGTATATACTAATCAAGGTGAACGTTTCTTAGCAACTACTAATATGACATTTGCTAAACTCCCTAAGAGTACTGCAGAGAATGTTAAAAAGATATAAAGAAAATCCCCTATGGAGTTTAACTCCATAGGGGTATTTATTAACTATTTTCTTGAGCTTTTTCAGCATCATTACCAGCATTAACATATGCAGATACGTGAGCTTTAATAATTTTCATGTAATCAGACATAATCTTTTCAGCTGTTTGATATTTACATTGCAAATATGTACTATATGTAGATGCAATTCTATTAACGATCTTTTGAGCATTGACTGCTGTTTTAGAATCAATGCCACCATTCTTAACATCGTTAATTGTTTTATTAGCATTTGCAGTAATAGCTGCACTGTTACTACCAGTAGTTCCTGGAGCTGGAGCACCATTATTATTCAATTCAAATTCAGAAAATACATTGCCATATAAGTATGTATTATATTTATTTGCCATAATTATTGACCTCCTTCTGGTTGAGTTGTATTAGTTCCACCATTAGTACCGCCACCTTGAGGAGTACCATTACCAGCTGGAGAAGAAGTTGTTGTAGTAGCAGGTTTAGCAGCTGCTGAATTATTAGCATCAGTTTGTTGCTGAGGTTGTTGACTAGCAGCTTTATTAATAGCAGAATCTAATGATTTAAATACTTTATCACTAGTAGCTTTATCTTTCTTAATATTGTCTACAATTTTAGGAATAGCTAATACTTGTTCAGCTAAAGCACTGATACTGATTTCATTAGCAGAGTAATCTTTATCAGAATCTTTACCACCTTGGAAATAATCATTACATGTTTCTTTCCATTCATCAGTATCTTTATAGTCAGGAATAATGTCTTTGCGGAAGTTATTAATAACTTGATCTACATCAGAATTTTCTTCCATTTTAGTTGCAGTCATGATAACAGCATCAAAGTTAATATTAGGAGGAGTTTGAATACGATTCAAACCTTCCTTATAGTTAGGCATGTTGACTGTAGTGAAACCTGCGGTAGGTTTACTTAATTGGTCTTTATATTTGTCAAGGTATTCTTTATTAGATTTGAAGAATTTATCAAACCAGTTAGATACTTTATCAAAAAGACCCATAACGAATTCTTTAATCTTATTGAAGAATTCTTTTACTTTATCCCATGCACCTTCATGAATAGCTGCTAAACGATTTTCAACATCTACGCCTTCAGCGAGAACCATTGCTTCTTTAATACAGCAATCCATAATAAGATCATTGTGTTTCATATCAGTGATATGATTCATTAAGATTTCAGAATCAGTAAGTTTAGAGAATTTGAATGCTTGTTGTTCTTTTAAGAACTTAGCAGATTCAACAGCTACAGCTTCAACTCTATCATCAACAAATTCTTCATTTGCCATACCAGCAATATGAGCTAAGAAACCTTTAGCTTGATAGTAGTTATTGCAGATATATTGAGCTTTGATTGCATATACAGTCAAATGATAAGTCCAGATTTCAGAGATCATACTAATGATGATACGTTCAATCTTACGGATATAATCATCACCACCAACACTAATCTTAGTAGAATTTCTATATTGAATAACTTTGTTTAAAAGTTTTTTATATTCTTTATTGATTAATCTAGCATTATCTAGATTAGCTTCTAAATCATCACGTACAGATTTAACAATTTCGATGCATTTACCAACACATTCTTTATGGAAAGATTTAGTAGTAGTTTTACCAACAAAGATATCTGGAGTTCTAGATAAGTCTTTAACTTCGATATCATCTGGATCAGCATCAATGATTTCAGCTTTAGCACGTTTAATGATTTTGCTTTGGTTATTAGTAGTAATTTCTAATAACTTACGAGCATCATCTTCAGATAACTCATAGAAGTTATCACCAAAGAAATGCAAAATATCAGTTAGGATATTCTTAGAGCATGGAATTTCATCATCTAATTTAAATTCTGTCACTTCGGCTTCCATAAGAATATCATTACCATTAAAGTCTTTTAAGTAATCATTGACTACATTAATTAGTCTAGAATCACCTTCATTACTCAAACGTTTAATATTATAATCTAATACTTCAACGTATTTATCAGAGTAGAATGAATTAAGACGAGTTAAAGTGCCGAAGAATTGATCATATGCTTTTCTTGCAGTCACTTCAGATTCACTTTCTAACAAATTACGATAGAAAGTTTGAGTTTCTTTCATAGCCTTAGTTTTAAATGTATCAACTAACCTAACAACTTGAGGTAAAGTTGCAAAGGAAGTTTTAGCAACAAGGCTTGGAGTATTAATTTTATTTAGTAGAATGCTATCAAAAGAGAAAGCTTTCATATTACCTTCCATTATATTACCTCCAAGGTAAAGTTAATAAAAATAAAGAGGAGATTTCTCTCCTCTTTAGTGATTAAATTTTAAAATAGGATTCGAAATCGTTGTTACTGAATACAGTAGATTCATTGTATTTAGGATTTGGTTTTGCACTAAGAATTACACGGCAAATAGAGCGTGCATCGGATTTAGCACCTCTTAAAGTTTTAATCATTTGGTTATTAATCCAGGTAAGTTGATTACTTAATTTAGCAGATGCAGATTTACATGCATTAATAACAATAGTATTTATGCTTTTTTTATTAGTATTAGTAGTTATTTTATTAACGTCACTAATTTCTTTAATTATTTCTTTAGACACATTTTCTGCAGCCTTAACCGCTTTATTCATTGCATTTTTAGCTTTAGAAGTGTCCATAAGTATAATAGCCTTAATATTTTCAAAATTATTTCTAATCCATGTAGGGTTTACATCTACCGAGTCATCGACATCTTTAAGTTCATCACGTTTAGATTCAAATAAATCATCTAATTTTTCTAAAGCATCATCAACTCTAGCTCTAGTCTTATCAATATCAGTAGAAGACTGCTTTTTAATATCTTTTATCGCAGTTATCATTTCCCTAGCTTCATTTTCATATTCATCGATTAGTTCTTCTTTAGTGCCAATTGCATCTCTTTTTTCAATAGTCTTAGCATACTTATAAGTTTTATCAAAGTCTTTATCTAAGTATACAAGATTTTCATCTAGTTTTTTCTTATACTTATCTAAGAATGCTTTATCGCCACGTACATAGCTTTCTAACCATGCAATAAATTTACCCCATACTGATTTGATCCAATTTTTAACAAAGTTCCAAATCTTTTCAATCTTCCCTTTAATAGTATCCATCATGCCTTCAGTGTATATCACTTCAGCACCTTCACGAACTTGCGCTAGTTCGTATTTACCAATACCTTGCATGATAGCATTATCCATTTCTTGGATAGTTGTACAAGCTTCTAGTGCAAGCATGTCAAAGTCTGTATAATCATTTACTACAATACCAAGATCTTGATAAGATTCTTGTAATGTAGACTCAGCGAAAAATGCCATAATTATTATTCCTCCAGTTTATAAAAATAAAGAGGAGAGAGATATTGAATCTCTCTCCTCAAAGTTTTAAATCTTAAATTAGATATTGAAGTATGCTTCGAAATCATTATGATCGAAAGCGGATTCATTATATTTAGGATTTGGTTTTGCTGTTAAAATAGCACGGCAAAGTGCACGAGCATCAGATTTAGCACCTTTAATACATTTGATTTTAAAGGAAGTCTTCCAAGTATGTAAATTAGAATATTTAGTAGATGCTGATTTTAAATAATTAGTATACGCACTATAATTTGATTTTGCAGGTTGCTCGCTACCTTTATTTTTACTTTCTGCATCTTTAATTAAAGATTTGTAATCTTGCTCAACATCTTTAAATGCTTTATCTTGTTCACGTTTATATTTAGAAGCATCTTCTTTAACCATATCCAAGATTTTACTAAAATGGGAACGAACCCAATTAGCATTTACATCAACTTCAAATTCAGCATCTTTATATTCATCTTTGATTTCATCAATTAAATCATCAAGTTTTTCTAATCTATTAGAAGCCTCTTCTGATGTTTTATCACTAATGCTTGGACGATTTGTAGCTTCTTCAGTACGGAAGTTAGTAAAATTTTTATCCAATTCAGTAAATGCTTTATCGGTACCATCTTCGATAATTTTAGCATATTTGAAAGTTTTATCAAAGTCTTTATCTAAGTATACAAGATTTTCATCTAGTTTTTTCTTATATTTTGATAAGAATGCTTTATCGCCACGTACATAGCTTTCTAACCATGCAATGAATTTATTCCAAACATTCTTAACCCAGTTCTTAATAAAAGTCCAGATCTTTTCAATTTTAGATTTAATACTATCCATCATGCCTTCAGTATATACTACTTCAGCACCTTCACGAATAGTAGTTAATTCGTATTTACCAATACCTTGCATGATAGCATTATCCATTTCTTGGACTACATCACATGCTTCTAATGCAAGTGCATCGAAATCTGTATAATCATTTACTACAATACCAAGATCTTGATAAGATTCTTCATATGTAGACTCAGCGAAAAATGCCATATCTTATTTACCTCCCATTAAGCCATCAAAGCATCAGCTTCTACTGCAAGAAGATCAGCATCAAAAGCACCTTCAGTTTTAGGACTATATGCAACAGCTTTAGCAAATACACGACGAGCTTGAGATGCAGTTTTCTTAGCAATAGCTAATTTAGCTTCTAATAAAACAACATCTGCTTTAGAGCATGCATTAGCGATGATAGCGATGTTTTTAATTTCATCTTTATTTTTCTTTTGAGCATCACTAATTTTTTTAGCTAATTTCTTTTCAGCTTGAACATATTTCTTTTGAGCTTCTTTAACAGCTTTAGAACTGCTTAATTCAGTTTCAACTGCACTAGCAATAGAAGTATATTTAACTTCATCTTCATCTTTGAATGCTTTTTCTAACATTTCTTTTTTAGCTTCAGCATGAGAAGAAATACCAGAACCGATATTAGAATAAACTTCTTCAAGAATATCAGAAGCATCGGCTTCTTCATACTTTTTATCATTATAGTCTGTAAGTTCAGATTTAACAGTGAAATCTTCATTAGTAGGCTCTTCATATTTAACTTCTAATTTAGAAAGATCTTTAGATTCCAAAGATTTTTTGAATTTATTGTAGAATGCTTTATTATCGCTCATCAAACGAGCAGCAATTTTTGCATACCATCCATTAAAGAAAGCTTTAACTTTAGCCCAAACTTTCTTAAGGAAATTTACAACTTTAGTTTTAACTGTTTCCCAAGATGCTTCTTGGAAAGCTTCTACATCAGCACCTTCTTGAACAAGTGCGTATTCTTTCATATCAGAGCGTACACATTCGCCGAAAATTTCAGCTTCGAATTGAGTACATTCTAAAGCAATAAGCCCAAGACCTGCTTCGCATTCGTATTTAGCGGAGTTTTCAAGGGTTACGTTGATATCTTCAGTATCATGACCACCGAAAAATGCCATAATTATTATCCTCCTTAAAAAGTTATACTTAATAGTATAAAAGGTTTTAATTAATTTTTAACCCAAAATAGGTTAGATTTATTAAATTGTTACACGTATAGAGTTAGAGACTAATATAAATTAAGCTATTATGATATTAATATCTAATGCATTATTCTCTGTACCAATAGTATTGATATTCAAGAACTCAGGAATTCTACCAACTATAGATTCATCTTTACGATAAATGTGTTGGTATCCTGGACCATAACCATTAAAGTCTAAGAATTCAAAGTAGGTTACATTCTCTGCATACTTTTGAGTTATAAATGTAATGATGTTAGGAATATGGATATCAGAGATTCTAGATTTATCTTCGATATATTTTCTAATATCATTCTTGATATACTCAGTTAAGTATTTATCAGTAGTAGTCAAGAACTTAACTTTGAAAGTTATAGATAGATTAACTCTATTTAATGGTACTCCATCATTCACATAGAATAGTTTAGATGGACCATACGTGTTAAAGAACTTGATATCTATACCAAAGCTATCTTCTAGCACGTCTAGACATTCAAGAATATGAATACGTTTCTTTTCAAGATTATTAATGAAATCTTGAATTCGTTCTTCTGTATTCACATAGTCATATGATATAACTGGTACACGATCTATAATATAAGAGATTTGACCATTGTCTTGTTTTCTAATCTTAATATGAGATTCAATCAAATCAGAGTAGTTATACAAGAAGTCAATACCATATTTTACAGTATACTCATTAGTTAAGCTATATCCTTCGAGGAAGTCAGCTGTAAAGATTTGATCTGTTTTATGAAGACCGGCATTATATCCGAATACATCTTTAGCAAATACAAATATTTTCATATTCATATTATTAGCCATATATCCAGGACTCAATCTAGTCGCATTACCAACTTCATATACATTATTAATCTTAAGCTTAATATTCTTATCAATCTTATTATCAGTATTAAGCTTAAACTTATAGTCCATGATAAATGTATTTTGATCGTAGTTTACAAATTCAGCTTCAGCCCATCTATAAGGAACTTGATACTTTTCATCTGTATAGAATACAGCTAAGACTTTAACATCTACCCCAGTGATCTTCTCTGGATCATATGGATCATCTCTATGAACTAAACCAATATCAGATTGGATATTCTGCATGATAGAGATATCACCTACATAGGTATCACGTTCACTTAGATAATGACGATACCAGTTCATCTTATTAGCCACAAACTGTACTTTAGAATCTTGATTTACATAAGTAAATTCAAGTAGTTTATTTACATCCATGATATTCATATAGTAAGATACATATAATGGTTTCTTATTAACGATACACATGAATGGATTCATATATAAGAACTGATTTCTTCTAGCATTATTAAGCTCTTCTTCAGAAGATTGATATGCCACAGAAGCGTTCGTAGTCCCATCATATTTGATAATATTACCAGCAGTCAATATATAGTTTGAATCTGAGATATTATCAAAGTCACGTCTAATTGCTTCAATTGGTATAGTATTAGTTGGAATGATATTTGTAGGTGAATCCATTAATACGAATGCGTAATACAAACGAGCTAATGGATTATCCATCTTCTTAAAGAAGAATAGTTTATTATCATCATCGTCAATAGTATTGAAGTAGTTATTAATATCAGTACTATTGGTTACACTACCACGAGATAAAGCCTCTTTAGGAATGAGTTTCTTTAAGTCAGCAATAGAACGTTTATCAATACCATACTGAGCATCTGATGTAGGAATTACTAATAGATTCAATCTATCGTAATTTATCTTCTCAGATTTAACTCTAAAGTAGATACTATCTTTATATGAGATATTACCATTAGCACCCTGACAAGTATATAAGTTTACTGTAACTTCAGTATTAGCTGTAGGTAAGTAAGAACTATTATCAAACATTACACGAATAGTAGAAGAATCTATATAAGTATAATTACAGAAATTATTTATACCATCAGTATTCAAACCATTATAAACTGGCTTGAGTTTTCTTGTTGGTTGATCGTATTCTTTTACGTCTACATCGAATCCAGCTAACTGATTGTCAAATTCAAATTGAAGCATTTTAGATTCTAGTGGATTTGTAGTGATAATAGTCTTATGATAAGTAGTATACTCATATTGACGTAGATCTACTAATAGCATAACTACATTACGACCATCAATCTTAGATCTAACTGTAGGCTTTAAGTATGGATCAACATCATTAGAGTTCCTAGTTATTATAGGATTACTTTGAGTTGTATCATACATACCCGTATAGATATACTCGCCTGTAGGCAACTCAATACGTTTGATAATCAAATCATATGGTAAATGGAATTCATAATCACCTACCATGATTTTTATATTACGGTCAAATTTAAATGTGTCAGAGACCGTATTCAAGATAAGTTCATCTTCATAGAAGACAAACATAGCTTGCATAGTTGCAGGCTCAGCAAAAATCTTATTAATACCGAGCATTAAAGCATGAGAGATTACATTCTTCTCAAATTTAGCTTTTATAGGAATAGCTTCATTAGAATACTCAGCTGCCATAGTAACAGCATTTTGTAGAGCATTAGAATTTACATCTCCCATATAGCCGAATATACCCATAGAGAGGGTAATTTCATCTTCATCTACATATCTTTTCTTAATATTTTCAATATATTGATGTATATCATATATATTGGCATTAAGTAAAGTATCATTTTGAACTGTATTTAAGACAGTCTCCTGATATGATCGGAGAGTCTTGTTTACTGATACCGCATCAGATGCCATTTATTTATCCCTCCCATTTGAGTTTATAGAAACCTTTGTTAGGTAAAGTTTCATTAAATCCATAGTTCATATTATATTTAGGATCTTGGAAATAAGCGAACTTATTTAGTCCTTGACCTTTATCTGTATTATCATCAGTAGATAATCCTAGACCAGCTCTTATAGTATTCATATTATTATTGAAGTTTTCAGATATACCAGATGTTTCTCTTTTAAGTTCATCACCGATATCATCCATATGAGTAGCTATATATGTACTACCACCTAACATAGTACCAGCAACAATCTTACCAGTATTCTTAATACGTGTTTCAACAGAGTCTTCTGCTTTATATTCACTAACATGGAATCCATCACCAGCTGCCATTTGTTGTTGAATTTGTCCACTGGTAACAGCACCACCGCCATTATTTACAGCACCGCCTGCAGTACCACCTTGGAATTGCATATATGCTGGAAGAGCTATATATGGTCTTTGCATATATTCACCACTCCAACCATTAAATTCATCCATATATCCACCTAAAGATGGATCACCAGCAGGAATCTTTTTAGCAATCTCATTAAAGTCTAATATAATATTAGGATCCATATCTTCTACATATGCAGCTTTAAAGTTAATAGTAAACTTTACATTACCATCTGCAGGAAGATCAGAGAATGTACTCCTTGGTACATTCTTAGGATATACTCCAATAAACTTAGAGTAATGAATAATAGACTCACCATCTTCACCAACAATAAACTTATACATAGCCATTTGGTCATGGATAATTTTACCATTTAGATATCTATCATCAACAAAGTCAACTAGACCATAGTGTTTCATACGTTCATATTCATCGAACAATCTAAACCACATATATACTTCTAGATACTTTGTATCTTCAAATTCAACAGAGAACTCATGATTTTCATCTGATTCATAAGATGTACCACGATAGAATATAGAAGATCCTAAGATATTCTTAGATGTCTCATAATCACTTGCTGTAGTAATATCAGGCAAGTCTACATTAGACCTTTTATAGTTAGATAAGAGATTAACAAATGGTCTACCACAAGCAGAATAACTTAAGCTTTGTAATACATCGTTATATCTCTTTGATGCCTCAACTATCAAAGAATTATTAGCAATAGATGGATTTAAGTTTACACCATTAAATAACTGTAAGTCAGGTGTAGTAAAGAAAATAAATTCTTTAGTAAAACCCATCCAGTTATTTGGATCTAATCTTTCATATCTAGCAAACTTCTCATATTTCTCTTTCTGAGTTACTCGCCCAGCACCAATACCAAGACCATTTGCTTTTACATATTTAAGTAATCCACTAGATGATTCATCGAATTCAGGTCTCGCAGTATTATCTAATACATTAACACCGGATGTAAATTTATCTATACTATCTCCAATACTATTAATAGCGTCTGCTGCATCATTACCTAGTTTAGTAACAGCTCCAGCAACTTTACCTACAGTATTGATATATATTGTATTTTTTACATTTTCTACAGTACCAGTTACAGCATTCTTTCCTTTTTCTGCTACATTATCTATAGCATCTCCAACTCCAGATACTGCATTATCTATCGCTTTGTCTATAAGGGTTTTATCATCGTCTGCCATTACAAATATTCCCCCTTTCTTATTTAATTTAATCTTATGTTAAAATGGCTAATTCTTATCGTAATTGTATATTATAATGGTGAAATAGGGATAAAGCATATAGATATATGCTCTTATATCACAGCTTTCAGTTATTTGTTTTACTATACCGTTTTAAGCGAGGCTGATGATTATGAGAGATTGTATCGAAATTATAAATAGTGAGTTAAAAGAATTAAGAGAAGCAGTGTGTGCATGCAACGTATATAGAGTTGCAATTAAATCTGATAAAGATAATATCAATATAGATCTAGTACCTGCTGATGATTATGATGAAGTAGTTGAATTATATAACTCATTAATAGACGATCTTAAGAATAGAGATATTCGTGAATATAAATATAAACTCGATCGTATGCCAAGAAGATTTTTCAAATATTAATGAGAAAAATCTATATGCTTTATTTTTTTTCTTATTTACCCATTTTAACATAAGATTAAAGTCATATATGATACTATAAGGAGGTACTTTAAATGATCCTTAAGGATTTAATTACAGATGTTTTAGACGCTGCTGATGGTACTGAAATTGGTAAATTTATTTCCAAGAAGAATCCATCTATTAAGTCTATTACTCGAGCAAATAAAGATTTGACTATGACATTTCCTGTCATGGTTTCTAATACTGTAGACCCAGTGTCTGCACAATTAGTAGCTAGAGCTTTGGAACGTAAATTCGTTACATTGACTCAAATGCTATTATCTGCTATTTCTATTACATCTTCTAAAGATGCTATTGATCATCTTAAAAATATCCATGCTAACTTAGACTTGTCTAGTTTCTTTGATGTTGATGATTATCTTGCTGTCAGTGAAGAAGCTACAGCTATGCATATCTTTGATGCTGATACAGTTAAAGCTGTATATGAAGCATTTAGACAAGAGCGTCTACGTGCTAAACCTATTAATCATCTTAATACTAAACCTCAATTGCCAACTAGACCTATGAAAGAAGAATTCGGTGAAGAATACCCTGATTCCTTATTAGATTTTTTGGGTAGAGGTAAAATGGCTAAAGATTTAGCTGATGGTAAATATGATTTTAAACCATATGCTCAAGGTAAATCAGTAATACAGAAAGCTACATATGCTCAACATAGAGCAGAGCATGAACGTGATGCCGCTCAACAACAAGCTGCGGATAATGATGAAAGAGCTCGCCGTATAGTTCAAGCTGGTTCTAGACGTTATAATCGTATGCGTCAAAGCAGAGACAATCTTCAAACTAGAGTAGATGCATTAACAAATGTTAGAACTAGTGGAATTTCATATTTAGCAAAAGATCAAGATTATAAAAAATCTAATGAATTGCAACCTACATTATTACAAATTCAATTCATTAGTACTAATGAAAATAATGATCCAATTAAAGTAGATGCGTATGTTGGCATCAAATCCAAGATCTACTGTGTGGACTCTGCTGATATTGCTAACCATATTGTATCTAAACGTAGCTATAACTTTAGTTTATATAACTTAATCAAAGCTACTTCTGGCGAAATCGAATTCTGGAGAGATTTCGTATTCGCTATTAAGAAAGCTAAGATTGATGCAGTATCCAATACTAACCGTGGTTCTTCTTCTAAACTTTGGAAAGTATTAGAACGTCGTGCATTAGCATCTAAGATCAATCGTTTCATGTCTTTACGTAATGATGCTACAGCAATTACTACTTTAGTAGTATCTGCTTATGATGTAGAAATGCTTCGTAAGATGGAAGATATCGATATCTCTAATTCTCGTGTAGCTCGTAAATTGATGGATGACTATAATTTAGTTGGTATTGTTATCGTTGATGATTCTAATGAGTCTGCTAAATTCATCTTTGATACTGGTGATGATGAATATGAACCATATACTTTCAAAACTTTGAAACGTGATGATAAAATGGATTACAAACAAATGATTCAATTACTTGCTGGAGGTAGATAGAATGTCAAGATATGTATTAAAAGAATTCATTGAAGCCAGCAAACTAATGGACCTTTCTGATAAAGAAACTTACGTTACAGTTGGTGTTGTTAATGAAGCTGAACAACGTGAAGTCCTTTTAGGCGTAACTAATAAACTATATGAAAAGATTGAAGCTAAAGTAACTGATGTAGACTTTGGTACAATTCCTCAATCTAGAGGCGATTTCCTTAAGATTGATAATATTGATATGGTAACTGAAGCTGTTACTGATATGAAAAAAATTTACCAAGAATATAAACAACCTTTGACTTATATTAATACTATTACTGATGCAATCAATAACATCGTTGAATTGAAAAACGAATTCCAACGTTGCTTTGCATCCAATACTAGTCTAGGTATTGTATTATATAACTCTACTGCTATGGCAGTAATCAGTGGTGTATCTTTACTTATTGCTTCTACTATTGATTTCATTGTAGATCCTAAAACAAAATCTATTGAAGTATCTGTAGATCGTGTAGCAGTATCTAGAAGTAAAGAATTAGTTCAATTACAAACTTTAGCAGAATTCAATAATCTCTGTAAAGGTAATAAACTTAGAAAAGTATTGAATGATCTAATTAAAGTAAGTGCTAAGAACTTAGCTGGTACATCTGTATTAGCAGTTATTGGTGTAAGTATTGGTCTTATCTTTACTATCGTTCCAATTCTTCGTGAATTGATTTACTACTTCTACTATTGTAGAGCAAGTGTAGCTGAGTACTTTGATACTCAAGTTTCAATGCTGTCTTTGAATGCTGCACGACTTGAGACAGCTGGTGACCCTAAAACAGCAAACGAACAACGTAAATACGTAGATCGTTTCCGTAAGATCTCCGACTTCCTCGCAGTTGATGCTAAAGAAGCCTCTAATAAAACCGATGACAATGTACGTCAAGATGAAAAAGAAAAATATAAAGTTGATGATGTAACTGAAAGTCTTCCAGACTCCGCTGCATCCTCATTATTCTAATGAAGGGAGCATAGAAAAATGCATTTTTCTAGAAAACAGGTTAGAGAGTCTAATACTCTAAAGATGGTAAAACAAGCAGAGAAAGACACTCTTGAAAAACAATTAAACGAGTCTAAGACTATCATTCCAGAAATTAGTAATGTAATGACTGAAAGTCATTTAGCTCGTTCTAAACGTTCTTTAAATATCCGTATGGAAGCTAAAGCGGCTATTAAAGAACACTTCTTAACTGAAGCAATCAAATATATTTATGACGAATGTACAATTCCAGATCTTCAAAAAGAATCTACTAAAGTTATTAGTGATACAGTAATCCGTGGATTCATTAAAGAGAATGGTGTAGAATCTATTATTCGTACTTTCAATACTAAGTCTTTATTCTTAGCTGATATTGCTAAAGCAATCAAAGAAGCTACAGATGAAGTAGTTAAAGCTAATGAAGATAAACTTAAAAACCCTGATACTAAAGTATCTGACGTTACTGTAGATCCTGAATATCAAGATTCTTTCATTGATAAGATGGCTCAACAAAAAGAAGAAATCGAAGATGTTGGTGCTTTAGTACAATCCCACGTTGCTAATAATGTAGAAGACTTCATTGCTTCTAATGTTGAAGATAAACAACAAATCAAAGATATCCTAGATGAAGTAAAAGAAAAAGTTGCTAATATTAAAGCATCTAATGCTGACGTAGCAGAGGACATCAAGGAGTCTATGATTTTAGGTGCTAAACGAAAAATCTATAGCGTAAAGAATGCTAAGAAGAGCCTTCTAGAAGCTATGGTTAAACACTTAGCTAAACGTGTAATCTCTGAAAACCATACAGAATTCTTAACTGAATCTAAAACTATCAATACTGATAAGATTGTAGAAACAGCAGAATGTATGTTAACTATGTTGGTACTTTCTGAAGCTCTAGGTTTTGACTTAGATGAACAAAAAGTTCGTGCAATGTACAAATAAAAAATAAAAAAAATAATGACTCCATCTAGTTTAACTAGATGGAGTCTAATAATTTAGTTCACTCTTATTCTTCATATACCTCCTTTTATTGATGCAAATGTAGCCCATCATCAAGATGAACTCCGAACACGTCCTCTTCAGAGAAGAGTTGACCGCAGTCTACTGCTAAGTCTAATTGTTCCATATCTTCGAATAACATATTCTCACCTCCTTTACTAATCTATGATTCACCTTAATAATATACAGTTATTATATCTTAGTTTTACAATAAGCCTACAAGGAACATAGTTTCTTGTGACTTAATCGCCAAACACCTCCTCAGCAACCCGTAGTGCTATTAAGCATAATGCAAAAGCAGGGGATGCCTCCCGCTCTTCTGCATCCCGCATATGTACACCAACCCGTGGAAATACGTATGGGAGTACCATCCGTAAATACCGCCGTGCCCCAGGCATACACCGCAAGGCAAACACCAAACCACCAGTATCCATTAAACATCATCCTCCTCTTCATCTCCAAATAAGTCTATAAGCAACGCAGTCAATGCCACCTCAACAAGATGGGTTACAAGAGCATCATGCCTCCTCTTCAGATGCTGCAGGTACCCACTCCCCTTCCCGTTGTATTAGCATGGATGCCCGTTCTAATATATCTAACACTTCAGCTTCTGAGAGGTACCCTAGTACATCAGAAGTTATTGGTGTAGTATAACAGCACCGACCATCCTCTAACATTGCTAATTCGAATAAGCCTTGCGACCCTCCGTAAGTCGTAGACCCCCGAACAACGGAGACTTCTAATCCGTGACCTGTCGAGAATAACCACCGTTGACGCTCTGTATGATAAAAGTCAGCAGGGCGAACTTCATACTCTTCAAATAACCGATGATCTACGAATGATTGTACTTGTTGAAATTCCATAATATAACCTCCTTATAAAAATAACTAATACTATGAAATCAATTAAATAATATATAGCTATATATATATACTATTACAAAAAATAAATACCCCATAGGAGTTGAACTCCTATGGGGATTATTATATTATTTAGATTCTAGTTTAGCCATTAATGCATTGTATTTTTCATTCAAGTCATTATACTTTTGAGTAAGATCTTGAACTTGTTTTTCTAATTCTACTTGTTTAGAAGTACTTAACTTCTTAGTACCTTGACCAAACTTAAAGTTTGCACCAGCACTAATCATATTATTAGAACCGCCTAATGTAGTAGCAATGTTAAACATTGTATTTTCATTAGGACGATAGAATGCACCAATAGCAGTTGCACTAGAATTCTTATAGTTACCAACACCAACAGAGAAACTCCATTTATCATTACGATCGAAATCTAATGGATGTAACCCTGCTAATGCTGCAGAAGCTGCACCTACTTTAGATACTTGAGAATCTGTATAGGATTTAGCTTGGCTAATGGATCCTTCGGATACATTTCTTAATTGTGCTACGTTAACTGCATCAGTATCTTGTGTACCTGCAGCTACAGATGTAATTTGGCGTGTAATATTATTAGCAGTATCACCTACAGATACAGCAGATGCTGTAGATTTCCAAGTGGAATTTGTATTTCCAGATGCATTGTATCCGATTTGACCTTTAGCTGTAGATGCTACAGAATCAGAACCGATAGCTACACCACCATCGACTAATACATTACTATTATGACCTACTGCAACTACATCTGAGTTATTCATTACAGTTGTTGTATCAATACTACCTAAGATAACAGAATGATTACCAGCAATATTACGGTTGTTACCAACTACAATATCATTAGTACCATTAGTTAAAGTATTACTAATACCTGCAACAAAGTTATCAGTTGCTTCATTACCATTAGTGCCAGTCACAGTATTATTAACACCAATGATGGATGTACGTAATACCCAATCAGCTTTGTTACCACCACCGATTGCCATTGTAGCACCGCCACCATTATTATCCTTAATAACATCACGTAGCTTACCAGCAAATTCAGCTGCATTAGTATTAGCTTTTGCAACGTTTCCTAGAGATACAATGGAGTTAGTAATTTCATTACCAGCACCATATACTAGAGAACCATTTGTGTTAGCAGTACGGTTAGCAACACCACTAATAGTATTAGCCACGCCTACAGAAGATCTATCTGCAAACCAACCACTTCCTACACCAGCAGCTGTCTTAGATTCAATACTATTCAAAGTACCAGTAATAGTAGAACCAAAGTTTTGTGAAGGTGTAGAGAAACGACCACCTGTATAGGAGCTAGACATGATATTGAATGTACCTGTATTAGTAGTCAAAGCACCATTACTAAAGCTATTAGTACCAATAGTAGTACTGTAAGCATTTAAGTTTTGTGCACGAGTACCATCAGTATCAGTATTCATATTTACGTCACCAATTTTACCAATATAGTTATGGTTACCAACCATAGTACTACCAGTACGAGCATATGTATTATTACCAATAGCAATGCCAGTGCCAGCTCTATTTACATCTGTTGGAATACGTGCAGAAGAGAAATCATCACCACTATAAGGTGTTTGATTAAAGGATAATGATGCTTCTACACCACCAGACATGTTTTCTACATGTGCATTATTACCAATAGCAATACTAGCATTTTGTCCTACATAGTTTTCTACCTTGGCAGATTTACCAATAGCAATATCTTTAGTATTGTTAGCTACAGAACCTGTACCGTATGCGATACCATTACCAGTACCAGCTGTATTGTCTATAGCAAATCCAGTTGCACTTAGAGAACTTAAAATAATTGCTGTCATTAGAATTTTAGATGTTTTCATGATTTTGTCTCCTTATTAAATAAAAGTTATACCCATAGGAGATCAACTCCTATGGGTAAGTATTATATGAATATTGTGTTTAGATCAAGCTTACGACCAAATTGTCTCCAATACGATAAACAGTATGGAAAAGGTCAATGTTATCCATTAAGAATTTATATTGTTGAGCTGTAAGGAATCCTAATAGAGTATCCTTATCACTTGTATAGTATGTGCGTAAATTAGATAAGAATACCTCATCATCGCTAAGATTACCTTGTTGCCAAACATATCTACCTTCTTCACAGAAGGAAAATCCTGGGAATACTTTAATATATTCGTTATCCCAATAAGATTGCATTAACATTTTTCTTTTGATATCATATACGATATCTAACTGTTTATGATTGTACATTTGATCACCTATACTAGATCTTCAGGATCATAGAAATCCTGAGTATCTTCCTTTTCTTCTTTCTCAGATACAGGGATGTCTAATTCGACACCACGGGATTCCATGATTTCCTTAATTTTTTGATTATCCCCATATCCTTTTTCTAATAGGACATGAGTTAAATCATGTGGACCTTGATCTGTTAGAAAAGAGAAACCTTTATTAGGTTGCATAGTCCCATCAGATTGAACGACCCACTTACGTAATTCGAGCTTATAAGCTCTATCATTCCAGCTCATTTCTGAAATCTTGAGAACTGTATTACCACGTTCATCAAAGACTTCATCAATTCCATCTGGATTAATGTTAAACTTAAACTCCATTATATCCTCCAAAAAATAATAGACTGGGGAAGTTAATCCCCAGCCATATTACAATTTAATTATTTTTGTGGACGGAATAATCCATCGGATACAACTTGACGGCTTACATATTTACGAAGCAATTTCTTAGTTGTATCTGGATGTAATTGCTTGATTTCTAACAAGCGACCAGAATAGCTATTAGTATTTACTGGAGCACCAGGAATTACTACATAGTCATATTGGTTACCATAAATGAAACCTAAGATAGATTCGATAGTAGCACCATAAACAACTAGGTTGCTATGAATACCATCGGATGCTAATGCGTAACTTACGCATTGGTTACGGAAATTGTCATGGTTTGCATTGTCTTTACCGAAATCGATGACTGTATCTTTTAAGATATCAATTGCATCATTAGTAAGACGGAAGCCCATTGCAGTTTCTGTAACAGTACCGTTTTTAACGGAAGAACGGATATCAGATGCACCATTATAACGTGCTACCATTTCCAATTCTTTAGTAGATGCATTTTCACCTACATTATCGAAACCGAAACGTTCAACAGCTTTCAAACGAGTATCGTGTTCGTTATCAGAGCCATTGTATTCAAATACTAATCCTATACCGATTTGTGGGCTATTTGTGAATACGATATCACGGCAACCTACATAATCAGCAAATACATTACCAAGGCGATTAGTGAGAAGTTCACATAATTCGCTTGTACTAATTGTCTTTGTTTTGTAATCGCTTTCAAAAACTTCAGGGGTAACTTTAAGCTCAATACGCTTTTTATCCCCTGTGTCATTTCCTTTTTCATCTCGACGAGTTTCACGAGAAGCACGTTGGAGCACTTCACTTAAAGATTGGAATCCGCTGTCGACTTTTGGAATTCCATTTACTAATTGATTTGACATAGCTATGCCCTCCTTTAAAATAAAAGAAATTATTCTACTGTTAGGATCATAGTAAATATTAATCACCTAACTTCACCATTATAATATATCAATATATCTAAATTTAAAAGACATGTAATCCAGGTAGATCATCCATACCAACATATTTAACTATGAAAGTACGATCATTTCTATCTTGAATAAAGAAGAAGTTACCTTTAGCCTTATATAATAAGATATCATGATAATATTCAACGATAGTATAATCTACTATACGATCTTGTACTATAGCTTCAAGAGCAAATAAGTCACCAGGTCGTAATTGAGCACCATCTTTAACTTCAAATAATACATTAATTACTCTGAAGTTATAATGGAACCAGTACATGAATAGAATATTTTGTAAAGCTATCTTAATAGCTTGGTCTATATTATCATATTCTAATCCACGACTATCACAAATGGAAATAAGAGTATCACAGACCTTAGGGTCTAATTTGACAAATGATACAATATTCTTCAATGGATCATTTAGATATAGATCTACACTAAAAGCATAATCTTTATGTGCAATATCATACATCATTAGATCATATGCTCGTTTATATTGTCTCATTGAACTATCATTTTCGAATTCATCTTTACATAGAAACTTGCCAAACTTCTTATTATCCATAGGATTATCAATATTAAGTCGACTAGTATAGTAAGGATAATTCGTTGCTTCATATGGGCAATAGATACTAATACATAATTCTTTCTCCCCATTCTTTAAAGTACATACTTCGAAAAACATCTTACAATGTATTTCTAAAGGTATATACTCATCTGTTTTGTACTTATCAATAAGTAACTTATCTCCTATCACAGGAGTAACTTTATAAAAGTCTTTGTCTTTACGAGATACTATTCGGTATAATTCTGTTATTTGTCCGAACTTATCTTTCTTACAAAGCTTTTGACCGACGTTATACATATCCAATTTATATTCACCTCCTTCGATCAAGATTATAATATATGAATGAATGATATTATAAGAGTCCTACTTAACTAGTAAGTAGGACTCATTATATTATAATACCTTCATAGCTATTTTAGCATATTTACCTGCATGTTTAAGAGTTGGTGCTGTAATAACAAAGGAGTCATCACAGAACTCACTACGTTGATAGTAATTAGAGAAATTAAATTGTTTATCATTCTTAAGTACTATCTTAAGATATTTATGGAAATCATTTAATACTCTAGCTCTAATCTTAACTAACTCTTTATCTTTCTTAGTACGATCTTGTTTAATTAGATCTTCACTAATCTTAAGATTTAGATAATACATCTTAGCTAGTTCATATTTCATTCCTTCAATATTTTTAGCTCTATCATATTCCATAAGTAATCTATGAGATTCCATATAGATAGATTGATAACTCTTATTCTTTAAGAAGTTCTTAACGAATAGATTTCCTCTAGCATCGAATTCAAAGCCAATGCTTTTTTCTTGTAATAACTTAGAAGTCATACTTCTATGATATATAGTATTAGCTCTATTATATGCTTTAGTCATATTAGTTGAATTGAATTCCATATACGGATTCCAACCAAATTCTAGTAAAGCTTGTTTCAATTCATCTGATTGAGTTCTAGCATACTCTAGACTTAAATATCTTACATTAGACATCCAATCTAGAATAGTTTTCTTATCATATGATTTACCTTCATAGATTTTTTTATAGTCTCTTAACCATTCATCAGCTTTATCTTTCCATTTGCTAGGCATATTACCAAATGTACTATTACGTTTGAATACTTCGATTTCATGTGGAATATAGAATGGTATCGTATTAGGCAAGTTTCTAATAGGCTGTACATCTTCCATAGCTGATTCAACTATAGGGAAGTAATAGTAATCATCAAATCCATTACTAGTAAATACACTCTTTAAGAAGTTATACATAGTTTCATTATTACAACCAAATACTTCCATAAGACGCATATCAGATATACGAATTAAGGAGATATCCATAGATTGTACATCGTGCCATTGTTTTTCTAATTCCTCTTCAGTATCACAAGGTAAGACTATAAAGATACCAGAGTTTAATGACCAAGATTTAAGATATTCAGTCTCACGTTTCTTACCACGTAATTCAATACCATAGTCTCTAGCTCTATCTAAATCAGATAATTGTAATCCAGATTCACTTAATGCTAAATCATCATAAGGAATCTCGGAATTAAGATACTTAGAACGAAGTTCTTTGAATCGTTCTACGTTAGATTTACCATATATTTCAATAGACTTATCATCACTATGACGTTTCATCTCAGCAGATAAACTATTATAATCATTCCAGTCATCCATCAATTGGTCTTCAGAAGAATATTTATCATCAAGTACTTTATACATACCAGAATCATTAACTTCTTTTACCTTCTTATTATTGGTATCACTAGAATCATCATCTTCTTCTAGCATATCTTTAGTCTTAACAAAAGCTGGAGCCTCGATCTCTAGAATAGTCTTATATGATTTGGTTCTTATCTTAGATTCTAAGTCTACTGCAAAGTATCCATTATTATCTTCCATAATCATGGTTCCTTCAGGAAATTCTTTTAGCTTAGACTTAGCTGTATTTACATCTAGAATATCACATAATGGAAGAGATGTATCATATAACTCAGATTCAATACTGTATATAGCATTCATTAGAGTTAACTTATTATCTCTATCTAAATCAGATTCTGTAAAGTCATCATCATATTCTAATTGGTCTTTAGATAGCATAACTTTACCAGTAATTTCTTCATATAGATTGATAGCATTCTCCCAAGTAACTCTATCTCGTTTATGCCTATAAGACTTATAGAATTTATCTTGCAAGAATGGTTCTTTATCTACTATTTCAGTTTCATCATTATCAGACTTAACTCTAAGTTTAGTTGACTTCTTATCATCAACTACACCAAAGCCATCTTTCTCTCCACTAAATGAGTGTCTATGTGGAGTATATTGGACTAGCATATTACCATCTATAGTTCCTACAATACCACCTACAGCCCCGACTCCCATATGCTCTCTAGCAGCATATTCTTTTAAGTCAGATAAACGTCTAATGATATCATATTCTTGAGGGATTTGTTTATTATACGTCTTATATAATGCAGTTGACATTGATCCAAAATACATTGTAGCATAATTAACTATATTAGGATATTGATCTACTAAATATGCATATAAAGATTTATCTAAAATAAAGATAGTTCTATTTTCTCCTCTAAGATTATACATGAAGAATCTAAGCATTTTAGCCAATTCGATATATACTTCTTCAATAGTCATATTAAGATTTAGATCTTTTGTATTTGCATTAGGGAATATATTAACACGATCTACGTTAGGATAAACTCTTGCAAAGTATTCCTTAGTCATCTTATCTGTGATATCATCTTCATCAGTAATATCTACCCATGTATTATAGAATAGATAGTTTATTATCTTATTTAGATTAATAAATCTGATATTGTCAGGATAGTTATCAGGTAAGATGCTCTTAATATACCCGATATTTGATTCATCTACTGCAAAGATATATTTACCTTTATCTGTATCCTCTTCAAATTCTTCCATATTAGATAAGACAAATCCACCATCATCATATACAGCAGATTCATTGATTCTAATAACTTTATTAGTTGTAGTAGGATCATTAATCTCTTGATCTTTAAGTAATGCTAATACTTCCATGAGTTGGACAAATTTATTATCTGTTAATCTTAAGTAATTATATTCACCAAGTCTGATAAGTTCAGTTTCTTTACTAACTTGCTTAGCACGATATTCATCCATTTGACGATTATTAGGATTATCTCCACCGTCCTTAACTTCGATGATCAAATTATAAGGAACGTAGTAAATATCCGTAATCCATTGTCTAGAATTACCATATTGGTCAGTATAATCAATAACTGGACCAGGCATAATAATATCTTTAGAGTTACAGTTAAGAACTTTATCCATAAATTCTATAGCTTTATGCTCATAAGATCCAGTATAAGTAAACTTAGTACCATCACTATATACATAGGTGCCACTAATGCTACGATGAGCTAACATCTTAGCTTGATGAGCAGCATCATCTAATAGAGATACTTTACCATGTACTCTAATCATATTCTTTTTAAATTTAGCTCTTAATTCTTCCTTACATCTAGGATTAGAGCATACTCTATGGTATTTACCAGTCTTTTCATTCCAGTCTGTTTTATTACCGCATACGATACATTTACCAGAACCTGGGTGAGTTTTATCATATAAGAACTGTTCGGCAGAAATATCACCGATGATATCTTCATGATCTTTTTCTATGTGTCTGATTAACTTGTCTTTGAAGTCTTTACGTCGACATAACGGACAAGCTATTCTTCGTTCAGTTGCCATTGTATCCTCCTTATGAGTGTATATCAATTTAATGCTATGTTAAAAATAGCTATTTGTGTATATTTTAAACCCTAGAACTAAGTAGTAATATATTAATATGAAAGGAGAGATTATCGTGGCAGATGATATTACTTTCATAACTGCAAAGACTAAAGAAGTCCCTACTTTATTAAAGGAATATTCTTTATCTACTGACAGTTATAAAACTCCACTTACATATAAGAATTTTAATGCATTTGGTACTCTAATTATGCGACTAATGCTTTTAGAGCCAGGTACAATAACTCATAGTCCAGAAATGGGCTTAGGTTTAATTAGTAAATATAGATATATGCAGTCTGATAGAGTTATTGAACTCAGTCAGGCTATCAAAGATCAAATAAAGGATTATCTTGATAATACTGTAGCGGTCGAAGTTAATATAGGTTTCTCTAAAAATGGAGAAAATATAATGATTATAGATATGACAGTCGACCAGTATCAATTTAGATATTTCTATGATCGAGATAAATTAACTTTAAAAATGTTGATGAATGATGAAATTTAGGAGGAACCATGTCTGAACAAGTAAAACTAGCAGACCTCATGAAAGAAAAAATGGAAGAAGAAAAAGCTTCCGAAACTCCAGTAGTAGAAGAAACTACTCCTACTACTGAAGAAAAACCAGTTGAAGAAACTCAACCAACTACTCCTGTAGTACCTACATTTGATGAAACAAATCTACAATCTGCTGATATTAGTGCTATCGTTCCTTCTGGTAAAACAGATGCAACTCAAGAAGCACGTGATGAATTGATAGATGAATTAGATAATGGTATTTCTAGTGCTATTGAACGTCGTTTCAAACCTGCATTGAAAGAAATTCATGATATGCGTCGTGAATATGAAGATCTTAAAGCTATGGGTGAAGAAAATCCTCAAGTAGTTTCCAAATATGATCCATCTTTAGATCTTAATCCTGAATTGACAGATAAAGATCGTGAAGCAATTCGTCGTGATGAAGAAGAACACGTTTTATCTGATGATGAAATCAAAGCTTCTACTAGTATTAATAATCTTCTTCCTGAAGATGATATTGAACGTGAATTCGAACAATATGAAAATGCTGCAGATGCTGTAAATAATATAACTACAGCAGCAACTACTACTCCAGCTATTGATACTACACCAGTAGACGTATCTGATGCCGTAGTTCCATCTGTAGAAGTTGCAGAATCTGATGAAGATGAATTATTCTATGATGATGAACTATTAGAAGATCTTGGTCTTGATGAAGATAAAGAAGAAGCTGAACGTATTAAAGAAGAAAAACAACAGCAACGTAATATGGAAGAATTCGCTCGTGTACTTCGTCAACAATTAGACGAAGTAGGTGAACGTAAACCTGATATTAGTAAATTCCGTGTACGTAAACGTCCTGTAGCATTCACTAAAGTATTATCTAAACCAGTTGAACGTAAATACTATGAATGGGGATTATTTGCCACCGGTGTATCTATCTCTATGACTCCATTATCTGCAATCGAAATGGATGAAATCAATCCATATACTGATTCTGCAAATGATATTGGTAAAGCTCGTACAGTATTCAGTACTCTATATAAACATCTAGCACCTGAATGTCGTAATATGGATATGGAAGCATGGTTGAAGTTATTGAACTATCAAGACTTGAATCACTTATTCTTTGCATTATATAATGCTAACTTCAGTACTTCTAATATCATTCCATTTAGCTGCCCTAAATGTAAACACTTCTATACCGAAAAACGACCTATCATTGATATGGTTAAATTTGAAACAGAAGCTGATAAAGAAACTTTCAATAAGACTATTGCTAAAGATCCTTCTATGCCTCCAACATTTGAAGAAGAAATCTATGTAGCTAATGGTGACTATGCATTCGGTATTGTAATTCCTAAAATTTACAACTCCATGTTTGAAGAACGTCTATTGAATGAAGGTTTCCGTGAAAAATACGCTGGTATCATCAATATCTCTCACTGTATCTCTACAGTATATGAAATTGATGAAGACAATGAAGAATTGATTCCTATTCAATTTAATACAGCTCCTAACGATATCGTTAAAACTTATAAATATCGTATCCAAGGTATTTATAAAATCTTATCTAAGTTATCTGCATATGAATTTAAAGAGCTTCAATCTCATATTGCTAAATACTTAGAAGAAAATAGTAAAGATATTAATATTTCTTATCAAGTACCTGCAGCAACATGTCCTAAATGCGGTGCAGAAATTGAAGCCATTCCTATGAATGCTCAAGAACTTGTTTTTACACGGCATCGGTTGATTCACATGCTCGACTAATGCAATTAGTTGATAATGTTTGTTACGAATATCGAGGTAGATTAAGTATTATAGAAGCATTGGATATGCCTATAGGTGATTTGATGCTTCTATATAAATTTATTAGAGATCGTAGAGAAGCTGCCGATGCAGCTGCTGAAAAAGAAAAACATAAAAAAGATGAAGAGCAAAAGTATAAGTATATGCAAGCCGCATATAGAGGTCATCCACAAGCTGGATTAGTTCCACCTGACCAAGGTACTAAAGCTGAGACGCCTGCGATGACTAGGGAAGATATGGCACGCTTTGAAGATGCTCTTGAAGGAATGCTTTAATTAAAAGGGGATTTATATAAATGGATATCGTCGAATTTTTCTGCAAATTCGGCAATGGAGACTGCGAACAAACGAGAAAACAGATAGTAGACTACTTTGGCGAATCTAGTCTACTATACAGTATATTAAAAGGTCATGGATTATTACATTCAAAGATTGATCATGTTATCTATGAGAATCGTATTGAATTTATTATCTATACTACAGATTCTACATTATTCGACTCCTTAGTAGATGAATATAAGAATACCATTACGGTTAATAGTAATAATGGTATGAGTCATCCTATAGTGGTAGATATTGTTAGAGATTTTAGTGATCCATGTAAGATTATTGTAACCATGCGATAATATAACACAATCGAGTTAGTGCAATAAATGCACTAACTCGTTTTTTGTTCCACATATAAATAATTCATAAGGAGGTACATATGGCATTATTAAAAGACCAAATTAGACAAGATAATCTCCAAGTATCTCTTCTTGATGTGGATGATTTTGTCAAGAAGAATAACTTAGTCGAAATAACCAATCCAGTTATATTTGATACATCTAGTAATCCAACTAATGATGGATTATTATCTAATACAATCTTTGGTATAACTAAAGAATCTAGAGCAAGTACATTTGCTTATATTAGTTTAAAGAAGAAATTTCTACAACCATTAATTTATAGAATCTGGGGTAAAGTAGACTCTAAGATTAAATCCGTTATTCATGGTATTGGAACTTACTCTATAGATAAATCTGGTAATATAGTAGAAGATCCTAAAGGAGATAATGGTATTGATTTCCTAAGAAAGAATCTAGATAAGATTAAGTTTAGAGAAACAGACTCTATTAAACGTGAAAGATATATTAAGTTCTTGAATGATAATAGAAAGAATTTCTTTACTGATAAACTTATTGTAATTCCACCATTCTTTAGAGATATTAAAGTAGATGGTGGTAAGATATCTGTAGGGGATATTAATAAATTATATATCAATATAATGGTATCAGCATCAGCTATTGGTGATTCTGAAGACTACGGTTTTAGTATTAGCAAATCCGTTGAAGGCAGACTTCAAGAAGGACTAATCGAAATCTATAAATGGTTTGGTACTGGTACTGACAGTAATCCTAATGGAGGGTTACCAGGTAAATTTGGTGTAATTAGACGTGCTAACTTATCTAAGACTACAGACTATGCAACTCGTCTAGTTATGTCTGCACCTAAATTGGATGTAGAGAATATGAGTGAGCTTAGAGCTGACTTTGATTATTCTGTATTACCTATGACATCTGCAGCAGCTAACTTCTTCCCATTTGTTATCTTCCATATGAGACGATTTTTTGAGAATGAATTCATTGGTAATACTAAATATCCAGTATTGGATAAAAAAGGAAATCTTATTTATGTTGAAGTAGAAGACTATCAATTACAATTCTCTGATGAAGTTTTAAAGAAAGAATTAGATAGATTCATTCATGGATACTCTGATAGATTTAGAGCAATTGATTTGGTGTGTAAAGTAAATGGAAAGCAAGTAGTTGCTGATATGAAATTTAAAGGTAATTTCTTTGATGAAATTACAGAAGATGAAAAGAAAGCTAGACCTATAACTTGGTGTGATGTAATTTATTTAGCTTGTGAAGAAGCTATTAAAGATAGAATGATTCTTATTACACGGTATCCAATCGATACTTTCTATAATGAGTTTGCTACTAAGATTAGATTATCATCTACTATTGAAACTGAAAAGGTTACTATTAATGGAATAACCTATGATTATTATCCAAAAATAAGAAAAGAAGATATTGGAACTGATACCTCTAACAAATTTATCGATACTATGAATATCTGTAATGGGTATCTTGATAGTATTGGTGGTGACTATGATGGTGATATGGTAACCATCAAGGGGGTATATACTGATGAAGCAAATGCTGAGCTTAAAAAGCAATTAGAGACTAATATCCACTTTATTAATCTAGGTGGTAACCCAGTTATTTCTACAGCAAAAGAAGCTATTCAAGCTATATATGCTATGACATTAACTATGCCAGAAACTAAATTAGAGAAAGTTAAATTTTAATAAAAGAATTCCCCTATAGAGTTCAACTCTATAGGGGATATATCTTAGAATTTAATCACATTAGTATAGTTTACTTTATCTTTTTCAAATTTAGTAATACCAATAGATTCTAATGGGAAGTTTTTCAAGTTGTCATTAATGATATCATTATAGTCAACAAACTTTAATATCCATTTAGGAACTTCCGCATCAATTGGAATTGAGATACTAGTAATCTCACCTTTATAATCATTTTGATTTTCATCTAAGAACTTCTTAATCTTTTCATATAACTTTGGATCAGAATCCATTAGAGGTAATAAAGTACTATTATTGATTGTAACCTTAATGATATCAATTGCATTACGGATAGTTAAATCAATTGCTTCAGTACCTTCATCTCTTAATGCATTATAAACTAATGCACCTTTAATACCTTGGATACGCATTGGATTATCATAGTTAGCATATGATTTAATTTGAGCTGGTTTATAATATTCTTTCTCACCAGACTCAATAGATTTTCTAATATCATATTCTACACGAGCTAATGATTTTAATACATCCATTTGGTCTACTTCTTCTACATTAAGAATTTTCTTAAACAAGATATCTTTCAATGCATCACGAGTCTTAGCTTTCAATGTAGATTTATTAATTGGTAACCCTTTAACATCAAGCATCTTATTAGATGGAACTAGATTACCTTCTTGTAATTCTTGTTTAGATGCATAGTTTTTCTTACCACCAGTTAATAAAGCTCTACCAAATAAGAACTCATTCTTCATGGCAATAAGACATTCTTTAAATTCTGATTTAGTATTATAATTCTCTGCAACTAAATCAAAGTGTTCACGTAATAGTCTACCAGCAATATATGATAAGATATTGATAATACTGAAACGTAATGGTTCTTTATTACTAGATGTAGCTACATTAATCATCTTAGTTTCAATCTCACCAGTTCCAAAGTTATAAACTCTATCTTCTTCCATCTCAGGTTCCACTTCAGGAAGATTCATAAGTTTAATACCTGATTTATCTATTGGTCCCAATACATCTCTAAGAACGAATGTATACCATCCATTAAAACATGGCATAGTTGAGTCAGTATCTGTAATGATACTAATATCACGTTTCATTGTAGCGGAACGATCAATCTTATCCACTACAATATATCTCATATAACACCATTCTTTAAGGACTTCAAACATGTGGTCTAAATTATCCTTAATGATTTGTGGTGGATGATTAGGATCTACGAATGCTTCATCTAGTTTAGATAATGTCAATACAATATAATCTTTCATATATTTATTATCACAGAATTGTAAAGCATTATTCTTATAGAAGAGTTTATTCAAAGTCTCTTGAGATAAGTTAATCAATATACTCCATACAATATTCATAGCCTTATTGATTGCTTCATCATCAAAGTAATCTCTATCGAATGTATCCATAATTTTATAGAATACATCTTCAACTTCTACATCTTTATCTAATACTAAAGTAGATGGATAAATAGATTTCTCAGAATCTACACGATTGATAAATGTAATTGCTTCATCAATAGAATGAAACTTTACATTATTCGTAAAGAAGCTTTCAAAGAATGTAATAGCATGACTAATCAATGCACGACCAGTTCTAGTAATACCAGTTGCAACGTATAAGTTATACAATGCACTACTATAGTTACCAATTACACCATACAATGCATTATTATCACGTTTAGCTAACATTTGAAGCATGTTATATTTATTAAACTTCTCTGTACCCTTCTCATATTTAAACATTTCTTTCTTAAACTTAGAACGGTTATCAGTAAATGAAGTTATCAATTTATACATTGGAGTTAACTCTTTTGTATATTGTTTGAATAGACATCCATTAGCTACCATGATTGGAGTCTTTTCATATATATAATTACTGATTCCAGCTACATCAGTTTCAGCTGTTTCTTCAGTATAGTTATTATGTAAAGTACATTTACGTTTTGTGTATGCATTAGATAGAATGATATCTAATGCTGTATCAACTTCGCCCTCAGTTAGGGTAGGGAAATTAATCATTAAATTCTTTTTAGCTTGCTCTCTATATTTAGATACAGCTATAATTTTATCAAGTTCTTCGTAGTTTATCATAATTATATTCCTCCTATCATGATGTCCTAGGCACTTTTATTTGCTAATATGAGCTCATACGAATAACATTAAGTTAATAAAACGTTATTTTCGTTTTTAAATATATTTAAATAAAATAATCTCCAAGGAGGACGAAAACATGTTTTTCAATGAAAACGACCGACAAGGTGTTCTTGGTGAAGATCTTGCCAACCCTAATGCTTTACTTGAAGCTATGATTTATGCTGAGGCTTCTAAATTGCCTCAAGATGAACGTATTGCGTTCGCTGAATCCGAAGAAGCTCAATTATTGGTAGAAAAATCCGTATTGAACAAAAAGACTTTGGTTCGCTTAAGCAAAAATGACGACTTGGCTCGCCGTGTAAAAATGGCTGCATTCCAAATCGCTAAACAAAAGAAAGATCCACTCTGGACTAAATTGGTTAAAAACCGTGTTATCGAACGTGCTTTGATTAAAAAGATCGTTCAAAAATACAATAACCAAGCAGTTCGTGTAGCTCGCAAATCTCAAGTTGAGTACATCAAAACTGCTAAATCTTCTAAACATTTACCAACTCCAAAAAAATAATAAAACCACTCGGTATAGGGTCTTAAAGATCCTATACCGGTTTTATTTATTACAGTGAATTTTACATATGAATATATATTATAGTAGTAGAATAATATATTTGATGTAATATCACAGGAGGTTCCAATGTTTGATACTATCGTCAATTATGAAAACTATTGGATTTACAATGAGTTCGTTAAAAGCAAAGGAGAAATGACAGTAGATGTAAATCAACAAATTAAGAAGGAGAATTGGTCTAACCATTTCGATGCCATTCATTGTATACTACGAGATGGTATAGACGATCCTAGCCTATCTAAGGCTAAGATCAATTTAGTTATTGGTGGTCATGAAGTTGGTCTAACTATTCCAGACTATTGGCTTAACCTAATATTATGGTCTCTTATCATTAAAAGCGATGATGAGATTGAACCAAAACATATTTTCTTTAAACGAGAAATCACTGCTAAGACTATTAAGAATTACATTGATGAATTCTTTATCAAAGTCCATATTGAAGATATTGATTTCTTGACTAAGAATAATATGATTGCAGATGCATTGTATTACATTGCTAGAGTTGATGAGTTTGCAGATCTATTTGTAAACAGCATCAATCTACAAGACGATGTATTAATGATGAATGCAATTCCAGAATACTATAATTTATTACATCCTGATATGTCTAAAGTAGACTTACAGAAAGCTAATGAATATGGTATGGAATGTATTGGTAAAGTACGTGATTATGTATTGAAGTCTAAAGACATTCTAGGATATGATCATATCTATACTAATGCATTTAGAGCTAATGAAAGTATTAATATTCGTCAGCTTAAAGAATATGCTATTTCTATTGGTACTAAACCAGATGGTAATGGTAGTGTATTTCCGCACGTTATTAATAATAGCTATATTAATGGCGGTGTAATTGATTTGATGGATTACTTTATTGAATCCTCGGCTGGTCGTACAGCACAAATCATTTCTAAAATTAATGTAGGTTCTTCCGGTGCAATGGCTCGTAAGATTGGTCTAAACAACCAAGGTACTCGTTTGCATCCAGATCCACATTTTAAATGCTCTTCTCGTAACTTCATTAGATATGATGTTAGGGATGCTAAAGAACTTAGCTTATTAGTTGGTAAGTATTATAGATTTGACCAATTAAATGATTTTGATATGGGTCCTATTAAGGAATCTGATACTCAATTGATTGGTAAAACTATTTATACTAGAAGTCCTATTACTTGTCAGTCTCATTCTGAAGGTCATGGGATTTGTAGATATTGTTATGGAGATCTATACTTTATCAATAGAGATATCGATGTAGGTAAATATCCATCAGAAGATATTACAGCAAGTACTACACAATTACAATTATCAGCTAAACACGTATTGGTAACAGATATTCCTGATATTGAATTACCAATTAAGTTTGTAGAGAACTTTGTTCGTTCTGCAGAAACCATCTCATTAATTGAAGATCGAAACTATAATGATATCTATTTAAGATTTCATGTAGATGAGATCTTTAAAGATAATGAAGATGATGTTGATGATACAACTAACACAGTTCTTGACTATAACGATTATGTGAATAAGTTTGCTATCATTGATCATAAAGAAGAATATCCAATCGAAATTGATAAGATTGACAAGTTCTATCTTTCTGAAGCATTAGTTAGATTAACTAATATGAAACGCTATCAAACTGATGAAGGTGAAATCAATATCCCATTAGCAGTATTAGCTAAAGAAGATGATCAAACTATTTTCTATACTCCTATAGTGAATAATGAGTTCTCTAAGACTCTTAACCGTATTAAAGATATCTTAGATAAAGCGGCTGTAACTACATCGTTTACTAAAGATGATTTAGCACAGGAGTTTATGAGAGCATTATTAAATGGTGGTATGTCTAAGCATACTATTCATACTGAAACAATCTTGTCTAATCAAATTAGAAGTGCATATAATATCTTTGATAGACCTAACTGGAATAATGTAAATGAACCTTATGTATTACTTCCACTTACTAAGGCATTATATGAAAATCCTTCTATTACTAAAACATTAGACTTCCAAAACTTGGCTAGTATCTTGAAGAATCCATCTTCCTATAATAAGACTGCTCCGTCTACTATAGATTACTTCTTCCAAGAACAGCCACAATTATTTATGAATCAGCCAAGCTTAACTAATAAAGATATTAAGAATGAACGTAAGCTTACTGATGCATTGGTGAATGAGGATATTTAAGATTATGAATAAGATAATCTTACGTAATTCATCTATAGTAATTACTGATTACAGTCTAGGAGATGCTCCTAGACTGGAATCTTATTTTACTATATTTGATAGAATTACTTTCACTAAAAGTTATAAGGGGATGTCATATGATGAAGTCAATAGACTTCTTTATCTCCCTAGAGGATTAGATTTATATTTCGTTAAGAAGTTCTTTGATAATGAAGAACCTGTACGAGATTATAATAGTGATCCTTACTTTGAAACTCCACCTATAAAGATTAGGTATCTTCCTAGAGATGATGTACAACAAGAGGCTTTACATTTCATCTTAGGTAAAGGTCAATATTACTCTAATCAAAATAGTGGACAGCTATCAATCAATCTACCAACTGGTAAAGGTAAAACATATGTGACTATAGCATCTCTAATGTATTGGAGAGCTAGAACTATAGTTATTGCATCTACTACAGGTTGGTTAGATCAATGGAGAAATTGTATTGGTGAATATACTGATCTAGATCAAAATAGAGAAGTATTAGTAATCAATGGATCAGTCGGTATCCATAAAATATTGAATGGTATCACTGATGTATCTAAATATAAAGTATTCTTAGTCACCCATTCTACATTACAGAACTTCGGTACTAATAATGGATGGGATAAGATTAGTGAACTATTCAAGAAACTACAAGTATATCTAAAAGTATATGATGAAGCTCATCTAAACTTTGATAATATTTGTATGATTGACTTCTATACTAACACTAAGAAGACATTATATCTTACTGCAACACCTGGTAGATCGGATGAGACAGAAAACTTTATATATAGACTATACTTTAGAAATATTCCTAGTATAAATCTATTTGATGAAGATACAGATCCTCACACATCTTATCTTGCATTAAGATTTAATAGTAGACCAACTCCACAAGAGATAAGTGAATGCTCTAACAAAGTATATGGATTAAATAGAAATAATTATACAAATTATATAGTTTGTAATAATCAATTCTATGATATGATGTATATAGTTATGGATAAGATCATGAAGATTGGTGGTAAAGTACTTGTATATATTGGTACTATATCAGCTATAGATATCGTTAAAGCGTGGATTGAGGACAACTATCCTGAGTTCAAAGATGATATCGGTGTCTATACTTCAGTTATTCCTAAAGAGATTAAACAAGAGCAACTTAGTAAGACTATTATACTTTCAACAACTAAATCTGCTGGTGCTGCATTAGACATCAGAGATTTAAAAGCTACTATTATTTTGGCTGAACCATTTAAGTCAGAGATACTAGCTAAACAAACTTTAGGTCGAACTCGTAACCCTAACACTGAATGTATTGAAGTGGTAGACGATGGGTTTAGATCTATATCCAGATTTTATAATGCTAAGAAACCTATCTTTAGTAAATATGCTACTGAGTGTAGAGAGATTAAGATTAGTCTTAATACTTTACAAGAGAAAGCTGATGACTTATTTAAGATTAGGGAATCTGTTAAAAAGCAATATGATGCTGGATATGCAGTTATAGATTATTCTAAGGATGGGTATAAAGATGGAACCTAAAGATCTACTTATAAAAGATACCTATCTATATAAAAAGAATGGTAGATATAGGAATCTTATTAAAGCATTTAAGTTATATACTAATAGTACCATCACCAATGAAGGTATATTTATAACTAAAACATTCACTGATAGAATTGAGCAACTTAATGAAAATCTTATAGCTAATACAACTTTAGCTGATCTAATAAGATTAGCTTGTTATAATTCTAAAATGGAATATTTTAGAAAACCATTCCTAGAATTTTGTACTGAAATTATAAAGATGAATAATGCTCTTGTTTATCTTTATAATATTCATACACTATCAGTTATTACTGAAGGAGAAGATAATGAATAATAGACCAAGAAATAGAGCTAAAGCTCTTAAACCTTTAAGTATATATACAGTATATAAGGCTGAAGCAATGAATAGTGAATCAATAGAAAAACTTAAGTTGATTGGAATCAATCTTCCAGAAGAATTATTGAATGATCCGAAAGTAGCATCTTTATTAGGTGATATAAATGAATAATAGAAATAGCCGTACTCGTCAGAAGTGTAGAATACTTAGAAAAAATTATGATTGTTTTATAAGATTTATCTATAATACTTTATCTGAAGAAGATAAAGAATTTATTTCTAATAAAATGAAAGAGATTCTATATGAACAAGCGAAGACGAATGAGGCAAAGAGCAATTAGATTATATAGAAGAAAGCAACCAATATATTTCTTCTTAAGATCTATGGCTGATATTTTACAGAACGTCAACAGATATATTCGTAATATAGGTAAAAGTTTGGAGAGATTATAATATGAACACAGTTAAATACAGATTTAAACAAATTCAAAAATTAGGCAAATTGTTTGGTGAAACTTATTTAGCCGATAAATGGATTAGTGGTAATACTAAATATGGTGGACTAGAATTATCTAAAACTAACTATAATCAAGAAGTGGATGTATATACTTCTTATCATAAAGGAGATAATATCTTATACATCAAAAATAATATATTCCGTGAAGGTAAATTAGTTTGTATCCTTGAAGACTATCCATTTATGGACTTTAGTAAGATAAAGATGTATAATAAACCATTATTCAATAAATATAGAAACACAATTCTAACATGGAATAGTATATTGGAAAATAATACTGTATATTTTGCACACTAAATATATTAATAATCATATATTATTAAGGTGATAGATCTTGATGATCTATCACCTATTTATTTTATTCCATAGTGTTATTTAAAGCAAAGGAGAAACATATTATGGAAACTATGAAAAGAAATTTAGAACTTGAACAAATTTTAGAAGAAGCAACAAATATTCTAAATCAAATGGGTGATCTTGCTATTTGTGGTAAAAAGCCTATTATTGAGGAAAAAGATATTCCACCAGTAGAAGAAATTGGTGCTGAAACAGTAGATATTGTTGATGCTGCAGAAGAAGCAATCCAGCAGCCTCTACAAAACAAAGATGCATCTATTGCAGTTAATTTCTCTCAAATGGTTAATAAACCAAAAGAAGAAGTTAAAACTGAAGTAAATTCAGTTCCACCTGAAGGCGAAACAAAGGTTAATGTTTTATTTCCTAAGACTGAACACATCTTAGGAAATTATGTCGATTATGATTCTTTCGTTAAAATTAAAGAATCTAATACTGACAAAGTTGTTCGTGCAGTTCGTTTATTGAATTATAAAATGAGTGATCAAAACGCAGCTGCAGCATTCGCACAATTCGTATCCGAATTTAATCCAGAATGTAATCCAAATAAACGTTTACGTTATGAATTGATCCGTCATCAAGGACGTGAAAAAGATTTAGTAATTCGTTTATCTACTGTGATCAATGGCACTACAAAATACTATGCAGATATTTATCCTGATTTGAATAAGATCGATCTAGATCATCATTTGATCAGTTCTGCAAAGAAATAATACAATTTCCCCTAGGAGTTCATTCTCCTAGGGGTTTTATTTTTTTAAGATAGCCGTTACAAATCACTAATAGATTGGGGTGAATATATTGGCTAACTTTGAAAATTATAATAAAGTAGTCGAACAAATCTTTGAACTAAACTACTATCTTACATTTAAACTGGAGGTTACTTTTAATACTACACATAAGAAGATTAATACTGAAATTAAAGAAAACTTTCATTCTGAATATGTTGTAGGAGCAAATAAACTTACTACTAACTTAAGATATAAATATCAAATGAGATTATCTCCTAGAGGAGAGAAGATTGGTATTGTAATAGACTGGGATAACTATGATGATTTATGTACAGTCATAGAAGAAGCGATAAATATCTGTGATCCTGAGAATAAAATGTCTCCATTTAAGAGACTGTATTCTACTACAGGAGATCTATTAGATATTAAATGCGATAGTCTTAAAGTAAGATATCTTCATCTAGAAGATAGATGGAATAATAAAGTAGATTTGATTCCATTTGTCTTAGTTGATGATAATCGTGGTACTCTTACAGAAGCAATGAGATTTAGATTCAATAATGATCTAACTTTTGATGTACCAGTATCTCGTCTTAAAGGATTTAGAAGATTCCTTATGACATATAATCCTGTATTACATGCTGGAGCAATGGCTAGATATATGGCAATAACTCCACTTCTCGGTAGTAATAGACAGAATATGTTGAAATAATAATAGAGAAGGAGATTGAATCTCCTTCTCTTATTTTTTTTATACAGTATACATAATTGGTTGGTTAGTATTAGCTGGGTTAACATAGTTATCTCTTAAGAACTCAATGATCTCCATTCTTCTTTGAGCTTGAGATTCTAATGAAGATAGCTTTAAGTCAATATTAGCATATACAGTTTCAATACCATCATAGTGTTTAAGGTATTCAAATAAGAATGTAGCTACATCAGCTTGAGCTAACTGTTCAAATGTCTCCATCTTAGTCGGTTCAATAGTCATTAAGTTTTCTGGATGCTTAACAAATACACCAATATATACATTAGATAACAAGTTATCTGTATTACCGCCTACAGCCATTTCAAGTTTAACCATATTAGGCGGAATGAAATCTAGATAGATACCACTATTAAATAATGAACTTACATCGGCATAGTTTTGAGCAAGCATGATACTATCAGTATCCATAGATCTTGCTAATACACTATAGATACCATACCCAGAATATTGTTGTAGACCAGCTGTTTCATTATTAGTATCAGACCATAAGATATCTTTAACTCCAAGAATCTCATAGTTATCTGGTATTTGGCGATCTAATAAATAATAACCATCTTTCTTATCTTCTGGTTTAAGTTGTACTTTAACCATATGAGGAAAGAAACGACTAAATGTAGTCAATGTATCTGGTTTAATTACTTTATCAGCCCAGTGTTCTTTTTGGAGTTCTTCAGGTAAGTTCAAAGGAGCTGTACCTAAACGTCTCTCTATTTTATTTACAACGTCTGTCATTCTATTAAACATAATTTCAGACTCCTTTTTAAAAAGTACATTTTATTGATATATTATTATGTTGAGGAGGAAAGATATGAACAGATTTGACGTAATAGAATTAGCTCAACAAACACTCACATTCGTATATGATACGTTTAATGGAAAGGTAAATACACTAGATCCTTATACTAGATTAAACTTTGTATCTGGATATTTAGATACTAAAACTAATATTGCTAGAACTACACCATATGGTTGTATTTATGTAAGCTTAGAATCTTTTGCTGATACTGTAGAACGACAAGGATTTATTGATACAGATCAAATTAGAAACTTAGCATTAGAAATTATTATCCATGAATTAACACATGTAGACCAATTGATTGATTATAAGTATATCAAGTTCAATAATGGTTATAGAGAAGAAGTAGAACTCAAATGTGTTAAACAATCTTGTCAATGGATATTAGATAATATCCAATATATTAGATCTCTTGGTTTAGTTGTAATCCCAGAAGTATATCAAGCTAGATTAGCTAACTTAGGCAATATTATATATACTCCTAAATATCCAATGGCTATAGCTATGGCTAAACTAGAATATATGCTAGGTAGAAAGTTTAGAGAGTTTAGCAATAATAATATTGAGATTCAATATATTGATAGACTAAAAACTCATTATAGTTTTATGGTATGTGAAAACAGATCCTATATCAATTCTAGAAATCTTAATGATCTAGGTGAACGTCTATTAAATGATAAACAATATACAGTTGAGTATTTAGAATATGGTGATTCTAAATTAGTAATAAAAATTACCCAAGGAGCTTAGACTCCTTGGGTTGTTTTATTTTTTTTTCTTAATATTGGTTTTTAGCCCATTCCATGATTTCGTCTTTGATGTATTTTTCAGGAGACATAATCAAAGATGCACCACTTTCATCAAATAAACGTACATTACCGTTTTCTAATACAGTCATACCACGTTTACTAAATTCCATTACATCAGAGATTAAATCTACATTTGCAGATTCAGATTGGATGTAACTGATTACTGCTGGGTTATTGATTGGAATAATACGACCTTCATAACCTTCTTTAACTACAACTTCATTGTTATCTTCCATACTAGCAGATTCTTTAATTAAACCAGTAGTATATGCACGTTTATGAGAAGGATAGATTACACGGTCCCATGTAATAATCTTTAAGTTCTTTACATAGTTTTTACCACCAACGTTTTCTAATGCACCTAATGCACGAAGGCTGAAACTTGGTTTTTCACCATCTAAAAGATCTTCATTGAAATCACGACCAGCTTGGTTATTTGTACCAGTATAACGACCAAGAACTAAGTTACCGTCAACTTTAATATCAAGATATTTAACTACTACCATAGCTGGATCAATTGTAGATTGACGTTCAACTTTATCACTCATAGGGTGACCTTGTTCACCTTTCATATTACCAGTACGGATAAGTTCTTGTGTACGCTCACATGCAATTTGAGCTTTAAGATCAGATGTTGCATAACAACGGCGGTTACGATTAATTGTATCACCATCCTGAAGGATACCTTCAGCAACAGGTTTGTTGTTGATACTTTCAACAAGTCTAGATTCACCAACCGTCATTGGAGCTTCATGTATAATAAATGGAATATTCATTTTACCCTCCAAGATTAAATAATATAGTATTACATTTATGTTAATCAACCCCAGTTTTAGCTGAATATAATGTTTAATATTTGAACTTATTAATAATAAACATAAGTCTTAGACAAAAGGAGAAATGCGTAAATGATTACGAATATTAGAAAACGGCAACTCGAATTGAATAAGATACGTAAGACTTCGGATGATTATGCCGGTCTATATAGTATCGTATCAGAGAATCATAATATGACTCAAGCTGATACTGTATTTAAACACATATTAGAGTTAGATTCTAATATTGATACTGCGATCATGAAATCTGTAGACTTATTATTGGAATTATATAAAGATAATGATCCAGTAGTAGTCAACAAGCATCGTCAGAAAGTATTAGAGTCGATTACTAAAGTACGTGATGCAAATCAATTCAAAAATTATCTTCAACGTAAGATGGCTCTCCATAAAGGAAGAGTTAAAAACAAAGTAGCTAATGCTGTTGAAAAAATCCATAGTGATGTTAAAGATCAACTTAAGAAAGCTGCTGGTAATATTGCTTCTTTAGTTCCATCAGCTGGTGGTTCTGAGGGAGGAGAAGGGCAAGCTGCTCAACAAGAAACTTTAAATATGATGTATAAGGTAGCATGTGAGAATGTAACTTATGATCGTATTATTAAAAACTATGATAAGATCAGTAGACGTTTTGATTTTGATAAAATTGTAATTGAAAACGTATTGACTAAAAAAGATGCAGTCAAAGAAACTACAACAATCTGTAAGCTAATTGATACTTATGATATGCCAGCCATTAGTAAGTTCAAAGTAGCTACAGAAAACTATCTTTTTGTCTTAAGTAAGAATGCTTGTCCATATGATACTATTGGTATTATGGAAGCAGCAGCAGATTACTTCTTGATTAATGCTGAAGATAAATTTAAATATGCTGAAGCATTAGAATCTACTCTAACTGATATGGCTAACTATAATCCATTTGGTTCTAGTGATATTGCTAAGATTGTAGATAAAGTTAATAAACCTAAAGATATGGATCCTGATGAAGTTATTGATTTACGAGATGGTAAGATGGGAGCATATATTGCTAAATTCAAATTTGATCCAACTCATGATAACTTTGTTAAGCTTATTGATGCACTTCCAAATAATGTAGGTATTGAAACCTATATCTATAATATGGATATGATCTTCGATACATTAAGTATGCTAAATTTTGATACTACTCAATACTATATTACATTAGTTAAAATCAATGAAGCATTACTTTCTTGCTGTACTTTAAAGATAAAACCTTTATTGATTAAGTCTTTACTTACTACATATGAAAAGTATGCTAATAAGATTGATAAAGATGTTGTAGAAAGAATGAGACTCTTAATAGATAATATCGATGAATCTATTGAAGAAAGTAACCTATATGCTTTACCAACTAAACTAGATATCTTATTTGAATCCATGAGATCTTTATCTGAGAAAGATATTCCATCTCTTATCAGTGAATCATTTGATAGATACTCTTTAGATGATATTGATGGTATCACTCAATTAGCTAATATGGAAGCATCTATTATTCCTCATAATAAGTTTGATCATATCCTAAAAGAAAAACTTAAGAGTGCTAGACGTAAACGTCATAAAGATCTTAAAGATTACCAAAAGATTGATTGTATTAAAGATAATATTGAAAAGCTTAATGAATCTGAACCAGAAGAATATAGTGATGGTTCTTTAGATGAAGCTATTATTCAAACTAAAGTACAAGAAGCTTGTGCCAATCTATTATATGATTTCACTCACTATCCTACTACTTTAAAAGAAATGAATATCATCAATACTATTTCTATGGCATCTGAAAAAGTTAAAGCTAAAATTAGTGATGTATCTTCTGATATCTCTAATGTAAGTAGACAATTCGATGCTCAAATGGATCAACTTAAAGGTGTAATTAATACTAAAGATTTAGAATCTGAAAATAGGGAAGCAGTTATTGCTGGTAAGATCTTACCTAAAGCGAGTCGTATTGTTAAACTAGCTATTGCTGCTGGTGTAGGCTACCTAATCAATCCAGCTATTTCTGTAATTGTAGTCTTAGGTTATCTTGGACTATCTATGGATACTCAATCTAAAGAACGTCGTAAAGTTTTAGAAGAAATTGAATTAGAATTAGAAATGACTAACCGTTATCTAAAGAAAGCTGAAGATGATGGTAGTCTAGAAAAACAAAGAGAACTTCTTAAGATTAAGAAGAAACTTGAAAGTCAAAAAGCTAGACTCATGTATAATATGGCATTTAAACATGGTGAAGCCCTACCTAGTAAAGGTAGAGATGATGATTAATAAGGAGATATATAATGAGTCTTAATGATTTCCTAGCAGAGCTCAAAGAGCAAGTCATCTATATGGAAGCAGATGACGATAAAAAGAAAAAAGAAGATAAGAAAGAAGACGATAAGAAGTCTGATGATAAAAAAGAAGAAACACCTCCACCTCCAGCAGGAGATGGGGGAGATCCTCTTCAATCTAATGATGATAATGCAGACGATGCTCCTGAAGATTTAGGAGCTGGTGATCCTGATGCAGATGGTGATGGCACTGATGAAGATCCTGAAGATCTAAGCGGTGGCGATGATCCAGCTGATGATGAACCAGGAGACGATCCAGAAGATCAACCTGAAGAACCTGATATGGATGCACCTGATGATGGAGGAGATGATACTCCAGATGCAGGTGATGATGATCCATTAGCTGGTGGTGATGACAATCCTGACGATACTCCTGAAGATTTAGAAGATGGAGCTCCGGATGATGGTGATGATGGACAACCTGAAGAACCAGATATGGATGCACCTGACGATGGAGGAGATGATACTCCAGATGCAGGTGGTGATGATGGTGGAGATATGGAACCTGATGACCTAAGCGGAGGAGACGATGGTGGCTCTGATGCTGGTGATGATGGGGATATGGAACCTGACGATCTAAGTGATGGAGGAGACGGCGGTGATGATGGTGGAGATACACCTGACGCTGGAGACTCTGAAGATGGATCTGATGGTGGTGATTCTGGAGATTCTAGTGATGGTGGCTCTGAAGGAGAAATTGAAGGTATTGAAAATGAAATCTTTGAAGATCTCTCTGATGAACAAAAAGCTATCCGTACTAAAGAATTGAAAGATAGATTCATTGAACTTTATAATGTAACCTTAGCTTTCAAAGAGAAAGTAGATTACGTTAAGAAGAACTCTGATAATATGAAAGTTATCACTAAGGTATCTAAGTCTCTAGATAAGTTATCTGATATGATTTCTTACTATATTACTAAGACATTCAATACTAAATCTTATATTGAAAACAAATCTGACTTTTATTATTGTCTTTGGGTTCTAGATAGATTGAATGAATTAATGAGTACTTTAGCCCCTAAAGAACCTATGAAAAAGTAAACTGTATACTCTTGTGCAGTATAACAATATAGTAAATATTTTGGTGTCCCTATAGATACCTAATATAATCAAAATACAAAAAATAAATTTATAATCTCGAAAGGAGAAAGATTATGCCAGTTGTAGGTGAATCTAAACAAGACAACGTGGTATTTGGTCGTGGTTATAACACTTCCAGTACTCGTCAATATGCTTCTGCTATTCGTGAAATGGCAGAAAATATCCGTCAAGAGACAGGTGCTGAATTCTATACAGAAATGAGCCGTGTAATGATGTCTCCTGAATCCAATGAAACTATGCGTGACTTCTTCGTATCTGAATCCGCTGATATGGAAGAATACCAAGCTCTTGGTAACCCAGGTGGTTATCAAGACCATATGGCTATGATGGAAGCTCAATACGAAAATGACCGTTCCAAATTATTGGAAAGTGCTACTCTTGGTGCATACAACCCAGTTATGGGTTTAGTATTCCCATTGCACAAAAACCTTTTAATGAACAACGTATTCGATAAAGGTGCTATCAACAAAGCTGTTGCTAAAACTCCTAAATTCACATTGACTATGAAGATCCGCAAAATGGTTACTCCAGATGGTCGTGAAATCGATATGTTCACTGAACAAAATAAAATGTTTGGTGCTATTCTTGCGACAGCTCCAACTCATCATTTGTTGGTAGATCTTCCTTTGGATCCTAACAATACAGGTGCTCAAGACAAAATCCGTAAAGCAGTATTTGGTCCTCAAGGTTTGATCCAAAACATCGATAACTTCTCTATCGAATCTGCAGTAACTCATATCGTAGTTAATGCTATCCCTAAAGCTGGTTATATGAAACCTAATGCTACTGGTGATGCTGTTGAACCTGTAACAGCTGCTGAAATTACTGCTGGTACAGCTATCGACGTTGCAGTACCTATTCAAGAATGCCGCTTTGAACCAGGCTATGGTGAAATCGACCGTCAAATGATGACTGCTTTCTCCGTAACTGTTGAACAAACTGCAGGTACTCCTAAAACTATCTCTGGTCATTTAGCTGGTTTCTTCAAAAATAACCAATTCATGTTGTACTGCTCCGACGCTACAATTAAAAAAGTAGTATTGGCAGTTCGTCGTGAAACATCTTCCGCTATGCACAACACTGTAAGCGTTAAATGGGATTCCCAAACAAACATCGTTGAAATTCCTGATGCTTACCCAATCAATACTACAATCAGCCCTGAAGAAGTAAAAGATATTCAAGCTCTTTATAACGAAGATCAATTGACTAATATCCTTTCCTTGTTCAAAACAGCTCTTGGTAACTTCAAAGATGACAAAATCCATGCTGAATTGGATGAATCCTTCTTACGTATGCCAGAAGCTAACCGTTTAGCTGAAGTATTTGACTTCGCTCCACCAGAAGGTTATGCATTGGATCAAGTAGAATACCGTCACAAAACATTCATGGATGCTTTGGACAACTACGCTCAATATATGATCCAAGTATTGAATGACCCTAACATCACTATTTCTGTAATTGGTAACCCTGCGATCATTCGCAAAATTACACCAACTACTTACACTTACCAAGCTCCAAGTTCCATTGGTCCTGTAGAATTGGACTTCACTCGTACAGTTGTAACTTCCGACAAACGTGTTTACAACTTCGTAAGCTCTGATAAACTACGTAACAACCAAAACTTGATCATCTTGTTAAACCCTCGTAATTCTGATCGTATTATCTATTGCATTTACGATTATCAATTGTACTTATCCAATGAAATCCGTAACGCACAAAACCCTAGCTTGCCAGCAGTTCATGCGTTCGAACGTTTCAAATTGGTAGGTTATCAACCAGTACAAGGTCGTGTAAGAATCATCAATCCAACAGGTCTTCGTACACGTTATGAAAACACTGATCCTATCGGACGTAACTTGATGAATGATTACACTACATTCATTCCTGATACTATGACAGCTTCTGGTACAGCTGGTGGTTACCCTAACGCTTCTACTTACAGCAAAGTAAACGATGCTAAGAAAGACATCACTGCTCCAGAAAAAGTTGAATATACAAAACCATAATTTAACTAATTAGGATTCTAGCCTAGAGCCTTCATAGGCTCTAGGCATTTTCCTTTACTTTCAAGAAGGGAGTTCTAATATGAACAATTATGATTTCGGCGATTGCTTAGATATTATTGAGCAACTTCGTACAAATCAAGACCCAGATCTTCTAAGACAGTTGAATCATGAACTTAACTCTTTCTTTACTGGGAGTACTTGTAATACAGTATTGCTTTCTAAGAATACAGATACACCATTCTTTGGTATCTGTGTAATGCCAGTGATTAAAGATAATGATATCTATGATATTCTTTTAAATGACGCATTTGAATATAATAGTGATGATTCTAAAGCTAAAGTAAATAAGTACTATGTAGAGATTGACTTCAAACTATTCAATCCTATATTGGACTTATCTAATAGAGAGATCTTAGCATTGATTCTACATGATATCGGTGCATTAGTTAATACATCTTCTCCTATCGATATTGCTAAAGCAGAAATCGATGTATACTTAGATAAAACTAATAGCGTTATCCGTAGAGCTAATACAGTAAACTATGCTGCATTATTAGCATTCGGATTCAAAGATCTACTTTGGAAAATTACTTCCGTTATGTTTAAAGACCATGACCTATTACTAGCTGATGACTTCTTAATCGGCTGTGGCTTTGGCATGGATCTTGAAATTGCTATCAAAAAATTAAAGAACTCTGGATATATCAATTATACTAATAGTGGTCCTAGAGATACATCTACAATTATTGCATGGTGCTTATCTGTATATAATGATGTATTATCTAACCGCATCATCACAATCAAAGGCTTACGTAAAGCAATGTCTTACACTGCTATTCGTCTAGTTAAGCGTGAGATCGAACGTGTTATTACAGCACTATCCCGAATCGATGACAATTCTCTATTAGAAGCTGGTCCAATCGATTGGGCTAGAAAACAATATAGGGACACAACGAATTCTTTCAAATATAGTGCTATCAAAGATTATGAAAATGATCTCTTTGAATTCCAAATACGTTTACGTAATATTGATGAAGAAAACGATGCATTGCTATTATTGCATTCTATTAATACACGTTTATCTATCATCGATGGTGTCTTATCTGAAGACGATCTAGATGAAAAGCTTAGATCTAAATATGCTATCTTACAAGCTAAATATGTTAAGCTAAGAGAAGAGTTAGCTAAACGTGAAACTCTAAGAAGAGACTATAATCGTATCTATATCAACTATCCTGATATGGAACTTAAACGTAGATAAACAAAAAAAATAAATACCCCTAGGAGATTGAATCTCCTAGGGGATTTTTCTTTATACTGCTTCTTTCTTAATAAATGGTTTATATTCAAATTTAGATATTTTATCATCATAGAATGAATATTCGAATTTGATTATATCATGTGTATTCATCATTTCTAATACAGATATCATCCCATTTATAACTTTAACCAATTCTGGTTTATCCTTACAATTATTATAATTCCGCTCTAAACGATTATTGAATCCTTCAGAATTGAATTCATATTGGTTACTCCACTCTAATTCTTCGCATGATGGCTGACTAATCGCTTCTACGCCATAATCACCATCATTAATAGTACCATCTTGATCTACATAAAGATCAATTTGATACGTTTCCCAAGTCTGATACTGGCACATGCCAGACTCAAGAGTATCAATAGATTGAATTGCAAAGCCCCCATTAAGAGCTTTTTCAATTCTAATCACATTACGACCTGTACCTAATACTGTCTTTAAAATGCTTTCTACTAATTTCATGATATGACTCCTTTCTGCTTTCGCTTAAATACACTATATCATCATATCACACTAATAATATATTATAATCTTGATTGTAGGATATTACAGCATAACCTACAATAGATTAATTATTATCTTATTTTATAGGAGGTAACAAAAATGGCTCTTGGACAAGGCTTATTTAACCGTACTGGTAGTTCCAGTCAAAAGAAATCTATCAATGTTTATTCTAATTATCGAATGACAAACTCTAAGGACATCAAAACATATGGTGGTTCTTCTATTGGGTTTACATTCTGGCAAGGTACTTTGAAAATTGGTATTGCTCCATTGAAAATGGTATCTGGTCAAGACTATCCGATGCCTGATCGTGATCGTGAAGTTAGTGCATATTTGAAACACACTAAAGCTCGTATCTTAGCTCGTGAAATTCGTCGTTTCTTAGCTGGTGAATTAACTTCCGTTGGTATCACTACAGGTGCTAATACATTCCTTACAGTTACGGATGGTTCTGACTTTGGTTTAGAACAACCTGTAATTTGTATCCGTAAATTGAATAAAGATCTTTCTGCTCTAGAAGAAGAAATCATTTTTATTTGTCGTACAGACTTACACTTCTCCGTTCATAACTTTGATAAAGAAGCTTTCGATGGTGAAAAAGACTTCGATAGCTATAAGAATATGGACTTAGAAGACTTCGTTCTTGTATTGGAAGAATATGCTAAATCTATGACTAATGCATATGCTTATTCCGTACATGAAACTGCACAATATGCTGGTAGCAATACTAATGCAACTATTGAAGCAATTGCTGAAAAACTAGGAGTTAACTCTAACTCTGGTAGCAGCTTCAATAACAATAGTAGCTCCAGTGGTACTGAATTTAAACGTGCATCTTTAGATGACATGTAATACTATAGGAGATAGAGATTTACTCTATCTCCTTATTTTTTTGTAAGGATACTCATATGGAAGGTAAAACAGTCGCTCCTATATTTGAATATACTAGCCTATTCAATACAGACTTATCTATATATGATGTAATAAAATATGGGTTTAGAAAGTCTAAGTACTTCATTGATGGCATCTTAGATCTATCTCAACTAGATATGATCTATATCTTTCAGGAACGTACAAATCCTAACCCTTTAACTGCATTATTAAAAGAAGAATACTTAGATTCTGCTGATACTCTATTAGAGGAGATTCTTGATAAGTATGGTGATCTACTTTACTTTAATACTTATGAGACTGATCTATATAGATTATTCTATAATATCCTTGGTATTGAAGGTAAAAGCTTTAATATAGCAGTAGCTGTAGATAATGAAAATCAAGAAGTTAATCTACGATCTATGAATCTAAATATAGTAAACAAGTTACGTATATATAAGAAGAGAGAAATCCCATTAGCAGAATATGATGCTATATATACTGATAACTTATTCAAGTTAGAGCAATACTCTCCTAAAGTGGAAGGTAAACATATCTTCACTCTACGAAATGGTATTAATACTGATTACGATTACACTCTAAGTAAATATATAGTTCAAGCAAAGTTCTATGATATGTTTCCTAAGAACTTATTCTACGTTGTTGAACCATATGATAAATTAGTTAAAATTGCGAGGTAGTTATGCAAATCTATTCTAATATTGTAGATCAAGAAACTCTACATAAGCAAACTATGGCAGTGCTGGAAATCATTGCCGATTCCCTAGTTACATCTTTTGGACCTTATGGTTCTGCTACACAAATTAAGAAAGATGATATTCTTCCTAAATTTACAAAAGATGGTCATACTATCTTGAAAAATATCTACTTCAATGGTACTTTAGAAATGAGTATCCGTGAAGTATTAGAAGACTTAACTTCCCATGTAGTTAAGAACGTTGGTGATGGTACCACATCTGCTATCTTATTATCCCAACTTATCTATAAACGTTTAGCTACTAAATGTGAACCAAACTTAGATAACTCCAAAATCTATGATTGGCATTTACCACCAGCTGAACTAGAACGTCAATTGAATGAATTGGTTAAACAAGCTTCTGATACAATCATGTCTCAGACTCGTGAAATCAAAACATATGAAGATATCCATAAGATTGCTCTAATCTCTACTAATAATAATGAAGAGATGGCTGAGTTAATCTCTGGTATCTATATGGAAAATGGTACTGATGTATATATTGACATTAAACGTTCTATGGATAGTCAAGACTATATTAAAATCTTTGATGGTATGACTATTGACTCTGGTTATGCTGATAAAGTATTTGTAACTAATGAAGCTGATTCTTCTGCTGAAATCAATGCTCCTAAGATTTATTTCTTTGAATCCCCTATTGATACTCCAGAAATGATTAATTTCTTCTCCTCTATCATTTACCATAATATCATGGAACCTTTAAAAGATCGTCGTGAATTAACTCCTACAGTTATCATGTGTCCTAAAGTATCCAGTGATATTGCAGCTGTTATGGATCCATTAGTTAAGACTATGATGAATGCTAAAGCTAATAACTTTAATATTCCTTTCTGTCTTGTAACCGATATCTATAAACCTGAAATTCTTATGGACTTAGCTAACTTATGTGAAGCTCGTACTATCCGTAAGTATATTAATCTTGAACAACAAGAAAAAGATCAAGCTAATGGTGATGCTCCTACGGTAGATACAGTTGTAGATTGGTGTGGTACTGCAGATGCAGTAGTTGCTGGTTATAATAAGACTAAGATTATTAACCCTAAACTCATGTATGAAGAAGGTACTACTGAATTCTCCACTTTCTATAAAGCTATCATTAATAACTTGGAAATGCAATTAGATCAAGCTAAACAAGATGGTAAGAATCTAAATGATATTGGTAACCTACGTCGTCGTATCCATAGCATGAAAGCTAATATGGTTGACTTATATATTGGTGGTTCTACTCCAGAAGAACGTGATAATCGTTTTGATGCTGCAGAAGATGCTGTATTAAACTGTATGTCTGCTGCTGAATATGGTTATGGCTGGGGTGCTAACGTACAAGCATTCAATGTATTTAATGCTTTATATAAAAATCCTAATAGTGGTATCATTAGTGTGGTATACAACTCCTATTTAGATTTACTTGCAAAACTTTATGGTTCTTCCCTAGGTGAAGTACCTTCCTCATATTCTGAAGCATCTGATAAAGTAAAAGATATGATTAAAACTACTATTGAAACTGGTACTCCAATTAACTTACGTACTGGTAAAGCTGATGGTTTAGTATTATCTTCTATTAAATCAGATATAACTGTGTTAGATATTGTTGCTAATGTGGTTGGTATGCTAGTCACAACCAAGCAATTCCTTTGCCAATCACCGGCACACAATATTTATAAAGATTAATTGTCCAGAGCAAGCTTACTGGGGTAGGAATTAAATTCCTATCCTGGTAAGAACCTCATTAAGGAGAAGTTTGGATGGCTAAGTTAGAAATGACTTTAGATGAATATGGTAAATCTCCTGCGGGTAAAGGTAATGTAACTGGCTCGCAATATTTAGCTGAAGCTTATAAGACTAAATTTGAAAAAGTTATGTTAAGATACAATGGTAGAATTGATCATAACTTTTATACTGATGGTAAATCATATTTTATTCTCCTTAGAGTTCCATCTGAAGTGGTACCTAAGTTTACATATGAAGTTGTATTTAAATTCTCTCCTACTAAGATGACTGATACTCATTCTAGTACTCTAAAGAATTATAAAGTACAATTCTTTTCCAATGACCCAGCTTTCACTTTTACATATGCTTATGTATATAATGCACATGGTATATTAGTTGATGAGCTTTTAGATAAAGTTCCCGATGAAGTGCTTAAAACTAAGCCTAAAGAACGTAACCCCTATGGGGTCATTAATTTCGCTAAAATTCTATATTTCGGATTCCTATACATACGTCAACATGGCTTCCTAGAGAAGCATTATTACTCAGAATCTAATTTAGCGATTAGAAATTCTAATGATTTCTTTAAACTAATAATGGATTGTAGCACTAAAGCACAACTTCGTCAAGAAGGAGAAAAACAAGCTCAAGCGATAGATCCATTATTTAAACATAGATTACTTAAAAGGGGAGTTAAATCTGGTGGTAATGCTAATAAGGTAGTTAAGCATATTGGCAAGATTAAAACTGTTAATACAACAGCCGCATCAATGCAAAGCAAGGAATTAGCTAAGAAACTTAAATCTAACATCAGGAAGACCAAGACTACGAAACGAATATAAAATCATATATTATAATGGTGAAGTATTATGATATTCGTTAGTATGAGGAGGATATAATGCAGTTAACAGAAGCATTAACTAGTAAGACCGTTCGACGTAATATCGAAGAGTCAGGGGAAATATATGATAGAGAGTACTCAATACGTACTCCAGAGGTTAAAACATTCTCTACTTCAATAAAACCAGAGAATGTCATCCCACCTATTGATGATTGGCAACCATCAGAGGAAGATAAAATATTGAAGACAATTAGAGGTAAACAGATTATTGCTCCATTGTCTCAAATGCTAACTAATAATCAAGAAGAGAGTCTTATCTTTAACTCATTTGTATTGAGTATTAAGAAATGCTACTCTTCTGAAGAACGTGTAGATCACTTTACACATTATCTAAATTACTTTGAAAAATTCTATGATGTTGACCATGAGATGATTGCTATCTATGCAAGAATTAAGTTCTTGATTGATACCGATGAATCTGATGTATATGATCTAGATGCTTTCATGGCAGATATTAAACGAGATATCTTGTTTAGTACATTTGCTAGAAAAGTAAAAGCATTGAATGAAGATAACTTTATCATTCATATTAAACGTAATAAGAAGAATGGTAATGTACTTCAATATGCTAATAAACATCTTCAAGCATTAATGGAAGTAAGCATGTTTCAATTGATATTGATTCCATTACTAATTCATTATGCTTATATTAAGAAGATACAAAATATAGACGAGTATCTAATGAAGTTCTATGATATCCTTATTGTAGATATGCATCCAGATATTGATCTATATACAAAGTTGTCTGAAACAACTAATAGTCGTATTGTACAAGATATGAATAAGAATATTGGTGCTTGGGATAGACAATTCATTCGTTCCCGTAACAAGTTCTCTCATAGCTTTGATACAATCATTAGTATTATCATTCAAGTTATTCCGAAGGCTGTTTATAATGGTACACTATTGAATCTAATCTATGTATCCATTAAAAACAATATCAAGAATAAGGTTGTTAATGCTAAATATGAATTCGCATTTAATCAATTATCATCTGATCGTAATGAAGGTGATGATGATGACAATTCAGAATTCGATAAATTTGAAAGTCATCTCTCCAAGAAGAATGAAGCCTTATTAATTCATAATCAAGTAAACTTCAAGAATACTATGAAGCAAATTGAAGAACGATTTGGTCCATTCTCTAAAGAAGAGATTGATTATTATAAGATAGAATTGTCTAAAGGACGTAAGTCTCCAATTGTACCACATCAAAAGATGCTAGTATGCTATCTATTTTATAAGTGGTTTGGAGATCCATCCTCTTTAGGATCTATTGATTTAACTAACTATATCAAACTTATCATTGCAGCTAAACGTATATTAGCATCTAATGGCTTATATACAATGGAAGCAATCTTATCTGGTAAGTTTGTTAAAGTAATAAAACGGGTCAATATGAATAAGAAAGAGTTAATGAAGATTACCTCTTCTAATACATATGAATCTGTTGCATCCATTTATCGGAATGAGAAGATTACTAATCTACTCGTTTCCATGCTTGCTACTATAGTATCATCTAAATTCCAAATTATTGATTTCGATAATAAGGAGAATACTGGTAAAGCATTCATCCCTCAACAGGAATTACTTAATGAGGAATTCTTGATCTATGCAAGCTTGATTAATAATGGTTAATATTTTAGGGTAAGAGAGTTTAGTCTCTCTTACCCATATATTTTATTTCAGGAGGATTAATATAATGAGATTTACACTGAAGAAAGATTTTCCAAAAGGATTCTATGAAACAATCTTTAAGAAATATTATAGATATCTCTTTGGTCCAATTGTTATCACTGGTGATATGAATACTAAATCTGTATGTTTTATATGCGGAGTATTTAAGAATGGGTATAGATATAGTATGAATCTTATATTCAAAGATGATACTCTAAGGAAGATTTATTTTAACGTAACCAAGTTAGAATCTGGTACAATAATAAATCTTATGGCAGAAAAGGAAGAATTAGATGATGTATTAGAATATATTTATTCTAATTATATTCTTAATAAAGATCTAGATCTTATTGAAGGTGAAGATAATGATTAACTTAAATGATATGCCAGAAGAATTCTATAATTTTATATTTGGTAATGTAGTTATAGAAGAATTCTTGCCAAATATAGCCGTAGAGTGTACGTATATAGATGAAGTAAGATTCTATGGTAGAATAGTTATAGATAAAGAGCTAAACAAGATTACGCATATTAGTATTGAATATAATGAATTTGATAAATATGATCCAGAATATCCATTAGAAACTACTTATAGATTAGCTAGAAGAGATAAATTTCGTATAGATAATATATTAGCTATATTCAGAGAAGCTAATAAGGAATATGGTTATAATAAAGACATTAAGGTCATTAACCTATAAGTTATCTTTAAACAAAAGAGTAAATAAGTTTTAAGTAAAAAGGAGATTTACTATGATACTAAGGGGATACTATACTCTTATTAGTACCAAGCTAAGAAAAGAGAAAACTGTATTTACTTCTGACTATAGTGGAAATAAATTCTATGTCAATAGAGATAACTTCTATGTAGTTGATACAGGTAAAGATAAATATGCATTAGATGAAACTGATAATATAATGCGTATTATGCCTGAAGGATATATTAATGTGGATATCTTTGATGCTAATATTAAAGAAGCATATAATGATATCATAGAATATATGGATACAAGAGAATATACTGAAAAGCCACTAGGAGTTTAGCTCCTAGTGGTATTATTTTATTTGGAGGAAACTAAAATGGAATCAAAAGTTGTACAAGCATTTAAAGGTGAAATCAATGGTATTGAAATTACCAATCAAGATATCTATTGGGAAGTAGATTATATTATAGGTGATATTGAAAGTACTTTAGATATAGAACTTCCTACAGAGTTCATTAAAGATTTTATAGAAGCATATACTGAATTATATAATAGTGTAGATGCAGAATATCTTTATGACTTCAAATCTGAAATGATTAGCTCTTGGGATATGGATATTGAGGACATTAATGATTTAAGATTTAATCTTGCATATGGATATAAAACTGATAAACTTGATAAAATCAATGAAAAATTATCCGAATGGGATAATACTTATGGTAAAAAATAAGATATAATAATTACCCATAGGAGCTAAACTCCTATGGGGATATTTCTTACAGCTTATTCTTTTTTATGAATATATATTATAAAAGTGAAATGATATATTGTTATAATGTAATTAAGATAAGGAGGACAAATATCATGGAAAAACTTAATCTTATTGAAACTTTAGGGAAACTTTGTGTCTATTTAGGACATACCACAATCAAACGATTAGAAGATCGTTATGTAGTTGAATCAAACTATGCTTATAATGATGGGTATTTCCAATACGATGTATGCCATTATGACAACCTAAATGCAGAAGTTGATTTAAATGGAAACATTTTATCTGCTTATCGTGATTGTGGACAAGAATTCTGGAATGGTGGAGGTGAAATGAGCGATCAAAGATCAGCAGAATTAGGTGATGATAATTGGGAATTTCCTGATAGCAAAACTTTAAAAGCAATTGTATCTAATAGAGCTAATGAAATCTTAGCATTGAAGCCTGGTGAGGAAATTACAATTACTCGTGAAGAGTGTTCCGAACATCGTCGTCAAGCAAATAAAAATAAGGAGGCATAAAAATGGAACTAACTCAATATATTGATGGATATGAACCAGTGTTGTTAAAGAATGCATTATTTTGTTATAGAAATAAGGTTGAAATGATTAATTTTCCAATACCTGATGATATACGGATAATTGATATAAAAACGAGCATTAGATCTCTTTTTAAATTGGAGAAGATGTTAAATAAACCTTTTGACAAAATCACTCTAAAAGATATTCTATTATGTCCATGTATAGTAAAAACTACAATGGTCATAAAGAATATTTATTTTAGATACTTCAATATGGATCTAGTTAATGAAATCTATTACTGGTCTAATAGAAGTGCATTAGAAATAATGAATAAATTCAAATGCACGGAAGTTAAGGCTAATAGTCTAGCAAAGTTTAATTTTGATAACTCAAAGTATCTTAATAGATATGACCCTGAAAAACCTACAATATATGTATCTAAAAATAATGTAGATACACGTCCACATTTATCTTTAGATTTTAGCATAGGGTGTATAAAGATACTTGGTACATCAGATGATCCAATTAAAGATCTTGAATTATTCTATGCTAAAAATAAAGTTAGGTTTACCGCACCTACTATTAAGAAAATTAAGAAAGCTATTAAGCGGAAAAGATTTTATAAAGATTATATAGATAAGATCAATTCATTTATGCGTACACGTAAAATTACTTATGGAAAAAATAAGTATAATTTTACTTCGGCGGGTGATGATTTCATATATATGTATTATCCACTTAGATTAGCTTATAGAAATGATATCCCAGGGAGAAGATGGGATAAGAAGTTAGGAGTAGTGAAAGTAAATGAATAAAGAATATCGTTTTAATCATATACCAGAAGTGGTATTACGCAATATTAGATTTATTAGAGATAATAATATCGATATTGGTACTGGAGATGATGTCCTAGAATGTATGATGGACATCAATCCAGTAGTTAGAACCAAAATCTACGATGATTATGAATTTGCTAAAGATGTAGCAGAACGTAGATTTGGTAGCACTATTGAAAAACTAGATTTGAGAACAGTCCTTCAAAAGTGTATAACTCGTCCATATAATTCAATTCTAAATAATATCTATTTCAGATATTTCAATAGCGAATTGATTGATGACCTATTTAAACTAGGTCAATCTACTAAGGTATTAGACTTAGCTATCGAATATGAGTGCGAATACTATACTGTAAACGCAGCTAAGACTAATATCAGAAGATATAATGAAGATGCATACTATAACAAGTTTGCAGCTGATTCTAATATTATTAGCTCTCATAGAAGCTTACATGATCCACAAGTTAATGCAGTAAAATCTGCAGAATTCACTTATGATTTATTAATGGCTTCAAGAAGCGAAAACTTTAATCCTGAAATCGTAAGAGAAATCTTCGTTAAGTATGGATTGAAACCAAACTCTTCTAGAAATCTTTATAATAGAATCAATGATAATCTTAATCTGTTTTATTATATTGAAGATTACTTAGATGAATATAGAGAAGAAGGAAGATTTATCTATGGCACTAGAGAGTATAAAATTATTAAAGAACTTAGAGGTTTGCCACTTATGGTAGTCTTGACCCAATTAACTAGAAAGAATGATTCTGGTTATATTTTGAATTCCAATCTTGAATTGGTGAAAGGATAAGAAAAATGATTACAACTAAAATTATGGAAAACGTAAAAGCTACATTTAAACGTACAGGAGAAGATCTTGAATTGACATATGAGCAATATAAAGATCAATTAACTCCAAAGGAAATCTATGATATCTGTATAAATAAAGCAGAAGTCAAAGATGAACTTCCTAAGGAAGATTTAAATGGTAATAGATTAAATCCATTTGTTCGTGATAAAGAACCTGAAGAGGCTGTAACGATTCCTAAAGACGATTATATTATCGTGGATGGTACTAAAGAAAAAGAAGAACCTGTAGTGGAAGTAAACCCTACATCTACAGTTAGACAGGCTATGGTAATTTCTACAAAAGATGATACCTTGAATTATGAATCCATTGGCTTTGCTATCGGATTCAAAAATGCTGATGCTGATGATTTATTAGCAATGGCTAATGGTAATGCTTTACGATTAGTTCCAGCATTACAATGGCTATATGGACAAACTGATGACGAAGGAATACGTAATCGTATTGAAGAACTTACATTAGATGTACTTTTTGATAAATAATTTAACAACGTATTAAACGGAGGATATTGACATGAATGATTTATTAAAAGCCTTACCAGAAGGTATTGATGATGTTATTATGGCGGCATTAACAGAAACTGATGCTGATGTAATTAAAATAGCTATTAAAGGATTAGTTGGAATATTTGGAATAGCTGCAGTAGCTGCTGTAGCTATACATTCTATCAATAAAGATAAAGTTAGAGATTTAACTGAACTTGTATCAGCATCTGCAGGTATGGTAGAAGCAGCATCGCCTAGTAAAGAAATCAAAGGAGCACTCGGTAGCATCTTTGGTTCAAAGGATAAATAATATGGATGTAGGTAGCAAACTAAAATCACTAATTCCGAATAGCCAGTTTGCTGCTGGTAAAAAGGAATTAGTGTTAAGATGCCCATACTGTGGGCATACATCTTCCGCTGGGAAGAAACACATGTATATAGGCTTATCTCCGGATAAGCCTTACATGTTTAACTGCTTTAAATGTGAAGCAGGTGGATTAGTCAATAGAACCTTTTTGGATCTCTTAAATATTAGAGATGAAGAATTATTACAATCTATTGATATCCATAATAAAGAGATGAAACAGAGTAGGAGCAATTCCTACTCTGCTAATCATATTAAACAACCTCTAGTAGCATATGATGCATTTGAGGTTGACTATAACTTATATCCAGATAAGGTAAATTATATTAATGGTCGTCTTGGTACTAACCTATCAGTATCAGAGATGATGAATATGAAGATTATCTTCGATTTTTCTTTTTTTAAACGACAGATTATGAGGTATCTGGGAGCTACAGAATCTGATTTTCAACGAATTCAAAGGGACTATGTAGGATTCCTCTCAGTTAATAATACATCACTCTCTATGCGTTGTATTAGAGAAGTTGATAGTAAATATAGATATCTAATCTGTAAATTAGATGATAGAGATATTTATAATAAAGCTTTCTGTATACCATCTTCTATTCCATATACATCGGATAGAATTATGGTACATATTACAGAAGGTCAATTCGATATCTTATCCGTATATAATAATATCACCAATAGAGCTACAGGTATATATTTTGCGGCAGCTGGTAATAAATACTCAGCTGTATTACAATATATACTCTCTAGAGGAATATTCTATATGGATATACATCTATACTTCGATAATGATTCAGCTGGTGAGATAGCTAGAAGACAAATAGAATACTTTATAAAGAATAATATAGCATTCTTTAGAGGATCTAGAGTCTTCTCTCATGTAAACCAAAAGAATAAAGATTTCGGAGTACCATTATCTGAGATACAAGATTTTTGTACACAAATACTATAGCGGTATGGGCTTAAAGTCCATACCGCTTTATTTTTTTGTCTTAAACATCACATTAATAAAGGAGGTCGACTATGGGTAAATTCCTTGACACTACATATACAGCCACGATAAACTCTATATTAGAGTCTCAAACTAAACGGCTTGATAATACATTCTATACATTTACAGATAAAGCTCCTACTACTTGTACTTATTATAATATCAATACTAGTAAGAGTACATTAGATGAGTCTACAAACTTAGCCTATAGCTATACTGATGGAGATTCTCCATTAAGATATAATAGAATTAAAGATACAGTTATCTTTGGTCTTGATAGAATTCAAGTTCAAATGGATGCTGGTGATTTTGGTCTTGAATCAGATACAATCGAAGGCGATGCTTATATATTACCTAACTCATTCAAACCATATCCTCAAGACTATTTCATTATTAATCATACTAATGAAGAGTATCTCTTCAAAGTTACAAGTGTATCATTAGATACATTGCCAACTGGGGCTAATATGTATAAGATTTCTTATCGTTTAAGTTCCCATGATGGTGATAATACAGATATTGATTCTTTAGTTGTAGAATCCTATACTATGGATACAACTAATATCGGTACTAACCTATCTCTAGTAATCAAAGATGATGATTACTCTTATATTAGTAGAGTTGAAAACATCTGTCAAGATATGATTGCTTACTATAGAAGTCTCTTCTATAGTAATAAAACTCAGACTTTTATTTTTTCTTATGATGATCATAACTTCTATGACAGTTATATGATTGAGTTCATTAAACGTCATGATATTATGAATACTGGTGACTTAGACTATCTACACGTAGCCCATCAACTTCCTACTAGAGCTACATTTGCTTTAGATTATTCTAAATCTTTCTTCCATTCATTAGAAAGAAAAGATATTGGTACTATATGTAATCCATCTTGCTATGGTATGCTAGTAGAAGATAAGACATCTATATTATATTATAGCTTAGAAAACTACTATTATATCTTCTATGAATATAAGATGGGCGACTATTGGCAAGTACCATCATTTGATGATGATACAGTAATGCGTATTAGAGATAATGAACGGTATGAAACTGATGATCTAAACTACTTTAAGAATATCGTTATTGATTACTTCAATAATAATACAGATAAGATGAATAGATTTGAAGAATTCCTACTTAAATCTCTAGAAGATTTTAACTATACTATTCCTCAACATGATATATTTTACTACGTTCCTGTGATTATTTATATCCTAGAACGTCAAGTTCAAGCTATATTAAAAAATGTATCACGTTAACATATCAGTAATCTTAATGGAGGTACTGCAATGAACAGTGAACTCGATAATTTTTTTAAAGAGCAAATCGATGAGAAAGATGCATTCGATGTAATGGTCGATGAAAATGCTTTCTTAGACTCTTTAATTGCTAAAAGAGATATCATTGATGCCATTGAAGATGGTGACGATGATGATGAAATTATGGATGATGACGATGTAGCATTGTCTTCATTATCCGATGATGATTTAGATAATCTTGCAGATGATAACGATGATTACATCGGTTATGATGAAGAAGATTATTAATATTTTAAGGAGGACTTTAACATGGCTGATGATAAAACTATCCACCAAGAGCTAGATGATGCAGCTTCTACTGTAGAAGATGTTGTTGCTGACTCCACAGCTACTGATAATGACATGGATAATACTATTGATAACATCGTTGATGCTATGGATGAAATCGAATTAGATGATGACGATGACAACACTGATATCGATTCTGTAGCAGAATTAGACGATGAAGAAATTGATATTGAAGCTGACGATGAAGACGATGCAGCTGAAATTGAATTGCTTTCTGATATCGATCGTACTCATGATAACGATAGTAAAGATCTTGCTGATGAAATCCAAGATAATGTGGAATTGAAAGAAGCTTATGATCTTATTGATGATGATTTAATCGTTTCTGTTCAGGAGGCATATGATGAAAACTTTGAAGACTAAACTAGTTAATGTAAATTGCCGTCGTCCAATTCGTTTACGTAACCGTCTTGTACGTGGTATTTATCGTGAAGTTTTGACTGTAGAAGAAATTGCTGATTGCATTTCCCAACAAGCTACAGTATATGAAATCTTACCTACTGGTGATACAGTAGTATTAGATTTCACTAATTATAACGTACCAGCTGTTCCTACTATTTCTGAAGAAGAAGCTGCAAAAGCTCAAGCTGAGGAAGAAGCTCGTAAAGCTGCCGAAGCTAAAGCAGCAGCTGAAGAAGCTAAGAAAAAAGAAAAAGAAGCAGCTGCTTCTAAAGCTAAAGAAGAAAAACCTACTGCTGCTCCAGTAAAAGAAGAAGAAATTGTTGAAGATGCTGAAGAAAAAGTATCTGAAGCTAAAAAAGCAGCAAAAGAAAAAAAATAAGATAATTACCTCCCATAGGATCTTAGAATCCTATGGGAGATATTAAGCTTATAATTTTTTTCTCTTACCATAGATTCTTATATGAATGAATCTATATAAGTGATGAGCATATCTTCCTAACAAGAAGATACAAATTAGTTTAATGAAGTTACCAAATAGCATTGCCATTGTTGCAGTGTTAATATTATTGGTAGTATTCATTACTAAATAGTATAGCCATCTAACCATAAAATGTGGATCTACTACAGAACCACATATGATGATTAATGTAAGTAATAATACTATATAGTATATCACTACTGTTGGTCTAAACTCCTTGTTTAATAACTTAATTTCCTTAATTGAAAATAGCATGATATAACCTCCTATCTATAAATAACTATATCATTATATCATGTCTATAATATATCACTCTAGAGGTATTTATGAAGATTTATTATCAAATGTCTACAAGAAATACTAGCTTCTTAAAGATGCATCAGTATTTAAAGGCAATTGGGATAAAGAATAATAAATTCATGCTTGCACTCCTAGATCCTGACCTTGCTGGTATAGATCCACATGATCCAAATTTAAGTACCTACTATAAAAGTAAGGTCTTAGCCGAGTGTATGGTAAACTTCTGGTACTTCGCTCGTGAAGTAGTACGTGTACCAGACCAAGGTGGTAGTGGTAAAGGTATTCCATTAGAACTGCATCGTGGCAATATGGCATTATTCTTCTGCTCCATCTATAATATGAATATATTCTTGGAACTCCCTCGTCAGCATGGTAAGACATTATCAGCTGACGTTAGATATTTACACTTATTTAACTTTGGTACATCTAACTCTACTATTGCATTTATGCATAAAGCCTTAGAAGGATCCAAAGATAACTTACAAACTCTTAAAAACTTACGTGAATGCTTACCTCCATATTTACGTATGGACCAAACATTTACAAGAGATGGTAAGAATGCTAAAGTATCAGATACAGTATTGAGACTTGAGCATGCTGTTAATAGAAATAAGATTATCACTGTAGCATCTGCTCGTAATAAGACAGCTGCACAAAATACATTACGTGGTAAATCTATTCCTTTATTGTGGGGTGACGAATGGGGATTTGCACCATATAATGAAATCATTTATCTTAACACAGTTCCTGCATTTAAGAGAGCTGCCGATAATGCTAGAGCAAATGGTGCACCTTATGGTATTCTATTTACTACAACCCCAGGATTCTTAACAACCACTGAAGGTGTCTTCGCTTATCAAATGAAAGAAGATGCTGTTCCATTTGCTGAATCTTGGTATGATAAATCATATCAACAGATAATGGATATAATGAATTCTAATACCAAATCTACATTTGTCTATATCAAGTTTAGCTATGCTCAACTTGGTAAGTCTGAAGAATGGTTTAAAGAAATCTGTAGAACTATGAATAACCGTTGGGAAGACATCCGTCGTGAAGTACTTCTTGAATGGTCTCAAGGTTCTGAAAACTCTCCATTTACTTTAGATGAATTAGAAACGGTATCTCGTTTAACTAAAGATCCTGATACTGTCATTGAAGTATTAGGTGGTAAATTCCAAGTTAACTTATATGGTAAGATTGACTATGCTAGAAATGGTAAACCTATAGATCCTCCAATAATGGGGGTTGACGTATCTGGTGGTTATAGACGAGATAGTTCTGCTATCACTATTATTGATAGTAAGACTACTAAAGTTATCGGTACGTTTAAATGTAACTATATTAGTCAAATTGAGTTGGCTAAGATTATAGTTGAATTGACACAAAAGTATATGCCTAATGTAGTTATCAATGTCGAACGAAACGGTGTAAGAACGCACTGCATAGATAGAAATGTCTATGTATCAACAGGGTTAATTGCTTTGACGTATGGGAGTAAAAGTTATCTCCCACGTTTAGCAGCGAAAGCTTCTAATAATTTATATTACCTCTAACACTTATATGAGGTGATATTATGAAAAAAGATTTATATAATGGAAAATATACAATAGATTCTGATGGAAATATTTTTAATAATCAACTAAATAGATATATCTCTTATTATATAACTAATAAAGGGTATAAATCTGTTGATTTATATTATGAAGGTAAACGATATAAATGGTTAGTACATAGATTAGTAGCTGAATCATTTATACCAAATCCAGAAAAATATCCGATTGTATTACATTTAGATTCTGTAAGAACGAATTGTAATGTAAATAATTTAAAATGGGGAACTTATTCAGAAAATAATAAGCAAGCAGTTGCTGAAGGCAGTATGAAAGTTCCAAGACCAGATAATAGAAAGTATTATATTCTATATGATGATACTATTATTATGAAATTTTATGGACTCAAATCTATAATAAAAGAAACTGGTCTAACTGAATCTATGTTAAGAAATTATATATTTAGAAATCAGCCTATTCTACATGGAGATTATGCTGGATTTCGAATTAAATTATTAGATGACACGTTCAACGATCATCTCCTGACGGGAGAGTAGAACCGCAAGCGATTGGCGGAGGAAAAATCCTGGTCTCAGCAAGTAAAGTTGGAGAATGACAAATGATCTAGTCACGTCCTGTAATGGGAGTGGATGCCAGAACGCACGGGTGTAGAGTAGCGTCTATATCTAAATGAAAACGGGTTCGGGGCGTCGGTTATTGCATTACTTAAGAAGGCAGGTATCTCTAAGAACTTATACTTCGAGCATAAAGAAAAGATACTCGAAGAACGTTTTGAAGGTCCTGGGGCAATTAAGAAGACTAAAGCTTTAGTTAAAGTATTTGGTCTTGATTCAACTAAGAATGTACGTGAACTCTTAATGGAAATCTTAAGAGAGCGTATGGATAATCATAAAGATAAGTTTGTTACTAGACAGCTTTATGATGAATTCATTGGTTTAGAAGTTAAACGTAATGGTAAGATTGAGCACTCTACTAATACTCATGATGATTTAACTTTCTCTTATCTCATGGCATTATATGTATGGTATGAAGGTAAGAATCTTAAAGAAAACTTTGGTATTACAAAGCAAGGTCTTAAGACTGATAATGATATAGATGATGTTGTATTTGATGTCGGTGTAGAAACAGTAGATATCTATGATGAAATCTATCAAGTACAACAAGATATGAATAAAGATAATCCTGATGAAGTTAGTCCTATGGATAAATATAAAGCTATGGTTAAAGCTCACGGGATTACTTATCAAGAATGGGAGAAAGCTGAAAGAGAAAAGGAAGATGCTTTATTAAGAGAAGCATTTAGAGATCCTGAATTCTTGAAAGCTTATGCATATAAATATAATATGACTAAAGATGCTATAGATCAGATCCGTAATGATACTGAAGGAGAACTAAATCCATCAGCATTTACTTCTATTTATAGTTTAGATGATCCAAATGTCAAGAGTCATATATCTGGTAATCTTGCAAAATTTTATGATAAAGTTTAAAAATTATTTATCTAGTTACAATATAGTAAATTTATACAAATTTATTTTTTGTAAGGAGGAGCTATGTTCGGATATAGTACAGCTAGTGGCTATGAGTTAGCCAATGAGCATCAGTTATCTGAAATATTAGCAAATTTTAGTAGTGATTATATTTATGATGTGATCTCAGATCAAATCAATAAGCGTTACGAATTTGCTATTATACCAAAACCTAATATAGTAAACACATTTAAATCTAATTTTGATAATATCCGTGCAAACTTCCCAATGGATGTCGAAAATACTAATGCAGTAGAAGAAGACACTTATCGGAATATCATTGATATTATCTGTAATTCATGTAATATGTCATTCGATACTACAACGGATGATAATATTTATCTTGCTGCAGCTACACTATACGACTTCTTAGTCTGTAGCTTCAATAAGCATATGGTTGATTTCGTTATCGGATTAATCATTAAAGAGCAAGACTCTATTTATTCTGCTTTAGAGTTAGAAGAATCTAAGAAGAATAAAGATAGTTCTACTATCTACAATCGTAAGACTATGGAGAATACTAAGTTAGCTGTAATTAATGCTAACTTACCACAAGTTCTTCAATATGTCGCTACATTAGATATTAATATGACTGATCTTCTTCAAAGTTGTTATCAACAACCTATGGTTGATTTGATTGTAAATAACTTTGGTGAAAATATTAATATCTATAATGACTTTATGAAAGTTATCTTATCTAATGAAAACTTCTTACCTGAGTATATTACAGAGATACGTTTACGTATCCAAGGGTTAGGTTAATCATGGAAAAGAAAGAACCTACATTAACGAGAGATTTTACTAGACCAGTTTATCGTCCAAATACAAAGATAGATGAGTCTAATATGACAGAAGCTACAGCTTTTGATCATGATATTATTTTAGAAGAAGATGAGGAAGAAACTAATGGAAACAACTGCTAAAGAAGACATCAAATATGTAAAGAACTTAGCTAAAGAAGCTGAGGGTTTAACTGAGACTGAAATTAAAGATTTAGAAACTGTATCTGAAGAAGATATGGCTAAATTCCCTGAAGGTGAAATCATTCAACCAATCGTCCCAGAAACTATTCCTACTGTAGAAGAAATCGAAAAGATGGAAAAAGTAGAAGTATTACCTGAGGAGGATAAGGCTGAAGCCGACTTTCCCTCTAACGAAAGCGGAAGCTCGGAAGGAAATGATTCGACTATTGTGCCAAATGAAGAATCAAATGAAAGTGATGGCTCCATTGGAGATTCCGATACTACCGAAGCTACTTTGGATACATCGGAATTGGAAGAAATTATAAATAAGTTTGATGAAATTGATATCACAGTAGAAGATGTAAAACATCAAAAAGATGAATCTGATGATTTTAAAGAAGCTGAATTCTCTGATGAAGTATATGAAGATATCATCAAAGTATATAAAGAACTTCAAGAAAATCCACAAGCTGATGTATTAGATTTGCTCTCTGCTCAATCTAAACAAGAATTCTTAGTCCAAGCTGGTAAGACTGGCATCAATACTAATGATAACACTATCTATAAATTCTTTATCGAAGGTTTCATTCGTGAAGTCTGTGGTAATGCTTATATGGATAAAGGTCATGATTTAGTTAATGATGCTGTAACTAAAGTTAATAACTTAGCTGAATCTAAAGAAATGTCTAAGATGTTAGAAGACTATATTGAAGAATCCTATAATAATCGTATTACTGAAATGAATCGTATTATGGATTCCACTGAAGATCAAAATGTAATTGAATCTTGTATCAATGTATTGAATGCTAATAATGATGCTAAAGAATACGGTTTCTTATATAAAGCTATGGAAGCTCGTCCATCTTACTTCAACATTGGTAAAGCATTCAAACATCAACAACGTAACGTTGAATCTATTCATGAAGCATTAGAACGTATCAATATTAAGAATATTAACGTTGGTGTATTCATGGATGCAATCTCTGAATTCACTGGTTATGAAGTTGAATCTATTAATATCTTCTCTATCTTAATGGAAGTTATTGTTTGTACAACTAACTTTAGTGATAAGATTCAAATGATGCGTCTATATACTATGATGCTTCTCTTAGGCGGTGCTCTTCATTCTATGAAGACTAAACAAGAAGTATCTGGTATCTTCCAAGAAGTAGCATTCAACTATCAACGTCTATGTACTACTATCTCTACTGGGTTCAAAGCATATGAAAATGGTTTGAGAGCACAAGCTGTTCAAAAATATGCACCTAAAACTAAAAAACGTAGAAAATAATTATAGACATAAGAATAATGGTTTACCCCAATGGTGAAAAACCATTGGGGTCATTATTTTATTAATTCTATTTTTTCTAGAAGGAGAAAGTATTATGCCTGATAATGAAGTACTTGGTAATACTGCTTCTCAACCTGCTGCAGAAGTACATACTGCTACTGAAACTGCAAACAAGATTGATGGTGTATTCCGAGAAAATACTGATAAAAAGGGTACTGGTACAATCACATATACTGATGGTACTGTATTAAACTTTGTTAAAAATGCTTTTGACCATACTGATGCAACAGTTAAGAAAGTATTGAAAACTGACAAATACAAATATGTATCCCCATTTGATGTAGCTAAAGCTCAAGGTAAAACTTTGGATGAACGTTGCTACGTTCCTGGTAAACTTGGTGGTTTAATGGAATCTGAAGTTCAAGAAACTGCAGTTGCTATTAAAATCACTTATGGTCCAACTGAAAACCTTACAGTAGAAGATAAACGTGCTACTGCAATTGAAGTATTAGTTGATGATGAAGGTAATCTTCATGGTGATGCTGATGACTACAATACTCTTAAAGGTTCTGGCTACTATGTAGTACAAAAACCTGAAGAGTTATTGGCTGAGCATCCAGAAATTATTAAACAATATAAAGACGCTGTTGTTCGTCTAACTAAAACTCAAATCAAAGAAGTAAAATCTGATAAAGAAGGTTTCATTGAAATCGTTTACTCTGATGATACTGTAGTTAAATTTGATAAAGCTGGTAAAATTGTTTCTGATGGTCGTTCCGCAGAACCTGAAAAACCATATGAAGATTTCGCTGATACTTTGAAAGCTAAGATCATTGAAAATCTTAATACAACTACTGTAGATGAAAACGGTAAAGAAGTTAAAGATGTTAATAAAATTGCTATTACTGACTCTAGTGAAGTTGGTACTGGTAAATATACATTTAACTTTGCTGACGGTTCTAATGTAATTGCATTGAATGGTCGTATCATCTCTGATACTCGTTCTTTCGGTCGTAGATACCAATCTGTATATACAGAAATGATCTACAAATATACTGAACTTCTTGATGTAGCAACTGACTACTTCCATGAAGATCCTGAGTTAACAGAAGCTGAACAACGTCGTGCTGCTTCTCTTAAGATTATGAACTTACCTCGTAACTTGCTTGAAAAATACACAGCTAACCGTGCTATGAAACAAGCTCGTGTAGGTCATTCTCAAAACTCTGCTAACTCCCTTGGTATCAGAACTACTACTGATCGCATCATGGAATCCTTGATGGCTCAAAAATGGTCTCCTAACGACAAATAATATCTAGAGGAAGGTCTTAATGACCTTCCTCAATATTTTTCAACATTATGGTAATTTAATATAATATTTTTACTCATGGAGGTAATTAAATGGCAATAGACAATGTAATTGACCCTACTAATTGTAATCCTTACTCTACTGCTAGTGGCGACAATAAACGTGCTTGTCCTAAAGCTAATATGGTAGACATTAAAGCTGAGATCCGTAGATCTCTATTAATCTCTTTCGTATTCTCTAATCCAGATGATAACTATAAAGTTCTTCTCTCTGAAGGTGCTAAAGAAATCTGGGAAATTGATTATGTAAAAGATGGTGAATTAAAACGTGCTGCAGGTAAAGTACGTAACTTTGAGTACTGGACTAATAAACACATTGGTCTTTCCACATACTCTGCTAATGGTGTAATTCAACGTGATGAAAAAATCGTGGTTAAATTCGATGCTTCTATCGACTTTAAAAACCAACTTCTTTCCATTGACGTTCGTAACATCCGTGGTTTGAAACCAGCTGGTGTAATCGAAGATTCTGAATTGAGTCAAGATTCTGCAGCTAACTTCATTAAAGTATCTAAGAATGCTTATAACTTCCTTAAAGTTGCATATCCTAAAGAATACTCTACAATGACTAAATTAGACAATACTTTGAATACTGATGACACTGAATATACAGACTACATGTTTGATGGTGCATTGGCATTGAATGAATTGGCTCCATTGAATATGAAGAAAGTTAAATCTGCAAACTATATGTTTAGAGACAATCAAAACTTACGTCAAGTTCAATTGACTACATCTGATGCATTGGCATCCACAAAAGGTATGTTTGAAGGTTGTTCCAAATTGGAACAAGTTGAAATCAGTACTCATGGTGTACAAAATGCTGAAGCTATGTTTAAAGGCTGTCAAGCTTTAAAAGCATTAAAATTAGATGTATCTTCTTTGACTACAACAAAAGAAATGTTTAAAGATACTACCGCATTGGCAACTCTCCGTGTAACTGGTAAATTGAACACTGGTCTTGATTTGACTAATTGTCCATTAGATCAAGATTCTATCGCATCTGTATTGAATTCTTTGAATGATAATGGTCCTGATGAAGATAAAGAAGTTCGTTTCAGAAATGAAACTGTTGCTGGTACATTGAAAGCTACTTTCGATGGTGCAACTACTGCAGGCTGGGTAATCTCTGGTCTTACTTTCACTGAAACTCATGCAGATAAAGAAGATGAAAACTTAGGTAAAGATTTAGTTGATGCATACGAGGATGGTAGAGACAATGGACCTACTCATGAAGAAACTCACACTGAAACTCCTAACAATTCTGAAACACATACTGAACAACCAGCTACACCTGGTACTACAGAAACTCATGAAACTTCCACCGTAACTCCAGTTGAACCAGCTCATGAAGAAACACATACAGCTGAACCTACTCATGAAGAAACTCATACTGAGGTAACTCCAGCTCCAGAAGAACATCATGAAACTGCTACTCCTAGCACTGGTGAAACTACAGTAACTCCAGCCCCTGCTACTCATGAAGAAACTCATACAGAACAACCAGCTGCTCCTGCTACAGAAGAACATCACGAAGCTACTCCTAGCACTGGTGAAACTACAGTAACTACTGGTACTACAGAAGAAACTCATACTGCTGAACCTGCTCATGAAGAAACTCATACTGAAACAGCTCCTATTACACCAAGTACTAGTGAATCTACAGTAACTACTGAACAACCAGCTACCACTGGTGAAACAGAAACTCATACTGCTGAACCTACTCATGAAGAAACTCACACTGAAGTAACTCCAGCTCCTGCAACTACAGGTGAAACTGTTGCTGTAACTCCTAGTACTTCTGAAACACATACTGAACAACCGGCTCCTGTAACTCATGAAGAAACTACCGTAGCTACTACAACTCCTGCTGCTACTCCTAGCACTTCTGAAACTACTACAGTAACTACTCCTGAAACAGCTCCAGTAGCTGGTACTACAGAAGAAACTCACACAGCTGAACCAGCTCATGAAGAAACTCATACTGAAGCAACTCCTGTTCAACCAGCTGCTCCGGCTACTACTGGAAATACAGCTTCTTCTACAGCTGCAAATTCTGAAACTGAAGAAGAATTAGACCCTAATATGATGCTTGACGCTTATAATGAAGGTGCAAACTAATAATTTGGGAAATATTCTCAGCCCTAATTTTTCGAAACATATTAGTAGCGAGCATAATGTTTGTTCGTTAGAATAATATTTTGAAAGGAGAAATCAATAATGGCTCTTTATATTCAAGCCCAATTAAAAAAAGTATTGGCACCTTTTGCAAAAGCAGTTGGTGTTGATATCAAAAAATTAAAAGATAGTAAACAAGATAAACTTAAAGCTGGTGCTAATATCCAAATTACTGCAGACGGTACAATCTCCGCTACAGGTTCTGGTGAAGCTGCCGATTTAAGTGCTTATTCTACTACTGAACAAGTTACAACTTTAATTGATGGTAAAGTTGCTGGATTAGTTAAAGCTGATGCTTTAGATACTAAGTTGGCTAACTATGCTACCAATGCTGCTGTACTAACTCAATTAGAAGGTTATGCTAAAACTACAGAAGTTCAACCTAAATTGACTGCTGGTGAAGGCGTAGCTATCTCTGAAGCTGGTGTAATCAGTGCAACTGTTGCTGCTCCTGATTTGACTGGTTATGTAAAAACTGAAGCTTTAGAAACTGCTTTAGATCTTGGCGATCTTAATTTGGTTGCTGAATATGAAGCTGGTAAAACTGGTGTTGAACCAGCTGCTTCTACAACAGAAACTGCAACTCCTGGTGTAGCTCCTCAAGCTTAATCCAATAAAATTGAATATACAATAAAGTAATACTAATGAGAGATGATCATTACGATCATCTCTCCTTTATTTAAATTTCTGAAAGGAGAAATCTAAACATGGCTGAATTTAAAAAAGCTATTGAGAAAACTCTTAAACCTTTTGCTCGTAAAGTAGGTTCTGATATTAAAGGTATTGAATCTAAAGTATTTGCTGGCAAACCAATTAACGTAGTAGAATTCGGTATTGATAATACTGGTGCTACTGATGTAACTGCAAAGTTAAATGAGTTATTTAAAAAAGTTCATGCTGAAGATTATACAGAAGTAATCTTCCCTGACGGTACATATAAGATTTCTGGTCCAGTTAATGTAACTGCCCCAAGTGATCGTAAGAAATATGTATATATCCATGCTCAAAATAGATATAAAGCTAAAATTGAAATGCATGGCACTAGAGAACAAACCCCTGAAGGGTATAGTATCTATACAGGATTCCAATTACAACCAGAAAACTTTGAAGCAACTACAACTCGTGGTTATAATGTAAGATTTGATGGATTTGTAATCGAAGGTCATGAACTTCCTGTAGATGAAACTAATCTACAACCATCCACTTCTATTTATGCTATTACTTCTTCGCAAGAAAGTCATGATAATTTCAATATTAGTGAGTATAAGTTATATAACTTTACTTGTACTAATATGGAATTCATTAATACCTATTATACTATTAACTTAAACTATAATATTTTTGATGCTGATTTAAAAAATATCTATATTGATGGTGCAGAATATCCATTAGATCTTAGTTCTAGTTACTCTAATAATAACTCGTTAGATAATATCACTATCAAAAACTGTAAAAATGGTACAAATGTCAGTGTTAAATGTAGTGTTAAGAATATCGATATTATTTATGATAAAGAATCTATCTTTGCTAATAATAACATGCCTAGTCATAGTTTTAGTCCATATTTGATGTCAAATGTATCCATTAAAGGATTCTATAATCTTGCGGCGGGTATGTCTGTTCTAACAATTAATACTCAATCAAGTACAATATCTGATATTAGATTAGATTTGAAACCTACTGGCACTGATAATATATATCAATATGAAAGTTATGTACCTTCATTTATCGATTTCAGTCAATCTAGTTCTGAATCTGGATTGGTTAATGTATCTGATGTTACATTTGAAAAGTTTGAAGAAAACTTTGCTAGTGTATTTGAAAAAGTACCTAAATTTGCATTCTTTAATACTAGCATTCCTTTATCGTTACATAATGTATCTGAATCTGAACATTTAAAATTCTTCCAAGAAAAAGCTATAAATGTTACTTATGAAAAGTCTGGTTCTTATAATCTAAATTATAATACCAAGAATGAATCATTCAAACCAAGACCATATCTTGGTACTGATCGTAATATGAATGGTACAGATCAAGCATTAGCTAGTACATTTGGTGCAATCTATTTAGCATCTTCCAAAGGTACTCCGTCAATTGGTATGAATGGTGAAGACTATTCTGAAAATACTGCAGGTGTTAGAGGTGATATCTTTACTGAATTAGATCCAGAAGAATATGGTCACTTTGCATATGTATCTACATATGAAAATACTACAAAAGTAACTATTTATAAAAGAGATTGTCCAATAACTTCTCTTACCTATAATTCAGATGATAAGACATATACCGCTACATTTGCAGAATTGCCAAAATTTAAAAATGGCACTATGGCTAATAAGATAGTTAATGTTGGAAGTATACTAGAAAATCTAGAATCTGGATCACTTGAATTTGAAATTACTGCAGTAAATGAAGATGCTAAAACTCTTACATTAAAACCTTATGAAGAAAATAAACAAGGATATGCTTTTCCATACACTATTGATGCTACTGGTACTACTGGTGATCCTGTATTCGCAAATGGATTTAAAATAAAACCACGTAAAGTTAACCGTATGAAAAATATGACATACGTAACTGTACCAATTATCCATTCTGGGGCTACCGAAAACCGTCCAACTGAGTACTTAGTTGTCGGTCAAATGTATTTTGACACTACTGTAGGTGCACCTGTATTCTGGAATGGTACTGAATGGATTCAAGGTAATAATGGTGGTTCCGTAGATACTTCTTCTTTAGCAACTAAAGAAGAAATTAAAGCTATCCCAGCTACTAATATCACTCAAGATGATGATCATTACTTTGTAAGTAAATATCAAAATAAGAAACTCCAAGACCTTTACAATAAAGGTGAATTGGATACTAAGTTTGCTACTAAGACTGACATGCAACAAGCTATTGCTGCTATTCCAGCTTCAACTGTAGATACTTCTAACTTGGTAACTAAACAAGAACTTGAAGCTACATTGAATGCAATCAATGAAAAACTTAAACAAATCCATGGAGGTAACTAATAATGCCAGATACTTCTAATGAAATTATCAAAACCCTAGAAGCTATTCATAACGATATTAAAGCTGCTAAGAGTACTTTAAAAGAAAATAATGTAGAGTTGATTTCCAACTCTACTTCCACTTTAAGTACAGAGATTAATAAGATTCCTACTGCTATTAAAGAATCTGATACTCTTATTGGATTTAATAATGGTACAATGTCAATTAATGGTAATATTGTTTATTATGAAAAAGATAATGATCTTAAAAAAGACAATAGTATATTTTTAGCAGTCAACGGACCAGATTTTAAATATACTCCTCCGGATAAACGATTTATGTTTAAAACTTTAGATATACCTAACCCTAATGCTACATATGAAGAGAATACTGCAGCTATGATGCAAGGTTTAGATGGAGTTAACATAACATTTGATTTATCTAAAATGTCAGAATCTAATTGTTATTATTTATTAAAATCTATGTATCTTGATACTGTTAATAGAATTTTAATAAATAATAAACAAAATAGGAACTCAAAATTTATTATTAAATTTCCAGATAGAGTATCTAAAAATTCAGATGATTATTTTGATGTCGGAAATCAATTTATTTTACCATCATCTGATTATAAATTATATTCAAATGATGGTACTTTAATAGAAAAAGTTAAAACTATAGATTTTGATCTATCATATTGTAAAAATATAAAAGAAGTTAAATGTACTGGTAGACTCAATATCAATATAGACATTATGTATCCTATTATTAAAGATATTAATGATATATATACTAACGATAAACTTATTATATATAATGAACTAGGAGAATTTGCATTTAATAATGTAAATAATAATAATTCCACAGTAAATGGTAAATATTATAGTAATTATAATAATGAAACTATTGCTGATTATAGTAATAATAACTCCATTTCTAGAAAAATTGAAATACGTGTAGATGATACAAGATCTGATATATTAGGTAAACTCCATAATGTAAAAGTATTAATGAATATTTTACAATTTATTGATATTGCTAATATGGATGGTACTAAAAAATATAGCTTTAAACAAAACAAATTTATTGATGCATCTAGATTTGGCAAACCTAATGAAATCGATTATGATTTCTTAGGAGATTATGATGGATTTAATAGTAGATATCTTCCATATGCTTCATCTGAAGTTGAAAATGCTGAAAGCTTTCAACTTAAATATTATACTCCAAAAAGTGCCACTAATAGTTTGACTAATTTAATACGTAAAGATGGTTATTGTTATATAACTAATTCTAAATTATGTACTGATATAAAATTTTTAGAGGAAAAATCAGAGTATACTATTGATTTATCATTATTTGATTATAGATTCTTTGGTGATGAATTTGTAAAAATATTCAATAAAGAAATAACTATTAACAGTCATAGTAATTATCGTGGTAATAACAGTACAAATCCAACATTAATAAACTTATCTCCAATGTATATTAATTCATCTATTAATACTACACAACCATATGAATTTAAAGGATTAACTATAAAGACTAGTATTAATATAAGTATTGGCATGTATTTAGCATCTCCTTATAAAACCAAATTTATTGATGATAGTGATAATAGTAATATGGAAAATATTGAGACTGATTTTGCGGTATTATTTTATAATGAAAATATAAAAACTGTAAAATTAACAAAAAATTATAGTAAATCTGAACTTTATATACCTTTATCTTTATTTAGACCAATATATATGGATACTAAATTAGAGCGATATAGTAATAATACATTAATAAATCCTCCAGTAACTCCAATGAAATTCATTTTAAATAATGATACTAAGATTAGGAAAATAGAGGATATAATTAAAGTTGATTTATATCCTATAGGTATTTTAGGACCTTATACTACGGATGCTTTTGCTAAGAAATATGATAAATTTATTCATATATTAGCACCAGAAGATTATCCAGGTCTTGGTACATTTGATTTTGAAATGTATAGATTACCCTTATATAACTTAGATGAATCTAAGAAATATAATTACTCTAAGAAAGTTTGGGAACCTGTTACAGCATTAACTGATGATTCATTAAGCTTATCTTCTATTTATCCTACAGAATATTCTAATTATCGTGATAATGTAAATTCATTCGAATTTGAAGTAAAGACTGAAGATAACTAATTTAATTATTCCCAGAAGAGGATTAACCTCTTCTGGGTTTTCTTTTACAATATAGTAATTGAAAGGAGATTTTATTATGAAAATATCAAAAGACTTTACAGAAATGCTTAAGCAATCGTTCAGACACATTGGTAGTGATATTAATGCACAAAGACCTGCAATGTTATCTGATCAAACAAATATTACTTTTCTTAAAACTATAGAAATAGATAAGACTGTAGTTAATCAATGCCAAGGGTTTACATATGACCCAACAGTTAAGAGATTCATCTTAGGGTGCTGTAGCCAAGATAACTCTAAACAACGTATCTATGAATTAGATGCCGATATGAATATTGTTAAATTTACTGATTTTGAAGGTATGGATAAACTAGGTCATGTTAATACATTATTTATGGATGGTGAAACTATTAGAGCTACGAATGGTGCAGCTAACGGTAGTCGTATTTATAATATTAACCGTAATGATTCTGGGGATCTTGTTTTAGGAGAATTTAGAGATTATCCTGATAAATGCTTTAATATTGGCAAAGACTTAGATGGTTCTGGTAGATATATCTCTATCGTCCCAGGCGAAGATAGTAAGTCTCGTAAAATAAGAATCTATATTGATAATACAATGACTACTAAACAAGAGTATATTGTACAAGTAGATGAAACTAATCTAGACTCTAATGGTGCATATCTTAAAGGTGATACAATCATCTTTGCCGTTGCACGCCGTCTTATTGAATGTCGTCTAATTGGTAAAGAATTTAAAGTTATTAGAGAAATTGAAATGGAGCCATTCTGTGAAATTGAAGATTTTGTTTATGTTAATGGCGATATTTATATGTGTGCCAATTCTCATGATTACGTTCGGATTTATAAGTATTCTTCTAAAAGGTCTTATTATAATCATATCAATAATGATTATCTTAATAATGGTATTACTGTTGGTAATCAGGTAGGTTACCATGGTAGAACTACTGATAATAATACATTAGTTATTGCTAAGATCAATAAAAATAACAATCTAGAGCTTGGTGATAAGAGAGCTATTACTACAGTGATTGGTAAAGAGTTTAAGCATTATAATGGTAATAACTCTTATACTGTATTAACTACAGCTCACTATAATACTGCTATATATAATAAAGTTACTATGGATGAAAAACTTAAGGCTCTTGATGACCGCATCAAAGTTCTTGAATCTAAATAGCAGTAACTTTATTGCCCCTAAACATTAGAGTATAAGACAATTATTACTCTATAGGAGGTCACTATGGGTATGAAAAATGTAGGAGCATTCCTAAAGGAAGAAGGAACGTCTCTTATTTTTAAAGGGGATGGAGAACTAGTATTCTATATCCCAGAGAATTATTTTAGAAATGATGGTCATATGAAATATGCTGAAGAAGCTGGTGAATATGTAAATACTTTAGGACTATTCTCTTATGAAGTATTTGATTCTAAAGGGAAGTCTATCTATGGTATTAAGTTATTCAGCCATCCAGTTCTTATATCTACTATGCCATCATCTATTGAAAAGGTAAAAGATTATATCTTAGATAAGAAGATTCCAGTTCCAGTAGATTATCGTATTCTACATTTTAAGAAAGATGATGTAGTTATAGTAAACACTGGTTCACCTGAAGATATTACCAACGTTGAAAACATGTTTAGACTATTCATGATTACTGGTAATATCCCTAATGTAATTGCATATGATAAATTACATTCATTCTTAATGGATTCTATCAAATTCAATGGTTCTTCTTTTGGTATCTCTGCACAGATGTTTGGCATCTTAGTATCTGAATTATGTAGATCTGTTAAAGATGAATCAGTTCCATTCCGTTTAGCTAAGGAAACTGATATGCATAAGTATAAACCATTATCAATTAAGATGGTACCTAAGTATATTTCTGCATTTACTTCCATTACATCAGAAAACTGGGATGATGCTGTAGTCAACTCTATTATCAATAAGAATAAAGTTGACTCTCCAATGGAAAAGATCCTTATGCAATAGCCATAATTAACATATGAATAAAAGTTTAAATAGTATCCATCTAGGATTCGTTTATAACTATTATTTAAAATCTATTAAGGAGGAAATAAAAGATTATGATTGGTACAAAAATCATTCTTGAAGACCAAAGTTATATTCCCTCTCTGAATGTAGCCGACTCTACTACAAGACCAATTGTATTTGCTGGTTTTACATCTGATAAAGGGACTGAAGAATATACTAAATGGCAAGGCGATGATTTCTTTGATCAATATGGTGAAATCTCGTTTGCTCGTCATGGTCAACCATTACTCCAAGCTGCTAACGTAATCAACAACGGCGGTATTGTTTATGCAAAACGTGTTGTTGACCCAACTTCTCGTTTAGCTATGCTAGGTGTAGTTGCTCATGTGAAAGAAATTTCTCGTCAAGAAGCTCGAATTAAAATTGATCCATTGACTGGATCTCCTATTACTAAAGCTGATGGCTCTTATGTAACAGTTGATTTATATTGGAAAGCTACTGATGTAGCATCTATTTCCGATCCAGCACAACGCCCTACATACACTAAAGAAGAAGCTGGTGTAGATGGCATTGCTGCTATGTATAAAGTATGTCAAGTTAACTACTCTGTAGAAACTTTGGCTGCTGAAGAAAACGTTCATGGTAATGACTACGTTGCTACTGCAAAAGCATTCTATGACAAATACAAAAACAAAAAGGATAACAAATTCCCATTGTTCTTGATTATGGATAATGGTCGTGGTGTATCTCAAAAGAATATTACTATTTCCTTTGATTCCACTTTGTCTCGTTCTGCACAATCTGCACGTTACGTATTGGATATCGATGAAAACAGTAATACATTAGAATCTATTGTATTCTCTTTGAATCCTTCTGAAGTTGAAGCTGGATACAACTTATTCTTTGATTCTGTAGTTAAACGTACTTCTAAGCAAGTTAAATGCTATGGTTATGAAGACCAAATGCAATTATTCTATGCTAAAGTAGCAGCTATTGCTGGTATCTCTGAAACTCGTTTACGTGAATCTGATATCATTGGTGCTCGTACTTGGAAAGGTGATGTATTCAAAACTTTTGAAGTACTAGAATCCACTAATGATGGTGTAGCGACAGTTAAACTTGATAGCTTTGCTGGTCATCCATTGACTGGTGGTTATAATGGTGATACTTTCGGTACATCTCCTATCTCTAACTATAAAGGTGTAACTGATGCTACATCTGTATATGCTACAGAAATGGCTAAAGTATACAATGGTGCTTTCAATGATGATATCTATGATATCGATAACAACCCAATTGATATTGTTGTCGATGCCAACTATCCTCATATTGTAAAACGTGCTATTGAAACACTTTGTTCTTTCCGTCAAGACGTATTCTATTTCCGTGATATGGGTACTAAAGGTCTTAGCAATCTTCTTGCAATCAAGAATGCTAAAACTTTGAATACTGGTGGTAATAACCGTTACGTTGCGACTTATTGTCAATACTTCGATATCTTCGATCCATATACTCGTAAACAAATTACAGTTACTATGGGTTATGCTATTGCTCGTTTGATTTGTATGCACTTCTCTAATGGTCGTTCCTTAGTATGTGCTGGTCAAAGCAATGGTTGGACTGTTCCAGAAATCATCGAAGGTACTTTATCTTACGTTCCTAAGATTACTCCTGCAGGTGACCAAGTTGCTGAAATGGATGATCTTCGTATTAACTTTGGTAAGTACTATAACGGTATCTTCTCTCTTGCATCCGAATATACTTCTCAAGATATCTTTACACAATTAAGCTATGCTAATAACGTATTGTCTATCCAAGAGTTGATTAAACAAATTCGTATTGCATGTCCTAAGTCCCGTTATAAATTCATTACTGGTACTGACTTTGAAGATTATAAACAAGACGTACAAGCAGTTATTAACAACAACGCTAATAAATTTGCTTCTATCGCTATTGACTTCAAATCTGATTCTGCATATGCAGCAAACAAAATTGTTTATGCAGTTATCCAAGTATCTTTCAAAGATTTCGCACAAGCTGAAATCTTCCGTATCGTTGCTATTCCAATTGCAACTACTGTTAGTGCTAATGCTTAAGGGGGATAAATAATATGGCTGGACGTACTGCTGGTGCTGTTAACTTTATCTTCGACGGCACTAAAGAAATTCGTGATTTGACACAATATGCCTTGTTCCGTGGTGTAACTGACTGGGCTAACTTACATCAATTTAACCAATTTGAATCTGGTTATGGTATGCTTATCGTTTTAACTATCCCAAACTTCTTGAAAGCTTTGGCAGCTAAAAGTGATAAATACCAAAAACTTATTGATACATATGTGCATGTATTAGAATATGAATTCCGTGGCTTAGATGGCATTGATAACATGACTTCCGATACTGCAGAATTGACAAATGGTGTTAAATCCATTAACGTAATCAATAAAGTTAATAGCCAATCTGGCTCTACCTTTACTATGCGTTATTTCGAAAAATCTGGTTCTATCATGACTAAAGTTCATGAGTTGTTCTTACGTGGTGTTAAAGACCCTACAACTCAAGTTAAACATTATCATGGTCTTATTGAAGATGGTACTATTAAAGAACCTGGTTTTGACCAAGAAGTATTTAGCTTCTTATATATTGTAACTGATAATACTTTGATGAACGTTGAAAAAGCATTCTATATCGTAGCTGCTCAACCAACTAACGCTGACTTGAATATCTACAATATCGAACGTGGTGATATTGGATTCAAAGAATTGTCTGTTGAATTCTCTGGTTTCCCTATTACTAATACTATCATCAACCAAAAAGCTCAAAGCTTACTTGATTGGGTACGTAAAGGTACAATTTGGGATGAATCTGAAATGACTTACTCTGGTGTAACTCATATGAAACCATATAGTAATATCCTTACTCCTAATGGTGAAGGTAACACTGGTAAAGGCGTTTCTTATACTGGTTAATAGATTTTAATAATAGAATAAACAACAGTGGACTAGGAGTTAATCTCCTAGTCCATTTATTCTTTTTATTTATATAACAATATATTGACTGCGTATGAGGATTTAATGAAGATAATTAGACACAAAAACTCCTATATAATACCTACTAATAAAAATTTCTATACATGCTTCGTGAACAAAACTCATCATACAAATCAAAATCCTACGCTTGATTAACGTTTAATAATATATACATGGGAACTCCGATTTTGGACAAATAGATCAAAATTCTTCCATCAGGGGATGGGGAAGACCTCTCTTCTCAAATTGCAATCTGCTAAAATCACATGAACGGACTTCCTCATGCGTAGTCATTCTTTCTTTGCTGCTGTGGGCAAAGATAGTTTTCACCTTATCCAAATAAAAATAAACAACTTATGGTCATAGGCTTTAATAGCCTATGACCGTATTTTGTTGTATTAGTAACCACCGTCACCTTGATCTTGTTGTGTATTAGCAGCATATTCAATCTTAGTTGCTTCTTTAACACGCATAATCATTTCCATATCAATATAACTTTCAAGCATTTTACCTTTTAAGTTATTGAAGAAGATTTGTTTAGCGTTATCATCTAAGTCATCAGAGAATGCTTCCATTGCAGCTTGAGCTACATCATTAGCATTTTGAATGATTTGGTTAGTATTAGTAAGATTCAAGAACATCGGAGTTGGTAAGTTAACTTTAATAACTGCTGTTGGGTTATTAAACTCACCTCTATAGAGCTTAGTCATAATAGCTGATAGGAATCTATTAGCTACTGTTTGTCTATTATAGATTTTCTTTAAGAATCTACTATTGGACATAGATGCTTGAATAGCATAGTCCATAGATTGTCTTGCTTGTACTATTTCAAATGGTACATCAGTACTATTGACTGCCATTGATTGGAGTTTTTCCATCAAATCAGTTTGTGGGTCAATTTGTTGACCTTGCATAACTTCAAACTGTACTGGTGCATTACCACTATTATCAGTTGGAATAACAAAGTCATTGAACCGACCTAATATATTCAATACATTCTTCATAGATTCTAATTGACGCATATTGAAGTTTTGACGTTTCAATTGATCAATAGTAGTTAATAGAATCTTAGAGATATTTGTATCAATACCAGATTGTTTTACATAGTATACACGACGGTCTTGTGCACGAGTCATTGCGCCAATAGTATTTGTAATATATAGACCAATGAATAACTTAGCTGGTATCATAGACTTATATAAGTCAGAGATACCACGATATGTATCTGGGTCTAATTTATAATAGCAATGAACTACATCATCAGGTGGTAAGAAAGTTACATTATATTTATTCTTCTTACCAGCTTGGAGATCGTGTTTTAATACCATATAGATCTCTTTAGATAGATCTTTATTAAGTTTAATAAACTTAGTATCAATAGCTGCAGATAACTTACTAGCTACAGTCTTAACAATGCTATCAGAAATAACAGCAGAGTTCTTTGTAGCTTCTAGATCTGTAGATACATTAATACCTAAAGCATTTACTGGTGTAGTTGTATCACTAACTGGGAAGTCATCTTCTAAACCAAATACGCTATCATTTTCAAGATAAGCATATCCTAGAATAAGATCTTCAATTCTAACTGGAATAACTTTATAACGATTAAGTTCTTTAAAGATACATCCATTTAGACCCCAGTCATCTTTAGTATTAATTCTATCTTGACCAGCTACAATTAAACCATTACTTGTGGTATCATCATAGAATGGACTAGCATCTAATTTATCATTAGCCACTAGAGATACAGTACTTGTTGTAGCTTCATTGAAGTTTAATGCAGACTCTCTAATATGTTTAAGTCTACTAGCTGCAGTCTCATGAGCTACAATCTCTTTAGATAAAGCATTGCTCATATTGAATGAGAATTCAACATCTAAAGATTGTTCTTTTTTATTAATATTTCTAACAAATACATCTCCACTTTCTTTTAATGTAGGGGAGATTTTAAGAATACCAGATTCAGTTAGACTCATAGACTCTTTTTGTGTAGTTATGAACTTATTATCTGGGTTATCTAATAGCTTTTTAATAGCTCTTTCATATGGTACGATATAATAGAATCGTTCACCATACTTGGAAGTATTATAAATAATATCTTGGAACTTGATAAGCAAGTCATACTTATCTTTAAGTATCTTAATATTGTTATAGAATACTTCTTTATCACTTTCTACAGAGACATTCTCATCAGAGATGAAGATAAAGTCTTTAGAGAAGTGGTCAGATGAGATTACATTATCACATAGTACACCTAAAGCATCTTCAAGCATAGGCATATATTTACAGATCATGTCAATCTCTGCGTCAAATAACCGTAAGCTACGATTATTAAAGAAAGCATTATAAGTACTACCGTCATTATTTAAGTCTTTGAATAGATTATCAAAACCATCTACAATTTTTGGGTCATTCTGATATTCCATAGACTTAGCATACAGAGTGCTAATAGAAGATAGACCTGTAGAGTAGTTAATATCATTAATAATCTTACCCATAGAATCATTAATTCTATCAGTAAGATGATTTAGTTCACTATCACTGTCTGGTGGTGTATAATATGTACGACCGTATAGATTAGCAAGACCTTTACGGATACTACTAAGTAACCCATCTTGCTTTTTTACGTTTTTATCTTCAGCCATTATCGTTCCTCCTTTGATTATTTAAATGTTTTCCGTATGCTAAATAAACGAATCTGGCTATAGAGATTGATTCTCTATAGCCAAACTCCCTAGTAAGGTAAGAATAACATTGACTGATTAACAATGATACCATTACGTTTAGTTATTTTAAATCTAAGAATGTTAAAGTTCTTATTAGGAGCATTATATACTGTAGCTACTACATGATCAGACTTCAATGTTGGAATAGCTGATTTAGGTATATCAATCATATATCCACCTATATTAATTCTGAATGCTCCAGTAGATGCACTACCAGCCATAAGTTCACTATAACAATCTGTATTATGAAACTCATCAGTTCTAGCAATGATATTATCATCTATTTGATATTCTCTTAGACTATTCATACAAGCTTTAACATACTCAGCATCCCAATTGAATACTGATACAACTGGTCTATGAATAGCTATCTCAGGATTCTCAATAGATGGTTGCAATTGAGTAATCTTATCAAGATTCTTTAAGTCAGATATATTGACTAATAGGTTATTAATATGAGGACTTAGATCGACCATAAAACTTGTAGTCTGGAAGTATGATTTCTCTGGTCCTACACCAATGATTGGATTAATATAATTTCTATCATATAGAATCTTATCACATTTCAAAAGCTTACTTATAGAAAGTAAGCTTTCGATATCAGATTGGCTTAATGGGAAATGTATAACCATTATAATCCTCCTGGCATTTGTCGTTCACCATAGATTGCATTCATATTCATACTACCAAATCTAGTTAGAGCTGGTACACATTCATTGTATTCAACTGCTATTGGTTTAACTAACTCGCCTTTATTATATACTTTGAATTCATTCTCAGTAGATAGTCTACCAGATGCAAATAATGTAGATACTTGATCTACTAATTCACTATAGTTAGGTAAACCAAACCATCTATGTCCAATAGTTAAATGGTCTTGAGTTACAATATCTTCAATGATTGCAGAGCTTGCATCTTTATCATCTTCAAATTCAATCTTACCAATCTCAGATGGAGAACTTAAATTGAATTCACGATTAATACTTGGATATAGTGAACTAAAGTCAAAGTCAACTAAGTTATCACATAAGAAAACTGGGATACCATTAATCTTTAATTTAACTGAATCATTAACTAAGTTTGGGTCAGCTACGAAAGCACCGTCAAACTTTTCAGATGGTTTCTCTCTAGTCTTATTGATATTATTACCTACAACGAGTCCTAGATTGAAATAGAAGTCGATTTGTTTATTACGTAGATAGATTGTTTGTCTATGTACTTTAGAGAATCTAGTATTATTCAATACACTAGAGTTGTAGATATATCCAATATCATCTGTAGATTCTTCAATACATACTTGGACTAATACGTCGACGATATTGTAGAATACAAATGTTTTGAAATCTAAGAATGGTAGCTTAGCTAAGTCTGTAGTGATATGATGATAATTCAACTTTTGTACACCACAGATTTGAGCACCAATATCATTCAACTTAAATGATGCAAATGCAGATTGTCCTTTACGACGAGATGCAAATTGAATCATTTGATCTAAGTATACTGTATATGCTGAGATGTATGCGTAATCACCACGTTCAGCATAATTGTTTTCCATACGTGTATCAATAAAGTATTCAGCTTTAGGATTTACTTTAAAGTCTGGATGACACATAATACTTTCTGGACGATATCCAAGATTACGAATACGTTGAATTAAATATGGAATATCGAACGCCATATTCCAAGCCATTAAGAAGTCAGGCTCTTCAGTATTGATTTGTCTAAATAACGAACCTAGTAATTGTATCTCTTGGTCAAAGAACTTAACGTTAAAGTTATATCCAAAGATATTAAACTTACGTTGTCTTGCTTCATCACCGATAGCAAACTCAATTAACTTTCTTAAGTCTCTTTCAATCTCTCCACTAGCCACTTGGTTTTCAAACTCTTGTACTAATGGATTCTTAGGATCTCTAAGAATATATGTATTGATTACACCATCATTAATATAAGTTACTACATTAACTGGAGCTTCACCTGGTTCTGGGAAATCGCCTATAATATTAGAGATATCAACTTCGATATCCAGATATGCTTTTCTTACAGAATGGATTTCATTCTTAAATAATCTATTAAACCAGAATCTATAATGGTCTTCAATATTTTGGTCAGAGAAGAATACTTGATTCAAAGTATGTAACTTAGCATTCTCTCTATATTCACCATTGGCAATATTGTTTGTAAAGAATTTCATATTACCAGTTGCTTGAGCTATACATTTCTCTAATTCTCTATTAGGACATTGAATAGCTTCTACTTCATCTTTAGGTAAGAAGTCATAATGATGAGTTAGTTTATCTGGATCTTTAGCTAAGAACCAAATATATTCTGGATCTTCAATTTCACATACGTGTTTCTTACCTGTATTATTATCTTTAGCAACTAAACTCAAAGATGGTTTAGTCCATTTACCGTTCTCTTGTTTAAAAGGTTTTGCAAAGAATGTTTGCAAAATCGTTAAGTCATAGTTCTTTGGAAACTGATTAAATATGTTTAAAATGTTAGCCATATTTAAAATCCTCCTTCGTATTTATACCTACTTTAATGTAACTGGGAGTTTAATTTTTAATAATTCGACGTTTTTAGGCAATATAAGAATATATGCATAGAACTTTAAAATAAACCCATAAAAGGAGGGAATATTATGCAATATACTGAAGCTATTACCGAAGGTAATATTACCGTAGAAGAACCTAAAGTGACTAATAGTCCTAAACCAAACTTTAATGGCTCTTCTGTATTTAATAAATTTGCTACTGGTCAAGGTAAAAAAATTGTAGTGGAGAATACTCCTATTGATGAAAGTACTTTGATCAAACCACGTAAACGTGGTCGACCAAGAAAAAATAAAGATAACGATGAAATCAATGTAGGTGGCGATGCTGAAGAGATCGTAACCAATAAAGCTTATATTGATTCGTATGAAGAAACTAATGATTTGATCAAAGTTATGATTGGTCAAATTGATGGTCTCCAAGGTGAATTAAAACAAGAGTTTAATGATATTCGTCTATCTAAGATGCGTGGCAAATATCAATACCTAACTGATATCTCTGCAACTATATCTTCTCTATCTAGTACTAAGCTATCTGCTATTAAAGAGCTTAACTCTGTTATCTCTAAATGTCATGATATGGAACTTAAACGTACTAAAGAACTTAAACTTGAAAATAGTGGTAGTGATGAAGCAGCTATCATGGGCTTATATGAAAATATCATCAATACTCCAAGACAACAACTTGAATCTGGTTTCATTCCACCTAGATTAGAAAGTGGAGATGTACCATTAATGGTTCAACAGCAAGGTGGTATGGATATCTATCAACCTATGATGACTAATGATGAATTGTTTACTCCAGAACAAAATCGTATGATTATGGAACACAATCCAGATGTTAAGACTGTAGTGGTATTCGATCCAAAAACAGAATCTAGAGAGTTCCGTTGTATGAATATTAAGACTGGTGAACAAATTACCAATATGAGTTTACCTGATCCATTCTTATTAGAAGATATGAACTTAAACTTCCAAACTGGTGTAGCTCGTAATTCTAATTTAAATATGAACTTCCCATTAGCTACCCTTGAAGGTGGAATGGTTAAATTAGTAGAATCTAATTATTAATAAAAAAGAAAAAAATAAAAGAGAAGAGTAGAGGTTGACCCTCTACTCTAACTCTGCTCTTTTTAGATGTTGAATTTCTTCAATAGCTAATTCAAGAGCTGTAAGAAATTCATCCCACCCCATATCGTATTCATTGTTGAATTCGATAAGATCCCATAATACATCAGATGCACGATCACTTTCAATAATATGACCAGCATGGCAGAATACTTTATGACCAGTATTAATCATCAATTTATGATTATGGCTCATTACTTTACCATTAGATATACCAGAAATAATGAGGTCCATATTGAATTTATTCAAAATGGCATCCATCATCTTTTCGATACGGGAAACTTTAAAATAGAAGTCTAATTTTTTCATGATGATTTCCTTTCTGCCTCTCGGCTTAAACTAAACTATATATCATCATATCACCTTAATAATATACAAGTATATATATCCACTATTACAAAAAAGGAAAAGCAGGAAGGAGTAGGGATTAAATCCCTACTCCCGCCAACACATTTACTTATTTGTATTATGCATTATACTTTCCAATAGTAGTATTGATCAAGCCAATCATGGTCTTAATATTATCTACTACACTTAATAAACGTTCATTTAGATCAACAATATTCATTCTATTTTCATCATTTTCTAACCATGCATCTACTGCAGATTCAATAAGATTACCAATGGTAATTAATGCTGCAGGATCATAGTCATTTAGTAAATTAATACCGTTATTAGTATAAACATAACGGAATGGTTCTTCGCCATCTCTACTAAATTCAATAGTGATCTTTCTATTAAACTTGGTTGAAGAAAATAATACTTTAGAATTACCACATGATAAAATTGTGCCAGAATCTTTTTCGCTATTAGAGTACTTAATGAAATCATTAGCTAATTCAGCAAAGTTATCATTAATAGCTTTTTCAGCTAATTTAACTACTTTGTAGTCATTTAAGAAATCAAAGCTTTTATTTACTGTTTGTTTATACATAGTATTTCCTCCTCTAGGGTATTTGATAACATCTTTAATTTCTTTATGTTCATTATAGTCACTTAAAGAAGCATAATCTAAAAGAATTTCATTTATTTCTTCCATATCATCTTCTCTATAATTATTAGTTTCATCTAGATATTTGCATTGGAAGAGCCATTTATCTTTGTCTCTAGAGATAAAGATTTTTAAATTAGATCCATATGCTGCTGCAATAGCTGCATCGCCTTCGACTGTTGTATAGTCTTTAAATGTATAATTATATGCATCTAATGCCAATTTAATATCTTCTACAGATATAGATGGCTTAACTTCTTTAGGTTGCTCATCTTCTATAGTAGAAGATCGATATATGGTTTCAACTGCTTCTTTAAATGAAGTCATATCATATACATTGAAGCTGACTTTAAAGATTCCAGTTAAAGAACCAATACCAGAAATTACTTTAATTCCATGGTTATTTCTGATAATTGTAAATTTGGATTCACTATTCTTGATAAACACTTCTATATTATCATTCAATAGATCGTGTGTATAACTGAATCTTTTATCAGTATTTAAGAAGTTTCTTATCATTTTGAAGTTTATCATATTACACCTCATGAGCTAATAAATATTCAGCTTTTTCTTTAGCTGACATACAATCTACCATACGTACAGATTCAAATAACTCTGCATATGTATACTTAGAAATCTCTTTAGCAATTTGATCTGCACGTGTTTCTTTCTTCTTTTCATCATCACTAAAGAAGATTTTGATTATTAATTTAATAATACCAAAGACAACTTTAAGACCATCTACTATTTCACCTGCAGATACAGAAGTTGCCATTCTCATTGGATCATAAGAATTAGCCGCAGCATATTCAAATGCCTTTCTACGGATACTAAGATATGCATCTGGATCTGTTTTCTCCAAATGAATTAAATAACAAATTAGTTTTGGATTTCCTTGACCAATAAAGCCCATTTTTATTTACCTTCTTTCTTTAATAACTCTTCTAATCGTTCAATACGTTTTTCTAATTGATAGATCTTCTTATGAAGAATAATACTATCATCATTATGAACGATCTTAACTTCTTTAGGTTGCTCTACATTGTTAGCACTAGCTACACCAAAGCAACCAAGTAAACATAGACAAATAATAAGTTCTCTCATCATACTTCTCCTTAGATATCGTTAGGGTTGAACTTCTCATATTCATCCCAGAACTCTTTATTCTCTTGAGCTCTCTCATTAGCTATAGATTCATATTCTTCATCTTCAGCTTTCTCAATTCGAGGATCTTCAAACCATCCTTCTAAAAGTAAGAATGCATCAAGTACATCTAATACTTTATCTTTCTTATCTTTAAAGAGTTCAGTATTATTATCAAGATATAACTGATGGAATAGCTTAACCATCATATATAAGATATATGGACGATTTCTGAATGCTTCATATGCGTTCATGAATACTACTCTATCTCCAATAAACTTGAATTTAATATCATTGATAGTAAAGTCAATCTTATTTTCAGATCTAATAATATCAAACTTAACATCACTATATTTATCGCCTTCTAAAGAATAGCTACAATCCATTTCTGGAGCTTCATCTAGAAATTCTTCTATTACACATTCAAATTTCTCAAATGCTCCAAAATACATAGTGTTAAAAGTTTCCATGTTATCCTCCTAAAAAATAAATAAGAGATAGAGTGCTAAGACTCTATCTCTTAAGTATTCTTAATCTAATTATTTTAAATCAGCTGCTTGTTCACCTAGAACTTTTTCTAAGATAGCTTTGATTTTTTCATTGTCAGCTTTAAGTTGAGCAATTTCTTTCTTAGCTTCATCTAGGTCTTTAATTAATGCAACTTTAGAACGAGATACTTCAGATTTAGCTCCTACTTTGTAGGATACACCTGCATTGATTACATTGTCACTACCAAATGTAGTTCCAACTGTAAACATAAGATCTTCGTTTGGACGGTAAGCAATACCTACAGCACCTGCATTTGTACCATGGAAATGACCATAACCAGCCATAACGTCTAATTTATGATCTGGGTCAAAATCCAATGGATGTAAACCAGCTAACGCTGCAGTACCTGCAATACCTTTACGAGCTTCTTGTTGGTTAGCTTTAACCATATTGCTCAAAGCATTATTATTGCCATTAACTTGATTCAAAGCAGAAGTCAATTGATTCATATTAACCGCATCAGTACCAGCTGTACCAGCAGCTACACCATGAATTTGTTGGTCACCTGCAGTGATATTAGTTGTAGTAAATTCTACACGTTTACCATTAGAATCTGCTACCATACCATTTAGATCATATTGTGCATTATCCAATGTATTACGATCTTCAATAGATACACCATTAGCATTATAGTGAGTATCTACATCACCATTGAATACAGCTACACCATTTTTATCAATAACATTGTGAATTGGATCTGTATTAGCACCAAATGATGCACTGTTAACACTTAAGTCATTGCTCAAAGCTACAGTATATTTAGTACCGCCATTTGTTGCTGCACCAGAAGTTACGTTGATATTATTACCAGCTGTAACTACAGTATGTTTAGCAGCTTCAGTTGCAACTGCATGTAATTGAGAACCATTAACTGCATCAGTTGAAGTATCAGAGATACGTCCAGCTGCTACATTTGTTAAAGTACGTTCTTTGCTAACATCACCAACGGATACAGTTCCTACTGGAGTACTACCAGCAAAGTTATATGTAGTACCACCGATACTTGCAGAAGATGTACCAACTACAGTATCAGCTTTAGCTTCATGACCAATAGCTACAGATTCAGCTACACTTACAGATGTATTGTTACCAATAGCTACAGAATTGTCTGCATTGCTCAAAACATTATTATTACCTACAGCAATACTGAAATAGCTATCTTGTAGATTATTCTTAGTACCTACAACTACATCGCCGTATGGATCAACCATATGATCACTATATGCGATATTGTTTTCAGCACCAACAACTGTAGCATGGTCGTATACACCATGATTATTGCTACCAATATTTACTGCAGCTTCGCCTTCAGCTTTATTACCAGATCCGATAGCTACAGAATATTTACCAGTGGCATTTGCACTATGACCAACTGCAACCGCATCAGTAGCTGTTGCATTTACAATAGTACCAATAGCTAAACCATAATCACCAGAAGATTCTGCTTGGTTACCTACAGCAATAGAATTATCAGCAATTGCTTTAGATTTGAAACCTGCAGCAAAAGCATAACTACCATTAGTTTCATTATTAGTACCTACAGCAGAAGCAAATTGACCAGTAGTCTCATTATTTACACCAATGGCACTAGATTGTTGACCAGTAACTGCGTTTTGATAACCAACAGCTGTTGTATAATCAGCAGTAGCACGAGTACCATAACCTACAGCTGTACCCATTAGACCTTTGGCTCTTGCGGATTTACCTACAGCTACAGTAGCTTGGTTTTCTGAATAAGCACCGTTACCGAATGCTAACGCATCTTCACCATTAACTCTTGCTTGAGAACCAATAGCGAAGTTATTGTCTTGTAATGCTTGAGCAGAGGAACCAATAGCTACACTATTACGTCCTTTTGCATAGCTGTATTCACCGCCAGCAATGGAATTAATTCCTGTTGCTTTATTACTAACACCATAAGAAACCGCATTATTACCAGATACATTATTATTGTAACCAGCTGTAAATGCGGAACTTCCTGTAACAGTATTTTGGGTGCCTACGGCATCAGCACCAAATTGACCTGTGATAGTATTGTTTACACCACCAGCCAATGCAGTACCAGTAATTGCAGCTAATACTGCTGCGGATAAAATAACTTTGTTCATTTTTGTTGTGTTCATCATGAGAACCTCCTATAATATTAAATAACCTTATATGATCTTCTTTAGATCATACCCTGTATAACTGATATCATACATTGATATCACGTTAATAATATATGAATATATTATTTTTTATTAAACATATGAGCTACTGATGGAAGTATCTTATCGTTAGAAGTGCGTTTAACATACTTTTCTAAAGACCATCTATATTCAGCTCCATTCTTAGTTGTATGAGTATAAAGCTTACTTTCTACAAGCATATATTTCTTATTAGGCAATGGATTAATAAATCTATTATTACCATGAAGTCTATGTCTAATCTTACAAATAATGAAGTTAGATATAAATTTATTAAGTCTATTATAAATAGATTTGCCACCATAAACATATGCAGTCTTAACATTAGTTTTACTAAGTATATAGAATACTTCTAGAAATCTATTTGCTACAAATACCTTATAATATGGACTTGTCTTAGGTTTATAATCCTTATTAGTTGATAATATAATATAAGTTCTATTATTAAGAGGAGTTGTTCTCTCCCATGTTTTACGCCCCATAATAATAGTACATCCTAAAGTTTGTTGTCTCACTTTATTCTCAAACTCTGGAATCTCCATTATCTTTTCATTATTGCAATCAGATATGCAGTTATAATTATCCATTGTAACAACAGCTGATAATGTACATAATCTTCCCATATTTAAAACCCCTATACTGCGACTTCAGCTTTGATCTTTGGTCCTGGAATATATCCTTCTAATTTAATATCATCAATAGTGAAGTCGTAAAAATCCTTAATATCTTCATTTAAAACTAACTTAGGTTTACATAGTCTATTAGTTCTATATGCATCAAATAGTTCATTCATATCAACCAATCCAATTTGTTCTTGCATTTGTGGAATATGGTTTTCATATATATGAGCATCATTGATACATACAGTAAGCCTACCTGGTTTGTAATTAGTAACTTGAGCAATCATATAAACTAAAGCAGCATATTGTGCTACATTAAATGGATTACCTAAGAACCAATCATTACTTCTGATGGTAAGCATACAGTTAAGATGACCTTTATTTATATTCCATAGTGTTTGGAAAGCACATGGTTGGAGAGCCATTTCTGGTAAATCTTCTATGTTCCAGAGAGTTGTAATCATGCGTCTGGAAGTTGGGTCTTCTTTAATAGTCTTAATAAGATTATCAACTTGCTTATACTTAGCTAATTGATATCCATAAGCTTTACCAATAGTACCATCTTCTAACATCCATTCATCCCAGATATGTACATTCATATCTTGGAGTTTACGAACGTCATTAGATTGCATTTGCCAAATCCATAATAGCTCTTTAATAGCTGTTTTGAATCCAACAAATTTAGAAGCTAAGATAGGGAATCCATCTTCTTCTAAATCAATAGTAATACACACATGAGGTAATGAGATAGCTCTAATGCCAGTACGGTTATCTCGCATCTCACCTTCACTCAATATTTTATTGGCAATACTAAGATAGTAGTAATCATACTTAGTTAATCTGTCAGTTGGTATCATCGTTTTCCTCCAATCTTATTCATAATATATCTAAGCAATAAGAATGTACCCATTGCTAGATCATAAAAAATAAAAATCTCAATAAGGTCTGTAGTCATTTCTACATGTCTTCCAATGAGACCTTCAAATAAAAATAAAGGAATTAGCAGCACCCAAGGTGCTGCTAATATTCCTATAAAGCTAGTAACGAAAATCATTATACTACCTTCTACTATGATACATTTGCCAGCATAATAAAAATACTGATATAGCTGCTGACACAATAGCTATAGCAGATATAAATGAAAATATAATATCAGTGTATTGAAGTGACTGATCTGCAATCAATGCAAATATAATAGTCATTAATAATAACTTTAATGAGCATTTATCTCTCTTACTCATATTATAACTATACCTCCTATTATATTGTCAGATTACTTGTTATTTCTAATATGAATAACAAGATAAGATTGTACGATAGCTAGGATAATTAATGCGATATTAATCATCAGCATACCATATGATACTTTCAAATTGTATCCATCCATGATATTTACTACACTCGGATATATTCCGATCACATTTAGTGCAATAACAATTACACTTGCCATTAATACAAATACTTCAGTTTTCATCTTTTGTTTCCTCCTTGTGGAAAATATATAAACTATAATTCACTTTTATAATATATAACCTACAAAAAAATTAAAAGACTAGAGTTTTTAGGCTCTAGTCTTTTTAACTTTGCGACGACGACCATGGTATTCTGGAGATTGGTCATTCAATAACCAATCACAAACTGCTGCCCATGCCATAAATGCAAATATAACACCAAAGGAAATTGTAAATCCGATAGGAATTACAACTCCTAAAGAAAATGGATATGTAATATCCAAATAATGAGCAAATGAGAATAATCCTAAAGATACTACTAAGAATAATAATGTATGTTTCATGATATATTTCCTCCTTTAATATAAACTATATATCATCATATCACCTTAATAATATATACTTATACCATTAGAGAATTACAAAAAAGAAAGTGGACTAGTCTACGAGAGACTAGTCCGTTATATTAATCTTGAATAATCATAGCTACAATTAAACCAATTGCTGCAGTGGATGCAATAACCTCTAAAGCTTGAGCTAGTATATACGCACTTGCGAAATCATACATAATAGGACCTCCATTAATCGTCTATTTCACCTAAAATTTTATCTAATTTTGATTCGATAAAGGTTGCATTCTTATCACTTAAATGATAGTTACCAGTTCTATAATCCATTAATAAGCTAAATAATCCTAATGCATGCTCTTTACAACTATTGCATATAATTTTACTATCTGGCTTTTCGCAGCAAGTACAGAATTTATATAAATTATTTTCAACAATGTATGCAAGAATTTGAGCTTTAGTATTTTCTATTAATGGAAATTCCATCCAAGTTTCAATAGAATTGAATGGTTTATTATAAGATTCTACCATTTCTTTATAATACGGTATATGGCATCCTCTTGAATCTGTATCAAGAGATCCTCCTAGTACGATATTAATATCAGCACCTCCAATAAAAGGCACTATTGTATTAATTGCACTTGTAAAGATTAAATCATATGAGTTAATCATATAATTATATGATACCAGATCTGGTATTGTATGAGAGAATCTAATAAGCTTAATATTAGATTTACCTTTATATTTTTTATTTAGGTGACTTATAAACTTCTTAGTATACTTCTGCTCTAGTTTAAGTTTACCATCATCTAAAAAATCACTAGATACATTTAAAGCATATATAGTATTAATCTTATTTTCTTTATAACTAGCAGCGTTAAGTGCCATATTCAAAATAGCAGTAGAATCAAATCCACCAGAATATAATACTATAAGATTAACTGTTTTATCTTTGGGGAATCCTACTAAGGTATCCCCCTCAAATTTTATTCTTGTCTTCATTACATATTCCTCGATGATATTATCTAACTAATACAGGTCTAGCAGCCATATCAATCACTGTAGTATCAGCATCATATTCCATATTATGACTAATAAGGAAACATTGCTCACATCCAACCATGGTGATAAGTTGCTTTAATAAACCAATGAATTGAATACGGTTCTCTGTATCAAGACCACCATCAATTTCATCTAACTTCAGGATATTATAATCTGTTGAAGAGTTAGATAGAATAGCAAATGATAAGATCATACTAATCATACAGATTTGACTTGTACTCATAGATGAGATATCATCATTAACTAATCCATTACCAAGACATGGTATTCTAAATTCAGCTTCATTGATAACGAATGGTTGTATAATGAATTGACCATTGAATATTAGACTTAATAATTCATTAGCCTTCAAAATAATATTTCCCATATACGTTCTCATAAACACTGTCTGGATGCCCGTAGTTGGGCTTAAATAGTAACGTATAGTTTCGAGAATGGAGAAATTCTTGTTATACAGGTCTAGGTCCCTGATGTAGTCTTCTAATAACGTTTTATTCGATGCTATCTTATCTCTTTCATTAAGAATAGCATTTAAGTCATTATTCAATCTATCAGCTCTAGACTTAGCTTCAGCCATTCTAGCATCTAAAGTTTTAACTTTAAGTGCTATGTCAGATAATGAATTAATTTGAGCTTGAAGCTCTTCATTTCTTGTGTCAAGACCAATACATTCATCTACTAAAGACTTACATTTAGTATATACTTCAATCTTAAACTCTGTTAGAGCTATATCAGTTATAGTTTCACTGATAGCATCTTTCTCAACCATCAATCGATTATCAATAGTGGTTAGTTTATCTTTCAATGAAGCGATGTCAGAATCTAATTCATCGATTAGAGCCTTGTTTGCTTCATACTTCGCCGCTGGTTCTTTTAATGATTCAATGATTTCCTCATAGTTAGATTTAGTGGTAATAATATTAAAGATACCACGAATCTGATTGAAGTCGATCATTAACTTTTCCATATGGTCTAAAGAAGCTAATAGTTGGTATGGGTCGATGATATAATCAACAGGACTCTTTTCTAATAGCTTTTTGAAAGATAATACCATACCATGAAGATTAGTAAATCTCTTATTGAAGTCATATAGTTCTTTATAAGATTCAATATCTTTCTCTAATGATTTTAATAAAGTCTTAGACTCACTAATCTCTTTATTAATATCATTGATACGTTTTTCAGGATGTTTGGATGATGCCTCAATTGCTTCTTTAACAAAAGAGCAATCATCTATCTTACATTCTTTAGGTCTTAAGGCTAATGATTTAGCTTTATCAAATAGTATCTCATAAGCTAATACCTCAGACTCTAATTCACCCACAGTTCTAGATACTTCATTATAAGTACGAGATAACTCAACGGTTTGATCTACGTACTTACCATCATTATCTAGTGTAGTCTTAACGAAATCATATTTTTCTTTCTTAGTGGTAGCATCTAAACCATTATAAAGACTATCTAACACTGGGACAATCATTTCCATAGCATTGACTAAAGCCTCTGCTTCGGAAAGATTCTTAATAGAAGAATTTAAACCATTGATATCATTTTCAAGTTCAGCTATCTTAGCTTTAGTATCTTTATATAGAGTTAAATCAGAATCACTGAATCCTCCATCTAATAAAGTACCACGTTTAGTAATCTTAGTTTGTAAAGAATTAAACGTATCTTCTTTTTCTCTAGATATACTTTCAATCTTAGCATTAGCTACAGCTTCTTCAGATTTCCATTTGGATATATCTTTATCAAAAGTATGTAAGCTGTCGTCAATGATATCTTTTAGTTCATATAGGTTCTCGCTAGATAATTCTCCTTTAGAAAGATCAATAACTTGGGATTTAGATGCACTGATATAATCAATATTATCTCGTATCTCTTCGTTGATCTTATAGTATTCTTCAAGGTTATTATCTCTAGTCAAGATACCAATCTCTGCATCAATCTTAGATGCTTCAATTACTGCTTTATCTCGTTCACTAGATACATCTTCTACTTGTTTAGAGATATTGATAAATCTAGCGTTCAATTCTTCTATATTACCAATCTGTCTAATCTTAGATGATATAGTATTAATCATATTCTTAAACGTAGAATACTTCTTGGTAATGACTTTATACATGTTGTTGTATACTTCAATACCATTAATTATACTATTAACGAACTTCTTACGTTCAGCTGGTTTTTTATCTGCTAATCCTCTATCTTCTGAAGATAGTTGAGATAATGTAAGGAAGTTAGCATCTAAGTTAAATAGATCGAATATGATGTCTTTACCAGAAGTCACATTCCAAGTAGGATTCAACTCAACTCGGTTCATTCCTTTATATACTTGCATCTTAACTTGACCTCTAGATCCATCATTCTTTACTGGGTGAACGTATAGTATCTCATATACTTCACCATTGTAAAGATATCTTAATGTTTTCTTACCCTCCATCCCAGGAATAATAGCAGTATTATCATCTTGGAGTGGAGATAAAGCTTTTAATAATGTGGACTTACCCGAACCATTGGAGCCACGTATGATGACGATATTAGAGGTAGACTGTGATAAGTCTACCTCTAGGATATTATCGCCACGACCATTATAAATACCAATATAATTTTCAAGTCGAATTGATAATAGTTTCATTACAATTTACCTATAGCTTCTTAATTATAAAATCTTTCTCATTACTAGAATTGGCTAACATGATTTGATCACCAATCTCAGATTTATTATAAGAATCTTCTGTTACGTTAACAAAGAATTCTCCATTAAGTTCAACTAGGAAAACAGAGTTACTTTGATTATTAACTTCATTAATAACCATATTACGTTTGTCGGTTATTATATATAATGGAGATTCATTGATATAGTCTTTATAAACTATTCTAACCACTATGTATAATAATGAAATAACAAGAATAATCAAGAATGATATTAATACTAAGACTATATCCATTATAAGCAGTCCTCTCTAATAAACAATCTATAATTGTATTAGATTGTTTAGTCTAGATTATTATTTTATAGATCTATATATAATGAATAGTAGGACTACTGATATCATTGTGACAATATATTCTATATCCATTTCTGGTCCATGTATAAATCTATAACATAGACCGAATAAGAATATATAACACAACATCAGTTCTAGAGTAGTCATATAGTTACCTTTTTTTATTATTAGTTAATATGCAGATTACTGTCATTAGTATTAATCCAACATTAACCACAAAGCTAATATTAGATATTAATGTTAGCATTGCTGCTGCAATTAAGATTGCTAAGGTTAATTCTATCATTCTATCACTCTCCTGTATACTTTTCTAGTATATGCAAGAGTGCCTTTGATATTTTATAACCTATAACGATAATTAATGCTGTCAAGATCACTGACGTACTAAAAATAAATAAAAGTATTCTCCCTTCAGGAGCTTGTAGCATATCATGTATAATATATCCGAAACAAGCAATATAAATAATGGCACCTATGATATATAGCAAATTATTCTTTGAAACCATAAGTAAATTCTCCTTTCATTTATTATTGCTTTGTTCAAGATTAGACATCAATCTTCTCTGTAGTAGGATATGGTAAGCCCCATCTCCAGTCAATAGAGAATGATTTACCGCAATCATTACACTTGAATTTATATAATTGGTATCTATTCAAATTATCTAATACTTGTGCTGGATCTTTACTGAAAGCTAAGATAATATTAGCATAGCTTACACCTTTACCATTAGAAGTATATAGATCGAAGTTCTTTGAATAACACTTAGGGCAAGTACAATTATCGATTATTGCTTCTTTCATGTGTTTCACCACCTCAAAAAATAAAACCCTCTAGGATTATGTATCCTAGAGGGTAATATATTATTCGTTACCTTGCATAGCTTCGATAGATTCTCTAATTTGTTTTTCAATATCAGATTCTAATTCAAGTTTCTTAGATTCTTGATCTTCTTCAGTTACTTCTTTGATACCATGTTTTTCAATAGAGTCATCGATAGCTTTATAAATGATATCCATTGCTGGAATCATTAGCTCATCAGACATATTGAATAACAAATCAATTTGTTCTTTAAAGCGTGGTTCAAATTCAAGTAAGTCTTTGAATACAACTTTAGTGTATTTAGCTTCCTTATCTTCAACCATCTCTGCATCATTAAAGTATTTAGTACTTAGAAGTGCATTACGAAGTTCAAGATTAGTTACTTGATCTTCAAATGCTTCTTCTATCATAGCAATAAATCCTTTAAGATTGAATTCTGGTACAGCCCCAGCTTTAATAAGTTCTTTAGTAATAGTTGGATAATAGAATGCTTTCATCCAGCTATCTGTATCAAACAATTCAAATTGAGCCAATACTCGAGAAGTAAATCCATGTGGATTTGGAATCTTGAATTTGGTCATAAGAACTTGTTGAATGATATCGGTAGATTTAGCAATATTGAAATCAATGAAAGATTTAACTTTCTCTAAGTTCAAGTTATGATAAACTACATCGATATATGTAAAAACTGTATATAAGTGTGTTTGTGGTGTTTCAGACCCACACAACCAACTATAGAATGTAGCAAAGAAAGAATAGATTCCGTTATAATCTTTCTCAGCTACAAGTTTAACAAATGCGTTGAAGTTAATCAATAAAGAGTAAATAGAATCTGACTCACGATTAACTGCTACACTGAATGGATTATCTGATAAACAATCTGCTTCAATCTTATCATTGTAAATCAAGATAACATTCTTACCACGAATGTTAAGTTTACGACCATAAGCTTGTGCTTCGATATCAATATCCAATTCTTTCTCTTCTACTTTGTTCATATCAATGAAGTAGTTTTCATTGTGATCATTAAGAAGTAAGTAATCTGGGGATAAAGTAGATAAACGATCCCAATACAAAGAATTTGTATCAAGAAGTTTTACCAAATAATGTCCAAAATTATGAATATCAGTATTTGCTTGTCCTACACTCATGAGAACCTCCTATTTAGTCTTCGTATACATGATACGACGAATATCACCTTCGGCAACTTTAATTGAATCAGAGTATTTAGCTTGGTTCATATCAAGAAGGATATCAGTATATTCCTTCTTGACACCACCAACTACTACTTTACCAAATTCAATTTCTTTGCCGAGTTTATTATAGCGTTCTTTTAGTGCTTCCATTTGAGTTCTGGAGAACACAAAGATTCTATGATAAATATCAGCCATTTTAAACCTCCTCAAAGTATATTGAGCAACTGTCTTCCATGTTAATTAGAGCTGGACGAAGTTGTTTCTCAAATGCTCGAGTTCTAGCTACTTTAGCAATTGTTTGACCTAATAAGTTAGCATCAAATGCTACAGCTGCAGGATCTCTAGTATCTGTTAATTCTAATCCAGCATCATCAGCTAACATGATAGCAGATGTGTATCCTTTCTCTTCACGGTATATATTAAGCATCTTACTAAAGTTTTCGTCCCATACATTTGGTTCTTCTTCATTAGTAAATGAGTTCCATTCATATACACCATAATTGAGCGGACATAACATACCACCTACACCAGGATCTGATGCGGATGAAGTATTCAAATCGATAATCCCTAAATGAGATGGATCGATTGCACGTACATTACGTGCTACATTCTTACTATTAGATTCCCCAGGACCAGATGGACCTTTGATAGTATATTTCAATTGTAAGAATGAATCTCTATCGTTAACCATATTACGGAAACCTTTAAGATTAGATTTCTGTAATTCAGCAATCAATGCCATTGGTTGAGTATTCAATTGCTGTTTAATACGATAAGCTTCCATGTTAGGATCATGCTTCTCTGGTAAACGTCTAAGCTTAACATTGATAAGCATGATATACATAGCTGCAATATATTCAGACCATCTAATCCGTTTAGTAGAAGCATCTAAGTTATTTTTCAAACGAATTGAAGAGAACTCACATGCCATCCATTTCAATACAGAATAGATATCTTCTTTGATATGATCAGGTAAACGCAAACGTTTCTTAGTTGGAATATCATAAGAGTTTTCCAAAGATTCAATGATTGCATTACCTTTAGTGAATACAGAAGTCTCAGAAGATACGAAGTTATATCCTAACTTACATATCCAGAATTCTGTAGTATAGATTTGATCTAATGTAGTCTTCTTAGTTGCATATAAGCTTATAGCTCTAGCAAAGGAAGCTACAAAAGATTGTAAGATACGATCATTATCCATAAAGGATTTAACTGCTGAGATATAGAAAGGTGTCTTCATATGAGCATTAGCAATCGCAAAAGTATAATACTCTGGATCGTTGAGATCATGATCAGAAATCTTAATTACATCTTCAAAGTTAAACTTATCTAAAGTTTCATACCATCCGAATCTAGCTAAGTAGTATTCGAATAGAGTAACTTTATGATCGAATAGATATACACTAAACATCGCTGCACGAACTGTTTCTTCATTGGTTGTATTCAAGTCAATGAAGTTACGTAACATCTTTACAGCATTAGAGTTTGTCTTTAGTGTAATAGATTGAGTCTTAGCCGATGATGCTGTAGTATTATTATAAGTACTACCATCTACTAATTGGAATAGTGGGAAGTAGTCATTACCATTCAAATGAATATAAGCACCATCGATAACTCTTGGGATCGCAATAAGTACATCAAAAGTATCTTCATCTTTAGTACAAGCTACATGATAAGTTACTTTCAATATCTTAAGATCAGAATCCTTAATAGAAATAGATGGAGTCTCATCTCCTATAAGTAATTTTTGTACTTCATTATAGTCATCTATAACTTCAAAGTTTAGTACTTTGATAGTATAGAACTTGTTTCTTTCACAAGAAAGAATAACGTCCTTTAAGTCTTCAATGATATCATCATCAGACTTATTAAAGAACTTGTCATTGAACTTAGGTCTATTTTTATCGTTATATTCTGCGATAAACTTAGCTTGTGTGTTCATTGTCACCCTCCCCAATATTGGTGATCTTAACTTTAATTTGTGACCCAATTGGATTAGGTACATTCTTTTCTCTATCTTCAAAGGTAATATAACAATCCATATCTAATGCTTCAGCGATTGTCTTTATCTTTGCTAGAGTTATAGTATCTTTCTCAAATAGACGTCGGTCATTATTAAAGTTATCCCCAAATCGATAAGCATATTTATTGATATCAATATTCTTACGATTAACTGCTTCTTTAAGACCAATCATCTCTGGTAAGTCATTTGGTTTGATTCTTACATGGAAGATATTATCTGGATTAATCAAGATAGTTTCTTCCATAGAACGTAACTCACTAGATTTTTCGATTTGATCTTGCATGCTCTTAGCATTAGCAAAATCAATAATCTTCATATTCTCTAAAGCATACTTATCTTGGTCTTTATCTGCATTGATATATGTAGCCATACATCCATCAATGATAACACCATTGGTATGATATGCATTAGATTTACCAATAATCGGATAAACTTTACCATCTTCTTCAATAGCAACGTTAATGTCTTCAGCATTCTTCATTGCATTATCAAAGTCATATATGGTATACATTACCCCATTTACTACGCCTTTTTTCATTGTATGTGTCTCCGATTAAAAATAAAAGATACAATAGGAGGTTAGGTTATTCACCTAACCTCCAGATCAATATCTATTATTCAACGTCAACGAGTTTATCGTCTTTGATAAATTTCTTCAAGTCAACAGCTGGTTCAAGATCGATTACACGTTTACCATCTTCATCAGTAGCTGTAGCTGTAAGATATTCATCGAATTTGATTTCATAACCATCTTCATCGATATCTGTTTTGTTAAGATTCATCAATGCATTGATTACGGAAGACAAGATAACACGAGTGATATCGAATACGAATGCATTATTAACGAATTTGTTATTAGTCAATACATACATGAAACGATTCAAGAAGCGTTGAACTTCTTCATCACTTAGGTCGTACACAGTTGCGATATCTTTAATACCATCTTCGTTTAATTCAAAACGAGCTTCGAAGGAGTTTTTACCTTCATCATCAACTGCACGTTCTAAAACGATACCAGCAATGAATGTACCATTTTTATCATTGACACGTAAAGCTGCTTCGTTTTCAAACTTGGTGTTTGCCAAGAATTTAACTGCACCAAATAATACAGATTTCAACACATTTACGAACTGATGGGAACGTAAGATGATTTGGTCTTCAGCTTTCAAGCGTTCCAATACAGTTTCAATAATGTTTGTTTCTTTAATGTCTTTTACCATGGTTGTGTCTCCTTTGCATGGAATAAAATAAATACGTGATCATAATGCATGATCACGTATATAATATATTAATATTCTGTAGGTTAGTTTGTAATTTTTTACAAACCAAATCTTTTCCTAAAGTCAGGCAATACTTCAATTTGGATACCATACTTCAAAGCTTTATCTACTTTAGAACTACTGAATCCTACATGAGGTACCACTAAGATATTAGTATCTCTAGTTACACTTGTGTCTGTAACGAAATATCCTAGAGGTGCCATCTTTTCAGCTAATGTATCATCTCTAAATCCAGTGATTACAATCTTCTTACGATTGTCTACTAGATTATAAGTTCTGACTACATTAGTCATCTTCATGATAGTAATGAGATCTTCAGCAAAGACTTCACGTTCATTAAGAATAGTCTCTACTGCAACTTTACCAATCCCTTTTAACTTCATGAGTTTAGATTGCAATTCACTATCAGGTAAGTTTAGAACTTCCTCGATCTTCAAAGCATGGAGAATAATCTTCCATGATTTGATTGCAATATCTGTAAAGCCTAAAGCACCAATGATATTATAATCATATATTTGCTTAGTCTTTAATTCGTTTACCCGCTCCATGAACTTCTTACTATTAACTTCACCTAAGATAGTTAATCTACTAGGAGTAATATTAAGAAGATCAGTGAATGAAGTTATGCTTAGATCTTTAACTGTAGCTTCAGAGAAATCTCTAAAGTTTATTTTACTAAGCATATCTGCCATCCTAGCAATACCACGACCAATGCATTTAGGATTAGGACATGATACAGATTTGCCGCTATAGGACTCTACCAGTAGAGTACCACAGGCAGGACAATTATCAATGAAATCCTCCATTGGTCTTGGATTATTATCGTTCTCTACACAATCATGTCTAGATACATATGGCATTACATCATTGACATAAGTCACATCAATAATATCATTGTATCTTAATGATAATGCTTTGAATCTTTCATATGAGTGACCACTTGCTAAGTTATGAACTGTACCATTGAATTCCACTGGGTCAAACATAATCATCGGTGTAATAACACCATTCTTACCAACTGTATATTGGTAACCACGGAATCTTGTAGATCTAACCATAGCATTGAACTTGATTGCGATACTATACTTATTCACATGATTCTCTCTACCAAGAGCTTTAATGATATTCTTATCAGTATAAGATATAACTACACCATCATAAGCAAATGGCATATACTCTCTAAACCAATCAGCTTCATCAGTAAACTTCTTGACTTGGAATAATACGTTGCTATAATAACCTTGAATGACTCTATATCTATTAGGTTCTTTAGTAGCAAAATATCTATTCATGAATTCTAATTCTTCTATACGACTATTAAAGTCAATAGAAGTTGCTAAAGGTACTAAAGTAATATAATCGATATAGTCTCTAGCATTAGCTGAACCAATAATGCCAGCTATTGCAGTTCTCATATTCTTATAAGTCTTACCAGTAGCATTCTGGAATCTAACTAGATCTTCTTTAGTTATAATTGCCTCGAACTTCATACCAATAATCTCATTATCGGATAGCTCATTAGGAAACTTATAACCATATAAGATATCAGTTAAATCTGTAGCTAAGTCAGCATCTAAATCTCCTCGAGTTCTAGCACTGACTACTTTGTTATTTACTTCAGCTTCTACAGATAATCCATCATATTTGATTTCTGCTACCATCTCAAATGGAGTTTGATAATTAATCAATCCCATCATAAGATGTTTAGCTAAGAAGTCTCGTTCAAATATCTTTACCTTTGGATCTCTATCTGCAAATGCTTTCTTTGCATCTGATTCTAATACAAACTTACACTTATCTAAAGTACCAACTAATTGAGGATATTTATGAGCTGTATCTCTACCTCTATCTGATACTGTAGTGTGATTAGAATCCATTGCAGGTTGCCATCTATTCGTTGGGATATCAATGAATGTGTCTCTATATAGAGTATCATTAGTTTCCTTCGGATAAGATACAATAGCTTCTACATAACTTTCGTTATTAGTTGCTTTACCTTTACCTTGGAGCTTAAAATGAACTACATCAGATCCAACTTGGAAGTTAGGATTGTAGATTTTATAAGCTTCTAATAGTAAATCATATACGCCATCTTCTAATGGCAATACAGCTAGATCTGTATTGTTATATAGAATATTGCTGATACGTAGAATCATATCAGCATCATCTATATCCTGAATGGTCCAGTTTTGTTTATTTAACAAGACTGTTGTCCGTTCATTAATCAATCTTAAATTCTCGTCTTCAAAGACGTTATCAAGACTACCACGTAAGAGAGTCGTATAAAGATCTCTTAGTATCATGATTGCCTCCTTATTTAAAGTACTTAATATCCCTAGTTACCCATAAGGAATCAGTTTCACTATAACCTTCTGGAGGTTCACTACTCATAGCTCCTTCCATGAGTGCTGGGATACCTGGTTCAACGAAGTTATCATATACTGGATAATATTTACCATTGAATTCTTTAACTGTAATCTTCATCTTAGACTTATCATTCTCTCTTAGAGCTTTAAGATAAGAATAGTCTTCAAGCATTGCAGGTGTATAGAAATCTTCATCTGGAATATCATACAATAATGCTTCTTGATATTTCTTCGGAACCTTCTCAAATGTTAATTTTAGACCAATAGCCTTAAGATATGCATTTACAATCTCAGCAGATCTAGATTTAGCATCAGCTGATAAAGTAATGTCTACATCATTAGGATTCTTAGTCAATAGATCTTTAATAGATCTACGTCCAATAGGAGCTGTACTATAGAGCATTAACATAATTACATTGATATCATCACCAATGTGTGTTAATGCACTAATTTCCATTTCCCCTTGTCGGATAGGTGTATTAGTATATACAGGTTTATACAATCCAGCAGATTTGTTACGACTGTTTTCACCTTTATTATTACTAAATGACATACTTGTTGCTGAGAACTTCTCTTCTGCATATTGTTTCAATCTACAGATATATTGTTTAGCTACAAGTACTGGTCTTAATGATTTAACCAAGCGATAATTCTTATTAGAAGAATCAGGCATAGGAGTATGTACATACCCATGTCTTGTCTCTGGGAACTCAGCTAGAACTTTTTGTAAAGTTTCTATTGTAACTGGTTCTTGCATTGGTAAAATAGATAAAGTAATATTCCCATCATCAATAATGGAATTCAAATATTCCATACGTACTGTAGGATTACTGTTATCAATAAACTCTTGCATTTCTCTAGCCTGACTAGGACTAAAGAAACTTACAAATTTTATAATCTTCTTAAGAGATCCATTAGTATCTTGCTTATTAAGATTACGTACAACTGCAGCTGATGCGGAATTGATTTCCATTTCAAATAATTGAGATGGATTCAAACGATTGACTACAGTTGCTTGGTTGTATTTCATCTCTACCCTTTGACCATCTTCTGTCATAGGCATAAGATCATCAGGTAGAATATTAGAGATGACACCTTTACCACCATATCGGTTAGTTAACTTATCACCAATATGAAGTTCATTCTCTTCTAGGATATATACATCCATTTGTAAGTTAGAATATACATTATTATCTATATTGAACTTAACTCCATCTAAGATTTGTTGACTTGTATGGACAAGCTTTTGTAGATCATATCCTAACTCACATTTATAGTTAGCCTGAAGTCTATGTACTGTATGGATTAACTCATCACAGAACCGCTTATTATCTTGATAATACATATTAAGCTGAGTATTGTATATAGAGTTCTCCATCAAGTCTGGATTATTAGTATGGATTTCAATACCAACTACTTTACCAGTACTTGTAATCTTCTCATCAGACATATTGATATCTTGTAGCTTATTGAATACTTGAGAGAATAAAGCTTCTTCTTTATTTTCTCGACGTACTGCTGCTAAGATACCTTCTTTGATATCTTCACCGATATCTGGGATGACCTTATAGATATCCTTGTTACCATATAGATTAAGTAAGATATCATTTTCATTGATCATGAATGAAATCTTCTTAACTAATGGAGATTTGAATCTCTTTGCACAAGATTCACTGATTTCGATAGCATCTTCTGTTGTCTTATTCTTTGCAATATACATTAGTAAGACATTGATACCATCCATTCTGTTGTTGTACTCATCGAAACCTTTAGATTTAGTTACTACTTCTCCTTTCTCAATAACACTGCCTACGACAAGATTATCAAGAACTGAGTTATTAATCTCATATCCAAAGGATTCTGTGATATACTTATAATCCAACTTATGAAGAATATCTAATGTATTAGATTCTTCATTATGGACGATAAGATAGTACTCATGACCTGGGGTCATAGCATATCTTTCTACTCTAGCTAATACTGTCTTACGTTGATCAGCTTGTTGGAAAGATGTTGAACGTTGTCCAAATTCATTCTCAAAGCCAGTTTGAATGAATGGAACTTCAGATTTACATAGTGCCATAGATTGCTCTGAATGGACACTATACATAATCTTACGACTACCAGAGCTACTAGCTGGGAATGGTTGAATTAACTCTTTCCCTAGTACCTGTTCTGGTATTTGAATTCTTTGTCTAGCACGATTAATCTCGTCGTCTAGAATCAATGTGTTCGCCATTGTGTCTCCTTTCTATAAGTATTATAAAATGAAATACAGAAGAGTAATCAATACTCTTCTGTATCACCTTTATAATATATAACTTAATCTTCCAATGCTCTGAAAGAAGCAATAAGATCTTTTGTAATAGATGCATTCGTAACTTGACCACTTGTAGGTACTGGAGCAATTAATTCATCCATTACGTCACGAGCTAAACGTAAAAATTGCATACGGAAATCTTCACGTTCTGTAAAGAACTCTTTAAAATCACGAGTTCTAAACTTAGTATCATAGCCATCTAATTCTAAGTAAGCACCTTTAGTGGCAATCTTACCAGAATCTTTAAGCATAATCATTAATGAATAAAGTGGATCGAAACCATAATCTTGAGAGAAGATCAATGGTGTAGATTTACCAGCTTTATTTGTACGAGATTTACCTAAAGAGATATCCACTTGGGATCCAGAGAATCCAAAAGTTTCTTCTTTAAGTTTACTATCATCAAATCGAATGATGTTATTTGCTAAATAGGTTACAGCTCTACCACCAGGTAAAGACTCACCTTGTTTAAGATACATCAATTGACCTTTAGTATGCATAAATGCACTCGCTTCAATCTTTTCAGTAATATGGTTAATTACTAATAAGATAATATTAGTTGCTTTGATTAATTGCATTACACCTTTAAGAAGAGAGGTATTTGCTTTAGCCATTGCTGTAGCCGCCATTTGACCAGATAGTTCACCTTTATCTGCAATACGTTCTGGAGCTAATAATGCAATAGAGTCAATAATCATAACAGTTGGGATAAACTTACTAATTGGATTACCAGATGAATCTCTCATTCCAGTATCATACATAAGTTTATCTTTATTTTTTAATTTAGTTTCATAGATAGTATAGATATCATCATAGATAGATTCTGCAGTGATACCACTATTCTTAATTGAAACATGGTCGAATAGATCTTGACCAATATATCCAGTTAAAGTTTCCAAACGTGGAATAGTAATACCACCTTCCATAGATTGGATAACCATTTCAGCACCTGGAAATTGATTAATAATGTTAGCCGCTGCTTGTACTGCAAATGTAGATTTACCAGAACCAGAACGACCAATAAGTAAGTTATAAGACCCATCTAGAATGCCACGATGAGTTACTGTAGTAATCTCACCTTTATCGTTATAACAGTTTAAACGATAACCATTCAATGAATCGAAATTTAAAAATCCTGTTGGGTATGCAACGTCATATAGACCTTGCTCTGGAGAGTAGCCAGTTACCTCAGCTACACGTTCAATTAATAAGCCCATAATAAAATCCTCCTAAAAAATATTATTATAAGTTACTAATAAGTTCTAGGAGGAGTAAAAAATAAAAATACCCCAAGGTAGTTTAACTACCTTGGGATAGTTGATTAGAATATATAAAGACCTTGCTCTTTAAGTTCTTCTGCAATATATAATACTTTATCATAATCTGCAGATAAAGCTAACATAGAGCATCTTACATCTTTACGAACTTTTTGTAGACGTAGACATTCTTGACTATACTTAGTTAGTACACGTTTAATTACAGTCATAGGACGGTCATTCAACATGAATAGCATAGCATTAGTTTCTAAGTCAAACATCCAGTTCTTAATAGATGTATTAATCTTAGGATCTTCACAGGATTCTAGCATTGAAGTTACAAAGAATTCTTCGAAGTTTTCATAGAAGAGTTCTCCATATAAGTCCATCAAATCTTCTTCACAAGTGTTAGCTGGGTCCATATATCTCATGATTGAAGTATTGACACGACTGATATTAACTGTCTCATTCTTACTAGAATAACGTGCTACAGATAATATAGTTGTTAATTGCTTATTAGTACAATCTACATAATCTAACTTCTTGTAGATACGTTCATTGATAACCTTAGAGATCTTATTTAAAGCTGTAAGAGTTTTGCCAAATCTATCTGGATCAAATGCTGATTCATTAATAACTTCAAATATTTCATATATCTCATTATTGAGTACACGAATTCTATCCTCTGATAGTTGTGGACGATTTTGAACCATAATCATTGCAATATATTGCCATGGTTCAAACTTAATGTATAAACATCTAGAGATTGGTTTAACACCTTCACCTAGATAGTAAATGATATCAGATAGATTGTCTTCAAAATATCTATATGCAATATCATGATCAGTCCAATCTAAAGTATTCAATTCATTTACTATAGTATCAGCAGATTTCTTGATTACTGCAGAGAATGGAATATCCTCTGCATATATCTTAGAGGGTTTTACATATTTATCAAATAGACCCATATTTGCTCCCTTTCTTAATAACGTTCTTTGAAGTCATCAATCTTGGAAGATTTATTACCTTTCTTACCATCTACATTGATAACCAATACGTCATCTTTAACAGAATCAAAGAAGTTTTCTTTAACCTTTACTGTAGGATTCTTAACAGCAGAATTAGATAAGTTAAACATATCATCATCTTCTTCTAGTTTCATTCCACCAATTTGATCAAAGAAACCATCTTTCTTTTTATCTACATTAGAAGTTCTAGTCTTATATTCATTATAGATCTTTTCAACTTCTTCTGTAGGAAGTTTAATACCAGAAGCCATAATACATACACGTTCTTGACCAGCTGGTACTGTTTGAATATGTGTAAAGAATTCAAATGGTTCACCTAATTCTTCACGGATTTTAGCATTATCAAAACCAATGTTTTGACTACGTTCAGATGCATACATAAATACACCAATACGTTTAGCTGTTGGAGTAAAGTCTAAGCTCTTTGTATCATAGATCATTTCTTCAAATAGTCTATCAAAGTCGGCTTGTTTCTTAATACCATCAAACTCTTTAGTTTCAATAGTCATAAAACCAGGAGTTGTAGCAATCTTATACAAGTCAGTTTCATCAATATTTTGATCAGAATCAACTAAGTCTAAACCAAGCCATGTACGCATACGTTTACAGAATTCGTTGTTGGCTTTACGTTCAGCTTCTTGTTTATTCTTGCTAGTAGATAAGAATTTCTTATTACTGATAGCTTCAACTGTATAGTTGTCTTGAAGTTCTTGGAAGTATTCTACTGTATTTTGTAGACCACGAGCATCATCTTCGAAGCCAGTGAATACTACTAAATGAACGTTGATGTTTAATACTTCACGGATATATTTCGCTAGGATCGTAGAAGATCCACAACCTGTACCGCCTTCAGAAGAGGATACAATAACTACCGCATCATCATCTGGATCTGGTAAGGAATCAATCTTAAGCTTTTCAGATTTCAATGATTCAATTGTAATGCTTTTAGCACGACCACGTTCTTTACCACAGCCACCCATACCAGCACCAATGATTACATTAATATCATCATATTCTTCTTTCATATCTTTGCGAGTTGTATTAATAAGAAGCACATCACTTCTATCAAATACACCTTGCTCAATAGCTGTCATTGCCGCTTTATTACCTGCGGCACCAATGCCAATTAATTTTGCTTTCATAATAAATTCTCCTTCTTAATATAAAAAATATATAATATTGGATAGGCTTTAATAGCCTATCCAATTATTACCATAATGTATTAATATGAATTATAATCTACATACCACGAGATTGTTTTAGATACGCATAAGATTCAGCCATGATTCCATTTACACCTTTAATCCATTTATCTGCGGCTTTAGCATATCTCTTACCTCCGTAGATCATTGAGTTTAGACTAGTTTGTCCCTCCTGATAGTAATTCTTACTAATCCAGACTGCACCATTAACTATACCATCATACATTGTATTTCCCATATGATGAGCTGCATTTGGATTAGCATCTATAGCATTAATACCGAAATAGTTACCTCTATCTCTAGCTAGATATGATCTGCCATAATCAGATTCCCATGATGCATGAGCAAATATATAGATAGGATCTAAACCAGATTGTTTAGAAGCTTCAATAAATACATTACCTTGACCTTGGAATGGGGATGTACCACTTGGATCAAAGTGTCTAATAATATTATTCATATCTTCTGTAGTTACATATACTGCTTTATTAGATAAGTCAGAGTTTTGATCTACAGAATATCTAGAGTTAGCTTTCTTATTAGCTTCTGCATTAGCAGCAGCTTGTCTAAGTAGCTCCTGTCTAGCTAGTTGAAAATATTGTTCTAAAGCTTTAGTTGTATTCGGATCTACTTGATCTTTTTTAACTGGCTCTTTCTTCTTATCATTCTTGATAAGATTGTCCACTTTGTCACTATAATCATTACTGTTATCAACAATAGCTTTCAATACAATATCTAAGCTATTATTATCATTTTGATGACCAGTTTCTAGTGCCTTTATTGGTAATATAGATACCAATACGGCGATGCATAATACGGTAATTTTCTTAACCATTATATTCACCGTCCCTACTTAATATTAAAATACAAAATAAAAGCGATGGAGTTTATCGCCCCATCGCAGTGAAGACTATTTATCTTCTTTCTTTTGATCTTCTTTCATTTGCTCTTTTAGAGCTTCTTGCTGATCTTCTTTAACTTCATCGAAACCAAGACCTAAGTCACCAATTTCATGAAGTACACCAATTTTCTTTTCCATAGTTATTCTCCTTTATTAATATAAGAATACACATTATCCTTATGTTTACGTATAGTATAATTTTATACTACCAACATTCACTCTTATAATATATAACCTCTAAACATATTAGTAAAAGTTTAAATACTTTTATTGTTGTTGTGAGTGATGTGATTGTACAATCATGTTTACCTCCTTTAAAATATGGAATAAGAGATTGTATTGTGGACTACTCATCTAGATATGAGTAGTCCGAATACGATTATGAAAAAAAAATAAATAAGATTAGGAGATGGGATTAAATTCCCATCTCCATTTTTAATTATTTTACAAACCACTCAGGTACTGCTTGAGTGAACATGTCGTCTGCTGCTTTTGCATTACGATTAAATCGTTCTGCAAATTCGTCCACGTCAAACAATGGAACAGAAACAGCTTCACTAAATTGATCATATTGTCTATGGGTGATTTGACCGTTCCATAACATATCAAATGCCACACGACGCATTTTGAATGCGTCGCTCCAATCCCATTGGCTTTCTAGCCCTTGGTTATTTTCTTTAAAGAATTCTACCATAGCATCGAAACAGTTGGAGAAAAGATTATTTGTTAACATGATATGACTCCTTTCTGCCTATTGGCTTAAAATATAAACTAATCATCATATCACCTTAATAATATACAGTTATATATATATCCACTATTACAAAATCTATCCCCTTAGGATTACTATGATCCTAAGGGGGTATTTGCTATTGACGTCTAGATACTGTCTTATCTTTAAGAGTTTGTGGAGTCATATTATTAATATTAATCAAGTTAGTATTAATATGAGATCCTATCATATATACGTTCATCATATTCTTAGATAATACATCTGTCTTATCTACAGGAATATCTTCTAATGATACTGTACCAAGAGTAGAGATAGTATTATACATAGCTTGCTTAGCTTCCACTGAGTCAGCACGGGCACGAGAGAATTCTGTCAACGTATCTTCCATACCTGATACTACAAGTGATTCCATTTCACGGTCAGATGTAGCACCATTCTTATCATGACCTACAAGACGACCAGTCTTATTATCACGAGATACTATATTAGTAGAGATAGAGTTCTTCTTAGTTAAGAACTGTTTCATTTTCTTTAAATGAAGATATACCACTAATGCTTCTTTAGTCCATACTGGTTCACCATCTTTGTTTACATATAAGTCAGGTGTAGCTACCTTTTCCATTAATGGTACTCCAAGAATATTAGCTGCTTTCTCAATCTCAATGAAAGTTGGTTCAATCTTAAAGATACGTGTTTGGAATCTATATGGGTATTTCTTAGAGATATAATCTAAGAATTGTTTATCATTCATGTCTTTAAATAGATTAGCATAATATTTAGACATACTTTTAGTTGGATCTAATGCATCCATTACTTTATATACAAGCTCTTCAGCTTGCTTACGTTGTTTAGTCATATTAGCCTCCTTTGATTTAATGAATTGTTCAAGATGGCTAAAATTTACAAAAAAAAATAAGTGGAGGCTATAAAGCCTCCACCGTTTCATAGAACCAAGGTTCTCTTACTATATAGTTAAGATAAACCTGTTCGTAGCCTTCTAAGTGAAGGCGATTAACTAACATTTGTATTGCCCTACCCAATTTAGGATCTTCGCTGTTAATATAAACAACAACTATATCCTTTCTGTTATGCGTAGAGAATACTCTGTTTAATTCAGTATTAATATCTTCTTTAGTATATGCTTCTGGGAGATATTGACTGAAGATACTTTCATGCTCAGTAGTATATCCAATAAGATAGAATACATCAGCATCTAGTTTAACCGGCTCGCAGTTCCATTGACCATTGTCATGGAACTCCACATAAGTGTCTATATCACCAAGCGTATCAACTTGGTCCCAATACTTATAAATATTAACCATTTATTCTTCCTCCTGCAAAAAATAAAAGTGGCAAATTTTACTTTGCCACTTTAATATTAAATTACTCTTTTACAATTCCAGAGATATGTATAAAGATCTAATTCCTTTACCCATATCTCTTCATAACCAAGTTCTTTAGCTGCTTCCAAACTTAATTCTAATATTTTGTCCGGATTAGCTTTTCTTCCTTGATTGTTATATATCACAAGGATATTTCCTTTTTTAGATGCAGATATTTTCTTGAGAATATAATCTTTATTATTTATATTTGTATTTTGAGTTGTTTCATAGAGATAAGGAATTTCTCTACAAAATCCTCTACCCCCTATTATACGAATCATGTCACCATCTACTTGAATTGGCTTGCCATCCCAGCATCCGTTTTCATAGTAGTCTACTTGGAATTTTACTTCAAGTAGAGAGCCAATATAGTTGTGATATTTGTACACATTCGTCTCCTCTCTCATTATGGACATAGAGCATGGTCCATATTTCTTTAATTGATAAAGATCTGTTATTAGTTCATAACGAAGCATATCTCTATGCTCTTCATCAGTTCTTTTATTTCTTCCTTTATTGATCATATATTTTCGTTGTTCAATAATAGAAATTAGCCCAGTTATATTATGTCTAGGCATGTTTAAGGTTTTTAATAATAGATTTGTTTTCTCTTCGAAATTGCTTTCTACTGTTTGATCTATTATTTTGCGACACTCAAGCAAAACCTTTCTATGCATTTTGCACCTCCTAAAAAAGGAAGCCCTCCGAAGAGGGCTCTTATTATTGATCTAAAGAACGACATCCGATCACTCGACCTTGATCGTCCCTTACCTGCATTCCAGGAGTGAATAGATCGTCTCGACGAATACCTTGCTGTGCAAGAGCCGAAATAATCATGTTTGACACAATATACCCCACTCCAGGTGCTTGGGCAGGAAGCCCTTCAACTTCTCCAAATGTGGTATGAGTTCGTGTTACAACCACTTCACCAATTTGAATTTGACCAACCTGTTCAGTGAAAGATGCTACACGAGCATTACCTGTAGATTCGATAGCTAATACAACTGTATCTCCATCGAATATTGTTACTGTGTGAGGTGTTAGGTTGATAATTTGTAATTGAGTTGTTTCCATGATAGATCTCCTTTCTTCCCATGCGGGATTAACAAATTTTATTTGGGTCTATCACGGTTATAATATATAATCATATATATATACAATTGCAAAATCTATCCCCTTAGGATTTCTATGATCCTAAGGGGGATTATTTTATAAAGCACTATAATGAATCAATAATGTAAAATACATCAATACCGATCTATGATAGCTATTCTTAGTAGCTAAGCGATTACGTCTATGAACGTATCTCTTAGATGATTCCATCAACCATTTCTCAGTAATATCCTTAATACGTAACATATTAGGATCTTTAGTATTCGGTTTAGGTTGAATAGAGAACTTAATAAACTCAGCTGTACGTACATCTTTATTTCTAGACTGAGCAAAGTATGTATAGATGATTAGACTAACAAACTCTCTAATCTCAGAGTTTTGTTTAGTATCATTCTTTACAATATACTCAATGATATCTTTAATCTCATCAGTCTTAACCAAAGCGTCTGCAGACATCTTACAGAATTTATAGTTTACTGACAAAGTTGTAATTTGATTTACTGCTTTATCAATAAGACGTTCTGCCATTAAGTTATCTGTATCTGCAAGACGATATCCTGTATCGGAATAGTCATCTGATGCATAAGTAATATATTGAGATTTGTTTTCATATGCTTCATAGTATAAACTTGCAATATTCTTCATAAAGGATTTAATACGACCATGGAGTTGTTGGATTAGATATACACAATCATCATCTTCAAAGTCTTTAAATCTATCAGTATAAGTATCTAACCAAGTATTAGAGATAGACTTAACTGCATTGATTACATTGCCTTTAGATTTAAGATCAAACTTACCTGTAAGCATATTATTGACTACATAGTCCATTACCCATTTATATTCAACTGGTTGAACTTTCTTAAAGAAACCATAATGAATAGATGGATAGAACTTACCAGAGAATGCCATATTAACTATAGCCATATCTAACATCTTAGAGTCTCTAGCTTTCCAGAAATATCTAACTAGACATAGTAAGACTATAGTACATTCATCTTTAGCAGCAGCTGGATTGAATGATGCAATCTTAGCATAATAAGTTTCTTCCATGAAATTAGAGATAACTTTCTTATCAATCTTCAATGTATTGAATAATTCATCTTCATCTTTTGGAGTAAAATAGATTCTTCTATATGGTGCTATATCATAGAGATCTTCAGATCTATCAGATATAAACTTACCAATATATCTTTTATAATTAGACAGATTCTTCTTAATCTGTGTTTCCACTATAGGGTATATCTTCTTTACGATAGCTTCTGTATTTTTCATTATATACCGCCTTTCTGATTATTAGTTTGTTCAAAATGGCTAAAATAACAAAAAAAAGAAGAAGGGAACGAATCCCTTCTTCTCTTAATCATCTATCTTAGTCTATCATTATGATAATTGATTATATCGTCTACAATATCAGAATATGTCATTTCATCTAGTTGTGATTTATAATCATTAACAGATGGATTATCAATATTCGCATCAGGAATAAGATCAAGTAGATAATTGATTCCAATATTACCTTCTAAGTAAATCATATTATATGGTAGATATCCAGCTTTGATTCCTCTATAGAAGTAGTCTAAGAATTCTACTGCATCTTCTGGTAAACCATAAGTTTCTTTATTCTCTTCTTTGTATAGAGTTAAAGCATAGTTTACTGCTTCAAGATCAAGTTTAATATCTTCAAATACTCTAGACATAATTCGAATAGCACAGTCTACCACTGTTTCAATGCTATAGCCTTTCTTAAACTTAACCTCTTGAGTATTAATATCAATACTCTTAACAACTCTAGAAGACTCATGTAAACTCCTATTAATCTTTCTAATCCAATATTTAACTGGATCTTTTTCTTCAAAAGAGTCTATTACAAATAATACATTATGTCTAGTTATTCTACCATGTAATAATCTATCAATACAAGATAATTTATAATTATCTTTAGGAATATTATCAGAAACTACATTACCAAGTGGTATCTTTGACATAATATTTAATGCCTTTATGCTATCAGTTAATGTAGCATTATCAGATATAGTATGGAATGGTATATCTTTCATGCCTCTTTCAAGCATATAATCATTTGTGAATGTATTAGCATTAATATTTACAATAGCTTCTTGAATGATTTCAACTACATCTTCTTTAAGAGAATATACAATATCCTCAATATAAGTAGTATCTTTATCAATAATATTAATAGTCAATTTCTTATGATCAAATGTAAGCATATCACTATATATACAAGATGCGGCTTCATTCGCAATACTTCGTTTACAATCATCCATATATTTTGCAATATAGTATAAATCCTTCTTAGTCAAGTTAGGATTATTTAAAGTATTAACTATATTTACTGTATTATCATCTGCAAGCTTATTAAATTTATAGTCTACCATTGCACGATAATATTTATTTCTAGTATTAATACGATTATTATAGATATCTTCTTGTGTATACATATTATTCTTCTCCTTCTGCTTCTATAGCTACAACTGCATTGATTGGATGATTCAAACACAATTCCATATCCAATAATTCCACAACTTCATCTAGCTCTGTAATATTAAATTTCTTATACTCAAAGTAATCTTCAGCAGTCTCAATCCAAAGTGTTTCTCCATCATAAGAATATGATTTGATTTGATCAATATTAATACGACGATCTTGTAATCTAATAAACTTTACCATAATGAATTCCTCCTAGATATCAAATTCATCTAAATCAAAATATTTGTTAATAAATGTAACTTCATCGTAGTTCAAGAAGTCCTTATCGCTAAAGTTTCTAATATCTAATGCTTCTAAGATCTCTTTATCTTCACCACCACAAATACGTCTAATTAAATCCATAACATATTTTATTTCAGCACCCTCAACGCCAACTTCATTTAGCATTCTATTCAAACCTTTACGTAATGGATATTGAAGGATATAGATTCTATCTTCTATTGATTTTCCATTATCTTTTGATGGTGGTATAAGATCAGTAATATCAAATAATGCCTTATATTGTTTTAAAGTAATATCATTACTTAAAATGCTATTAAAGAAGTCACCATAAATACGTTTGTATTTATAGTTATTGAATTCTTTTAGCTTATCAATGATTTGGTTCTTATTAAGTAATTTAATACCAGTGTATGTCTCAAACATAGTTACAGCATCATCATTCTCTGGTATAATTACTATAAGCTGTAAATCATGAATACGTTTATTAAAGTCATATTCATTTAATAAACTTTGCATCTCTAATAGAAACATATTGATTATGTGTAGTGTCTTCTTATAATCAATACTATCACGAATATTTTTAGTATATGCATTGAATTTTGTTTCTTCCATTATTATTTCCTCCTAATGTGTTAATCCATATACATAGTATCCTAATATAGCTATACATATCGCAAATATAGTATAGATAAGTAAATCTGTTTTAGCACTTCGAGATAAATCTTGTAAGAGTGTAATATAATTTTCTTCTAGCAATATAACTCTAGATCTAGTCTCTACTAACAATTCTCTTAGATGTTTATTTTCATTTCGTAATGATTTAATATCCTTACCAATCAGTGTTACAGTACTACCTACTTCACTCCTAGTTAATGGAATATCATTACTCTTAGCTTTTACTTTTATTTCTGCATTCATATCTATTTCCCCTAATGGTTGATTACATATGCAATAATAACACAAAGAATTACAGTGACCAGACCAATTAATCCTAAACCGATATTGGTGAGTATCTTAATATCATAATTAATCTCATCAATTCTTCTTTCAATATATGCTACTTCTCGATTAATTTTATCATTTGAAAGTTGTTCAACTGTATTAATACTCCTATAAAGCTCTTTAATATGATCATCAATCAATTCATTATCTTTCTTAAAATAAAGTATTACTCCTTCAATATCCTCTCTAATTTTATCAATTTCTGACTTCTTATTAAAAAACATCATATCCGTTTCTCCTAGTGAATCTTTGTAATATAGATAATAACTGCTACTATTAAAACTATAATTAGAGTGATAAGCAAATCAAATACAAATTGAATCCTGTCTTCAAGTTTCTTAATTTTAAGAGTCATCAATTCATTATCAGACCTAAGTTTATTAACATTTGAATTTGTTAAAAATGCAGCTCCTTCAAGAGTACTTAATCGTTTATTTTGCATCTCATTATACCTAGTTATACGATCTATAGTATTAGGCTCCATATTCATTCCTCCTACTCTGATATATCATCGTAACCTATTAAATACTCCTTCGATTTCAGTATAGTCAATATCGAAGTAATCACAAATTACTTTGATATCTATCATATTAAATTTATAAATTCTAGGGTCGATTTCTTTCCCTAGTATATACTTTAATTCAAATCTAAGTTCAGATTTAGTCGCTGCACCAAGAATAGATGCAATAGTATTTAATACAATATTAGTATCTGGAACAGAATCAAGATAAGTATACTCATTGGAATTATAATTGATTCTACTTTCACATATAAGCTCTCTTATAGTTCTAGATAATTCAGTACGTAACTCTTTTTGTTTATTTTTAATAAGAGTTAGTACGTCAGTATACCTATCTAAATTATAATCATCATCACAAAATAGACGAGTTACTTTAGAAGCATTACTATAGGATACAGTTCCTGGTAAAAGTCGTCTAAAGAAGTCACCATAAATTTCAAACATACCAAACTTTTCTATACTATCAATAAATAATTCAGTAGTAGAATCATTTAACTCAGTCTTAGTATAATCTTCAAATATCTTTATTGTAGTCTCATTAATTGGTGAGATTTCAATAATGTTTATTTTCTTTAGCATATTTTCATATGCATTATCATTTATTGATTCTCTTTTCTTCATTAATGCTTCAACTATCTTTTTATAATTCGAAATTTTATCCATATCCATTACCTCCTATTATAAACTTGGATATATCATTACACGTATATAATATATGATCTCTCTGATTATTACTTTGTATGAATGACACTACTTTTCTATACCCTTAAACAATAAATTAATTATAAGTCTTAATTAACCAAGAGGAGCATAGAAAATAATGTTTTTTGCTGAAAATGTAGAAATAAAGAAAAAAGAAATCCAAGTACCTATACAAGAAAAGTACTTTGGTAAAGATAGAGATACTAAAGCTCTTGAAGATGAGTTTAAAAATCTTATTAATAAAAAAGGAAACTATAATTGCTCTAAGATCGAGAAGATCTTAGAAAAGAAATTTGGTTTCCATAAAGTTACTGTTCTTATTGATAATACTGTAAATGAATTGAATGCCTATACTTTCTGTGACTATGATGAGTCTAGAAAGATTTCTATTAAGAATGGTGAATATAAACTACAACCGAATAATGAATATAAAGTATATATCTACTATACTCGAGGAATCTTAAGTGGTGTATTATCTCCAGCTGAATTGGTTGCTATTACATTACATGAAGTTGGTCATCATTTTAGCTTAAGAACCAATATCATCAATCTTAATACTAAAATGCTACAAATTCTAGTAGATGGTGTATTAGATATACAAAAAGCTTTTAAAGTTTCTAATAGTCCAGATACAACAGATGGAGATAGAATCTTAAATACTATTAAGATCTTTGCATATTTGACAGTACCAGGATTGTTATGGATTTTTGTATTCTTTAATGTATTAATCTTATTCGCATCCATGATGGATGGTGCGGTGACTGCTATTACATCTTTAGATATGCTTCTTACTCCAGAAGGACGTAATAAGCTATTCAGATTAGTTGAAGATAAATTTAAAGATGTATTTATTCGTGTTCAATTACATGATCCAGAAGAAGAACGTTCTGATAGCTTCTCTACTATTTATGGTTATGCACCAGAGTTAGCATCTGCTTTAGGTAAAATTGAAGGTAATATGCTTAACCAATCTCCTGCAATTAAGATGCTTCAAAGATGGTGGACAGTTCCATTGTATATGGTAATTGGATTATTCGATCCAAAAGCTCATGGTATCCAATCTGCTAGACGTATTGGCGGTATGGTAGCTACTTTATCTAAAGAACTTAAAGATAGTTCTAATAATAACAAAGAAATCAATCAAGTTATTAAAGACTTGAATGCTGTTGAAGATAAATATGCACAATACTTAGAAGACCGTATTGAAGAGAATGATTCTAAACGTGCATTACCTCCATTAGCTGATGTAGCTAATGCTAATGTATGGAGATACATTCTACGTAATAAACGTGACTTAGAGTTATTATCTTATGAATCCTTAAGAAAACTTATTCTACCAAGATAAAAGTTATCCCCTATGGAGTCTAAGCTCCATAGGGGAATTTTGTATAGCTTCACATGAGAGGGTTTGTTTCGTAGAATAATATTTTTACAAAGGAGAATTTAGTAAAATATCCATAAGTTGCTACTGCTATACACTACCTATGTGTTAGATATGTAGTAATTTACAAAAAAAAATAAAGCCCTCCTAAGAGGGCTATTTTTTATAGATGCAATCCAGGCATTACGGAATCTTTGCCATACTTCTTAAGAAGCATAGCTACTTTTCTGAATTTGCCTTTCATACAATAGTATGCAATTAGTGTCATATAGTTGCTTGGGATCCAAGTCCCGATTGCGTCTGATTGAAATCTTGGATCAGCGTCTTCATCATCTCCTAACATTGAGGTGTAATAGTTGACCTCTACAGTATCGCTGTCATTCCAGCATCTCCAATCTAACTCTGGGTTAATTACATCAGCATCATTGAAATACCAGTCCCGGTACATCCAGAACATGTATCTCATTGCAGTCTTGTCATCTCTTAGATTGCCTACATTCCAATCTAAGTTTTCGCTATAATTATCAAAAAGATCATATTTCAACTTTTGTAATGCGATCTTTTCTTTTTTAGTAGTTGGTACAGCGAAACGATGACCTTCTTTATTTGTTACAATTTTCATGATATACCTCTTTCTGCCCTGCGGGCTAACTAAATATAAACTATATATCATATCACACTAATAATATATAACTATATATATATATCGTATTACAAAAAAAAGAAAGAGAGGTAGTTAAACTACCTCTCTTGATATTATTTAATTACTTCATATTCTCTAATAGCAAAGTCTAAGATATCTTCATATTTTCTAGCTTTAAAATTACCAAAGAATTTATTGTTATATTTATCAATTTTACATTCTATATAATTTTTACTATCTGGTGCAATAGAGAAAATCATATATCCATTCTTACTTTGTAATTTAATAATAGTACCAACTACAATCTCAGCAGGGAATATAGAGATAATATTATTAGTATCATTACCAAATTCTAAATATAAACTTATAAGCAATTCTACTAAAGGTAGTGTTGTAGCATTAAATGAGATATCTTTAACACCATTAATTCGAATGTAATAAATGAATTTGAATGCCTCAAATCCATTCTTAAATTTATATTTGGAAGATGTATATTCATCATTATAAAATAATAATTCAAATACATCATCTTTAACTTTTATTACCATTCTAAAGGAGTTACATTGAATGATGTATGTATCATCGATAAATGTACCTCCTATACCAGGACATATAAGATTTGCCACATCGGCTAATATTTTAACATCTGGCTTATCCAATCCATTAGCTTCAATAAATCTATCTGTTATGAATGATATTGGATCTCCTTCATAACAGTCAACGCTATCTTTTTTGAAGTTTGTTACTAGTATAGTAAATGTATCATTAGCAGATTTAACTATTTTGCACACATCAACATCGCCATCAGAAAATATGTGTACTAATACATACTCATCGTTATATTGTCTAATTAACATAGGCTTTATAAATCCAAGCCTTAATAATTCTTCATATACATCGTATAATGATTTACTCATTTTACCTCTCCTTTATTATATGCTTCTACAACTGCTTTAGCCCATTCTAATGCATCTTCTGGGGATTTAACTACACAGTTATTACCACAAATCTTTGCACTAAACTCATCTTCCCAGATAGTACATTGGATTTGATTATCATAATAATCAAATTTATTAAAGTTCAACTTAAGTGGATTACTATATGCTAGGAAATACTCTATATTTATATTACAATCAGATACCTCATCTTTCTCTATATAAAGCATATTGCTACCAAATTCTAATAATAGATCAGCATATAGAGTGATTAAATCTTCAGCACCTTCATAATCTTCATCTAAGTATATACTACGTAAGTTAGCTATAAAATTATATACTTCATAACCAGACTCAAATTTATATTCTTTTGATTTGTAGGTACTCTTCTCACCATGTATTATTACACTAAACATACCATCTATAATTTTGATACTAGCACCAAAATGCTCTGTTGGTAAAAATGCTATCATTGTATCATCTATCATGTCTACATATAATTTGGTGTCTTTTAATACATTATACAGTATCTTTAAGTCTACTGTATCTAGATTAGTATATTTAGCAACTATATCTTCTATACATGCTTTAGCATTATCTGTAGTCATAGTCTGTACTATACCAAATCCAAATTCAGATACCATTATATCATACAAATCGGTTACCTCATTAATGGTAACTTGTATAGTATATCTTTTATCTAAGAATGTAAATGTAACGTACAATCTATCAGGGATGTCATTTTTACGTTTTAACTCTATATTGTTTATCAAATATATACATTTACCTCTAAGATCCCATTGTAATTTCAATAGTCTATCTAGTTCCATAATATTACACCTCTCCAAATAAAAGTTATCCCATAGGAGTTAATCTCCTATGGGACTTCTTTCTATTTTATAATCTTTACAATCATTGCTTTAAGTACAGTATCTTTACCACTAATACATTTAGTACCAGCAGAGATAGAGCTTCCTGTAGGAAGTTCAGATACTTTAATATCAGTCATTCCATTTTCAGTAGTTAAACGAATACTATCGTTTTGATTTACTATATGGATACTGTTAATTCTATCAGTCTTAGATAACTTAACAACTGAACTGCCAGCTTTAACACGTTGACTTTGAGGTAATGCATTAATATTAAATCGGTTAAGATATCCATTCTTAGTCACTACAACTACATCAGTGATATCTTTACCGGCTACTAATGTCATACCATCTACATACTCAACTGTTTTACCACCAATAGAACGTACTCCTCTAGCGGAACGACGTACTAATGGAATCTCTTTAGCAGAGAATCGTAAAGCTCTCTTATCAGAGAATGTAATTACATCTAATGCATCTCCACCAATGATGATTGTTTTAACAAAATCACCTTGGTCTAGTTTAGTATAGAAGATACCACTAGCTGTTAATGATACGAAATCATCTAATTCCATTTTCTTAATGAATCCTAAATGACTCAATACCATCACATACATCTTTTGTTTAGACTCAGCTAATTGTTTAATTACACTTTCTGGATAGATACCAATAATGTTAGATGTGAACTTAGCACTTAAATTTCTAATATCAATACCAGCATTGGACTTATCACATAAAGGAATCTTATGTACTGGATACGAATAGCATTTACCACCAGCATCGAATAATACGATATTATCCGTATTACTAATATTAATTGCCAATTTTGGATTGTCACCTTTAATGGATCTAATATTATCAGTCAAACCAAGTTTACGTACATAGTTTGCTTCAGTGATAACAATCTTAAATTCACCTTCAGGGATATTAGATGCTTCAGCTTGAGAGATAATTCTAGCATTACGTTTCTTACCATATTTATGCTTTAAGTCTCTCAATTCAGCTTTAAGTTCTTCGTTCAACTCATTCTCATTACGAATCTTATTATGATATAACGTCTTGAGTTTGAGTAATTCATCTACTTTAGCTTTATATCTAGCTAGGTTATGTTTAGATAGATTCTTCAATGGCATATTAATAATAGTCTTAGCTTGAAGATCAGTAATCTTGAACTTCTTAACCATATCCATGATTAGTTCTTCATCATTACCTTTAGACTTCTTAATACGTTCAATAATAGAATCAATATCACCACTAGATACTACTTTAACTAATGCATCATACTTATGGAAATCAGTCATAGTATTTTGCAATAAGTTATAGTAAAGTCTAAGTTTAGTTACCTTACGGAAGTCAATAAATCGTAATAAATATTGACGGTAATTCATACGAACTACATGACGTTCACAAATTACCTCAAAGTTTACACGAGCACCACGTTCAATTTGTGTATTCTTAAAGATAGTATCTCTAACAAAGTTAGGATCACTACCAGCTTTAAGAACGATAACACATTCCATATTATCATCACCATCAGAGTTATGCTCGATGGATTGAACTTGAGTTAATACATTCTTAGACATCATTTCTTCAATCTTATCAGTTACTGTATTCAAGAATACATAGTCTGGTAAGCTACGAATAAACAATGCTGGTTTGTTATGGAACTCTCCGATATCAATACGACCACGGACTTTATAGTTACCATAACCTGTATCACAAATTGATTGGAAATCTGTATCAATAATATCACACTCCATTGGTGTGTCAGGTACTAATACAAATTTAGCATTTGGACTATCAATCAACTTAATGGTTACATCAATTACTTCAGAGATATTGTGTTTAGGAATATCTACTTTGAAACCTGGTGTAATACCAAATGAGCCATTGATCAATAATATAGGTAGATTAGGAGCTAAATACTCTGGAGCCATACAAGTCTCACTATAGTTCTTCTCCCAGTCTACAACTTGTTTAGTTTGTTTTAAATCACCGATAACTACATCGGTTGTAAAGTTAGCAAGTTTAGCTTCAGTATAACGCATAGCTGATGGATCATCGCCTTGGAAGTTACCAAAGTTACCTTGCTTTTCTATTAATGGAATATTATTTTCAAACCAGTTAGTCATAGGTTTCATTGTCATATAGATAGATGAATCACCATGAGGATGATACTTATCCATAACTACACCGACAATGGAAGAAGACTTAACTGTCTTGACACTTTTAATATCATTATACATTGCGTAAATGATTTTACGTTGTACAGCTTTGAATCCATCACGGAAGTCTGGTACAACCCGATATAGTGCTGAATATACAGCATACGTTCTCATATCTTCCGTATACTGCTCCAGCATATTTACTTCTTTTTCCTTAGCCAAGTATATCCCTCCTTAGTTACTAAAATGTTAAGCGTTTTATGAAAATGTACATTCCCACTTATAGCCTAACTAAGGAAAGTAGAAGGGTATATAGATGAACTATATACCCTTTTTAATAAACTAATTTCTAGCTTCTTCGATAATAACACGGTTAATTTTATTAATTTTACTATCGGAATCAAAAGAAGTGAATACAAACGCTACACGGTCTTTAATTGTATCAATAACTTCTACAAAGCGTTCATAAATTTCTACAACGAGAACTTCCTTTTCAGTATCATATTTAATGATATTGCCAACGATGACATTACCTTTAACAGTTGGATCATTGTTGATTACACTGCGGAATGCAAATACATTCAACGTAAGTTGTTCGATAATAGGATTTGATAATACACCAGTAAGTTCTTCTTTAACTGCTTCTGGTAAACGAGCATTGAACTTTAATGGTAATTCAATACGAACGTTGTTGAATTGTGGTTTTTTGTTTTGTTTTTGGTTTCTCATTGTCTTTCACCTTTTAAAATTAAATACTTGTTGAGCCGATTCCACCACGACGCTCTTCTTTTTCATCTTCATGATCATCATCTGTAATTAGATACTTCATAAAGATACCTTGAGCGAAGTGTTTACCAGCTTCTATAGTTAATACACCATTAGAGTTATTCTTAACTCCGATGATAATATTACCATCATTCTTTTCGTTATCTACATAGTCTGCATCGATAACTCCAATAGTGGATTTGATTACCATATCATAATTGTATCCAAAAGAACTTCTTGGAGCAATTATCAATACTTCATCAGATTCCATATAAGCCTTAATATATGTCGGAATAATAGTAGATTCACCCGGATTGATTACATATGTTTTTGGAGCATAGAAATCATAACCAGCTGATAATTCTGTACTACGTTTAGGTTTTTTAATAGTGAGATTTTCTAAGTCATCTATAAATTTAGAATCAACTTGTTTGAATAGTCTCATTATCTAGTTCTCCCCTCTATAAGATATGATTCTTTGATACAAATACAGTCTTATACATCTTACCATATCCGAAGTATTGTTTGGAGAACTCTAAACAGTCTATTTCAGATTTAGCTGCGTATAATGTATATCTATATACCCTACCATCAAAGAACCAAATTAAAATCGGACCAGGGTATCTTTCAATAACATCTGGTAAGAATAGTTTTGGATTTGAATTTAGAACCGTTAATCTTACACCATCTAAAGTACGCTTATAAGTACGTCGTTCAATACAACTCATATTTTGCTGTACTATGAAATGGTATATATTAGAACCTATTTCTAATAGATTATCAATCATATCCGGTTTCTTATATATAGTAGTCCATACTTCATCGATTGGAGATGAGAATACTGAGCTAATATATAAAGATAGATTGACAGCTGCACGAGATGGTTTTCTTCTAGTTTGGAATTCAGATACCAAATCTACTACAGTATTAGAATGACCTCCAAGTAAACAATAATGAGTTATCCAAGAGGTTCCCATATTTTCATGATAGTAGATCTTAATCTTATCTGCATATTCACTTTCTTTAAGATCTTTAGTATTAGTATGACCATCTATCCAAATTATCTTTTTACTATTTTCAATCAAAGTTTCAAGTCTAGATATAGACTTCTTACTATTCTTGAAGAAGCCTACACCTAGAATGATAACTGTATGATCTTTACTAGTTAGTTTAGTAATATCGGATTGGGAGTATTTATAATTTACGAGAATATCATCGCTTGTATCATCACAAAATTCCTCTTTATGATTGAACACCATATTTGCTGCAAGCATACAATCTTGATTATCTTGATAGTAAATTATCATAATTCTACCCTCTATTAGAATACGTATTGTGAGATATCAACGTCTTTCAATAATTGAATTTTATCGTTATCAATCTCTTTGATTTTTTCGATTTCGTTCTTAACGTCATCGATTGTGTATTTAATCAATACACGGTTACCTTTTTCAGATGGATCTAGAGTTGAATTGAATAACTGATCACCATTCATTTCACCTAACCCTTTATAGCGGGTTACATAAGTTGGATTCAAGCTTTCAAACTCTTTCATCAATCCATATAGAGATAATCTATTACCATCTACAATGAACTCAGTTGGAGATTTCATGATACATTGTGTTACAAATTGACATGCATTCCATAGAGTATCACTAAAGTAGATAGTTTGATATTTAGAATCTACTAAACCTTCAATACCATCTTTAGTTGCTTTTAAGAATGGGTATCTAGATTCAATAGCTTTCTTAAACTTAGCAGAACCCGGTGCAATACCTTGAGAGATTAATACTAAGATATACTCTAAGAGATATACATCAATAGCAAATGAGTTAGCTACCGTATCAATATCTCTAATATAGTTTGTATTCTTATTAAGCATCTCAACTACATCAGATTCAGTTAACTTAACCTTATTAGGTAAAGCTAGTTTATGAATCTTAAAGAATTCTTTTTGTAGATACTTATTATATGCTGTACGGTCAGTGAAGTATTTCATCTTACCATTAATCTTAGCACCATATAAAGGTGGTACTGTAGCATACAATCTACCAGATGTAATCAATGGTTGCATATACATCAAGAAGAACTGCAATAGCAGACATCTAATATGTGCACCATCTGGATCGGCATCTGTTGCTATAATAATCTTTTCCCATTTACATTTTTCAATGTCAAATGAACGTCCAAAGCCAGCACCAATAATAGCTGTAATAGCTGCTACTTCTTGGTTGGCTACAACTTTTTCACGAGTGGCTCTCATTGCATTAATGATTTTACCACGAATTGGGAATAAACCTTGACGAGTATTATCACGGTTATTCTTAGCTGGTCCTGTAGCGGAGTCGCCTTCCATGATAAATAACTCTAAATTTTTCTTACCAGTCGGTTTAACAAACTTCTTAGGTAACCCGCTAATGGAAGATACTTCCTTAACTTTAACTTTAGCACGTTCACCTTCCGACTTGGCTCTGATTTCTGCAATATCTTTGAAATACTTACAAATCTTTTGTAGGTCATTATTGTTACGCTTAGCCCATTCTTCTAGACTAGCTTCAGTAAGATCTCTAACAAAAGGTACTAAGTCGGCATTAGAGATAATCTCTTTAGACTGACCAGTAAACTCTGGTTCCATGTGGGAGCAAGTTACGATTGCTCTAAGACCAACACGGACATCGTTGTTTGTAATAGTTAACTTACTCTTTGCAGGTAAGTAGAACTTATTCATATAATTTCTAAAGTATTTACTCATACCGGCAATAAATCCTTCTACATGAGTGCCATCTCTTGTAGGGCAAAAGTTACCGTATGAGTGGATAATCTCATTGTCATCCGCAGAATCAAATGTGAAAGCAATCTCAGCTTTCATCCACTTATCATCACGTAATGCACCAAATCTAATTGGAGTGATGATAGGTTTACTTACAATGGTATTTAAACCATCCATCAAACCATCAACGTTTACTATAGTTTCTTTAACCTTAGCACCATCAATAGCTTGACCATTGAATACTACTTTAGCACCTTGCTTTAAAAGCGGTACTAAAGACTTAATAAGCTTCAATGCATCTTGACAAGTCACAGTTGTCTTACCCATAGTTTCTTCATATGGTTTAAATGTAACTGTAGTACCTTGCTTATTTTCGACATATTTCAAATCTGTAATCTTAGCTGTCTTAGCATCACCGAGTTTAAACTCAACTCGTTTACCTTTACCTAAGATATAAGATTCAACTATAAAATATTCTGAGCATGCATTTGTTACTTTAGCACCTACACCATGACGACCAGAGGAGAATTCCCCAGGTTTCTTATCATAGTTAGAAGATGTATGTTGAGATGCAAATACACGCACTAAACTATCATGTGGAATACCACGACCATTATCCCGAACTGCAAGTTCTTGTAATGGTTCACTAAAAGCCACATGTATTTCTGTACATGGACTATCATCTTTCATAAGTTCATCCGCAGAGTTTTGAAATATCTCCCGGATCATATTAATAAAGCCTTTATTTCCTGTATAACCTAAATACTGGGTAACAGTTTTTCTAACAGCTTCAGCGAAGTTCTCAATTGTCTTAATTTGCCTATTGTAGGACTTGATGTTTTCGATTTGTTCTTTTGTGTATACCATATCAGGGTCCTCCTACTTAGCTGTTACATAAATTATCAAAAAATACCGGATGATATGAGCCCATAGGCAAAATGCCTATGGGCAATATCAATCAGATTTTTATCTCTTATTAAATTGTAACTTTAGTTTCTGTAGTTGTTGTACCAGCGGCAGGTTGTTGTTGAGGAGCTGCTGGTTGTGGTGCTACATTAACAGGACCTTGCATAGTTGTAATTGTAGCTTGTTGAGGTGCTTGTTGCATAGCCATTGGTGCAGTCATTACAGGAGCTGCATATCCATTAGCAAATGGGTTACCCATTTGTGGAGCTGGAGTCATCACTGGAGCTTGTTGAGGAGCTTGAGTGAATGCACCAAACACTTGTCCTTGTTGTGGAGCTGATTGCATTTGAGCTTGTTGTTGAGCTACCACATTTGGATCATAGTAACCTGGTTGAGCCATTGGTTGTACTTGCATTGGCATTACAGGTTGTTGTTGGTTATACACATTATAACGTGCACCATAGTTACCATTGAAGATATCTTGGTACGCATCGAAACCATAGCGATTGAATGCTGGGTTAGCATTAGGAGCTACAGTTTGAGAATTTGTAGTTTGGCGTACAACTTCAGTGAAGTTTTGTACTGCCATTTCATACAAGTTTGGAGCCTTGCGAAGAAGTGGGATCATCATCATGTAATCCTTATAGAATTCTTCGTCGAAGTTGACTGCATATAACTTCATTTGTTCCAAGAAGTTAACCAAGTTGTTTACACTTGCTTCGATATCTTCCTTGGATCTAATAGTCATATCAAATTCTGCACCACATTGGGAGCATTTTACCATATTACCACCACCGATTGGGTTGATAAGCAATTTGGTTGCATTTTTATGTGGGCATTTTGCACGAGCTACATCGACTGGATCGATGTTCATGTTAAACTCGTTCTTAACTGGTTTCAACAATTCCAAATCTTCCTTAGTCATTGGATTTGTAACTGCCACTTCTTTGAACATGGATTGTGCAGGCATTACACCAGCACCGTACATAGGTTGTCCAAATTGTGGTGCGGCAAAGCCATAAGGTTGTTGTTGGAATGGTTGTTGAACGAATTGTTGTTGATACATAACTAGTATCCTCCTTTGTCAATAATAAAATAAGAGTAGGTCTTGTATATAATAAAACATATGTGTTATTATATCACGTTAATAATATACAATTATCGAGATGTTTAGGGTATGATATTTTAAAATATCATACCCAAGTCTCTAATTATATAACTATTGTTGACGTTCACGGATTTGTTGTGCCGTGACACGATGTTCAGCTTTAGCACGATCTTCTTGTTGTTGAAGAACGATTTTAGCTTGTGCATCGATAACCGCTTGTTGAGCCACAATTTCTTGAAGTACATCTTCAGGAACTGTGTTAAGATAAGATCGTAGATCTTGGCTATCGAATTTATTAATAAAGTTTTTAATTTGATCATCAGTAAAGTCAAATGCTTTAGCTAATGGTTGGATAGATTTGTGTGTTGAATAAGCAATCATATATTGTACCATTTCAAATGTAGTAATGATTACTTTTGTTTTAACACCAGGATGATTTTGTTGGTCATCATTAGCTTTAATAGCTACAATAACTTCGTTAGCATCATCCCATTTAACAAACATATTTCCTTCGTCAATGATAATACCATTATCGCAATAAAGACGAATTGCTATGTTTTGCTCTGTTGCTCTGAGCTTATCACGATATGCTTTTAATTGTGTTGCATCCATCGATATCTAATCTCCTTTTATATTCTTTTGCACACTTTACAATACTATCTGGTGCATACAGTATAGTTACTGCAATGTTTGGCTTTTCGAATAAAATTATATATCGACGGTAATAAATAGCATATCGTTCTTTATGTCTCTGAGTGTTACACCGTTTAGTGTAAGCATTCATTAACTTATAAAGTTTAGAATAGGGATCTAAGTAATCCACATAGATCCCTTCATATAAAGCTTTTTTGATTAGTCGCTCCACTCCCTTTTTAGGAAGACCAACTCTACTTTTTGCCCTATCGTAGAAATGATCTGAAATACTATAATCGACGCTGAGCATATGGATCTCGTGCAGCCATAGTCAACTTCTTATTCCAGATAGTTGATTCTGCTACATGGATTGTCTCCGGATTAAAGATTCCAGACAATAGATATTGTTTGAATTCTACAAGGGCATTCATAAGAATAGTATAGATTTGGGCATTGGAGTGGTGGTACAAATAGAAACGTTGTTCTATAGGACCATAGTTTTCTGGAAGCAAACCTTGCATAGACTGCTCTGCATTAGCACCATAGAAATGAATAGCACCTGCAGTAAACATATGATAGTTTGCATTCGCTTTTGCGACACTGATTAAGCTGTCCAATAAACGATCAGACTTGAAGTATTCTTCATAATCTGGTACGTTGATATTAGCATTAGCTAAATCGTTTAGAATACGATTAGATAGATTCTTGATTTCAATGAAGAATCTATCACCATATTTACCTAGGAAATCTGGACCAAGTTTCTTGATTTCTCGATCAAGTGCATTTGGTCTAGGTTTACCATTCTTGTGAATACTAAGAGTATGATTCTTCTTAGAGAGTTTCTTCTCTTGTTCGATATCAATCTTAGTAATCTCTTTGAATCGATCCATAAACCCTTTACGATAGTAATACTCTAGCTGACTTGCAGGTTGAGTACCCCATACAGGGATTTGGATCTGTTGATTGTTTTGAGTAAACTGTGCAACCCATTTTTCGGCTTCAGCTTTACCTTGGTTAAATGCAACAGTTACTTCATTTAGATTTTCATTAGACATCGTATTCGTCTCCTTCCTCTTCAAGACGACTAATATCTTGAAGTACCGAGCCATTCATAATCATATGTATGGCGTTATCGTAATTCTCACGCTCTGTCTCAGAGATTTCATCGATTTCAACTTGAGATTCTAGATAACGTTGGATATCAAAGTCATCTTGGAACCACTTGTTTCCATCTTCATCTTCGATTGTATCGAGATAGTGCATGAATTGAACTAATGAGATAAATCCATCATAGTCATATGGGCGAGTTTGCCATGACGAGATTTTGGATTTCTCAAAGTCAATGATATCGACATTTTCGATAATGTATTCTCGAACTGCCGTTTGACCCATTGCGAATTTGAATGTCTTTTCTTGGTCATATCCATCAATGAAGAATATGAATAGGGTATACATTCTCTCTTCTGGGTCTACATTAAATTTACCATTCTCATCTGGCGTTATTGGAAACGCCAGTTGTAATGGGCTTTCAAAAATATTTCCGTTATCCATGATTAGTTCCTCCTTTTGCATAATATACTAAAACAATAATCAAGGATCACGTTTATAATATATGCTCTTAGAAGAATTTAGGTTTAGGTTTTACATAGATTAGATAATTTGAGAATCTGGTTATACCAGTATATATTAGATTAGGCATGATATCTCGATGTAGGAATTCTTCCATGAAGATACCATGACTATATTGAGAGCCTTGAGATAAATGTGTTGTAATAGCATAAGCTAATTCAAACTTATCAGCTTTATTATAAGGATTTCGTTTAAGATATTCTTTCTGATCTTGAGGTGCTCTATAATATTGCAAGTCCATCTTAATCTGACTAAATAGATTATTACCATCATCTAGAAAGTCTATAGTCATTTCCTTTAGATCTTTCCTAATAGATGTAATATCTGGATGATTTCTAACTATTCCTCTGAGACCATTGACTAGATTAATACCATTTACTTCAATATTCCAATTATTCTTACGACAAATTAATGGTTCATTGAAAGTAGGATATTGAGTTCTAATCTTTAAGATATCTTCTCTCATAAGAGTATTCACATAGTCTCTAGTCTTATTCTTACAGCATAGAATAACATCAGCATTCAATGCCATATTATCAGTCAATTCATCTTCTGATATTACCATAGCATTATTATAGTAACCAAAGTTAATTGGTAATCCTTTAATAGCTCTATCTGCGAGATATACTATCCCAGATTGCTCTGCTTGACGCATAATTTGGTCTAATCTATAGACCTTACCTGATACTAGATATCCTGGATCATCTCCTACTGGTGGTAACTGATTAAGGTCACCACAGGCTATGATCTTGATACCGAATGATTCTATGTCTTCTACCATAGATCTTGGAGTCATAGATGCTTCATCTATAATTATTAGTTTAATATCATGGAGACGCTCTTTCTTAATCCACTTTAAAGTTGTTTTAGGCTTATTAAAGTAAGCATCTATGATAGGTTTACCATTCTCATCTGTCATAATAGACTCTGTTGGTTCATATATAGATGAATGAATGGTTCTAGCTTTAGTCATACCACGATTACGCATAACTATAGCGGCTGTGCCAGTATAGCTCATAGGCATAATCGAATCATATGGTATACTTAAACGTTTAATTATTTCATTTAATACAACAGTCTTACCTGTACCAGCCGCACCAGTATATTGGAATACTAAATCAGATGAATTATTATACCATTCTACTGCCGCTGATACGACTGCTTCTTGACCTGGGTTTAATATAAATCCCATAATCATTATCTCCTTTTACGTTTCTTAGGTTCTACCTCAGGTGGGTAGTCTATTGCTTCGTAACTGTATCTTGCTTCACCAAATAGCATGAAATCTATAATCTCCATATATTGTAAAGAAGAATTATAGTACTTTCTTGTAGTGAACTGTGTACCATCTGACATCATAACATGAAGTTGACTTCTAGGATCATCAGCTGGACCAAAGATTTTGAAGTAGTTTGATAAATAGTAGCTATTATCATCCCACTCATCAATAAAGATATCAAATAAGAACTTCATGATATTCTTATTATTAACTGGATCAAATACAATAGAATCACCATAAGCACTTTCATAGTAGTCTACTGGCATTCTAAAGAATTTACCTTTATAGTCTAGAGCTCTAAGATCTCCATCTTCATCTGGAATACAGATATTACGAGTATAGAAGTCTTTCTCTAGACCAAGTTTACTTATTAGAGCGTTTGTGGCACCAATTACATTAGGGTCCCACATACACATTAATGCATTTTCCATTTCAAATATTCCTCATGCCCCAAAACATTATAGTATATAAGAATTGAGGTGTAATAAACATGGACGATAAGTATAATTCTGATTCCGGCTTAGGATTTACCGAAGTCGGTATTCTCACTTCAGTATGTAATAAATATGAGCCAGGATATCAAACGTTTTATGTGCAAGCACTTAATCCGATGAATATGAAGTCTCCTATTAAAACTACGACTAAAGTTCAGAATCCAAATATCATTAATAAAGAAAAGTTTTCCACAGGCAAAGTTCAAACAGGGTCTAATATCCTAGTTGAAATGCCTAAGGAAGTTGCTAGAAACTTTCCTACTAAATTCATACCTCCTGGGACTAGATTTACTATAGCTTTCCTTGGCGGTGATATAAATAAACCAGTTGTTACAGGAAGGGATTACGATGGCTACGAAGACGACGCTAAATAGTATTAAAGCATTCATCAATACTAAGCCAATCATAAGCACTGATTACTCAAATATGTCGTTCATTGAAGAACGTGAGCGTATTCAGTTTGCTGTTGGTAATATAGTCACTGATGACTATTTCCCTGAATTAAAAGCTAAATGTGTTAAAGTATATCTTGACGATAAAGAGATTCAAAAGTATAAATATAGACCAAAGATGTTAGCATATGATGTATATGATAACGCTGAGTTATACTATATCATTCTTAGAATCAATGATCTTTACAGTGTCAAAGACTTTAACTTAAGTAAGAAATATGTATATTTATTATCTAAGAAAGATCTTAAAGCATTCTTGGCAGATCTATATACATTTGATAATGATCATATCCTTACATTTAATTCACATCATAAATTGAAGAATAACTAATCAATAGGTCTAGACTCATTGTAGTCTAGACCGTTATTTATTCCAGGTCCAACTTATCATATCATCTATCAAAGCTGGTGTATACCCAGAAAGGTCTTCTTCATCATTATATAGAAGGGCATTCCTATAAACTATTCTAGGAGTACCATCTTCTAAATCATCCATATTGAAATCTCTAATTACATTTGCGGCTCCACGGAATGATTCTGGTGGAGTAACTCCGAATTGTGTATAAGTATAGAGTTTCTCGGCATCATTAAATTCATTAAACATTCTTAAACCAGTTTTAAGCACAATCTTTGTATCATCGAAGTTAGCTCCTCGATTATATGGATCTGCTTCATAACACTCTTCAAGTTCTTTAATGAATTCTTTACTAATACCATAAGCATCAGATTTCTTTTTAACGCTATCTGATTCTTTAATCTCTACAGGTTTAGATTTCTCATTACCTAATAATGCACCCCAACTACCATTATTATTTTCATTAGTAGCAGTCTTAAGTTCATTCAATGATAACTTAGATAATGGTTCAGCTAAATGAATATCCTGTAAGAGTTCTAAAGGTCTTTCTTTAGAGTAAGGTAAATAGAAAAATTGAGATGATTGTGTTTTAAAACGTTTCTTAGCATTTGCCATACCAAGATACTTTCTACCATCAGCTCCATCTTCTGGTACTAATATGAATGCAGAGTCAGCATTTTCTGTAATCAAAGTAGATTCACCAATATTAGCTCGACCTACTTTACGTACTAAATCTGCTTCACTAGATTTACGACCTTCATCAATTATCTTAGCCGCATCACGATTTAACTGAGATGCAGTGATAACTGGAATATGTTTAGCAACAGCAAATTCTTTAAATTCATCTACTACTGCACCAAGAGCTATACGCATATCACCACCCATGAGTTTAAAGTCACGTGGTCTAATACGTTTAATATAGTCTTGTACTAAACAAACGACTTCTTGTCCATTAGCAGACATTTCATCGTAGATTGTATATAAGTAATCTGTATCTACAGAGTTACTTGGTACATATCTGAATTCAATATCAATAGGAGAATCATTAGATACCCCTAGACCATTTTGTCTAAGTAGTTGCATGATTTCTTTATGACCACCAAATTCACTAATATCATCATCAGATACTAAGATACTGAATACACGTTCCAACGTTTCATTCAAAGTATTTTCCATCGTTAGGAATAATATAGTTGGACGTTTAGTTGGATCTTTGGTAACAATATCTTTATTATTACCTTTGATTTGAAGTGTTAGATTCAATAGTGTACTAGATTTACCTTCACCTGGTAAGCCTAGATAAATATAACACCGATCATTTTCAAAACCACCATTCAATGATCTATTGATTGCTTGAATACCAGTCTTAAGTTTTGTAGAACCATCAATAGCACGATTATACATATGGGCTACTGTAGCTTCAAACTGTTCATCATTAGATAGAGATAATGATTCAGAGACACTACTTACGCATACATTTTCTTTAATCTTACGATTAACGTCTACGATTTGCTTTTGTACATCTTTTAGGATTTTGAACTTTTCCGTTTCATTAGCTATAGCAAAATCACTATATTGAGTGTACATTGTAGACATTATAGATTGAGTATAGAAAGAGTTTCTATTATTCCCAATATTTTGCTCTATAAATGCCAATTCATTAGAACCTAAAGGTTCCTCTAGTTTACGTAATGGGAAGATATTTTTTACATCTAACCCATTCAATGCTGCTTCCATAAGGATATCTCTATTTTCATATCCTTTAAGTCTGGCATCTAATAATTGTTTTAAGAAGAAGTAAGAATTTCTTTCACGAACTTGCTCTACACTAAAATTCTTACCAGGGTCTATCATCGTTAATAGTTCCCTTAGATCTGTCAATACACCTCTGTTGGATGTATGTATGGTCTTTAAGATATAATTTGCATATAAGATTATAGTTGATAGTGGTAATGAGAATCCACTACCTATATCTTTCTTAGCCATCTTCAATCCTCACTTTACATAATAATCACTCCTTTAATAATTCAATCAATTCTTCTGGAGTGATGTAAGTATAACCCTTACTATCATTTATATATCTACTTAGAATATCAAACTCTGTAAGGCTCTTGTCAGTAATATAATCAAACTCTTTACATTGCTCAAGCACTTCTTGAGATTGTCGTCTGATTATATCATTCTTATAATCACACTTTATAGATATTGTTGGATTATTTCTATAAAATGATTTCAAGATATTAATGTTTTCATGCTCTAAGGTAAACTCCATACGGATATTATTTACCCCCTGAGCTTGACGTTGTTTAATGAATTCAATAATCTTTTGTGGATCATCTTTAATCATCTCATCAAAGTTTATTGTATCATATCTATAAGACTGTATTTCTTCAAAGTGTACGTAATACTGTCTCGTAGTTATATTATGTAATAGAATTAAATATCCCTTAGGCTGTTCTTCTCCATAGCACCATCTATATGGTGAACCACAGTAATAGAAATCTTTCTCATAACAACCTTGGACGTGGACATGACCTGCAATGACTGGTCCCATAGAATATTTGAAATTATCCATTCCAAATACTGGGCTCGGTGCATCTAAGTCAATTTTATCTTTTCCATATATAGCACCTCTAATTGTACCATGCATGCATACTGCATCATAGTAGTTATTATAGAGGATATTCTCGTAAAACTCTCTTCCCATTCCTGGCACTTCAGGTATACATAGGATACGTTTTTGTTTTACATATTCAAATTTTATAGTTTCAATTACACGTACATCTACTGATGGATCATTCATATACCTATAGAATAGTTTAGTCTGATTAGCATCATGGGATGGTGTACCATGTAATATAAATAAAGTACATTGTTTAGTTCTACATACTTGAACTAATTCATCTACAAACTTCAATGCATACATAACTGCATCGGAGTTACTCATAAACTTATGGTGGAATAAATCACCATTAATTGATATCAAGTCTAAGTCTAATAGCTTGATTCTATCTATAAATTGATTCTTAAGAATCTCATATTGTTTTGCTGGATCAAATACCCCGAAATGGATATCTGATATATGTGCTTCCATTAGAATATTGTCTTTCATAATTACCTCGATGAAAGAAAAGAACCTGTAAGGATCCTTGAAGGACCTTACTTTTATTTATTAAACTGTTAGACAGTTAATAAAAAAATAAATTTCCCAAGGGACCGAAATCCCTTGGGAGTATGATTTATTTATGCATTATCATACAGAAGCATTTAAAGAAGTTATTGTCATTAATTTCACTTGGATCTTTGCTATCTGTACTAGCATATCGATATCTAATAGCTTGATATTTATTAGACTTTTCGATACGTCCAAGATCATTTGTTAATACTACACGGGCTACATCATTATCTGTGAAAGTAACTCGTTCAGTATTAGATTTATTGATAAGATTGTCTAGAGATTCTAATGAATCAGTATTCATGAATCTTCTATACATAGGCTTTAGTTCATTGATTTTAATGCAACGAACTACATGACCTGTATCAACAATAATATCATTATCATCTGCTTTATCTGAAAGTACATATCCATTGCATGCTACCTTTTCAAATAACTCAGATACAATTAAGTCTGGATCAGATACACCCTTTACTGTACTGATAGTAATATCTGTAACTTCACCGCTATCATAGTTATAGATATAGGATACTGTACCAAATCTTACTGGTATAATCATCTTATATTCTGGTTTAAGAAGATCGAAACCTAGTACTCTATTATCAAATACTTCTTCTCGTTCTTCATGATAACAACGATATTGATCATCAAAGACATCTACATGATCTTTGATTAAATTAATTGCCATACGTAATTGTTTGAAACTTATATTGTAGCTTTTACCTGCCATCGGTTATATCTCCTTACAATACTTCATTAGATTAATAAATGAGTTCATGAGTTTATTGATAAGATTAATGAATAGATACTCATCAATCTTATTAGTAATTTCTAACTCACGATCTCTAAATTTGTTACTAGAAACTATCTCATTAGTGATAGTATTCTTAATAGAAATTGTAATGATTGGTTTATCTTGATTCAAACCAATAGTACAATGACTAGTTTCATTAAGACTAAATTCAATATAAATGAATCCAGACTTTGAATACGTTATAGGAAGACCATCTTTCATATTCTTAGTGTTATGGAAGAAGAATGATATCTCCGCTATTTTGATGAATGCTGCCATCTCTCTCATCATATCATAAGATGGAGAAGTATGCATCAATTCATTATAGTATTTTCCTAGTTTATAATTATATATCCATCTAGGAAGGAACCAGCTAGGTACTGGTTCCGTTACTTTATCAAAGAAAATATTATCCATTGTATCCTCCATCAAATATCATAGCCTCTTTGGCTAAGGTATTCTTTGAAATCAAAATCTTCATTAGATTGATTCATAGCTGTAATAGCTAGGATATCCATGAGATCTAGATACATTTCTTTTGCTTGCTCTTCTGTCATGAGTTCCTCCTAACTGAGCTTGCTCTTATTAGTAGATTCCAGCCACATATTCATATCCATTGTATGAATATAAAGGACAATCATATCTATAGCTTCTCTATACATAGATATTTGTTCTTCAAGAGTTAATGGAACGAATCTATCATCATCTAGACCCATTCCCACTAAACCTCTAAAGTTCATTTGCGTATCAGAAGCTATACGAGCTATAAATAGTTTATTACCATCACGATAAGTTAATATATGCTCTACTTCAGCATACTCTATCTTAACGTCAGGATTATTTGGTATAGTAGAAACCATACCAGTACAAACTAATTTAGTACCAATAGATGTATTAATGAAATTTGTACTAGTACCAGATTCAACATCTCTTTCAGTACCATATATAGATGAATTAAATACTGTTAGGGCATGTGGAACTGTACGCATCAACAAATCATTTCTACATTTATCGAAAGTATTTATTAATGAATAATCATCATTAAATAGTCTTTCTCGATACATCTCAAAATCATTGAGTAGTTTATCTGCTCTACTAAATAATGCATCTAATGTATTAAGGATATCTATATCCTTAGCTAAATCAGTTCTACGCATTAATATTCTACATTCTGCAGTTTCATCAGAAATAACTACTTTAACGAATATATCCATTCTTCTATCATAATAGCTTGTCAAGTTAAGTTCACTATATAAGCCTTTATGGATAGTAAAGTTATCATGATATATTCCATTAAATACTTCAAGCATAATTTCAGAGTTATTATACAATTCAGTAGTTTTTGAATTAACATCAGATAACTTTTCAATGAGTACTCTGAGTTTTTCTAATTCAGGTCTACTTAATATATCGATTATATCTACTAGCTTTGTCTCTTTCTTTTCCATTAGTTTGACTCCTTAGGGATTTTCTTAACAATTCCGATTAGATCAAACTCATCGCTAATAGCTACAGTATTACTCAAGCTATATGCTGAGTTTACTACAATGATATTCTTTAGAGTATCATATGTAATATACGTACTATATTTTGCATTGATCTTGATAACTGTTTCATTAGTATCTACCCATGCATTATCAGTACTAATTACTTTAGGATCTCCATTTGCTTTAAGATATTTAGCAATAGCTTTCAATCTCTTATACAATAGATCCCCAGAGAATCGTTTCTCTGATTTGATTACAGTGAACTGATCATATGTGGAACGTAGTAATTTAGCTACACTTCCTTCAGTTGCTGGTTTATAATCAATACCTAAATCATCAAGCATCATATTTAAGATTAGATTCAATGCTTGATATGATTCAAATGTAATAATAGAATTAGATTTGATATTAAAGATAATATCATCAGTATCTAATAAAGCAACAATCTCTACTGCACAGTTATTACCAATGAACTTAAATAATATAAGTCCATTATGAGTATTAGCTACATGAGAGAATGTCATTTCTTGTCCATTAGCACCTGCTTTATAATTGCCAATGGTGATTTCATTTCCCGCCACTTTCTTTGCTAATTCCAAAATACCGTTAGCGTAACGAGAATAAAGTTTGTTTGGATTGATCAATTTCATAACTGTTGATCTCCTTTCTAAGAAAAAATAAAATAAGGGAGTGTAAGGTCTTGGCGGACAGATTTACGTTCATATTGATGATATAGTTTATAATGCGGAGTTCTCACGCTTACGTATTCGCATTTGTAAGTTAAGAGAGAGATGAGAACTCTGAAAAGGTTTTCATGTGTTGTGTTTGTTTTGTATGAGTGTTAGTGTATTTTGTTGAGAGGGTCCGCCAAGACCATACACTATAGGAGTGTGTCATCTATCACAGGGATTGATAGATGGATATCGATTCCTCGATATCACCTAAATAATATGTAACCAAAATAATGTTTACCTAGCTCGAGTTCTAGTATCCTCTTCTATACTATCACGTATATACCAATATACAGAGCCAAAGAGTCTATCTTTAACTATATCATATAGTAAGGTATCATCAAATGTATTTTTATCCATAAAGTCTAGATTATCTTTATTTAATAAACACATATAAAGACATACCTCTTGATCATTTATATATGCATCTGGGATATCATATAATTGATAATCGGTATTATTAAAGAAACCATGATTAAGTAAGATATTCTCAGCCGCAAAACAGAATAGATTTAAACCATTTTCCTCAGCTAGTGTATCATATAAACTATAAGAGTCTACTTCAATAACTCCTTCAAAGTCATAATGCTCTGCATCTTTAAGATATTCAACTTTTTCAAATCTTTCTAAAGATCTAAAGTTAAATTTAGATAGATCTATTAGTCTAGAATTCTCTTGGTCATAAGTAAACCATTTCTTATACCATGGAGTTTTTCTTAGATCAGTTAATAAAGATACATCATCTAGATTAACTATCTCTTTATATAAATTGAATACATTCATAGAGCTTAATAATAACTCTCTATTCAGTCTTTCGCCAATAAATATAGTTAAAGCTTTACCACGATCTCTATTATTAAGATCTTTTAGTTCATAGATCTTAGATAGAGTCTCTTGTAATAATTCTGTATATGTCTTATCCATTATAACCTACCTTGTAATACGTTAATATATATAAAATGACCAATAGCCATAACTATAGCATCCTTATTATAAAATTTATTAGTTGGATTCTTTAGATTAACCTTTTGGGTATATCCTTGATAGCGTATATCAAGTTTACTATTAGTAATAGACCATTCTAAGTGTTTATCATTATCAATATATGTATCTCCATCTAATATTAATATAAATGGATCATTAAGTGATATTAGTTCTTCTAATAAGATTAATAGATTCTTCATATCGAATAAGAATAATAACCCACATAACCAAGTTAATTCGTTAGAGGTCTTAACTGGAAATATATAATCTTGACTTCTAAGATAGTAATTACTGTCAGTAGCATTCTCAGGTAATGTACCATCTATTTGACGTTCTACATATTCACTGACTGCAATATCTTTGTCTAACTTAGTATATTGATAACAGATATTATATACATTTTTCTGCTTAAACTGATTGATCAGATTCATTAAGTTATTCATCACATTTCCTCCTTTGTTTATAAGAATGTCTTTTGATTAATAAAAAAATAAAGCCGATGGATCATAGTAATCCATCGGCATATTATTATCTTGGATATTTTGCTCTTATTGCTTTAATAACTCCATTTAAGAAGTGATTACTTGGTAGCATATCTTTTGGAGTATTTACTTTTTCACTACCAACTATAATCTTAGCTATTGGAGATACATAACCCCAATCATCTTTACTTGTTCTAATCTCAATAGATTTAGTTTCTCTATTCAAAATAATGAATCTTGATAACTCTCTATCAAGTCCTTGATGATCTATGAAGCTAGTATAAATGAACCAATACTTATCATACATATCTTGGACTGTATTACCACCATGAGCATATTTGGTGATTCTTCCAAGTTCATCTTTAATAATCTTTGCTGGTAGTTGTTTATAATTACCAAGCTCAGATTTATCAAAATCAAATTCTTTAATCAATGCATCTCTTAGACTAGTTAACTCTTTAATGATTGAAAGAAGTTTAGTCATTCTAATACCAGATAGAGATACGTCTACTGTCTTAGATACATTGGAGTATCTAACATATAATCTTGGAAATTCTTCTAGTTCATATTTCTTACGGAATTGATCCATATGAATCTGAATTGAGTCTTTTACTCCAAGACGAATTTTACCAATGCGAAAATTGCAATTTAAAAGAACCATGATATCACGAATTCGTTCTTTTATTTTCTTACGTTCATCTGGTTCAGCTGGTCTTATAACCTTATTACAAATATAAGCTATATCTTGAGATATAACACAAATACTTTGTAGTCTTACTAAATCAGACTCTGGTAAATACTTAGTTTTTACTATCATTTTAAATCCTCCCCTATGAAAACCTTACTTTCTTCAACATAAGCTGCTTTTAAATCTGGGTATATAATTGCACCCATTTCTTTATCTTCACATACATATTTGGGGTTATTACATTTTAGTCGATTATAATTTATATCTGAGAATTTATTGCATTCAATAGAATTAAGTATTGAATCACCATAATGCATAATAGCGTGCTCTTCTGTAATAATAGGTTTTATATAAGTATAGTGTCTATTATGAATAAGATCTAATAATAATTCTAATATATCATCACGAGTATCTATTAAACTATTAACACTATTTGCATATATATCTATACTATAATCACCATCTTTATCAATAATTAGAAATAACTTATTACGTATATAATCATCATCCCCAAATTGTATATGCATTCTAATACCTTTTTGGAATTTAAGCTCACATAATTTTACTTCCATTTCTTTAGTCTTATATGAATCTTTTTTAGCCCTTCTAAAAGATGCAGGAGTATGTCTTAATTCCCATTCAATAGTCTTAGCAAGAGCATATACATCCTTTATAATATTTCTAATAATAGTAGCTTTTATAACAAATAAAGAATATTCTTCAATTGGCTTTCTTAATTCTCCCATTACTCAATACCTCCATCGATTAACTTATTAATATATCTAATAATTTTATTTAACTCTTTTGGTCTATGTGTATATTCATGGCATGGCGTATAAGGATTATATAACGCAACTATTAACTTCTCTTTGGTATCTACATAGAATACATCTTTATCACCATCATTATACTTCATAACACCTTCTTCAAATTTAAAATTTGGATTAAATAATCGTAATTTTGGACTGCCTTTTAAATGATCATGAATATATTTATACTTCTTATATTTTTGCTCAGCATATCCAGATGCCATATAATTAATATTACCATCTTTATATACTAATTCATATTGATCATATTCACATCTAGGAAGATCTTTCTTATTGAATTCATAAATATTGATTAAACGATTACGTGCCTTGTTTAGTAGTCTAATCGCATATCTTAAATTATAATCTTCCATGTTACGAAATGCTAATTCACTTTTAGTTTCATTAGTATAATGAATTCTAATATGACCAATGCTTTTATCCATATATAGTGGTAGAGAATTATAAAATCCTACGATAGCTCCACCATTATGATTTAATTTAAGCTCACATACTTCTAATCTTCTGTCAATATTATCTAATATGAGACGTAATTGATTTCTTCCTTTATAACGTTCGTTATTAGGATATTTTCTTAGAATTATATTAGCCATATAACCTATCTGATGCGATATTTGTTGTATAGCTCTAATTCTAGTTAATTCTCTTTTTGTAAGTTTCTTTAGTTCTTTCATTTTTATCAATCTCCTTTATAAAATATATACGTGATAGGATCAAATATCCTATCACGTTAATAATATATAACCTATTTTTCTATTACCCATTGCATAAACTTTAATATACAATCTCTAAGCATTCTATCTGTATTCAATTTAGGATCTGTTGAAGGATGTCCAAAATGCTCAAAATCAAAATCATCATTATATCTATTAATATTAAACTCACTTACTTTATTATATGATGGTCCTAAAACGACTGTATATGTAACTTTAGCATCTATCTCTCTATTAAGAAGAATATGATGTGCAGGTCCAGCACTAATCGTTAATTGCTCAGTTATATCATCTACATTAAATACAACGTATTCACTTTTATCTTCACGTATAATACTATAATAAGGAAGACTAGAATGATCTTCATATCTCATTGGATTAGTTAACTGTATAGCTACAACACCAGATATTAGATCATATAGTTCGGCTGTCTTAATATAGCTAACTATATGCCTCTTAAATTTATAAATTTTATATTTTACCCATAATCGTTTTAAGACAGGACATGAGACAAGTTCATGAGAAAGTTGTTTATATTCTAATAGAATCTTCTGTAGCTCAGGGATATTAAATGAATCTAAGCTTTGGTTAAACATAATTTATCACACCCATCCAAATAATTGACAGATTGTAGCTAATACTCCTAATAAGAATATACCAAACAATATAGGATTAAGATCTTCTAATACAATCAATACACGTTTAGTCGTATTAGATAGATTCTCTTCACCATAGTAGTTAATTAGGATACAAGAATTAATTACTGTTAATATTAGAAATAATACTGCTACTTTATAAGATACCATTACTAAGAGCCTCCACCCACATATAACCAATAGCTGTTAATACCATTATAAAAAGAAATACTAATGATACTATAAAACAGAATTTAGATAGTTTCTCCAAATCAAGCATTATTAGTAAAGCTCCAAGACAAGCAAATAAACTCATAGTACCGAACTCTGGTACTATAATTTGTTTAAGTATATTTAATGTATTCATATTATACCTCTATTCTAGTACCCAAGACCATGCTGTAAGAAATATTGCTACGAATGTACATACAAGGAAGAACCCACCTATCGTTCCAAATATATTATTATCATCACCTGTAGAGTGACTAATCCAACTATATACTATTCCGCATATAATAGTTGATATAGCACATGCTACTACTAATTTAAGAAAAAATAATGTACTCATTTTATTTCACTCCAAAATCTGATACTTTAAGTTGTCTTAGCTCATTAATAATATTAAGTGAGTCTAATGTATTAATGAATCCAGTAAATAGACTATCTACTAGATCTATATTAGACTTGATATCTATAGTATACTGTTTATACTTAACATCATATTTGTTAAGCTGTAATACAGTAAGCTTATCTACATTGATACCTATCTTAGATAATAGATATCTATATGCAGATAGCTGTATAAAGTATTTATATCCAATAGTACTTGAGGTTTTATAGTCTACTATATGAATTTCATTACCGATTTTCATAACAGCATCTATAGTCCCACAGAAGTATTTACCTATAAGAGATTGCTCTAACATAATTGGTTCAATTAGAGTATCATTAATATACCCTGTATCATTAAACCATTGTATAAATGACATGAATCCCATAGTCTTATCCACTGGATCTGTCATACATAATCCATCAGTTAAGAAATGTTCAATTTCACTATGAACTTTAGTTCCTTCAACTGCATATTTATTTAATTCTCTTCTATATCCAAGACCTTTAAATCCCAATGAGTTAGCCCATTGAGCTATATAGTCTTCATTTATATGCTTAAGTACTTGAGTCACACTTGGAACTTTATTCTCTCCATGCTCATAAGTACCAATATATACCTCATCTAAGTCTAAGTTAATCATACATAACCTCCTTTGTACCTATATGTCTGGGCGTTATTAAAGAAATAAAACTAGAACTTAATAGTAATATAGTTTCGCCGACTATATTACACATGATATCTAATGAATGTGACAGCCAGTGTTACTTCTTGTATTCATTTTAGATGTGTGTCTCCATTGTTATAAACACGATTATATGCCCCTAGGAGTTTTATCTCCTAGGGGTGTATATGCCTGCAAATTAAACATTGTAGTAATATTTTAGATACTTTCCAAGGAGGATTTATAATGGCTCAGTTGAATTTCAAACTCATAAATGAGACTTTTATCTTTTCCCAATATAAAGATGAATATGAAAAATCTGTCTTAAACTTTATCAAAGGTGGTAAAGTAATTGACGTCCATTCTGATGCTTTTGCTGACATTGCTTATGATGTTAAGAAAACACAAGTTGGTTCTTTCTTAGTAGCTGCAATGGAATCTAAGCAAATCGTACTTTATATAAGTACTCACCCATTAAATCGTAGCACTCGAGTAATCACTGCCAAAGATATTAAAGGTGGTACTGGCAAATACTTGATCTATGTTGACTGCACTCAAATCATTGACTTTGAAGACGGTAAATATAAATGCAATAACGTTAAACAATTAGTTGCTCATCTATTAGAAGCATCTGTAAACATGATGTACTTTGCTGGCTTTACTAATATCGTATCTAGATTCGATTTAGTTAAAGCTGGGGCATATGCATTTGCTTCTCTATTCAATAATATCATTAACTACTTATTCAAAACGAATACAGTAAGTAATATTCATAACCGTGTTATGTATCTTGCTTCCCAATACTTTATTAAGAATATCATTGGTAGCAATAATCCTAAATATGGTTATGCTAATAATACAGCATTCTCTAAACAAATTGCACGTATCTCTGATCGTGAAGTTGAATTGATTGAATCTTATCTAGATCGTGAATCCTTCAAGAACTTAGACGCATTTGTTAATATGCTTAGAGACTCTTTGAAATTACATAAACTATCCACTGAAGCTATTATTGCTACATGGGTTAAGATGTACTCTCCATCTACACTATTTGCATTAGAATACTTCCCAGCATTCTCTGCTATGATGACTAATGCATATATTGGATGCTATTTAAATAATCAATCTACTATTGAAAAGGTGACTAACCGTGGACTTCCTGAATATGTTAAAACAGTTCTAGATGTCGGAGGTCAATACTATGAAAACTTACGATAACGAAGTTTATAACTACGTTGATCAACTTAAGAATTATTCTACTACAAATATCTCTGGGATGCAGAAAGGTATCGTCCCAGAGGTAGTTGATATTAGTTGGGATAAGATGAACTACTATGTATCTAAAGGAGTACGTCGTTATGTAACTTATGAAAAAGAAGGTTATGTAATTCGTATCACTGGTGTAAGATATAGACTCAATCATTTGACTAAGAAGACTATAGATTTTGATAAACGTATGACTGATGCGGTTAATGAAGGTCTAGTATATCCATTTATGCTATTCGTAGATGGTCGTCATATTAAATGGTCTACTTTCAGAGTAGTACGTAATGCTAAATACACATATCTCGTTTGTGATAGAAATAGTGTGAAGGATATTAATCCATTACATATTAGCAAAGTAGAAATGGTAAACTTACCATTTACTTATATGAGTTATTCTGAAACAAGAAAGATTCCAAATCCTAATACTGAGTTATTTAGATTTGATGAAGACGGTTTATTATCTCCATTTGGATCTATGGTATATAGTCTAGATACATCTACACTTAAACTAGAGACTGGATACTTTAAAGTATTAGCTGGTGGTAGAGTTGAAAACCGTGATTTAGACTTAGATGCTAAATATAAACTAACTAAGAATAACTTCTTATGTTGGGCTAATGGGTTATTTGATAAAACAATAGACCCTGATATAAAGAATCTTAATATTATTACTATGAATAATGGTGAACCTCTAGATTATGAGCTACAAGTAAAGTATTTCTATAGAGATATCACTAATCATAATAGAAGTAATATTACTATTCCTGAAAATAAAGACTTATTGAAAAGCTTAGTCATTGAGCAAAAAAGTGAAATGCCTGAATTAGACATTAAAGCTTTAGGTCGTGACTTTGATTTCCAATATAAATATGATACAGATTATGAAGACAATGTAAACTCTGGTATTAGATACATCAGTCGTTATAATTCTTCCATGTTTGATAAACTCTATGAGAAACGTCTAAAGATTCATTCTAGAAGTATCTCTGGTAAAGAGTTAAAAGATCAAATAACTAATAATCTACTATCTCTTCCTAGGGGATATCATAAGAATCCAGAGACTTATGTAATCATTTATAAGAATGGTGAACTATGGAATCTATATAATCGTATCAGATATAAGAATAATAACTTTGAAATCCCTATTACTAATAAGGAAATCTCTGCTATTACTGACTACGATGAATTTGAATTTACATACTTCACTGGAGTTAATAATAACTATTTGAAAGTAGAGTGTACTGAAGATAATAATACTATCGAAAACACTACTATCAAATATGATGATCTAATGGTATTTGCTAACTATACTGAAGATCAAATCTATAAAGAACTTCCATTCAATAAACGTACTATCTATGACGTTAAGTATACTTTAGATAAAGATCATAAAACTGTTACATTCACTAACCCAGCATATTATGGTAAGACCATTTATATGGCTGCTAAGAATCAGTTTAAGTATCAGCACTTTAATATTACTAAACCTACAGTACGTTATTTCTTTGGTAGAGACTTTATCCCTTGCTTAAATAAAGATAGATTTGCTGTGTTTCACAATGGTCGTCTATTAAGTAAGGATATGTATAGAGTTATTGTCCCTGAAGTAGAAAATACTGCCACTGAAGTATGTGTTCATGTACGTCGTGTAGCTCAAAAGGGTGATACAGTAGATATCTTCTACTTACCTTATGACTTTAACTATACAGATATTGGTAAAACAAATAGAGTTGATGTTGTTACAGTTAGAGCAACTGTAGATCAACAACCAGTGTTTGCTATTCCATTCCCATCTAAGTCTTCTTTATTAAATAAAAACAGCTTCCTATTATTACGTGGCTCTGTATTGGTAGACCAATCTAGATATAATGTAATTGGACGTACTGTTGTATTTAATGATCCTAAAGACTATGTAGCATATGGACGTGAAGTTACTTTCGTATTCTTATATAGTGAGAATATTGAATCTAATCCATATGGTGGTGTAGAAGAAGATGATGTATTAAATATCGATCCTCAATTTGTTATAGCAAATAAAGATAATCAATTAACTTTTGATATTCCTTACCCTGAGGGATTTGATGGATTCTTCTTCCTAACATATCGTGGTATCTATGTAAACCCTAAACGATATGAAATCATGGAAGGTACTAAACAAATTAAATTCTTTGATCAAGATACTGGTATAGATGCTGGTACTGCATTGATCTTTGTATTCATTTATCCTGAGCAAAAGAATAAAGTTGGTACCTCTGCAGTATCTGTACGTGCTACTATTGATAATCAACTTAAGTTTAGTATTCCATTACCTTATGCTAAATACTTTGATGATCAAAATAGCTTCTTCTTAATTAGAAACGGTGTATTCTTAAATGAAGCAGAGTACTATATTGATACTAAAGCAAATACAGTTGACTTACTTACTACTAATGGCTTAGACATTGGTCAAGAATTAGTATTCAACTTTATTACTGGTAGAAATGTATCTGTTAAGACAGCTATAGAAGAAGTTCGTGCTGAACAAGATGGACAACTTGTATTCAAATTACCTAAAGTTTTCCATGACTTTGATAATAAGACTGGTAAATTCTTCTGTGTAATTGGTGATACATATATTGATAACCGTCGCTTTGAAGTAGTTGGTAATGATTTACGATTCTTAAATCGTGAAGACGCTGTTCTTGAAGGGCGTACAGTTACATTTATCTTTGTATATACTGAAGATATTGATGCTGAGACCGCAACTATTGGTGGTGTAGTTAATACTTCTAAGTATACTAAGTTCATTACTGAATCTGTAAAATGTAAAGAAGATGGTCAACGTACATTTACTATTCCATGGGAAGATTCTATGCTCATGGATAAGAAAATCATCGTAACTGTTGGTAGTACATTCATTAGAGAATCTCAATATACTATTTCTAAGACATTGAATACATTGACCTTCATTGATGATGGTGTTATTACAACAACTGATCGTGAAGTTACATTTACTTTAGCTGATTCTGATTATACAGTAATTGCTAAAGAAGTTATTGATATCGATGCAGTAGTAGATGGTCAAACTGAATTTGATATCCCATTACCATTTGAAAACTATCTTAAACTTGGTAACTCCTTAATGGTATTTGCTAATCAAACATTTATCGATGCATCTCGTTATGTATTAGATAAAGATTTGAATAAGATCACATTAAGAAACTATAATGATGCATTGAATGCTGGTCAAACTTTATCTTTCTTATACTTCTATATTGCTAACCAAAGCAATAGAAGCTTAGAACGTGAAGATGTACAACATCCAATGATTAATGAACGTGGTTACTTATACTTGAATAGAAATGACTTAGAGCATCTATTGAATAATAAACTCTACTTCATGTTTATCAATGGTAAGAAGATCAATAAAGATAATATTATGAATGTGGCTAATAACATCATTCGATTAAAGAATGACGTTCAAACACGATTCAATACATTGATCTTAGATTATACTCCATCTATTCCAGAGTTAGCTAAGTATAAAGATATCAACTCCGATTATGATATCATTATGAATCAAATCTCTAATGAAGATATCAATAAACTTTTCAATATTCATAATAACGTAACTGATCTTGAAAAGTATATAGTTCCAGATACTTCACAAGAAGCTATTATTAATGATATCATTAGAACTCACTATACATCTAATGGAGTCAATAAAGGATTACCATTTGTATATACTTATGACACAAGTACGTTTAAGAATAGATCTATTTATAGCTTAGCTACTACAGTTAATAAGTATATTGCTCCTGGGAAATATACTTTTACTTGTCCAGATGATGTAACTATGCTTGAAATCAAATCTATTGCATCTGCTAGTAGAATTAGACCTATCAATAGAACTATTGATACAATTGGTTATCTACGAGATAAAGACTTTGAATTCGGTGAAGTAAGTTATATCTTACCATCTGATGTATCTAATTATATTGATACAGTTATTGGTAAGAAAGATCTTAATATCATGAGTCAACCTCTATATAAAGAGGTAGTTGGTAATTTACCTGAAGTAAACGATTTCATTCCTGCAATGAAACCTTTACGTAAGATTGAATCTAAAACCACACTAGGTAGACTTTCTAGATACTTCTATCAAAAAGAGATAATTAGAAACGTTAAAGTACATCCTGGTTTAAAGTATAAGATTACAGTTCCAACTGGTGGATTTGTACATATTGCTTATGATGTTGCCGATACTGATATCAGTCAATATCATTTAAAATATCGTATTGATTTTGATTCTGATCGTGATAATACTCCAATCTTCTATAAAGGTGATACATTAACTAAGCCTGATACATTTGTAAATAGCTTAGAAGAAATCTATAGTGATGACTTCAATTTACAATATAATCAAAGCTTTACTAAACCAGGTGAAGAATACTGGATCTGTCCAGATAATGTAGGTGAAATCATTCTTACATTATGTAGTGGTTACTCTAAGATGATTACTATAGAAGATATTGAAAGATATCCAGCTGCATTCCAATTCTGTGGTTATGGTAGCACTGATTTCTCTATTGCTCCAGTACCAGCTATTGGTAATATGGAATTCATTGAATTAAATAGCTTCTATGATAGAGTCACTAATGAATATGATTCTAAGATTCTTAATACTATTGAAGATGGTCATGAAATCCATTATAGCAGTAATAATACTCTATATGGTTGTGGTATATCTGAAATAGGATTTGTTGAACGGGATGACGAAGATGCTATTAATTCAAGTAAAGCACCTGAAAATCGTAACCGTATTAACTTAATGCTTATCAATGGTGTAAGAACTTCTAGATCTGACAGTTCTATTTCTCGTGAAGTTACTTCATATATTAAAGTAGAACCTGGTAAGACTTATACAATTAGAGTTGGTAAGAATAATATTAAAACTGATATGGTATTAAGTAGACCAGAGACTGAGTTTGGTGGTGTACTAGGTATTAGTTATCATAATAAAGTATTATTGACTAACGTTGATACTAATGTATACTTATCTAATGCTTTAGATGCTACTCATATTAATAATCCTGATATTGATTATAGTGGATTAAATACTGAAATGACTGAAGATCAACTTGCAGGTGATCCAGGTGTATCCCATGTAGTTTCCGATGAAGAGGCTATCGAAGAAAGAGATAAACCTGTATTTGTTAAAGAATTACCTAAGATTGCAGTTGATGAAAATGATACTGATGAATTATTCCAAACGAATATATTCGATGCTTCAAATGTAATCAGAGAATAATATAAACCGGATAGGGGTGTCAAAATCCCTATCCGCTTATATTTTGAACATTAATGTAATTAAAATACATATTCGCAAGGAGGTATAATATGGCTACTTCTAACTATAAAGGAACCAGAGTTCCTCTTATAGCATTAGATTATAATTCTCGCTTCCTGGCTGAGAAAAAAGAAATCTTATTTGATTATAAGACAGGCAAACTCTATGTAGTTTCTGCTGAAGATAAATCTATTATATTTGATATAACTAGAAATATTCTTAAAGAAGTTGAAAAGAATGTAGACTTATCTAACTATACTTTCAACGTAGAAGGCGTTGGTATTGTAAGCTTAGATGGTTATATTCAACAACTCTCTAAGTATAATCTAACAACAGTAGACGAACCAGTTAAACGATATCGTGTACCACAAATTACATTCGATAATGATTCTATTGTCGATTATGGTGGTACTATCGAAATCAATGGTTTTAGTCATGCTAATAATAATACATATCCAGTTAAAGATGGTAATATAGTTAAATGGGTACCACGTACAGATACTGATATTGTAGATCGTGTACGTCACTTAGAAGAAACTGCACCGCCTGATGCAGCTAAGTTTAAGAAACTTCAAGATGATGTAGCTGCAGTTAAATTTACTGCTGATCAATATGCTAATCTTCCAGCTATTCGTACTGACTTAGATGCTGCTAGTCATAGATTAGATGAATTGAATACATTAATTGAAACTACTACTGATACTATCAATGGTAAAATCACTGGTGTTAAAAATAATGCAGACTTAGAGCTTAATAAATTGAGCAATAAGATCACTGTATTAGAAGCTCGTGAAGATTATGGTCCAAGAGTAAATACTCTTGAAAATAAAGTTACTTCTCTTCAAGCATTAGGAGATGTAAACTCTAAAGTATTAGCTTTACAACAACGTGTAGTTAATTTAGAGCAAGGCGAAGATTATGGTAGTGAAATAAATGCATTGAGTGTTAAAGTAAATGCATTATCTGATTCTACTGATACTAAGATTAATACTATTAATCAAGAGATTAGTGCTATTAAAACATATGATAATGAAAATACTCAAATTCGTAGTGGTATCTTAACTCGCTTAGATGCTCTAGATGCTTTAAATATTGGCTCTACATTATCTGATTTAAAAACACGTACTACTACATTAGAAGCAATCCCTAATGTAACTAGTAATGTAACTAATCTAGAATCTATTACTAATACATTGACTAATAGTTATTCTCAGCTTAATACTAAAGTAACTGGTTTACTTAATGCTGAAGATCCAATGCCACGTATTAGAGCTCTTGAAGGAGTTAATAATACTAATAATAACTTACCACAAGAAGCTAAGATTAACTTACCTGGTGGTAGTAATACATTGATTCGTCCTGATAGAGTATATAGCTTTACTCTTGATAGTGCTAATCCTACATTTACTATCGCTGGTTTAGATAAATCTAAAGCTGAAATCATTCTTATTCTAGATCCTCAAAATATCAATACTGAAGCATTTGATCTTCATATTACTAGAGCAGATGGCGTAGAAGTTAAGATTCCTAGACGTATTATTCCTAGTAAGAATAAAGAACTTCAATTAGTTCGTCTTGTAACTTACGATCGTGGTGTAAACTGGTTCTATTCTGTATCTGCTGGTTTCATTGGTAAAGATCTTGCAATTGATAATACTATTTAATAAAGGGAGTTACACATGGCAACGTTAAAATATTTGGCTACTGAACGAGCTCATCTCTCTCAAGTGTCAATTACCGAAGGTCAGTTTATAGCTACAACTGATACTAATGAAGTATTCTATGATGTAGCTGTTGACATTCGATTTAAAACTAATAAACTTACATTAGTAGATACTGATGCTGAACGTTATAGATTGTCTAATAATGATCAAGTAAGTACTGATGTAATTTACTATATAAAAGAGTCTGAATTATTCTATATTTGGACTGGTGCCTGGAAGAATGTAGTTGCTACTACAGAAATTACTAAATTCCTAGGTGACTATAAAAACATTACTCCAACTACTTTAGTTAAAGGTGAAGAAAGATTTGCTCCATTAACTATTGCTTCTCAAGTATTCACTGATGATGGTGAAACTGTAGAAGCTAAAGTTAGACAAATCTCTCATATTGCTTCTGCTTTTGATTCTATTGTAGTTACTAAAAAGGGTAAAACATTTGATATCCCAGTACCATTTGAAAGATACTTCGATCAACCTAATATGCTCTTAGTATATATTGGTACTCTTCAAATCTATCCTAACCGTTATTCTATTGAAGGTAATAAAATTACTTTCCAAGAAGAAGTAGAAGCTGGTCGTACTATTAACTTCTACTTTGTTTATAATGCTCATGCTCCTAAGCTTGAGACTATGAACTATATTGATGGTGCATACCTCAATAAAGGTACAGTTCCTATTGATAGAATGCAAAAGTATTCTCATAGTTATAATACTAATGATGCTACATCTGTAGCTTCTAGTGCAGCCGTTAAAGGTCTATACGACAAGATGAATGTACTATTAGATCGTGGTGGTATTATCACTAAATGTGTAACTAAAGATGACAATACTACAATGAATACTTCATTACCTAATGAATATAAACTTCTTGATGGTAATGTAATTAGTGTTAGATTCCATGCCAATGTAGGTAATCATGCTACACTAAGAGTTGATGGTAAAAATATTCCTATCTTTATTGGATATGATCCAGTTAAGACTGGTGATATTCATGCTGGTGATGAATTATATCTTCAATATGATTATCTTACAGAACGTTTCTATGTAACTAATGGTTTACCATATCTTATTGATAGTACTACATACTCTTATGCTGTTGTAGCTGATGGTGAAAATACATTCACATTTAATGCACTTAACTATGATCCTGGGGTGGATAGACTAGAAGTATTCCATAATGGTGTACGTCTAATCCAAGATAAAAACTTCTCATTCAATTCTGAAAGTAAATCTATTTCTTTAGTTGGATATACAGCTGATGCTGGAGATGTACTTGAAATGGTTGTATATAAAGTGGCTCGTTCTCGTGCAACTAATAATACTCAAGTTACCGTAGTTCGTCCAGATTTTGAAGAGCTCACTCGTTCTCTCGGTGAAGCATTAGATGAATTCAAAAAGAAAACTAATGAATTGAATGGTAGAGCACTAGATGTTATTTTCCCTAGATATGGTGATAATAATGATTCTGGTGATAGAGGAGATTGTACAATTGTAGGTATTGACAAAGCTCATTGGTTTATGATCGATTGCTTTGCTGATTCTGTATCCTCTGTATCTTCTATTAAACGTTGCTTGCAAGAAAATCATATTGATAAATTAGACTTCTTATTGATTACTCATTTCCATCAAGATCATATTGGTAACTTTGAGGAATTAATTAGATCTAATTTAGTTAAGAAAGTATATGTACCAGATGCAGCTAAGACTAATACTACAAGTGGTACTAATGGCATGGATACAACTACTATTAATGGTATCAATGTAAGACTTAAAGCTGCGGCTGATAGAGCTACAGTCCCATATGAAATTGCTCCTAACGGGAAAGTAGATTTCAATGGAGCTGAGTTAACTTTCTATAATAACTCGGATGATGATTATACTTATTATAATACTGGAGCTAAGCATGCCAATAATTATAATAACTTATCAATCGCATTAATGGTTAAACACATTGGTCGTACATTCATCTCTGAAGGGGATTGTTTAACTGAAGCAATGCTTCATAATGTAGATAATGTACCAGCTAATGTAGACTTACTTAAAGCTCATAACCATGGCTTAACTAATATGCCATTAGCTTATAAGAAAGTATCTCCTAAAGATGCAGTTATTTTAGCTAGTAGAACTGAATTACGTAAAGGCACTCAATTCAATTATCAATCTACATTGTTTGATATGGGTACTAATGTATATAATCTATCTAGTCAACCAGAAGATATTCACATTACTTATTTGGCAGATAATGGTCAAGTATCTTATAATACTAACTTGCGTAGATTATATCCTAATATGGTAGATACTGCTAATAAAGTATATGTAGATGCTTCATATTCTGATAGAATTAAGACTGGCGATGCAGCTACTCCATTCATTAACTTGAATGAATTAGTTCGTTATCTTCATTCTTTAAATACATCTGATGTAGTTAATGTAGTTATTAAACCTGGCGATTATACTACTCCAGCTAACTGTAACGTAGCTGCTCAAGTATTAGAGTTTAATAATATTAAACCTGAAGTGGTTATTACTTCATGGAATGGTTCTGTATCCTTCCCATATACTTTAGTTAAGAATTCTAATATTACATTTGATAGTATTATATTCAAATCTCCAAGTACAGTAGATCTTAACTTGGATAGAAATATGTATAATGTCAAATATTTGAATTCTACCGGTACTATTAGAAGAAGTACATTAAATCTTGATAGTACTACAGTTAAAAATGAACTAGCTACCAATCCAACTACTATTGACTTTAGTAATGTGCTTGCAGATTCTTCTAATATCACATTACAAAGTAATACATACTCTAATGATGGTAAATTTGCTATTAAATCTTCTAATAGTGCAAATGTAATCATTACTGGTAATACTAATCTTATTACTAATAGTACTGGTACAGTATACGGTATTGATTCTGGTAATATCATAGTTAATGGTAATATGCCATTGAATACATCTAATACATTACGTAAAGGTGGTCAATTACGATTTGCTGATATCAATGGTGCCACTACGATATCTAATATCTCTAGAGGTGTAGTTGTAGAATCTTCTGTTAATAATAGATTTGGTGGTCCGCAATATTACGTATCTGACGGTAATAATGACTTCACATCTATGGATCATTTTAATATTCATGGTAATACTAATATGACTCCTAAGTTTGCTGGTCAATTTGGATATGATCCAAGAAGTAAAAAAATTAAGTTTGCTGTAGCTAACTCTAATGTAAGTGATTGGGTTGAATTTGCTAATGCAGATACATTATCTGCAGCTAAGAATGATTTAACTAATCTAATCAATACTACAAAGAGTACATTAAATCAAACTATTAATACTAACTTGACTAATACCACTTCTAATATTAATACAGTTAAACAAGAATTAACTGATCTTATTACTACAACGACTAATACTCTAAAGAGTAATATGGAAGCTGCATTTGCTAATATTAATACTAGTATTAGAGGGGTATTTGATAGTAGCACTCCATATGAAATGGTTCCATTGATAGATTGGGATGCAATTGCTAAGAAAATTGGTAGAAATAACAAAAATGATATTACATATACCCCTAGCACACAACGTATTGATTTTAGATGTTATCATGGAGATTATAGATGGCAACCAGAAGGCGGAGAAAGAAAAATTCTATTAAAAGATAGATGGACTACTTATGATGCCTTATATATACATGGTAATCGTAGTAACTCTGTTATTGTTGGTTCTATATTACCAGTATGGCGATTAAAATTTGAGTTGACTAATACCAATACATGGTGTCTATATAATATGTCAAATGGATATAACTTAGCATTCTATACATTTAAACATACTATAGATAGATGGAGTGATTTACGTGTATCTACAGAAGACTCATTATATATTCAAGATATTAACTTCGATTTAATCGAAATATATGGGTTAAAATATACAAAATCTGATATAACTAAATAATATTATACCCCATAGGAGTTCAACTCCTATGGGGATATGTTTATTGATATTTAACACCATAGAACTCAATAATATCACAATTGAGTGCCCAGATACTAAATGTAGTCGCATCAGTTAATGTATAATTTACATTATATGCAGTCTTATCACGTTGCATTGGATTAAATTGAATATATCCAGCCCAGTTACCAATAAGTGTATTAGTATTATTATTTTGCAAACACCATTTTAAGAAGTCTACTTTAACTAGGTTATTCATTGCATATTCATTTTTTCTTATTTTAAATATAATCTCATCATATTCCATCCAATTCTTTTTAGTATACAAGACCATATACTCACCATTTAAGGATAGTCTTTGGTCTAGATTAAATATTTTATAATGAGGTAAATTTTCAGTTTGTACCCACATTAAATCATTAACGGTGCATCTTTTAGCTTTAGCTAATCGTTCCCAGTCAATCAAAGGTTCATATGTTGCAGTCCCTTTGAAACCTTTTCTAATACTAGTATTAATATTAGCAAATGCAGCTTCCATATTACTCTTTAGAGTATTAGTCGTTGTAGTAATAAGATCAGTTAATTCTTGTTTAACTGTATTAATATTAGAAGTGGTATCGGAGAAGCGGCTTGTATGTCGCTTCTCCGTAAATACATATTTACAAAAAAAAATAAAAGAGGGAGAGATTATCCATCTCCCCCTCACCAGTATTATACGAATAATACTGGATTTAGATCATCATACTTCTTAGTACTAGGATTGTACATAAGATCAGTAGTCGTATATGGAAGACTAGCATCCTCGTTCAAAGTATTATCACTAAAGGTAAATAGCTCTACACTAATTTTATTAGCAGCTCGAACATGTTCATCGATGAATGTTTTCATTGCTAATAAAGCAGCTTTAGAAGACTTAAATAACCCTAAGTCGATAACATCTTGACCGTTGTAATCTACTCTTGCACATACGCTAAAAATTTTCATATACTTTTCCTCCTTGAAATAAATATAAGATATATGAATCACCTTAATAATATATAACCCAGAAGGAGTTTAAACTCCTTCTGGGTATAGTGTTTAGAAAGATTTAAGATTTAATGGATAATATTTAGCTTCATCATCATACTCGCCATGTAAAACCTTTTGCACTTTTTCAGAGAAGATTTGCTCTTTCATATTTTCAGGAGCAGCTATAATTTGCTGTATATATCCACAATCAGTAATACCAGTATAATCTTTCTCATTTATTATATTAAACATATTGAACAAGAATAAATCTTTATTAGAATCTATACTAGATCCAGAAGAAAAATTTGATGTGAAATAAAATAATCTTCTTTTATCTCCTATTATAGTTTTTTCCTGTGGACTTAGAGGAGCTCTAGTGTTTTCTATATTATTTATATTAAATATCAGTGCACGTTTATTTTTATATCTACTAATATCTGGATTAACTTTACGAGTGTTTATATTATATATCCAGGTCCTAGATTCGGTTTTACTATTGCTATCATTATATTTAGATGATTTGATAATTTTAATATTCATATATAAATCACCAGTATCACTATTATATTCTGGTCTAATCAAAATAGTATGTAAAACATCATTACCGAATACCAGTTTAATAAAAGGCTTATGAGTATCTACCTTATCATAATCACAGAAAACAAAATTATCATTAGGATATGTACCAGGAACTGTTCTTACATATTTATCATACTCACTTTTGGATAAAATTTTCGGTACAGGCTCATAAATTCTACAACTAGCCAATTGTATTTCTACATTATTACTATCTAACGCTAAAAAATTTAGTGTATATACTATAGATGAAATGTTAATATTTAATGAGTCTTTGCTAAAAGATGGAGCTATACTTAATATAATAGATTTAAACTTGTTAGAGTTGCCAGTAATTTCAGATTTGGTTTTAATGGCATTCTTACTAGTTTTATATTTATAAGAAAGTTCTGTTTTATCATTTACTATAGTTTTAGTAACTGGTGTTACATATTTCATACAATTAGAATCAGATGTAGCTTCCCCTGCCATGAATGCAAATTGCCATTTATCATTTTCATTAATCTTACAAGTATTAATATCTAATCTATTATTAGCATTATTAGAGAATGGATCTATTTCTGCACCTGTAGTATTATCACCTAATTTAATTTTACATATATTACTACTATGACCTGTAACGAATTTCTTAGTACTAATATGACTACCTGCAATATTCTCAATCATATCAGTTATATTTTCACTAGTATGATTGCCAATAAATACACTTGAGTCGAATGTATTATATGTACTAGTACCTATAAAAAGTTGACTAGCGTTTACAACATCATATTTACTAGACATTACAGTTTTTATATTACCAGTATAATTTAAATATTTAACGTCATCTCCAAATGTTATAGATTTAGCTGGTATTTCATATGAAATATTTCGTTCAGTATCTAAGTTAGATAGTTCTAAATGATCTATATATTTATCAGTAGTATAATTATCTAGTTTAATAGTTGTACCATTAGTATACATTGCACGATAATTATAACTATTTAAATCTGTATTAGAATTTATCTTAACTTCTCCACCAACCGATCTATCTATTTCTCCTAATTTATTAGAATTCTCTGCTGATAAATAACCATCACTATCTAATGCTTCAAGAATAGTTCTAAATCCAACTCCACCTACTTTTAGTAAGGCTTTATATGTTTTAGTACCAATAACTACAACTTTCTTAGATGCGTTAGGATCTGTTAGATTTTCAGTTAATGGATAATATACGTAATCATTACCTAATTTAATCTTTCTACCAAGGTTATTTACTTCTTCTAATGTAGTATATAATGGGATGGCTTGTCGATTACCATCCCTATCATATACTGCTAGAACTTTATCTAACTTAGCCATTTTCTATACGCTCCTTAGAACCATCTGGATATACTAAGAAACCATCATTATCAAATCGTGGAATCTTACCAGCTGCATTTCCTACATCAGTAGCTTTAATATATTGACTAGAATCTAATCCACCTAGAGTTAATGCATTAGTTGGTGCTGGAATGGTAATATCAGTTTTACCATCAAAATGAATACCATTGATATTACAATTAACTTCATTTATAGGAAGATCTATTTGTTTAGATGTATCATATTTGGTTCCATTAATATTAATTTTATTAGATGGGAATAGTGATTTTATTACATCCATACCTAAATGATTACTATCACTAGTAGTAGGATTAGATAGATTAAAATATGGTATATTTCTAGCTCCATTATACGTATTTGTAAAAGTAACATAATTACTTGTATAAATAACTAAATTATTAGAGAGTATGCTTCTATCTATAGCAAATGTTTTTTCATTATAATAAAATGGCTTCGTTTGTGCTTGTGCTATTTTATTAGCACCATCTCCAGTGATAAATATAGTTTGTCCAATAATTCTAATTATAATATCATTATCTAAATCATATAATCTAAAGTTTGCATGCATATTGGTTAAATCATTATATGAATATGTATGGAAGCATATATATTTCATATTATTAGTAATCTTATATGCTACCATACTATCATTTATATCTATATAATTTTCTGAAATATATTGCTTTGTATTTTTAACACAAATACCAGCTTCATCATCAAATCCATAAGCATTATATGATGACCCTGCAGTTAAAGTTAAATTATTTACTTCTGTAGCATCTCCAAATATCTTAACAGTGAATGGAAGAATGGTACCAATATTCAATACAATAGTAGTATTATCAGAAGTGCTACTATAATCGACTACAGTATCAGGTCTTTCAATATATGAAATAGGCTGTTTATATACAATTCCTAGAATTGGGGTTAAAGTAATTATTGATTTAATAGTCTCTATTACTATAGATTTAATTTTATTATTTGCTCCAACAATAGATTTACTAAATAATAGACTAGTATATGGCTCTTGACCAGTAAACTTTAATATTCGTACAATATCATTATTACTACTAGTGGTTGATTCTGACTTTAATACAAAATCACTAATAGCATGACCATCTAATGTCTTAGCATTTATATTCTCTGGTAATGTAGTACCACCAGCTTTTATTTTATCTTCTATATATTTATCAATTCCAGTAATATTTGCTGGAGTATGAGTATGACCTTCGACAGATAAAACTTTACCTGCGGCTGTTACATTTCCAGCTATAGATAGATTATCTTTAATAGCTGTATCTCTAAGTTTTGCCATGTTTAATCCTCCTTTATGATTATCTAAATGTTAAAATAATAACCCCATAGGAGATAAAACTCCTATGGGGTAATAGTTTATTTATTTTTCTTAGGTACAAGGATATTTAAAAGTATTCTTATAGCCTTCAAAATATAGATTGGTTTAAAGAGTGCTTTAATAACTCTAAAAACTTTCATTCTCATAGATCGTCTCTTGACGATAGTTCTTGTAGTACTCATACTAATTCTCCTTTTACATATTAAATTCTACAGAGTTTAACCCAAACCCATAATTACATGTTTTAGAATCCAGCATAGGAGAAATTTCGTATTATACGTTCTTTGTCTTTATCATAATCTTTATAGATATCATTGAATACTTTAGATTCAATATGTCTCATTGCACATTGTTGTCTCATTTTATCCTGTAGGTTATTCTTATAGAATTTACTTACAGCTGGGCATTCAAAGCAATGATAACATTTACAACCATCATCTTCAGAGATACTACACATTGGAGTTTGACTATATTCTTTAGAGAATGATTCAATTACTTCTGGATATAATCCAGTAAATATATCACCAATCTTAACTGTTTGGTTTTCATAGAATGCATCATCAGAGAAGTATCCGCATGGATATAATGATCCATCTATACCAACATGAAGAAAATGACCAAGATGTCGACAACTAATCGCACGGAGTTTATCCTTAATGCCTGCATATTTAGTATACAACATTGTGTCGACATTTGCAACTAGTTTATCATCATTTTCTTCTCTAGCATTCTCTTCAAAGATATAATAAAGTTGCTCTTCAAATTTCTTTAAGAAGTCTGGATCTTTATAATAATCACAGTCTGATAAAGGATAGTATTCCCATTTATAACAACCATTATCTAATGCAAATTTATAGGCATCATATAGATTGTCAATAGTATCTGGAGTACATGCAGTACGAACTAGAACTTTATCATGATAGTTGGATCTACCAAGTTCAATGATAGCTTTATTAAAATAATCATCATTAAAAACTTTAATATTCTTTGGTTTTCTAGATTTTGATGCACTATATATACCATCCCAGGATATCTTACAACCCCATGGATCTAAAATATGGTCATCCCAAAGGTCTATCAGACCACCTATATTGCTACCATTAGAAATCGTCGTCATATTGATGGTTGTCTCTTTATAACGTTCTAATTTCTTAAACTTCTTATAATCTTGTCTAATCTTATCACAATGAAGACTAGACTCACCTCCAGTAACTTTAACTTCAAAGTCATCAGCTAATGGTAAAGTTATAAGTAACTTAATCAATTCATCAAAGTATGTAAAGCCTCTAGTACGTTCTTTAACATCATGCTTCTGGAAACAGTAAACACAATCTAAATTACAATACTCAGAGACTTTATATACTAAAGCATCAAATCTTTCAAACATTTGATGACTCCTTATATAATTTATCATAAACTGCTAACTCAGCATGTCTAAGATTACATTGTTGATATAATCTATTCTCACTATCTTGAATAGATTTATGAGAACAGCAATCTTCACATAGCTGATTATTACAGGTTGCACAATCTAATTTAGATCTATCTATCATATATCCTTCTTGGAATTTATTATACAGATTAGGTAGATCTTTGTAATTAGATAAGTCAATAGATACTTCATCAACAATATCACCACCGAAAGATAATGGACACATAGTCATCTTACCATGCAAATCTATAGCTAATGAAGTCCCATATTCACATAATCTTCTAGGATTCTTAAACTGTAGATACTTATTGACATTATAGATCTTGAAATCAGATCCTTCAAAGTAATCTAGAGTCTTTTCTAGCTGTTTAGTGAATTCATCAATATAGTCATAATGTCTATATTTATCAAAGCTATTCACTGTATAGTATTCTATATTCTTAAATCCAAGTTCATGAATGAACTTAAATGTATCAAACATATTTGCTATATTTTCATGCAATGCATATCTAATAATAATTTTATTACTATAGCGAGAGTCTGCTAAGATCTCTAGTTGTTTAGTCATATCAGTATACTTCAATGGTTTAAATACTCTAGTTGAGTTTAATCCATCATAAGATATACTAATCATAGTCTTATTAGATCCAATATAATCAAAGACATCAATTATATTTTGTGCATGAGATCCATTAGAGTAAAGTCTATATAGAATCTCTGTTTCAGAGAATCTATTAATCTTACTTAACTTCTTTACAGCGTTATAAATGTATTCTACAGTCTCATCTAAGAATAGTTCCCCTGTAGTTAAACCAACAGTAAGTTTATCTGCTAGTTTTACATTCTTTAATAACTCATATAAATCATTCCATCTATCAAACTTCTTTGGTTCATTAGTATTTCCTCGCAAATAGCAATAGGCACAAGCCATATTACAGACTTGTGCCACATCTAATTCTAGAGTTGATAGAGTAAAATCATTTATTGTCTTTAGGTTCATCTTCTGACAATTGTACATATGCTTCACTTAATCCATTCTTATAGATATTATAATACCAAGCTCTAAATGCATATAGAGAAATACCATTATTAGTAAACCAATCATCCATATGCTTAGTTAATCTATTAAAAGATAGAGTTGTTTCCAAATTGGAAACTTCTAGTCCTTCATAGTTTGGTTTTAAAATAAATTCTTTATCTTGTGGATTAATATTGATTTGTCTTTCACCAGCACGGTTAAAGAACTCATCAGAAAGTCTTAAGTATCTACGTAAGATTGCACAGAAGTTAGGTGCCATAACTTTATCATAGATGATAAGAGTACGATATAGTTTTTCTGGATGAAGTAAAGCCATTTCAATCCAGTCTAATACATCGTTATATTTATGAATAGCATCTACCCACTTACGTGCAGCTACAGCTAATTCAAATTTCTTATCTAAGATACCAAGTTCATTGATAGAAGTTCCTTTGAAGTCTCCATCTTCGAATTCTTCTGGGATCTCTAATTGTTGAACCGCATCATAGATTAGTTTATCATTATTGACAAACTTAAATGCATTAGTTAAAGAGTGATCTAAGATTTCAATGAAACAGTATTTAAGAATATTTGGTTCATGTACAATAGTCTTAAAGTTTTCATATAGACGTTTCAATAGATCTACTACTTTAATAATGAATGTAGCATCTCTTGGAGCTTCATACATTGCATATCTTTCAACTTTAGAGTTGATATATTTAAGATGAATGTAATCGGAGAAGTTATTACGAATCTCTACTGGTGTAGATTCATAAGTTTCTACATAAGTCTTTTGAAATTGTGGGAATGTATAATCATCATAAGAGCAATTGATTAGATACGACAATAAATACATTGTAGTTTCTTCATCATATTTCTTACGGTCATCATAATAGCCAAGTAATTCATCTTTATCAGATTGCATTAGCGTAACGTGTAGCTGTAATGCATACTCTGGACATTTTTCATTAACTAATTCAGTTAATGTATTAACGTAGTAGTTATAGATTTCTTTATCTGCTTTAGCATTAGTATCAAACATAACTACATCAAGTAATGTACCGACTTTGGAGAATCTATCAGTAATGATTTCAGTCAATTCATTAAATCTAGGCTCATCTTTTAATACTTCATATATCCGTTCAGGAACGTAGTTAAGCATTAGTATTTCACCTCCGAATGATATTCAGCTTGATAAGCTTTATATCGTTGTATAATTTCATATAGACGTTCAGTCTCTTCTTCATTCAAAGAGTCTAACCATTCTCTAATTGTGTCATAGTATACATGCATCATGATACAAGTAGATTCAAGGAAGTTATATTCCCATTCATCTCCAAATTCTAAGTAACGTTCATATCGGCAACCACCATCACACATGCAACGACATTTACAATCATCGCATTTAGGATTCTTACATGGTTTTTGAAGTAGTTCATCACCGAATTTTTTATCCTCTTGAGATAATGCAGTACAATAAGATTCCCATCCACTTGGAGTGATAACCTTATACTTACCAGCATCACAAGAACCAAAGTATCTATCATTTTGAATGACTGCAATAATTCTATTAAGATGATCCATATACATCTTATCTAATGTAAAGGTCTTCTTATATTGCTCTTTAAATACATCTAAGAAGTTATCTGTATATAAAGATCTATGAGCTACTACGAACTCACCAGATACCCCATATTTCTTGAATTCCATAAACTGTTTATGGATTTCTTCCATAAGATGAACGTTCTCATTACCTATAACACATTTGATATCAAATTTCAATCCACGTTCAATGGCATACCAGATATTTTGGTATACATTAGAAGCGATAGATTTACCACATGTATCAACACGATTCTTATCTGCAAAACCATCCCATGATAATTGGATTTCATTCATAGGATATTTCTCATTAAGATCGATAAATTCTTTAAAGTTAACTACAGTAGAAGTTACTATTTGGAATTTAAGTTTTCCATAGTATTTCTCCATAGTCTTTTCGATAAGATCAAGACACAAAAGAGGTTCGCCTCCGAAGAATAAAATCCTCGAAGGCTTTTCTGTTTGTATAATTTGATCTATCTGTTCAAATGTCATTGTTGCAGGGTTATCTCGTCCTTTAATGTAGCAATACTCACATCTATTAGGACAAGCTTCAGTAAGCATTAAATATATCTCTTTATACATTATTCATTTTCAGCAGCTGCCATTGCTGCTCTTTCCTCTTCAGTTAAACTATTTAATTCATCTTCATTAACTTCAAAGTTTGAAGGTAATGGTGGAATTGATGGTACAGTCGGTTGAGTTTCAGATTCCATGCTTGGAGTTGTAACCTCTGTAGTTGGAGCAACTACTGGAGGTACAGGGATAGGTGGAATTGGATGGACTGTAGGAGTTTCAGTATTACTTGGAGTAACTACTGGAGTAGTAGGCTCTGTAGATTCAGTAATACGTTCTTCTTCATGTTTAATCAATTCTTCTGGACTCATTATAATATGACTACCTTCTTGATTATTAAATTCAGATAATCTAGCAAGGTCTTCATCATTTACACTAAATCCTTCTGGAAGACCGATATTAACTTTAGGTACTTCTGGAGTACCAATAGCTTCACCAGCATTAGGTGTATCAAAGTTTCCAGGAATTGGAGCTGAAGTATTTTCTGGGTGAGTAGCACTATCATAATCAGTATTCATTACAACAGTAGCTTCTTCTTCAGATAATCCGTCTACTACCATCTTCTTACATTTAAGAAGCATTTCTTTATTACCAGCTAAGTCTTTAAGTTTATCAATATTATTTTGATACCAAGTATCTACATATGTCTTAAACTTATTCATAACTAGCTTATTAGCATAATCATCATATAGAGTATAATCTAAATCATCAGAGCTAATGAAGTTTCTATCTGAAGGTAGGATATTATCAAAGTTCATAAGGAACTGTGGATAAAGACGTTGAATCAAATAGAATCGTCTCATAGAGATGATAAACCCAGTGATGTTATTCTTATTATAATAACGCAAGGAATCAAAGAAAGCTTCTTTATCATCCAATGCTTTATCAAGATACTTATATTCTTTATATACCCAATGGAAGAACTTAGGATAATCATTCAAATCAAAGTATGCTTCATATAGACGTTCAAATGTCCAGATGACACCAATCGATCTTAATTTATTATCAAAGTCCATATTATCTACATTGGATAATTCTTCAACTTTAGCTAATGTAGTTAGACGTTGCTCTTTAGTCATTCTAGGAATGATATATTGTAGAGCAGCACATCTAACTTCAAGACGTAAGTTATCTAAAGTATCTTTAGAGTTAATATATGATTGGATTTGTTTATAAACCTTAGACATATATTTTTCATATTCATCAAAGATATCTACATTACCAGAAGTGGAGATACGTAGACAGTATCTGATACTACAGTAGTTGAAGTATGCAGTATGAATATATTTAGGTAAAGCAGCTCTAACGTCTTCTTGTACTTCAGTATACATATTACAGAATAGAGCAACAAGAAGTTCATATTCTAGAGCACTTGATAATTTATATGAGATTGCCTTATCCAATAGGACGAATCTATCACGTAGATTCTTTACATTATTAAGCAATTCAGCAATTACATCATATGATTGAGTCTTAGTATAAACTAATAGATTATATAGAGACATATCAGTTGCTTTCAACTTAGTTTCTAATTCATCTATTATTTTACCATAGGCTTCAGAATGACTGAAATCATAATAAGATTGTAAGTCAGATTGGATTGTACTTGGGTCGTACATCTTCTTAGCTAGTGCATTGATTTTATCAGTGATACCGATAGATTTAGCAAACTCATACACTTCGTCTAATAAGAAGATTTTCATTACGACCAACCTCCACAGTTTTGATTATGGCAAGTATTATATTGGCAAGATTGACAACCAAGTTGACAAGTTGCTTGACATGCTACTTGACAAGAAAGGATACAATAACCAGAACCATCAAAGTATTTATTCCAGTTACGGTTTAGATAGTTATTAATCTTATTATAGTTTTCGATGATATCAGTAAACTTACGATGAGTTAATAATTCAGTTGCAGCAAATTTAGGGATATCTTCTACATCTGGGATTTCATCTTCAAATAAAGTATGTGCATAGTTATAAGCATCCCAGTTAGCTTTGATCAATTTATTGAATTGATCTAAAGTAAGTTTTTCATCAGTATCAGTTGTATTAATGATACTCATGTCTTCTTTAAATAACTTCTCAGTTATATTTTGACCTTTCATTTCATAATAACGGTCAGGAAACATCTGAGGGTTATTACGAACTTTAACAATATCCTTTAATTCGGATACTTGGTATTTCAAACGAGTAGCTAGATAGTTTACCTGATTGATAAACTCTTTGTCTAGCGGTTTTTCTTTATATTCTTCACTAACAGCTGGATCAGTGTATGAATATTTACCACGATTTGGCATTTGTTTCCTCCAATGTTTAAATTACTTATCTACGATGCTATCTAAGATAGCAGAAGACATAGATAATTGGAAAGTGAAATAGTCATTAAAGCTAGGAATGACATTACCCTTACAATCTAAGTTATTATACATTTCTAAGAATCTGTCTAATTTCATCTTAAAGTCTAAGGAAGTAATATCAGCTGTCTTAACTTCAGTATCAAAATACTTCTTGAGTTTTAAGTTCTCAATAAGTACGTTTAGTTTACGAGATCTAATATTCTCAGCAGTCAATAGTTTATCTCTAAACTTAAGAGCTGCTGGTACTAGAATCTTTTGAATCTTACAGTAAGATTTAGTTGGAGTATAGAAGTCTTTATTTTCAGTTAAGTTTTGGAAAGGACAACCAGACTTGCAGATAATCTTAGCCACACAGTCTTTACATTCTTCCATTTCAAACTTAGCTTGTTTAGCTTCATCAGAAACTTTAGTTTCATCTACACCAGTTCTCATATTACCAATCTTCATTTCTTTTAAGAAGTCAAGATCAGTAGTTGGGAAGTTATGACAAGGATATACATCCATATTCCAGTCAATACATACCCAGTATTTATTACCAATATGACACATCTTTGTATCAGATACTTCAGGTTCCATTGCAGTACCAATAATATCATCAATATGCTTGATATTGATATTACGATTATTATCAGTATCATTCAAGATATCTACATAGAGTTCAAGCATCTTATTATAGTTATCTTCATAGTCTTTTAATGCTTCATCCGACCAATCTAAGTCAGATGCTGCAATTGGACAAATATTATTAATGCCAAGATCTAATAACATCTTAACACTTTCAAACATGTATTTTGCACTCTCTGGAGTTACAGTCATACGTGCTTCAATAAGATGAGTTAAACCACGGTCTACCATCTTCTTAATATTTTTAACTACAGTATCAAATGAACCATTACCAGCATGATCTTTACGATGCATATCATGCATTTCCTTAATACCATCAATAGATACTAAAACAAATACATCATTATCATCAATATAATCAAGCATCTCATCTGTCATTTGCATCATATTAGTTGTAATACCCACTTGAGCATTATAATGCTTTTCATTGATATGATCAAGAATAGCTTTAACAACTTTCCAATTTACCATTGGCTCGCCACCGAATAGATTATAAGTAAATCTTTGGTTTGGCATATTCAAATTTTTATTATAAGTACGATCAACGATCTCAATAGCAGTATCGACATCCATGTCTTTATCACCTTTGGATCGTTCAAAACAATAATCACAAGCAAGGTTACAACGATTAGTAATAATCATTGTAACCGAGTTTAGATCTTTGTATATTTCTTCAAATTGTTTCATTACGTTATCCTCTATTCTAACTTTAAAATACATATACTACAATGTATTTTGAACCCTAAAAAACTATCTTAGAGCTGCACCAGTCATTTGCCAACCATTGTCTGTATAAATATAGAGCATACGTTGTGCAGTATGATAGAAGAATTCTTTATTATTTTGAGGACTAGTTGGATATTCGGTACCAATAGTAATACGGATACCATTAATACGAATAGCACTATCTGCAGTAGCTGCATGAGTTGCTTCATCTGCAGTTTTAGCATGACCAGCTTCATCAGAATAACCTGCACGATCAGCACGTAATGCTTTATTTGCTGTATCAGAATAAGATAAAGCAGATGGTTGGTCTTTCAAGTCATTATAAGAACCACTTGTAGCTACAGCAGCCAAACCAGTACGGAAGTTATCAAATACAGCTTTATCTAGTTTAGAGTTTAATAGAGTTGTAAGAGATGTATCTGTACCACTAATCATATCTCGAATTGGACCGAGAGCTTTAGACAATTCAGAATCTGTGTAAGATTTAGCATCATCTAATGTTTTATTCCATTTAACACGTTCTGCTGGTGTAATATGACGATCAGCATCGTTAACATGCGAAGTTAAATCAACAGCGAGTGCCTTTGCATTAAGTAAGTCAACAAGACTCGGTGCTAACTCCGCAATGGTAATTTTATTTTCTTCATTAAAAGTTCCCATTATGAACCTCCTTGTAAAGTATTATTTTGAATTATCCTAATGTTCTGGATAGGCGAAAATATGCTTATATACCAGCCACATTCTATTAAATAAAGGAGGTACTAGTAATGGCAAAACGTATTGCTAAACAGATTACCAATCCTAAAGATATAGAATTTCTTTTAGGTATTACCGAAGAGGAAGGAACCAAATTATCCTTTATTATGGAAATATTTGGCGAATTCAATGGTAAGGTAAGATTTAATACATATGACACATTTATTGTCCCTAAAGGAGCTTATGGTAAAGAAGGTAAGAAGAATAAAGATGCATTCTTAACTACTGTAGGTATCTGGGTATTCAATAAAGTATTTATAGAAAATGAACTATTTGATCTATATGGATATATCAATGAGCCAATCAATAAGAAGATGGTTGGTAAGATTACAGATAAGATCGGTTATGCTGTACTTGAAGAAAAAGTGCCACTAGACGCATTAAAGAATTTCCTCATGAAAACTCAAAAGTTCATGCCTTATGTATCAGTATTAGCTAATGGCTATTCTATGAAGCTATTGACTATTACTAAAGTAATTAATAAAGCTAAAGCTGACTTAGTTAAGAAGTATCGTGATAGATTAGATAAGAATGATCCTGATGCGGTTATTGCTATTCAAGATGAATTGCTTAAACTAGCTAAAGAAACTCTTAAAGATGACGTTGGTATTGATACATATAACTCTGGTGCTCGTGGTAGTTTTAGCAATGACTTCAAAAACATGTTTATCATGAAGGGTATCACTAAGAATCCAGATCCTACAAAGGGTTATAATATTATCATGTCTAACTACATTGAAGGTATTGCTAAAGAAGAATATGCTGACTTTGCTAACTCACTAGCAGAAGGTCCTTACTCTCGTTCCAATAAAACAGAAGTTGGTGGTTACTGGGAAAAACTTATGTTGCCAGCATTCCAACATGTTAAAGTTGGTAAGAAAGGATCTGACTGTGGTACTAAACGTACAGTTACAGTTACTTTGAACGATAAGAATATCAAAGAATATATGTACTGTAATATCAAAGAAGGCAATAATCTAGTAGAGCTTAATACAGATAACTTAGATAAATATCTAGGTAAGACTGTACAATTTAGATTTGCATCTATGTGTGAAGCTAAAGATGGTATTATCTGTAATGCATGTGCAGGTAATCTATTCCATAAACTAGGTATTACTAACGTTGGTGCAGCTATGCCACAAATAGCATCTAAACTTAAATTGATTGCTATGAAAGCATTCCATGATTCTCAAGTTGTTATGACCAAAATGGACCCAGATAAAGCATTTGGGTTTGATAAATAAATAATAGCATAATAACAAATTATTAGTATTAAATAGCCTATACCCATCTATCTGGGTATAGGTATTATTTTTCTCGAGGGGTGAGTATTAAATGATTATTTATTCTAAGAACCTTTTAAAAAATTTTAAACTCTTACGTGATAATGATATCCAGAAACGTCAAGTTATGATTGTATTAGATATCGATGATAAAACATATGCACGTCTATATTCTATTTATCATAAACGTGCTATTACTGAAGCTAAGTATACTAGTAGTAAGAACTGGATTAAATTATTCAATGAAGGTAATAGTATCTTCAAAATTATGAGTAAGTATCCAGAGATTACTACATTTGCTACCCTAGAATTATACTTCAAAAATCAATTCGTCGCTTTAGAATTAAATGAAACTTTAGAAAAATCTAATGCTAGATTCGTTGAATGGTTAACTGATGAATTCATTACTAAGAATCGTAAACTTAAAGATATTGCATCTGATAATGGATTTACAGTTAGAACTCTAAGATCTGCTTGTGAAAAATTTGGTGTTAAAAGATTCCATATTGAGAATCGTAAACCTGCGGTAAGAGAAGTGCCATATACTACTATTGAGAAATATCCTTGTAACTTCTTGAAGAATCCTGAAAGTGTAGAGTTATTAAATAAAGCATATGCTATTCTAACTGAAACTAATAGTACTAAAGAATTACATGATAAACTTAATGTATCTCCTAGATATGCTAAACGCTTACATAGTGATTATAATATCTTTAAAGCTGATAAGATTCCTTATAGTAAGATTATTAAGCTTATCCGAGAAAACCGTCTCACTTTGAGAGAAATCAATGAGCAATTGAAACTTCCTAAACGAGTTCAATTCTATCTCAATAATAATATCTTTGCATCATTAATTCTTAATAAATGCCCAGAAGATATTATGATAGAAGAAAATCGTAGATGTGTATTCCCTTCTATGTGTGGAGATTATACATATATCACTCGCTCTAAAGGTAGACCTAATATTAAATCTATGATTTCTATTTTAACTACAGCTGATCCAGATAACTTCCTTGATGATTTGAAAAAGATTAAAGTTATTATTGAAAATAGAGATCATGATACAATTCTATCTAAACTCGGTTGTACTGAAGATGAATTAAAATCTCTTATGACTAAATATTATATAGATGAATATGTGGAAGGAGGAAATAATTAATGACAAGTATTAACAATCAAGTTTTGAAACTCTATACAGATGGAGTTTTATTAGAAGATATTCATAAAACTTTGAAGCTTCCAGTTAAAAGTATTGTGGATATCATTTTCAATGCAAGATCTAAATCTGCAAGCAATAATGTGAAATGTAAGAAAACCAACTGGTATGTCTATTTATGTGAGTTCCTATATGAAGGTAAATCACTTAAAGATATTGTAGTTGGAAGATCTATTACAATCGATGAATGTATCGAAATGATTTGTAATGTGATCAAAATGGATACAGTTCCTAAAGGTACTCGTGAAGATGTATTAGAAATAATCTCTAAGGAGACTGGCGAATCTCCTAGTGACATTGCTAAACGTTTTGATGTACCTTATGCTAAAACTTTTGCGACTACTATTAAGAAACTCTGGAGATAACTGATATGGAATTGAATATAAGAACTACACAACCAATTGATACCGAATATGAATTTCAAACTAGATTAGAAATACTAGATTTGGATAAAGAACGTGAGAAGGGTATCGTATATGGTAGAGATTTCTTCATTAGAGATTCTCAGGCTATTAAGAAAGATATTAAATCTGATTCATCTATCTTCTCTAGTAAATATGGTGCATCTATATTAGACCAAGATGCATTTAAAGATAGATATAGATGTCGTTGTGGTCATCTTAGGGGTGCATTATATAATGGCGAAGAGTGTCCTACATGTCACGAGAAAGTTAAATATGTAGATGATGACTTTGGTATCTTTGGATGGATTGTATTGAGTGATAAATACTATGTAATCCATCCAAATCTATATGAAGTACTTAAAAGCTTCATTGGTGCTAAAAAGCTAAATGCTATTATCAAATATGATAAAGAAGCAAATGAAGATGGCTTTGTAGAAGATAATAAACCAATCAAAGAAGATCAACCTTTTGTAGGTATTGGTATGATGGAGTTTGCAGAACGTCTTGATGAGATTCTAGAATTCTATCATAATAAGACTAAGAGTAATCCTAAGAAGGTTGACTTATATAATCACTTAATGAAGCATCGTGAGAAGATTCTAACTCATAGTATTCCAGTATATACATTATTCTTACGTATGGTAAATGTAGTTGGTGATCAATTTACATTTACTAAGAATAATAAGTGGTATAATAATATCGCTCGTAATGTATGCTTCGTTAATGATGAATCTATGGAAGTATATCGTAGAGTGAAAACTAAGAATGATATCTTATATGATATTCAAATGAGTATTGAAGAAGTATATAGTGTTATTCTTAATGATATGCGTGGTAAGAAAGGTGCGATCCGTTCAGTAATGGCTGGTCGTTATAACTTCACTGCACGTGATGTAATCAAACCAGATGAAACTTTAAGAATTGATGAGATTAGATTACCTTATGTAGCATTGGTTATTCTCTTAGAGCAAACTATTATAAACTTCTTAGTTAAGTCTCTAAGTCTATCTTATACTGATGCATATAAAAGATGGTTTAAATCTCAAATAGTTAAAGATCCATTCATCTTAAATATCATCAAGAATATCATTAACTCTAAAGAACGTGGTATTGCATTTATTATCAATCGTAACCCATCTATCAACCATGGGTCATTGTTACAAATGTATTGTGTTGGAGTTAATGAAGATGACTTCACTATGTCTGTACCATTACAAATCCTTAAGATGTTAGGAGCAGACTTTGATGGTGACTGTATGAATATTATGTATATCATCAATAAAGAATTCGAGGCTAGAGCTTGTAAAGTTCTTAATCCACGTAATGCTATGATGATATCACGTAATGATGGTAAGTTTAACTCTGCAGTTAACCATTTTAAAGATACTTATGTAAATCTAAACAGTCTTATCTATGTAGCTCGTGATGCTTATAGTGAGTCTGAACTAGATAATATACGTAATTTGCAAGCTATGAAATAGTATCATCCTCTAGTTATATATTATAACCCTAAAGGAGGATGATATAATATGGTTCCAACAAACCAACGATGGGCGTTTATATTCGAACGTCCACCAGACAACCAAGGAGTTAGAGCTAACGGGTCGGCTCAACTCCTAATAAACGTGGTGAATGGTATAATAAGACCATTCACCATACTTGACTCGAGCATAGATGATGATCATCTAATAACCTACAGGTTAATACCTGACGAAGGTTATAAAGATGATCCGCAGCTAGAAACCGAACTGATGCCAATAACTGATGATCAGTTCGGATGCATTATTATCGAGGAGGTGACCGACATGGGTGGTACATTCGGCAGTCTTCGATAATAAAATATCATAATGTATTAAACGAGGAAGGCTTTAATAGCCTTCCTCAACATTATGATAATATTTTTTTGTAAATAAAGGGGTGAATTGATTGAGAAAAAACTATTACATCCCAGCTCCTGTATCGGCTGATGAAAAAGGTAATGTACCTATATTAATAGAAGAGACTCTAGGAGATGATCCTGGGAATGGCTCTAAAATAAAAGATGGTAATAAACGAATTGAAAATAATGATAAAGTAGATAAATCTGAGTTATTTGGTGATGGTCATGAACGTGTACTAAATACTGATGACTGGGTAGATGTAGAGATTGGTAGTAAGATTGATAAGCAATTATTGAAAAATCTCTGTGTTCCTAGCACAAGTCATACTTATTCTGTAGCTGTAGAATTCTTTAAGAATTGGATTCTAAGTAAGTTTGATAAGACTTACTTTAAGACAGTATATATAGATGGCAAGCATCTATTTGATGAATTTGCTAATATTAATGAACGTGAACTTATTAAACGTGGTAAGCCAGCTATTGCTATTATTCCTAATATTGATATTGATTATAATCGTGAAGGTATAGATATCGGTCTACATGACTTAAACTACTATGCTAGAACGTTTAACTATAGAGATACATTCTTTAAAGATCTAACTAATGATCTATATCTTGGAGTATCATTTGATCAGCTATTATTCCAATTCCAAATTAAGATCAAAGTAAATACTAAAGCTAAACAATTAGATTTAGTAAGATACTTAAAGATGGCTTATAAAATTGGTGCAACTAGTGGATATTATACTGATATGGATGTACATGTACCATATGATATGCTATTTGATTTAGCTGATAAAGTTGGTTTTGAAGTAGATTATGATAAGAAGCTAATCAAAGAACCATTTAAGTTCTTGGCTTATTTAAATAGACATTCTGAAGTACCATTCATATATAAACTACGTAATATGAATTCTAAATGTGAGTTCTTCTTACGTGCTTCAAATATGTATGTACATCTTAGAGTACCAGATATCAATATAGATGATGGTGAAAGACAAAACCAAGTAAGCTCTAATTACTATATTGAATTCAGTGCTGAGATGAGATTCCCAGCTCCTAAGATATATTGCTACTTCACTATGCATAAGAGTGAATTCTTACGATTCAATCTTGATGGTGAAAGTAGAACTTATATGGTTAACTTCTCTAATATCCCAGCTACTAATGAGAAAGCATGGGATCAATTCATTAATGTACCATATGAAGAAGAAGATAAGTCTAAACCATTGACTATTAACTTTAAAGAGATATTTGAGAAAGATATCAATATCATGAGAGTTATCAATGCTTGTAATAAGGCATTCATATCTCCATCAGTATTCTTAGACTTCAAGATATTCAATAATAATGAAGAATATCTATATGATATAGACTGGGAAAATATGTCATTGACTACTAGAAGACCAGTTGAACATATCTTATCTAACTTTGTAGTATATTTGAATAAAGAGTTCTTTAATGATTCTATAACTACCATGGATAATGCAATGAAGAAACGTATTCAAGATACTAAAGTAACTGATAATAACTCTGGTATAGATCCTTATGCAAGATAAAATATCCCCATAGGAGTTCAACTCCTATGGGGGTTTATTTTTTTAATTATAGTAAGTTAGAGTGTAGTCGAATTCGATATTCTTACCAGCACCAGAGCAGTATACAATAACTAAAGTATTTGTTTTCTTAACCCATACTTCACCTAGACCGCCGTTTGGATTAACTGTTGGTGTAATAGATACACCAAAAGATGTATTACCGAATTCATGTCTAATAATAGTACCATCTGTACCATTGAAGATACCTGTACCAACTAAGAATGCAGACATATCTTTCTTAAGAGAAAGTTGTTCACGTTCTTGGTCAGTAATAAATCTATTGTTAGGATCTTGAGCAATAATAGAAGGTGGTAACGTTGTAGGAAGATGATAGTTATTAGCTCCTTCTTCAATGGAATCTAATTTAGCTTTATCTTCTTTAGTCAACAAACCATCTCTTTCACCACTAGCAGACAATCCAGTAGCTTTATTATTCCATGCTAAGATTTGTTCATCAGTTACGAAACGATGAGTTGGATCTTGAGCAATAATTGTAGCTTCATGAGTATCTGGATGAACGTAATAGTTTGCATTAGTCTCAATGGTATTCATTTTAATCTTATCATAATGACTCATGATACCATCAAGAGTTTCTGTTGCAATATTACGACTAGCCTTATTAGACCAATCAGCTCTTTCTTTATCAGTAATGAAACGATGATCTTCATCTTGTTTAATAAGAATTGGATCAATATGATCTGGCATACTAAAGTTAGTTGCACCAGCTTCAATAGAATCCAATTTATATTTATCTTCTTTAGATAATAGACCATTGTATTGATAAGTAGCAATTCTGTCTTCAGCTTTAGCTGTCCAGAATGCTTTTTCTCTATCAGTTACGTGTCTAATATTAGCATTGTCAGGATGAACGTAATGATTAGCATTAGGTTCAATAGTATCTAACTTAGCTTTATCTTCTTTAGCCATCTTACCATCTACTGCTACAGTAGCAAGTGGAATGGAGTTAGCTGAGATAGGAATCCAATCATTACCATCATAGCGATAAGTAATATTATCTTCATTACAAGTTACAGTCCAACCCTTTTGTGGAGATGGATATTTAGAAATCAATTCTGTGAAAGTTTCTACAGATTCTTTCCAGATATTATCATACTCTAATTGAGAGAACTTATTATCGATCTCTTCTTTAGTGTATTTATTATTCCAGCTAAGACGGTCATTATTAGAGACATGTGTTTGCTTCTCTCCAATATGACGATTAACTATAGTTAATACAACATTTACTTTTTGTTGTGCACCTTCTTGGGTTTCTTTGTTATTCCAAGAGGCTTTATCTACTGCTGATACGTGAATATTTTCATTATCAATATGAGCATCGATAATTTGCTTAGCTTGAGTAATAGTTTCTTTCTCTTTTTGAGTAATATGAATCTTAGTATTACTCAAGTGGTCTAATACGTTCTTATTATTAGCAACGATATTAGATAGATTATTATAATCAATACCGGTACCTTTGACTTTATAGCCATCGGTACCAGCAAATGCTACTAACTCATCAACGACAGAATCTTCATTGATATTTTTAAGACGTCGTAGTATATCTGGTTTTGCCACTACTATATCCTCCTTTATTGTTTTAATGCAGAGATAGCTAACATAGCAGCAGATGTATGCTTAGCAGCTTCTGACATCTTGTTCATTTTATAACGTAAATCAGTATCTTCAAATTTAGATACATAATCATATTCGGCAACTATGAAACCTAAAAGCTCACCGCTATTATATTCAAATATACCACTGAAGATACATGTTTTATCTTGTTCATCAAAGAATAATTTGGAAATGAAGGCATCAATTTTATTCTCATTTTTATAGATAACAAAGTTGTGTTTCTTAAGAAGATCTACAACTAGTTCTTCCATAAATCCTATAGGTATATCTTTATGCATTTTAATCAAATGATATTTAGCTAATCCATCTTTATCTACCTCACAGATGCAAGATGCTTTTAAAAATGGAATATTGTTTAAGGAATGAGTACCATTATGGAATAAATAGAACTCAACTCTATCCGCATCTACGTCTTCTAATATTTCTTTTACATTATGCTTAAGACTATCACTAATTCTTAAGAATATTTCAACTATATTCTTTTCTTTCGTAGTAGGTTTGTCTCCTCGCATTCTAGCTAATTCTTCTTCTAAGTATCTAATTCTATCATCATTATTATCATTAGAATGATTGTTATTATTAGCACTCATAGCTTTAGCTAGATATATTAAGAGTACAATAAGAAGTACAATAATTAAAAGAAAAGCGACTAGACCAAAAACAAATGGACCAAAATCATTTATCATTCTTCCTAAACTTTGAAAAATTTCGTGTACTTCGGAAAGCATTTGGACCTAATCACCACCCCTACTAAATAATTGCCTTAAAGTAACTATTCATATGTTAAAAATTACTTAAGAGCTTTATTTATGAGGTAAGCAGTACCAGTAAGTGCTACAGCACCACCGACAAATTTCATGGTTTTGTTTTCATGTTTAACTTTCTTAAGTTCATCATTTAACTCACGTTGTTTATCTTCCATAGATAATTGATAAGCAGCGATTTGACGATCTGCTACTTTGGTTACATCGATAGTTAATTCATGAGCTTGATTAACTTTAACTGTACCATCTTTATCTGTAGTATGAGATGTTGTTGTTTGCATTGGTACATCGTAAGTTTGGTCATTATATTTAATTCTAGCAACTGGTGCTTGATCTTGAATATCTACATCAGCATCTTCAGGAGATTCTTTTTCTACATAACGAATCTCTGTTTGATTATTGTTAACTACACGTTCAGTTACTGGTTTATTTTTCTTAAGATCTTCTACTGCATCTTTAACAATACGTAATTGTGCAGCTACTTCTGCATTAGGTAAAGTAGTTTTAAGATCTTCAATCTTTTCATAAGCTGCATCTACTTGGTCTTTCATAATCTTATAAGTAATGAAACCACCAATAGCTACAGATGCAAAGAAAAATAGTACTATGAAAATAATAGGTTTCTTATAATTTTTAAAATTTTCTATTAAAGTATTTTTAAAATTTTCTAAACTAGCTTTCATATAATTCTCCCATAATTATTAAGCAATACGTTCCCACATATTAACTGATATATACGGAGGTAAATTATTATGTGCAACCGCATTACCAGTTTCTTGGGTTTCAAAATCTAAATCAAATTGTGCACTACCAGCATTGATAGAAGCACCATTAATTGGTACAGCTCTAGATGTAAATGTATTATACTTTTGATCTGATGGGATATCCCATGCGCCACTGCCGCCGTTGGAACCATTCCAACCAGTTAATTTGAAATTTGGTGGAGCATCTACTGCTATTTTTTCTTTATTAGGTCGTGTGATTTGAACACCATTATTATTTTCTGTAGTACCAGTAGCATGATAATGGTCTTGCATCATATTAGATGTATCTACTTGAATACCAGACTTTCTAACTCTGTGACTATGAGTTGGTAATTCTCTAGTAGTTAATATATGATCTTTTTCACCACCGGTAGATCTTAATGGATAATCTACACCAGAGCTTATAAGCATTTTACCTGTACTTACTTTTCTCCATTCACCGCCACCTAAGATAGTAGATGGATCTAATGTAGAGAAAGTTAAATAAATACTACCAATAGGATATGCTTTATTTAAGATTTGTTTAGCTACATAATCTTCTAATAACTTAATAGTTACAGGGCTATTAGCATTACCACCTATAGTTACATCAGGTACTTTAACTATACCGGTAAATGTAGGACTATCTGCTTTAGCATAATAAGATGGTAGCATACCACCAAGCTTTTCGGCATTATCTACATTAACATTTAATCTATTAGGATTATCACCATAGATTACATGACCATGATCATTAACTGTAACTCTAATATAAGACCCTGCATTAACCCCACTTGTAGGATGCTTATAGTTATTAGCAAAGTTATCAATCTTATCTAACTTAAACTTATCTTCAACACTCATTAGACCAGCTACTTGTTCAGTTGCAGGTTTAATTCCGTCTAAGATAGTATTCCAACGATTACGCTCTTCAGCTGTAATATGCTTAACATCATCTTGAATATGAGCATATGATAAATCAATCTTCTCATTAAGCAAGGAGTTAAGTTCTTTATTGGTAATTTTGTCTAGTTGTTTATCATAACTAACACCGCTTCTACTAGAAAAAGAAACGGCTAATTTACTAGTTGCCATACTTCCTCCTTACTAGAATACATCAGTTTTATAATTCCAAGTATCACCTTTGCCAACTCTCATTATACATCTATCATCTAAAAGAATAAATTCATATGCTGGTTCATCTTCATCTGCACGTAAACCAAATACTGTAGCATATTCAGACGTTGTTTCTGTATCTAATCCAAGTACTGATACTTTACGTTTGCCAATGAATTTAAAGAAGTTAGAATAATCATTTGGTTTAGTTGGTTTCTCAGTATCATCATTCAGTGCTTTTAAAAATAAACCAACTTCGGCAAATACTGAATTCCATTTCTTAACTGGGTCATATGCATTCAAACAATTGTTAGGACCAATCCAGAATTTCTTTTGATCTTTTTCTTCAGGATCGTTCTCTTGTTTTACATATGGAGATTGAGCTTTAATATAACCAATATTAGCAATTTGATCATCTTCAGCATCTAGTTTAGGCATAGGTGCTTTAGGAGTACCAAAGAATGTTGGAGAAGTTAACTTAGCATAAGAGTCAGCTGGTACATTACCAAGACGATCTGCATTATCTGCAGTTGTATTAATCTTAGATGGATTACGACCAGAAATTACATGACCTTGTTGATCTACTTCTACTTGCAAATATAGTCCAGGTGTAACTGCCGTATTAGGATGCACATAATGATTTGCTTCAGCTTCAATACCAGCAAGTTTTAGTTTTTCTTCTGGTGACATAAAGCCTTTAGTATGTTCATCTGCCAACGGTAAATCAGTTACTTTATTCCATCTATCTTTGTCTTCTTGAGTTACATGAATAACTTCATTTTGCGTATGAGCAAGATTCTGCTTTATAGTATTCTGAAGAGATAAAGATAGTTCTTTAAAGCCAATTTTATCTAATTCGTAGTTATAAGGCATACATTAACCTCCTTTATTTGTATTACGTTTATGTTCAAAATAGGGCTCCAATGAGTTCTGAGACCCATTGGAGCATAAGGTTATTCGCCTTCAGGAATTAATGCAAGAGCATCTTCACATTCACTTTGGAAACGATCAAGTAAAGCTTGACGACTAGCAGATTGGTTCCATTCATAAGAAGAGCATACACCAAGATAGATTGCTTTGATCATAGCTCTATCAATATTCTTACCATCTACATAAGACATAGTTGGATATCCAAGATAATCAAGAGCATCCATCCACATTTCTTCGATATTACCGATACCATATTGAATAGCACGAGAGAATACTACTTGTTTCATAACTTCATGATGGTTTTCAATATTATATCCAATACGACGAAGAATAGCAATTGCAGGATCATAGTAATGCTCAAGTACATATTTATCTTGAGCTTCTTCGAAATCTTTAGCATTATCAGAGTTAGCTAACCATTTCCATGCTGCATCAAATTCAGCACCAGTTAAAGGATGTTTAGCTAATTCAGCCCCAAACCAATAACCTTTTTCTTGTAACCAGTCTACAAATTCATCTAAAGAACCTGCATTACTAGAGAATTGGTAAGTGCCATAAGATTTCCCGCCTGGGTCTCCCCAACCGCTGGAAATAGTACCAATACCAGCACCACCAGATTCATACTTTTCGGATAATTCACCGATCTTCATAATTTAATTCCTCCTTACATTTCTTTAAGCGGCTTATGAATCTTCTTTGGTCTAGAAGAATTAGCCATTTCAATAACATCATCTGCAGCTTTACTATTAACATGCATCTCTACAATTGGATGCTCGACAACAGGCTGCTCAACAATGGGAGTTTTTACAATTTTTGGTGCAATAGGAAATTCACCTTCTGGAGAATTCTTAGAACTATCCACCAACCATTTGAATAAACCAATTAAGCCAACACCACAGGCAGATAATCCTTGCCAGCAGCTATCAATTTCAAACTTAGTTCCGTATAGTCCATTGGACCAGTAACCAAATAACCAAGATCCTAAAACTAAAACTGCTGCCAATAGACCGAAGCCCATGCAAATTAAAGCCATATTGGCTCTCAGAGATCTTAAAAGACTCATGAATTTTAGATCCTCCTTTTATAAAATAAAGCCCCAAAAGACCCTCTAAAGGTGGAATCGGGGGTTATCATTATGTTAAAACATTATGGTAATTGATTAACTGAAAGGAGACAAATATGGAAGTCTTTAATCCTGTATATGATAAAATTTCATTAAATGATTTATCTCCAGAGCTTCAAGCATTAATTAAAGATTCTTCTGAATCTGTGTCTTATAACTTAAGTAGACATATGAAAGATAAGAATGCTCATATTAATAGTTTAGATAGAGAAGCATGGAATAATAAAGCACCTAATGAATCACCTAACTTTACTGGTGTACCAACTTCACCAACTCCTACATTAGGTGATTCTTCCAATAAAATTGCAACTACTGATTTTATTACTAACACACTTAAAATCTTTAAACCAGAGATTGCAATCAAAGCTAATAGATTGACTAATAAGATTAATATCAAACTTGGTGGTGTAGCTGATTCTACTCCAGTACAATTTGATGGTAGTGGAGATCTAGTTATTCCTGTAACTACAGTAGATACTTCTGCACTTAGAGGTGTTTTAGGTAAAGATAAATTATCTGGTAAATATGATATCTCTATTTCTGGTAATGCTAATCATGCAGACACTGCAGACAGAATTGGTGGTATTGAATTAAATGAATTAGCATTAAAAGAATCTCCAGCTTTCCAAGGTAAACCAACTGCTCCGACAGCAGTATTTGGTACAGCTACAGATCAAATTGCTACAACTAAATTCGTTGATAAAGCTATTAAAGCATTAGACTTAGCTGCTATTGCAGCTGGTGCTGGTACACAAACTGGTACTAGATTCAATCCATTTAAAATTAAGATTACTGGTAAAGCTACAGCTAATGAAGTAACTGTAGATGGTACAAGTGATGTAAATCTTAATGTAAGAGATTTAGCTATTGATTATAATGAGATTGCTAATAATCTTAATATCACTAGAGTTAATGGTCATACTGTAGGTAAAGACGTACCAGCTGATGCGGTATTTACCGATACAGTTTATGTGCATCCAAATACACAAACTGATTTAACAGCAACTGAATTTACTGCTGTTACTGTAGATCGTCAAGGTCATGTAATTGCTGGTCGTAATCCATCTACATTAGATGTGGATATTACTAAGAACGCTGCATCTGCTGATAAATTAAAAACTGCTCGTAAGTTTAAATTCTCTGGTGTAACTACAGCTGATGTAAGTTTCGATGGCACTTCTGATATAACAGTAAATGTCACTGCTATTCCAGCTAATATTATCACTGAGTCTGAAGATAAACAATTTATGTCTAAAGCTCAAAAAGATAAGTTAGCTGCTACTTTAACTGCAACTGAGATTGCTGATAAGATTACTGAAGTAAGCTCTGGTATGGAATGGAAAGAAGCTGTAGATACTAAATCTAAAATTTCTACTAGATATCCATCTCCTAAGAAAGGTTGGACTGTATCTGTATTAGATGAAGGTAATACTTATCAATACAATGGCTCTAACTGGGTAGTGGTTTCTAGTAGTAATATGCCTAAAGCAACTGCGACTGCTGATGGTAAAATGTCTAAAGAAGATAAAGCTAAATTAGATGGTATCGAAGCCGGTGCTAATAACTATACTTTACCTGCTACATTACCAGCATCTATGATTACTCAAGATGATAACCATTACTTCGTAACCAAATATCAAAATAAGAAACTCCAAGACTTATACAATAAAGGTGAAATGGATACTAAGTTTGCTACTAAAGCAGATTTAGCTAAAACTGATACCGTAAGTTTAGGTAATGGATGGAAAATCTTAGCTACTAATACTGGTGAATTATCTTTCACATTCAATGGTGTTGAAAAAGCTAAACTTGGTACTGATGGTGCATTCAAAGCTGTAAGCTTAGAAGAAACTGGAGGTAACTAATGTTACCTGTGACTAGAAAAGCACTTAAGTACTTTATGAAATTGATTACTCCTGAATATATTAGCTGTTACTTTGTAGCTGTATTCTTCCAAATCTTATGCTATATTACCAATCCTATCGTAGTTCTATTCTGTGATAAGTATGGTAATCTTCCTAAGATATTTAGATTATGGCAAACTTATGATAACTGTCTAGATATAGACTGGATGATCTATGAAGAAGTAGTTCCTAAGAAATTTAGATATGACTTTAATAAGCATTATAAATATTATCCAGAAGAAAAGTCTAATGAAGAGTTAGTTCCAGGTCATGTAGCTATCTTAGATGATGACTTTACTTTTAAAGAAAGAGTACAACGATATTTCTGTAGACTATTATGGTTATATCGAAATACTGCTTATGGATTTGCATATAGAATTCTTGGTATAACTTACACTGGTATTAACCAACACGTATTAGAGAATGACCAAACTAAAGGTAAACAAATCTTTGTATCTTTTATTGAAGATCCACATGGTATTGATAGATACTTCTCTGTAAAATCAGCAGAATATTGGACAGTGCCATTTACTAATAAACAATTTAGATTTGATATCTATCTTGGTTGGAAGCTTTCTGGTACTCAAGAGTATACTAATGAAAAACGTGCAATGGTTGCTATTAGAATTAATCCATTCTTAAGTGTAAAATAATTAAAAGTGGTACATCCAATTAATTTGGATGTACCATTTATATTGTTTTGGAGGCAAATATGATTAATGTAATCCCATTAATAGCTAAAAAGTATAACCGTAAGGGGGATACGTCTGGTAGTCTTAAATCATTAATATCTGATCTAAATTGTGTTACTGATAATGATGATGTTTTATTATTCTTATCTAGTATTCCTAGAGAGACAAAGTATTCTTTAGATGATGCTTTTGATATAATTGTATCTAATGATGAGTATAGTAATATATTTAGAGCTAATTTAGTATTTCTAAATATAGATTTAGATTATCATAGATTATTATTGAATGCAATCAAATCAGAATCTTATAATATCATATGTATGATTAATAAAGCAATACCAACTCCTGATTTATTCTTAGCTAAGAATAACTATGAATGCTTAACTATAGCTTTAGATAAATCATATGCAGTATTTGATAAG